>JAEEGH010000302.1_pt1 | contig 481877 bp, 405 predicted proteins | sample 9134181 | NCBI WGS metagenome assembly JAEEGH01 (sample SAMN16246544, study PRJNA631951) | gut metagenome | biome: gut microbiome; feature: rumen; material: DP-attached | host: Bos | place: Iran: Karaj | collected 2018-10 | reverse complement strand
TTTGACACGATTTCTGGCTGAAAGCGGTGCTGACACGCGTGAGCGAAACCGACTCCTGCGTCGCGGTTCTCTCACGCACGTCAGCGATTTTACCGCACAATCGCCTTGCTCGCCTTGCATATTCCGCTATCAAAAAAGGTAGTATCACGAAAGCGAGTCTTAGGGCGGTCGGGGGGTCTTCCCAGACGGGGAGCGAGGGAGAATTCCCTCGCGCACCCTTAATCGGCTGCTTCACAGCCTTCTGCCTTTTTCAAAGGCGGAATATCGTGAACGACCGTGAACGCCGTCCGGCATCCACGGAGAGAATATGGGCGCAAAGCGCCCGCATCACGATTATTCAACATGCTTCGCATGGATTATAACGTCACTTAGTGACCAGGAACACATCGACAACCTCTCGGCTGCCGATGTCTTTTCATATTATACTCTCATTTAATATTTTTGCATCAAAACCTTTATCCTATGAGCAATATCAATACACAAGCAACAGTGAACCTGACCATCAACGGTCAGCAACCTATACAGGTTCTGCAGCAACTGCGGCAGAACGCTCTCCAGCTGGAGTCAGCAATCGCACGCGCTGCTGCAGCAGGAAACAGAACGGACCTGCGCCGTCTGCGTAAGGAACTCACGGACACGCGTCGGCAGATCCGTGAGATTGAGTCATCGACTATGCAGGTGGAGAGCGTGATGCGCAGACTGAACCGCGCCACTCCCAACGAGCTGAACCGTGCCCTGCAGACGCTGAACCGTCAACTGCAATACATGGAACGTGGATCGGCGGCGTGGAACGCACACGTGGCGAAGATACGCCAGGTGAAAGGGGAACTCGCACGCCTGAACGCTGAACTGAGAGCACAGGAGGGATTCTGGAAACGCTTCACTCGCACGATGAACGACTGGCAGTCATCTATCTTTATGACTGCTGCGCTCCTGTCGGGTGTGGTGATGGCCGGCAGACGCGCCGTGAACTCCTTCGCCGAGATGGAGGAGCAGATGGCGAACACTCGCAAGTATACGCAGATGGCGAAGGAGGAGGTCGAGAAACTGAACGAGGCGTTCAAGAACATGGACACCCGTACAGGTCGTGACAAACTGAATGAGTTCGCCCAGGAGGCAGGTCGACTGGGAAAGACTACAATGGAGGATGTTCAAGGCTACGTGGAAGCAGCGGACATCCTATCGGTGGCACTGGTTGACCTTGGCGAAGGTGCGACACAGACCATCGCCAAAATCTCCAACATCTTCGGTGTGGAACAGCTGCTTGGCACGAAGGAAGCAATGTTGTCCGTGGGCTCTACTGTGAACGTGCTCTCGCAGAACTGTACTGCATCAAAGCCGTACCTGGTGGAGTTTGCCCAGCGTCTCGCTGGTGTGGGTGCCCAGGCACACATGACTATTCCCGAGATCCTGGCATTCGGCGCAACTCTTGACGCAAACGGTCAGAAGGTGGAGATGGCGGCTTCAGCTCTGTCTCGTACCATCATGAAACTTTTCCAATCGCCAAAGGAGATTGCTGAGACCGTAGGTCTTGACGTGGAGCAGTTTGTAAATACTCTGAACGAGTCAACCAACGAAGGTCTGCTGATGTTCCTCGAAAGACTCCATGAAATAGGAGACAAGGACGCACTGGCGGCTCTCTCGCCATTGTTCAAGGACCTTGGCATGGATGGCATCCGTATGGCGCAAGTGCTGTCAGTCCTCTCTGGCAAACTGGAGATGCTGCGATGGGAACAGCAGGAGGCTAACAAGGCGTTTGACGAAGCGACTTCTGCCACTCGTGAGTACAATATCTTTAACAACACGGCGCAGGCTGGAATCGAGAAGGCAAAAAAAAGAATACATGAATTAGCCGTTGAACTCGGTGAGAAACTGCTTCCGGTATATCAGCACATAATGACGAGTGGAAGCGCGATGCTTCGTCTGCTGAATATGATTGCAAACTTTGTGATTTCATATAAGAATGTGATCATAACAGCAGCAGCTGCATGGGCATCTTACACTCTTGCTGTGAACGCAAGCAACATCGCTTTCAAGATGCACTACTACTGGATAGTGCTAACGCAGGGTGCTATGAGACTGTTGTCAACAGTGACTCTGGCATTGAAAATAGCCTTTTTCGCGGTGACAGGACAAATAGAGAGGGCGAAAGCTGCTTATACGGCATTCCACCTGCTGACAAAGTCTACTCCGTGGGGCATAATCATTGCCGCTATCACAGCAGTTGGCGTGGCTCTATACAATATGGCGACACAGACAAAAGAGGCCACAAAAGCGGAAAAGGAGCTTCAGCAGATGAACGAGGAACTGGCTGAGACACGTAAGCGATATCAGGAGCGTCTTGACGTGGAGAAGCGCCGTATCAATGACCTGGTGTCCGTCGCACGTGACGACAAGGCTTCGATGGAGCAGCGAAAGAAAGCCATCGACACTCTGAACCGCATCATCCCGAACTACTGCGCGAAACTGGACTCAGAGACAAAAAAATACTATGAGAACAAACAAGCGCTTGATGACTATCTTGTATCTTTGGAACGCAAAATCCGCCTAGAGTCAAACCGTGCTGAATATGAGCGACTTATCAAGGAGGATGAACGTCTTTCGCGTGAGATAGCAATGGCACAAGATAATGATATAGCACGGGTGCAAGGTGCTGTGGACACACACAGCGGAAGTGGACGCTATGAGATGAAGGAGGCAGTGGCGCACGCTTACGGTGCAAGTATGACAGCCAGTGGCACTATTACCGGTGTGCCCGACTCAAAACAAGTAAGGGAACTGAAGGGACAACGTGCAGCAGTGAGGATGCAGATTGATCGTCTGGTGAAGTATGCAGGAAAGGAGAACCTGATAAACACGACTCCTGATGTTCATGAACCAACTATAGTTGATCCATCATATAGCCCTGGTGGAGGAAGTGGTGGACATGGAGGTAATGGGCACAACGGTAGTAGCCATAGCACTAGGAATAGGCATAGCGGAAATGGTCACAGCGGGAGCGGACACAGTGGCAGTGGCTCTCAGAAGAAAGAGGACAAGTTCGCGGCTGAAAAGTCGTGGCGTGAGCGTGAGGAAGCACTTGCAAAGATAGACTACGCCATCGGTGAGGACAATTATGAGGAGCATACACAGCGTATGCTGAAAATCGAGGAGGAGTTCTATCGCAAGCAGCTTGCACACACTGACCTCGAAGGAAACGAGCGCGTAGTGATTGAATCGCACCTATACGAAGTGCTGAAAAAACAGACGGAAGAAGCAAACAAGAACACCATCGAGGAGGAGAAACGCTCATACGCAATACGAAAGGCTGAGCTGCAACAATCGTATCTTGACAACAAGATATCAACTGAAACCTACAACGAGGAGATGACTCGAATCGAACTGGAGCACTTGAAGAATATTCAGGACATCTACCGTGACCAGGCTTTCGCTCCTATTGATGAATGGCAGGAGACGAAGGAAAAAGCGGAGCAGTATATGCTGGAGAATTATAACGGTAACGTGGACCTTCTCAACAGACCGGTAATCGACGCATACGAGCTGACAAAAGCGGGATGGAAAGATAACCCAGACAAGGAAGGTGAAGCGGTAGCGACTGTCTATGCGCAACAGTATGCCGTGAAGGATGCCGCAGGACAGTCGAGACAGATTCTTGTGACTCCGATTCTGCCTGACGGAACAGTACTCTCGGAGAAAGATCTGAAGGATTATATAAACACTACACTCAAGGGTGCTGACGATTTACTGGCAGCAGATGAGAAGGGCATCATCATAAAGGTGGACGCCAAAGTGAAAGACGAGGAAGGAAACAATGATGAGGTAAACGACCTTAACACTCTCCAGCTGGCGTATTACTCAGCAAAGCCGGAAATGGATGAGAAGGCTTGGAGTGAATTCCTCACTGCGGAGGCAGCCTATCAGGACAGACTGATCCAAGAACAGATAAAGAAACAGCAGGAAGCGGAAGAGGAACTGTTGAAGCACCAAGCGGAACTGAAGAAAATCAAGGAAGAGTACTTCGGGAACAACGCAGTGGAAGACAAGCAGGAATTTGACAAGGCGATGGCTCTGCTGGATGAGCAATATAAAGCGGAACTGGAGATGGTTGGCGACAATGCCAAGGAGAAACTGCGCATCGAGGAGGCTTACGAGAAAGCCAAACTCGCACTGAAGAAGAAATATAACCAGCTCAATGAGGAGGACAACCTCAACTTCATGCAGAAGTTCAACAAGGACGCGCAGGAGTGGCTGGAGTCGGACGTGGGTAAGGCAGTCACTAAATCCATAGACGCGGTGGCATCGGCGATGTCCTCGCTGTTCTCGCAGCTGCGCTCGCTGATGCAGGCAGAGATGGAGATGGAGGTGGCCGCTGTTGAGAAGAAGTATGACCGTGAGATAGCGGCTGCTCAGGGCAACGCCTATATGACAAAGCAGCTGGAGAAGAAGAAGCAGCAGGAGGTGAAGAAGATCAAGGATGAGGCGAACCGAAAGATGTACGCCATGGAGGTGATGCAGGCGCTGGCGCAGACCGCCACGGCAGCCATCAACGCCTACTCCTCGGCGGCAGCCATTCCTTTAGTGGGTTATATCGTCGCTCCTATAGCGGCAGCGATGGCACTGGCGGCTGGTATGGTGCAGGTGGCTGCAATCAAGAAGCAACAGCAGCAGTCGGCTTCGGAAGGCTACGCTAAGGGTGGCTTCACTAAGCCTGGTGCCGTGGACGAGGTGGCTGGAGTGGTGCACGCAGGGGAATGGGTGGCTTCGCAGAAACTGCTTGCCTCGCCTGTTGCGCGTCCGCTGATAGAGGCGCTGGACTATGCGCAGCGCACCAACACGATTGGCTCGCTTCGTGGCTCGGATATGTCACGCTCGATAACGGCTCCGACGGTGCTTGCCCAGACACAACCGCAGGTGATTATCCAGGAGAATGCTGAATTGCGTGACACCATAAAGCAACTGAAGGAGCGTCTTGACGAACCGTTTGTCACTGTGAACACGGTTAGTGGCGACTATGGAATAAAGCAAGCGCAGGACAATTACCAGCGGCTCATGAACAATAAATCGCCAAAAAGTAAGAGGAAATAGAAGAAAATGACTAATTTTGCAGCATCTTTCAACCAAAAAACTAAAACTTCCACAATCATGAAAAAAGTCTTTGCCTTATTCCTCGTGTCGCTCATTTCACAGGTTGCTTTCGCCTACAATGGCGATGTGAACGGTGACGGAACTGTCACCTCTGCCGATGTGACTTGTATCTACAATTATATCCTAAACGGTGACGAGACAAGCCTCATCAACGGCGACGTCAATGGTGACGGCGCGATTACCAGTGCCGACGTGACCGTTGTCTATAACATTCTGCTTGGCACTCCAACAGATGTGACTGTTTATGTTGTCAACGGAGTGACGTTTAATATGGTTTCAGTATCTGGCGGCACGTTTACTATGGGTGCCACTGGAGAGCAGGGAAACGACGCTTTCAGCAACGAGTATCCCACCCATGAGGTCACGCTGAGTACATTCTCTATCGGTCAGACCGAGGTGACACAGGAGCTATGGTTGGCGGTGATGGGCATCAATCCGAGTTATTTTAATGGCATTGGAAATCCCGATTATGGCTCAAGTCACTCAGCAGATTATGGCATTGACCTTCAGCGTCCAGTAGAGTTTGTCTCTTGGGACGACTGCCAGGAGTTTATCATGAAACTGAACCAGATGACAGGAAAGAATTTCCGTCTTCCCACCGAGGCTGAGTGGGAGTATGCTGCCCGTGGCGGCAACCGCAGCCAGGGCTACATGTTCAGTGGCAGCAACAATATTGATGATGTGGCTTGGTACTGGTACAATATCCCTTCTCAATCGAGTGGCACTACTGGCTATGGCACACAGACTGTAGCGACTAAGCAGCCCAATGAGCTTGGCATCTATGACATGAGCGGCAACGTGTGGGAGTGGTGTCAGGACTGGTATGGCAGCTACAGTGCAGGAGCACAGACCAACCCCACAGGTCCCGCATCGGGCTCTAGCCGCGTGATCCGTGGTGGCTGCTGTCTCAACTACGCCAGGCACTGTCGTGTGTCGAGCCGCAGCAGGTACGCGCCCGACAATCGCAACGACAACCTCGGACTGCGGCTTGCCCTATAGTTCACCCCTCCTTGAAAAAAGAAAAACGAGCATGAAGAAATTTTGCCCGAAAAAGGCTCGTGCGAAGCCGAGCCAAAAAGGAGCAAAATTTCTTCATGCGAGCCGCGTGGCGATACATTTCCCCCAAATTATTGCATCAACAGCTCAAATGAGCCACGTCTTTTGAAAGTCTAAGCGGTTGGTTTACATTTGTATTGTAAATCAATCGCTTTTTTATGATACTTACAATTAATGGACAACAGGTTGCGCTGAAGAAGGACGCGTCGATAGAGTATGTTTCTGAGAACCGCATATTCACGGATGCTGATGACTACAGCATGGAGATTGAGCTGCCTCTGGCTGGATGCTCGCAGAACATCGCGGTGATCGGAATGCTGATGCGCAAGGACGTGGACGCTGAGACAATCTTCTATGACGCTGTGCTGCAAGACACGAACTTCTACAAGCGTGGAGCTGTGGTGATAACGGAAATCACACAGGAATATGTGAAGGTACAGTTCTTGGAGAAAAGATCTTACCAGAACTTCTTTCCCCGATTTGACGAGAAGTACATCAATGAGCTTGACCTCGGTGAGTGGCCAGCTCTGACTCCATCGAACATCACACCGCAGCAGCTGTGGTCCCGATGGCAGGACTACACAGCACTTCCCTGGGTGAATAACTCTACTGGCGTGATGCAGAACTGCGTCAAATGGAACAGCTCGCAGAATAAGTTCGAGTGGAAGACGACAGGGGATGATGACGATGACCTGAACTATTCAAAGGGTTTCTCGTTCCAGCCGAACCTGTTGTGGCTGACAAAGAAGATCTGTGACGCTCTTGGCTATACCTATGACTTCTCGAAATGGGAGGACAGCATATACAAATACCTTATTGTCATGAACACCACTCCTTATGTATGGTCATCAGGTAAATGGGCGACTGCTCTTCCTCATTGGACAATCAACGAGTTCTTTATGGAGCTGGAGAACCTGCTGCTCTATGAGTTTGACATAGACCACAAGAAAGGCCATATTTCCTGCTCCAAGATACAGGAGAATGTGGAAGATGCTGGCACAGTGCTTATCGAGAATGTGATTGATGAGTTCTCGGTGGAAGTTGATACTGAGGATGAGGATGACTACAAGGCGATGCTTAACCGTGGCTACGCAAAGGGTGGACACCGCTTGGACAACTTCTATTCCTGTGAGTGGTACATCCATCGTCTCACAAGACCTGACGGCACTGTGAGGTGTACGGAATACGCTACGCTGAGTCAACTGCTGAACCATCAGCTGAAGCAGGACTGCATCAGCGACAACAGCGGTGGACGTGGCAGCAGCACTTATCCTGGAGGGAAATGGGGCTTGCACCATGCGCAGGACGTGGACACATACTTCGTGGTGGAAGTGGTGGAAAGGATTGAATACCGCACGCAAGGTGGCAATGTATTCGAGACTTGGGGCAATGTGTGCCGACTAGTGCCGGTGAACCGATTCGGTAATCTCATCCTTGACGAGGAGAACCGCGACAACATTGAAGAATTGAGAATTGTGCCGGTGTGCATCGATGCAACAGATAGAGATAAAGGACCAATAACATTCCTGGAGTGTGGAGACTTCGGCAATGATGCAGATACTGGGCCAGCTCACCATTCGCATAATCCAAACAATCCTTTCCTCTCTGACTATGCCGATATTGACGAGGTAATTCAGTTCGGGGCTTGCCGCACTGTAGGCAATGGTGAAAGGGAGGCGAAGGATGAGATATTCAGCAACCTGAATGTGGCATTCTGGGATGGAGCGACTGCAATGTTCCCGCCACATCTGCCGCATCCGTGGATTGACTCTTATGACACAGATTACTCTTATGTGACACAGAACACCGACTCACCACAAGGTACGCTGACAATAACATGGAGGGCTATATATGCTAACCATCCGTTCTCACTGCGAATCAATAACCAGGCATACGGACAGGGAGTGGAGCGCACCTCGTTCACTAACATCGACCGAAAGAAGAAGTATCAATTCTCCTTCCTCTCTAAAGAAATACCCAATGTACGCTCCACATTCTTCATCGATGGAAAGAAATACTTATGTGTCAAGCTTACTGCCCAGTTCAACGAAGAAGGCATGTCAAATCTAATCCGAGGCGAGTTCTATAAAGTATTATAAATAAGTGGGTTAATATATAAGTCAAGCACTTTGCTAAAAAATGAGCAAAGTGCTTGGTTTATTTTTGTGTCATTCGTTCTGTGCCGTGGATTGCCACGCGAGATGTCTTATGGAATGTGCCAATTTATATCACCTAAAAAATGATGCAGAATATATTGCAAAATAAATTGTGGAATATTTCAATATAAATATGGTAAAATATAACGTTTTTTGTTATGCAAAAAGTTATGCAAAAAGTTACTCTTTTTTACCATATAAAACCCAATCGAGGACTCGACGGTTTGCTTTGTCTACTTTTTCTTGGTCAAAATCAATGTAGATATCGGTCACGGTGTTGTTCCCATGTCCTAACGCATGAGCAATAGTGTCACGAGGTATGTCAAGAGAAGCAGCTATGGTAGCCCATGAATGACGAGCCCAATAAGTGGTAATCTCAGGGAACAAAGGATGATAGATTTTCTTTCCTCCTAGCCCGACTCTCTCTACAGGACCAATATTTTTTAAGGTACGGTTCATCTTAAGATTGAAGTCCTTATGGTTCTTCCAACGGTCAAGGATGTCAATAAGATAATTCTTCCCCTTATGACGCTCAATGATTTCTAGGGCTTCGGGCTCTACCTTTATAGAATATAGACGATTGGTCTTAGCACGATAGAACTCAATTCGTCCATCACGAATTTCTTTTAGGTGGGTTAAGTCAACACAGTTGATACCGATGAGCATGAACATGAGCTTGAATATGTCAAGGTAATTGGCTGCATGCTTCTCACAAGGATAGTTGAAAAGAGTTCTCAAATCATCAACCTTTAGGTTGCGCTTACGTGTCGCTACTGGGCGAATCTTGAAACGCCTGAAGGGATAGAATGAGGTTATATCTTCGTCAATTGCCTCGTTGAACACAGCACGGATATTACGCAAGTGAATATTACGGGCATTCTTTGATGGTGATGTCTTAGAAAGGAATATATCAAACTTTGTTAACCATTCCTTTGTGAGGTCCTCAAATTTTAATTTGTGTAGTTTCTCAGCACTGCCCATGTAAGCCACCATACGTTTATATGTGTGCATGTATATCTCTTTTGTGCTGTCCTTCTTGCAATCTGCAAAAGAAAGATAGCGGTTAGCGAACAGGGTATTGTCAACTTTCTTTTTTTCTTTCTTCTCTCTCATCTCGAATCTCTCTGGATACAGGTTTTTTTCTATCTCGGATTTGAGAGCAACAGCATCCATGCTAGCCATCTTGCCAACATCTTTGATAATAGAGATGCTTCTTTCAATTATTTGCATCTTCTCATTAATCAGCAAATTTAACCTGTCATTGTCAGGATGATTGATAATTTGTGATTTTTGGGGGTCCCACTGATCTGGAGTCAGTTTTACATCAAGAGAGATGTAAGCGGTTTTCTTTTGATGGGCTAGGGCAATCTTTAAAACTGATTGTCCGTTTTTCGCTTTTTTTCTCGTGTCGAGAAAGAATCTTGTGTTTGCCATAATTTCTCCTACGTCATAAGGAGAATTTGGGATAAAAGTTGCAAGTCTAGTTGCAAGTCTAGTTGCAAGTCCGAATTTATAACTAATTGATAATAAGACTAAAAGGAGAAAATAGGTCTCAAGTTTTCTGAAAGGTTGCAAGTCATTTTGCCTGATTTTAGGCACTCAAATGAGGTTAACTTGTTGATTATCAATTATAGTTTGAAAAAAAGGTTGCAAGTCTAGTTGCAAGTCTGATGGCCATTTTGCATGTTTTGTTGCAAGTCAAATGCTACAATTTAATACTTTTAAGCACCAAATACTACCAAATTGACGTTTTTTTTGTGGCCAGAAATCAAGGAAAAATGAAAAAAAAGCCTGATTTATCAACGTTAATCGTTTGTAAATCAGACTCTTGTCTTCTTTGTCGGGGTACCAGGATTCGAACCTGGGTCCTCCTGCTCCCAAAGCAGGCGCGCTAACCGGACTGCGCTACACCCCGAATGCATATTGCTGTTGCAAAAGCGGTGCAAAATTACAACATTTTTTTGTACTGACAAGTTTTTTGGCGAAAAAAAATCGAAAAAATGTGTTTTTTTTCTTTTTGCGTCATTTTTTGTGCTCAAAAGGTCTAGTATATAAACAATATTTATTAATTTTGTATGTTTGTTTCTAATATTGCTAAGTGCATTGACATTAAGCAATTCTAGAGTAGAGATATTTATAATCCAAAATAACATACACATTAATTATTGTTATTATGTACAGAAGTAAAACATGTGGAGAGTTGCGACTTGCTAACGCTGGCGAGAGCGTGACTTTGGCAGGATGGGTGCAGCGCACTCGCAAGATGGGTGGCATGACGTTTGTTGACCTTCGCGATCGTTATGGTATTACACAGTTAGTCTTTAACGAGTCGAATGATGCAGAATTGTGCGCTCGTGCCAACAAGCTTGGCCGTGAGTTTTGTATCCAGGCTACAGGTACAGTTAGTGAGCGTCAAAGTAAGAATGCTAATATGCCTACTGGTGACATTGAGATTATTGTTAATGAACTGAATGTTCTCAGTCCCAGTGCCACTCCTCCTTTCACAATTGAGGATAATACCGATGGTGGTGATGACCTGCGCATGAAGTATCGCTATCTTGACCTTCGCAGGCCAAGCGTGCGCCAAAACTTGGAACTTCGTCACCGTATGACAATCCTGATTCGCAACTTCCTCGACAGCCGTGATTTTATTGAGGTAGAGACTCCTATATTGGTGGGCAGCACTCCCGAAGGCGCCCGTGACTTTGTGGTTCCTAGCCGCATGAATCCTGGACAGTTCTATGCGTTGCCTCAGAGTCCCCAAACACTCAAACAGTTGCTCATGGTAAGTGGCTTTGACCGCTATTTCCAGATTGCTAAGTGCTTCCGTGACGAAGACTTGCGTGCTGATCGTCAGCCAGAGTTTACACAGATTGACTGCGAGATGAGCTTTGTTGAGCAAGAAGACGTAATTGAAGTGTTTGAAGGACTTGCACGTCATCTTTTCAAGGAAGTTCGTGGCGTAGATTTGCCTGAAAAACTTCAGCAGATGACCTGGCACGACGCCATGCGACTTTATGGTAGCGACAAACCCGACCTTCGTTTTGGAATGACCTTTGTTGAGCTTATGGATGAGCTCAAGGGCACCAGTGATTTTGCTGTATTCAATGATGCAGCCTATATTGGTGGCATCTGTGCACCGGGTTGTGCTGATTATAGCCGTAAGCAACTTGACCAACTTACAAACTTTGTGAAGAGTCAGCAAGTAGGAGCTAAGGGACTTGTATACATCAAACTGAACACTGATGGAAGTATCAAGAGTAGCATTGATAAGTTCTTCACTCCAGAGCAGTTGCAAAAGGTTGCTGACAAGATGGAGGCTAAACCTGGCGACTTGATTCTTATCTTGAGCGGTGACAATGCCAATAAAACACGCGTTCAGCTATGTTCGCTTCGCCTTGAGATGGGCGAGCAGCTTGGTCTGCGTGATAAGAATAAGTTTGAGTGCTTGTGGATTGTTGACTTCCCTCTCTTTGAGTGGAGTGACGAGGAACAGCGTCTCATGGCTACTCACCATCCATTCACCATGCCAAACCCTGACGATATTCCTTTGCTTGAGGAACATCCAGAACGCGTGCGTGCTAAGGCCTACGACTTTGTGTGCAATGGTATTGAGGTTGGCGGTGGCAGCCTTCGTATTCACGACAGCGAGCTTCAGGAGAAGATGTTCCGTATTTTGGGCTTCACCCAGGAACGTGCCGAGGCACAATTTGGCTTCTTGATGAATGCATTTAAGTATGGTGCACCTCCTCATGCGGGCCTTGCTTTCGGTCTAGACCGCTTTGTGTCGATTATGGCAGGCCTCGACAGCATTCGCGACTGCATTGCCTTCCCCAAGAACAATAGTGGCCGTGATGTAATGCTCGATGCACCTAGCTTCCTTGAGCCAGGTCAGCTCGACGAGTTATATCTCAAAATTGACGAAAAAGCAATCAACTAAAAGGATATGATGATAGCCGGACATCAAGTGGATGACACGATGTTCTCTTACATCGCACGCAACCTTGATGCCGACACTTGCAAACTCTTGTTGAAGGCCGAGCCACAACTCACCTTCGACAAGAGTTTTGCTATTCTTCAAATAGAATGTCGCCGCAAGACTCAGAATAAAATTCCACAGCTGTTAGAAAACAATAAATTTTTGTTTCCCAAAGCAATAAGTGCCGAGCAATGCACTCACGAAGAAGTAGCGCGTTTTCACGCATCGTTATTTAATGTTGATGACCGTGTGCTCGACATGACAATGGGGCTCGGTGTTGATACTTATTACATTGCAAAGCGAGTTCACTCTGTCACGGCAGTAGAGCTTGATGAGGATATTGCCCATGTGGGAGCCTATAATCTTGCTTTCTTGACCCCTAACGTCACAGTAGTGAATGCCAACTCAGTAGAATACCTTGATAATCTTGACGCTGACAAAAAGTTTGATGCAATATTTATCGACCCCGCAAGACGTGGCGAGGATGGACGACGGCTCTATAGCTTTGCCGACTGCCTGCCAAATGTCGTTGAACTGTTGCCTGTGATTGAGCAGCATTGTTCTTGCTTGTATATCAAAGCGTCGCCAATGCTTGATGTCACTCAATCGATGCGTGACTTGGGTGAGTGCCTCACCGACGTGTGGGCAATTAGCATCAAGAACGAGTGTAAAGAGTTGTTGTTCAAGCTTGATTTTAAGGAGAGAGAAAAAGCTGTTAATCTTCATGCTTTGAACCATGATGGCATTAAATGGCAGTGCTTCTCGACACAAGAGAGCATTGTCCATGACTCCCTCTCTGGGCCCAATGTTTATGCTTCAGAGTATCTCTATGAGCCCAATGCTAGCATTATGAAATTGGGATGTTACAAGGAAGTGGAGCGTGCGTTTGGTGTTCCTCAACTTTCTTCCAATTCTCACTTAATGTTAAGCGACAGCATTTTAGATGATTTTCCTGGTCGTCGTTTCAGAATAAAAGAATTAGTGCCGTTTAAATCTAAAGAAATAAAACAATTTAGCCGACGGTATAAACAGATGAATATCGCCGTTAGAAATTTCCGTCTAAATGCTGATGCTCTCAAGAAGAGGCTGGGAGTTAAAGATGGAGGAAGCGTTTATCTTTTTGCAAGCACAACCGAAAGTGGTGAGCCGGTGATGCTTGTGTGCGAGAAGTTCTAATCCATTCTTTCAAGGAACTTTTTCCGGTCAACAATGAATCTTAAATGGCTTCCTTCGCCAAGAAGTTGATTCTTGCAATGTGCCTCAACATGAAATTCAATTTTCTTACCTTCCACTTTAGTAACTGTTGCTGTGGCACTTACTGTGTCTCCAATTTTTGTTGGTCGTAGGTGTGAACAAGACATCTGTCCACCCACTGTGGTTAGCCCTGCTTCAAGTTCGTTAGCAACCGCCAACAAAGCAGCATTCTCCATGAGAGCAATCATAGCGGGAGTGGCAAGCACTAGCATGTCGCCCGACCCCATGTTTTTAGCTGTCATTGCTTCAGTTACAACCATTTCGCTTGTGTGTGTTAGTCCTATTGTTATCATTATACATGTTGTTTGTGTTATTATTGCGCAAAAATAGTAAAAATCGATGAATAAAAATCTAAAAAAACATGATAAAAATTTGGTTGCTTAAAAAATAATAGTTAATTTTGCATCGAAATAAGAGCAATCGTTGATAGGTCTTTTTGTGTTATTGTTATTCTTACTAAATAATCAATATTTGCTCACTTATATATATTAGCAACAAATCAGTTGTTACTATGTTCATTTGATATTACAATAAAATAGCATAAATAATTTAGTTACTAATGTGATAAGTTTGGTTTATTAAGACAGAATTAATAAAAGTGAGTCGTGAGACTTGCTTTTATTTTTTTGGTAGAAAAATATGTTTTGTATAAATATGCATTATTATGTGTGTTATGAATTTATAATTGAGTGGATTTAATAAGATGAAGAAATTGCTTACAAAAGAGTCTTTATAATTTTGCTTTAACAATAACATCAATTATCTTTGCAGTCATGAAAGATTCCTCAAATAAAATAAAAACAAAGTCAATAAAGCATCCAGTTGCGTTGTTCTTTTTACTTGCTTTGGGTTGCATGCTAGTGCAATTTCTGGCAGTAGAATATCATTTTAATTCGATTGTTGATTACAATTGGCTAAAAACATTGAGAATAGGAGAGTTGACACAGCTCGTAGTCAACAATATTGGCGATGGAATATTATTGATGACTCCTTTTGTTGCACTTGGCGCTAAAAGCCGTAAATGGATTTGGCTTGTGTTGTTGCTTGTGATGTTGTGGTGCTTAGCACAAATGCTCTACATGCCTTCTTATCGTGATCTCATGCCTTTGTCATCGTTTTTTCTTTTGGGGAATGTGGGTGACACAGTTGCACGCAGTGCTCTTGGAGCTTTCAGGCTTGGCGATTTGGAAGTTTTGCTTCCTCCTGTCGTGCTTTATATTGTTTATAGAATTTGGTTAAAGCGACCGTTGGAGTCAACTTCTTTTTCTCCGGCAAAACGTCTAGTGTTAAGTTTGATGTGTGTGCTGGCATTTGTTGTTATTAGATTAGGTGTCTCGGCTGTTAGTTATAATAACGATAAAGAAACGGCCTCATTTAATCAACAACTCACTAATGACTATTGCGTGATGTGGACACGTCAGGGCGACTATGTGAATAAGAATGGAGTTGTGTCCTACCTGGTCTATGGTTTTGTCTCATCCATTTATAACCAGACCACTCTCACCGATGAACAAAAACAACAGGTGACACGTTTTATCAACGAACAAGCACAAAACGGCGATGATTATGCCTCGGCACGTGGTAAGAATGTGATACTCTTGGTGGTTGAGTCTTTAAACTCATGGGTTATTGGGTTGGATATAGATGGAAGAGAGGTGGCCCCAACACTAAATGCTTTGTGTAAGGATACAGAAAACAACCTGGTTACGCTAAACATGCGTTCACAAGTGAAGAATGGAAGGTCGAGTGATGGCATATTTATGTATAACACAGGCTTACTGCCACTTACAACTCAGGCTGTAGCCAATACATTTGGTAATGTGCCTTACCCTTCGCTTGTTAAAGCCTTAGGGGATTATGATTCATTTTATGCTTGTTGTGACGAGCCGACTCTGTGGAACGTTGAAAACATGGCAAAGAACTATGGCTACAAAGATTTCTACGGAAAAACTGGTATAGCTGATGCGCTCAAGAGCAATGGCTACCTTCTTGATAAAGCTCTTCTTGATGAGGTGTCAAGTTGTGTGCTTAAATACAAACAGCCTTTCATTGCCTTGGTGGCAACCGCTGGAATGCACCATCCGTACAATTCGCCAATGGAACCTGAAACTTGGGTGCAGCAAAGTGGTAAATATACTAGTGAAGTTCGTTGCTATCTTGAGTGTGTCAACGCATTTGACTCTGCCCTTGCTTCATTTATTCAAGATTTAAAGTCAAAAGGACTCTATGACAACACAATGCTAGTGATAGTGAGTGACCATAGTGAGATGGTTGATGATTCTCCTCAAGGTCGCCCCTCCATTGACAAAGAAGGTGATAGGTGTGTGTTCCTTGTTGTCAATTCAGGTCAGAATGGCATAATTGGAGGTCCAGTAGGGCAAATAGACGTGTTTCCTACTTTAATTGAACTTTTGGGTGTTAGATCTCAACACTGGAATGGATTGGGCAATAGCATGTTGCATGGTGAAGTCACATCGGTTGCTATTTCTCCGTCTCTAACTATGGGTAGTGGACCACTCCTTGAGAGACAAAAACAAGCCTGGCGTATTAGCGACATGATAATATCAAGCCGATGGTTTGAGCCTAGGGAGTAATAATAACTGCTTAATATTGTCAAGTTATTTTTTACATCAGTCGAAGATACAAGAATTAATAAAAAATTGGCATCGTTTCAATAAACAGAAACAATGCCAATTTGTTATTACACTTGTAGTGAATTAGCCTTCGCTAATTGCCTCGTTAGGACAAGCCTCAGCGCAAGAACCGCAGCTGATGCAAGTGTCGGGATCAATTACATAGATGTCACCCTCGCTGATAGCGCCAGTTGGACACATATCCATGCAAGTTCCGCATGCTACACAATCGTCACTAATTACGTATGCCATAGTTGAAAAAATTAAAATAGTTAAGTAAAAAAACAATAAGTCTTGTAAAAACAGCTGCAAAAATACAGCTTTTATTTGAATATTGCCAAATAAATTGGCAACTATTTTATATAGGTGTTAATAAAAACTTGTTTTATTCCACACTTTAGCAAATATCGTGCCAAAGATTAGTTTGTTTCGTTCTCTGCAGTGTTACTATTCTCTTTGACGTAAGATTGTGTTGGTCCAGATGCGGCGTTGCTCGTTATTTCATCAACCTCTTGCTGCTTTAGATTTAGCTTCACGTGGTCGAATCCCTCGCCATAGACACCCTTTACTTTTGCCTGTGATACGAAGGCGTCAGGATCGATGGCCTTAATGATGCGGAAGATGTGCATGCTTTCATAGTTTCGACTCATCACGAGTAGGATGGTGGTGTCTCTTTGTGTATACCATCCAGTTCCATTCAGGACGGTGCATCCACGATGAGCTTCATGTGTAATGGCGTTGGCTATTTCTTTCCACTTCTTAGAGAAAATCATGAACTGTACGCTCTGGCGGTTGCTATCGATAACCATGTCGGCTGCTATAGAGCAGATGAACATGAAAATAAGACCATATACTATCTTGTCGAGAGTGTGGAAAATAAGGTAACTAGAGCTTATGATTAGTAGGTCAACATAAATCATTGTGCGGCCGAATGAGATGTTGCTGTGCTTTGTTACCATGGCGGCAATGATGTCGGTGCCAGCAGAGCTACCATTGTGAGTGAATACTATTCCAAGTCCCATACCACACAACACGGCCCCAATAATTACATTCATGAACGGTTGCTGTGCAACAATTGGCTCCTTGAACAATGGCACCATGATGCCTAGCAACAATGTAGCTATAGTGGCCCCAATAATAGTTCGAATGACAAATTGCTTGCCCACAGTTTTGAAAGCAATTGCGAGCAATATGGCATTAATGATGTAGTAGGTGATAGCGACATTCCATCCGAGACCAAAATAAAGCAACGAAGCGAGACCAGTGACTCCGCCTGTCACGATTTTTTCGGGCAACAGAAAGGCCGAGTATCCGAAGCAGTAGCATAGCAATCCTACTGTGATCATGATGTAATCCTTAACATGAGTGATTACGTTGTTATTAATCTTTCCCATGAGTTATTTATTTTATTAATAATTTGATGTGATTCTCAGTATTTATTTTTCGGGCTGCAAAATTACAATAAAATAGTGAATTGAAAACATGAAAAGTTAACAAAGTTTTGTAAGGTATATTTTTATTTCTTTTTCTGCAACTGTTTGCTTCGTTAAGTTGGTGAATTTAGGGCTTAGTTGTTAATAACTTTCTTGTATTTTGTATTGACATAGTGATAGAATTATTTATCTTTGCCGTTGATATGAACGGACGAGGAAAACTATATTTCAAGTATGGCACGATGGGGTCGGCAAAGACCGCACTGCTCCTCACTCAAGCATATAATTTTGAGGAGCGAGGGCTTAAATACTTGTGTATGAAGCCAATCATTGACAATCGCGAGAAAGAAAATGTGATTCGCTCTCGCATTGGTATTGAGCGTGAGTGTAGTTGGATTTACCCAGAGATGAATCTATATGAGTATGTCACGCAACTCTACGAAAGTAGTTTGGTGGTGAAAGACTGGATACTTATTGATGAGTCGCAATTCTTGACAGAGGAACAAATCGACCAGTTGGCACGCATAGTTGATGATTATGGTACTAACGTTGTGTGCTATGGATTGCGTACCGATTTCCAGTCGCACCTCTTTGAGGGTTCACGACGCCTCTTTGAAATAGCCGATTCAATCGAAGAGGTAAAATCAACGTGCGCTTGTGGCCGCAAAACAAGCATTAATGCTCGTATTGATGCACAAGGGAACATCGTTACCGATGGTAACCAAGTGGAGATTGGCGGTGATGATCGTTATGTGGCCCTGTGCCGTAGCTGCTGGCGCAACAAGCGCATTGAAAGCGCCGAGCGCAACTCGCTGAAATTTAAGAGCGAATAAGTTTTCCCCCGTCATTCCGATGTGGCTTGAGAGTTATTATTTCTCTCAAGCCACATTTGACTTTATAAGCATATATGATTAATGGATATAAAAAAGACTCTATTATCAACTACTTGAGAAGATTCAATAGAGCCAACCAGAAATAATTGTGAACCCATGGGGAGTCGAACCCCAATCGAAGGAACCGGAATCCTTTATTCTATCCATTGAACTATGGGTCCGTTGTTTCCCAGAAAAACATTATTAATAGTAATGAATTGGCTGGAATTCGGTGCAAAAGTAGTGAATAATTTGTATCTTTGCAAAAAATCAATAATTCATTTTCTCATAATAATTATGACTGTTAGAATTGAAGATAGTTGGCTTAGAGAACTCGCCGACGTTTGGGATAAGGATTACTTTGTGAGGCTGACTCAGTTTGTGCGACAAGAGTATCGCAACGGTCAGGTGTTCCCACCTGGCAAGCAGATATTTGCAGCTTTTGATGCCACACCGTTCAATGAGGTAAAAGTAGTGATACTGGGGCAGGATCCTTATCATGATGTGGGTCAGGCTAATGGATTGTGCTTCTCGGTCAACGATGGCGTGCCATTCCCTCCATCGCTTCAAAATATCTTCAAGGAGGTACATGACGATACTGGCGCACCGATTCCAACAAGTGGCGACTTGAGCCGTTGGGCACGTCAAGGAGTATTGTTGCTCAACTCCACACTAACTGTTCAGGCTCATCGTGCCGGTTCTCATCAAAACCGTGGTTGGGAACTTTTTACCGACGAAGTGATAGCCCATCTTGCCAATCATAGGGAGAATTTAGTGTTTATCCTCTGGGGTAGTTATGCTATAAAAAAGGGGGCATTCATAAACCGCATGCGGCACCTAGTGCTAACTTCTCCTCATCCGTCACCACTTAGTGCCTATAGGGGATTCTTTGGCAACCATCATTTCTCACTAGCTAACGACTATCTTCGTAAGCATGGAAAGCAACCTATTGCATGGTAAGCACTTTTTATCGCCAAAAAATATAGTAATTGCAAAGAAATTCCTAACTTTGCAAGTTGAAACAGACATATAAGGTAATTAAAGAATATGCAAAATATTAGAAACGTTGCTATAATAGCTCATGTGGACCACGGCAAGACCACACTTGTTGATAAGATGCTCGCAGCAGGAAACCTCTTCAGAGACAACCAAGTTGTGGGTACGCAGATCCTTGACAGTAATGACCTGGAACGTGAGCGTGGAATCACAATCCTTTCGAAAAACGTATCAATCAATTATAAGGATTATAAAATCAATATTATTGATACCCCGGGGCATAGCGACTTTGGAGGAGAAGTAGAGCGTGTGCTCAATATGGCTGACGGATGCTTGTTGTTAGTTGATGCATTTGAGGGTCCAATGCCTCAAACTCGTTTTGTTCTACAAAAAGCAATTCAGATAGGTCTCAAGCCTATAGTGGTAATTAACAAGGTTGACAAGCCCAACTGCCGTCCTGATGAGGTTCAAGACGCAGTATTTGATTTGATGTTTAATCTTGATGCCACTGAGGATCAACTCGATTTTCCCACAATATTTGGTAGTGCAAAGAATGGTTGGATGAGTGAAGATTGGCAAAAGCCAACCGACAATATCACTGCTGTGCTTGATGCAATTATTGAACATATTCCAGCACCTAAAATTGTTGAAGGCGACCCACAAATGCTGATTACATCGCTTGATTACAATACTTATGTAGGGCGAATCGCTGTGGGACGTGTACATCGTGGGGAGCTTCGCGATGGAATGGATGTGGGACTGTGCAAGAAAGATGGAACTGTAGCTCGTCAGCGTATCAAGGAACTGAGAGTATTTGAAGGAATGGGCCAGAAACATGTTGAAAGCGTTCAATGTGGCGATATATGTGCAATCATTGGCCTTGATGGTTTTGAGATTGGTGATACTGTTACTTGTCTTGAAAATCCAGAACCCTTGCCTCGCATTGCCATTGATGAGCCCACGATGTCGATGCTCTTTACTATCAATGATTCGCCATTCTTTGGCAAAGAGGGCAAGTTTGTTACTTCGCGACACATTCATGACCGCTTAATGCATGAGCTTGATAAGAACTTGGCTTTAAAGGTTGAGAAGAGTGAGGCTGACGACTCATGGATAGTGTATGGACGTGGTGTGCTTCACTTGAGTGTGCTTATCGAAGAAATGCGACGTGAGGGCTATGAACTTCAAGTTGGACAGCCTCAGGTGATTATCAAAGAGATTGATGGCGTTAAATGTGAGCCAATTGAAACATTGACGATTAATGTGCCAGAGGAATACTCGAGTAAGATGATTGATATGGTTACTCGTCGCAAGGGCGAAATGACCTCGATGGAGACACAGAATGACCGCATTCACATGGAGTTTAAAATACCATCTCGAGGAATTATAGGCTTGCGTACCAACGTGCTCACAGCAAGTGCTGGCGAGGCAATCATGGCTCACCGTTTCTCTTGCTATGAGCCATGGAAGGGCGAAATTGTAAGACGCGTTAACGGTTCTATCATTGCAATGGAAAGTGGTACTGCTTTTGCCTATTCAATAGACAAGCTTCAGGACCGAGGTCGCTTCTTTATATTCCCTCAAGAAGATGTTTATGCTGGCCAAGTTGTTGGTGAGCATACCAAGGAGAAAGACCTTGTGGTTAACGTAACCAAGAATAAGAAGCTCACCAATATGCGTGCTAGTGGCGCAGATGACAAAACTCGAATTATACCTCCTATTGTGTTCAGCTTAGAGGAAGCTCTCGAGTATATCAAGGCCGATGAATATGTGGAAATTACTCCAGGTCACTTGCGTATGCGCAAAATAATCCTAGACGAGATAGAGCGTAAACACCAAGCTAAGTTGCGTGGAGAAACTGAAGAATAATTATTGTTTAACTCCTTTAATATCACTATTATGAAGAATTTCAAAAAGATTTTAGGCTTAATTACTCTTGTAGCTATTATTGCAGTTGCCTTTGCTCCACAAGCTCAGGCAAAAAAGAAACGTGATCGCAAGGGTCAAGCAATTGAAGATTTGTTGCGTCAAGGAAATGAGTGCTATGAGGCTGGAAACTATGAAGAAGCAGTCAGTTTTTTTGAGCAAGCTCACAAAAAAGGCAACATAAAAGCCACACATAACCTCGCAATTTGCTATTCAGAAGGGCAAGGTGTGACTCAGAACCAAGTACAAGCTTTCAAACTATTTGAGAAAGCTGCCAAGAAAGGGTATGTTGATGCTCAGGTGTCGTTAGGAACAATGTACAAGAACGGCTATGGCTGCAAGCAAGACTACAAGAATGCAATCAAGTGGCTTGAAAAAGCTGCAGCTCAAGGTGATAGTGATGCTATGTATTTGATAGCTTCATGTTATTACTATGGTGGCAACGGCATCAAAAAAGACATTGCTAAAGCAAAAGAATGGATGCAGAAGTCGGCCGATGCAGGGAATGAGACCGCAATTGATAATCTTCCTAAAATTAAGTGATAATCCACTATTGTTAAAAGCAAAACACACTATCTCATCAACCGAGATAGTGTGTTTTTTACTAATTGAGCATGTAGAACACTCACAAGGAGTTATTTGTTGCTGATATTTGCTTTTTGCAATCCGTAGTTTTTACGTCTATCAATTATTAACAACATTACAGAAACTATTATGGCAGCAATGCCAATTCCTGTAAATATCCACATTGCTTCGGTATAGTCTACGTTGTCGCCCACAGTGTTGCGTTGTAGTACACTGCCAATCACTATAGGAATGAGCATAAGACCTATGTTCTGGATATAATAGATTATAGAGTAGGCTGTGCCTAGTTGCTTCATGGGTACAATCTTGGGAACTGCTGGCCATAGTACACTTGGTAGCAACGAGAATGCTATGCCGAGTATTAACATCAGGCAAATTGCAAGTGCGCTGGAGTTAAATGGCAGAGCAAAGACCATTAGCACTAATGTAAGCATAGCTGTACCAATAATCATAATGGTTGCTCCCTTGCCCATTTTATCATACATGCCACCGAAGAGTGGTGTTAGGATAATTGATGTGTAAGGCAATATTGCTGGGATATTACCTGCTATTGATGGTTCGACACCATATTTGGCTATCATCATCTTAGTGGCAAAGTCGAGGAATGGGTAAAGAGCTGAGTAATAAAGCAGGCACAGCATGGTGATTAGCCAGAATCCTGGATTCTTCATTGTCACACCCATATCTTTAAAATGAAATTTTTCTTCATCATCACTTGCTGCCTCGTTAGTTTTGATGTCGGCTTTTCGGTCCATGGAACAGTAAATCAGATAGATAATTAGTCCAACACCTACAGCAAATAGCCCCACTAATATTGGTGTGCTAAGTGAGAAATCAGTAGCAAGCTTTGGTGCTCCAGATAACGCCAATCCAGTTCCAAGCCGTGCTAAAGCAACTTGGATACCCATTGCCAGTGCCATCTCCTTGCCTGTGAACCACTTGACTACAACTTTTGACACCGTAATACCACATAATTCATAACCAATGCCAAAAGTGGCGAAGCCTAATGCTGCTGCAAGCACTTGAAGCTTGATAGAAGGGTCGCTATAGCCCAGCCACTGCAAATTGATATTAACTATGTGAGAAGGATCCATGAAGGCTATAGCATAGTAATCGATAGCAGTGCCTCCAAGCATGAGTACACATGATAGTATACCAGCAAAGCGTACCCCAGTCTTGTCGAGAATGATGCCTCCCACAAAGAGCATTAGCAGGAATACGTTGAAGAATCCACGTGAGCCTGCGAGAATACCAAACTCTCCGCTTGTCCATCCAAGACCACCTTCACCTGTGGGTAGTTCAAGGAAGTATTGCAACGGAGACATCTGCTTCGCCACAACATATCCCATCATCATGGTCACCGACACAAGACCGAGTACGGCCCAGCGCAGGGCAGGGGAGTTGTTTATTTTTTGTGCTACTTTTGTCATATGTATTCAAAAAATCAGAGCGTGTAAGCCTGATGAGCATCACACGCCCTGATAATACTTAAAAATAATTTAGAATTATGCTTCAGCTGGTTTTTCCTCAGGCTTGATGTTGGGCTCCTCAAGACCGAGGCCATTTTTCTTATCAACTACCTTGAGAAGCAAACCAAGGAGGAGTGCTGCGATACCAAGGCAGGCAAGCATAATGAGTGGCCAGGTGTAGTCGAGCTTAGTTGGATCGGTAACACCCTCGTTGGTCTTGTCGAGAACTTTACCAATGAGCAATGGGAACAGCCACAAACCAATGTTCTGAATCCAGAAAATCAGAGCGTAAGCTGAACCGATAATCTTTTGGTCAACCAACTTTGGAACGCTGGGCCAAAGAGATGCAGGAACCAACGAGAACGATGAACCAAGTACAAGAATGGTGAGATAAGCGATAATAATTCCGCCTATATCGTTGCCCTTGAACATTGGAAGAACAAATGCGAATGTGAGGTGGCAAGCAATGAGCAGGAGCGAACCAAGAACCAGCATTGAGGCTGCTTTACCCTTGTGGTCAACATAGTTGCCTAGGATTGGAGTGATAAGCACAGCAAGCAGTGGGAATACTGCGAAGATAGCCTCTGCGCTCTGTCGCATGTAGCCCATGTAGCAGTAAACAACTAGAGCAATGATTGACACTGCCAGCAATCCATATTTTGCACCTTTCTGCTTCATAAAGTTGCTTGCAAAACCAGCAGCTGCAACAATAAGCATGATGACATACTGTACTATAGTCACAGTTGGACTTGCCCAGAACGAATCGGCTGCAGGCTCAGTGAGTGTAAGGTTGCACTGCAGCATGTTAACTGCATATTTCTGGAATGGGAAGATTGCTGAGTAGTAAAGTACACACAGAAGTGCTACCAGCCAGAAACCTCCACTTGATAAAATCTTGCCAATGTCGCTGATTTTGAATGGATCGTCTTTCTCCTCGGCCTCGCCTGTTTGTGCATCAAGTTTCTTGTCCATAAAGAAGTAAACAATGAACATGATGAGAGCAATCATCAAGAGGACAACACCAAATGCTACCGAACGAGAAACGTCGACGCTGCCGCCAAGTTTTGCAAACATGGGCGAGAAAATCATACAGGTGGCCACGCCCAGACGGGCAAGTGCCATCTCAGAACCCATTGCAAGTGCCATCTCACGGCCTTTGAACCACTTAACAATACCACGGCTAACGGTGATACCAGCCATCTCAACACCACAACCAAAGATCATGAAGCCAACAGCAGCAACTTTTGCGCTGGCGGGCATTCCTTTGTAGAACGGTGATACGCCCAACTCGTCGAAGCCGGGGATGTAGTTGAGATTGTTGGTGAACCAAGTCTCAAGACCGCTACCCTTGAACGCGTCGGCAACTGCATACCATTTGATGATTGCGCCAATGAGCATTACAATGCCTGAGAGTACGGCAGTGAAACGAACACCCATCTTGTCGAGGATAATACCCGCAAAGATGAGGAAGAAAATGAATACGTTAAGGAAAGTTTCGGAACCTTGCATGGTACCAAAAGCCGTAGAATCCCATCCGCGAGTCTCTTGCATCAAGTCTTTAATAGGGGACAGGATGTCCATGAAGATGTAGCTGCAGAACATGGCAAGAGCCAGCAGCAACAGAGCGGTCCAGCGCATAGCAGCTGAATCGCGCAGAGTCTTTTTAATAGTTTGTGTCATACTGATTGTTATTAGTTTTATAATGTTTATGTTGTGTTAATTCTAAAAATCGATTGCAAAGATACATTATTTTATTTAAATATGTGAATAAAAATTGTGACAAAATGTCGCTATGGTCAAAAAGTGTGTTTTTGGCACAAAATGTGCATAATAGGGGAGTGGTGTTGTAAACGCTATAATATTGCAAATTCTATATTAACAATAAATTTATAATAAAATGACTATTAAACCATTAAGTGACAGAGTTCTCATTGAACCTGCAAAAGCCGAAGAAGTTACCGCTGGCGGTATTATTATCCCCGATAGCGCAAAAGAGAAACCTTTGAAAGGTATTGTTAAAGCCGTTGGTCATGGCACCAAAGACGAAGAAATGGTAGTAAAAGCCGGTGACACCGTGCTTTATGGCAAGTATGCCGGTACTGAGATTGAGGTAGATGGCGCAAAACTGTTGATGATGCGTCAGAGTGACATTTTGGCAATTGTTGAAGAATAATTTATTAAGGAGAAAAAATCATGGCAAAAATAATTAAATTTGATATTAAAGCACGTGAGGAATTGAAGAAAGGCGTTGACCAGTTGAGTGATGCTGTTAAAGTAACACTTGGCCCAAAGGGACGCAATGTGATTCTTGACAAGAAATTTGGTGCACCTCACATCACTAAAGATGGTGTGAGTGTGGCTCGTGAGGTTGAGCTCGAAGATGAGTTCCAGAATATTGGTGCTCAACTCGTTAAGGAAGTAGCTCAAAAGACTGGCGACGATGCTGGTGATGGAACAACTACCGCTACCGTTCTTGCTCAAGCAATTGTGAATGAGGGTCTCAAGAATGTTGCTGCAGGTGCTAACCCAATGGCAGTTAAGCGTGGTATCGATAAGGCTGTTGCAGCGGTTGTTGAGCAAATCAAGGCTCAGTCACAAGAGGTGGGCGACGATTTCAGCAAAATCGAGAACGTTGCTCGCGTGAGTGCAAACAACGATCCTGAGATTGGTGAGCTCATCGCCGAGGCCATGAAGAAAGTGAACAAAGATGGTGTTATCACCGTTGAGGAAGCTAAGGGTACCGACACTCATGTTGATGTAGTAGAGGGTATGCAGTTTGATCGTGGCTACATTTCTCCATATTTCGTGACTAACACCGAGAAGATGGAGTGTGAGATGGAACGTCCTTACATCTTGATTTTCGACAAGAAAATCTCTGTTCTTAAAGATATGCTACCAGTTCTAGAAGCTACTGCTCAGAGCGGACGCCCATTGCTTATTATCAGTGAGGATGTTGATAGCGAGGCACTTGCGGCACTCGTTGTGAACCGTCTGCGTGGATCGTTGAAGGTATGTGCTGTTAAGGCTCCTGGTTTTGGCGATCGTCGCAAAGAGATGCTCGAGGATATCGCAACCCTCACCGGTGGCGTTGTTATCAGCGAGGAGAAGGGCTTGAAGCTCGAAGGCGCTACGATCGACATGCTTGGTACAGCTGAGAAAGTAACTGTTAATAAAGAGAATACAGTTATTGTTAATGGTGCTGGTGATAAGCAGGCAATTGCCGATCGAGTTGCTCAAATTAAGGCTCAGATAGAGACTACTAAGTCTTCTTACGACAAAGAGAAACTGCAGGAGCGTCTTGCCAAGTTAGCAGGTGGCGTGGCCGTGCTTTATATAGGTGCTCCTAGTGAGGTGGAGATGAAAGAAAAGAAGGACCGCGTTGACGACGCTCTTAGTGCTACCCGTGCAGCTGTTGCTGAGGGTATTGTTCCTGGCGGTGGTGTTGCTTACATACGTTGCCTCGATATCCTAGACAAGATGGAGGGGGCTAATGCTGACGAGACAACTGGTATCCATATCGTTCGCCGTGCTATTGAGGAGCCTCTACGTCAGATTGTTGATAACGCAGGACTTGAAGGTGCTGTAGTTGTTCAAAAGGTTCGTGAAGGTAAGGGTGACTTCGGTTACAATGCTTACACTGATCAGTATGAGAATCTCTTCGAGACAGGTGTGATAGATCCTGCCAAGGTTGCGCGTGTTGCTTTGCAGAATGCAGCTTCTATCGGAGGCATGTTCTTAACTACTGAGTGTGTGATAGCTGAGAAGAAAGAGGAGACTCCATTGCCTGCCGCTAATCCCGGCATGGGAGGAATGGGCGGAATGATGTAAAAATCATTAGCATTAAAAATAAATAACTATAGTGGGTTGTGCTCCGATGTGATGCATAGCCCACTATTTATTTTGTGTGTTATATAATGATATTTATTATATTTATATTAAAATTAATTTATAAAAATTGCACATATTGAAAATTATTAGTAGTTTTGTGGGCTAAAAGTGAGAAATTGGCTCATCTCAAGGGTTAATTTCTTTACAAAAAAATGTGTTTATATTCTAATTTCATTGAATGTCAGTTGTTTAAGCTGCATTTGATGTCCTAAATTATTGTATTTTTCAAAATATTTGTTAATTTTCAATATAAAACAAGATATAAATTATAACAAATAAGAATATTTATCATGAAATTTAGAAATCTATTAATTTTGGTGTGTTTGACGATTATAGTGTCGTCTTGTGAAGCACCTAAGTTGGGCTATTTTCAGGATGTGCAATCTGGGCAAGTCCAACAATTATCGGCTCCCAAACTTGTTACTGTTGAGCCTGGTGATAAATTGTCAATCCTTGTTGGTAGCAAGGACCCTGGTCTAGCTTATCTGTTTAATCTTCAGATAGTGGGACGATACAAAACCTCTCAATCAGATGCCAATCTTTCAACCACTCAAGTTGCTAGCTATACTGTTGACGAGACAGGATGTATAGATTTTCCTGTATTAGGCAAACTTAACATAAGCGGCAAAACACGCAGTGAGGTGGCTTCGTATATAAAACACGAACTCATAAGTCGTCAAATGCTCAAGGATCCAATCGTTACTGTGGATTTCTTGGATTTGTTCTTCTCGGTAATGGGTGAGGTGAATGCTCCCGGTCGATTCTTGATGGACCATGATAAGACTACATTGATTGACGCTCTAAGCCGCGCCGGTGATCTTACCATCAATGGTAAGCGTGACAACCTCCTTGTCATGCGTGAGGAGGATGGCAAGCAGATGGCTTATCGTGTTGATCTCACTAATATTCAGAGTTTATATAATTCGCCAGTATATTATTTGAAACAAGGCGATATGATTTATGTTGAACCCAATGAGAAGAAAGCCCGTGAGGCAACAGCAGCTGGCAATGCGTTCTTACAGCCCACATTGTGGATTTCACTCGCATCATTGCTAACATCTGTATCTGTTCTTATCTTTAAATAATTAATAAAATGGCAGAAGAAACTCCTAAACAGTATCCGACCACCAAAAACGAAGATTTCGAGAAAATTCAGGAGTGGCTATACCTTTGCTTATCGCGTTGGTACTGGTTTGCTATTTCTCTAGCTATTGCTTTTGGATTGGCTATACTTTATTTGATGGTGACAACTCCTTCTTACACTCGTAAGATGTCGGTTTTAATTAAAGATGATGACAAAAGTCGTTCCTTATCTAATGAATTCAGTCAATTTTCAGATATGGGATTTGGTACTAGCAAGACGAATCTTTACAACGAGATGATTACCTTTGCCTCGCCATCTTATATGCTTGATGTAGTTGAGGATTTACATCTTGACTTTAATTATAAAACTGATGGACGTTTTCATGAGCTGACACTTTATGGGAAAACTCAACCTGTTGTAGTCTCGCTACCAGAAATTGACCCAGATGACTATGCGTCATTCACTTTATTTCTTAAACCCAATAATGTGATAGAACTGACTGATTTTCGAGACCAAAATCATGAAAGTGCTATTACAAAAGTGGTTAGAGGTGAGATTGGAAATGTTGTTCAAACTCCAATAGGAAAGGTTCTTGTTACCCCTACTCAGCATTATGTTGGAAAATATGACACTCCAATTAGAGTAAAGAAAAATCGAATTTCTGATGTTGCTAGAAATTATGCTAGTAAGCTTACTATAGAGCTGAATCAAGAGCGCGCATCTGTTGTAGATATATCTTTGAATGATGTGAGCGCAGAGCGAGCAGAAAACATATTAAATAAATTGTTTGAAGTATATAACAAAAAATGGGTTGAAGATATTAATAAGCAAGCTATAAGTACAAGTAATTTTATTGATGAAGAGTTAAGAACTATAGAAAGCCAGCTCGGCAGTGTAGATGCAAATATAGCTCAACAACAGCAGGGGAACGTCGCCCCTGATTTAGGAGTGGCAACTCAAATTAACTTAAACAAGATTGAGAATGCCAGTTCCCAATTGTTGGAAATTGATAACCAGATATATATGGCAAATATGATTAAGAATCAGCTCTCAGGCAATAAGTTTGAGGTTTTGCCAGCTAATTCTGGAATCGATAATCAGGCAGTAGGTAATCAAATCAGAGACTATAATGAGAAGGTACTACAGCGTAACAACTTGATAGAGAACAGTGGCATCAACAATCCTCTTGTTCAAGACCTTGATGACCAACTGCGTGCTACTCGCTCGTCAATCGTTACATCATTGAACACTGTAATATCAACACTCAATGACAAGAAAAATAGTTTACAAACAACGAAAACAGAGACTACCCAGAAGCTTGAAAGTAGTCCTGTTCAAGCTAAGAATTTGCTTGGTGTTGAGCGTCAGCAAAAGGTAAAAGAGCAGCTATACCTATTTTTGCTTCAAAAACGTGAGGAGAATCAGTTGTCGAAGGCTTATACGGCCTATAACACAAAGCTGCTAAATCCTCCATCGGGATTACGAACTCCAACATCGCCAGTTAAGATTAATGTTTTAATTATTGCGATGGTTCTTGGTCTTTTGATACCTATGTTAATATTATTTGTTGTTAACAACTTGAACACTAAAGTTAAAGGCCGTAAGGACATTGAAGATCTCAGTCTGCCATTTATTGGTGAAATTCCGTTGTCTTATCGCAAACGTAAAGGCTTGCTTGCGATCTTTAATCGTCGTAAGGAAGTTCGTGAGATTGTTGTTCAAGAGAAGAATGGAAATAATATCAATGAGGCATTCCGTGTTGTTAGAACCAACCTTGAATTTGTGCTTGGTAAGGATCAAAAGGTTGTGATGCTTACTTCGTCGAATGTTGGTTCAGGTAAGACATTTATTTCTACTAACTTGGCAACAAGTTTTGCCATTAAGGGCAAGAAAACTCTTTTAATTGACCTTGACTTGCGCAAAGCGTCAATGTCAACCTTTGTTGACTCTCCCCAGCGTGGTATTTCAGACTATCTCAATGGTCAGTATGATAAGGTTGAGGATGTGATGGTAAGAGAACGCATTCACAAGAATCTCGATGTTTTGCCTGTGGGTACTATACCTCCTAACCCCACCGAGTTGTTGTTTAGCGAGAGATTATCCTCAATGCTCAAGGGCATGCGTGACATTTATGATATCATTGTGATTGACTGTCCACCAATCGACATTGTTGCTGATGCTTCTATTATCAACAATTTGGCAGATGTGACTATTTATGTCCTGCGTTCAGGTTTGCTCGATCGCCATATGCTGCCCGAAGTCGAGAAATATTATACCGAGAAGCGTTTCAACAATATGGTACTGTTGCTTAATGGTACTACCGAGGAATCAAATGGGTATGGTTATCGCCGTTATGGCTACGGCTATGGCTATGGCAATGACCGTGTTCAAAAGAAAAACAGGAAATAAATTAAATATTGAGTCAATAAAATGAAGGCTTGTTTCATGGGACTTGGCTATATTGGCCTTCCCACAGCGATAATAGCGGCAAAACATGGTGTAGATGTAACTGGTGTTGACATCAATACAAAAGTGGTTGAAAAAACTTTAGAGGGGCATCTACACATAGTGGAGCCTGGATTGGAAGAATTGCTGCAACAAGTATTGGCATCGGGTAAATTCACTGCGACATCAAGTCCTGTAGTGAGTGATGCTTACTTTATTGTAGTGCCCACTCCATTTAAAGGCGACCATGAACCCGACATCTCATATGTCAAGAATGCAACGAGTATGGTAATGCCATTGCTTAAGTCGGGAGACTTGTTTGTTATTGAATCAACATCTCCAGTGGGCACTACTGAGCAGATGGCTGAGTATATATTCAGTGAACGTCCAGAACTAAAAGGCTCAATCCATATAGCTTATTGCCCCGAGCGAGTCCTCCCTGGTAATGTGATATATGAACTTGTCAACAATGACCGCGTAATAGGTGGAATTGATGAAGAATCAACAACACATGCCATTGAGTTCTATTCTCATTTCGTGAAAGGGAAGCTTCATCGAACCAACGCTCGCACAGCCGAGTTGTGTAAGCTTACAGAGAACTCCAGCCGTGATGTGCAAATAGCATTTGCTAATGAGTTGTCAATGATATGCGAGCAAGCTGGCATCAATGTGTGGGACTTAATAGAACTCGCTAATAAGCATCCTCGCGTAAACATCCTACAGCCAGGATGCGGAGTTGGAGGTCATTGCATAGCTGTAGATCCTTATTTTATCACAGCTGCTTATCCCAAAGAGGCAAGAATCATAGCTCAAGCCCGTGAAATAAACAATTATAAAGCACATTGGTGCGCCGAAAAGGTGAAAAACGCTATGCTTGAGTTTGAACTTAAGAACCACCGCAAGCCGGTAGTAGCAATGATGGGTCTTGCCTTTAAACCTAATATTGATGACTTGCGAGAATCTCCAGCCAAGCGCATAACTACCGAGGTGATGCAAAGCAAGAACAATGCTGATTTCCTCGTTGTTGAGCCTAATATTAAAGAACATAATGTCTTTAAGCTTACGCCATTTAAAGAGGCATATGAAAAAGCCGACATAGTAGTGTTCTTGACGGCGCATAATGAGTTCAAACAGCTTGAGTGGTGTGAAGATAAGGTTATCCTTGACTTCTGTGGCATCTTCAAAAAATAGATGTTACTAAGCCTACTAGTATATAGCAGCCTGATTTTCATTGGGTGGCGTGTCAATAAATGTGAGTTGCAATCTCTGCTTCAGGGCGGGTTTAAACTGCTGTCCTTTAGTGGGAGGTTGTACTCTTATTGTTGGTGTCTCCGTTATAACTGGCCTCATTGTCATACTGAGTTTTATCTTGTTGGGGTATGAGATAAAAATAAGGTTACATTTAGATAAGAGTATTTCGTTTAGCCTATATCTGAAAAGACATATTTAAGGTTATAAATCAGTAATCATGTTATCTTCAATTATAGTAGTTTTGATTATAAGTTGTGCTTTATCGGCTATTTTGATAAGGTTAATTATAAAATATGCTTATAATCATAATTTGTTTGATTTACACACAAAAAGAAAAATTCATAAAGGAGATATTCCTAGGCTTGGTGGGGTCGCATTTGTACCTGTCGCTATTATATCATTCATTGTAGGTTGCTTTATTCTTAAGGGCAAAGGGCTGATAACTGTTGATAATGCTAACCCACTAATAGGCTTGGTTACATCAATAGTTATTATGTATATACTTGGCATTGCTGATGACATTAAGGGCCTTCGTTATCGCACAAAATTTTTATTTCAATTTATAGTTGGACTTGTTTTGTGCTTGACGGGTTTCTTATTAAATAATTTTCATGGACTCTTGGGATTATATGATCTTCCATATACGTTTGGATTATGTGTGACGATTTTTTTGATAATTCTGAGTATCAATGCGTTTAATTTTATCGATGGAATCGATGGCCTCTCTTCTAGTATAGCAATTCTGTCATTTGCATATTACTCGATATTATTATATCTGAATAGTGACTATACAATTTTGCTCCCTGTATCTTTTATTGGTGTACTGTTGCCATTCTTCTACTTTAACTTTATGGGGAAGGCATCCTGTCATAATAAGACATTTATGGGCGATACAGGATCTACAGTGCTTGGGCTTGTGCTTTGTGTATTGGCTATAGTAGTTAACAGTGACCCTCAAACGCCTGTGTTAATACATAAAAATCCATTTATTATTGCATTTTCACCTCTTATTCTTCCATGCTTTGATGTAGTTAATGTTGTCTTATATCGTTCAATTAAGGGGCGAAATCCTTTTAATGCAGATGACAATCATTTTCACCACAAGTTGCTTAGGTTAGGTCTTTCCCAACACGCAACATTAATTGTGGAATTACTGGTTTTTATATTCATGACCGGAACATCTATATATTTGTCAAATTATTTGGGGGTTACAGTTGTTTTGACAATTATGCTTATATCTTGGCTGGCAGTAAATGCTCTCATGACGAATATCTTGCAAAAAAAAGGCCTCTGAAAGTGTTTTTATTTATAAAAGTTGATCTTTTTAGTAGAGGTGAGTGTGTTGAGAATCAATCTTTTGATTAGTAAGTTCTTAAAAAGCTGATGTTACTAAGCTTTTTGGTATATAGTTTGACTGGTGCAATCTTGTTTTACTTAGGATGGCATGTCAATAAGAGAGAGCAAGTGTCTCTGATTCAAGGGGGCTCTAAACTGCCTTTTTATAGTTGGGAGATATTGCTATCGATATTTATTTTTTCGGTGATAGCCGGTGCACGTTATCATACTGGTTATGACCATGCTATGTACCTTGACCAATATCTTCAATTGCAGAAGACAGGCGACTTTAGCCGTCATAATTTTGAATATGGCTTTGAATGGATTTCTAAGTTCTTTGCATGGTGTAATATTCATTATTTCTTCTATTTCGCATTTTGGGCACTATTGCAGATAGGATTTCTTTATTTCGGCCTCCGAAATCATAAATATCTATTGTGCTGGGTTGGACTCGGAATAATGTTAGGCACTTACTTTTTGGGATGGATGAATTCTGTGCGTCAAAGTGTTATTGTATGCCTTTTTGTTGCTCTTGTGCCATTGATTAAAGACCGAAAGTTTTTGCCTTATGTTGCTATTGTCTTACTCTCGGCATTCATTCACAAGTCAGCTTTGTTGCTTTTGCCTGTCTATTTGTTAGCCTACGTTAATCTTGATAAGAATATTCCTTCCAAGTGGATTTTGTTGGCTGTATTTGCCGTGTTTGTTCTTCTTGGTGTTAGGCCATTTTGGATTGACTGGTTCACTAATTATCACTGGTTTTTGGATTTGACAGGTTATGAGAATTATGGAAATCTTGATGATCCGAATGTTGCTGATAAGTTCCGCATAATTAATTTGGGACCTAGTCGTATTGCCATCTTGTGCGGCAATCTTCTCACAATATGGTTTTATCCAAAACTAAAAGCGCATTTTCAGGACGATAAACTCTTGCCTTATTTCTTTGCTCTTGCATTTATCGGTATGTGTATTAGCAATTTATTGATGAATACTACTCATTTCATATTAAGACCAACTGAATATTTTACGGTTTTCTACTTAATAATGGGTGCCTACTTGATGATATATTTAACAAAGACTCGTAATTATTTCTTTTGTGTAATTGCCTTTTTTGTGTTATATAGTGATAGTTTTATTAGTGTATTCAAGGCTGTGTATTACCCAAGTGTAACCAATCAGCCTTTTATCTATCATACATTTCTTTTTTCATCAATATGATTGATAAATCAATTAAAGTCTCTATAATAGTCGCAGTTTACAATACTATTCAATTTCTTGAGCAGTGTGTACACTCATTGATGACTCAAACCTATGACAACTTTGAGATAATATTCATTGACGATGCTTCGACCGACAGTAGCTACAAACTGCTTAAGACCATCCTCTCTGAATATCCTAACCTTTCTGATAAATGGAGCATAATCAGGAATGAGAAGAATATGGGAATTGGCTATTGTCGTAGAATTGCTATGCAGCAGGCCACAGGTGAATATATGATTCATGTGGATAGTGATGACTATGTTGATAATACTTTCATTGAAAAGCTGGTTAAAAAGGCACAAAATGACCATGCAGACATAGTGATATGTAATACTGCCGATGTGGTTAATGATAAAGTTACGTTTAACAATATTGAAAATATTACTGACAAGAGCGAATTAATAAAGCGATTGCTGATAGGTACATTTCATAATTCCTTGTGGAACAAATTAATAAAGTCAAGCATTATCGTGCAGAATGAGTTGTATCCAGAGGATATTTTCAGAATAATGGAAGATAAATCCATTATGTTTAGATGTGTTTATTTTGCCAATAAAATTGCTTATCTCAACCCTCCATTATATTATTATAGAAAAAAACGAAACTCTCTTACTGGAAGTGGACAGTGGGTACTTCCCCCAATGCTTGACCGACTGATTGAGCTGGTTGATGATTTTTTTACACAACATCAAGCAGATGAAACAATTAATCAAGGAATAAAATTATTCAAAATAGGTGCTGCTGCTACATTGTTGTTGTACAAAAATGAAGTAAAGAAAGATATTATAAAGAATGCTTCTATACGTGAAATTTTTAGCAACACTTATATTCCACGATATTATAAGTATGCCTTGATCTGTTCTAAATATCATTTTGGTTTCATTGTAAAATTACTACAATTAACTATCCGTATAAAATTTAAGAGTGATGATAGACGCAAGAAGAATAATAACGGTTGGGGTTGATTGTAGTAAATTAATGGGTGGAGTCTCGGCTGTTGAGATCGAATATAGCCGAATTTATAACCCATGGCGGCATGTTGCGACATCTACTACTGGCTCATCAATAAAGAAACTTTGTTATTTTATAACAGGGCTTATAAAGTTTTTGTACATGATGATTGCTCATCCAAATATAGAGATTGTTCACATTCATGGGGCTAGTTATTATAGTTTTTGGCGTAAGCGCACAATAGTGAATATTGCTAAAATATTCAATAAAAAAGTGATTTTCCACTGTCATGGTGCTGAGTTTAAATTGTTTACATCATCTCATCGAGATGCTGTCCTCAAAATGTTGCATAAATGTGATCGTGTGGTGTGTCTAAGTGAAAGCTGGAAGCAGTGGTTTGAACAAGAGTGTGGCTGTGAAAATGTTGTGATAATTAAAAACATAATTTCCGAGCCTCAATTGCTTGATGTACTCAGCAATGACGGCAACTGCCTCAAAATGCTATTTTTGGGTGAATTAGGAAAGCGTAAGGGCATATATGATTTGCTTGATGTAATAGCTGAGTTGAAAGAATATGACATTCAGTTATATTGTGGCGGGAATGGTGATGTTGATGGGGTTCTTAAGCGTGTTAAAGATTTAAAAATCGAAGATAAGTTTAAATATCTTGGTTGGGTTGGTGGTGATTCTAAAATAGACTTGCTTAACAAATGTGATGTTTTTGTCTTGCCAAGCTATAATGAAGGGTTGCCAATTTCGGTTTTAGAAGCGATGAGCTATGGAATGCCAATAGTGTCGACAAAAGTAGGTGGCATTCCTGAAATTGTTTTAAATGACGAAAATGGTTTTTTGATTGAGCCTGGTGACAAGAAAGGCCTTTGCGATGCTTTATTGAAGTTGAAAGACAATGAATCGTTGCGAAGCTCTATGGGTGAAAAAAGTAAGATGCTTTCTTTACCGCATCAACCAATCTATGTTGAGAAGCAACTTCAACAAATGTATAACTCAATTTAATTAGTTGTTGTTATGTATTCCAAAGGTAAATATGCCCTATTTTTGCTTGCCTTAACGATAGTTTCTCCTTTGGCTGCTTTTTTGATCTCTATACGCTTCTATAGAAGTTCTGTATCCCAGTTTTTCATGTTGGTGTTTGCATATTATTTTGGCTCACACATTGCTTTGGGATGGGATTTGACTTATCACTATCTTGACATGCGAGAATATTATTGGGGTAGGCCAATACGTGACATATTAAATGACCCTAGAATCTATTTTATAGGTGGTGATTATTATCATGTGGGATTAAAACTGATTATGTCGCGTTTTAAAGCATCTCCAGCTGTTTTTGCAGGAGTTGTAGCAACCATCTATGGCGCGGTGTTCCTGTTCTTCTTTAATCAACTGAAAGATTTTTTTAACAGCTATATGCCAGTGTTGTGTGGTATGTTGCTTTTATGCGTGGTGTTTGTCGTCCCTTATAATTGGTATAATGGCGTTAGGTTTTATACGGGATTCTTTGTGTTTGCGGGATTCTATATGAAATTCCTAAAATCAAGAAAATGGATTTTTCTATTACTCTCTACATTGTGCATGCTTTTCCATTTTGCATTAATTATTTTGCCTATAGCTGTGATAATTAATTGGATACTAACTAAAACGGGTCCCATTGTTAGATATTCATTATTCTTCATCTCTTGTTTCTACAGGGTCTTAAGTGTCGATTTTGTCCCACTTTTGCTGAAATACTTTCCAAATATGCCTTTTTGGAGGAATTCTATTACTGACACTACAATCAGAAAAAATGTTGTGAAAGCAATGGCAGAATATAGAGCTAATGGTAATATTTTTTATCTTTACCGAGATTATCTACTTCTTTTCTTCGGTCTATTAATAGGAGTAGTCTTATTGGCTAATCGTGCTAATTTTCGCTCTAAATACACTGTGCTGTTTGGAATGTTTATTACATTGTTCACCTTGGCGAACTTTGGTTATGCTGATTTGACTTTCAGCGAGAGAACATTTAAGATGGCAGTGTTGTTCTATTATTGTTTCTTGTTTATTACGGTGTATAATAATTATGAGATGTTAAGACCAAGAAGAGTCACGCTTATTGTTCTCACGCTGGTTCCATTGACATATTCTATTTTGACCCAGCTTGTGGAACAGCGCGAATATCTTTTCCATATTGATTTGTTCTTGGGCAACTTCTTCTCTGATTGGCATGGTGGATTGACCAAATATGGTGGTGGCATCTTTCACAAGTATATGTAAGTAATTCAACTGATTATTTTTGATGAGCACTAGACATAAAATTAAAGAACTTGTTCGAAACTTACTTAGAAAGACCAATACTTACAGAACAGAATATCGTAATCTGAATCGTTGCTTTAGTGTAGATGAGCTGGAACATATAATATTGCAATTCATTAGCGATGTGCCTTATTATAATTACCGCTATAAAGACATTGCAGATGGTGAGTTTGACATTAAGAAATACCCCATATTGACCAAAGATGATATACTAGGTCACGAGCGTGAATTCTTGTCAAAAAAATATAATCCACGGTTTTGCTTTAATACAGAAACTGGTGGTTCTTCAGGTAAATCGTTGTCTTTATTTTATTCCTTGAACACTCTTAAACGTAAAGACGCATTGCCCGATAGCCTCTTTGCAATCTTTGGGAAGAAACTCAACGTCGCAATGCTTAGAGGAACTAAACCCTCTAATGGTAAGCTGTTTGAAGTGGTTAATAAACATTTGGTTTTATTGTCGTCTTATTCATTGACTCCTTCTACAATTGATGATTATTTGGATGTCCTCAAGAACAGGAATATTGAATGTGTTCATGCTTACCCTTCGTCAATAACAATATTAGCAAAATTGATAAAAGACAAATATACAAGTGTTAATCTTCCTAATTTAAAAGGCATTTTTGCTAGCAGTGAAATTTTCTCAAAGGAGGATCAGCGGCTTGTTAGAGACGCTTTTGGTGGTGTTGATATAATTGATTATTATAGTATGTCAGAACTTTGTTGTGCGGCTTATTCTTTAAACGGTAGCAATTACATGTTTAATAACAGATTTGGTTATGTTGAATTTGTTGATACTGAAGAGAAGACTGATGCTGGCAACAAAGTGGCAAGAATCGTTGCAACCTCGGTGATGAACTCTACAATGCCATTTATTAGATATGACACAGGTGACATGGCAGAGATTGACAACAATGGCAATGTTGTATCAATTATTGGTCGCACATCAGATTTTATATATACCAAGCAGAATACCCTTATGCCATGTATAATTACTCCTAGAGAACGTTCATTTAAGAATGTTATTGCTTTTCAGTATTATCAGCCGTCAAAAGGGGTTCTTGAGTTTCATGTGATGGTAAATGAGCATTTCAATCAAGTTGATTTTGATTATTTGTCACAAGATGTTGAAGAAACTTTTCCTCATCGGATCATGGACAGCAAGGTTGTTGTCAAAGAAGAGTTGAAGAAAACACAACTTGGTAAATTGTTGAGACTTGTAAAAAACGATATTGAAATTTAATATTATGAAGCAATTGGTAATTTGTGGTGGTGGAAGTAGCGCCCATACTTTGATACCTCTATTAAGAGACTCAATTTTTGAAGTGTCATTATATACTTCACGTCCAGTGCAATGGAGTCATAAAGTTGACCTTGAATGGCATGATCCTTCAGGCAAAGTCTTAGGCTACTATCATGGTGAACTAAAAAAAGTATCAAACAATCCTGATGAATTGTTTCATGATGCCGACTATGTGGTATTTTGTATGCCAGTTCATCGTTATCGTGTCGCTCTACATGAGATTGCTCCTTTCTTGAATAAAGAAAAAACGGTATTTGTTGGTGCTGTATATGGCCAAGCAGGGTGGAACTGGATGATTGATGAAATAAAAAATGAATTTGGGCTTAAGAATATAGTACCTTTTGCTTTTGGACTTATTCCATGGATTTGTCGAATTATTGAGTATGGGCATAAAGGCGTTACCTACGGTTGCAAAGCAACTAATTATGCTGCAGTTTATCCACATCATTATTTTGAGCAAATTGATAATGAACTATTAGAGAACATATGCTACAAATGGTTTGGCAAAGGAAAGGTGGAACAAAGCGATAATTTTTTATCATTAACCCTTTCGGTTGATAATCAGATAATTCACACATCGCGTTGTCTTGGACTTTATAAGGTTAATGGACCAACATGGACCAATAAAGAGGACGTTCCTTGGTTTTATCGAGACTATGATGATCTATCGGCTCAGTTGTTGGCTCAATTAGATAATGATTACACAAAAGTAAGAGATGCTATTAAGGCGCTAGATCCTAAGAGGGATTATAAATATATGCTGGATTATTTAGCTTTAGAGCGTTTTTCTTATAAGTCTAATAACGTTGATATTAAAGAATCTTTTGTTACTTCACAAACATTGGTTTCAATCGGAACTCCAATTGTTCAAAATAATGAAGGTTTGTGGGAGGTTGATAAGAACCATAGATTTTTCCTTGATGACATCTATTATGGAAACATGATTGTGAAATGGATGGCCCAAAAGTTGGCAATTGAAACTCCTACTATTGATGAAATTTTGCATTGGGCTCAAATGGTGAGAAAAGAGAATTTTATTGATGATGAAAATAAGTTGATTCTTGATAGCCCAGATCTTGCTGAGCCCTTTAAGTGTGGTGTGCCTTCTGTTTATGGTTATAATTCAATAGAGGATTGCCTTGGATAAGCGAAAGTTTACTAGGATAAGCATATTGGTGATTATTAGAGGGGATTATTTGTGTCAGATTTCATAAAATCATTAGAATCATTAAAACTCTATTGTGAGCGTGAGCAATTTATGGGGTGGGATCCTTATGATGGATTGAACTCTAAATTGCTTATGTCGATACCTGGCTTGAAAGATTGGGGACTTTATCGCTTATGTGTCATTCAATTTTTCAAGCGTTGTCCCTTTAACTTGAGGCGCTTAGCTCTTGTGCCCAAAGATTATAATTCTAAAGGCATTGGGTTGTTACTGCAAGGATATTGCAACCTGTATAATGCCGTTAAGAATGATTCAGAATTGGCTTTGAAATTTGGCAAACTTGATGACATCAAGGCTACTATCGATAATCTTTCAGATCTTTTGATCTCATTGCAGTCGCAAGGAGACTATCATGGTGCTTGCTGGGGGTATAATTTTGATTGGCAAGCACGATTATTGTTTTTGTTTCCCAAGAACACACCCACAGTTGTCGCTACCTGTTTTTGTGCGACAGCGTTGATAAGCGCTTATGAAATAACGAAAAATAAGCAATATCTTAATACTGCATTAAGTTCGGCTCAATTTATTATTAACGACCTCCATCGCACCAAGAGTGATGATGGATTTCTCTTCTCTTATAGTCCTTTGCAAGGAAATGATACAGTTTACAATGCATCATTGCTGGGCAGCAAATTGTTGAGCTATTGTTATAAATACACGGGTTTTGAAGAATATAAATCACTCGCTCGTGAATCAATTATTGCTTGCTGTAAGGGGCAGCAAGAGAATGGAGCATGGGTTTATGGTAAGTTGCCTGTTCAAAACTGGGTTGACAGTTTCCACACTGGATACAATCTTGATGCTCTAAACACTTATCAACAACTCACAGGAGATACATCTTTCAGTCATAACATTGAAAAAGGTCTTGATTATTATTTAAATAACTTTTTTGAGCAAGATGGTTGTCCTAAGTATTATGACAATAAAAAATATCCTATCGACATTCATTGCCCTGCACAGCTTTTTGTTACTTTGACAAGAATGGGATTGCTAGATGAACATAATGAACTTGTTGATAACGTTCTTTCATGGACAATAAGAAACATGCAGGCGCCCGAAGGTTATTTTTACTATCAGTTGAAACCTGGCATTAGCTCTAAGATATCATATATGAGATGGAGTAATGCCTTTATGTTCTATGCTTTAACTTATTTACTTAATGGATAAAATATCAATTGACGGCGTCAATATTTTCCCTTTTTCATCGCGTGATGAATTGATAAAATATGTTGATAGCAATAAGGCTATGCTAATTGCTGTAAATGCTGAGAAAATTTTGCATGCAACTGACCAAACTAGAGAGATTATTAATAACAATATTGGATACTGTGACGGTATCTTCACGGTTCAGGCATTAAAACAAAAGGGAGCCAAGAATGTGGTGAAAATTCCAGGTTGTGAACTGTGGCTAGATATCGTTAAGCACTTCGAGAATACCAAGTCTTTTTATCTAGTTGGTGCCAAGCAAGAAGTCATTGAAGCAACTGTCTCCAAACTTAAAACAGAATATCCTAATCTCAATTTGGCTGGGTATCGTAATGGATATATTAGAAATGACGAGGAACGTATCTCTCTTATAGAAGACATTGCACAAAAGAAACCTGATGTGGTTTTCGTGGCAATGGGAAGTCCTAAACAGGAGCTTTTGATGGGCGAGATGCAGCAGCGCCACAAGGCAATATATCAGGGGCTTGGTGGCAGTTTCGATGTCTATACAGGTAATGTTAAGCGTGCTCCCAAGTGGTGGGTTGACCACAAGGTAGAGTTCGCTTATCGACTTTTTAAAGAACCTAGTCGAATCAAGCGGCAACTGCCATTAATCAAAATGGCTATCCGTTTATTATTCAATCGAATTTAATTGTTTATAAATCTTATTACTGAGAGTATATGATTAATGCTGTTGTTTTCTACCGCTTTGCCCATTGGTTATATTGTCACCATATCCCTTTTTTGCCAAAATTGATACAGTTATTTATTTTTTTGTGCTATAATTGTAGTATTCCATACAAAATGAATATAGGTAAAGGCACCTTTTTTAGCCATGGAGGTATTGGTATTTTATTTAATGAGTCTGTTGAGGTTGGTGATAATTGTGTTATTGGTGCCAATTGCTCAATTGTTGGCCAAACCCCATATCATTATGCTCCAAAACTAAAAAATAATGTCTATCTCGCATCAGGATGCGTTATACAAGGTCCTGTAATTATTGGTAACAATGTTATTGTTGGTGCTAATGCGGTTGTTAATAAGAGTGTCCCTGACTATGCTATTGTTGCTGGTATACCTGCAAAAATAATTGGAGATTCTAGACAATTAGGATATGAAATTGGTAAATCACCAGCTAATAATCTTGATTTTAAAGATGAGTTAAAATGGGAACGATGATTTGATATATAGCAATTATCTACTACATTTAGTTATTACGAAACAAATATTATACATAATAATGCTGGTTAGTGCCAGCATTATTTTTTTTTACATTCAGTGAATTATTGTTTTTTTAACTAAAGAATTTAAATGGTCCTTCAATAAGGTGCGAGTCTCAGATGGTGAATAATAAATTAGCACAATGCTTGCGCATATCATATAAAGTAGGTTGGAGAAAACGGAATTAGATAATAAGTAGACAAAAATGCCAAGAAAAATAATTACTAAAGGTATTATAGCTTTTGTTTCAACTCGTAGTTTAAAATAGCGACGTGTGTCGATGTAGCGATAGATTATCAGGCTACTGTAGGAGAGGATGTTTGATATTATTACTCCAAATATACCAATCCATCTGTCAAGAATAAGGTTGAGGATTACATTTAATATCGCCGAAAGAACTACCGATGGAATTGCTCGTTTAGTGTCTTTTGCACACTGATATGGTAGTTCAAAATAAGCAGCGATTGAATATAAAAGAGTAGCCATACCCATTAGATAAATAAGCGATACACTGTCTTGATAACTAGCACCAACAATCCATCCATAGCACTGTTTCAAGGTAAATGTGTAAACAGTTAAGATTATAACAAGTACAAAAAGGTAGTTATTGAATATGGAGGAGAAGAAATGGTCGCGGTCTTTACTGTGAAATTGCTGTATGGCATTTTCTTGCCAAGTTTGATAAAAAATGATCGATAGGGTGGTGATAAATCCTGAGAATCTTGCTGCTACAGCATAAATTCCATTCATGTCAGTGCCAAAGAAATACCTAATAAACAAGCGATCGCTACTTGTGGTTAACCACAACAACATTGCAGTTGGGATAAGTGGGATAGTGTAATTGAGAATTGTTTTAGACTGCTTCTTAAAATTACATTTAAAGTTGATATAATTGCTTAGTATTTTGATTCTGAAAAAAGTGAAAGTAACAGCTACTACTCGTGCTAGTATGTTGGCAAAGAATATACCAGCAGCATTCATTTTCAACACAGCAACAAAGATGATGCTAAACACCGCAATACAAAAAGTAGTTAATAAACCTTGTGCTACATACAATTTGTTATAACCAAGGCCTCGAGCAGTTTGAATTGTAACCTCGGCTATCGACATTGAAATGACAAGAGCGGTAGTGTAAAACAGGTATGGGATATTAGCAATTAAATTTAGTATTACAGCAAATAGTATTGTGATAGATGATACTATTGCTACAGTGGTGAACCCAAATGTGATGATGCTTTGACGATCTTTCTTCTCTTTTGTGTCCAGTAGAAATCGGAACATTCCATCGCGCATCTGAAGGGTAATCAATGGTAATAGGAGATAACTGATATTTAATGATAAGTCATAAATACCAAATTCTCCAGTCTTTTCAACGAAATAGGTGTAGAATGGAATCAGGAAAACCGTGATTAGCCTATTGCCCAATACTCCTATCGAGTATATCCCGAAGTCTTTGATAAACTTCTTTTTGCGGCTATATTGTTTAACGTCTTCCATTGGTTGTTTATAGAAATCGAGTGCAAAGTTACTTGTTTTTTGGCGATTTGAGAAAAAAATAAATAGATAATTGTAATATATTGTGCAATAATTATTACTTTTGCATAAATCTAAAATGAGGTTGGAGGCATGAAAGTTTCGGTGTTGGTGCCTGTATATGGCGTTGAGAAGTTTATCGCACAGTGTGCGACAAATCTCATGGATCAGACTTACAAGGATGTTGAATACATCTTTGTGAATGATTGTACGCCTGATGCTTCAATTGAGCAATTGAAGCAAGTCATTGAGCAGTATCCTGAGCGCCGGCAGCAAGTGAAGATATTAAACCATGCACAAAACCTTGGATCGGCGATAGCTAGGAAATCAGCCCTCAATGCTGCAACTGGGGATGCTGTGGTTTTTGTTGATAGTGATGATTATGTTGAATCAACAATGATAGAAAAGCTGGTGGATAAAATGCTCACCACTAGGGCAGATATTGTTGATGGTGGTTATTCTATCGTAAACAATGGTACCATAGTCAAGCAATGTTATCCGATGCATGTTAGCGACAATGCTTATTTGAAGACTTATTTGTGTCAGAATGTTGAATCTAACCGCATTTGGGGGAGACTTATCAAGACATCTTTGTTTGTTAACAATAATATTACTTTTTTCAAAGGGGTGGATTATGGTGAAGATTTCTCGGTGCTGCCTCGATTACTAATTAATGCTCGACGCAGTTGGGTTGATGAATGTTTGTATTATTATAGGGATGATAATTCACAATCTTATACAAACAATATCACTACTAAGAGTGCTATTTCTTTCTTGAAAGCTCAGCAGATAGTGGGGGAGTACTTACTCAATCACCCACGCTGGAAAACATTTGCTGTGTCAACTCAAATGGGATGGGTTAACGTGTGGCGATTTGCTAGGAGTTTCAACGTTGAAAGAAGTCTTGTTGAAGAACACTTTAAGCTGAAGCCTACTTGCCTGACAACCCAATTTTTAACAGCCTTGATGAAGTCGAGATTGCCATTCAAATTGGTGAATTTCATCTACATGTCATCACGCAGAATCTACTTGTTGATGGTAAAGTGATTTTATGGGACTATTTATTCCTTGTAATCTTTTTCCGAGCAAAATCCCAACATTCCTCAAATATCTTGACCTTTACAATTTTCATAGTGGCTATGTAAAGCGCAATAGCTACTATCACTTTAATTACCAATAGCCACACTGGATTATCTATCCAGAATGTTGCAAGGTGGGTGAGTGCTAGCACTGCAAATGTGATGATTGCAAAAGGAGCTATGTCGACAATCGCCTCGACCCATTTTAGATTTATCAATCGCTTGGCAACTATTTGCCAGGAAACAAGCCACAGGATAGTAAATATTGAGTATAGAGTAACCACTACAATAATGGATTTAGAGTAATAATAGTAGCACAATAGCGTTATTCCGATTTGAAGGACTATTTGGCCAACATTGCACCATAAGTACAGGTCACTACGTTTACATCCTATAGCTAGATGTTGATAAACAGTGTAAAGTGGCATGAATGCTCCTGCAACACAAAGCACTTGTAATAATGGAATGCACTCAACCCATTTTTCGCCTAAAACAACTTCCACAAACTCTCTAGATACAAATGCGAGTCCAAGCATTACCGGGAAAGCAAAGAATGAGGTGAATCTTAACATTTTGCGGAATACTCGTTTTTGTCTTTCTTTATCATCGGACACACTCACTAAAACAGTTTGAATCACTTGGCTCATTGTGCCACTTATAAAGGTGTTGGCTTGAGTGTTCCATTTGTTGGCTTGGCTAAAGTTTCCCACTTGAGCGATAGGGAAGAATCGACCAAAGATGAAGGTCAATACTTGTCCGCTCAAAGTGTTGATTATATTCGTGAAGAGTATGTTGACAGCAAAGCCAAACATCCGTTTCACTGGTCCAAAGTCAATGTGCCATGATGGACGCCATTTTACAAAGTAATAACGCCCAATATTAAGCACTGTTATATATATGACTTGTTGCCAAGCGAGTGCCCAATAGTTGTAACCGTTGAAGGCGAGTACAATTCCAATTCCTCCAGAACAGAGTAGTGCAATGAGATTGATTATTGCAACCTCACGGTTCATCATATTTTTGCTCAAATAAGCAGCATGTGCTATTCCGAAAGAGGAAATAAAGAATGCCAAAAATACAAATCTTGAAACATCAACTAGAACAGGTTGATGGAAGAAGTCGGCAATAAGTGGTGCGCAAACCCATAGAACGGCATATAAAAATATGCTTACTATCACATTGAACCAGAATACCGAGTTGTAGTCTTCGTCTTTGGGCGGTTTCAAGTTTATTAGGGCTTGAGTGAATCCGCTACTCTGAATGTTTCCTGCAATGAGTGTGAAAATGGTGAGTACTCCCACAATGCCATAATCTCCTGGCGAGAGCAATCGCGCAAGGACAACACCAAATAGAATGTTGAGCACCTGTAGCGTACCGTTGTTCAGCATGCTCCAGAAGAGGCTTTGGCCTGTGCGTTCCTTTAGGTGTTGTGTAGATTCGTACATTTTATGTTGTTAAAACACGCAAATTTACACATTTAATTTGTAATATTCAAGAATGAGTCTGTGCTAAGAAACAAAAAACCAATATTTGATTAGATTAAAAGAATAAACTTGTCTTAATTTTTTATTTGGTGTTTTTCTCAAAGTCTTTCTTTAATAGCTGATTATTAGGCCCCATTCAAATAACTGATGCTCCTTTGATTTTCTATTAGAAAAAACTGGGTTATAATTGTGGCTATTCTAAAAAATAATAACTACCTTTGCACAAGAAAACATAACATAACACCAAAAACAATATTTTATTTAAAAAACATGCCAAGTATCAAGAATTTTAATGAGCTCACTGCTCATTTAGCAAGTAAGGGAACAAAAAGCCGCGTGGCTGTAGTATGGGCCGAGGACGATGTTACTCGCAGTGCTGTGCTTAAAGCTTTGGAGGCTGGTATTATCACTGTGACATTTGTTGGATGTCGCAAAGAGATTGAGGCCGATGAGCGCCTTGCTCAATATAAGAGCGAGTTTAGTATCATTGACGCATCAGACCGTGACGATGCTGCTGCCAAGGCAGTCACTGAGGTTCGTGAAGACCGTGCCAATGTTCTTATGAAAGGATTGCTCAATACCGACAATCTGCTTCGCGCAGTTCTTAACAAAGAGACAGGAATCCTTCCTAAGGGTAACGTGCTTACTCATGTCACAGTTGCCGATATCCCTGAGCTGAAACGCCTACTTCTCTTTACTGATGCAGCTGTGATTCCATGTCCCACTGTAGACCAACGCATTGAGCAAGTGAAGTATGTAGCCAAGATTGCTCACGCTCTTCACATCGAGGAGCCTAAGATTTCACTCATTCATTGCTCGGAAAAAGTTGATGAGCGTCACTTCCCCTGCACTGGTGACTATGTGATTATTAAAGAGAAAGCCGCCCAAGGCGAATTTGGCAACTGCATCGTTGATGGTCCTCTCGACCTGAAGTGCTCACTTTGCTACGAGAGCATGCACCACAAGGGCATTGAATCGCCTATCAATGGCGAGGCCGACGCTGTTCTCTTCCCTGAGATTGAGAGTGGTAACGTGTTCTACAAAACCATTACTCTGTTGTGCCATGCTCAGACAGCCGGCTTGCTTCAGGGCGCAAAGGTTCCTGTAGTTCTTCCAAGCCGCGGCGACAGTATTGAGTCTAAGTTCTATAGCCTTGCAGTTGCATCGGCAATCTAATTCCCAATTCTTAATTAATACATTTAATATTCAAACAACTATGCGTATACTTGTAATAAATCCTGGATCAACATCAACCAAGTTTGCTGTTTATGAAGGCGAGACCCCATTATTGCTTCGCTCAATTCGTCACAAACCAGAAGAGCTTGCTCCTTATAAAACCGTTTTGGATCAATTTGAGTTTCGTTACAACCTTGTAATGAACGAAATAAAGGTTACAAATGTAGACTTCAACTTTAAGGCTGTTATTGGTCGCGGCGGTTTGGCTAAGGCTGTTCCTGGTGGTGTTTATGAAATTAATGAGAAGATGCTTGAGGACACTCGCAAAACAACACGCGAGCATGCTTGCAACCTTGGCTGCCTCATTGCCCACAAAATTGCTCAACAGATTCCAGGTTGCCGCAGCTTTATTGCCGACCCTGTAGTAGTTGACGAATTGAATGACTACGCACGCATCTGCGGTATTCCTGAGATTAAGCGTTGCAGCATTTGGCATCCACTCAACCAGAAGGCTATTGCTCGTCGCTTCGCTCGTGAGATTGGCAAGAAATATGAGGACATGAACCTTATAATCTGTCACTTGGGTGGAGGTATTTCGGTTGCAGCCCATGAGAAAGGCGTTGCCGTTGATGCTCCTAACGCACTTGACGGAGAAGGCCCATTCACTCCCGAAAGAGCCGGTACAGTTCCTGCAGCTGACCTCGTTCGTCTGTGCTTCAGCGGTAAGTACACCAAGGAAGAACTCCTAAAGATGATTACCGGTAAGGGTGGTCTTAACGCTCATCTGGGAACTACCGATCTTATGGAAATAGAAGAGCGTATCAATAATGGCGACACTCACGCTAAGACTATTCTTGACGCTATGATTTATCATGTTGCTAAGCAGATTGCATCTGAGAGCGCTGTTCTTTGCGGAAAGATTGACGCTATTCTTCTTACTGGTGGCATGGCCCATAGTGACTACCTAACCAGCGAATTGCGCAAGCGCATCGACTTCCTTGCTCCAACCTACTGCTTCCCCGGCGAAGATGAGATGGGTGCTCTGGCAGGCAACGCTGCAGCTGTGCTCAAGGGCAAGCGTGAGGCTAAGGAATATAAGTAAAAATGCATAATTGGGCAAGCCCTGATTGATTAATGCATAATACAATAAATAAGCGTCAATTAATTGACGCTTATTTATTGTATTTATCGGTTTGTTGAACTATTTGTAGCGCAAGAAGCTGTAGCCAAAGCGCTCACATGCTGCGCGCTCGAGTTCCTCACGGTCATCGGGATGCGCAATCGAGATGAGTGCACGCGCACGCTCAGCCATACTCTTGTTACGTAGGTAAACGATACCATGCTCGGTTACAACATACTGTGTCTGGAAACGAGTGGTTACCACGCCAGCTCCAGGAGTTAGAGTTGGAACAATTTTGCTCTTACCTTTTCCTGTGCGAGAGGGAAGAGCAATGAAGGTTTTGCCTTCGGGATTGAGTGCTGCACCATACATGAAGTCGTGCTGTCCACCCACACTCGAGAAGATCATTGTGCCAATGCTGTCGGCGCAAATCTGTCCGGTCAAGTCCACCTCAATTGCACTGTTGATTGCAATGGGTTTTGGATTCTGACGAATCACTTGTGGATCGTTGGTCCAAGCAACATCATAAAATTCCACATCCTCATTATAGTGCAAGAAATCGTACATGCGCTTTGAACCAAGTGCAAGACTAGCCACGCTCTTACCAGGACGAATCTTCTTTAGGCTATTGTCAATAACTCCTTCTTCCATGAGACGTACCACTCCGTCGGTCATAGCCTCGGTGTGCAGGCCCAAGTGCTTGTGGTTCTTAATGCCAGCAAGCACAGCGTTAGGTATGCCCCCCACACCAATCTGCAGTGTTGCTCCATCGGGAATCTCGGCTGCAATAAAACCACCAATAGCACTCTCGATGGGAGTAGACTCGCCAAATTCCATTGCCAATGGAGGTTCGTCGCAGCGTACTGCTGCAGCAATTTGACTCTCATGAATTTTAGCAGCGCCACACAGATATGGCATACTGTCATTGATTTGAGCGATAATAGTCTTTGACATTTCCACTGCGCTGAATGCCAAGTCGGCACTCATGCCATAGCTGCAATATCCGTCCTTGTCGGGAGGAGAGCAGTTGAGGAAAGTGACATCGAGAGGCAGCTGCTTACTGCGGAAAAGGAATGGGATCTCGCCTAGGAACGCAGGGATTACTTCGCCGTAGCCTTGAGCTACCCATTTGCGTTGGTCACCGCTAAGGAAAAGGCTCTTAGTAATGAAAGAGTCCTTATACTCGGGATTGCAAAGTGGGCACTCGCCATAAGGCACGTTGAAAGCAGAATAGACTACTACATCACGAAGCTCACTGGCACGTCGTGCTAATGCGCTCTGAAGCACTACAGGAATCGCTGTGCTACCCATGCAGTAGATGTGGTCTCCACTCTTGACAAGGCGAACGGCCTCGTCGGCACTCATGTAATTCATTATTTCTTGCTATTTTGTAGTTCAACAAAGAGTTTCAAGCGTTCATCAAGAGCTTGAATGTGCCATTCGCTGTTAAGCTGCGACACACAAGCGCGTATACCAGGTTGTTTGCTGCCTGTGGTGTTGAGAGTGATGGCCGAGATGCCACAAAGCATCAAGTCGTTAAGCAATTCTGAATCGCTCATTCCCTCATAACCTATTGTGTAATAGAATCCGTCGGCAAGGTCTTGGTCACCATCTTTATCATAGATGATATTGAATCCATGCTTCAAGAAGATTGCTTTAGTGATCTTAGCTCGGCGGCCATATTCACGCACTTCGTCAACAAACTTGTAGGTGCCGTCGGCTGCAGCTTTCATCATTGCAGAGAGAGCATGTTGAGCCGAATGAGAAGTACCTGAAGATGCTACATAGAGATAGGTGAAGATGAAGTTGTCACCCATGCGACCAATGCGGTAGCGTTCGCGCAATGCGGGATACTCACGGTTGAAGAGCTTGTTACTGAAAGCAACTACTGCGATGCGCTCGCCAGCGTAACTGAAAATCTTAGAGCCAGAGAGCATGAAGACATAGTTGTCGGTGTAACGAGCAACGGTGGGCTGGAATGGAGGCTCAAAAGGAACAGATTTGTCGGTGCGGAAATCCATGCACATGTAGGCATGATCTTCAAGCACTATCATGTCATATTTGTTGGCCATATCGCCAATTATTTGCAGTTCCTCGTCAGTCAAGCATACCCATGATGGGTTATTGGGGTTAGAATAAACGATGGCCACAATATTACCCTTAGAGCAATACTCTTCGAGCTTGTCACGGAGTTTTGCACCACGGAATTCATAAATGTCGAACTGCTCATGCTTTATGCCTTGAACTTGAGCTTGCATCACATGGGGAGCAAAGCCAGGATTAACATAAAGAATAGTATCTTTTTTAGGATCTAGTTGTGAGCATTCGAGCATCAGGTTCATACCTGCTTGCATAGATCCAACAGTTGGGACGATGCATTCAGGATTGATGTCGACATCAATAAATGCCTTGATAAAACGTGATGCATTCTCTTTTAGCTCTGGTAGACCGCTGATTGCAGGATAAATGCTTGCTATACCATTGTCGAGAGCTGCTTTTTGAGCATCAACACCCACTTGGCCAGGTGCAAGACCTGGCACACCAACTTCTAGTCGCAAGAACTTTTCGCCTGCAGCCTTCTCCATCTCGGCAGCAATTGCAGCACACTGGCGTATGGTGGTCTTTGACACGTCGGTCAAGTCACGCTCGGCCAAAATATTGTTTAAAACTTGTTGTTTTATAGGGAAACTCATAGTTGTTTTATAGTTTATAGGTGAGAGTGAGAGGAAAGAGTGGAGAGAGCTCCTCTCGTTATTTGTTTTTCTGTGCAAACTCATAACCAGCCTTGAATGCAGCAATGTTGGTCTCAACAATTGCTTCGCCCTTGCTGGCAAACACGTTGGTGATACCCTCGAGAAGTTGCTCGGGTTTTAGCATCTCGAGAACTGAAGCGGCCGCACCAAGAAGCACCATGTTGGCACTTCGAGGCGACTTCACCTCCTTGGCGATGGCGTCAACGTCAATCATAATAACGTTGCCCAGCTTTTTGAGTTCCTCGTTGACAGCTTCCATCTCGGGATAGTTGGGGATGTTTACAAAGGGAGTGGTATTGGTGATAACCCAGCCTTTAGGATTGAGATACTGCACATAACGCAGAGCCTCCATAGGCTCAAGCGAGATAATGAGGTCGCATGCACCGTGAGCAATGAGATCGCTTGCGATAGGTTCGTTAGAGAGTCGAAGATTACTCTGCACATCACCGCCTCTCTGGCTCATTCCGTGAACCTCGGCTTGCTTCAGGTGAATGCCCTCTTTAAGAGCTGCCCAACCTATGATTGTAGCAATGGAGAGGATACCTTGTCCGCCCACACCGCAAAGTATTATATCTTGTTTCATGATTTGATGATTTTTAATTTGTTAGATGTGGATAGAATTATTTATTTGCCTTAGCTTTGGCGTGACGTTTTGCTGTTTGGATGCACTCGCGACGTGCGATAATAACTGAAACGCCATTATAGTTAATCTCCTCGTCAATTACTTTTTCCATATCGGGGTAGTTCTTGGGCAGAGGTACAATAACGCGCACGTGATCAGGATCAACGCCAACTCCGTAGCAAATCTGCTCAAGACGTCCTGTGCCAGCTGAATCTTGGCCGCCAGTCATACCAGTAGTCAAGTTGTCGCTAATGCACAGAGTCATATTAGCTTTCTTGTTTACTGCATCAAGCAATCCAGTCATTCCACTGTGGGTGAATGTAGAGTCGCCAATCACAGCAACCGAAGGATGTACGCCTGATTTGCTTGCACCAATTGCCATGGTGAGCGAAGCACCCATTTCAACACAAGTCTGGAAAGCATGGAATGGTGCGAGCCACCCCAAAGTGTAGCAACCGATGTCGGCAAATACACGAGCACTCTCATAATTTTTTAGAACGTTGTTAAGAGCGGTGTAGAAATCACGGTGACCACAACCTTGGCATAATGCCGGAGGACGTGGAACGGTGTTTTGTGCAGCAGCATGAGCTTCCATTGGCTCCATGCCTAGGGCGGTACGCAGGCAGTCGGGATTCAACTCACCAGTGCGTGGCAGAGTGCCATCAAGGCGTCCCTTGATTTCTATAGGTTGTTCGAGAACACCACGCATCAGCTTCTCAACGAGTGGTTGGCCTTCTTCAACAACCATAATGCTCTTGCACTCGCTTGCCATCTTGCGGACAAGCTTCTTAGGCAATGGATATTGTGTTAGCTTGAGCACTGGGAAAGGACATCCGTTGGGATAGTTCTCCATAAGGTAGTTATAAGCAATACCGCATGTGATGATTCCCATCGAGTGGTCAGTACCGTCGATATACTTGTTCTGACCCATTGTGCAAGCATCTTCCTCAAAAGCGAGGATGTCTTTTACGAGCTGGTCGTTGCGCATACGAGCGTTGACGGGTAGTGTTACCCACTGACGTGGATTTTCAGGGAAATGAACTTCGTTCTGTGGTAGTTGCTCGCTAGTCTCAACAATTGCACGAGAGTGTGCCATGCGAGTGGTGAGGCGCATCAACACGGGGATGCGATTCTTTTCGCTGTATTCGAAGGCACAACGCACCATGTCATAAGCTTCTTGCTGTGATGCAGGCTCAAAACATGGCATCATGGCGAAGTCGGCATAGAAACGAGAATCCTGCTCGTTCTGTGACGAGTGCATCGATGGGTCGTCGCAAGCAACAATTACTAATCCACCATTGGCACCAGTAACTGCACTGTTGACAAAAGCGTCGGCACACACGTTCATACCCACGTGCTTCATGCACACCATGGCTCGTTTGCCGGCATAGCTCATGCCAAGGGCCTCTTCCATGGCGGTCTTCTCGTTAGCACTCCACTGGCAGTGAACGTTTCCTGTGCGTGCCAGTTCGTTTTTCTGAATAAACTCGGTAATCTCGGTCGATGGGGTACCAGGATAAGCCCACACGCCGCTAAGTCCGGCATGCAGTGCTCCAAGTGCCAAGGCCTCATCGCCAAGTAGCAAATGTTTAGTTTTCATTCTATAAAAGAAATTTGTTGTTTATGTTATGTGTATTCTTATTTTTGCAATAATTATCCCACTCTTGGGTATTATTTGAATTTGTGCACTAAATTACTACATTTTCCTGAAACAGCAAAATATAACTCACATTTTTCACTTTTTTACACAAAAATTGCCGACAATAAAAATTGCCGGCAATTAGATATAATAATTGTGTGTTTAGCAGATTGATTCGAGGCTTGGGAGATAGTTGCGCTGGACGCTCTGGGCTATGGCGGTAGCTACTTCCATCTCGCTCAGTGAAATGCTTGCTCCAAATTCGTATAGCAAGTCTACCTCTTTGCGTGCTATAATCTTGTCACTCAATGCAATGTGTATCATGTATTCAAGTAAGCTAGAACGCATGCCAGGGTTGATTTTAAGGATGCCTTCTACCGAATCATTGAAGGTCTTAACAACGTCGCCTTGTGCAATTTCCTCAAGGTACTTGCGTGGGAAAATCTTGAGTCGAGCAAGCATCTCGATAATTTGATTTATCTCGTCCTCCTTCATTTCGTCGTCGCTGCTAGCAACAATTAGTCCAGCCGAGGCTATAAAGCGTGCCATGTACTCGTCTAGTTCATCGTCGCCCACCTTGAGCAAGATAGAAATTAGTTCGTCCATGCCTTTATGAAGTTCTTCTTGCGTTTTGCATGTGGCAAACAGATTGAGAGCTTGCACTCTGATGGGGTTAACTGGATGTGAAGAGCGGCTAATTCCTTTATCCTTAAGGAAGTAGTCGAGGCGTCGGCTATTGTCGGCAATCAATGCTTCGATGCTTACATTCATTTTCTCCAGATCGAGTCCAGAAGCCATTTTGAAGAATGCGGTTACACACACACCGAGGTCTTCGGTTGCCATGTATCCATAGCGGTCGGCAACGAGCTCAGCTAGCTGCTCATGTAGTCTTATCTTATATTGTAGTGTGACAGGAACTGCTGCTCCCTCGGGGAACACAAAGTTAATGAGTCGTGCTAAAGCTGTATCCTTGTTGATGAGATGTCCAAGCTCGTGACCAATCACGAATCGCAACTCGTCCTCGCTCATCAGGTCGAAGAGTGCCGAGTTGACATTTATAATGTGGTGCTCTCCCTCATCCTCGGCAGCGAGAGAAAAAGCATTCACGTCACTATCGCCAGTAATATAGAAATCTACTTCATCCTTCACATTGAGTTTCTTCTTCACATCCTGACACAGCTTATAGATGTCGGGTAGCAATTCTTTTTGTACCCTAAGGCTGTGACCTTCCATACTGCTTCGCCAATAGGCGTCGCGACTGGATATCTTGGTCTTGCGAAGCACTTCTTCAACAATCTCGCCTTGAAGGGCATTGTAAATCTGCTTGCCTAGCTGTTTCTCTAGGTCTAATTTAGGATCTAATTTGCTCATATTTTATGGTTTTAGTTTTCACAACTTGCAAAGATAGTAGAAATGGTTGAGAATGACAAAATATGTATGGGTAAAATCTTAAATGTTGAATATATTGCTTTTATAAATTCGTTATAGTGCAAATTTATAATGTGTATGAGAATTAGTTGAGTTGATTTTATGAGTAAAAATCTGTTAAAAATGATTGGTTATACCAATATTCTGTATATATTTGCATTAATATTTAGAATGTGAGAATAAATATACATTATCATGAAAGTGAAAAAGTTTTTATTACAAGAGAGTGAAATACCAAAAGCATGGTATAACATTCTTCCAGACATGGCAACAAAGCCATTACCACTAATTCATCCGGTCACTAAAGAACCATTAAAGGCCGAGGATTTGTATCCAATCTTTTCAAAAGCTGCATCAGAGCAGGAGTTAAACACAACCGACCGGTGGATTGAAATTCCTGATGAGGTCAGACAAATGTACCGTTTGTGGCGTCCTACTCCATTGGTTCGAGCTACTGGATTGGAGAAATTCTTAGACACACCAGCACACATATATTTTAAGAACGAAAGTGTAAGCCCTGTTGGCTCCCACAAATTAAACTCAGCCATTCCGCAAGCATACTACTGTAAAAAAGAAGGTGTAACGAATATAACAACCGAAACAGGTGCAGGGCAGTGGGGAGCAGCACTGTCACTTGCTGCCAAGCATTTCGGTCTTGAACTTGCGGTCTATATGGTGAAAATTTCTTTTAATCAAAAGCCTTATAGACGTTCGATGATGCAAACTTATGGTGCTGAGGTGATATCCTCGCCAAGCATGTCAACAAAAGCTGGACGTAAAATCATCACCGACAATCCAAACTATCAAGGCTCGCTAGGAACAGCAATTAGTGAGGCAGTAGAGCTTGCTTTGAGTACACCTAATTGTAAATATGTTCTTGGGTCGGTATTAAATCATGTTGCTCTTCACCAAACTGTTATTGGTCTTGAAGCCGAGAAGCAGATGGAGATGGCAGGTGAATACCCTGATGTGGTAGTTGCTTGCTTTGGAGGAGGTAGTAATTTCTCTGGTCTTGCTTTTCCATTTCTTAGACACAAGCTAAATGGAGAGCAATCTCAAACAAGATTTGTTGCAGCTGAACCAGCGTCGTGTCCTAAACTCACGCGAGGAGTGTTCCAGTATGATTTTGGCGACGAGGCAGGGTACACACCGTTGATACCCATGTTCACACTTGGACATAATTTCCAACCAGCAAACATTCACGCGGGAGGACTAAGATATCACGGCGGTGGCGCTATTATTAGTCAGCTCAAGCATGACGATTTGATTGAAGCTGTTGATATCCTTCAACTTGATTCTTTTAAAGCGGCAACTATATTTGCTAGAACCGAGGGCATCATACCCGCGCCAGAATCGGCTCATGCTATTGCCGCGACTATTAATGAAGCATTAAAATGCAAGGTTGCTGGCGAGAAAAAGACCATACTCTTTAATCTTTCGGGACATGGTCTTATTGATATGACAGCTTATGACCGATATTTTGCAAACGATCTCTCAAATTATGAGATTACATCCGATGAAATAGCAAAGTCTACAAAGGATTTAGAAAAGATTCTTTGATTACTTTTAAACCATAAAAATAATGCCGCCTCTACTTAGAAGAGACGGCATTATTTATATTGATTATTTCAATTGTTACTTGGTCAATGTAATAATGAGTGTGGCGATTGAGATTAGTGTTCCAACTGATGACATACCAAGCGATAATGCTGGTGGAACATTCCAAGACTGCCGAGCTTTTGAGCTATTGGGCTCAACATAGATAATGTCGTTTTGTTGCAAATTGAAATTTGGTGAAAGAATCATGTTTTTGTCATTCATGTTAACTGTCTGGATTGAGCGACTGCCATCGCTATTAGTGCGCACGATCATCACATTGTCACGACGACCTTGAATAGTCAGGTCACCAGCCATGGCAATAGCCTCGAGTAAGTTGAGGCGTCCGTTGGTAGCCTTGATTTCGCCAGGGCTCTTTACTTCGCCTAGAATATAGACTCTGAAGTTCTGGAAACGAACTTCGACTCCTGGTCTTTCGGTAATGTAGCGTGGATAGATGAGTGAAGCAATGTGGTTCTCCACAGCACTTTTACTCATGCCTCCAATGTGAAGAGTTCCAAGATATGGATACTCAATGTTGCCGTTGGCATCTACAAGGTAGTAGTACATTGAGTTCTCGTTGTTATTCATGTTGGTATTTCCTCCAAGTTTTGTTACATAGTCAATCTTGTTGAAGGGCTTAACTGCCTCGGCATTACGACTGATGACGTTGATTTGCAACATGTCGCCTGGCATAACCACAGGATCACTAGCTTTTGCGGCTGTTTGTAGAACATCGGCGGGAAGCTCGTTGGCACCAATCATGTAAGGGATGTCTTTTTGAGTGTTACAGCTTATCATTATTGCCGCTATAACGCAAAGAAGTAAAAATAGCTTTGATTTCATATCTTTTTTAGTTTAAAAATGTCATTTGATTCTTTCTCGCTTGCAAATTTACATCAACTTTAAGAATTATCAAAATATTTATTACTTGATTTGGTCTTGATGCTACTTCTAGAGCCGTTTTTTGATATTTAAAAAGTTGTTAAAACCTATGTTGTATTATAATAAATTAAAATAATGTGTGTACTTTTGTACAAATTTTAAGAGTCCCTATTAATTAGGGTGGCAAATAAAAGTGAAAATAATTAATATTCAACTAATAACTTAAAACAACAAATTTACCCAGTGAAAACCTTGAACTTTGAAGACTTGATTCAATTCAGGAAAAAAGCTCAGGCCGACTTAAATGTTCGTGAACTGAGTTATGCTGCTGTGAGTGAAAAGAGCTGTGGACTGGCTGTAGGCACCGAGCACATTGAGTTGCTCTGCTGCGGTGGTACTGGCTGTAAAGCATCAAGCAGTGCTAAAATTGTCGAAAACTTGAAGGCTGCCATTGAAGCTAATGGAATTGCCGGTAAGGTTGATGTGATTGTAACAGGATGTTTCGGTTTCTGTGAGAAAGGTCCTATTGTTAAGGTGATGCCTGACAATACTTTCTACACTCAGGTTAAACCTGAGGATGCCGATGAAATCGTTAAGGAGCACGTTATTGGTGGTCGCCGCGTTGAGCGTTTGCTCTATGTTGACCCCAAGACTCAGGAGCATGTTAGCGATTCTAAGCACATGGACTTCTATCGCAAGCAGAAACGTGTAGCTTTGCGTAATTGCGGTTTCATTGATCCCGAAAACATTGCTGAGTACATTGCACGCGATGGTTATGCTGCACTCTCTAATGCTTTGCAGAACCAAACCCCCGAGGAGGTTATCGATATCATCAAGAAAGCGGGACTTCGTGGACGTGGTGGTGCTGGTTTCCCAACTGGTATGAAGTGGGGCTTTGCTCGTAACTATCAGGCAGAACACAAGTATGTAGTTTGTAACGCTGATGAGGGTGACCCAGGTGCATTCATGGATCGTTCTATCATGGAGGGTGACCCACACTCTGTAATTGAGGCGATGGCTTTGTGTGGCTACTGTATTGGTGCCAATGAGGGTCTTATCTACATCCGTGCCGAGTATCCTCTCGCCGTACATCGTTTGAAGATTGCTATCGAGCAGGCTCGCCAGTATGGCATGTTAGGCAAGCGCATCATGGGTAGCGAGTTTGATTTTGATATTGAAATTCGCTATGGTGCTGGTGCATTCGTCTGCGGTGAGGAGACTGCCCTTATCCACTCGATGGAAGGTAAGCGTGGTGAGCCAACCCTTAAGCCCCCCTTCCCAGCCGAGAGTGGTTATATGGGATATCCAACCAATGTTAACAACGTTGAGACCCTTGCTAACGTACCCATTATCCTTACTAAGGGTGCTGATTGGTTTGCTTCAATTGGAACTGAGAAATCTAAAGGAACAAAAGTATTTGCACTTGCAGGTAAGATTAATAATGTGGGTCTTATCGAAGTGCCAATGGGAACTACCTTGCGCGAGATTATCTACGACATTGGTGGTGGCGTGAAGAATGGAAAGAAGTTTAAGGCTGTTCAAACAGGTGGTCCTTCAGGAGGTTGCTTGACAGAGAAGCATCTTGATATTCCTATCGACTACGAGAGCCTTGGAGCTGCCGGCTCTATGATGGGCTCAGGTGGTATGATTGTTATGGACGAGGACGACTGTATGGTTTCGGTTGCTAAGTTCTATCTTGAGTTCACAGTAGGCGAGTCTTGCGGTAAGTGTACACCTTGCCGCATTGGTAACAAACGTATGCTTGAAATCTTAACTCGCATTACCGAAGGTAAGGGCACAATGGACGATATCGAACATCTCAAGTCGCTTGCAGCTACCATCAAGGATACAGCGCTGTGTGGACTTGGTCAGACTTCTCCAAACCCTGTCTTGTCGACTATCGACAATTTCTATGATGAATATGTGGAGCACGTTAAACAACACACTTGTCGTGCTAAACAGTGTAAGGCACTCTTGACCTACACAGTTAACCCCGATAAGTGTAAAGGCTGTGGAGCTTGCGCTCGCAACTGTCCTGCCGATGCTATTATGGGCGATGTGCGTAAGCCACATGTTATTAATCCATTCAAGTGCATCCGCTGTGGTATGTGCCAGTCGCGTTGCCGCTTCGATGCAATTCAAATCTTCTAACAATTCACTATAATCATCATGGAAGAGAAATTGATAAAACTTACAATAGATAATCATGAAGTGGAAGTGCCCAAGGGTACTACACTTCTGGAGGCCGGCAAACTCGTCGGCATCGAGATTCCCACATTGTGCCACATTGATTTAAAAGGCACTTGTGTGAAGAACAAACCTGCTTCATGCCGCTTGTGTGTGGTAGAAGTAGAAGGACGTCGTAATTTGGCTCCCGCTTGCGCAACTGCATGTATGCCCGACATGGTGGTTTACACCAACTCGGCTCGCGTTATCCGTGCTCGCAAGACTATTGCTGAGCTCATCCTTAGTGATCACCCTAATGATTGCCTCACTTGCCCCAAGTGTAGTGACTGTGAGCTTCAGCGTTTGGTAATGCGCCTGAACATCCGTACAATGCCTTACAACGATGGTGAGAAGAGTGAGCGTAAGAACGAGGTTACTCCAGCAATCACTCGTAACATGGAGAAGTGTATCTACTGCCGCCGTTGCGAGAGCGTTTGTAATGAAGTTCAGAGTGTAGGCGTTCTTGGTGCCATTCGTCGTGGTTTCGACACTACTATCGCTCCTACATTCGACCGCATGTTTGTTGACACCGATTGTACTTATTGCGGCCAATGTGTTGCCGTTTGCCCAGTGGGTGCTCTCACCGAGCGTGATTACACCGACCAACTGATGGCCGACATCACCGATCCCGACAAGGTTGTTGTTGCTCAACCTGCTCCAGCAGTGCGTTTTGCTCTGGGTGAGGAGTTTGGTGTTCCTGGTATTGTTACTGGCAAGTTGGCTACCGCATTACGTGACCTTGGTTTCGACTACGTATTTGATACCGACTTTGCAGCCGACCTTACTATCATGGAGGAAGGTGCCGAGATTCTCGACCGTCTCAAGAAATACCTTGCAGGTGACAAGAGCGTGAAGTTGCCTATCATGACATCGTGCTGCCCTGCTTGGGTTAATTTCTTTGAGCATAATTATCCCGACTTACTCGATTATCCTTCTAGTGCTAAGTCGCCTGCTCAGATGTTTGGTGCTGTTGCAAAGACTTATTGGGCTGAGAAGATGGGTATTCCACGTGAGAAACTCGTGGTTGTTTCTATCATGCCTTGCTTGGCTAAGAAATATGAGTGCACACGCGAAGAGTTTAAGGTTGACGGCAATCCCGATGTTGACTACAGCATCTCGACCCGTGAGCTTGCTCGCCTAATCAAGCGCGCTAACATTAACTTCGCCAATCTGCCCGACAGCGACTTCGACAGCCCTCTCGGCGAGTCGACAGGTGCAGGTGCCATCTTTGGTGTTACTGGTGGCGTGATGGAAGCAGCTCTGCGTTCGGTTTATGAGGTTTACACAGGCAAGACACTGCCTCGCATCAACTTTGACCAGGTGCGCGGTTTTGAGGGTATCCGTGAGGCTAAAATTGATCTCAACGGCTTTGAGCTCAAGGTTTGTGTGGCTCACACACTGAGCAACGCACGCATTATCATGGACAAACTTCGCGCTGGCGAGCTCGACTACCATGTAGTTGAGGTTATGGCATGTCCAGGTGGATGTATTGGTGGTGCTGGTCAGCCTTACCACCATGGCAACTTTGATGTGATTCAACAACGCTGCGACGCCCTCTATGCTGAGGACGAAGGCAAGCCAATCCGTAAGAGTCATGAGAATCCCGATATCCAGAAGCTCTACAAGGAATTCTTGGGCGAGCCTCTGAGCGAGAAGTCTCACCACTTGTTGCACACTCACTATTTTGACAAAACTATTAAGTAATCTTGGCTAAAACCTCTTTATATTATGGCAAAAGCAAAAGAAATGAAATTGGCATGTAATGTCATTGAGCAGGTGGAGGCCATCTGCGACAAGCATGGTAACAAACCAGGCGAGCTTATTAATATTCTTCACGAGGCACAGTCGATGCACGGCTACCTTCCCGAAGAGATGCAGCGCATCATCGCACGCAAGCTTAATATACCCGCATCTAAAGTTTATGGTGTTGTAACATTCTACTCGTTCTTCACTATGACTCCTAAGGGCAAACACCCAATTTCGGTGTGCCTCGGTACTGCTTGCTACGTACGTGGTTCGGAGAAATTGCTTGAGGAGATCAAGCGCATCCTCAACATCGAGGTTGGTGAGACTACTCCTGATGGCAAATTCTCTCTAGACTGCCTGCGTTGTGTGGGTGCCTGTGGTCTTGCTCCCGTAGTAACTATCGGTGAAAAGGTTTACGGACGCCTCCAGCCTAAGGATGTTCAGAAGATTCTCGAAGAGGTGGACAACTAATTTTTGACACCTTATTAATATTAAACGGTCATACCATTAAGGGTATGGCCGTTTTTTTAGTTTCAATCTCTCAACAATGAGTTTTTTTTGTTATCTTTGTAGTGCAAAGTTGTGATGATTTTTAATGTTTATCGCAATATTGTTGAATTACAGATAATTATCCCGTTTAATAAATCAAAAACTTTGATTTATGCCAGATAACAAACAACCTAAAACGCCAGCGAAACAGATGCCGGCCGAGTCACAGGGTGACAGTAATGGAATGAACTATGGCCTGAAAGCTCACGACTATGTTCAGGTGCAGTGCTGTTCGGGTAAAGCATGTCGTAAAAACGATAGCGAGCGCATAATTAACCTCTTCAAGATGATGTTGCATGCCCATGGCATCGATGATATGGTCGATGTAGTGACTTCAGGATGCTTTGGATTCTGTGCCAAAGGTCCTATCGTGCGCATCCTCCCCGACAATATCACCTACACCCACGTCAAACCCGAGGATGTGAATGTGATTGTTGAGAAACATGTTGTTCGAGGTGAACTTGTTGATGAATTGAGATATGTGGAAGCAGCAGTTCATCACCTTGAGGTTGAGTCGAAACAATGGAGTTCTTTTAAGCGCCCTGTGTCGCTCGACTCCATGCTTAATCATTATATTTATGAGATTGGTGGCAAGCCGTTCTTGAATGTGCTGTCTTACGTAATCGACTCCGAGAAATGTCGAGGTTGTACTGCATGTAAGCGTAACTGTCCAGTCAATGCAATAAGTGGCGTCGTAAAACAGCCCCATGTTATCAATCCGTATAAATGCACATGCTGCGGTAAGTGTAAGACTAAATGCAAGTTTGATGCTATTGATGGTCCCATTGGTGTGCTTGATGAGCGCAATTCTATCAACGATGTGCTTGCCGACATCAAAGACACTGACAAGCTAGTTGTCGCTCAGACTGCCCCCGCCGTGCGTTTTGCACTAGGCGAGGAATTCGGTTTGGCTCCAGGTACGGTTGTGACAGGAAAGATGGTCACAGCACTGCGAGAATTGGGATTTGATTATGTGTTTGACACCAACTTTGGCGCAGATTTTACTATCATGGAAGAGAGTGCCGAGCTTATAGAACGCCTCAAGCGTCGCATGGCAGGTGATCCTGATGTGAAGCTGCCAATGACTACGTCCTGCTGCCCGGCATGGGTCAATTTCTTTGAGAATGATTATCCAGACCTGCGTGAGTATCCTTCAACATGCAAGTCACCAGCGCAAATGTTTGGAACTCTTGCTAAATCTTATTGGGCTGAGAAAATCGGAATTCCGAGTGAGAATATCTCGGTAATCTCAATTATGCCTTGTGTAGCAAAGAAATATGAGTGCGCGCGTGACGAGTTTATCTATGACGGTATCCCCGATGTGGATTGTAGTATCACTACACTGGAGTTGGCCGAGATGATTAGGAATCATGGAATTGATTTTGTCAACTTGCCTGATGGTGCATTTGACGACCCACTTGGCAATGCCACTGGTGCTGGAACGATATTTGGAACAACGGGAGGTGTGACTGAAGCCGTGTTGCGCACAACCTATGAACATTTCACTGGTAAGACATTGCAAAAACTGGAATTCACTCAGGTGCGTGGCATGGACGGTATTCGTGAGGCGACAGTCGATATGGATGGCTTTGAGTTGAAAGTGTGCGTTGTTCACACTTTGAACAATGCGCGAATAGTAATGGACAAGCTTCGTGCGGGAGAACTTGACTACCATCTAATTGAGGTGATGTCGTGTCCTGGCGGTTGCATTGGAGGCACCGGTCAACCTTATCACGAAGGCGACATAAGTGTCCTTGAGGCTCGTCAGCGAGCTATGTATGCTACCGATGTTACCAAGCTAGTGCGTAAGAGCCACGATAGCCCAGCTGTAAAAAAGATTTATGAAGAGTTCTTGGGAGAGCCATTAAGCAGAAAGTCACACAAACTCCTTCACACCCATTTTCGTGACAAGTCAATTCTTTCAGATTAAAAAGAAAAAAGTAGCCAAAAATTGGTTACTTTTTCTTTTGCTTTAAGGAAGTGACACTTTGTCAAGTATGCCTTGCAAGTGTGCAATTGCAAGGCCATAGTTGGTGATTGGTACGCCTTGCTCTTGTGCTCGCATTATGCGCGAGAGCATGAGACGGCGATTAAACATGCACGCACCACAATGCACTATCAGGTCATATTTTTTCAGATCGGTGGGGTAGTCCTTTCCGGCATGAATGTCGAAGGAAATGCTTTCTCCATATTTCTTACGAATCATGCTTGGAATCTTCTCACGGCCTATGTCCTCGCTCATAGGAGCATGGGTGCATGCCTCGGCAATAAGTATGCGGGACTTGGGTGTGAGACGGTCAATGGCTTTTGCCCCTTCAATCAGTATTTCAATATTGCCTTTTGTTGCTGCCATCAGCACCGAAAATGAAGTAAGGAGGCTACCTTCTGGCTTTTTTTGATAGACTTGAGAAAAAACTTGCGAGTCAGTTATAATAATAGCAGGTGGTTTGGTCATTGTGTTGAGGCTTTGCTCAAGTGAGTCAACCCCGCAACATGTCACAATGCACCCTTTGTCTAGCAAGTCTCTTATAGTTTGTACTTGTGGTAGAATCAAGCGACCTTTTGGTGCTTGTGGGTCTTGTGGCATAACAAGTAGTGCGGTATCACCAGCTTTGGCAAGCCCTGCAGTCAAGCTCATTTGTTCGTCATCACCAGCGGCTTGAGCCAATGCTTTTCGCAAGGAGTCAATGCCTTCATGGCTTTTTGTGCTAACTGCTATGGGCTTAATCCCAAGAGTGTTATTTATCTGTTCAATGGCAGTATCAATGCTGTTGATGGTGTCCCCTTTATTTAGTACCACAACTGTGGGTATCTCCAGACGTTGCAACTCTTCAAGCCATTTTTTTTCAAGGTCCAAGTCTTGAGATTGGTCCATGACTAGCATGGCCATGTCGGTCTGATCTAACACCTTGTGCGTACGCTTATTGCGCAATTCTCCTACATGGCCCACGTCGTCAAAACCAGCTGTGTCAATAAGCAGGCATGGTCCCAGTGGCAGTATCTCCATAGCGCGATTCACGGGGTCGGTAGTAGTACCTGCCTCGGGAGAGACAATGGCAACCTGTTGCCCAGTTAAGGCATTGAGCAACGAAGACTTTCCCACGTTCCTCCGGCCAAAGATGGCGATGTGACGCCTAAGCGATTGCGGTGAGTTGTTCATAATCTCAATGTGTTTTAGTTGCGTTGACAACGCAACATATAGTCCCTGTTTTAGAACCTGAAGTCGCGCTCTCCGTTGGCTATGTCAACGAGACGACGGTTGGCGAGGTTGCGTATGCGGTCATCGGGCAGCTTCTCGAGCTCGCGGCGAATAAGTGCTTCACCTTTCTCACGGGTGGCTGGGCTGGCATAGTCTTCGAGATACTCTTTTAGAGTTATCATAGCATTTGGTGTGCAGCAGTAGCTTATCTTGCCGCGCTTAACGAGCGACATGAAGCGGTCCCCAGTGCGTCCTTCACGGTAGCAAGCTGTACAGAAACTGGGGAGATAGTTGATGTCGAGTAGCCACGAAATCACCTCGTCGAGGCTGCGCTGGTCACTCACATCGAACTGTGCTGTGTCGTCATGGCGTTCCTCGGTAGTATAACCTCCAACACTGGTGCGTGAACCACCACTGATTTGCGAAATACCCAGGTCGAGCACTTTTTCCCTAACTTTCTGTGATTCTCGTGTAGATATAATCATGCCGGTATAGGGGGCTGCAAGACGTATGATAGCAACAATCTTACAGAAGATGTCATCGGGTAGTGTGTCGGGGAACTCGTCGAGCGATATATCGTCGGCAGGGCATATGCGTGGCACACTGATAGTGTGCGGTCCTACACCCATGCGTGCCTCGAGGTGTTCGGCATGCATGAGCAGTCCGACAAGGTCGTAACGATAGGTTGACAAGCCATAAAGAACTCCAATGCCTACATCGTCGCAGCCGCCTTCCATGGCTCGGTCCATAGCTTCAGTGTGATAGGCATAGTCACTCTTGGGGCCTGTTGGATGCAATTTCTCATAATTTTCCTTGTTATAGGTTTCCTGGAATAGAATATAAGTACCTATTCCTGCCTCCTTTAGTTTTCGGTAGTTTTCGACGGTAGTTGCGGCGATGTTAACGTTTACACGGCGGATGGCTCCGTTGCCCACCTTGGTGTCATATATTGTCTTGATTGACTCAAGTATATACTCGATAGGGTTCATCTTGGGGTGCTCTCCAGCTTCGAGTGCAAGGCGTTTGTGACCCATCTGCTGCAGGGCGATGACTTCTTGGCGAATCTCCTCCTGCGACAGCTTCTTGCGTGGTATTGTGTGGTTTTTTCCATGATAAGGACAATAAACACAGCCATTTACGCAATAGTTTGATAAGTAAAGGGGGGCAAAGAGCACTATGCGGTTGCCGTAGAGTTTTTGTTTTACCTCGCGTGCAAGGTTCTCAAATCGTTCTATAAGGTCGGGCTGGTCACACTCGAGTAGCACAGCGGCCTCGCGGTGGGTTAGGCCTTTGCATGTGGCGGCTTTGTTTATGATTTCTTCAATCAGAGCGCGGTTGCTGCGATTCTTGGCTGCATATTCCAGCGTTTCCATTATTTCGCCGTGGTCGATAAACTCCTCGGCATGAGATGATTTTGGGTTGTACATTATATTGGTTCTTAGTTATTAGTTGATCGTATATTAATCATTGATTTTGCATTGACTGTAGTCACCACGTGTCCAGTTAATGTGGTAGCCAATGGTGGCGAGTTGAGTTTCGAGTTGCTTAATGCCCTCGGCCGCCTCGGCATTAGTGCTGGCTTTGCCGTCGTAGAGGGCATAATTGGCACGATATTCAGTAGGGGAGAGGTTCGGCATAACCACATTGGCACCGGCCATTATCCCTAAAATTCTACCATTCGGCGAAATGCTGTTGAGCGCCGTGGTAGTTGGAATCAAAGCATTAGGGAACATCAAGCGAAAGATGGAGTAGAGCTTGCAAGTGAGCTCTGCACTTCCAGTAGGATAGTTTCCAAGAGGTGTGTCGTGTTGTGGTACAAATGGCCCCAATCCTATCATTTCTGGCTCAAAATGCTCAATGAACTCGATGTCTTCTACTATATTGTCGAGCGATTGCCATGGACTCCCGACCATAATGCCAGTGCCTACTTGATAGTCCAGCTCCTTGAGCCACGTCAGGCACTGAAGGCGGTTGCTAAGTGACATTTCGGCAGGATGAAGTTTGCTGTAGTGCTCGGCATTGTGGCTCTCATGACGAAGCAGATAACGGTCGGCACCAGCTTGGCGCAATGCCTTATATACTTCTCTTGGCCACTCTCCAAGCGACAATGTGATAGCGCAGTCGGTCCAACGTTGCCTAATTTCACTAACCAAGTTTATCAACCATGATGCTTTTTCTTGTGGGAGCTCACCACCTTGAAGCACAAAGGTCCTGAAACCAAGCTCATATCCTTGCTGGCAACTATGCAGCACTTGTTCGGATGTAAGGACATATCGCTCCACATTGCTATTGCTCTTGCGTATGCCACAGTAGTAGCAGTCATTGCTGCAGACATTGGTCAACTCAATGAGCCCCCTGACAAAGATACCCTTGCCAAACATCTTGTTAGTGACCTCATGTGCTTGCTCATGAAGGTAAGTAACAAACTTAGGGTCATCATTCTCGAGCAGTGCTTTATATGCATTGTTGTCCAAGTGATGCTCGGTACGTAGTATGTCTACAAGCTTTTTCATGCAATCTGCAAAATTACAAAAAAGCAACTTATAAGGCAAATATATATTGATTTTCTTTTCAATCTTTTTTATTAATAGAATAAATTGTATTTTTGCAGTATGAAACAAGAATTGAACAACGAAATTAAGATAGAACAACACCCCTTTGAGCCTTTTCTTCCTGAAGGCGCAATAGTGCTGATGCTTGGCACTTTTCCTCCAAAGCCTGAGCGATGGTCTATGGAATTCTATTACCCGAATCGAATCAATGATATGTGGAGGATCGTGGGTCTTATTTTCTTCGGTGATAAGAATCACTTCTGGATTGAGGAAGAGAAACGTTTTGACTTGGAGATGCTTAAAGAATTCCTTACAAAGAGCAAGATTGCTTTATATGACACTGCGACTCGTGTGCGCCGCCTGAAGGACAACGCAAGCGACAAGTTTCTCGATATCGTTGAAACTATTAATCTTGGTGAGTTCTTTAATGCTCGTCCCACAATATGCGCAATCGTCACTGCTGGAGAGAAAGCTACAGGTGTTATAGCCGAGAAGGCTGGTGTAGAGGTGCCTAAAATGGGTTCGGTGATTCATTGCACCTATCGTGGACACGAGTTCGATCTGTATCGTATGCCCTCTTCGTCGCGAGCTTATCCACTATCACTTGAGAAAAAGGCTGAAGCTTATCGCAACATGTTTCGCAAATTAGGCTATGAAGTGTGAAAGATTCTTCGTAACTTTGCGGTCGCAAATTATTGATTTAACGAAATGAATAAAAGAACGATACTATTTATATCATTTGCTGTGATGGCTTTGACGCTGATGAGCAATGTTTGTTTTGCGCAAGACGCTACACAAGCAGTAGCAGCAGAACCATCTTGGGCTGAGAACCTATATTACTGGTTCAAGGACCATATGAATTATTGGACGATTCTTGTGCTTATGGCTATTGAGAGTTCAGTTATTCCCTTGCCAAGCGAGGTCGTGGTGCCTCCAGCAGCATACTTCTCGTTGCAGGCTAATTCGAGCTTAGACTTCTGGGTGGTGATATTGGTTGCTACAGCTGGAGCTTATCTTGGCTCGGCAATAAATTATGGGCTATCATTGTTGATTGGACGCCCAATCATATATGCCTTTGCCGACAGCAAAGTGGGGCATTTCCTCAGATTGTCGAAGGAGAAAATGGAGAAGGCCGAGCAGTATTTCCAGAAAAAAGGATCTATCTCTATATTCTTTGGTCGTCTGTTACCGGCTGTAAGGCATTTGATTTCAATTCCTGCAGGCTTATCGCGTATGAATTTTGGCACATTCAGTTTCTTCACAATTATTGGTGCTGGGCTATGGAATGTGGTTCTTGCAGGGTTGGGTTATCTGCTTTATCGGGTTGTTCCAGATGATAGCCAGTTCTTTGCTCAGCTTGAGCACTACAACCATTACCTTAAGATTGCAGGCTTTGCTCTGCTTGGATTAGTTGTAATCTATATTATCTATAAGGTGATTAAAAACAAAAAGAAAAACACAGTTGAGAATTCTGAGATTAGTGACGATAATTTTAATAACTAAGAACTATGATAGTTTCTCCCTCCCTTCTTAGTGCCGACTTTGGTAATCTGGCACGTGATCTTGAGATGATAAACCAGAGCAACGCGCAGATGCTTCACCTTGATGTGATGGACGGCGTGTTTGTGCCCAACATATCCTTTGGGTTCCCTGTTATTAAATATGTGCAACAGTTATGCAAGAAACCCCTTGATGTGCACCTGATGATTGTTGAACCTCAGAAGTTTATTAACGAAGTGCGTGACTGTGGTGCCGAAATTATGAATGTTCACTTTGAGGTTTGCAACCACCTTGACCGAGTGGTGCAGCAGATTCACGATGCTGGCATGAAAGCTGGTGTCACCATCAATCCAGCTACTCCGGTGTGTTTGCTCCGCGACATAGTGGAAAAGCTTGACTTGGTGCTGCTCATGTCGGTAAACCCTGGATTCGGTGGACAGAAGTTTATTCCCAACACATTAAACAAAGTGCGTGAACTCAAGGCTCTTATTCAGGAGAAAGGTTCGCATGCAGTGATAGAGGTGGATGGTGGTGTGAACGATGTGACTGGACGTCAGCTTGCCGAAGCTGGTGCAGATGTCCTCGTGGCTGGCAACTACGTTTTTAAGGCTGAAGATCCACTCAAGGCTATAGACACATTAGTGAATTTGTAAAGATTTTGCGATAAAGTTTGCGCAGTTTAAGAAAAAAGTGCTATCTTTGCACCCGCAAAACAAAAAACGACCATTGGAAAGATGCCGGAGTGGTCGAACGGGGCGGTCTCGAAAACCGTTAACCCCTTTCGGGGTTCCAGGGTTCGAATCCCTGTCTTTCCGCTGAAAACAAGGCAATAGATTGACAATCAATCTATTGCCTTTGTCTTTTCTAAAATCACGTGACGCTACAGGGATGGAAATAGCTAAAAGTCGTTGTGTTACAATTAAAGATCATTGTTAGTCCACTCGTCCGTCACTGCTTTTGTTGATTTGTGCGTCGCGGAATGACGTGTTCACGCTGTTGAATGTGTAACGGAGGGTGAGTTTAACGCCTCGTGTGTCATACCTGTTGCGTTGCCACTGTTTGATATTTGAGAAGTCAATGCTCCAACGTGGTGTTACAGCCTCTCCGATTAGGTCGGTCAATTCAATGGCAGTGCGCAGTCTGCCGTCAAGAAACGTCTTGCTCATGCCGATGTTCAATCTCAAAGTTCTGCCAACTCTCATATTGCTGTCATACCACGGACTTTGATAAGAGAACCTACTGAAAGCCTCGGCAGTTTTCCAAAACTTATAACTCAAATCGCATGAGACGTAGATATTGTGCTGTCCAAATTCTTTGTTAATCATTCCGCTAATGTCGGGCAACTTCGTGAATTGATAGCTATACTCAATCTCCGGGTCAATCCTCAGTTTGCCGAGATCCGTTGAGTAGGACACTTTAAATGTCACATCGTTGCTAAACAAACTGTTGATAGGCTGGTCTATGATAGCTCCATTTTCACCATAGGGGAATGAACCAGTGACTATCATATTGTTGATTCTTTTGAGGTCAACGCCAAGCGAGATGTCCTTGATGTTGGCAAATAACGCCAGTTTGTGGGTATAAACATTTTCAAGATTCTCATTTCCTTTATCGTAATGCAACGTGTCGCTATATATCACCGCCGGATTGAGTTGCGATATTGTGGGATAACCGACAAACATCGTGTAATATGTGCCAATGGAGTAGCTATCCGCTATGTTGTATTTCAAGCTGATATATGGACGCAAAACCAATGTGTGCTTGTCGCTGGCTGTTGCTGATTGTGTCAACTCTGTGATGTTGTGCATCAATCTTGCACCCAAGTCAAGTCTCAGCTTTTTTATTTTGCGTCCCCATGAGCCGTATAGGATGTTAGTGTAATCCTTTCTTATGGTTGGTTGCCCGACACCGTCATTGATGAAGTCATAAGAGTTTTTAATGACACTAAGATTATATCCTAATCCCCAGTCATTGCCTTTATGTGAGAAACGCCAGTTTGCTTCCGCGTCCAGCAAGTCATATTTCGAGCTGCTGACGATATTCTTTTGGGTGAGTTTGTTGTCCGTTGTATTAAAGATGTCGACAGACTGTGTCTCACCCTTGTTCTGATGAGAATAACTCAGTGTAAGGTTAAAGAAGTGTCCTGCGGGAGAGAAGTATGTCATTCCCGAGGTTAAATTGTGTCCTGATGATTTGCGATGCGGTATGACCGTGTTCTCGTCGAGGTCTGTTTCAATGCCATTCATTGATAGTTGATGAATTTTATGTTCCTTGAAATCCACGTTGATAGAGTTGCCTGAGTATTGGAGTATGAAATTAAGTGTTGGCTTCGCCAGATAGTTCAGTCCGACATTCCACAATGGGCCAGTCTTTATTGCGGTGTATTCAGAATCAAAAACATCGCTGTAGGCAGGTTTACCATCTGTGTTGAATATAGTCGTTCCGCCATTGTCATAGATTTTACGGTTTGCATATTGGCCTACCAGCGAACCCGAAAACGAGAACTTGCCGTACTTGCCACTGAGATTGACCCAGCCATCATCTGACACACGACGACGTATTTCAATATTGTTGGTCACAGATACACCAATGTAGTCTTTGAGTTGCTTTTTGAGCGTTATCTTTATCACTGCTCCCGATTCTGCGGAATACCTCACTCCAAGGTCACGGATTACCTCTATTTTGGAGACTTGGCTGGATGGTATGGACAGCAGTATGTTTCGGTCTGCAACTTTCTGCTCGTTGATATAAATTGCACCAACGCTCATCGATCCACCAGCTTTGATGTTGTTGATGTCGTAGGTCACAATGCCAGGAGTCCATCCGAGCATGTCATAAAGAGTGCCAGCCTCTCCAATATGAGTGCCCGACAGATTGCTGATTGAATAGTTCAATCCGTCTCTGTGGATAACTGCTTTAGGAGCGATGACTGAGACCTCTTGAAGCAGCACATTTATACTATCGGTGGTTACGACATTTGTGCTGTCGTCATTCACTTGGCCTGCAGTCGAAAGATAAGCTAAAACACTGATTGCTAATGAATAAAGTCTTGTTTTCATATTGGTGATTTTTTTGATTAATAGACATAGTTATGGCTGTTTACATGATTTCTGTCACATAAACGAAATTATTAAAATGAACGGTAGGGACTTTTATTTACTCAGTCGCGCTTCAAGTATCTCTATCACTTGCTGCAGCAGGAGAATGCTGGATGCGTCCTTGTGCTTTCGCTCAAATTCTGCTTTTGATAGTTTGATTTGACCGATGGCCACCTTTAAGTCGTCTTGGTCGAGCACATCACAATCTTTCGCCAATGAGTAAAGCCCGGAAAGATAGAGAGATTCGCCATCTTTGAGCTTGTCAAGATAAAAGAACAGTTTTCTCATCCACATTTTGTTATCGTTCTTTTGCTCTGAGGGTGGGACAACTGTGGGAGATTCTATTTGTGGTTTTATGGGTGCGTATGTGGTGATTAGCCTACCTGTGACTCCGCCATTCGGCACTTCACTCCACTCTATGGTGTAAGTGGTCCTGAACTGTGTGTCATCCTCGTTGATCTGCCCTACTGTGTAGCTGTTGTCGGCTTCTGTTCCCACAAGTGTGAACTCGCTTTTGTTATGGTATATGCGATACCCGGTATAAAGACGGTCTTTGTTGCCGGTTATGCTCCAAAGCGTGTAAATGCTGCGGTTGGGAATCTTATCGTTATCCATCGCTTGGCTGATTGCTTCATACAGCACTTTCACGCTGTCGGTGTAACTAACGTCGGCTTCAGGCAATGCGAACTTATAGATTGTAAGTTCACCCTCTTTTTCTCCAGTTTCGGGGTTGGTGAAGGTGTTGTGAATCTTCAGAGTATTCTGTTGCTGCACGATAGGCGAATTATCTCCAAAGTAATATCTTAACTTTGCGAAATAATCTTGTGCCGTCACCGCAGGTGCGATGAACAACGCCAGTGCAATGATAATATACTTTGTTTTCATAATCCTGGTATGTTAGTTGATTGGTTGTTGAATTGATTATCTATTTCTTGTTGCATATCCACATAAATGATGGTGCCGTCTTCATCGGTCACTGCTTTATAGCCCATGGCCTCCATGTCGATGATGATGGCTTGCTGGTTCAGTTCTTCAAGTTCGCGTTGCAAACGTTCGTTGTCTTGCAAATGCAGTTCGTTCTGTGCAATAAGATTGGTCTGTGTCTCATGATGAGAGACGTCCATAGAATGCTTTTGTTTTCTTGGCTGTTGCTTGATTGCGACGAGCTGTTGCTTGATTGCGACGCTTTCTGCTTTATTATGTGCGCGAGTGTTGTTATCGGATGATTCTGTCACTACCTCATGATGAGTGTCGGTTTTATGGTCAATCGTCACTTCTTTTGGTTCTGCCTTTTGAGCGATTATCGGTGGTGAAATAGGCTGGGTGGTTTCGGGCTTGTTTAAAACCTTGAAACCTAAAACTAGTGCCACGATTACCGCTGCAGCAGCAGTAACCCACCAAATCCATCTGCGATGTGATTGTGAGGACGGTTTGGGAAGCAAGTCTCCTTCCAGTCCACGGTCGATATAGCCGAATAAAGCCTGATAATCTTCCCATTCGGCTGGCACGTCGTGAGCCGTACTGAAATATTGGCTCAGCAACGACTCCTCCTCAATGGTGGTCTTGCCCGCCATAAATTTGTCGAGCAAAGCCTCTATCTGATGTCGTGAATATGGTTTCATTGTCGTTCTCTGCGTTGTTTCTTGATTTGTTCCATGAGTTGTCTTCGTGCCCTTGAGAGCAATGTGCTCACACTGTCTTCCTTTATTCCGAGCAGAGTTGCTATCTGCTTGTTGGAGTATTTCTCATCTTGGCGCATTTTCATCACTGCGTGTAGGGTGGATGGTAGCTCATTGATTTTCTGTTCGAGCCATTGCACGTCCTCTTGCTGTATGATTTCATCCAACGGCGAAATTGTCTGGCTTGCTCTATCCCTGCTCTCTAAAGGGAGCGGTGGTTTGCGTCGCAAGTGGTTCAGCGATAATCGGTGAGCAATCACAGCTGCAAAACCCTCTGGATTGTAGAGCTGTTTATCGTCACGCATCTGCCATAACCGCAACAGCGTCTCCTGGGCGATGTCTTGCGACTCGTCATAGTCGAGGCCCATCGCCGCAGCCTTGTTCAAGGCGGCAGACCTCAGCCGTGGAGCTATCAGTTCAAATGCGTCAATAGTCATTTACAAATCACGTAATTTGCCGACAAAATTACTAACTTTACATTTATATAACACATCAAACCCCGCTTTTCAAACAAAAGAAGAAATTTTTTTTAAATAAGTGGAGATAAACTGATGCTTTATTTTTCAGTAAAACTAATTTATTTTGTCTATTGTTTATGCATTTCGTTGCGATGAAGATGTCTATAATGGGCATCTCCTTTTTTTATATAATAAAAAACTCAACCCGCTAAAGGATGCGGGTTGAGCCAATCTCTCGTAATTGATGTTTTGTTGAATTTCTTGAAAATACGGCTTGATAGTGAGCCGTTGAAAGTGTTGGGCGTTAACCCAAGTAAGATTTTAGCAGCTTGCTCTTTTGTCCTTTGAGACGGCGGATTGCTTTCTCTTTGATTTGGCGAACACGCTCACGAGTGAGGTCGAATTTCGCGCCAATTTCTTCGAGAGTCATCTCTTGGCAACCAATGCCGAAGAACATTTTCAGGATGTCGCGCTCACGAGGGTTGAGCTGGTCAAGAGCTCGATTAACCTCTTTAGAAAGTGACTCCTGGTTCAACGATTGATCGGCCATAGGAGAGTCCTCATTGGGAAGCACGTCGAGAAGGCTGTTGTCTTCACCATCGACAAATGGAGCATCTACCGAAACGTGACGACCGCTAACCTTCATTGCGTCTGAGATCTTGTCAACCGGAACGTCGAGTTGCTCGGCAAGCTCGGCAGCCGAAGGACGACGCTCATGTTCTTGCTCAAATCGAGACTGGGCCTTGCTGATTTTGTTGATAGAACCTACCTGGTTCAGAGGCAATCTAACAATGCGCGATTGCTCGGCTAGAGCTTGAAGGATTGACTGACGAATCCACCAAACGGCGTAGGAGATAAACTTGAAGCCTCGAGTCTCGTCAAATTTCTGAGCTGCCTTAATCAGGCCTAAATTACCTTCGTCGATCAAGTCGGGAAGACTTAATCCCTGGTTTTGGTACTGCTTTGCTACAGAAACTACGAAACGCAAATTGGCGCTTACAAGTTTGTCGAGAGCTGCTTGATCACCTTGTTTAATACGCTGAGCGAGCTCGACTTCCTCGTCAACGGTTATAAGGTCCTTGCGACCTATTTCCTGCAAGTACTTGTCGAGCGATGCACTCTCGCGATTGGTGATGGATTTTGTGATTTTTAATTGTCTCATACTAAAATGTAGAGTTTAAGCTTGTAAAATTACAAAACATATCTGAATTATGAAGTGTATTTGTGGTAAAAAGTTTAATTGATTAACGTTATTTAACTAAATTGAGCATTTCGTGTGGGTTGAATGTTGCTCTTTTAGTAATAAATATTTTATGAGAAAATAATGGTTTTGAAAAAGCGGGCGCCACTAAAATGGGTCGCCCGCTTTGAGATTTATAAAAACGTGTGCTTATGAGTTTCTTGATTATTCTTCGACATCGGCGAGGTCGACTGCGCGGTAAATTTTCTTACCGGTTGTTGTGATGCCGGTGATAAACATCACTTTATCGCTCTCTTGATCACGCATGATGGCGTTGTAGATGTCTTCTACCTCTTCTTGGTTGTTGACACGAATGTTGTTGATGTCGGTGATGATGAAGCCGTTGTTGATGCCGGCATTTTTGAACTTGCCGTCTCGGATTCCACTTACTTTCACACCGTTACTGATGCCAAGTTCTTCTTTCTCTTCGGCAGTAAGTGGTGTAAAGGCACATCCTAGAGAGGTGAAGTCGCTGCTCTTGGTGATGCGTGTAGTGCCTTGGTCGTTCTTGAAGGTTACATCAACGGTCTTGAGCTTGTTGTCACGATAGTATTTGATGGTGGCCTTGTCGCCAGGACGGAGTTTGCTCATTTCCTCAAGCATTTGAGCTCCGTTCTTGACAGTAGCGCCATTGAGGCCCACAATCACATCGCCCTCACGAATGCCAGCTTCCTTGGCAGCACTGCGGTCGTTTACCTTATTAACATAAATACCTTCGGTTGTGGCGTTGATGTTGTTCTCCTTAGCTTTCTCAGCGTCGAGCTCGGTAAATTGAATTCCGAGAACTGCACGCTGAACGCTTCCATATTGCTTGATGTCGGTTATTATTTTCTTAACAACGGACGATGGAATTGCAAACGAGTGTCCTGCATAGTTGCCTGTTTGAGAGTAGATCATAGTGTTGATACCAATAAGCTCTCCGTCTACATTAACTAATGCGCCGCCGCTGTTGCCGGGGTTCACTGCTGCATCGTGCTGAATGAAAGACTCGATGCCTAGATTGTTGCCCTTGTTGATGCCACGGGCCTTAGCACTGACAATACCAGCTGTTACCGAAGAGTTCAAGCCAAAGGGGTTGCCAACGGCAAGTACCCATTCTCCTACTTTTACGTTGTCGCTGTTGCCAAAAATGATAGGGCTCAGCTTTGTGGCTGAAATTTTAAGAAGAGCTATGTCGGAGTTGGGGTCGGTTCCAATAACGCGTGCGTTGAATTTGCGGTTGTCGTTGAGGGTTACCTCAAGTTTCTCTGCGCCGTCAATCACGTGGTTGTTGGTAACGATGTAGCCGTCTTCACTGATAATCACACCCGAACCTTGACCTCTTGCTTGGGGTTCCTGTTTTTGTTGTGGTTGCTGTTGTTGCTGGCGGCGTTGCGAACCTCCTTGGCCACCAAAGCCAGGGCCGAAGAAGAACTCAAACGGATCGAAATCACCGCCGTAATACTGCTGCTGGCGTGGAGTGACAAATGATTTTATGCTTACAACCGAGTTGATTGTACTCTCGGCGGCCTTAGTGAAGTCGAGTGCGTTGCCGTAACGGCCATTAACTGTAGCAGCTTTAGTTGACGTCTTGACAATTCCGTCGTCTTTGACATTGGAGGTTGTGTCGACTGACGACTGAATATAGATGTCGCGAACTTTCTCTACTCCTGATGTTGCGAGGAGAGTGGTTGCAGAACCAAATATTGATGCGGCAACCATCATTAATGCTAATTTTTTAGTGTTTGTCATAATCTTTATATGTTAAAATAATTGTCGATTTTAAAACTGCAATAGTTAAAATTAACTTTTGAAATTTGAACGTAAAAGTACATTGAAATATTACAAAAACAATACCAGAGCCCCGTATTTTAAACTAAATTAATACCCATAGCATATCTTTTTTAATTCTTTAATAATGCATTGGGCAGATAAATCGTTTTTGTCACTTTTTGTTGTAGTAGGGTATAATGGTTTTATTTGCTGAAATTATGTCATGTTTTTTATTTAGTAAAAAGCAGCTATTTATAATTATAATAAGGATACACATATTATAAAAAGTGATAAATATTTTGCTTACAAACTACTTTATTAAGTTAAAGTTGTTATCTTTGCAAGTTGATAATGAATAATCGATATGTTAAATATTGTGTTGTAATGCTGGTGGCGATGCTATTGTCACCAATGTCTCTTGCACAAACACTCAAAACCGAGCGCCCCATTATTGATAAAAAAAAGCAAGTAAAGATAGAGCCTAGCTATGCTTGGTCGATTAGCGAGCCACTGGGGCTGCATTATGAGTCGACTATAGATACTTTATTTCTTAATTATCATAAGGAGAACATCCCATCTCACCAAAGTAATGCTTGGGCAACAACAGGAAACTTTGGCGCATCGGGTCAAAACCAGATTTTCTTTGAACGCAAAAGAACTAGTGACTTTTTCTTTGAAGACGCTATAGAGAATTGGCTGCCTAGTGTGGAAAAACAACGTTATTACAATACACGTATACCTATGACGCTGATTTCACACACCACAGGCGGAAATAAATATAGCAATCAAGATCGAACTCAGGTTACCTTCTCGGGCAATGTTGGGAAAAGGCTTCAACTAGGTGCCGCTATGGATTATATCTATTCAAAAGGTTCTTACAACTATCAAGCTGACAAGAATTTCAGATGGAGCTTGTTTGGTAGCTATATTGGTGATAGATATGAGATGCAGACGTTCTTCAATAGCTACAACTATTTGGGCAAAGAAAATGGTGGTATCACCGATGACCTTTATATTACTGATCCGGCGAGCGTTCAAGGTGGAGAGAGCAATGTCGACAATAAGAGTATTCCCACTTATTTAACAGCGAGTCATAGCAAGCTCACTGGTTCGGAGTTCTACATGAACCATAGTTACAATGTGGGTCATTACCGTTATCAACGTGACTCGGTTACCGATACCATTATTGGCCGCACTTATATTCCGGTAACCCGTTTTATTTGGACTTTTGATTTCAAAACAGTAAAACACCTGTTCTTGAACCAAAACTCGGCTCAAGACCATGCCTATTTCCCAAACACTTATCTAAATCTTGGTGGGACCGATGAGAGTACTCGGTACTGGCGATTGAGAAACACTATTGGCGTGTCGTTGATGGAAGGCTTTAACAAGTATGCAAAGTTTGGCTTCGCTGTATATGGCACTCATGAAATGCGTCATTTCAAGCAGGTTGTGGACACAGTGAGCGGAACTGAACTCCCAGAGGGACTAGATGTGTTACCAGTTAGTATTGAGCCAACAACCACACAACAATTGTTCTGGGTGGGTGGACAACTTACCAAGCAGCGAGGTTCTATATTAACATATGGAGCAACGGCACAGTTTGGCGTGCTTGGCGATGTTGCGGGTGATATTGATATTGAAGGTAATATCAAAACACGATTCAAGCTCTTTGGCGATACTGTTTCGCTGAAAGCATATGGCTATTTCAAGAATCTCACACCACCTTATTTGCTTAAGAAGTTCATTTCCAACCATTATGCATGGGATAATGACTTCTCTAAGATACAACGTTTTAGAGTAGGAGGCATTTTGGAGTTGCCTTGGATTCATACTAAGCTTAATGTTGGTTACGAAACTCTTAATAACTATGTGTATTTTAACTCCAGTGCGTTGCCCGAACAAGCCGGCTCGGCAGTTCATGTGTTCCATGCTTCCTTGAACAATCACTTAGGATTTGGCATTTTTAATTGGGACAATGATATTAATTATCAAACTTCATCTAGTGATGAGATTTTACCATTGCCCAAGTTCTCTATTTTCAGCAATATGTACCTTAAATTTAAGGTGGCAAAAGTTCTAGATGTACAAATTGGAGTCGATTGTAATTACTATACAAAATATTACGCACCAAATTACAGTCCAGCAACTATGGTGTTCTACAATCAGCGCGATGTGGAATGCGGCAACTTTATCTTTGCCGATGCTTATGCTAATTTCAAGTTGAAGAAGGCGCGTTTCTATGTGATGTATAGCCATGTCAACAAAGGCTTGTTTGGTGGAGACAACTATTTCTCAATGCCTCATTATCCTCTTAACCCAGGCCGCTTCCAGTTTGGTGTATCAGTCGACTTTGTCAATTGACAACCTATTAACATTTAATACTATTAATATATAATGCTCAAGAAGATATCGAAAATAAAGAAATGGCAACTTGCCTTGTACTTGCTCCTATTGGCTGCTGTGATAGTGGTGATGTTCATGCTGCGTAACTGTGGTACCGAAAAGGAGCTAGTGGGTGCTCATTCTAGAGTTGACATCTCGAGTAGCGGAGATACTATAGATGTTGCCATTGAGTATTCGCCATTATCGTTTTATACCTATGGTGATACAATAGGTGGTTTTAACTATGAGTTTCTTAACCTGTTGAGCATTAGTTGTGGATTAAAGTTTAAATATCATCCCATTGTTAGCCTTCAATATGGTCTCAAGGGCTTGAAAGATGGCAAATTTGATGTGCTAGCGGCTCAGTTCCCAGTAACTCGTGAGAACAAGGAACATTATCTTTTTACTTCGGCTCTTTATCTTGACAATCAAGTTCTTGTTCAGCGTAATGATGAAGGGTTAACCATCAATAATCAGCTAGACTTGGCTGGTGACACAGTTAACATTGTTAAGGGATCACCGATGTATGACCGCATTATTAGTCTGTCGCGTGAGATAGGAGACACAATTTATGTTGTTCAAGACTCGGTATATGGTCCAGAGCAGCTATTCCTAATGGTGTCAACAGGTGATATTAAGTATGCTGTAATCAACGAGTCGATAGCTAAGAAGCTTGCAGCTAGTCATCCCAATGTGGATGTATCGCAAGCAATAAGCTTCACTCAGTTTCAATCGTTGGCGCTTGATAAGGGTAGCAAGAAGTTGTGTGATAACCTGAACGAATGCATACTCAAGGTTAAGAAAATGCCTCAGTATAACGAGTTGCTCAAAAAGTATTTCTCCCAATAACATAATCTCGACATGTTTCTTTGTGCAGTACAATGGCTTACCGCTGATGGCTGGTTAAACCAGTTGCTTTCCAAGTTTAATGAATTCTTGTGGGGCTGGCACTGGCATAGTATAGTTGTTGTGCTTGTGGTTTGCGGTTTATATTTTACTGTAAGAACTCGTTTTGTGCAGTTCCGAATGATTCCTGAGATGTTCCGATTGCTTGGGGAATCGTTACCAAAGAAAAAGTCTAAGAATCAAGTGTCATCATTCCAGGCGTTTGCAGTCTCGCTAGCTACTCGTGTTGGAACAGGTAACCTGGCAGGTGTAGCTGGAGCTATTGCTGTGGGTGGTCCTGGTGCTGTGTTTTGGATGTGGATGATAGCCTTGATAGGCTCGGCTACGGCTTTTATTGAGTCGACTCTGGCTCAGTTATATAAACGCCGCAATGGCGAATCATTCATTGGCGGCCCAGCCTATTATATTCTTCATGGCATACATTGGCCTTGGATGGCAGCGCTATTTGCTGTGCTTATAACGCTCACCTTTGGTCTATCCTACAATTCTATACAAAGCAACACCATTGCCGAGGCGATGAATGCCGCTTTTGGTCTTGATACCACAATGGTGGGTGTGATTCTAACAGTGCTCTCGCTTGTAATTGTATTTGGTGGAATACACCGCATTGCTATAGTTAGCAGTGTCCTTGTCCCTTTAATGGCAATTGGATATTTTGTAATGGCACTAGAAATTGTGGTCATGAACTATGACTTGATTCCAAGTGTGTTAAGACTCATTGTTGATAATGCTTTTGGAATTGGACCAATGGCTGGCGGTGTGGTTGGTGTCGCGATGCGTGAAGGAATAAAACGTGGTCTGTTTAGCAATGAAGCAGGTGAGGGCTCTGCGCCAAACGTTGCTGCAACGGCATCGGTCAGTCATCCAGTTAAGCAGGGCCTGATTCAAGCATTAGGTGTATTTACCGACACCTTGCTGGTTTGTTCATGCACTGCTTTTATAATCCTGCTTACAGGTGTTTATAAGACAGGTAATGTCGAAGGAATTGCTTTGACTCAAACAGCAATTGAATCACAGATTGGGCCATCGGGTAAAATATTTGTGGCTATTGCAATATTCTTTTTCGCTTTTAGTAGCATCATCGGTAATTATTAATATGGTGAAGCTAATATCTTGTTCTTGACAAAAAGAAAGTGGGTATTATTGGTATATCGAATATTGTCGGGTGGCGTAATGGTAATGATTGGTGCTGTAGCGAGTCTTAAGATTGTGTGGAACTTAGGTGAAGTGTTTATGGCATTAATTACTTTATGTAACCTTATTGCTATAATGATACTTGGCAAGCATGCCTTTTTCTTGCTCAAGGATTATAGGGATCAGAAGCGGAGAGGTGTTAAGAGCCCACAGTTCAAGCGCTCGTCGATGCCATCTATAAAGGATGACATAGATTCCTGGAGTGAATAGTTAACTTTCAACTAATCATATATTAAAATCAACAAAAATGAATATCTCAAAAAAAATGCAAGACGCGTTTAACGCGCAAATTACAGCTGAACTTTATTCTTCTAATCTTTATCTTGACATGGCTTTCTGGTTCCGCAAAGAGGGATGGAAAGGTTTTGCCAATTGGATGTTTAAGCAAAGTGATGAAGAAAAGGAACATGCTCTTGACATGGCAAACTTTGTGTTAGATCGTGGCGGCGAGGTGATAGTAGATGCTATTAATAAGCCTGATGGTAAGTACAAAGATCCAAAAGATGTCTTTGAACAGACTCTGGCTCATGAACAATGGGTAACTGAGAAGATTAATGAGCTTGCCGATGTGGCTGAAGAATTGAAAGACAGGGCTTCGGCAAACTTCGTTGGCAAGTATATTGATGAACAAGTTGAGGAGGAGAAGTCGGTGCGTGATATTTTGAACTTATTCCGTCATCGCGATGGACACACTGTTGCTACTATCGACGACTTAGTGGGTGCAGGAGAGTAACTTAACTAACAGCATAAAAATGATTCCCTAGTATAGCTGTGGCTAAACTAGGGAATTGTTGTTTAAAAGATAATTAGGTGTAAGTGCCTTAGGATTCTGTTTTTCCTTAATCAAGGAATCGGTGGTCTAAACCTTTATAGTGGTCGATGCGACGGTCGCGTAGGAATGGCCACCAACGACGAACTCGTTCAGTTCGCTCAAGATTGACATCTACGATGGTTTCTTCTTCATCGGTGCTTGAGGCGCAATGTAGTATCTCTCCTTGTTGGCCAGCGATGAAGCTGCTTCCCCAAAACTCGATGCCGCGAGTTTGTCCGCTTGGGTCAGGTTCATGGCCTACTCGATTTACTGTTACTACTGGAATGCCGTTGGCAACGGCATGACCTAGTTGAACGGTCATCCAAGCATTGAGCTGACGCATTTTTTCGTTTTCATTGTCGCTGCTCTCAAAGCCTATGGCGGTGGGGTAGATGAGCAAGTCGGCACCACGTAATGCCATTAATCTAGCAGCTTCGGGATACCATTGGTCCCAGCATACCAGCACGCCAAGCTTGCCCAAGCTTGTGTTGATGGGTTCAAAGCCTAAGTCACCTGGTGTGAAATAGAATTTTTCGTAGTAGGCAGGATCGTCGGGGATGTGCATTTTTCGGTACTTTCCAGCAATAGTTCCGTCGTTATCAAAAACTACTGCAGTGTTATGGTGAAGTCCTGGGGCTCTTCGCTCAAAAAGTGAGGTCACAATTACGACATTGTTCTCTTTTGCAGCCTTAGCATAGATTTCGGTTGTCTCGCTTGGTATAGCGATAGCTAAATCGAAATTGTCGACATTCTCCTCTTGACAGAAGTAGAGAGAATCGTGCAATTCTTGAAGAACGATTAGTTGCGCACCTTCTTTGGCTAATTTGCCTATTTTTTCAATAATCCTCGATCGGTTGTTGTTTAGATCGCTGGTGTTGTGCTGTTGAATAATACCTATTTTCATTATTTTATAAAGTTTTCGGGTATCTGCATTGTGATGCAGTGTAATGAGCCATGTTGTTTTATCAATGAGTTGCAGTCAATACCTATAATATTTCTATCTGGAAAGACCTGTGAGATAGTATTGAGAGCAAGCTGGTCAGTCTCTTTTTGTGCGTAAGTGGGAACTAAAACTTGTGTGTTAGTAATGAGAAAATTGGCATAGGTTGCCGGAAGTCGATTGCCGTCATTGTCATAAATGGCTGTGGGGCAGGGTAGAGGCACAAGATTGAAGCTTTCACCATCAGCATTTGTCATGTTTTTAAGCTCCTGTTCCATTAGCTGAAGTGATTTGTATTGTTCATCTTGCTCATTGTCGCATTTCACATAGACTATTGTGTTATTGGGAGCCAATCGTGCTAGAGTGTCGATGTGCGCATCGGTGTCGTCGCCAACGAGTTCACCGTTATTTAGCCATAGAACTTTCTTCGCCCCAAGCCTAGATTTTAACACTATCTCTATTTGTGATTTATTGAGGGCGCTATTTCGGTTAGGGGAGAGCAAGCAACGGCTTGTTGTGAGGATTGTGCCCTTACCATCGCTCTCAATAGATCCACCTTCCAGCACAAAATCTTGGCAATTGACTAATTGGGCATTAAATAAATGTGATATTTGTCGACACACTTGATTGTCATAACATGCGGCAAACTTCATTCCCCATGCATCAAACTTGAAGTCGAGCATATAATTCCCATCTTCACTTGAGACTGAAATTGGGCCGAAGTCTCTTGCCCATGTGTCGTTAGTGCTTGTTTCGCAATATATTATTTTGTTTTCACATTCAATACCTTGTAAATCATGTTTTACTTCTGTTATGTCTGGAGCTACGATAATAAGACTCATTTCCTTGACAATTGCTTTGGTGAGCTCTATGTAGCATAATTTCACGTCGTTGAGCATTGTAGCCCAATCAGTATCACGATGTGGCCAAGCGATAAGTATTGCATCCTGACGATTCCATTCGGCAGGCATGATATGATTGGAGAGATTAAAATTGTTGTTCATTAAGATATGGGTAAACTTGGATGCTGTTATTCGTTAAGATCTTCCCAGAATTCGTCGCGATCTTGCAATTGTTCGTCAATAAAATCTTGATAACCGGTTTTTACGTCATATCCCATATCATCGCACCACACGCTGTAATCTTCCTTTAGTTTTGGATCATTATTCATCATGCTCGCAAATTCTTGTTCCACTTCGCTTGTGCGTGCAAACTGGTCGAGCAATGTTCTCAAAATCTCAGAAATATCGTTCATGATAACAAAGTATTAATAAAGGGTAAATGTGAGTTTTAAGTTTTCAAAAATAGTACATTTAGAGAATGTGACAATAGAAATAAGCGAAAACTTATTAACAACCACCAAAAATCATTGTTTTTTTTGTTGTAGTAAAAAATAATGTGTTATTTTTGCATACAAAATTTCGTTAAATATGATGAAGGTAAGATGTTTATTTTCACTACTTGTGCTCTTGATAATGGTATCATGTAGCACTACCGACGAGAAACTTCGATCAATGATTCCCGAAGATGCTGTTGGTGTAGTTCGTATTGATGTCAATCAAGTGCTATCAAAAGCCGGAATGATCAAGAAAGACAATGAGGCAATTGTTGTTCCTGAGCGTCTTAAAAGTTTGATTGATGAATCGGATCCAACAGTACTTGGTGATATACTTTATAATTTGCCTCAATCTGGAATTGATGTGAATAATGATTGCTATGTTTTCTTTTCACCTGGTATTTTCAAAGCGGTAGCATTATTACCTCTCATAAATGAAGACGAAACTAGCGCCATGGTCAGAAAGATCACATCTAGCAAGATGGAAGACATTGGTGGGGTAGAATTCGCCTCACATTTAGACTATGCTTATGTTATTGATGATGGTGTGCTGATGATAGGACGATACAGCACTCCTGTTGATGCCAACGTTGCTGCCAATGCCGCTGGAGACATTTTAGGTAAGACTAAGCCAAGCCTTCTTGCCAATGAAGATGTTTCGAAAAATCTTTCAGACTCTTGTGATGTGAGTGCTTATATCAATGTGAAGGATTTTAGCACTATCCTTAAGAAGAACTCACGTTTCAGCACAATTTTCGGAAACGTTCCCGCAATAGAGCTTATTACTGATAGCGGAATTAAAGCTGTTGTTTCAAATATAGACTTCAAGTTGGAAAAGAACGAAGAATGTGCTCAAATTTCCACCCACTTCATCTACCAGAAGAATGGCCAATTCCAAAAACTTTATGATAATATAATTTCAACATCCACTGAGAATGATAGTACGGTACTAAATCTCATACCTGGCGAACTTGATACTTATGTGGCTATGAATGTTGACGGCTACAAACTTGCTAACATGCCTCAAATGGCAAAGATGTTTGATGTTCTTGAGGCAACACCTCTTACATCTGGGTTGAAGCATAAAGAAATACTTTCGTCTATAAAAGGATCTCTGGTTTTTGGATTAAGTGATAGTAATGTTGGTGGCTACAACTTTGTTGTTGCTGCTCAATCGACAAATCCAGATCTTATAACAAACGATATAATAAATGTCGCTAATAAGCGTGGGCAAAGCCCATATCAGTATGATGGTGAGTACTTATATGATTATGGAAGTCAAGGTATTGCATTGGGACAAACTGAAGATGCTTTTTATTTGAGGTGCGTCGATTACCAGACAAGATATACCGCTGCTGAGTTAGCATTCTTCCTTAAAAAAATGAAAGAATCCTCGATTGCAATTTATCATATGTTCAAGATTGGAAACAATGAAGAAGGTTGCTTAAATTGGGGCATGCATGACAAATCAGAAGGAAATGGTTTCTACTTCACAGCAAACGAGCAAGAAAATGTGGTAGTATCGGTTCTTAGGTGTTTGTGCTGGAAAGAACCAAACAGCAGTGTTGAAGAAAGCGAGGGCGATGAAGACTATGGATTCTAATTAATCCATTAATTGAGCATTTATCGTCAGCTTTTGATTTAGTCTCGACCTGCAAGTATTTTTTTTAATATTGTGTATATCATTCAAACTTCATAGTTGAAGTAGGTTTGATAGTTGACACTATATATGAAGGTCCAATGAGTGTCACGTAACAAATAACAAGGATTGCAATGTTCAACAATACTAGTGATGTGATATTGATGTCGATAGGGACATAATTCATATAATAGGCATTAGGGTCGAGTTTGATTATGTGAAAGTGTTTTTGGAGCAGTCCAAGACCAATTCCTAGTAGATTTCCTAAGATAATAGATTTGAATATTATTTTATGTGTCAAGAAAATGAAGATGCGCCTAATAGATGAATTATTTGCACCTAATGCTTTCATCAGGCCAATCATCTTAATTCTCTCAAGGACAACCATAAGTAATGCAGCAATAAGAGTGAACGCCGATACGATCATCATCAATACAAGAATAATTACCACATTCATATCAAGCATTCCTAGCCATGTGAAGAACGCAATGTTATTTTGACGAGTACTAGTTACATTGTAAACTGTTGTGTTGTCATTGTCATTTATTGACTGCATAGCGAGTTTGCCGTAAAGATTGTAGGCGTCTTTTTCGACATTTGAAACATCATTCAGGTTAACACCAACATAGTTGCCTTCATGAATCTTCCAATCATTTACACTTTGAAGAAGTGCAATGTTGCCAATAATGTAAGATTTGTCAAACGTGTCAAAGTCGGTGTTAAATATGCCTACAATTTTGCAGTTCCTTACTTTTACTTTGTCGTCAATAAAATAGGTGAATATTTTATCATTGACTTTAAGATTAAGTTGCTTGGCTATTGTGCTTGAGAGGATAATCTCTTGATTGTTGCTCACCTGATCAAAGGTGGGAACGCGTCCTTCGAGTAAATGTTGTTTTAAGAAAGAGAAATCGTAGTTCTCATCAACACCTCTGAATTGTAATCCTTTGAAATCGTTATCGGTCTTTAGTATCGCAGGCTTTTCGGCAATTAACGAGAAGTTGGTCATCTTGTTTATAAGATCGGAATCTTTCGTTAGTGTGTTGGACACTTCTCGGAAATCAACTAAAGAATAATTATCGTCAATACCAATTGCACCATTTGTCACTTTAAGATGAGAGTCAAGGCTGTTAATCTTAGTTGTTATTTCTTTTTTAAAACCCATAACAATCTCGACTGAAAGAATGATGATGATAATAGCTAGTATCATTCCAACAAGAGCAACTGTTAAGCTGGGGGATCCCGACTTAATTTTGTTGCTCAGTTTTAATCTTGATGCTATGAAAAACTCAAATCTCATTCTTGGTGATGCTAAATCTAAATCAGAAATTATTTGCAAAAATACTTATTTTTTCCTCATCTATTCCATTTTTAGTTTTATTTTATTCTCTAATTTATTAATTTTGCACCCTGATTCATGATAAAACGAGATATGTTGAAAAAAATTCTATTAGTAATCATAAAGCCTAAACTGGGTTGGCAGTATATTGACGACAGTGGGAACTCGACACAGAGAGTGCTCTCAGGGTTGTTTTTTCCATTACTCGCTGTCTTAGCAATATCATCTTTCATACCCATGATATATGATAGCACAACCCATGACCTCTCATCTTCGTTGATGGATGCAATAGTAGCATTCTCAAAATATATGCTCACTTATTTTCTGTGCAGCTATTTGTTGTCGGGTTTCTATCCAGAGTTTTCACGTAGTCAGATTGCACTGTCCAAACTTAACAATTACATCATATATAACTTGTCGTTCATGATTATATTGTCAATATTGATGAATATACTAAACGCCGAGTTGTCTGTGTTGTATTTCATGTTTCTGTATATGCCATATGTTGCCTATATGGGATTGGATTTCTTGGGGTTAAAAACCGATAAGAGAATGAAGTTTTTTATAATATCTTCTTTAATGATGATGGCGCTTCCTTTTGTTATTGGCTTAATACTCAACTCTTTAATCAAGAAGTAATATATTATGAAACCAAATAATATAAATATTAAAAATCGTCGTGCTTCCTTTGATTTTGAAATCATAGAAAGTTTTACGGCTGGCATTGTTTTGACTGGGACCGAGATAAAGTCTATACGCCAAGGAAAGGCTGGTTTGACCGACTCTTATTGCATGGTTGAGAACAATGAACTATGGATGAAAGGAATGTATATTGCTGAATATAGCTATGGTTCTTATAATAACCATGCTACTCATCGCGACCGCAAACTTCTTCTTAATCGCAAAGAGATAAACAAGATTGCAAAAGCGGCGCAACAACCAGGATATTCAATTGTTCCATTGCGATTGTTTATCGATGATCGTGGCCTAGCTAAAGTTGTTATTGCTATAGCAAGAGGTAAAAAACAATATGATAAACGACAGGCAATAAAAGAACGCGAAGATAAGCGCGCAATTGACAGGATGTTGAAGAAATAAATAGGGGAGTGCTGGCCATGAGGCCAGATAAATAATTAAAAAAGAGCATTAACACTCATCATATAAGCTTTGTCTATAGGGTTGTAGGTTGGCATTATAGCAATGGTTGAAGTGTTATTGCTTTTTTTGTTGATTTTGAACAACTTGCGCTCAAGTGGTAGCATCCAATAACCAATCTTGGCACTTAGTATGCCTATACCAGCTCCCATGAGAATGTCGTTGAACCAGTGGCGATTATTATAAAGTCTTAGGAATGCGACTCCACTGGCTAAGGCGTAACCGGCTATGCCATAGGCTGTTCCGTATTCTTGTCGAAGTAACTCGGCACCTGTGAATGCCATCGCAACATGACCGCTCGGAAAAGAGTGATTATCAGTCATGTCGGGTCGTTTCTCATGAATAGCATATTTCAAACCATAGCCCATGATTAACATGGCTGTATGTGAAGTTGCCGAGATGAGGAAACGTTCCTTGAAATTATGTTTTGATTTAATGCCAACGCTACCAAGTAAAAGATGTGTTGCCGAAGGCACAAATCTAAGATAATCGTCTATTTTACATGTTTTTCCGTTGCTTAAATTTGTCATTGCATCATTTACTGAACGATTTAAACTGTTCTCATAGTCTATAGCACAAACAAGTCCTGAGAACATAAGAATGCCAGGTACAATAAGTTGTTGAGATTTGAATCTTGTGGATAATGAGTCATTATCTTCACAAATATTCAATTCTCGTGGAGTTAAATGTGATGATAAAACAACAGAGCTGTCAAGATTTACTTGACTGAATGCTCCCAAAGAGTGGGATAATGCAAATAGCAATAAAATGATTCTGGTTATAGGTGAATTATGTTGTTGGAACATTTATGAATTTATTTGTAAATACAAAAATACATCAATTAATAATCATAACAAAATATCATAGCAATTTTTATTTGTTATTTAAATGATGTTTTGCACAAAATGCTTCGATAATACTATATCTTTCATTTCATATTTTAATATTGTGATTTATGTGCCACAGTTTTATAATCAGTATTATGTTAAATAAGCAATATATGAAAAGGAATATTGGACAATAGATATCACCCTACTTAGATAAAAGTGTGAGAATTTCTATTTTTTTAGTATTTTTGCAGTTGTAAAAATTAATAATAATGAATATTTGCTTTCAATCTTCATCTCTTTTCAGCAACTTACCATTGATAATAGCTGGTCCTTGCAGTGCTGAATCATTGGATCAAACATTAGATACAGCAAGATGTCTTAAGGAGATTGGCATAAACGTTTATCGTGCAGGTCTCTGGAAGCCCCGGACTCTTCCTGGCGCATTTCAGGGCGTTGGCGAGAAAGGATTAGCTTGGCTTAAGCAAGTTAAAGAGGAAACCGGGATGATGGTGGCTACTGAAGTCGCCACTCGTGAACATACTGAACTTTGTCTAGCTAATGGCATAGACGTGCTGTGGATTGGTGCACGCACAACCACCAACCCATTTGCGGTGCAAGAAATCGCTGATTCGCTAAAAGGAAGAGACGATGTTATTGTATTTGTTAAAAATCCGGTTAGTCCTGACATTAACCTGTGGATAGGTGCACTACAACGCATTAACAATGCTGGAATAACCAAGATTGGAGCAATTCATCGTGGTTTTAGCTCTAGTGGAAATCACATTTATCGTAATGTGCCTGAGTGGCATATTGCAATAGAGCTTCATCGACGCTTGCCAGAACTTCCTATTTTATGCGATCCTTCACACATGGGAGGTCATAGTGACGTCATCCCTACCCTATCGCAACAAGCTCTCGACATGGGTTTTGACGGATTGTTTATAGAGTCGCATTGCAATCCCTCGGCAGCACTTAGCGATAGTGAGCAACAAGTGACACCCTTACAGCTTCAAGAAATGCTTAAATCATTGGTTGTTAGACAAAAAGGCCAACCAAATGATGTTCTGAATGCTTTGAGAAGTCAAATAGATGACTGCGACACCCAACTTCTTGAGATTTTGAATAAAAGGATGAGCGTGAGCCGTGAGATAGGTTGTTACAAGAAAGGACATGACATGCAAGTAGTTCAAACTAACCGTTTTGATCAAATCTTGCAAAATCGTGTCAAGCAAGCACAAGAAATGGGAATGAATGGTGAGTTTATGAAAACTGTGATGTCAGCCATTCATCAAGAGTCGGTAAGGCAACAAATAGAAATTATCAACAATAACGATTTATAATGAAACGTTTAATTCTATCTTTAACATTAGTATTTATGACTATAACGGCGACGTTGGCAAGTGACATAGACCAAGCGAAAGCACTTGCCGAGAGATTGTCGCATCAATTATTACAGAAAGTAGATTTTGAGCTTATCACATCACCCATTGATGGTTCTGATATTTTCTCTCTTGAGAGCAGAGGTAATAAGATTGTGATAGGTGGTAACAATGCCAACTCTATGGCTGTTGGCCTGAACCGATACCTTAATCGATACTGCAAGACCACAGTTTCTTGGTATGCAGATATTGCAGTCGACTTGCCTGCAAATCTACCCGATGTCCCTGTTAAAGAGACTATTGAGGCACGAGTGCCACAGCGTTTCTTCCTTAACTACTGCACCTTTGGTTACACTATGCCATTCTGGGACTGGACCGACTGGGAACGTTTCATTGATTGGATGGCACTCAATGGCATCAACATGCCACTTGCTATCACTGGTCAAGAGGCTGTGTGGTATAATGTATGGACCAAACTTGGAATGACCGATGAGCAAGTTCGCAGCTATTTCACTGGCCCTGTATATCTTCCTTGGCATCGCATGGCAAATATCGACGCTTGGTGCGGACCTCTACCTAAGGAATGGCTAGATGGACAAGCTGAACTGCAAAAGAAAATTGTTGAACGAGAGCGAGCTCTGAATATGCGACCAGTATTACCCGCTTTTGCAGGTCACGTGCCTCGCCAACTTAAAGAGATGTACCCCAATGCCGACATCAAAGCTATGAGCACATGGGATGAGTTTGAAGAGCCTTATCGCACTTTCTTCCTCAACAGCGAGGATCCGCTTTACACCAAAATCCAGAAGATGTTCCTTGAAGAGCAAACTCGCATGTTTGGTACTGACCATATATATGGTATTGATCCTTTCAATGAGATGGATCCACCAAGCTTTGAGCCTAATTATTTGAACAAAATCTCAAAGCATATATATCAAAGTCTCACTGCAGTTGACCCTCAAGCAGAGTGGCTCCAGATGGGGTGGTTTCTCTACTATCAACGCAAAGATTACACACCTGAACGCGCAAAGGCGATGCTTACAGGGGTTCCCCAGGGTAAGATGACGATGCTCGACTATTATTGTGAATACAAAGAAATGTGGCGCGACCTTGACGGATTCTTCGGACAGCCCTATATTTGGTGCTATCTCGGCAACTTCGGTGGAAACAGTAACATCCAGGGTAATGTTAAGCAAGCTGGAGAAAAATTAGAAGCAGCACTTAAAGAAGGTGGCAAAAATCTTGTGGGCATAGGCTCCACTCTCGAAGGTCTTGAGGTTCAGCAGTTCCCCTACGAATACATCTTTGAGAAAGCCTGGGATTTCAAGAAAACCAATGAACAAGTGATAAATGAACTTGCTGACCGTCACGCAGGATGTGATTCGCATCCCGTGCGCGAGGCTTGGAAGATGTTATATGACAGTGTGTTGAACATTCGCCCTACTACCTTCTGTGGACCTCTACCCTGCCAGTATCCCGAACTTGATAAGACACATGGTAGATGCTCAGTTCGCTATAATCCTCAACAATTGCTCTTCGCATGGGATAAGTTGCTGGAACAGAGGTTAGTGGAAACCGATGCGATGACTATTGACCTAATATGGGTTGGTCGCCAATTACTTGGTGATTTGTTCCTCGTTGATAAGAAAGAATTTGATAAGGCTTATCATGCATGCGACATAAAGAAAATGGAAGAACTGATGGAAGAAATGGGGCACATTGTGCTCTTGATGGAAACCTTGAATCATTGTCACCCCTTCTGTACTATGCACAAATGGATTGAGCAAGCCCGTGATCTTGGAGTTGCTCCTGAAGTTAAGGATTATTATGAGATGAACGCACGCCGACTAGTTACAACTTGGGGAGGAGATCTTAACGATTATTCTTGTCGGAACTGGTCAGGGTTGATAGGTAATTACTATTTTGAACGCTGGTATTGTTACTTTAACTATTTGATAACCTTGGCAGCTCAAGGTAAAGAGTACAAGCATGCCGAACTTCAAGAGGCCATCAAAAAGATACAAGAATCATGGCCATTGCAAAAAGGTCTAGAACAACCTATTCAACAAGACAGTGATGTCCTGACAGTTTGCAAGGTTGTTAATGAGACGTTTAGGATAAAATTCAACGAAATTAAAGCAGACAATTGATATTCTCATTCCATTTAGTCAGAAACCGTTCAAGTTTCATGGTGTCGATAAACGTGCCGGCACGATAGACCTCTTTGCCATTAACAAAGACCAGCACAGTAGGGGCGGTGGCTACAAGAAACACTCCTGCCACTTCGGGCACAACGAGTAGTTCCACTCGAGCCGTACGCAGATTGTCAAAGTGTTCAGCCATTACTTCAACCTTGTTGAGCATAGTGGAGCACAATCCACAGTCTGGAGCTTGAATAAAGAGAAGGCACAACTTGTTGTCCTTTACAAACGACTTTAGTCGATTGATGTCATTTATCAATTCCATCATTTATAAGATAAGGGGCAACCACTAAAAAATGGATGCCCCCAAATTATTCTAAGATTACTTTACTAATTTCTCTATCTCGTTCTTGCTTTTACCAGTGAGGTTGATTGGGTCTTTCCAACTGGCCTTTGGAGCCGATGGCGTGAGGTATTTCATTGTTTCACCTGCTCCGCTACCACCGGAGGTGAAGAATGGAATAATGGTCTTGCCTTCAAGATTATATTGCTCAACAAACGTGTTGATGATAGTAGGGGCAATGTACCACCAAATGGGATAGCCAATATAGACAGTGGTATATTGGTCCATGTTCTCGACCTTGTTCTTGATAGCAGGACGACTGCTCTTGTTCTTCATCTCAACCGAGCTGCGACTTTGCTGGTTGTGCCAGTCGAGATCAGCGTCGGTGTAGAGTTGTTCGGGTTGAATCTCATGAATGTCGGCATCAACCACTTCAGCAAGTTTTTCTGCTGCAGCTTTAGTTGTACCTGTAGCTGAGAAATAAGCTACCAATGTTGTTTTTTTGTTCATGTTTTCAGTGTTGCTTTGTTGAGCACTCCCCTGCTCTACTTTGTTACCTGCGCATGCACAAAGAATAACAGCAAGAGAAAGCGCTAGAATTGTTGATAATCTTTTCATTTCCTTGATTTTATTGTGTTGAAAAATATATACAGTCTTAAAGTTTCTCTTTTGTTTTTGCAAATTTACAAAAAAGTAATCAACAATAATTATCTTAATTACTGATTTATTTGACTATTTTACTGAATAGATCATATATATTAATGAATAATAGCTTAAAGTAAAGTTTTTTTCAAAAAAATGACTTAATATCTTGCACAGTTCATAAAATAGTTCTAACTTTGCAGTCGCAAAATCCGAAACGGTCGCTTGGATGAGTGGTTTAGTCACCGGTCTGCAAAACCGGGCACAGCGGTTCGAGTCCGCTAGCGACCTCCCTAATTAGCATCTCATCACGAGATGCTTTTTTGTTATTCCCAATTAGGTTGTGGGTAAAACATATTCTCTTTATTTTCAAATCATTGAAAAGACTAATGTTGTGGATTATTCTATATAAAAAAATGAGTGGATTTCTTTATTAATAAATAATATTTTATTAATTTTGTAAGCTATAAATTGAAATTTTAAATCAACCATTGTTTTATGATACGAAAAGCATTGCTTTTTATTGTACTGGCAAGCCTTGCAACGGTTGCAGGAGCACGCGAAGCCAATGTGTTTGCTTCAGGCTTAAAAGCAACACATGTTGAGGGAAATAAGTACAATTTCAGTTATACTTTAAATGCACCGGCACAAAATGTTGTCATCAACTTTTATAGTGGTGATGAACTGGTTAAGTCAATACAGTGTAGAGGTCTCGCTAAAGGTGAAAATAATGTCATTCTTAATCTTACAGATCTGGATGGTGAGTATTCATGGAGTGTTAAAGCGGCAGGTGAACCATGGCAAAAAGGAGAAAATGCAACGGTCGTCGTTGACAAATCAACCAACCCCCTTCTGAGCTTCATGAGTCCTCGAGGCATCGATATGGATAAGGATACCGAGAGTGAGTTTTATGGGCGTGTTTACGTCACTGAGACCCGTAGCGCTGAAGTTGATGGTCGCACTACAAATGTTGGAATCTATGTCTTTGATGCTGCATTAAATGATGTTACAGGTCAGGGGGATGTCGCTTATGGAGGCAATGTTGAATGGGGACGATCCTCAGGTTGCACGCGTATTTTCTTGAATAAAGACCAAAAAATTTATCTTAGTGACTGGAGCGATGGACATCCTGGTGTGTGGCGTGCTGATGCTACAAATCTGAATGCAGACTTTGTTCCTGTTTTTGGTGGATACCCTGATCCTTATGGATTGAGATTCAACGATGATAATATAGCAATTGCTGGTTCTATTCCCAGTTGCTGGGTGGAAGGAACAGGTGAAAAGACTGTCCTATATACCTTTGATGAGGATTATATTAATGATAATGGCAATACTCAAGGTGTGTATCAGTTCAATATTGGTAACCTTGAACAACCTTGGACCGATGCGCCAAGTGCAGTCATTTATGACAATGCCGCTAATACACATCAGAATGGCAACAGTGTAATTATCCCGCAAAATGGCGGTTGGTGGATTTCGCAAACCCGCTGGGAAGATGCTGCTGACGTGCCATCTCTTGTCTATGTGAAGAATAACGAGGTGCTATTCAATTCAGGTGCTGTCAATCCCGATTTAATATCTCGCAGTTATAGTTCAGCAATTTGCCTCTTTGACGAGGGTACAAAAATGGCTGTGTCATGCTATGATAACATAAAGATTTTTGAGGTGTCGTTCAATGATGCAGGAGTTCCAACTCTTACCGAGTTGATGAACATTGAACATTCTCTCGGACATAGTTGCTACAGCATCGCCATTGATGCAGCTCACAATATGTATTGTGCTGTTGACCGTAATGGCCCTGATACCTCAGGCAATGTGGGTGTAATCGCTCTCCCGCTATTAGTTAATGAGTGCGAGACCCCTGCCCCATTGGCACAAATGATTGTTGTGGAAGGAGGCTTAACAGTGCCTGGCGATGTTAATGGTGATGGTGTTGTTACAGCTGCCGACATCACAGCACTCTATAGCGCGATGCTGAATAATGATTATAGCGAAGTGGTAAATGGCGACCAGAACGGTGATGGCCTCATCACTGCTGCCGACATTACTGCAGTTTACACTGTTCTTCTAAACACCTAATTATTGTTTCAAAGTATTAAGTGTTTTATAGCTAAGCAATATTGCTCACGTTATAATAAAAAAGAAAAGGTTGCCATTTTGAGTGGCAACCTTTTTATTGTTTATTAATTGTTAGCTCAATATCACATTGTTAGGACAATGTTGTTCTCAACTGCTAGTCGACGCATATTGAGGATGGCATATCGCATTCTACCGAGGGCGGTGTTAATGCTCACATGAGTGCGATCAGCGATCTCCTTGAAGCTCATGTTTTTGTAATAGCGCATAAGCAGAACCTCACGTTGGTTCACTGGCAAAGCAGTCACCAGTTTCCTTATATCACTGTGAATTTGATCGATGATGAGGTTGTCTTCTATAGTCGACTCGCTCAACTCTTTGCGGTTGAGGATGTCAACATCGCTAGAGTCGCTTGATTGCAAGTTTTCGGATTTCTCTTGACGATAGAAATCGATTATAAGGTTATGAGCTATGCGTGTAATCCATGCAGCAAAATGCCCATTCTCTACATACCTGCCTTGTTTAATAGTCATTATAGCTTTGACAAATGTTTCTTGGAAGATGTCGTTGGCAAGATCCTCATCTTTTACTGAATGTAAGATATAATTAAATATGCGGTTTTTGTGGCGCTCAATAAGCGCATCAAAAGCCTCATTCTCTCCCTCGACATACATTACGATGAGCTTGTCATCGCTTACGTCTGCTAATTTTGTCATTACTTGTTATGTATTGGTTAATAAAGTAATGTTATGTCAATAGGCAGTTAAGTTTTAAATTATTAAAAATTATAATTAAAATTTTCTCATTCTCCAACAATGGTGAGGAAAACAGGGCAAAATTATATCTTTTTTTCAAAATCGCCAAATTTTTTCACAAAAAATGCACAATTTTATTCAAATTGTAACGTTCAGCGGCGATGTCTGCGCGTGTATAACTTGATGAGCAAAGCTATAGCTTTATATCCTAAAAACGCATAGTCGGCCTTCTTGAGACCAGTTATCTCTTTGTCGTTGAATAGCAGTCCTCGAATGCCATTTTGTGAAACATTTTCGCGTGCATTATTAAGCTGGTAACTTAGTGATGCACGATTTACCTCGCGAAGCACTAGTTGCTTAGCGCGTCGCATCTTAAGTTCATCCATTGTGAGCCCCTTCCACTGCTGTTGTGCATTGCTTGTGCTAGCAGGCAGAGTTGCCGGTGGGTTGGAAGTTTGTGGCATTTCGTTATTCATAACTATTATTATTCTTCGGGGTTCAACAATAGTTTTGTGACAAATCGTGTCACAGGATTAATCACTAATTGCTTGCGATAGCCGAAAAGAATAATAAAGATGACCATGAGAACGGCCAAAGACACCAACACTCCAATCCAGAGACTGCCGGTCAACTGAATGAGCCAATGTGTGAGCCCCCACTCAAGCAGGAACAATGCACAAGCTGCAAAAATGATCATGACAAGCACAATTATGCCCCTTGAGAGAAGTATCGACAACTTCTCCGACAGAGTTAACTTAGAGTACTCCAGCTCTACCTTAGCACTTTGCTTAAGGCTGTCGATAATCTGTTTATATTTCTCGTCCATCACAAGTGAATTTAATAATTACAATCAAGCCACACACTTCCACGTCAAAGAGAGAATCTTGGCGCGGATGTGTGTGTAGCTTGATTGTTAAGCTGCTTTATTATTGCTCAATTTGAGCGCTTATCTGGTTTACCAGCTGCTCTACCTCATCGTCGCTGAAGTCTATGCCTTTCTTCTTGAGCAACTCTTTGATACGAACTCTAAGGTCCTTGCCGCTCTCCGGAGCATAAAGCAGAGCTAAGCCAGCCCCCAAGATAGCACCGCCAATGAAAGCATAAAGCAGGCTAAGTGATTTCATGTCTCTCATAAGAAAAAATATTTAATTGTTGATTTGAATATTACAAGTTAAAAGCTATAAAAAATGATATTACTCCTCTTTGATCTCTTTAGTGATATCATCGATGAGCTCATCCATCTCAGTGTCTTTGAGATTGATGCCATTTTTCTTCAAAATCTCAGCTATTTTGCTTCGAGTGTCTGCACCCTTGGCAGGAGCAAAAAGAAGACCTACAGCTGCACCAGCGAGTGCACCGCTCAATACTGCTAAAATGATGTGAATTGGTTTCATCTTTATAATATTTTGATGGTTAATAAAAGAGTTTTCATTATTTCTCGATTACAAATATAATACATTTAAATTTAAATTACTTGTTTTTTAGCATTTTTTTGCAAATTCCACTCATTTGAACTTTATTTCCCGACAGTATGACAGACTGGATTAATTAATATATCAGAATCAGACTTTTTGTCAATAACTTATATTTATTTGTATTTTAAATGGTTGGAGTAATAAATATATAAATCTTATTTCGATGTAAAAATTATTATTAATATTAAATCTATTTTATAATTCAATTATTAATGCGTAAATTTGCGGTCACTTTTTAAGATTGGCGATGAAAAGCAATGACATAATAGTAAAAGGTGCAAGGGTTAACAACCTGAAGAACATCGATGTTACGATTCCGAGAAACAAGTTTGTGGTTATTACCGGTTTGTCGGGGTCGGGAAAGTCGTCGTTGGCATTCGACACGCTATATGCTGAAGGCCAGCGCCGTTATGTCGAGAGTCTTTCATCATATGCTCGCCAATTCTTGGGACGCATGTCGAAGCCCGAATGTGATTATATCAAGGGCCTTCCACCTGCAATTGCCATAGAGCAAAAGGTCAACAATCGCAACTCGCGCAGTACAGTGGGAACCTCCACTGAAATTTATGACTACCTGAGGCTTCTTTTTGCTCGTATAGGTAAGACTTATTCGCCTGTTAGTGGGCAATTGGTTAAGAAGCACACTACCACCGATGTGATTGACGCAATCAAGCGGCTTCCTGAAGGATCGCGATTTGCCCTACTTGCCCCTATTATCTTGCCAGAAGGACGCGACCTAAGAACACAGCTCGATATCTTACAAAAAGGAGGTTATTCGCGTGTAGAGGAAGATACTAAGTTTGTGTCTATAACTGATGCTATTGCTGATTGCGAAGAAAAAGGACATAATTATAGGTTGCTAGTTGACCGTATGGTGGCACCTATTAGTACCGATGATGAATTGCGACTTTTGGATTCGGTTGCCACTGCTTTCTTTGAAGGACATGATGAGTGCATCTTGCAAGTTTTCAACACCGATGGCACTACTAGTGAATTGTCTTTCTCAAAACGATTTGAGGCAGAAGGCATAACATTTAAGGAGCCTACCGACTTGATGTTCAATTTTAACAATCCTATTGGCGCTTGTGAGACTTGCGAGGGCTTTGGCAGTGTGGTTGGAATTGATGAAAACTTGGTTGTTCCTAACAAGACATTGTCGGTCTATGATGATGCAGTGATGTGTTGGCGAGGACAAGTGATGAGTGAGTGGAAAAACGCATTTATCAGAATTGCGTCGAAGTATGATTTTCCTATTCATCGCCCATACTATCAACTAACCCAAGAACAACATGACTTGCTGTGGCATGGATGTGATGGCTTCCCTGGTATTGATGGATTCTTTGAGTGGATTAAGAGCAAATCCTATTCAATTCAATATAGAGTGTTGCTAGCAAGATATAGAGGCAAAACCGTGTGCCCCACATGCAATGGCTCGAGATTGAAAGAAGATGCTAACTACGTTAAAATTAACGGAAAGACGATAGGCGAATTAGTGCATATGCCCATCGACAAACTTGCTAAGTGGTTTAAAGAATTAAAACTCGATGAGCATGATTCTACTATTGCCAAGCGTCTTTTGACTGAGATAAATAATCGCCTTTCATTTCTTATTGAAGTAGGACTCCCCTATCTCACACTTGACCGCTTGTCGGGAACTCTTTCTGGAGGTGAGAGTCAACGCATCAATCTTGCTACATCGTTAGGAAGTACATTGGTTGGTTCTATCTATATCCTCGATGAGCCAAGCATAGGTCTGCATCCCCGTGATAACGACCGCCTTATCCATGTGCTAAAGATGCTTCAGGCATTGGGCAACACTGTGGTGGTGGTAGAGCATGACGAAGAGATTATGCGCTCAGCCGATTATATAATTGATATGGGACCAGAAGCTGGTCGCCTTGGTGGTAAAGTAGTGTATCAAGGCACCATAGATCACCTTAAAGATATTGACTCCAGCTATACTTTGAAGTACTTAACAGGTGAGATGAAGATTGCACAACCAAGCCACCGTCGCTACTGGAACAACTATATTGAAGTGAAGGGTGCTGCACAGAATAACCTCAAGGGTATTGACGTGAAGTTCCCGCTTGGTGTAATGACAGTGGTGACAGGAGTGAGTGGATCTGGTAAGTCAACTCTTGTTAATGATATACTCTATAAAGCCCTTGCTAGGCAAATAGGTGAAAGCGCTGAAGCCCCAGGTACATACTCGTCGCTGGGTGGCGATATTGACATAGTGAAGGCTGTGGAGTTTGTTGACCAGGACCCTATAGGTAAGTCATCTCGCAGCAATCCTGCTATCTATCTTAAGGCTTTTGACGAGATACGCCACCTCTTTGCTCAGCAACAGCTTTCAAAACAGATGGGTTATAATGCAGGCTTCTTCTCGTTTAACTCCCCAGGAGGACGCTGTGAGGAGTGCAAGGGCGATGGAAAGATTTCTATTGAGATGCAGTTCATGGCCAATATCACTCTCACGTGTGACACTTGCCATGGACGCCGCTTTAGCAATAATGCTCTTGAAGTTACCTATCGTGGCAAGTCGGTCTTTGATGTGCTTGAAATGACTGTTAATCAAGCCATAGAGTTCTTTTCGGAAGAAACGACCTATAACGAGAAAAAAATAGTGTCTCGACTTAAACCTCTTCAGGATGTGGGCCTGGGATATATAAAGCTTGGACAATCTTCATCAACTCTTTCTGGTGGTGAGAACCAAAGAGTGAAGCTGGCAAGTTTCTTGAGTGGAGAGAAGAAGTCACACACATTATTTATATTTGACGAGCCAACAACCGGTCTCCATTTCCATGACATCAATACCCTTCTCAAATCGTTCAACCAACTTATTGACCGAGGTCACACTATCATCATCATTGAGCACAACTTGGATGTGATTAAGTGTGCCGACCATATCATTGACTTAGGTCCTGAAGGTGGCGAAGGTGGTGGCACTGTAGTTGTGACTGGGACACCCGAAGAAGTGGCAAAGCACCCCACAAGCTATACGGCTAAGTGGCTACTAAAATTGATGAGTAAAGATTAGGCAATGATAGTTAGAAAAAAGAAATGGGGAAGTAATAACGTTATTACTCCCCCACTTTTTATGATTCAGTTTTTTTATTTCTCATAACGAGATTTTACTTTTTCCATATTTTGAATCAATGCTATGTTGATTTGCTCAGTTTCACTGAGCTTTAGTGAAGATGCATTGCTGGTTGTAGGTTTATACCACGGTTGCTTTCCGAAAATTTTGCGAAGTGATTTGTCCTTGAATATATAGCCATGACGAGCATATATGTCATTGCGCATAAGCCGTAAATCCTCTATACTATAGCATTCAAAATAACCACTAGAGAGAACCTCTGCCGATGTAATAGGCCATAAGCCATCGCCAGTATAGCGATTGCCCTTTAACTTTTTGATATTAGTGGATTTAATTGATTTAACTTCTGGATCGTCATCCCAAGCCAATCCATTGACTGTCTTCACCTCATCAAATTTGATGTTTTGCCCTTTGAAATTAAATGCAAAATGCTTGTTGAGAGCAGGATAATTGATGATATTAGATGGGGTATCGTAGATATATACAAAATTGTAAGGATTCCATTTTGGTTGTGAGGATCCTATTGACAATTTGCCATAACCGTCAAACGAGTAATACTTACCACTACTGTCGCGATAAACTCCATCGAGTTGTTGATTCAATTGTTCTTCCAAGATGGTTTCAAAATTACCTTTCAAGGCAAGCAGCACATCAGTTACGTTACCTTTGGGCGACTTGATAATAAGCATGTCTTTGCCATTAATAGTGCTTCTCTCAATTGATGAGCCTGAAACTGACTGACCTGGCGTTGTGATGGTCTCCATCGCATCATAAATCGACTTAACGACCATTTTTCCTCCTTTTCCTTTAACTACTTTAAAGCCATAACCTCCCTCGTGAAGAGTACCACCAGTGAAAGAGATTACACCAGCTTCTTCAGTAACATTATAAGAAGCAAAGCCGTCGTGCCAATAGGTGCCATTAATGTTACCTAAAGAACTAGCCATCATCGGCAATGACATAACGGCAGCTAAAGCAAAAAACAAATATTTTTTCATAATTCTATTTATTTATAAAATGAAATTCTCAAGCCAAATGAAAAGGATTCCTGCTAGGTATCCCAAGAAAGCAATAAATGTGATTTTCTTGAAGTACCAGAAAAAAGGAATCTTCTCGATACCCATGGCCACCACTCCTGCAGCAGAACCAATGATAAGCAAGCTGCCACCCACACCGGCAGTGAAGGTTAGCAGGTGCCAGAATAAACCATCCTCGATGAAGTAAGAAAGATAAGTAGGATCGGCGCCTGTCATTCCAGTGAACATCTTAATACATGCAGCTACAAGTGGCACATTGTCAACTATCGACGAGAGTACACCAATGAGGCCAGCAATACTCACGGGCTCATGAATGTGATCGTTAAGGTAGCCAGCCACATTGTGGAGGATGCCAGCCTGTTGCAATGCCGATACACTCATAAGAATGCCGAGGAAAAACAGAATCGAAGACATATCGATGCGACGCATAGCTTGTGATACTCGTCCGCCAAGTTTTGGGTCAATCTTGTAACGAGTGATTAGTATTTCGGTAACAAGCCATATTATGCCTAGAGACATCATCATGCCCATGTAAGGAGGAAGATGAGTTACTGTTTTAAAAACAGGGACAAAAAGTAAGCCGGCAACGCCTAAGATGAGAATGGCCTTGCTGATGTGAGGGTGTTCTTCCGACATCTGTATCGCTTCCTCACGACGTGCCATTGGTTTGGGCATTGGTTCTTTCTTGATCCATGTTGTTGCAATTGCAAGTGGAATGATTACTGAGATGATAGATGGCAGCAACAAGTTCTCAATTAGGCTCATGGCTGTTACCTTGTCGGCCATCCAAAGCATAATGGTTGTAACGTCACCAATTGGCGACCATGCACCACCGCTATTAGCTGCTAAAACAAGCACACCAGCAAAAAGCCATCGCTCCTTTTGGTCAGGCAACAATCGACGCAGCATCATAATCATGATGATAGTTGTTGTCATGTTGTCGAGTACAGCCGACATAAAGAAAGTAGTAATTGACAATATCCACAACATCCGTCGTTTGTTCTTGGCATGGATGTGCTCGGTAATGAAACTGAAGCCTCCGTATCGGTCGATGTGCTCTACAATTGTCATCGCAGCAATAAGGAACATCAATATTTCACAAGTCTCGCCTAGGAACTTGAGCAACTCGTCCTCCATTACTGCATCATGGGTGCATAATGAATAAATCGACCACAGAATGCCGCACATTATTAAGGCAAACGTTGATTTGTTCACCTTTAACGTATGCTCAAGTGCAATCAGCAGATAACCAATCACAAATATTGTGACTAATGCTATTATCATTGCTTATATAGGATTTTATTCAGGTTTATCGTATTCGGCTACTGCCTCTTAATAGTTTTTGATCGTGAGAGATTCCTTTGTGAGCGAGTAACAGGAAAATAATTGCAACAATAGGAAGTAAATTAAAATAGGTAAGGCTACCTATTAAGTCACAATCCTCTTGCATAAATGCAACAGTGCAGGTAGTCGCCAATGAGGCAATAATCAAGAGTATATTGATTATACAAAGCTTTTTCTGGAATCTCATACTCTTAAACTTAAATATCGTTACAAAAGAAAGCAATGCCACCAGACAGTTAAGAATGAATATTACTCCTCCAATGCCATCAAAAGTCATGCCCCCAAGTATCACTTCTCCCTTAGCATTGATGAGCAATGCCATAAATGCGTAGATACCCATCAATATAGCTGCTATAAGTAAGAATAACGACTGCTTGCGCTGAATTACCATAATATTAAAAATATGACTTGTTAATATTTGTTTTAATTTGTTTTACAAAATTTACCGCAAAAATAATGTAATATCCGTGAACTGCAAAATAAATATTAAGATTTTAATGTAAATCAACCATTTTTTATTATTGCGACAGCTATTATTAGTCTCATTTTTGGCAGTTTTGGTCAAAATTGATTATTTTTGCACAACTTTTGCTATATACTTTTATCATTAAAAATAATATTGCAAAAATGGATAAAGCCGAAATATCAAAATTAAAGAATAATATTAACCAGCATCTAGATAGAAGGCAGCTGACTTTAGCCTTTAATTGCCTGAAAACCATGGTTGACGCGACGCAACAATGGGACCTGATAGAAGAATTAAATCGACTCACAACTTCTTTTGGGTTTATGTTGCAATACCTGTCTCAAGGTGTGCTTGACCCTCAGCGTGACACTATTTTGTCGCAAATTCTTGTTGACTCTTACCAACTTACTGACAAAACTGTCATTGCTCTTGCTACCAGTCAATCAACACATTTGTTTTATCAGCGTCACTCTCAATATAAGAATCAAGATTTGAAATCGTTGATAGACCAATATGTTGAAAAACTCGATAAACTAAGAATTCAAGAAGAGGCAGCCGATTGGACCTCTGATAGTATTTTGCGTGAGTGTGAAGCTAAAGAAAGCGATATTTTCAATAAAATTTGGAGTTCCTATCCTATTTCTCATGGTGATGTTGAGGCCGTGAATATGCTTCTCACAAATTCTCAATTACCATCACACCTTAAAAGTTTAGTTCTCACTGCATTGATGCTGGGAATGACTAAATTTTTTGATCAGGAGAAACTGAAAGTTTTAATTAAATCTTATGTGACACTTAATGATCCTGAACTCAAGTTGAGAGCTTTAATAAATGCTGTTATCATTATTTATCTTTATCGTAACCGCATTGCTAACTATAAGGATGTGATGACACTATGGGGCCAACTTGACGACCAACCCGACTTTGAAAGTGACTTGCGACTAATATTTACTAGGTTGATTCACAGTAGGAACACAGACAATATTTCTCGTAGGCTTAAAGATGGTATAATGCCAGAGTTGCAAAAACTGAGTCCCGACTTATTCAACAAAATTAAAGGGAAGACTCCTGGCACTATTGATATAAACGAGATTGAGGAGAATCCACAATGGCAAGAATGGCTCGATAAAAGTGGTATTACACGCAAAATGGAGGAATTTAATGAAATTCAACTTGAAGGAGGCGATGTTTTTATCTCTACTTTTTCTAAATTAAAGTCATTCCCATTCTTCAATACTCTATCCAATTGGTTCTTGCCTTATCATGACGGGTGCTCGGCTGTCGTTACTGCTTTTAGAGGTAAAAAGCATCCGTTGACCGAGCTGTTCAAAACGATGCCAATATTGTGCGACAGCGACAAGTATTCTATGATACTATCAATTGCATCGGCTCCCGAGTCGCAATTAAACATGATGTTTTCACAGTTTGATGCTCAGCGTGAACAAATGCAGGAGTTGCAAACTGACGAGGTTCAATCATTACTAAAGCAACACGATACGATAATTAATCGATATATACAAGACTTGTATCGTTTCTTCAAGTTGTATTCGCGAAGACGTGAGTTCAAGTCAATTTTTGATACCGATATCAACTTGACTGATGTAGATTGTTTTAAGGAGCACATCAGCGATACAAGCACACTGTCAGTAATTGCTGAGTTTTATTTCAAAAACGGATTCTATGAAGACGCAATAAGGTTTTATCGACTCATGGTTGCCAATCATGATGCTGACCCACATGTTTATCAGAAAATTGCTTTCTCGTTCCAATCGCTTGGCCGGTTCCATGAGGCACTAAAAAACTACTCTCGGTATGAGTTGGTCGATGCTTCGGATGTATGGAATATACGGCAAATGGCTCAGTGCTACCGCTCAATGCATGAGCATGAGAAAGCTATTGATTATTATAATAGAGCCCTTGAACTCTCGCCCCAAAGCGTGAACTTGTGCCTGAACCTAGGTCATTGTTATCTCGACAAAGGCGATAATGATAAAGCCTTACAACAATATTACAAGGCCGATTTCATGCCTAAAGCAAAACATCGTGCATGGCGGCCTATTGCTTGGTGCTCACTTCTAACGGGCAAGCATGAACAAGCAGTAAATTACTATGAGAAAATAATTAATGATGATACACCTTCTTCACAAGACCATCTAAACTATGGTCATGTTCTCCAGGTAATGGGTAAAATTGCTGAGGCTATTGTTCAGTATCGTAAGTCATTGGAACTAGAAAGCCATGACGAAGATACATTTGCTCAACTTTACATGGCTGATGCCAAATATATAGTAAATAAGCTTGGAGTACCTCCAAACGACTATGCGTTACTTCTTGACGCAACACTTCAAACCAATCAATAACAATATTGTTATGAAAAAAATCATTTTATCAATTTCATTATTTCTTTCTATTGCAACTATGATTAGTGCCGACAATGTATTTTTCCAACCGTTTAAGACTACCAACGGAGCTATTCCTTTCGATCGAATAACTACTGCTGATTATGAACCAGCTATCATCGAAGGAATGAAGCGGCATAGTGCCGAGATTGACTCTATCGCCAACCAAGAAGCAACTCCAACTTTTGAGAACACAATTGTGGCATTGGAACGTTCGGGAGAGATGCTAAATCGTGTGTTGGGAGTGTTCTACCCTATGCTCTCAGCTAATGCCGACGATTCTCTAATGGCTGTGTCGGAGCGCATGACCCCTAAGATTACTGAGCATGGCAATAGTGTGACCCTCAACGATAAACTGTGGCAACGTATTGACTATGTGTATAAACATTTTGACAAGTCAAAATATGATAAAGAAGACTGGATGCTTCTTGAGAAGACCCATGAGTCTTTTGTTCGCAGTGGTGCTTCTTTGAAGGGTAGCGACCGTGACAAATACAAAGAACTCTCGACACGCTTGTCACAACTCACACTCAAGTTTGACCAAAACGCTTTGAAAGAGACATCAAAATATGAAATGTGGCTTACAAAGAGCGATTTAGATGGGCTTCCTGAGAGTGCTGTTGATGCTGCGGCTGCAGCCGCCAAGGCAAAAGAACGTGAAGGTGAATATCTCATAACATTGCATGCGCCTAGCTACCTGGCGTTCATGAAATATAGTTCGCGTATAGATCTACGAGAGAAACTCTACAAGATGTATAATTCGCAGTGCACTAGCGGAGAATACAATAATATTGAGATAATGCAGCAAATTGCCAATACCCGTCTTGAACTGGCTAATCTTCTTGGATATAAGACGTTTGCCGATTATCAACTTGCCAACAAGATGGCCGAGAATCCCACAAATGTCTATAATATGCTTAATCAGCTCAAAGATGCTTACACCAAGACACAAAAGAGCGACATGGACGACCTCAACAAGTATGCTAGCAAGATTGAGGGAAAGAAATTCACTATTATGCCATGGGATTATGCCTACTACTCAAATAAACATAAAGAGGAGAAGTACAGCATAAATGACGAGCTACTCAGGCCTTATTTCAAACTTGAGAATGTTATAGATGGCGTATTTGGTCTTGCTACAAGACTTTACGGGCTGCATTTTACCGAAAATTATGACGCTCAAGTATTTCATCCTGAAGTTAAGATTTATAATGTAACTGACGACAATGGCAACTTTGTGGCATTGCTTTACACCGACTTCTTCCCACGCGAGACCAAGCAGAGTGGAGCTTGGATGACAAACTTCCGTGAGCAGTATCGTGATGCCGATGGCAAGGATGTTAGACCTATTGTAACTCTTACAATGAACTTCACCAGACCCACTGAAACAAAACCATCATTGCTTACCTACTATGAAGTTGAGACATTTATGCATGAGTTTGGTCATGGCTTGCATGGCATGCTCTCAAAGTGTAAATACACTTCGACTTCTGGAACTAACGTATATCGTGACTTCGTGGAACTACCCTCACAATTCAATGAGAACTTCCTTAGTGAGCGTGAATATCTTGATAGCTTTGCAAAGCACTATCTCACTGGCGAGAACATCCCACAAGAATTGGTGCAAAAGATAAAGGCATCGGAGCAATATGGAGCTGCCTATGCTTGCCTGCGTCAGCTAAGCTTCGGTTTCCTTGATATGGCCTACCACAGCATAACAAAGCCTGTTTCGGGCGATGCTTTTAAGTTTGAGTATGAGGCTATGAAACCTGTTCAGATTTTTAACCCTGTTGATGGTTGTATGATGTCACCACAGTTCACTCACATCTTCTCTGGAGGCTATGCCGCTGGCTACTACGGTTATAAATGGGCTGAGATTCTTGATGCCGATGCCTTCAGCAAGTTCCAAGAAGACGGAATCTTCAATCCAGCGACAGCTAAGTCATTTAAAGAGAATATCCTTGAACGTGGCGGTACTGAGCCACCAATGACATTGTATAAGCGATTCCGTGGTAGAGAACCCAAAATAGATGCACTGCTCAAGCGAGACGGTATTAAATAATTCCACAGTCCTGAAGTTTTACAAGATTTATTTGTAACTTTGATCAGTTAAACTAATATTCTAGTCATATGCGATATTTTATAATAGCAGGTGAGGCCTCAGGCGACATTCATGGTAGTGCGCTCATTGCTTCACTTAAGGAGCAAGACAATGACGCACAGATTGAGTTTCTGGGCGGTGACCTTATGGCACAAAATGCTGGCCATGAGCCACTCATCCATTATCGCGATATGGCTTTTATGGGCTTTATTGAGGTAATAAAACATTTGGGTAGCATTCTTGGGTTCATGAAGAAAGCAAAGGAAGCAATTGCTTCTAAACGCCCCGATGCTCTAATTCTCATCGATTACCCATCATTTAATCTCAAAATGGCGAAATGGGTCAAGCAACATGGTATTCCAGTGTTCTACTTCATTTCTCCAAAGGTCTGGGCTTGGAAAGAGTGGCGTGTTAAAGATATCAAGCGATATGTCGACCGAATGTTTTCAATTCTGCCTTTCGAGACCGAGTTTTATCGTAAACATGACTATGAGGTGGAATACGTTGGAAATCCCACTGTGAAAGAGATTAGCAATGCGGTTGGAACAATGCGTGATGCTACACAATTCTGTGCGGACAATGGTCTTGATCCAAGCAAACCTATCATCGCTTTGCTGCCTGGCTCACGCATGAAGGAGATTCGTGACAATCTTCCCACCATGATTGCTGCAGCAAAGCTTCACAATAGTTGCCAGACGGTAATTGCTGGAGCTCCCAGCATTGAAGATGATGCTTACTCTCTTGCAATAAAAGGCAAGAGGATTCCGGTATTACGAGACCAGACTTTTGAGCTAGTTCGCCATTCCCGGGTAGCTCTTGTGACATCGGGTACAGCTACGCTTGAAACTGCTCTGTTGGGAACTCCACAAGTTGCATGTTATCGCATGAACGGTAGCAAACTTGTTTACTCGTTTTACCGCAAGCTTATCAAGGGTAATTATGTGACCCTGCCTAATCTCATTGCCGACGCTCCAATCATTCCTGAGCTATTGTTGCATAATTGCAATGTGGAAAGTGTAGATGACCACCTCACCCAATTGTTAAATGAGAGTGATGAGCGTAAGGCTATGATTGAGGGATATGAGAGAATTGCAAAGATTCTGACCACCAAAGATTGTACTCAAATTACAGCTCAACGCATAATACAACAATTGAGATGACCCGATTTGACGAAATATCCATTTTTCTAGAAAAAGAGATTGTTCCACGGTATGATGCATTTGATGCAGGTCACCGTCGTGACCACGTGCATTATGTCATGCAGGAGAGCCTGAAACTTGCGGAGTACTACCCTACTGTTGACCGTGCCATGTTGTTAGTGGCAGCTGCTTATCATGACTTGGGCCTTGAAATTGATCGCAAGACTCATCACATTGAAAGTGCTCGTATTATTCGCGAAGACCAACGACTCACACAATGGTTTACTGCAACCGAGATAGAAATCATTGCCCAGGCGGCCGAAGACCATCGTGCATCGAGCGATCATGATCCACGCACCGTCTACGGCCGTCTTGTTGCTGAAGCTGATCGCCAAATCGATGGAGACACTATTATCCGTAGGACAATTCAGTTCTCGTTCAAGCACTACCCCAATCTTGACAAGGAAGAGAACTATCGTCGATTTCAGGAACATATGAGTGAGAAATATGACGAAGGCGGATATCTTAAATTATGGATACCCGAGTCGAGCAATGCAAAGCGACTACAGGATTTTCGCAAACTACTTCATCAACCAGATGAACTTCGTAAGAAATTTGACATTATATATGACCAACTAACAAAAATAGATAATAATATGACTACAATTCTAAAACAAGGCATTCCAGTGGCTTTGTGCAGTGACCATGCAGGTTATGCTACAAAACAAGCTGTTATCAACTATTTAAAAAACAACAATATCGAGTATAAAGATTTTGGTACTTATAGCGAGGAAAGTTGTGATTATCCCGACTTTGCTCATCCATGCGCAATTGCTATTGAGAATGGAGAATGCTATCCAGGCATTGCGATTTGTGGTAGTGGTGAGGGAATCAATATCACCCTTAATAAGCATCAAGGAATCCGTTCTGCTCTATGCTGGCTTCCAGAGTTAGCAAGCCTTGCTCGACAGCACAACGATGCCAATGTACTAGCAATGCCCGGACGTTTTGTTACCGATGAAGAGGCAATAGAAATGGTAAAGACCTTCTTATCTACTCAGTTTGAGGGAGGAAGACATCAGAGTCGTGTGAACAAAATTCCTGTCACTCAATAAGAATTGAAGTTTCGTCAATAAAAAGTTATTAACAAGATTTGCTTGAACCGGTCGAAAGTAGTAACTTTGCATGATGATTTCACTTGTTCAACACATAGAATACTTGATGATCTACAATGACTGCGTTGTGATTCCTGGATGGGGAGCACTAATTGCTAATTATAGACCATCGACCGTTAAGGGCAGCATAATGGAGTGTCCTCAACGCACTATTGCATTTAATGGTGACATCAATCACAATGATGGCATGCTTGCCAATTCGCTGATGAGACGTCATCACATGAGCTACGAACAAGCTTGCAGTTTTATTGCCGATAATGTTACCACATTCCGCCGACAACTTAATGACAATGCCGAACTTGCTTTTGGGCATATGGGATACTTCATTCTTAATGACCAGAAGATTTTAGAGTTTGTCCCCATGACAAAGTGCGAGGCAAGCGACGAATTCTTTGGACTCTCTAATTTTGAGATCCCAGCAATTGCAAGTGATAGTAATGTTGTTTCGGCTGCAACTATTGTACATGCTGATTTTGGATGGCGCGAAAAAATCAAAGTTGCTGCATCCATCGTTGCTATTGTGGGGGTTGGATTATTGCTCTCTACTCCTGTAATAATCGACAAGGCAACACAGAATGCCAGCTTAAATGTTGCTGAAGTTAAGACTAACACTCATCAGGCACCATCCATGCCTACAAATAAGGTCACAGTTAAGCCATCGCGTAAAACTACAACCGAAGATAATAGTTTTGTTTTAATTGAGAATACTAAAAAATCGAATGATTTAGTAGAGGATTCCGCAAAGGATTCTTCTCATGAAAAGACAAATAAAAATATAACAAAGTCAAGCGATGATGTTTACCTCTTGGCCATAGAATCATGCAGTTCTTCAAGCAAGGCGAAATCAATGTCGAAACGCTATGAGAAAAAAGGCATCGAAACTCAAATTGTGAATCGAGATAATAAATTCTTGATTGTAATTGCTCAAAGTGACAGCAAGCGAGAACTCAAAAAAATTAAAAAGTCCTCGCACAAGTTTAAGAAAGCTTGGATTTGCAATTGATTATAAGAAATAATAAGAAAGTGACACCTGGAGTTCCAAGTGTCACTTTTTTATTTAATAATGATATCCTGGGTGATGATGCCCACCTGGATGATGAGGACGAGGAGGTGGAGGCGGTGGCGGACCTGGGCGACCGCGATATGGATAATCATAGTAATAATCATCGTACCAATATGGGCTGCACGATGTGACTGCTACCGATGCCACAATCGATAACAGCACAGCCAGAAGTAATGTCTTTCTCTTCTTCATCTTTTTAAAACCTTTTGTGTTAATAATTTCTTTTGTTGTCATTTTGACTACCCTAAACCGTAAAAGTTTACCTATCTATTTCACTTTCACGAGTGAAATAGATGAACAGGCATTTTTTATCGATTAATAAGCAGGATTATTGCCCAATGTGGTGCCTAACATCAAGCACAAAGCGGCGTAATTCATCTTCCCCCAAAAAAGCTTCAAGAGGAATTGCGAGAAATGTATAACTATTCCTTTTGAAACGAAGTATCAAGCAGTTGTTTATTGCAGTAGTACTTGCTATCTCTTGCCATAATATAAGGTGCTCTTTCATTTTCTCATTTGAGAAATTGAGCAACAAACCGTCATCGGTAATTGTAGCAGTTTTTTCTAGTATTGACCATCGCGACTCCTGAGTGAGAGCATAATAATATAATAGCGGCATGGAAATAATGACCATACCCATCGCAACAATCAGTGCTACATAGGCAAATCGAGTATCAACAACAATCAAGGCTAGGCATACAAGCACTGGAAGCAGCAACAGCCACCAGCGCCGGGCAAAGAACAGGCGATAAAGTATCGACATGTAGGTGCCCGAAGATATTGAATTAGCCTGAATCAATTAAACTTGTTGGCTTTACTTTTTTAGAGTTTTTTGCAGATGTTTCTTCAGCGATTTGCGATTAACATTCTCACGTTCATACATCTCCATATTTTTCTTTACAAGTTGCTGGCAATAGCCAGTTCCTTCATTATTGTAAAGCTTGCTCAGGTTTAGGTAATGTTGACCGTTACCACGCTCTATTGAGAAAACCTCGGCCTTACGAACCTTGACAATGTCGCACTGGGGACTGTGGTTGTCGGCGCCTGTGCCTTTTAACATCTCAGGCACCCCGCCAGCAGCACCAAGCCTAGCGGCAAACGTTTCGGCACAAGGAGGGTAGCCTAGTGCTATCCACATTGTTGTGAGTGCTGCAGGCTCGCCTTTTGTAACACCCTCAATTACTATTGATGCAGTAGAACTGCGTCGTGGAATAAAGTCCTGGTCAACAAGCCACTCCTCTCCACAGTGTGTAAAATCTTTTCCAAGAAGGCTATGATAGAATGTGCGTGATATTTCTTCAGTAAAAAGTGCTGGTGTGAAGTCGCCAGCAGCAATGTGGGGAGCAATCAGGTATTTTTCATTTGTTTCACGTATGTATCCCATGCCCTTATCTGTTCGTCCGCTATAGGAATAGTTGGTGCGTGTGAGCACGCCATTTGGAGCATCAGCAAGATCATATTTCTTGTAAGTGTAGTTTCCCGTTTCAAAATAGGCACCATTTCCATTAGCATCAATAACACCAAAATTTGCCTCAACACCCATGGGCTTTGGCAGCTGCTGCAGTAATTGTTCGAAGTCATCGACGGTGGCACAGTGCTCTAATGCAAGCTTCATTACTACACCCTCGCGGTCCATTTCGCTCTCAGGAACATCGTCATTGTTGAGATTATAGGATGCGGTGTTCATTATCGCAAACCCCTTCTCATTGAATCCTGTCCATGCGGCAGTATCGGCAGGGTCGGTAGCGTCAAATATCGCCACAAACTCATAGCAGCCGTCATGCGCTTTGATGAGTTCAACACGATTATCGGGACAACCAGTGTCGCGGTGTTTCCATAGTAAGGGTCGACCATTGGCTGTTTTTGAGCCTGAAATTATAGCTGAAGTGCAAGCCAGCGCCCCTATTGTGCCAGCAAGCATCAGCGAAAATATTAATACCTGTTTTTTCATCTTTTCGTTGTGTTTATTGCCCCAAAGATAGTATAAATTACCTTTATGACAAAAAAAATTTGTTATTTAAAAATAAATAACTACTTTTGCACTTGATTATGCACACAATAAATCTAAATCAATCAACAATCTTAATTTCTATTGTGTACATTTCCCACAATTTTTATTTAAATCTATATTTTTTATCTCGATAATCTTTTTCACCGAGTTGTGCGGCGTTATTTAAGTGTGATTATAATCATGCTTTAATAAATGAATATGAATTGCTGGACACTGCGTTGAGATTTTTACGATTATTTTTTAAGCTTATGTATAATATCGATGAACTCAGTTCAATGAACGAGGCTGAATTGAAAGATTTGGCAAAAACAATGGGATTGAAGAAGGTTAATAATGCTGATAAAGACAATTTGATTTATCAGATTATTGATCAGCAAGCCATCGACGCTTCAATCAATACTCCTGAGGCTCCCAAACGTCGTCGAGGACGCACAAAGAAAGAGTCATCAGACACAGCCAAAACAGTTGTAGAAGAGAAAAAAGAAAAAAAAGAAAAGAAGTCGTCAAAAAGTACTGATGCCTCCTCTAAAAAAACGAAATCAAAAAACATAGAAGCAGAAGTTCAAGAGAATATTGATCCAGAATCGGATGATGCGCCTAAGCGTAAGCGTGGTCGTCCTCGCAAGAGTGACCAAAAGTCTTCACAAAAGGAGCAGCTTCCTGGACTCGAAGAACCTAAGCAAGAAAATGTTGAGACTGAATCTCCTCAAGATGATAATGTTGAAGCAAAGCCTGTAAAACGCGCTAAGCGTGAACGCATAGAGCGCAATGTTGTACAGGAAACTATTGACTATGAGGAGTCGGAAAACAGCGAACAGGTTTTGGAAGTTCAAGTTAATGATATGATAGCTCCTGTTGAAACTCTTCCAACCGTAGAACTTGTCGACGATAAAGTTAACGATGTTCCTGAACCTAATGTTGAACAACCTATTGATGAACCTAATGAAGCATTTGATGATTATGGTGAAGAAGTGATGGAGCAAATTGAGCCTTCTCACTTTGATCCTAATCAGGATGACTTTATGAGTTTGTTCAATACAAATCCTAATGCATCAATTGGCAAAAAGTCTAAACGCAACGATAACCAGAATAATGGTGGTCAGTTCTTCAGCAACGGTCCTATGACATTTAAGCCACGCACTCAAGAAGAGAAAGAAGAAGCTGCTCGGCGAGCTGAAGAGCAACGTCGAATTGCAGCCGAAGAAGCGGCAAAGGCTCCAATAATAATTCATGAGCCAAAGGCTGAGAAAGAACAACCTCAGAATAAACAACAAAAGAAGAAGAAAGGCAAGAACCAACAGGCTCAGCAACCTGAGTCGTCACTACCCTACTCTGATGTCGTTTATAATTTTGATGGCATATTGAATGGAATGGGAGTGCTAGAAGTGATGCCTGATGGTTATGGTTTCCTTCGTTCGAGTGACTATAACTATCTCACTTCGCCTGATGATATTTATGTTCAACAATCACATATCAAGAATTATGGTCTTAAGACTGGTGATGTGGTTGAATGCACTATTCGTCCACCCAAAGAGGGCGAGAAATATTTCCCATTAGTTGATGTTAGACTAATCAATGGCCGCACTCCTGAATTTGTGCGTGACCGCATTCCATTTGAGCACTTGGTGCCATTGTTCCCCAATGAGAAATTCGATCTCGTTAATCACACCCACCCGAATATGTCTACTCGCATTGTAGATATGTTCTCACCTATTGGTAAGGGACAACGCGGACTCATTGTGGCTCCCCCTAAGACAGGTAAGACAGTTCTGCTTAAAGATATAGCAAACTCTATCTCGGAGAATCATCCTGACACCTACATGATTATCTTGCTTATTGATGAGCGCCCCGAGGAGGTTACCGACATGGCTCGTAGTGTTAATGCCGAAGTTATTGCTTCTACTTTTGATGAACCAGCCGAACGTCATGTCAAGATTGCCGACCTAGTGCTGCAAAAAGCAAAACGCATGGTTGAATGCGGTCACGACGTAGTGATTTTACTTGACTCTATCACTCGTCTTGCCCGTGCCTACAACACTATCGCCCCAGCTAGTGGCAAAATCCTTAGTGGTGGTGTGGATGCTAACGCTCTGCAACGACCCAAGCGTTTCTTTGGTGCTGCTCGCAATATTGAGAATGGCGGAAGTCTGACGATTATCGCTACTGCTCTTATCGAGACCGGCAGCAAGATGGACGAGGTTATCTTTGAGGAGTTCAAGGGAACAGGTAACATGGAGTTACAGCTCGACCGCAAGTTGAGTAATAAGCGAATCTTCCCAGCTGTTGATATAATGGCATCAAGTACTCGTCGTGATGATTTGTTGCTTCGTCAAGACACTCTCAACCGCATGTGGATTCTGCGTCGATTCTTGAGTGACCGCACCTCAATTGAGGCTATGGAATTCATCAAGGAACGCATGGAACGCACTCGTGATAACGATGAACTCCTACTCACTATGAACGATTAATCTTACCTTTTGTTTTAAAGCAAAAACAATATTATATAAAAAGCGTGGCCTCATTTTGAGACCACGCTTTTATTTGGTGTATTGTATAAGCTTAATTACTTAACAACCTTGGTAGTTGTAGTAGTGCCGTCGGCGTTGCGGGTAACAACGATGTTCACGCCCTTGAATGGACGATCGCTAACACGACCCATTGCGTCGATGTACTTAACTGAAGCAGCATTAACGTTGATAACGCTGATAGCTGTAGGATTGCCCTCTTCTTCCATAACTACTACGGGAACATTCTCAAGGTCTACATTCTCAAGAGTTTGAGCTTTGTATCCCTCCTTGGTGAAGTTCATGTCGTAGGTAGCACCCTCAACTGGAGTTACTTCCATTGTGTAAGCACCCTCAGCGTCGGTAGTAGCGGTGTAGCTTGTGCGGCCCTCATTTACGGTAAGAACAACTTCAACGCCCTCAAGTGGGTTGTCCTCAATGTCCTTAACAGTGCCAGACACGGTGATAGTCTCCTCTACTGGGGTCTGCTCCTTAGTGTAGATAACAGTCATTTTAGGCAGGAACTGCATCATCTGGTTGTAGCCACCAGTCTCTGCCCACTGTGCGTAGGAAGTATTAGTCTCTTGGTTCACGCCATAGAAGTAGGTGCGTGCCCATGCGCCCTTTACAGCTACGAGAGTCTGAACTGCGAGGTTGCCACCTTCGTAAGCGTAAGGCTGGTTAAAATCAAATTGAAGACCTTCTTGGCCATTCTCAAGGGTGATGGTCGATACGGTAGTGAGGTCAGTAACCAAGTTGCCGGGAACAGCGATAGCGCTTTCTGCCTCATAGGCTGTCTCCTCGGTGCCCTTCAGGCTGAGCTCGATGGTTGGAGTGCCAACACTTATGTTACTTGTTGGGTAGAATCTAATAGCAGTAATCTTGCCACCAGCAGCCTCGGTGAGCATGTCGGCAGGATAGAGCATCTGCACGAATGTGCCCTGAGTGTCGCAGTAGTAGCCATAGATAGGAGCATATTGACTTTGAGTCTCGCCTTCGCATACGGTCAACTCAAACTCGTTGGGGCAGAGAGCGTTCAAAGCAACAGTGTAGGTGCCAGCCTCGCCACAGTTGATGGTCATAGTGCCAGTGTACTCACCAAACTCGGTGGGAGCAAATTTCACAGGAATCTCAACCGACTCTTTAGAAGCAAGCTCAGCAGCCTCATAAGTTGTGCTGAAAGGAGCCTCAAGAGTGATGGCTGGAGTAAAGGCATTGGCGCCCTTGTTCTTCAGAGTTACATTCATCACCTTCTGGGTGTCAATTTGGGTCTTGCCAAAGTTGAGAGTTTCAACATTTACCCATGCAGCATAGTCCTCGAGAGGAGCAGGCACGTAGGTGAAAGTTGTTTTAGGCATGAAGTTCGAAGTAGAAGTTCTGCTCATTGAAACTTTTGCATCCTGGTTTGCGCCAAGGAAGTTGTTGCTCTTCCAGCCACCTGCAGTAGTTACCTTACATTCAAACACCAAGTTGCCACCTTCGTAAACGTAAGGAGTGTCAAAGACGACCTCAACTTCGGTAACACCTGATTCGGGCGAAGTGAACTCGTTCTTTACTACAGTAAGACCAGTGATTGGAGTAGCGCTCTCAAAAGCGTTTTGCTCAGTAGTGCCCATTGAGATTTGGGTGATGGTATTAGCAACCTCGGTGAAAGAGCCACTAACGTAGAACTTAACACTGTTAATAGTGCCACCCATCATCTCGTCAAGCATTGAAGCATTGTAGATAACTTGGGTTGTAGTGTTTTCAGAATCCCAATACAGCATGTTGAAGGGATGGCTGTTGTTGGTAGTACCGTCAGCAACAGTGAGAGTTGCTGTCTCTTGTGCGCCAAGAGAGAAAGCGCCAGCAGCGATAACTGCCAGAGAAAGTAAAAACTTTTTCATTTTAAATAAAGTTTTGTTGTTAATAATAAAAGAATATTTGATCACTAAAAAAGTTTGGTTTATTTCTTGGGTTTCGGTTGCAAAATTACAATAATTATTTGAATAAATGCAAATGTATTATACAAAAAACAACCGAAATATCTGAGTGTCGTTAGATAGTTCGGTTATTGGTTAAGTAAAAGTCTCCAAATAGCCACTTGAAGATAATATTTATACTTACTTTTTGTCGCGGTCGTAATGTGGCATATCATTAGGGATTACCATTGAGATTTCCACCATACCAGCCACTTTGCCGTCAACACGCCATGGCGATTGGTAAATCATCTTGCGCTGGCCATTCTTGGTGATGGTGTAGGCGTTGATGGTGTCGCTCTCCATCATGTGCCTTATCATTGCTTGCGAGCGCTCGTTGTGGCAGGGAAATAGGTTTTGTCCTACCATAGATTTGCCTCCCTTGTTGAATGTCTCTCGTGATTTCTCGTTCATGTAAATCACTTTACCTTCGGTGTCGCACACCGTTACTGCGCAATGCAGTCCTTCAGCCCAATCCATATTTGTTTTATTTATGTAGTTATTATATTTATGTAATTATTAATTATTAGATGATTTCATTCTTTTGCAGTAGTTGACTAGTGTGCGGAAATAGTTCACACCTTCATTCAGTTGCATGAAGTCAGGATCATCTTCGGTGTTTAGCAGTTGCTTTTTCACAGCCTCTTCAGGATGGAATTGAACACCTAGAGCAAATGTCTTGTCTTTTCGCTCAATGGCTTCTATTATATCCACCCCTTGAGTTGTGGTAATACCTGAAATGAGAAGATTTGTCCCTTTTATATCGCCAACTACTTGGTGATGCCATGATGGAACATTCTTGATAGTGTCGCTCAAGTTAATATTATAAAGTAATGATGCATGGTTGGTAATAGCTACATCATGCGTCAAGTAATGGCGATTACCGTCACTGTCACGCAACGAGCGGTGCAAGTTGTTATATTCAATACCCAAATTTTTATAGTAGGTGTCTAAATCTTGAATCATGCTGGCACCCGAAACGACTGCGAGCATTTGCATGCCACGGCACAAACCAAGTACGGGAATATCGTTGTCAAGGCAATAGGACATAGTGAGATATTCCGAGAGATCTCGTGTTGCATTGCATTTGTCATCGGGAAGACAATGCCATGGCTGAGGTTCTCGAAACAGTGTGGAACTAATATCTCCTCCACCTAGAAACACTACCGCATCAATGTCCTTTATTACACTTTCAACATTCGAATTATGCCATGAATTATTTTTTATCTGTGTAGCATACTTCTCAAGAAGCACATTATATTCATCTACATATTTTGATGACAGTGTGATGCTGTCATACTCGAATGTGTTGGGGCGCACTTGTTCTAGTATCACAGGCTCTCCCCCACCCAACTTTATTGCTTGCATCACTCGGTCATTGCTGTTTACCGATGGAGTCCAAGCAACACCTATTCTTATAACATCTTGGGCACACACATTGCTCACCATAGCAATGGTGATAATTGTGATAAAGCTCAGTAATAATCTTTTATTCTTCATTTTCCTTAGTATTCTTAGTAATGCCGACTTCAGCTGGTTGCGTATGTTTAATTCTCCATCCCAATGCAGCAACCAACAGCGTCATAATTGGGCAAAGCAAGTTGAAAAAGCAATAAGGCAGATAGGTGAGTGTGGGCACCCCTAGAACTGTTGCCTGAGTCATACCACAGGTGTTCCAGGGAACTAGCACCGAAGTCACAGTTGCCGAATCTTCGGTAGTTCTACTCAATAATCGTGGCTCATATCCAAGTTGCTTGTACACCTCACGGAACATATCAGCATTTAAAACAATGCTAATGAATTGGTCTCCTGTAGTAAGATTCAACAGTAATCCAGTGCCTACTGTTGATGACACTAAGCTGAAACGAGATTTTATCCAGCTAATCACCATGCGAGTAATACTTTCCAGCATTCCACTGGCTACCATTGCAGCACCAAAGCACATAGCACACAAAATAAGCCATACTGTATTGAGCATTCCTGCCATTCCGCCAGTTGACACGAGGTCGTTAAGTGCCGCATAACCTGTATCTACTGCAGTGGCACCATAGAATGTGACTGCAAGGCCTTTGACCATTGCACTTGCTACTGTCAATGACGAATCATTGGCGATTTGACACAAAATGTGAGGCTGCAATATCAAAGCTACAATGCCTGCCATCAACGATGAAACAAACAGGACGATGAGCGAAGGCACTTTGCGCGCAATCATCACGCCCGTGATGATGGGCACAAGAAGAGTCCATAATGAAATGTTAAAGGTGTTCTCTAGTCCTCTTGTATATTGCTCAACATTAACTGTTGCAATAGAGTCGTGACCTAAACCAGCAACGAGGAAAATAATAAGAGAAATTGAAAGAGCAGGTACGGTGGTATGCATCATGTAGCGGATGTGCACAAAAAGGTCGACACGTGTTGCCGAAGATGCGAGAATCGTGGTGTCGCTTAGGGGCGACATTTTATCGCCAAAATAGGCTCCTGATATAATAGCGCCAGCTGTCCATGCCTTATCGATGCCAAGCGCCTCACCAACTCCAAGCAACGCAACACCAATAGTGGCAATTGTTGTCCACGAGCTACCGGATAGTAATGAAACTAGTGAACATATTACACATGCAGTTACAAGGAAATAACGAGGTGACAACAATTCTATACCATAATAAATTAATGTTGGAACAACACCGCTAATCATCCATGAACCAGCAAGCATGCCTACACATAGGAGTATCATTATTGTGACAAAGATACCGCTCATGGTCTTTGCCATTTGTTTCTCAAATGTCTTCCAAGGAACATGGTAGAACACCATGGAGATGAGTACACATACAGCCATTCCCATTATCAACGCTATCTGGCTGCCACCACTCAATGCGTCACTGCCAAAGAGATTGATAATAACCACTAACATGGCTATGAGCAGCACTATAGGTATTACTGAGACTACTGGATGAGGTATTTTTCGATGCTCCATACAACTGAGGTTAAAGACTACCAATAATTATTAAAGTCATACCTGCGATAAGCAGTATCTGATCGATAATTTTAAGACGCAAGTTTTTCTCTTTTAGTGCTATCGCGCCATAGAAGAATGCCACGAGTGCGCTACCACGGCGTATCATTGATGCAATTGACACAAGCGATTCAGGATAAGATAGGCTGAAGAAATAAGCCAAATCGGCAATAATGATAAATATTGAAATAACCACTATGTTCTTATTCCAGTGGAAACGGTCAATACTGCGTTTGTGAGAATGTTCAACAGCAACTATCACAATCATAATAAGAGTTTGATAGAAGGGGTACCATGCTTCGATTGCGAGTGGTTTATAGCCACTGCTAAGCAGCCACTTGTCATAGAGACCACTTGCTGCCCACAACACAATAGAAATAATACCCATAATAATCCATATTCCTAAACCTTTCTCGGTCTTCTCGCGACGTCCAATGAATCCAACCCATAACAGCGACACAAAGCCCAGAATGATTCCTGCCCACTGAATAGCATTAGGGCTCTCGCCAAAGAACGCTATGGCTCCAATAAGAACAAGGATTGGACGGGTAGCATTAATTGAACCACTTATGCTTAGAGGTAGATATTTGGTTGAGGCAAAGCCCAATAGCCATGAAATGGTAACAATTATCGATTTTAATGCTATCAAGGCATGACCATTGGCAGTGAGAGCACACTCAGGTTTTCCCATTAGTGACATGACAGTGAGAGGGCTAACCATGATGCTGCATATCAACACGTTGAGCATCAACACAACAAATACATTGTTGCGTTCTAGCGATAGCTTCTTGAAAACATCAAAGAAACCTAGACTAATTGACGATATGACTGCAAGCAAAATCCACATGCCGCTTTTTTTGAAGGTGCAAATTTACGAATTTTCTTTCAGTTAAGTGCGTTTTAGTTGTTGGTTTTTGCATAAAAGGTTTTTTATTTCTATATTTGTAAATTGTTAAACAAATCTTATTATGAAAAAATTATTTACTTTATTCACATTAATTGTTATCATATTCACAGCTCAAGCCTCAACCTACTATGGTTTCAAGATAGGTGGTGTAGCAGTTAATAGCGACAACTATACCAATGTTAGAGGTTCTAACATAAAAGCCAACATTGAAGACCAGCCTTACTCTGTTGTCTATGACCCCTCAACCAAGACGGTGATACTCAACAATGTGAAAATTGTGCGCACAGGCAACGACAACCGATGTATCTACAATGAGAGTTGCGACGGACTAACAGTTTATTTCAGCACAAACAACAGTTACTTAAGTTCGACCACTTGTGCCCCAATTCGATTGGAGGCCAACACCACTTTCACTTGCGAGGCATTGGTGCAGGTGAGCGTTTACGGAGCCGATGGCGACGCCAACTGCCTGTATGCCACCGATGGTGCCACTGTCACTTTTGACCATGCCACATTTTACATGTATCTTAGTGGAAATTCAAATCCTGCAATATCTTGCAGCAGCACTACCGACGAGAAAATCATTTTTCATCACTCACGCGTTTACGCCCGAAGTGCTGGCGGTAGTGCCCTGTCACGTTTTTCCAGTGTGGCGAGTGACGGATCGGCACTGCTCCTTCGCACTGGCAGCGAAACTGCATTTGCCATGAGCAATGTGAAATCATTCACTTTGCACACCTATTCAACGATGACGATTGGTTATGGCATCAACCCAATTAATAGTTTCACAAACTACTCCTACTTTGGCACAGCGACCTTCAGCAGCAGCCAAAAGACATTTGTCAACGCAGGTAATGATGTGCTGCCAGGCAGGGATATCATCATTTCACAGCGAATACCCGTCAACGAGTCAAACTTCCCCGACGCGACCTTCCGTTCATGGGTGACCGAGAAATATGGCTCAAACCTGGAAACCTACGAGATTTTTGAAAGGCGCACAATCAATATTGAAACAGCAGGAAATGAAGTTTTGAAGAATGTGGAGGACTGGACAGGCATTAATTATTTCTTCTGTTTTCGTAGATTATGGGACCAGGGCGGTAAGACAAAAATTCTGAGATTATTTTCAAATAGGGAGTTTTATCATTTGAAGTGTTATGACAACCCTGCAGGCATCACATGGGCTGGACTGGCATCTTCTCTTAACCCTGTGCCAAGTGGCAAAGAGGGCTTGATTGAAGCATTCAACGCCACTGCTGACGAGCGCAACCAGCTCCCAACCCGCTCCCAGTTGGGGGTCATAAAAAGTAATGGTTTTGATTTTATTGTGAAGAATGGTAACCAGACTTATTCTCTGAATGCCCTCCAGGACTATTGGCCCATAGATTACGCTCATTTCCCCGACGATGCTTTCCGCACCTATCTTTTTGGCACAGCCCAAGGCCTAGATGCAGTGGTTTATGACAGCGAGAATGCATCAATCAATGGCTTTGATATTAAAAACATGAACATTGCCGATCTCACAGGTATTGAGGGATTCAAAAACATTCAACATCTTTATTGCTATCAGAACAAGCTCTCAACCTTGAATCTTTCTCAAAACACTAAATTGACTTTGTTATATTGCTATTGGAACAAAATCAAGAGCGAAGGTTGGGACCAGTTTATTGCCACCGCACCCACATTCAGCACCAGGCTCGATGTGTATTGCTACTACCCAAGCAGTGCCGAGCAAAACGACCCTCCCACCTATGTGCAAGTGGCTCAAGCTAAAGCCAAGAATATACATTTCTATCAACGCGTTAACTATGGATGGGAAGAGATGAGCGACACTCCACCTGTCGTGCCTGGTGACGTGAATGGCGACGGAGTTGTGACAAGTGCCGATATCACAGCGCTATATGATTACTTGCTTAACAATGATGCCACTCACATAGTGAATGGCGACCAAAGCGGCGATGGCACTATAACAAGTGCCGATATTACTGCAGTTTATACTATTCTTTTAAACAGCTAAAAAAGTTCAAGGTTTACTTGCAATAACTAATATTCTTTAAAAATGAAAAAATTATTCTTATTACGCAACTCATCCTACAAAAAAATCAGCTTGAAACCTTCAAGCTGATTTTTTCTTGTTGTAAAAGTTCAATTTACTCCACATGGAAACGGTAAATGCCACCATCTCTTGAGCCTACAACTAAAATGTTGTCTTTAACTATGGGTGATGACTCAAAGTTGCTTGAGAGGACTTGGTCATTGAGGATTTCTCCGTCCTTGGCACGGATGAGATAGAGGTGACCACTAGAGTTGCCGATTACGATGTAAAGTTCATTCTTCTCATTATAGAAACCAACAGGAGATGACCATGCATAGAAGTTGAGCGTCTTGCGATATAGCACATTGCCATTTCGCTTGTCAAACGCCAAGAACTCAGATGTGTTTTTCCCGTCGAGTTGGTTGAATGAAGCAAATATCATGTCCTTGCAGTTGCCATCACCAAGTAATGGTGTGCAATAGAGGCCACCGTCAAAGTGCTTGTCGCCCTGATAGCTGCGACGGCTTGGACAAGACCATTCCCACACTAGTGAGCCATTAAGTCCATTAAGTTTGACAAAATGAGTTTTTGTGTCGGCACCACTCTGCAAGTCAACCTCGCAACCGCAGTAAAGGTAGGGAACGCCATTCTCTACCTCAAGCACAATAGTGCCATCGATATCGTCATGGTTGTCGTAGTGCCAAACGGGTTTCATCGTGTTGAGGTTGATGCACAACACGTCGCCGTGATTGTCACCAATGAAGCCATAGTTCTTATAAATTGCAAGACTCGACTCCATGCCGGCTCCATTATCACCTTTTACAACATAACGCAATGCGCTGTGCATCTTGAGTTGACCATTGCCCAATCGCTCATATTTGTACAATGTTCCATTCTCGGCTGGATAGAACAAGAATTGTCCTGCAACAATAGGCGATGAGTCATATCCACCCCAGGCACGCTTGGCCTTCTTGTCACGTCCCCATTGATACACCACCTCATGCTTATAGAGGTCAATGCCAATGTGACCGAAGGGCTCGTGCTCAGGCACGGCATGGCCAGCATAGAGGCTTCCGTTCATTGCTGGGTCTAGAGAGATTGATCCTTTCACGGGATTTCCTAGCTGCAGTGAGTTGCGGCTTGGCTTGCCATTAGCAAAGTTTAAGAAAATCATCTCTTCGCACAGTGAGCCAACAATTATCTCTTCGTCCGAGAAGTCGGCAGTAAGAGCGGGAGAAGTCTTGCGGAATTTATCTACTTCAGCCTTTGGCCACTTGACATAAACAGGCTCTCCTGTCCAACCGGAGCCACCACCCCACTTGCCTCGTGCGGCGGTCTTGAACACCCAGTCCTGAACTATTTTGGTTGGAACACCTTTAATTTTGCCACTATAGGTTCTTGCGTCACGTAAGTGTCCTCCTCTAAATGTAAATATGCCAGGAACTGTATCGTAGGGATTAATTAAATTGTCTAAAACTCCACTTGTTGCTGAATCCAGCATTTCTACCTCATAGTTTAAATCGTCAACCGAGGCAAAAGCAGTGTCGGGAAGCATCACCGTATCAACTCGTGGCAATGCAACACTATCACTATCAACACTAGATTTTTGACTAGTTAATCCCTTGCATGACACTACGCATAAGCCCAAAATTGCTAGAGCTAATGCCGAGGCCATAATTCTTGAAATAATTGTTCTCATTTGTAATACTTCTTTTTTTTGATGCACAAAGATAGTAACTATTATTCTTTTGAAATGCTTTTAGCTGTTATTTTTTTGAAATAAATTGGGTTTTCGTGCCTAAATGAAAAAAAATTGCTATCTTTACAAAATCAAACAACACACATAAATTTAAATACTAATGAAAAAAGCATTTGTAATAATAGCCATGATGGTTTTAGGTTATTGCAGTGCCGATGCTGGTATCAACATTGGCGGAACAATCTACAGTGCCGACACCATCATGCACCGACAAGTGGGACCTGGAATCTACAACACCATAATACGCATTCCTGACTATCCACTCAACGTCTATCTCCTTGAGACCGACTTGACAAATCAGTATAACCGCGTGGAAACGACCATTGGCTATAATACATTAGGGAGAACAGAGCTGCTGACCAATGCCTATTTTCGCAATAGGACTGAGAACCGCAGACCGATTGCTGCATGTAATGCAAACTTTTGGTGTGTTACTGGCAATGGCTCCCCAACAATGGATTTTGAGCTTGGTGACCCTTTTGGTGCGGTGGTACGCAACGATAGCGTTTATCTAAACACCGAGACCAATGCTGATGCATGGAATGGAGGCCCAAGCCGCACTGGAGCATGTGCTATCACTCAGGACAAGACGCTCTTCTTTGGCCATTTCAACTGTGGCGGAACTTTATCATCACCCAAGCTTGATGTTCCAGCACCGCTGAACACGGTGAATCGACGAAACCTGCCACACACAGCAGTGTTGTGGACGCCTGCATTCACCCGCACCCGCGAGTTTGAGACTAATTGGATTGGTTACAATGAGACTGGAGTGGCCGATGCCGATAACTTTTATCTCGTCTTCAACGAAGGTAGCCGTTGGCTCGTAAACCAGGACATGTCATTCACCATTGCAAAGATTGTTAGAAATGCTGATAGGCAAACGCTTGGAGAGTATGACGCATGCATTACAGCAACTGGAATGATGAAGGAGCATCTTGCTCCTCTTGCCGAGGGCGATGTTATAACTATCAACCATGGTTGGACCTATAACGAGGAGAATCAAGTAATACCTTTTATTGAGAATATGGTTGAAGGCAATGCTCCTGTGATGCATAATGGAGAACTGACTGGCCGAAACAATGATGAGAACTATAATTCAATGATTTATAGTCGCACTGCCTACGGATGTGATGCAACAGGCAAACACCTCTATATGATCGTTATTGACAAATCAACAAGTAGATATTATGGTGCCAGTGCTGGTTGCTCAACGACCGTGATGTGTCAAATATTAAAAGACCTCTACCCCGATGTCACTGAGATAATTAACATGGATGCAGGTGGGTCGGCTCAGATGATGGTTGATGGAAAGATTATCAACACTACAACCGAGGGCACACCACGAGCAGTTGCATGCGGATGGATGCTGGAAACCGAGGCGCCTGAAGACAACGAAATAGCATCTATTCAATTCTATGATTTCCGTGCCGATTTACCTATCTATTCGTCCTACACTCCACGCATTGTGGGTTTCAACCAGTATGGTGAAGTTGTGGACGACAACGTTACAGGCTTTACTCTTTCAAGCGATGAGACAATGGGCTATACTCAAGGATCTACTCTATTTCTTAGTGGGAATATAGGCGAAGGAGTTCTCACCGCTAACCTAAGTGGTATGACTGCAACTGTGCCCGTTAGAACTCTACAGGCGCAGCCTAGCATAGCAATGAAGCCTATGATTTTTGTGGATAATCGAGAATTTCCCATTGAAGTGAGTGCTACTCTTTATGGAAAGAAATATTATTATGATGGTGACAAACTGACGTGGCAGGTAGACGACCCAAGCATTGCAACAATCACTAATGGCAATCTTAAAGGTCTAAAAAATGGTAAGACAGCATTCTCTTGTATTATAGGAGACTTTGTTGATAATGACAGCATCACTGTTGAGATTAGTGACCAGGAATATATTGAGCAATCGTGGGATGGATGGGCTTTGAAAGGAGCTGGTGCAAAGAATCTGGTTCTAGACGAGAATGGAAACTTGTCATTCACCTATAACTCCAATCGTGCTCCTTATATACAACTTTCTAAGGACATCACTTTCTATAGCCTCCCCGATAGCATTTCTTTGACATTCACAAGCACTTTGCCATTGCAAATGGTTCAAATTGATGTGCGAAATACAGTACTTAACAAACTCAACTACTTGGAGTTTGGTAAGAATACTGGATTTGAGGCCAACAAGGAATACAAACTTGATTTCGACCTCAACGCAATGGGTGGACTCGACAACTTGCTGACCTATCCACTCAGCCTGCATGTTATCAAGTTCACTCCCGAGAAAAGCAATTATGGTGAACACGTTATTCAACTCAAGTCACTGAAAGCGCACTACCCTATCACTCCAGCGATTCCTGGAGACGTCAACAATGATGGTAATTTGACAGCCGCCGACGTTACAGCGCTTTACGACTTCCTTCTCAATAACGATGCCACCCACCTAATTAATGGTGACCAAAATGGCGACAACAACATAACTGCTGCCGATATTACAGCAGTATATTCCATTCTTTTAGGAAACCCAATTAATAAATAATAGCTATGTATCAATTAATCAATCTACCTTATGGAGCTAACGAGCTTGAGCCCGTTATTAGCGCCGAGACCATTGCTTTGCATCATGGCAAGCATTTGGCAACCTATGTGAACAACCTAAACAACTTGCTACTAGGCAGTGAGTTTGAAGAATCTCCATTGGAGGAGATAGTGGCAAAGGCCACTGGTGGCATATTCAACAATGCTGGGCAAATTCTAAACCACAACCTATACTTCGAGCAGTTACAAGCCCCGAGCGATGACAACCATCCACTAGGTAAACTGGCGGATGCAATCAACGAGCAGTTCGGCTCATTTGATGCATTTAAAGAGAAATTCACAGCTGCAGCTGTAACTCTTTTCGGAAGTGGCTGGGCATGGCTAGCCAGCGATGCCGACGGTAATCTTCAAATCTTGCAAGAGCCTAATGCTGGCAATCCTGTCACAAAAGGATTGAGACCATTGATGACGATGGATGTGTGGGAGCATGCCTACTATGTAGACTATCGCAACCGTCGTCCCGACCATATTGCAGCAATGTGGAGCATCATTAACTGGAAAGAAGTTGAACGTCGTTTTACAAGCATTTAACAAGGTTTATTTAAAAAAAGACAATTTGAATTTTTTAATTCTCACAATTTAAACTATCTTTGTCGGTTAAATATAATTATTAGCAATATGATTACATATCTAGTTACTGGGGCAGCAGGTTTTATTGGCTCTAACTTTGTGAAGTATATAACCTCGAAGTATGGTAACGACATCAAGGTTATTGTGCTCGATGCGCTAACCTATGCTGGAAACATCAACTCCATCAAGGAAGAACTGGAGTTGCCAAATGTTTCTTTTGTGAAAGGTGATATTAAAGATTACTGTGTGGTGAAAGAAATCTTTGATGACAACGACATTGACTTTGTGGTTAATTTTGCGGCCGAGAGTCATGTGGACCGTAGCATCGAGAATCCAAAGCTTTTCCTTGAGACCAATATATTGGGCACTCAAAACCTGCTCAATTGTGCTCGTGAGGCATGGGCCGATGGCAAAGATGACACAGGAAAGCCTGCTTATAAAAAGGGTAAGAAATATTTGCAAATTTCGACCGACGAGGTTTATGGCTCGCTTGAGAAAGATTTCGACGAGGCACAACCATTGCATGTTGATGATGAGTTGAAGCAGGTGATTGAAGGCCGTCACAATCTTACAACTTTTGGTAAGAAATTCTTCACCGAGGAAACTCCATTGTCACCTCGTTCGCCTTACTCTGCCTCCAAGACTAGTGCCGATATGATAGCAATGGCCTATCACCACACCTATAACTTCCCAGTTAACATCACTAGATGCAGCAACAACTATGGACCCTACCATTTCCCCGAGAAGTTGATACCATTAGTTATTCATAATATTCTCAATGGTAAGAAACTACCAGTCTATGGTAAGGGACTGAACGTTCGCGATTGGCTTTATGTAGAGGATCACTGCAAGGCTATTGACCTTGTGTTACGTAAAGGCAAAATAGGTGAAGTCTACAATATTGGAGGTTTTAATGAAGAGAGCAACATCAATATAGTTAAGCTCATTATTGACACAATCGCTCGCATCATGCGTGAAGAACCTAAATATCAGTCTTTGCTAAATTGCAATCTTGAAGATATTAATTATGATTTAATTACTTATGTTACCGACCGTCCAGGTCACGACATGCGTTATGCTATCGATCCAACTAAGATTGCAACTCAATTAGGATGGTATCCTGAGACACCTTTTACTGTGGGCATCGAGAAGACCATTAGATGGAATCTCGACAATCAGCAGTGGATTGATGATGTCACTAGTGGCGATTATCAAAAATATTACGAACAAATGTACGGTAATCGATAACCGTACTTTAAAATTAATAACATATGAAAGGTATAGTTCTTGCAGGAGGCTCAGGAACACGTCTTTATCCTGTGACCAAAGGTGTTTCGAAACAATTGGTTCCTATATACGACAAGCCAATGATATATTATCCCATTTCAGTGCTTATGCTTGCTGGTATAAGGGAAATTCTCATTATTTCTACACCTCACGACCTACCACAGTTTGAACGGCTTCTAGGTACTGGCGAGGAAATTGGCGTAAAGTTCAGCTATGCTGAGCAACCATCTCCCGACGGACTGGCTCAAGCATTCATCATTGGCGATGAATTTATTGGCGATGACTCAGTATGTCTGGTGCTAGGCGATAACATTTTTTATGGTCAGGGTTTCACCGGAATGCTCAAAGATGCGCTAGCTACTACTAGCACTACTGGTTGCGCTACCCTCTTCGCCTATGCAGTGAAGGACCCTGAACGTTATGGTGTGGTTGCATTTGACGAGAAAGGTAAGGCCTTCGATATTGAGGAGAAGCCTTCTCAGCCCAAGTCGAACTATGCTGTAACTGGACTTTATTTCTACCCCAACGATGTGATAGAAGTTGCAAAAAACATAAAGCCTTCGCCACGAGGAGAATTAGAAATCACAACTGTTAACCAGCACTATCTGTCACAGAATCGCGTAATGGTACAAACCTTAGGGCGCGGTTTTGCGTGGCTAGATACTGGTACTCCTGCTTCAATGCTCGACGCTTCCAATTTTATTGCTACTGTTGAGACTTGCCAGGGAGTGCAAGTGGCTGCTCTTGAAGAGATTGCCTATCGCAAAGGCTGGATTAATGACAAACAGTTACGCAAGTTGGCTAAGCCATTGGCAAAAAATGATTATGGGAAATATCTCCTCAACCTCATAGGTAAAATATGACAAAACCTAAGTTAATAGAACTACCAAAAATATGTGACCCGCGTGGCAATCTTTCATTTATTGAAAGCGAGGGACATGTACCATTTGAAGTTAAACGATGCTATTGGATATATGACGTGCCAGGCGGCATGTTCCGCGGCGGTCATGCCTTTCGTGAGCAAGATGAGCTTATAGTGGCATTATCGGGTAGCTTTGACGTGGTTCTCAATGATGGTAGCGGTGAGCAGCGGTTCCACTTGGCACGCTCCTACTACGGCCTATACGTTCCTCGCATGACTTGGCGCGCCATTGACAACTTTTCGACCAATTCGGTTGCATTGGTACTGAGTAGCACAGAATATGATCCCAGCGACTATATCGAAGACTTCAACGAGTTTATAAAACTTAAAAATGACTGAAACCGACCTACATAAGACTTCAAGCATTGACCATTGCAAGATTATTGACTTTGGCAAGCATCATCATCCCAATGGAAATCTTTCGGTGGCTGAGAATGGCGACCTTATCCCTTTTGACATTAAGCGAGTGTTCTATATTTATGACGTGCCTGGAGGTGAGGACCGAGGCGGTCATTCTCATAAGGCGCTTCAACAAGTTATTATAGCTATAAGTGGAGCCTTTGATGTGCTACTCGATGATGGCGTGAACCAACGAAACGTCACCCTCAACAGGCCCTATCTTGGTCTGCTTGTCATGCCTGGTGTGTGGAGCAAAGAACACAACTTCTCGTCAGGATCGGTGTGCCTAGTGCTAGCATCAGACCACTACGATGAGAGCGACTACGTTCGTGATTACGATGAGTTCAAGATACTGACTTCAAATAAAACCTCGAAATAAACACACATGAAATATAAATTTCTAGACCTGGCTAAAGCCAATGAACCATATATGGAACAGCTGCAAGAAGCAGCATGTAATGTGATTAAATCAGGCCGCTATCTGCGTGGCGAGCAAACAAACCTTCTTGAGCAAGAAATCGCTGGACTATGTGAAGCTAAATATTGCATTGCAGTTAGCAATGGACTTGACGCATTGAGGCTAATTTTGCGGGCATATATTGAACTTGGAGTCTTGCATCATGAAGATCACGTGATTGTGCCTGCCAACACCTACATCGCCTCGGTACTTGCCATTAGCGACAATGGTATGACACCATGTCTTTGTGACGCACGACCTGATACGATGAACATGGATTCATCGCTTATAGAGAATCTTATTACTCCAGCAGTTACTGCAATTATGCCAGTGCACCTCTATGGCACTCCTTGCTGGGATGAGGAATTGATGACTATTGCTAAGCGCTATGACCTCAAAATTATCGAAGACAATGCACAGGGCATAGGTGCTAAAGCTAATGTGCCTGGTATTAATGGGACGTTTACAACGGGAGGCCTAGGCCATGCTAGTGCCATTAGTTTTTATCCAACAAAAAACCTTGGTGCCCTTGGTGATGCTGGAGCTGTGGTCACTAATGACGAGGAACTAGCTAAAGCAGTGAGAACAATTGCCAACTATGGCAGCGACACTCGTTATCACAATATCTATATGGGGTTGAATTGCCGCATTGATGAGATTCAAGCTGCCATGCTCAGAGTTAAGCTACGTTATCTCAATGTTGAGAACATGCGTCGTTCAGAGGTGGCTGAAGCTTATAACACTCACATAACAAATCCCTTGGTTAAGAAACCCGACATCTTCGACGATATGCTACAAATATGGCATCAATACGTCATCCGAGTTGAAAAACGCGACGAAATGAGAAGCTATCTTGAAAAGAAAGGTGTTATGACCGATATCCATTATGCAACACCTCCACACCGTCAACCTTGCTATCGTCGTTTCCAGTCTTATAGGTTGCCTATAACTAACGATATTGCCGATCATGCCATAAGCCTGCCTATTGGCCACCCTATAACAGCAAGCGATGCCGAGCAGATATCTAAGATTATTAATGAATTCAAGGGGTAAAATTTCGGCTGCCATCACATGCAATTCGATAGCTATATATATGCCGTTTTTCTTCCTTTAGTATTTGCTGGATACTGGTTACTACGCAACAAGTTGTTGTGGCAGAACATGTTTCTGCTTGCGGCTAGTTATATCTTCTATGGATGGTGGGACTGGAGATTCTTAGGGCTGATTATCATAACTTCAACAAGTACATTTCTTTCGGGGTTAGTAATAAAGAATGACCGCTCTAGGCGTTCTAAGATTTGGCTTTCGTTAAATATTTTACTTAACTTGGGCATTCTTGCGGCATTTAAGTATTTCAACTTCTTTAAAGACTCCTTTGCCGACATATTAAGGCTTTTTGGTGCTAACCCAGACTTCCCTACTATCAACATCTTGTTGCCTGTGGGAATCTCATTCTACACACTGCAAGCCATAAGCTACAGTTTTGACGTTTATAACGGCAAAGCGAAACCCACACGCAACGTTATAGCTTTCTTTGTCTATATAGCATTCTTTCCACAACTTGTGGCAGGTCCTATTGAGAGAGCCAGAAACCTCTTGCCGCAATTCCTAAAGAGGAAGTCGTTTGATTACTACAACGCTGTTATAGGAATGCGACAGATATTGTGGGGACTGGTGAAGAAACTAGTTATTGCTGACAACCTTGCTGGTTATGTTGACAGCCTGCTATATCATCCCTCGGTAATGAGCGCGTCGTCAATCATTATGGCATCAATTCTATTTGCTTTCCAAATTTATGCCGATTTTTCGGGGTATAGTGATATTGCAATTGGGTCGGCTCGACTGTTCAACATAAAGTTGTTACCAAACTTTAACTATCCATTCTTCTCTCGCAACATGAAGGAACTGTGGCAGCGGTGGCACATATCTCTCATGACATGGCTTAAGGAATATCTTTATTTCCCTTTAGGTGGCTCTCGACGTGGTAAGTGGCGTACATGCCTCAACATCATGATTGTGTTTGCCATTTCTGGCTTGTGGCATGGCGCCGACTGGACTTTTATCATCTGGGGAACTGTCAATGGCTTGATGCTGCTGCCTTTTGTATTTCTTCCAAAAAAATCTTCCACTAATCATGCACGGTTTCGCGATATCCCTAAATGCATTCTTACTTTTTTGTTTTTTGCATTGATCTTTTTATCATTCCGTTCTCCAAATATAACTCACCTTCAAGAATGCATTAATACCCTTGTGCATGGTAGTTATCTTACCTTACCTATGGGAATCACTGCATTTTATTATATTATCCCGTTTGTGATAATCGAATGGCTCGGTCGTCGTCAAGAATTTCCTATAATGACCCTCAATATGCCCACAATCCTGCGATGGGTAATCTACTGGTCGCTGCTTTTCATTATCGCGTTCTATGGCGCGAAAGCCGATATTCAATATATTTATTTCCAATTCTAAGTTGCTATGAAAGATTCTATGAAGAAATTTGTCTTACGAACTTTGATAGCTGTATTACCAATACTGCTTTTCATAGCACTTTATGCCTTTGTCGACCCATTCCACATTGTGAACCCCATAACTCGAGACACAAATGGCCGTGACTCGGTAATGGTTGGAAATAATGCTGGTTTTGCATCAGTTGAAACCTATTTGTTGAACGATAATAAGTACCATTATGACTCCTTCATCTTGGGCTCATCAATGTCGCAAAATTTCAAGGCTAGTTACTGGAAACCTTATCTTGACAGCACAGCATCAATATTGCATTTCGACGCTTCAAGTGAGACTCTTACAGGCATAATCAACAAAATGCGTTTTCTCAATAAACATAGCACCACTATAAAGAATGCATTAATTGTTATTGAGACCGAAATGCTGGGTCGACAGCCTGTAGATGATGATATACTCTTCATTCAACATCCTGCCACCTCGGGCGCAGGAAACTGGTTTAAATTTCATCTGTTACACTTGAACGCATTTCGCGATATAACGCAAGTGAAATATGCACTATTTCCCGAAAGATACAAGGTAGAGATGCATCAGAAGAAAATGATCACTAATATTGCCCCCAACCGTATAGCACACCTTAATGAGATGTTCTATGGTGAAATTGATTCAATTATTTCAGTTTGCCCCGATAAATATTTCACGCCAAAGCTATTAGCTGAGCGTAAGCATGTTATCTTGCCATCAGCCGCGCAATATTCAATTGACGAACAAGTTGAACTACAACTAAAACAGATAAAGAGTATTCTCGACAGCAACAACACTAATTACATCATTATAATCCCACCATGCAACAACCGGCTCCAATTGTCGGATCAAGATTTGTGGGTGATGAAGTCCATCTTTGGTGAGGATAAAGTTCACAATTTCAGTAACCATCCTGACTTCGTTTTCAATGAACGTGTATATTATGATAATTTAGGACATCTTATCTCGGCTAAATGTAAAATCCTACTTGATAGTGCCTATTATGAGCAACAGCATCACTCCATAGTAAATCCCTATTTCAAACTGCATTAATCTCTATTTTGAGGTTTGCAATATTTTGTCTATATTTGCATTATTATTTAAACTACTATGACTTTAAAATATAGCACAAAACCAGCTCCAATTGGTGTCTTTGACTCAGGATTTGGTGGTCTTTCAATCTTACGAGAAATAAGGAAAGAACTGCCCCAGTATGACTATATCTTCCTTGGAGATAATGCTCGTGCGCCTTACGGTAACCGATCATTTCAATTGGTTTATGAATTTACGTTACAGGCAGTAAAATACCTGTTTGAACAAGGTTGTCACTTGGTGATTTTAGCTTGCAACACGGCTTCGGCCAAAGCTCTACGCTCCATCCAACAGCGTGACCTACAGAATCTTGACCCAAACCGAAGGGTGCTGGGCGTTATTCGCCCAACTGTAGAGGAAATAGGAAATATTACAAAAAGTCGCAATGTGGGAATCTTTGGCACCCCAGGAACTGTCCAGAGTCTTTCTTATGATATAGAGATAGGGAAAATGCATCCTGATATCAAGGTATACAGTCATGCTTGCCCAATGTGGGTTCCGTTGGTTGAAAATCGTGAGAGTGACGGGCCAGGTGCCGACTATTTTGTGAAGAAGGACATTGACGCGCTCATGTCTCAATGTGCAGACATAGATTCAGTGATTCTGGGATGTACCCATTATCCTCTGCTAATAGATAAGATAAAGAAATATTCTCCTTCTGGAGTAACCATTATACAACAAGGCCCCATTGTTGCAAAGAGTCTTAAAAATTATCTACAACGACATCCCGAAATGGAGGAACGTTGTTCTCTTGGAGGAACATGTCAATACTGTACAACCGAGGATGTGTCACGATTCTCTCCCCTTGCTTCTATATTTGTTAATCAAACAGTAGAAGCCCATCACGTCATTCTTTAATATAAGATTTACCATGGATTTAAAGTTTATCGCTATAATTCCTGCACGTTATGCTTCAACTAGGTTTCCAGGAAAACCTTTAGCAAAGATTTGTGGCATAACTATGATTAACCGCGTTTATAACCAGGTATCTAAAGCAATAGATAATGTTGCTGTAGCCACTGATGACCAGCGAATCTTCGATCATGTATTATCCTTTGGCGGGAAAGCTATTATGACTCGCCAGCACCATCGAAGTGGAACAGATCGATGCTGGGAAGCCTATCTTAACAATGGAGGAAATGAAGATGTTATCATTAACGTGCAAGGTGACGAACCATTCATTCAGCCAGAACAAGTTATTTCGTTGATGCAATGCTTTGACGATGTGAACACTCACATAGCAACCCTAGTTAAACCTTTTGATTCAAATGATAGCTTTTCGGCTCTAGAGAACCCAAATACAGCTAAAGTTGTAATTGATGAAAATAACAATGCGCTCTATTTCTCTCGTTCCGTAATCCCTTATATACGTGGTATCGAAAAGGAGCTATGGCCGTCTAAACATCAGTATTATACACATCTGGGGATGTATGCCTATCGTGCTGATGTTTTAAAACAGATAACGAGTATCCAACCTTCAACTCTTGAAATTGCTGAATCTCTTGAACAACTTAGATGGTTACAAAATGGGCTGAACATTAAAGTTGGCATTACTAATCATTCATCAATAGGCATTGATTCTCCACAAGATTTAGAGCGTGCCGAACTTTATTTGTCAAATAATTCGTAATAACCATGTCAATAGACCGAAGCACACCGCCTCCAATAAGCGACATAAGTAATCTTTCACTTAATGTGCCAGAACCAGTTGTTTTATCTAACGGCATGAAGTTGTGGGTTGTAGGCAACGGTGAAGATGAGATCAATAAGCTAAGTATATACATGACTGGTGGCGCTTTTCAAGAAGACTGCCCAATGCAGGCTACAGCTTGTTCTATGGCAGTGTTTAACGGGAACAAGAATATGACTTATGCACAGATTGCTGAGGCTATTGACTTCTATGGTGCCTGGCGTTCAATGCAAGTCTACGATAACTGTACTGCTTTTGCAATATCTTCGCTTAATGAGAATTTCGAAAGAACATTACCGATATTTATTGACAGTCTCAGATTCCCAACTTTCCCAGATAATGAGTTTGAACTAAACAAACGACAACTTTCGGTAAATTGTGCCACTGCACGTGAGAAAGTAAAATATATTGCCAACAAAGCAATACTGCGTCTTTACTACGGTGAAAATCATCCTTTGGCAACCGACCCCACTCCCGAACACATTAATTCTCTCACTCAAAAACATATTTTAGATTTCTATAATCAACACTACAAGGCTCAGAATTGCAATCTTGTTATCGCAGGTAAAATTACTGACAGAGAGCTCAACACTCTAGAAACAGTGATGTCAGAATGGAAAGCCGATAACCAGCCAACTCCTATTTCCGAGCCACCGGCCTCACCATCTAGTGAGATGCTCAAGATTGTGAATAAATCGGGAGCTGTACAATCGGCAATCTTTATGATGCTTAAGACAGTGCCACGTGGACACAAAGACTATTTCAAACTTCGCATTCTCACCACTTTGCTTGGTGGTTATTTCGGTAGTCGCCTCATGGCCAACATACGTGAGGATAAAGGATACACTTATGGCATTAACGCTATCTTAAGCGGCAGAGCTTTTGATGGATACATAGGAATCTCAACAGAATGTGACACCCAGCACACATGGAATGTCATAAACGAGACGAAGAAGGAGATGTCTAGGCTTAGAAATGAACTGATTCCTGATAAAGAGCTACAAATAGTAAAACGTCATATGCTCAGCGAAATGGCCAAAACCCTCGATACACCCTTCAACATTGCCAGCTACATTGGCAATATGTTCTGCTATGGGCTCTACCCCACCTATTTCAACGAGCATGTTGATAAGATTATTAATGTTACTAGCGAGCAATTACTTGTTACAGCACAAAAGTATCTTGACAACTCAAAGCTCAGAATAGTAATAGCTTGCGATATCAGTAAATTGAATTCTGACACTAACAAAGCAAATGACGCTTGATGTTTTTTGATAAAAAATTAAGCAAAATGTTGCACAGAATAAAATAAAGTAGTACCTTTGCAGTCGCAAAAGTCAAATGGCGGGATAGCTCAGATGGTTAGAGCGTCGGATTCATAACCCGGAGGTCCTGAGTTCAATTCTCAGTCCCGCTACTTTTCAAGAGACTCAAAGGTTGTTTTGAGTCTCTTTTTTAGTTTTATATCCACGATGAACAATAAGTTGCGAAAAATTGAATTACTTGCTCCGGCCAAAAATTTAGAGATTGGCATTGAAGCCATTAAGCATGGTGCAGATGCTGTATACATTGGAGCTCCATCGTTTGGTGCCCGAGCACAAGCGACTAATACTATAAATGACATTAATCGACTCGTGGATTTTGCTCATCAATATCAAGCAAAGATATATTGTACCGTTAATACAATTCTTTACGACAACGAGCTTAAAGATGTAGAGGCAATGATTCATAGTCTATATAGCGCTGGGGTAGATGCAATCATTGTTCAAGACATGTCGCTCTTAAGGCTTGATTTACCTCCTATTGCACTTCATGCTAGCACTCAATGCGATATAAGAGATGCCGAAAAGGCTCTTTTTTTACAAAAAATGGGGTTCTCCCAACTAGTCTTAGCTCGGGAACTCACAATAAGCGAGATCAATGAAATTGCTAATAAAGTGAATGTGCCTATTGAGACCTTTTGCCATGGAGCTTTATGTGTGAGCTATAGTGGTAGATGTCAAATAAGCCAGGCTATTAAGAATCGAAGTGGCAACCGTGGAGAATGCGCTCAGTTCTGCCGTCTAAGCTACGACCTCGAGGACGGTGATGGCAATATTCAGCTAAGGCAGAAGCATTTACTCTCATTAAGAGACTTCAATGCTCACAATCGTCTTGAACAAATGATTGATGCAGGTGTATCTTCTTTCAAGATTGAAGGACGTCTTAAAGATATGGAGTATGTTAAAAATGTTGTAGCCTATTACAGCCAAGCTCTTGACAAGATAGTTGATGCTAAAGAGAATATTGTTAGAAGTTCTATAGGCAAGACAAATCTCACATTCTCACCACAACTTGAAAAAAGTTTCAACCGCTCTTTCACCCACTACTTTTTAGATGGTCGTCACCCTGATAATGGCTCCTCAATGGCCTCCATTAACACTCCCAAGTCTCAAGGAGAATTCCTAGGTAAAGTAATTAATGTTCAGAGAAATGAAATCACGCTTGATGCTGCAGTAGCTGTTGCTAATGGAGATGGTATCAGTTTCTTTGACCGAGATGGCAATTATAATGGTTTTCGTATCAATAAAGTTATTGGCAATAAACTGTATCTTAAAGAGCGATGTAACTTAAGCCGTGGAGATGTGCTTTATCGAACTTTTGACAAAGCATTTACCGATGTTCTGTCAAGAAATTCTGCTCAAAGAACTATTGATGTTGATTTCACACTTTGGGTGTCAGGCAATATCCTGTGCCTTAAAGCTCAAGATGAGAGTGGATGTGCTGCAACACACTCAATTATTCTTGAGAATGAGCCTCAACAGGCTATGAAACCTCAAGCAGAGAGGCAGCGACAAGTGTTGGCAAAGTTAGGAGATACCGTTTTTACAATGCGTGAATGCAAAATTAATGATAATGTGTTTATTCCAGCTTCTTTGCTTACTAGACTAAGGCGCGAGACAATCGAGTTGCTTCTCACTAGCCGAAAAATCTCATATCAGCGTGATTTAAGAAAACAAGAAGATTTAACTGCCGTATTTCCTTATGATACTCTCGGAAGTTCAGATAATGTTGCTAATACATTGGCAGAGAAAGTATATCGTGATCACGGAGTCAAAAATATTGAGCCAGCTATCGAACAAGGGAAGTTAATCAAAAACCAGGCAGTAATGACAACACGTTATTGTCTGCGACGTGAGCTGGGTGCTTGCCTCAAAGACAGTAAAACTCGCAACAACCTACCACCTACTCTAATGCTGAGAAATGGTAGAACGTTGCTAAAAGTTGATTGCGACTGCAAACTTTGTGAAATGAGAATTTCAATCGTCAAGCAATAAAAAAAAGATACTCAGTTGTCGACTTAGATAAGCTTGCCAACAACTGAGTATTTATAAAATATTCTCACCAGAGTGAGATAAAGCTTTTCTTCTTAGAAGTTGTAACCCACGTTGAGTGTGAATGAGTGATTCTTGATTGAGTTGTGAATCAAGGCTCTTGTGCGCTTTCCATTAACATTTACCAGACCAGCATCATAGTTGAAACCTGCGAAATACTTCTTCTTATAGGTAACACCAGCACCAAAAGCTATACCCATATCAAATGGGTTTACATAATTGCTCTTGTAGCTATTGATGTTTTCAAGTCCCAAAATACGCACTTCATCTCTTGAAAGAATATCTTCGACTAATTCTATTCCAGGATCAACTGAGAATTTCTTGTTTCCAGTAAGATTAAATGATCCCAGACTACTTCCGTCAACTTCATTTTTTACAGAAGTTTTTCCACTTAAACCATAGGCAAAATAAGGACCAAGGTTTACTTGTATTTGATAATCGTTATTGATATCATAGCGATAAGAAGCTTGTGCTGGTATGCGAACGTTGTGCATGGTCACATTAGCAGAATACTCTGGCAAATTGCCTTCATAAATCTTACTAAAGTCGCGTTTAAAGTTAAGTTTAGTACCAGTAGCGACATAGTAAAGTCCTGTATTTACCCATAAATTCTTCAAGATGGGGATTTCTACACTTACTCCAAAAGTCAATCCAGCTTTGCGATGAATACCAAGCTCATAAGGTCTATTACCAAATGCCGATACTACTACATCATTAGTAACATTGTTTTTCATACCCATGACGTTAAGACCAGCTCTAATTCCATAGACAATTTTTTCATGTGATCTCTCGGTAGAGAAGAAGTCGCTGAACTTTTGTGCCGAAACACTTAGGGTGCAAACAGCCGCAAGTGCAATTAAGATGAATTTTTTCATTTCGTTTATTGTTTTATAATTTCTAATCGTTTTTATTTCAGAATGCAAAGTTACTACTTTTTTCCAAATAATGATCAACTCATTGAAAAAAAACAAATATGGGCATGAAAATGATTTACCCATCTAAAAAAAGTGCTAGCCCTTAGTCTAGGCTAGCACTAAATTATTGATTGTATAGATAAATAGGAATTTATCTAATTATCAACTTCCTAAAAGGATGTTATAGACAGCTGTTACATCGGCGGCAGTGATTACACCGTCACCATTTTGATCAGGATTTACTGCACCAGTGTAATTGTCGTTAAGAATGATGTTGTAGAGTAATGTTATGTCGGCAGCAGTAACCACACCGTCGCCGTTCACGTCACCAGGAACAACTACTACAGGTGCCTCAAACTTGGCAGTGGTAACACCATAAGCGGCGATGCCTTCAACTGCGTAGGTGATAGGAGGCACTACTGTTGCGTTCTCTGGTTTAGCGCTGATCATCTTAATGCCTGTGTGATGCAATGGGTTGGTAGCGTCATATGCCACCATGTCAGGAACACTTGTTCCCTCTCCACAAGAGATGTAAGCCCAATAGATGTGCTCACCGTCACCAGTGATTTGAGTGATACCAGTAATCTCGTCTCCTGAACCCTCGAGCAGGATTGGAGAATCATCGATCAGAACTGCGTCTTCGGCAACGGTAGCCAGGTTTTGCTTGGCGTTGAGAGTAGCGAGAGCAATGCGATAGAGGCCTGGTACCGACCCTCCTACATTGTCTTTTTGAACAAAGAAATATAAGTAACCATTCTCCTCATCAAGATAGAATGATGTCATCTGCACATTGTTCAGGTAAACAGGCAACTGCTTGTCGGGGTGGTCTGCGCCAGTACCATCGGAATAGAGCATACTCCTGTCGAAGCGGAAGATTCCCTGTCCATTGAACTTCTTAGCAACCCAGTAAACATTATTGCGAGTAGTGCCGTCGGCTGCAATCACGTCGGTAGCACGCATTGTCATACCTGCTCCAATAGCACCATAAGTAATTTGGTCATTGTAGTAAGGCAGCCAGTTGTTCTGCATAAAGAAGGGCTGAGTACCATAGAGGCCTACTGTGTCAGCGCTCATCTCGTGGATGCCCACGTTGCGGTCGGCAATATAAATCTTGTTGTCGATAGAAGAGATGTACATCGAGAATGGATCCTCAAATGCCTTGTAGCCCACGTTGTTGAGCACGGTCACACGATACCACATTCCGTCGGTGTTATTGACGTAGAAGAGCTCGCCGTCACCGCCGTTAGCTTGTGCATCGGCACCTTGATACTGGAAGTAGTGCCCTGCGCTTGCCACGTAGATGCGGTTCTTATAGCTCTGGATGTTGAAAGCGTGCTCACCTGTGTTGAATTCTGTGTCGATTATATTGCCGTCATTGTCACGATACATGAGTCGGCAGTCCTTCGTGGCGAAGTAGAGGCCGCTTGGGCAGCCAAGAGTAGTACCCGAGCCAGTGATTGACGGGTCGCCCTGTATATTGAGGTATTGCCACTGTGGAGCAGCTTCGTAGTCATTAACAGAAGTTGATGCAACTTCACACAGAACATTGCTCTGGCTGGGCTCAAAGACGCCAGCACCAAGCACGGGAGGAGTTACGTTGAGCACGCGCAGGCTCTGGATGGTTGAAGGCACAGCGCCTTTCTCCATATAGTTAATGTGCGAACCGAGCTCCATGTGCTCAAGTGCTGTACATCCTGCGAATGCATCTTGGAAGATGTTGGTCACAGTACTTGAGATGTTCACAGTGTGAAGTTTAGTACAGTTGGCGCAGAGGTTCTGAGGAATCTCACGTGCGCCTTCCTCGGTGTTGAGAATCTCAAGGTCGCTTTCGAGGAAGGCATTAGGATTAACTGTCATTCCAGCTTTGTAGGTGAATTCCTTAATGGCTGCACGGTAGAATCCGTAGTTGCCAATTTCGTTGAGAGCTGGAAGGTCAATGTCGGTAAATGGAGAGAATGCCATACCATAGTTGTCAATAGTCTCGATGGCGGCGTTGGTAAGAGTTGTGCCAATCTCGCCTTCATGAGCAGTCACAAGCAGACGAGTGCCAGCAGCGTTTGTCAAGACACCATTGTTGAGAGCGAATGCACTGTTTCCTGCACCAAGCTCAATGTTGGCAAGGTTCTCGATAGGACCAAATGCTGCATTGCCGATAGTAGCAACGGTAGATGGCAACTTGATGCTAGTAATGGCGTTAGCACCTGCAAAAGCAGTAGCTCCAATAGATGTGACACCCTCTGGAAGCTCAATCACGCCAGCTAGACCGCTATTGTAGAATGCAGAAGCGCCAATGGTCTTAAGTGTAGTAGGGAAGGTGAAGTTCTGGAGAGCGGAACATCCGTTGAAAGCACTCTGCTGAATAGAAGTGATGTCACCAAGGAAACTTACAGAATTCAATTGAGAGCAACCGAGGCACAGGTTCATGGGAACAGAAGTGATGGTTGCAGGCAGCTCAATGCTCTTGAGGTGGTTGCAACCCTGGAATGCATCTGAGCCAATAGTAGCGATTTTGTTGCCTTCCTCAAAGATAACCTCTTCTATACCACTACATCCCATAAAGCAGCTTTGTGGAATGTCGAGAAGTTCGCCACCCAAAACAAGCTGCTTGATTGTTGGGTAGTTGTGGAATGGTTGGAGATTGCTTACATAGTCACTGGTGTTCATGGGACGCAAGATGATAAGAGTGTCCAATGGAGGCAGGTCTGCATTTGTTGCACCGAAAGCGTTCCTATTGAACTTAAGTGGCGTTTCGCTCTCCATGAAAGTGAGTTTGCGAATACCAGTGTTGGCAAATTGGTTTGAAATAAGTGTGCTTGTTACTCCACTAGGAATAAATGCCTCTGTAATGTTGGGGCATTCCCAAACGGTACCGCTACCCAACTTTGTGGCTGTCTCGGTAACGGGGTAGTTGGTCAAGCTGGTACATCCACGGAAGCAGTTGTTACCATAGCTCACGCAAGTGGCGGGGAGATGAATCTCCTTGATGTCGCGGCAGTTGACAAAAGCATTTGCATCAATGGCAACCACGGTGTAGGTGATGCCCTCGTGGTCAAAAGTCTCAGGAATGTTGACGATGTTATTCTCATCGCCAGTGTAGAAAAGCGAGTCTTTGATAGTTACACCATCCTCTTGATGAGAGGTAATAGTGTACTTTGTTAATGTAGCATTAGTGCCTGTTGTGCTCCAGTTGTAACCTAACTCTGTGAATTTGGCCGCATTGGCCATCATCACAACAGCAAGTGACAGGATTAACAGTGAAGCACGCATCCATGATAAACGAGTAATGTTCTTGCTCATAGTGCTTTGATTTATTAGTTAATATTTTATTTATTGATTTTAAAATCAGTATTTTATGGTAGTAATATTTAGATGATAAAAACCTCAATATTTTTAGATTTACAAATTTAATGAAAAAACAATTAAAAAACTTGCATTTTTATCTAAAAAAATGCAAAAAGCTAATAATTTATTTTTAAAGCATCATTTTAGTCTATCTATGTATTGTTTCAAAATCCTAAAATATTTGAGTATAAAAATGTAATATCCGAGCTTGTGATGCTTCCGTCGGCATTAACATCGCCTCGACTTATGTGATCATTTGATATCCCCAATAAAAGATTATATAAGCATGTGATATCCGAAGAATTTACTTCTCCATCACAATTAACATCTCCATTAAGTTTTTCAAGCAAGTATTTAATTCCAGCATCAATATCAAGTTTACCATAGCCCCATTTCTTTGGAACTCCATTTTCAACATACGAATCTTTATAGCAAGTGGCCTGCAGTATCTCACGAATATTTGAGGGCGACAATGATTTGTCAATCTCAAGCCACAACGCAATGGCTCCAGTTACTACAGGAGTCGACATTGATGTCCCACCTTCGAGACCATATGGATATTCAACACCATTTACAACATTATCAACTACTAATGCGGGATCTTGATATGCAGAAACATATCTACTTACCGATGATGCAACTTGATAACCAGGAGCTACCACATCAGGTCGGGGCTTGTTGAGCGCGTCAGGACCAAAAGATGAAAAATAAGCAATATCATAAGGATAGCATCGAGATACTGTTACTGTATCACCACTCATCATCACAAACGAATTGTTAGAACAATAAGCACCTACTGATATTACACTGTCGGTAGTTGCCAGGTCGCTAATGCAACATCCTCCGGCTACACCACCAACCCAACTTGAGAGTCCGCTACTAGAAAACACAACCTTGCCACCGCTCCAGCCCATCAGTGTTTCACCACTTGGAGCTTTATTAATCAATCCTATACGATATTTGCTCTTGTCGGTACTGGTGTAGTCTACTTCCACAAGTGAATGAAAATGACCATTGCTCTCTATGGCACAAGCAAAGTAAAGCGCTCCTGTAAAATATTTGGCAAATATTGAATCGGTCTCACTGGAAACTATATAGACACTGTCGATAGCAGCATCTCGGGGAATATCCAGACGATGGACAATCGTGTCCGACTTTATGTCCCATATCACAATGTCAACCGTGTGTCTGTTTGGAGATTGTGACCACATGCTGGTATATCCTGTCAGAGGTTCACGGCTAGTCCAGTTGCTGATGAATGTGGCAAGAGAGTCGTTGTCAGATAATTGTTTTCGTATATTCATCGGTATATGGCCATCATTGCCTGCCGACACCACACAGATTCGTCCAGGACCAGTCATTTCATTGAACAGACGGCAAAGCGTTGATGTTCCATCATGAGCGCCATCATTGCTGCCAAGACTCATGTTGATAACAGCGGGGAGCCCCATTTGGTCAGCATAGTTGAATATATATTTAATTGAATTAGCTATATTAATATCAGTAAGTCCATTCTCAGGCATTACGCACGACACTATTTGAGCACCAGTAGCAACTCCGTTATAGCCATTTTCCATGTAACTTCCAGCTGCAGTGCCTGTCGTGTGTGTGCTGTGCATCATTGTAGTGTCATCGGTAGTTAGCAACCTTATCTGCTCTGGAGTGGTATACTCACTCCCAGGCAACGACATTCCGTCAATGACAGGTGCGGTGCCTGTTGTGTCACATGGCATATACACTCTCACTATGCGATTGTTTCCATCTTTATCCATAAAGTTGATGTGATTGAAATCCATTCCCGCATCAATCATGCCCACCACTACCCCACGTCCAGTGTAAACAGGGTTTGTGTAGCCTTCATAATCGAAGCTCGCTAATGGAAATCTCGATAGTTCTCTTGCTTTATCATTGCATAGAGTGAGATGTCTTGCCAACTCTATCCTTTCCACTCCTTCAATCATCAACATGCGTCCTATACAATCTATTGGCACACTCACTGTGACTATATTACCAAAGCGCGAATTAATTGTAACTCCTGTCTCAAGCAATCTTTCGAGCACATCATCACTTTTAACACAAACAAAAGCCTCAAGACTCTCATCGCTAGTCAATCGTCCTTGTTTTAATATTGTAGTCTTATGCTTTGCAAGCTCTATTGCCGAACGAGCCGAGAACACGCCAGCATCACACATTAATGAACAACAAAGCAAAACAGTTAATATCAGAGAATATCTTTTCATGATTATCATATTATGAATTATGCAAAGTTAATAATTTGCCTCAATAAAAGCAAGAAAAATCCCGATGATGAGATTTCGACTCACCATCGGGATTCAGATCTGATATTTTAATAGTTTATTGCAGACCCTCAACATACTTGCGAAGTTGCTCGTTGTTTGGATCAAGCTGCAACCATTTAGTGAAATATTCTTTTGACTTATCGTTTTGACCCTGCTTCAGATAGTAGTTGGCCATGTAACGATAGCACATTTGATAGTAATAGTTAGCATTCTTGTTATCTTTGTGGGCGTCAACAGCCTTTTCAAGTTTCTGATATGCATCTAATGCTGTACCGTCAAATTCTGTAGCCTCACTCAACAACATGATGCGAGAGTTCAAATAATAGTTACTTACATCATCAGGTTGCTTTTCAATAACTTCGTCTGCGGCTTTTTTAGCACGAGTCAAAGCATCTTTCTTAACAGCCTCGTCGGTAGTGTTCTCTGCTACGCGAACATAAGCGTTAGCAAGGTTGTAAATGTCATCAATTGTATAGTTACCTGAGTCTACTATTCGTTGACGCAATTCAGCACCTTTAGCAAATTCTTTGTTGTTATTGTAGATGTTAATAAGCTGATTGCGAATGGACTTGTCCTCAGGGAACAACTGCATTGCCTTCTCAAATTCTGTCACGGCCTCATCCGAACGGTTAAGCTTAGCGAGTGCCGAGGCAAAATAAGTATAGTCTGAAGATAGATAGTAAGTGTTAAATTTCTCAGGGAATGCAAAGAACTTCTTACCAGTTTCAATCGCTGCTTCCCAGTCTTCTTTTCCATATTCGCTGTAGAGCTTGAGGCGATTAGCAAAGAACTTATTGTCTAAACTCTCGTCCGAATTTATCAGTTTGTTGCAAACGTCAATAGCTTTATCGTTTTCCTTATTCATCCACAGCAACTGTGCATAACGAACCTCATCCTTAGCAAAGTGGTTGGGGTTGTCATAGTACTTGCCATAGTATTCAAGAGCTTTGGCAACATTGTTGTTCTCAAAATACTTCTCGGCGAGCTCACGCTGAACGAGTGCATTGTTAGGAACTTGAGCAAGAAGATTCTCAAGACCATTGAGCGCACGGGTTGGGTTCAGGAAGAAGTCCACATTGGCGGCCTTCACACGGCTCTCAATATTGTTGGGCTCGTTTTGATAAGCCAACTCATATTGTCCAAATGCTTGGCCCCACTCTTTCTTGTAGCCCAGATCATCACCCTTAAAGATATAGTAGTCGGGATCTGCTGGATTCCACTTGAATGCGTTGGCAGTATGCTTATTAATTTGCTTAGCATAAGCGTTAGCATCAGCATAGTAATAAGCATTTGCTATAGCTATCGCGAGTTTAGGGTTCTTCTTCGAGAGCTTCTCAGCTTGCTTGAAGAGGTTCTCTGCGACTTTAACGTTGCCATTCTTCAGCTCGATTGCTCCCTGACCAACATAGTTGAATGGATTCTTAGCATCAGCCTGAATGCCTTTGTCATAGTAAGACTTTGCAAGAGCGAGGTCTCCCTTGTGGTAGGCAATCTCACCAAGGTAGTAGTAGGCCTCGGTAAGCTTGGTCTCTGCATTGTTAAGATTTCTTTCAAGCAATTCTTTGGCATCGTCAAGCTTGCCAATCTTGTAGAAATCAATACCATCTTTGTATCCTTGTGCATTTAATGCGAAGGATCCGCATGCCAGAAGCATGGCTGCAAAAAACAATTTAGTTTTCATCGTTGTAAGTATTAAATAGTTTATAATTTATTTGTCTGTTTATCTCTTGTCTTACGACAGTTTTTTCTATTTATTCTTCGCCTCCAACATTTACTATGCGCATTGGTACTGCAGCTGGTGAAATGCCGGTTTGAAGTATTATTTTTTGACCTATACTGCCTGTCAGGAACACGAAGAAGTCATGATCAACAGTTCCTAGCGGAGAAGCATCTATAGCATATATCTTTCGAGTCAAAGGATAATCACCATTAAAAATATATGCTTGATAGGGTTTATAATCTTTAATATTATCCTCGGTTCTAACACCAAGAACCTTTATCTGATCGGTGAATTTTGTCTCTTGACGAGAGGTGCTATCACTTTGAAGCTCTGCATATTTCTCCTCAACTGTGCTTGCTGTCGATTTCATGTCGCTTGTTATCCAGCTAACACCTATTACACCTATAACGTTACGAGACTTCTTCACTATGTCAAATACCTCTTGAGAGCTGCCTTGAGCATAGAACTCAATGGGCAAATCTTTACCGCCATTGAACTTGTCTTTTATGTAATGCAACACGCCCGAACGGTTCTTGTCAAAGACGACTTTAATTGGCTCATTCTTGAGTTTTGTTGGATATACATCACCCCAAGTTTTTGATTTGCCTGTCATAATGTCGGCTATATCATTCATCGACAAGTAATCGATGTCGTTCTCATTGTTTACAATCAATGCAATTCCATCAACTGCAATGCAGCGGGAACGATAGGCACGGCCTTGACCTTTAAGAATCTTCTTTTGGTTTGGTGTCAAGTCGCGATAAGCAATGATTACATTGGTCTTCTCGTTTAACAATGAATCAAGAGCTGCGGCTTCATCAACATACCTGCTCAAGATGCTGGCATCTTTATAATGATACTCAAAGACCTCAATCTCCTCGTCAATAATATTCTTGAACGATTCATCACAGTACACCTTGCCTAGTCCTCTCACACCACCCTTTTTAATTTTAGTGCAGGAGCACATTAGTGATGCAAGAACCGAAATAACAATCAATGATAATATAAATTTATTTGTTTTCATAATTCTTTGTTTTTAAACTTGTCATTAATTATTACGGTCTTCTAAATCTCTCAATCGATAATAGTCTATGCCTTTTATTTGTCTATAGCAGCGATATAATCCATATACTGCCAATATCACGGCAAACACATATCGCGAAGTGAGCCAAGGCTCGGTTGTCCATCCAAAGAAATTGATATACAAAAGGTATGCCATACCAAAATACACCAAAATCATAAATATACCGAAGAATATTCTGATTGCTTTAAATAACATTGATGTCTTAAATTTCATATATCAAAATCTTAAATTTTAACATTAGACGAACCCTAAAACAAATGGTTTATTACATTTTAAGGAAATAAGCACTTTTTTCGTCTATATATTAACGTGTAAAATTAATAAAAAAATAAGTACGAAATTCAATAATGGATTATTATTATAAAATCTTAACGATTTATTGTGAATCTGACACCTTGTCCATCGACAGTTCATCAAATCTGAAATAGCTGTCAACTAAGGCTTTGCCACGCATTAATGAGGTGTTTACTCCTTCGCCTCGCCAGTATTGGCGAGTTGTAGTAAAGTCTACACGATATTGTGGTTGGTGGTTGGCATCTAGATTCTTTCTCACATCTACTGCTAGCGAAGTGAATGATATGGAATCAACACCACTTTCACGATAGGCATTGAAGTATTCTCGCACATCCTCATGACCGGCTGAATGTTTGCCCATAAAATCGCTCATCTCAAAGTTGCAAGTCGAGAGCATGTCGGCCAAGCTCCATTGTTCTAGGCCAGAAAGGAATCTGCCAACAAGAGCTTTAACCTGATCTCGTTCTTCAAGAGTGAGCTCGCTAAGTCTGAACTCTTCATAACGGCTTCTGGCATCACCAATATGCTTGCCACTGGGGAATTCACGCATATACCTTTCCACATCCTGCTTGGTGTTGCGCACTATAACATTATTCCACATCACATCGTCGAGTTTGTCGCGAGCATCCTTCAAGTATTTGCTGTTAGGATGATTGGTAATGAATGTGCGAATCTGGTTTTCATCATTACTAGACTGAACCTGCTCCCACATTGTCTTCTCCCCAATCAGCAAGTTATACATGTGCTTGGCTTCGTCAAAATGTTCTCCATTGGGATATGTATCTATATACTTCTTGTAATCGGCAATTTCTTGCGATTGTTCACATTTTTCCCACATTGATTCTTCATCTTGATGCGACAATCCAAGATATAAGGCTCCACCCACTATTGCCAAGGCAATAACAACAGCCAAAGTGATAATAATCCAACTGTTATTGCTCTTTTCTTGATGATGATTGATATTATGATGTTGATTGTTGGTTGGCATGAGTTGACGAGCTCCACAACGGGGGCAATACACGTCGGTATACGCAACATTCTCATATCCACAATTTGGGCATTTCATAGTTAGCATTTATTTTTTTAACTTGCAAAATTAAAAAAGATAAAACAAAACTGCAATAGATACCGCAAATTATTCTTGAATTGATAACCACAGCAATCTGCCTATAAGATGCCCACACATTCAACACAAGCGCATTGCACCATGAAGAATCGTCATATTATTTGAATAGACTAAAAAAAGCCGCAGGAAAAATTCCTACGGCTTTTAATATGAATGTTATTTCTTTTGAAATATCACACTTGAGATTAGTTAGCGCCTTGAAGTTTAAATGTTACTGGCAAGGTGTACCATACACGCACAGGGTCACCAACAGCGTTGCGTCCAGGCGAGAACTTAGGCAGGGACTTGCAGACGCGTTTTGCCTCATTGTCAAGATCCTTGTCTACACCACGTACAACCTTAACCTCACCAATTCTACCATCTTTCTCAACAACGAACTGTACAACAACTTTACCTTGAATGTTATTGTCGGCTGCTGCTTGAGGATAGCGGATGTTGCTGTTCAAGTATTTCATGAGAGCACCATCACCACCGGGGAACGAAGGCATGTGAGCGGCCGAAGTGAACACCTCATCCTTTTCAGGTTTTGGTTCTTCCTTCTTGGGCTCTGGTTTAGGCTCCTCTTTCTTAGGCTCCTCTTTCTTGGGCTCCTCAGTGATTTTAGGAACAACAACTTCCTCAGTTTTTCTTGTTTCCAGAATGGCGTTATCTGTACCCTTGTCTTCATTAACGGCTGCGATAACACGTTCGTCTTCCTGTTGAGCTTGAACGGTCTTGGGGGGCTCCTTCACTTCTTTATCTTCTACGATATTAAGCTCAGTCACTTTTTGTGAATTTTGAACTTCCTCCTCAACAACTTGTTCCTTCTCTTCAGGAATTTCAATCTCTTGTTGCTGTTCCTCTTCTTCAAGTTCTTGCTCCATCTGTTTTGCAAGAGCTTCTTGTTGAGCACGCTCAGCCTCAAGACGACGCTGTTGTTGCCAGCTATTATAGGCTGCCCAACCATAAGCAAGAAGAGCACAGATAGCTATACCAATAAGAGTGTAAATAACAGATTTGTTGTGACGCTTTGGAGAGTCACTTCTAATCTCATAGGCACCAAAGTCCTTATTTTTACCTTCAAAAACAAGGTCTAGCCATTCCCTCGATGAAAGATCAACATCTTTTGCCATAATGTTTTCTTTTTAAAAGTTAGACAAAATTATTTTGCACCAAGAGCATGACCAACTTTGTGCTCATAGAGCGTTGAGTCTTGCTTGTTTAAACTCTCAATCTGGTAGGTCGAGATCTCATTAATCTGCATCTCATCCAGCATTCTAACCACGTCTGCATAGCAGGCGTTTGCAGTTGGCTTGATAATGATAATAGGACGCTTAGCATTAATATCAGCAGCTTGTTTCTCTCGAGCAACTATTACCCTGGCATTATAGATCGAATCATTGATTTCGCCTTTCTTCCACTGGGCTTTTAGTTTGTTAATCTCGACAAGAAGCTCTTTGTTACGCTTTTGAAGCATGTCACGAATAGCGTCTTTTTCTTTACCAAACTTAATATCATTTAAAGTGAAGTTCTCCATGTCAGGCTGACCTTCATAGAAGTAAATCTTACTATCGGTCGATGTCTGCTGACCATTCTTATCGGTGGTTACATTACCATCGAGGATAAATGTGATCGCATCACTCTCTTTAATCTTTGTCTCTTCTTCTTTGTCGACCTTTTCGTTGGTTGGCAACACAAGGTCAAGGGTCTGAGACTTCAACATTGTTGTACACAACATAAAGAAGGTAATCAACAACATGTTCATATCAACCATAGGAGTAAAGTCGATACGGGTGTCAAATTTTTTCTGACGACTTTTGTTTTTCTTTGCCATATCTCTTATTCCTCCGCTTCTTGTTTTAATGAAGTCATCAAGGTGAACTTGTTTAACTTCTCGGTCTGTAAATTATCCATAACAACCTGAACTAGACTGTATGGACAGTTTTGTTCGGCCTTAATAGCCACTAAGTGACCACCTCTAAGATCATCATCTAGCCCATGATTGTGCATGACTTGTCTAATGGCCTTTAACCAAATCTGGAATTCATTGGGCTGGCCAGCGGCAGTTTGACCGTCTTCAGTTGTTGTTTTAACCGACATTTTAATTGGGATTCCTCCCTCTTCTTTCAATGCCTCATCTCGTTTTTCCATTGGCAAATTAAGCCATTCCGAGATTTTGTTCAAAGGCATTCCAAAAGTTCCCAAGTTGCAGAATTCTTTTACCTGCTTTTGAGTTAAACCGGGCTTACGATCGCCGTAAACATCTAGAAGAACTTCTTTACGGAAAGTTTCTGTCGAAAGCTGGGTTGAATCCTTTGCACCTGTCATGTTCAAATACACCTTTCCATTTGGAGCGACAAGCACCTGAACGAGTTTCTCGTCGGGAACCTTGGCCTCACTTACCGATGGAGGTGTAATGACCGTTACGGGTTCTTTCTGAAGGAATGTTGAAGTCAACATGAAGAAAGTCAACAGAAGAACAGTCACGTCACTCATCGCCGTCATGTCGATGATGGTACTTTGTTTCTTTATTTTGACTTTTCCCATTGTTACACTTTTAATTAAATGTTATTGATAAAATAATTGATTTAATGTTTTTGCTACAATCAACAACAATATAATTAATGTGTAGCAGCGAAAGTAGAAACAATTGAGAAGCCAAGCTCGTCGATAGCATAGGTCATGTTATCGATTTTGCTGGTGTAGAAGTTATAAGAAATAAGTGCCAAAGCTGCAGTTGCAATACCGGTAGCGGTGTTTACAAGCGCCTCAGAGATACCAGTTGACAGCTCAGTTGAGTCAGGAGCACCTGATTGTGACAGAGCCTGGAACGACTTGATCATACCAAGCACGGTACCGAACAGTCCTAACAGGGTTCCCAGAGTGGTAAGAGTTGCAATGATTGGAAGGTTCTGCTGAAGTGAAGGCATCTCAAGTGCAGTAGCCTCCTCGAGGGTTTGCTGGATAGATGTGAGTTTCTGCTCTTTCTGAAGAAGAGTGTCTTTGTCCATCTCTTTGTACTTCTGAAGTGTTGCATAAACAACAGCACCTACAGTACCCTTCTGCTGACGGCAGAGTTCCTCAGCCTTAGCAATGTCTTTCTTCTGGAGGGCATCCTTTACGTTTGCGACAAACTTAGTGATGTTGCCTTTACCTTTAGCTTTGCTAATGGCGAACCAGCGCTCAACCGAAAGCACGATAACTGTGAACAAGCAGGTCAACAGGATAGGTACAACGAAACCGCCTTTGTATACGGTACCAGCAAGATTGCTTGGAGAAAGCTTAACCTCATCACCTACTTGGAATGCAAATGCTGCACCCGATTCTTCACCACCAGTGAAGTTGCTAATCATACCCATTACAAACAGGTAGAGGCATACTGCCACTGCAAGGCAAACGAGGATTACGAGGAATGCGCTCTTAATACCACCAACATTGCTGTTAACGGCCTTTGAGTCAACCTTCTTGGGTTGTGGTTTCGCAGCCTGTGGCTGTGGTTTTACAGCTGGCTTTGGAGCCTGTGGCTGTGGATTGTTTGGCTTTGTAGCTTCCATAATTTAATTAATTAGAAAATGTTTGTTAATAAAAAATTGATTAGTTATAAAATTATTATTTAAAATATCAGTTTTTTTATGGTTATAAGTTATTAAAAATATAACGTGTCAAATGCGTTATTTAGTATTATCCTGTAGATATTCACAGTTTGTGATTTATCTAGTGTATTAATTATCACAAATTTAACCCTAGTTAAGGCTTTGTTTGCTCAACAAAAATACACAAAATCACTCGCAAATTTATTACTTTTATTTCAATAAAGCAAAGTTAATTTATCTTTTTTGTCAAAAAAAATATTCACAACCCATAATTTTGGGCTATTATTATCAAGCAATTCGACTTAATTCTATCCTTACTATAGTTACTTCTGTTCTATTCAAATTAGAAATATATTTTTTTTCTCAGTTTTTTATTCTTTTTTCGATAATATGTGACATAATATTTGTACCTTTGCACTAATTGAACTATTGCAAACACATATTTAATTATATATGGCATTAATAAAAATTAAAAAAGGGGTTGACCTCAACCTTAAAGGTAAAATCACACAAAACCAGGTGTTCGATCAAGCACCGAGCACCTTGTATGCTGTAATCCCTGACGACTTTACAGGAATAATTCCTCGCATGGACAAGAAGGAGGGAGAATCGGTAGTAGCCGGGGAGCCTCTTTACCACGACAAGAATGACGAGAGAATTAAGGTGACATCACCAGTAAGTGGTACGGTGAAACAAATCGTACGAGGTAACAGACGCAAGATAATGGCAGTTGTTATCGACCCCAGTGGCGAACAAGAATCACGCAAATTTGAAACGCGTGACAATGCCAAGACCTTGCTGCTTGAAAGCGGCTTGTGGGCTATGATGCGTCAGCGCCCCTACGACATTGTGCCCAATGTTGATGTTCGCCCACGTGACATTTTCATAACTGCCTTCGATTCAGCACCTCTAGCGCCTTCACTTGATCTCATCCTTGGGGACGACAAACGTTTCTTGGAAAAAGGAGTTGAAGTGCTTTCTACTTTGACTGATGGAAGAGTCTATATTGGTGTTACCCCTGAGATGTCAATTGATGACTGCGGAGCTGTTTTTAACACATTCTCCGGGCCTCATCCCGCTGGAAATGTAGGTGTTCAAATTGCTAATGTTAAACCAGTCAACAAGGGTGACGTAGTATGGACACTCGATGTAATTACAGCTGCACGCATTGGAAAGCTTTTCGAGACGGGAACAGTCGACTACTCAACAGTTGTGGCTGTAACTGGTAGTGGAATCACTGATCCATGTTATGTGAAGGCAACGATGGGATGTACTCTAGCTTCACTTCTTAGTGGTCGCATCGCAGATGACGAGAAAGAAAAACGTATCATTAGTGGAAACGTGCTAACTGGTGTGAAAGAGAATATCAACGGTTATTTGCATGCCCCCTATCGACACATTACTGTCATCAATGAAATAAACAAGAAAGATGAGTTCATGGGATGGGCTTCGCTAAGTCCCAAGAAATTCAGCATTTATCGAGTTTTCACCAGCTGGCTTCTTGGCCGACACAAAGAAGTGGACCTCGATGCTAAACTTAATGGCGGCGAGCGTGCCATTGTCCTGAGCGGTGAGTACGATAGAATGTTGCAAATGGACATTTATGCCGAATTTCTCATTAAAGCAATCATTGCTTTCGACATCGACAAGATGGAGCAACTCGGAATCTATGAGGTAGCTCCTGAGGATTTTGCACTAGCTGAATTTGCCGACACTTCAAAACTCGAATTGCAACGCATTGTTCGTGAGGGTCTCGATAAGATGAGGGCCGAAATGTGCTAAATCAACATATTGATAAACAATAAAATGAATATTAATATTTAAACTAAAAGATAAAGTGAAAGCCTTAAGAAAATTCATGGACAAGATAAAGCCACATTTCCAAGAAGGCGGCAAGCTTAGTAAGCTTGAATCGGTCTACGATGGAATGGAGACGTTCTTGTTCACGCCCAACACCACTTCTCGTTCGGGAGTTCACATTCACGACAGCAACGACATGAAGCGCACTATGATTACTGTAGTTGTGGCTTTGTTGCCATGTTTGCTGTTTGCAATGTATAACATTGGTTACCAGCATTTCAAGGCAATTGGAGTTGATGCTACGTTTGGGGAGATGTTCCTATTTGGTCTACTAGCGATGCTTCCAGTGATTGTGGTTTCCTATATAGTAGGTCTTGGAATTGAGTTCATTGGTGCACAAATTCACCACAAAGAGATCCAAGAGGGATTCCTTGTCACAGGTATTCTAATCCCTCTCATTGTGCCAATCAACACTCCACTCTGGATGACTGCTGTGGCAACAGCGTTTGCTGTTATCTTCGCCAAGGAGATATTCGGAGGAACAGGAATGAACATCTTTAATGTAGCTCTTATCACGCGCGCGTTCCTATTTTTTGCTTATCCCTCCAAGATGAGTGGAGACGCCGCTTTTGTAAAGGTTGACAGTGCGTTTGGTTATGGAGGCGGCAACGTGGTGGACGGATTCTCGGGTGCAACACCTCTTGGAGAGGTTGCCATTAATGTGGGTGACAAGCTTAACCTTGACACTACTACGATGGACGCTTTCATTGGCCTCATTCCAGGATCTCCAGGTGAGACTTCAATGATAGCTATCCTCATAGGCGCAGCTATCCTACTCTTCACCGGAATTGCATCCTGGAGAGTGATGTTGAGTGTCTTTGCAGGAGGCCTGGCAATGGGAGCAATAGCTCACGCTTTTCCCACTGCAACCTATCCAGCATCAATGCTCGACCCATTAGCACAGCTATGCTTTGGAGGATTTGCCTTTGCAGCTGTGTTCATGGCTACCGATCCTGTAACTGGTGCACGCACCAAGATTGGACAGTACATCTATGGATTCTTAATCGGCGTATTTGCCATTCTCATCCGTGTCTACAACGGAGGTTATCCTGAGGGTGCTATGCTAGCCGTGCTCCTGATGAACGCCTTTGCACCTCTCATCGACTACTGCGTTGTTCAAGCTAATATTAACCGACGCCTAAAACGCGCAAAAGCACAATGAAAGGAGGACTATTGCTATGAACAAAAACAGTAATATATATCAAATCATCTATGCTGCCGTGATGGTGCTGATTGTTGGCACTGTGCTTGCATTCATCTACATGGCACTTAAGCCCAAGCAAGATGACAACATAGCTAACGATAAGCGCAAGCAGATACTTAGTGCTGTGCACATAACACCAGCCAGCGATGATGTAATTGAGGAAACATTCAACAAGTACATCGTTGCAGGCTATCTTCTCAACAAGGACGGCAGCATTGCCGACTCTGCCGAGAATGTTGCTTTTGAAATAGATATGAAAAACAACATCAAGCTCGAAGAGCGAAAACTGCCAATGTTTAAATGTAAGCTTGACGACGGAAGCGAGAAATTCATCGTGCCAGTGTATGGCGCTGGATTATGGGGCCCTATTTGGGGATATGTAGCTGTTAATGATAATGGCACTGACATCTATGGAGCCTACTTCTCCCATGAGGGTGAGACTCCTGGACTTGGCGCCGAGATTGCAAACCCCAATTTCCAAGATCAATTCAAGGATAAGAAAATTTACCCTGACGGTGAGTTCAAATCAATTAGCGTGATGAAAGCGGGCCAAAAGCCAACCGACGGTTCAGAATATGTTGATGCCATATCGGGCGGAACTATAACTAGCCGCGGTGTTCAGTCGATGTTGCAAGACTGCATGACTCCTTATGACCCCTTCTTTAAGAAATTGCAAAGTGGAACCCATTAAATGACAATAGACTATGTTATCAAAACGTAATAAAGAAGCATTTTTCAATCCGTTGTCAAAAGACAACCCCGTTCTGGTGCAAATATTGGGCATTTGCTCAACACTTGCAGTGACAGCCAAGCTTGAACCCGCTATTGTCATGGGTATCTCGGTAATCGCAGTTATGGCGATTTCTAATGTAGTAATCTCATTATTGCGCAAGACTATTCCTACCACCATTCGCATCATCGTTCAGCTAGTGGTTGTTGCGGCTCTAGTTATTATCGTTCAGCAGATTCTCCGAGCATATGCCTACGATGTGAGTTTGCAGCTTTCGGTATTCATTGGTCTTATTATCACCAACTGTATCCTCATGGGACGACTTGAGGCTTTCGCCCTGAGCAACAAACCATGGCCTGCATTTCTTGACGGAATAGGCAACGGACTTGGATATATGATAATTCTGGTCATTGTTGCTTTCTTCCGCGAGCTTTTGGGAAGCGGAACTTTGCTGGGATTCCACGTGATTCCACAATGGTGCTACGAGCATGGATACATGAACAATGGTCTAATGATCCTGCCTCCTATGGCGCTTATCACTGTGGGCTGCATCATATGGGTTCACCGTTCACGCAACAAGGACCTTCAAGAGAATTAATAAACAAGTAGTAACAACACTAAATATCACTGAATTACAATGGAAGAATTAAATCTTTTCGTTAAGTCGATTTTTATCGACAATATGGTATTTGCCTACTTTTTGGGAATGTGCTCCTATCTTGCCGTTTCTAAGAATGTAAAAACGGCATTTGGCCTTGGCATCGCTGTTACGTTCATGCTTGTTGTGACCATTCCACTCAACTATATGCTTAATAAATATGTGTTGGAACCTGGCGCTTTATCATGGTTAGGCGACACATTCAAGGATGTTGACCTTAGTTTCTTGGCTCTGATCATGTTTATTGCTGTTATCGCATCGGCAACTCAGCTTGTGGAAATGGCAGTTGAGAAGTTTGCTCCTGCGCTTTATAACTCTCTTGGCATATTCTTACCACTAATAGCTGTGAACTGTGCCATCTTAGGAGGCGCCCTCTTCATGCAGCAGCGCGATTTCGCATCATGTTGGACTGCTACAGTCTATGGTGCTGGTAGTGGTATCGGTTGGTTGCTTGCTATTGTGGGTCTTGCTGCTATTCGTGAGAAGATTGCCTATAGCAACATTCCTCCCGCTTTGCGTGGCGTGGGCATCACATTTATTATAACTGGACTTATGGGCATCGCGTTCATGAGCTTTATGGGAATTAAACTTTAAAACTACTTGCACTATGATGATATTAGAAGTAAATTCAACTCTTACAGTTTTATCGAGTGCCATAATATTTTTGGTTCTCACATTGATGCTTGTAATAATATTGCTTCTGGCAAGACACTATCTAGTGGCTTCGGGAAAAGTCAAAATCAGCATCAACGATGGCAAGAAGGAGATTGAAATCGAAAGTGGAAAATCCCTGCTTAACAGTTTGCACGAGGGCGGAGTGATGCTTTCTAGTGCTTGTGGCGGTAAGGGAAGCTGCGGACAGTGCAAGATACAGGTACTGGAAGGCGGAGGCGACATTCTGCCAACGGAAACAGTACATTTCTCGCGCAAGGAGCAACAAGATCACTGGCGTCTAGGATGCCAAGTAAAGGTAAAAGATAACATGAAAGTGCAAGTACCCGATTCAGTTCTTGAGGTCAAAGAATATGAATGCACTGTTGTGAGCAACAAACTTGTTTCATCTTTCATCAAGGAGTTTATCGTTGCGTTGCCCGAGGGTGAGCACATGGACTTCATCCCTGGTTCATATGCTCAAATCAAGATTCCCACCTACGAAATGGACTACAACGTCGATATCGATAAAGAATCGCTCGGCGACTATTTGCCCACTTGGGAGAAATTTGACATGTTCTCGCTCAAGTGCAAGAACACCGAGGAAACTGTAAGGGCTTATTCTATGGCCAACTACCCTGCCGAGGGCGACCGATTCATGCTTACTGTGAGAATCGCCACTCCCCCATTCAAGCCAAAACCACAGACTGGATTTATGGACGTGAGCCCAGGTATTGCTTCCTCTTATATCTTCACTCTCAAGCCGGGTGATAAGGTCATCATGAGTGGGCCTTACGGAGATTTTCACCCAATTTTTGATTCTAAGAAAGAGATGATTTGGGTTGGTGGTGGCGCAGGTATGGCTCCTTTGCGTGCACAAATCATGCACATGACAAAGACCCTACACACTCGCGACCGCGAGATGCACTATTTCTATGGGGCTCGCTCGTTGAGTGAGGTGTTCTACCTTGAAGACTTCCTTGAGATCGAGAAGGAGTATCCAAACTTCCATTTCCATCTCGCACTTGACCGTCCCGACCCAGTTGCCGATGAAGCCGGAGTGAAGTACACAGCAGGATTCATTGCTCCAGTGATGTACGAAACCTATCTAAAAGACCACGAGGCTCCCGAAGATTGCGAGTATTACATGTGCGGTCCTGCAATGATGAGCAAGACTGTCAACGAGGTCCTTGACAAATGTGGTGTCGATCCAAGTTCCATCCATTACGATAACTTCGGATAAAAGCAAATCATATAACAAATTACAAGCCGTTACAGTGCATATTGTAGCGGCTTGTTTTAATTTATATATTTGTAGAATAAAAATAAGAATCACAAACCACCCTCATCGGATTAAGTTTGCGATTCTCATCTCTATGTGGAGCTGGAGGGGTTTGAACCCTCGTCCAAACGTGGAACTAATAAGCTTTCTACATGCTTAGTCGTTGACTTGATTTTCGACCCGCGGCAGGCTCAAGACAACCAACCGAGAGCTTAGTCTCTAAATTTCGAGGTTGAAGCGAGACAAATCAACCTCTATCTCCGATATGCCAGCACCACCATATCAACAAGCCTCGGAGCAAGGGCAGCTGGGTGATGTCTTGTCTCCGCCCCTTGGGCAGAGATTAAGCTGATCTACTATACTTCAATCAAGCAGCAAGAGCGTAGTTATTCTCGCCAGTTAAAATTTAGGATGTCAAGGATTTAAAGAGCACAGGCATCGTCACTCTGCATGCTTACTTACCACCTCAACACGCTGTCAAAGCCAAGTCAGCCCCATTGTGTCGTGGAAAAAGCGGCTGCAAATTTAGTACTTTTGCAGAAAATGGCTTCTTGGCCTGTCGATGTTTTAGCAAAAATTAACAGTACAACTGCCACAAATAGTCAACTTGCGCTATAAAATCATTTTTAATTATTCTATTTAATTGTTTTTTGTTATCTTTGCACTCAAAATAAATAGGTAATATTATTAATTTTCAAACATCATGGCTAATTTTAATGATTACAACTTTGCCGGCAAAAAGGCAATTGTGCGTGTTGATTTCAACGTTCCCCTGAACGAAGAAGGTAAGATAACCGACGATACCCGCATTCGCGGTGCGTTGCCCACTTTAAAGAAAATCCTAGCCGATGGAGGCTCTCTTGTTGTGATGTCACACATGGGCAAGCCCAAAGGCAAAGTGAATGCTAAGCTTTCGCTGAGTCAAATTGTTGATGCTGTAGCTGCAGCTCTTGGAACTGATGTAAAATTCGCTCCCGACTGCGCTAAAGCCGCCGACGCTGCTGCTGCCCTCAAACCAGGTGAAGTTCTCCTTCTTGAAAACCTTAGATTCTATCCTGAGGAAGAAGGCAAGCCTGTAGGCATCGACAAGGAAGATCCTGCTTATGACGATGCAAAGAAAGAGATGAAGACTCGTCAAGCCGAATTTGCAAAGACTCTTGCAAGTTATGCCGATTGCTATGTGAACGACGCTTTCGGAACTGCTCACCGTCGTCATGCTTCAACAGCTGTCATCGCCGACTACTTCGATGACAACAACAAGATGCTTGGCCTGCTCATGGAAAAAGAGGTAACTGCTATTGACAATGTGCTCAAGAATGCACAACACCCCTTCACGGCAATTATTGGTGGAAGCAAAGTTTCATCAAAACTCGCTGTTATCAAGAATCTTCTTGACAAGGTAGATAACCTTATTATTGGTGGAGGTATGGGATTCACTTTCTTCAAGGCTCAAGGTGGTAAAATTGGTAACTCGCTCCACGAGGACGACCTCATGCCCGAGGCTCTCAACGTGCTTGCCGAGGCTGAAAAGAAAGGCGTTCACGTACAGTTATCAGTTGCAACCGTTGCTGGCCGTGAATTTAGCAACGATACCGAGCAACGCATTTTTGATACCCACAATATTGAGGACGGATGGGAAGGTATGGATGCCAGTCCAGCCTCGCTCGCGTTGTGGAAGGAAATCATCATGAAGAGCAAGACCATCCTTTGGAACGGCCCTGTTGGAGTGTTTGAGTTTGAGAACTTTGCTAAGGGAACTGGCGAGATTGCTAAATATGTTGCTGAAGCAACCAAAAACGGCGCCTACTCTCTTGTGGGTGGTGGCGACTCTGTGGCCGCTGTCAACAAATTCGGCCTTGCTGACCAGGTTTCATATGTATCAACTGGTGGCGGCGCAATGCTCGAGGCCATTGAGGGCAAAACACTTCCTGGCGTAGCTGCCATCAAAGGCGAGTAATCTTTAAATACAATAATAAAGGCGGAATCAAATTAATGGTCCCGCCTTTTTTATCATCTCTAAGGTTTATCTTAGTCCAACCCAACTGTGGTGTCAATATTATAACGTGGGCGATTCTTCACCTCAGTATATATTTTGCCCACATACTCGCCTATTATGCCAAGCCCAATAAGGATAAAAGCACCTACAAGCCACACCGATAGGATAAGTGAAGGCCATCCTGATACAGCGCGTCCCATAAAATAAGCTGTGAGAACATAGATGAGCATTATGAGTGAAATCACCAAGAAAACAACTCCTACAACAAAAACTAAGCGCACTGGTTTCACGCTGAATGAAGTGATGCCATCAATGGCAAAGTTTGCCATTTGCTTAAAAGGATACTTACTCTCACCTGCAATGCGTGCAGAACGGTCATAAAAAATGCTATCGGTCTTATATCCCAATTTTGTTACTATGCCTCTGATAAACAAATTACGCTCCTTGTAATCAAGTAGCGCCAAAACAGCACGGCGGCTCATCAGTCGATAGTCTGCATGATTATTTATAGTATCCACGCCAAGGTGATTCATCATCTTATAGAACAAACCTGCAGTCGTGCGTTTGAACCACGAGTCGGTCTTGCGTTCACGACGCACTCCAAATACAATATCGCAACCGTCTTGGTATCGTTCCACCATTTTAGGTATCACATTGATATCATCTTGCAAGTCTGCATCTATGCTCACAGTGATGTCGCAATGTCCCACTGCAGCAGTCAAACCAGCCATCAATGCATTCTGGTGACCACTATTGCATGCAAGTTTTACTCCAGCAACTCGATCGTTATCGTCTGAGAACTTCTGAATAATTTCCCAAGTATTGTCACGAGAACCGTCATCAACATATAGCAGTTTACTATCAACTGCTATTATGCCTTGATCAATCATCTCATTCATCAAAACTGATAAACGTTCATGTGACTGAGGCAATGCTTCCTGCTCATTAAAGCATGAAACAACAATATATAATATTGGGTTATCTTTTGCCATGACTCTTATCTTTAGAAAACAAAAGTACAAAAAATAACTTAATCACAAAAATAAATATAAAATAAGTTTCCCTTCTTTTGTTTCATTTGCCCCTCAACGCTCCTATATTTTAAAGTGAGAGGCTCTTAATGGTAAAATTCTTTAAAAAGCCCCATTATATATATAATATTAATTTAAAAATTTGTACATTTGTGGTCGTTTTTGAATACTACGTTTTAAACACAGAATTTTAATACGTTACTATATAAATTTACTATTAAAAGTTATGGCAGAAAAATTTGAAAAATTGTTCGACCAATTCGCACCAGTCACTCCTGAAGAGTGGCGTGCTAAAGCTGAAGTCGACCTAAAGGGTGCCGACTACAACAAGAAAATGATTTGGCGGACAAATGAAGGTTTCAATGTTGAGCCCATCTATCGTGGTGTTGACATCGAGAACCTTAAAACAACTGAGTCGCTTCCTGGCGAGTATCCTTTCGTTCGTGGAACACGTGTCAACAACGATTGGTATGTTCGTCAAGACATCGAAGTAAAAGATGTAAAGGAGGCAAATGCCAAAGCACTCGAGATTCTCAATAAGGGAATCAACGACGTGTGCTTCAAGCTCCCTTACGGACAAAGCACCGACATCGCTGCCTTGCTCGACAAAATCGATGTAAACCTTGTAGCAGTTGACTTTGATTGCTGCCCAAAGGTTGCTATTGATGTTGCTAAACAATTAGTTGAAATTGTTAAAAAGCAAGGAGCAGAGGAGTCTTTCGTTGGCTCTATTAATTTCGACCCATTCCGTCGCTACTTCAAGCACGGTGAACCATTCCCTGGCGACATGGTCGCATTAGCTAAAGAAATGCTAGAGATCGTTAAGCCTGTGAAGAATCTGCGTGTTCTCAGCGTTGACGCAATAATGCTCAACAATGCAGGTGCTTTCATTTACCAAGAGCTTGGCTATGCCCTCGCTTGGGGTAATGAATGGATGGCAATGCTCACCGAGGCAGGTGTTCCTGCTCAGGAAGTTGCTACCCGCATCAAGTTCAACATGGGTATATCTACAGTATATTTCATGGAAATTGCTAAGTTCCGTGCAGCACGCATGCTGTGGGCTCAAATCGTGAAGCAATACAACCCCGAGTGCGACTGCGCTTGCAAGATGGTTGTCAACGCTGCTACTACTGAGTTCACTCAAACTGTATTTGACTCTTATGTGAACTTGCTCCGTAGCCAGACTCAAGCCATGTCGGCCGCTCTGGCTGGAGTAGACTCTATTGTAGTTGCACCTTTCGACAAGGCTTACCAAACTCCTGATGACTTTAGCGAGCGCATTGCACGCAACCAGCAAATTCTGCTCAAGGAAGAGAGTCATCTCGACAAGGTTACTGACCCAGCCGGTGGTTCTTACTACATTGAGACTCTCACTATGTCGATAGCACAAGAGGCTTGGAAACTTTTCATCGATGTTGAAGACAAGGGTGGATTCAAGGCTGTACAAGAGGCTGGCGAAGTTACCGCTGCTGTAAACGCTAGCGCTAAGGCACGCTTCGACAAGGTGGCTAAGCGTCGTGAGCAGTTGCTCGGCACAAACCAGTTCCCTAACTTCACCGAGAAGAGCGAGGGCAAGGCGGCCAACATCAACTATGAGGCTCAGCCCGAGAACGTTCTTAACCGTCAGCGCCTGGCTAGTCACTTCGAGCAACTGCGCCTTGCTACCGAGAACGCTGACCATGCTCCCAAGGTGTTCATGCTTACTATTGGTAATTTGACTATGCGCTTGGCTCGTGCTCAGTTCAGCAGCAACTTCTTTGCTTGTGCTGGTTATGAGATCATCGACAACAATGGCTTCAAGACCGTTGAGGAAGGTATCGACGCTGCTCTTGAGAAAAATGCTGACGTTATTGTACTCTGCTCTAGCGATCCAGAGTATGACGAATATGCTCCCGCAGCCTTCAAGTACCTGAACGGCCGCACCGAGTTTGTGATTGCAGGTCCCGAGAACGACGCGTTCAAGGAGCTTGGCATCAAGTACTTTATCAACGTGAAGAGTAATGTGCAAGCCACATTGACCGAATTTAATGCTAAACTTTTAAAATAATCGAGCAACATGAGACCAAATTTCAAAAACATAGATATAGCAAACGAGGCTTTCAATGTTGAACATAAGCCTATGCATCTTGCCGAACCATGGCGCAACGCCGAGTTGCTCGACATTAAGCAAGTTTATACAAAAGAAGATATTGAGGGACTAGAACACCTCAACTTCGTGGCTGGTATTCCTCCTTTCCTTGGAGGTCCTTATAGCCTTATGTACCCTTTCCGCCCTTGGACAGTACGTCAGTACGCTGGTTTCTCGACAGCAGCCGAGAGTAACGCATTCTATCGCCGCAACCTGGCTTCTGGACAGAAGGGTTTGTCTGTAGCATTCGACCTACCAACCCACCGTGGATACAACGCCGACAACCAGCGTGTAGTTGGTGACGTGGGTAAAGCGGGCGTATCTATCTGCTCGGTAGAGGACATGAAGGTGCTCTTCGACGGTATTCCACTGGAAACAATGTCGGTATCAATGACTATGAACGGTGCTGTATTGCCAATTATGGCATTCTATATCGTTTCGGGTCTTGAGCAAGGCGCTCAGCTTGAGCACATGGCTGGTACTATCCAGAACGATATCCTCAAGGAGTTTATGGTGCGCAACACCTATATCTATCCTCCTAAATTCTCGATGCAGATTATCGCCAGCATCTTTGAGTACACCTCAAAGAACATGCCCAAGTTCAACTCTATCTCTATTTCGGGCTACCACATGCAGGAAGCAGGTGCTACAGCCGATATCGAGCTCGCCTACACTCTCGCCGATGGTATGGACTATATCCGTACTGGTGTAAATGCAGGCCTCGACGTTGACGCATTTGCTCCACGTCTGTCGTTCTTCTGGGGCATTTCGATGAACTTCTTCACCGAAATCGCCAAGATGCGTGCAGGCCGACTCTTGTGGGCTAAGATTGTTAAGAGCTTTGGCTCTAAGAATCCAAAATCAATGTCACTGCGTACTCACTGCCAAACTTCGGGTTGGTCACTCACAGCGCAAGACCCATTCAACAATGTGGGCCGCACTTGTATTGAGGCTATGGCTGCAGCACAGGGTCACACCCAGTCGCTCCACACCAACGCCCTCGATGAGGCTATCGCACTGCCTACCGACTTCTCGGCACGTATTGCTCGTAACACACAGATTTACATCCAGCAAGAGACTATGATCACTAAGGCCATCGATCCATGGGCTGGCTCTTTCTATGTAGAGCGCCTCACCCATGAGCTCGTTCACAAAGCTTGGGAGCACATTCAGGAGATTGAGAAGCTTGGTGGCATGGCTAAGGCTATTGAGACTGGCGTGCCCAAGATGCGCATTGAGGAAGCAGCAGCACGCACACAAGCCCGCATCGACAGCGGAACTCAAACCATCGTGGGCATCAACAAGTATGCTCTCGAGAAAGAGGCTCCTATCGATATTCTTGAGATTGACAACACCGAGGTACGCAACGAGCAAGTTGCACGCCTTGAGGAGTTGCGTAAGAATCGCGACGAGGCTAAGGTTCAGGCCGACCTTAAAGCCATTACCGAGTGTGTTCGCACCGGTGAAGGCAACTTGCTTGCATTGGCTGTAGAGGCCGCTAAGGACCGTGCTTCGCTCGGTGAGATCAGTGATGCCTGCGAGGAAGTCGTAGGCCGTTATAAAGCAGTTGTAAAAACTATTTCAGGCGTGTATTCAGCAGAAGCTATTTCAGATCCCGACCTCAAGCGTGCACGTGAGCTCACAGCTCAGTTTGCAAAGAAAGAAGGTCGTCAACCTCGCATCATGATTGCTAAGATGGGACAAGATGGTCACGACCGCGGCGCCAAGGTGGTTGCCACAGGTTATGCCGACTGTGGTTTCGACGTAGATATGGGACCATTGTTCCAAACTCCTGAGGAGAGTGCTCGTCAAGCCGTTGAGAATGACGTTAACGTTATGGGTGTTTCTTCACTCGCAGCAGGTCACAAAACTCTCATCCCAGCAGTTATCGAGGAGCTCAAGAAACTTGGACGTGAAGATATTATTGTTACCGCTGGTGGCGTAATTCCTATGCAGGACTACGACTTCCTTTACAAGGCTGGCGTGGCTGCTATCTTTGGCCCAGGTACTTCAGTAATGAAGAGTGCAATCAAGGTGATGGAAATCCTCCTCGACGAGGAGTAAGACATTCTTTTGTATTGCGTTAATGATTCTTTTCACACTGGTGAATATGATAAAACCGCTCGTGTTATTTTACCACGAGCGGTTTTCATTATATTTTTGAAACTACTTGCTACTAAGGACTCATAAGTTGATGCTCTAATCATGCAAGTTCTTAATCTATCAAGGAAAATACTATTTTTCTTAAAAAAACCTTTTTGATAATACAATACACATTATTTTATATAGTCTTGTCATTTTTTTGATTATCTTTGCCAAAAAACTAGAAATACACATTTATTATTATCTATAAAACATGAAAAAAGTATCATTATTACTGATGGCTCTCATTGTTGCTATCACAGCGAGTGCTGAGCCCGCTAACCCTACGCCAATCACTATAGAACAACCCGACGGCACAAAACTTCAACTCAAGCTCGTGGGCGATGAGTTCTATCACTTCAACACCACTATTGATGGTTACACTATCATCAATGTGAACGGAAAGTGGGAGTATGCCATGAAAACAGGAAATGGCCTTTCTTCCACAGGGATATTAGCTCATGACCCATCAGCTCGTTCTGCTCAAGAGCAACAGATATTAGCTTCGACTACTAAATATTTAGTCGATGAGCAAGGGACAAACAACGCCAAGAAAGCTCGTGCTAACCGTGACAAAAGGAATCAAGGCCAAAAAGAGCCTGTGGTAGACTACAGCAAGTTCCGTGGTCTAATTATTCTTATCAACTTTAATGATAGGCAGTTCTTGATGGATAACCCAAATGATTTCTACAATCAACTCTGCAACACCGAGAACTATACCGGTTTTTATCACAGCGGCCGATTCCAACGATGCACCGGCAGTGTTCGTGATTATTATTATGACAACTCTATGGGCCAGTTTGACCCAGAATTTGATATCATAGGTCCCGTGGACCTTGACTTCTCATGCTATGAGGGCAACAACAAGGCGAGGGAGATTTTCAAGGCTGCGCTTGATGCAGTTGATGACCAAGTAGATTTCTCACTATATGACGCCGACAGCGATGGCGAAATCGATATGGTGTTCTTCCTGGTTGCTGGCTACTCATCAAGCTATAGCGGCAACAACAGTGGATACTTGTGGCCTCACATGAGTTACCTAATTGATTGGTGGTCAGGATGGCCACCACAACCATACATCTATGACGGTAAAGAAATGGGAACCTATGCCTCCTCCTGCGAGATTTATGGATGGGAATCTCAAGGAACAACTATGCCCAACGCCATTGGAACTATCTGCCATGAGTTTGGACACGTGCTGGGACTTCCTGACCTCTATGACACCGACTATGCTGAAAGTGGTGGCGAGAGCAACCACCCAGGAGATTGGGACGTTATGGCGGGAGGAAGTGGAAACAACTATGGACGCACGCCGGTTGGTTACAGTCTCTGGGAACGTATAGAATTGGGATTTGCCGAAACACCAACCGAGTTATCTTTAGGAAGCTTTACTCTAGAGGCTGTGAATAACAGCAATACAGGGTTCAGCATGCAGACCCCTAACGAAAATGAGTATTTCCTCTTCGAAAACCGACAGCCTTACAAATGGGATGCAGCTCTACCAGGACATGGTTTAGTGATTACGCGTATTGATTACAGCGATCAAGAGCCATGGTGGAACAACGAGGTAAACTGTAACCCTTCTCACAATTACTATGAGCTCATTCGCGCATCAGGCAATAGCGCTACCGGCGTTCCTTTTCCCGGACAAAATAACGTAACTTATATCAACTCATCTTCTGACCCAGCACTCGTCACCTGGGCTGGATTGACTTGTCCATTGGCACTTAGCAACATTACCGAAGCCAATAACATCATAACTTTTGATGTAGTAGTTGATGTGCCACCCGAAACGCTTGTCGAGGACTTCGAGGAAATTCAAACAGGGCTTCCTACAAATGCTACAAATGTACAAGGCAACTTCGCTACTTGGAACTTCCCAAAATCGGATGTGGTGGAATATAATGGTGGGCATGCTGCTTCACTTCAGATGCCTGGTGGCATCGCTATGAATAGCGATATCAACGTTCAAGCAATAAAACTATCGCTGAATGCTATCAACACATCGACCACTGCATCAAAACTCCAGCTCTACTATTCAATAGATCAAGGTGCAACTTGGAACTCAATAGGAGTTGAGACTGTAGCAGCAACATCAAATGAGATTGTAACTTGGCGCATAAATCTTGACAAACAGCCAATGCGTTTCAAGATCAACCGCACATCTGGAGCCAAGAATGTGAACTTGATCATTGATGACATAACAATTCATTACATCGGCTCAAGTGAAACAATGCCTGGAGACGTAAATGGTGACGGAACTGTCACAGCTGCCGATGTGACTGCCCTATATGACTTCTTGTTAAATAATGATTCTACCAACTTGTTAAATGGAGATCAAAATGGTGATGGAAATATAACAGCTGGTGATATAACGGCTGTCTATAGTATCCTATTGGGGAATTAACTACAACACAAAATATGGCAAAAAGAGAACCAACACGTTAAAATGTTGGTTCTCTTTTGACTAATGAGTAGCTAAATTTACTTGAACTGCTCGTTAATTCTTTGACATATCTCCTGCATCTCCTCGGCAGGAAGAGTAAGTTTCTGCCTAAAGAAGTTCATGTCGGCTTCCTTTTGCATAGGCACCAGATGGACATGAGCATGAGGAACCTCAAGCCCCAGAACGGTAATACCCACTTTCACGCAAGGAATAGCAGCTTTGATAGCAGCAGCAACACGTTTGGCAAAAACCATAAGCCCTGCGAGCTCATCGTCGCTGAGGTCAAAGATGTAGTCCTCCTCACGCTTTGGAATAACTAGAGTGTGGCCAGGAGCCACTGGGTTGATGTCGAGAAAAGCATAGTAGTGCTCGTCTTCTGCAATCTTGTAGCTTGGAATTTCACCAGCTACAATTCTACTGAATATTGATGCCATAACAAAAGGATTATTTAGATTGATATCTCAAGAATCTCAAACTTCATGGTTCCGGCTGGAGCCTGAATCTCTACAACATCACCAACCTTGTGATCAACAAGTCCTTTAGCAATGGGAGTTGTAATAGAAATCTTGCCTTCACGCAAGTTTGACTCTGTTTCAGTAACAATGGTATAGGTCATCTTGGCATTGTTAGCAACGTTCTTAATGGTAACCTTTGTGAGAAGTTGTACCACGTCGGTGTTGATCTTGCTCTCATCAATTATGCGAGCTCCCGCTATTAAACTTTTTAGTTCAGCAATTTTTGCCTCAAGCATGCCCTGACGCTCGCGGGCGGCATCATACTCTGCATTCTCACTCAAATCTCCTTTTTCACGAGCCTCTACAATAGCCTGTACTACTGCAGGACGCTCCACATTTTCCAAATGAGCAAGTTCTTGCATTTTTTTGTCATAACCAGCTTTGGTCATATAGCTTATAGCCATGGTAATTCAATTTTAAATTTTACAGTTAAGAGTTTATAAAAAACAGATTAAAAACCGAAGAATCTCATGTTTAGTGAGACCCTCCGCTTTGTTCATTTTATTTTCTGGTGCAAAATTAGGTGGTTTATAAATAATGTGCAAACAAATTATAAAATAGTTATTAACAATTCAGTTTTATTAACCAATATACTACCATTTGTAACAATATTAAGATAAAAAATAGACAAAGAAGAAATGAATGTGCAACAAACTAACAAAAAAAGAACTGATAAATTCTTATTAAATTATCAGTTCGTTTTCTATCATTTCCACTTCATGTCTAAACTTCTTTTCTATTGAGAGCCTTTGCTCAATTTGCTTGCATGCATGAAGCACTGTTGCATGGTCACGAGATAGTTTCTGACCAATGTTAGTAGAAGATAATTGTGTCGATTTTTTTGTAAGGTACATAACAAGTTGACGAGCATCGCTTATCTCTCGTTTTCGTGACTTGCCATATAACAGTGAAATGTCCAAATTATAGAACCGTGCCACAGTTTCGGCTATTAGTTCAAATGACATTTGCTTTTTGTTGACCTTCACAGTGTTTCCAACTACCGATTGAGCTAGATTGATATCAATCTCATGGTTCAGCATTGTGGCATGAGCTAACAATGCCACGACAATTCCTTCTAGGTCACGAACACTTTCCACTACATTATTAGCAATGAAATCAATTACGTCGTCACTTAGAGAAAGTCCATCTTGAGCAGCCTTCATTTGAAGTACGCCACGTCGAAGCTCATAGTCAGGCTTGTAAAGTTCTACTGTCATTCCCCACTTGAATCGAGATATTAATCTTGGCACCATACCATCCATGTCGGAAGGCCTACGATCACTCGACATGATGAGCTGCTTTTGATTTTGATGCAAATGGTTGAATATGTGGAAGAATGTGTTTTGTGTCGCCGTCTTACCAGCAAGTTCTTGAATATCATCAAGAATTAGGACATCTATACTCTGGTAGAAGCTAATAAAATCATTAACTTTATTGCTCTTAACAGCTGTTGTATATTGCATCTCAAAAATGCGTGCTGTTGTATAAAGAACGCGAGTACGAGGACGCAACTCCTTGATTTTAATTCCTATGGCTTGGATGAGATGAGTTTTTCCCACACCAGTTGGTCCAAAGACAAACATGGGGTTGAAGGTCTTACAATTAGGATCTTCAGCAATAGCTTTTCCAACGCTAACTGCAAGCTTGTTGCTCATGCTGCAACAATAATTCTCAAAGGTATAACGTGGATTTAGCTGAGGGTCAATATCATCAAGCTCGACTTCAGCAAAAGGATTTGCGGCCTGTTGTGCCTGTCGTGCTACAATGCTAGATAACTTAGTGCTGGAATTGTCATGGGCAACAGTAACCTTAGAACTTGGCGTATCTTCTATAATATTATATGTGTAGAAGAGTTTAACATCATTACCATACACACGCCTCAGAACTTTGCTGAATAAGTCGTAGTACTGCTGTTCAATTTGCTGAACAAAGAACTGTGAAGGAAGCTTCAATGTGAGTTTATTATCCTCATAACTCACAGCGACAATAGGCTCAAACCAAGCATTGAATTGCTCGGTCGAGAGATTGTCACGGAGGATGTCGAGGCATTTACTCCACATTAGTATATTTTCGTCTTTGTTCATTGTAATTAATATGACTTCATTTACCCGGTAAGGGCTTGTTTTAGCATTACAAATTTCTAACTATATTTTAAATAAAAAAATCGAAAAAAAATTTGTTTTTTTTGTTCCTAATTTAAGACTATTGATTCTCAACACATTAACGATATAGAGAGTTTTTTCTGCACTAGAAATATTATAGAATTCTATAACTCAACAAATTAACTATTGGCAACATGCATAAATCAATATATATACAACTCTATCATTTCATCAGTTGCTTTATATTGCACACATTGATGCAAAAAACAATATGATTTAAAATAAAATTATTTGGAATCGTTTTAAATAACGAGCCAAAATAGGCATAAAAAGTTGCAAAATATTGACTATGAGAAACATTGTGTTTATGCCCTATTGAAAGTGGTTAGAACACTTTGATAGTAACATATCGTTTTGGATTAGCCTTAATATCATTTAGCAATGAATCTAAACTCATAACTGCACCATTTGCGTTATCATATAGTTGACGATCGTTGAGTAGCAGTCCTATTGAGGAGTTGCGGTCGTTAAGTTTCGACTTCAACTCTGTAGTCAGCCCTTTGAGTTCGGAAATAGTACTATTAAGTTCGTTTATTGTTGTCTCAAGTTTGTGAGTGGGAAGCTCATTAACCTTGGTGTTGAGTGTACCTGTAAATGTGTTTAATCCACCTGCCAATGAGTTGATGTGATTATGAAGGTCGGTTACAGTGCCATTAACATTTTTCTCAATTCCCACTACCCCATTCATGACTTCAGGAACACTGCCTTTAAGTCCACCTGAAAGCTGATTTAAATGACCAAGTAAAGTGTTAAGGTCCTGGGCACTTGTGTTAATCTTTGACACTATTTCATCAAACTGAGAAACAGATCCACTGAGTGCTGGATTTGCAACTAAAGCATTTACATTACCAAGGATATCATTTACCTTTGGCATAATCTGATTTACTTGAGGCATAATATCCTGGCCAACCCTATCAAGAAGTCCTGATTTCGTGGCACTTGGGATCTCATCCCCCACTTTGTAATATGCGGTATTATTCGATAGTTCAATAGAAAGAGATGCACCACCAAGAAGCTCTGAAGACATCATTACTGATGAACCAACCGGAATTTTAAGCTCATCGTCAAGACTCATCTTTACAGTGATCTTATTAGTTTTGTAATCATAGTTTAATTCCTTGATAAGTCCCACCTGGTAACCATTAACTGTAACTGGTGAAGAAACATTCAGGCCATTGACATTGTCGAACTTTGTTATATAGTAATTAGCTGGTTCAAAAAGATTTGCTCCTTTAAGAAACTCAATGCCCCAATAAAGTAGCCCTAAACCAAGAACAACGACCAGAGCTATAATAACGTTTTTATTGAATATCGATTTCATTGATTGCGATTGTGATAAAATTTTATAGTTTGCAAAATTATAAAAAAAAACCAAGAAATCACCATTCCACAATTATAAAAAACCATTAAATAAAGATTTTTTAATTATGTCGCAACTATGTGTAGAAATACTATATCACTGAAATTCAGCGATACAAGCAACTTGTTATTTATTGATATCTTCTTAGTTATTGAGCGAAGTTTATTTTACCTTGGCCATTGATTTGCTTGATGTGATTACCCACTTTGCCTTTCATTGTAATACTTCCCGAGCCAGTGACACTACTCTTTGCCTCTTCAACATTCACACTATCAAATGCAACAGAACCTGTGCCCGTGACCTGAGTCATCAGCTTGACACATTTCAAGTCGGCAACAATAACTGAACCTGAGCCAGTAACGTTAACATCAACACTATTGCTTGAAATCATATTACTAAAGCCCACATTTCCTGAACCAGTAAGCTTGATGTCAAAATGCGAAGCATCTATTGGACTTGAAGTCGAGAATGAGCCACCACCAGTAACCTTGACATTATGAAGATCTGGAGATGATACATATACCTTGACATCTTTCATAACATCAACACTGTCTTTAGCATTATTATCATTCTTTGAACATATATAAAGTTCATTTTCTTTGACATAAACGACAAGACTGTTGAAAGCTTCATTTGATGACTCCACTTTTACTGTGTAATTGTTTTCATGGTTATAGACAATTTGCATATCACCAACAACATTCACATCAACAAACTGTTTCATATTTGTGAGTTTGCCCACAACGGGGACTTGAGTTTGCTGTTCTTCATTATCATTGCTGACATTATTGTCGTTAACACTTACACAGGAATACAAACATATCAAAAACGAGGCAAATACATAAAAGAATCTTTTTTTCATAATTGGATATATTTAGTCGGTTGTTAACTTACGATAGCGCACTCGAGTAGGCTCCTCCTTGCCCAATCGCTTGAGTTTGTTCTCTTCATATTCGGAATAGGATCCCTCAAAAAAGAACACATTACTATCACCTTCAAAAGCAAGAATGTGAGTACAGATGCGATCTAAAAACCAACGGTCATGACTAATAACTACAGCACATCCGGCAAAGTCGTCAAGGCCCTCTTCAAGGGCGCGCAAAGTGTTGACATCAATATCATTGGTGGGCTCATCTAAAAGAAGCACATTCCCCTCTTCTTTGAGAGCAAGAGCCAACTGCAAACGGTTGCGTTCACCACCACTAAGCACACCACATTTCTTTTGTTGGTCAACTCCTGAAAAATTAAATCGTGACAGATAGGCACGAGCATTAACGTCGCGCCCGCCCATACGCAACAACTCAACACCACCCGAAATAACCTCATAAACAGTCTTGTCGGGGTCTATGCTCGTGTGCTGCTGATCAACATATACGGCTTTAACTGTTTCTCCAACTTCAAAGGTGCCGCTATCTGGTTTCTCGAGCCCCATTATTAAACGGAACAGAGTTGTTTTTCCAGCACCATTGGGACCAATCACACCAACAATTCCATTTGGAGGCAACATAAAGTTCAAGTCATCAAATAAAAGTTTTTCACCAAAAGACTTGGCAACATGTTGGGCCTCAATAACCTTATTGCCAAGACGTGGTCCGTTGGGAATAAATATTTCAAGCTTTTCCTCTTTCTCCTTAACTGTCTCGTTAAGAAGTTTATCATAGCTATTAAGACGGGCTTTACCCTTAGCTTGGCGTGCTTTAGGAGCCATGCGAACCCATTCCAACTCTCTTTGCAACGTTTTGCGACGCTTGCTCTCGGTCTTCTCCTCTTGTGCAAGACGTTGAGTTTTCTGTTCCAGCCAGCTGCTATAGTTTCCACGCCAGGGTATACCCTCTCCACGGTCCAGCTCTAATATCCACCCTGCTACATGATCGAGAAAATATCGGTCATGAGTTACAGCAATAACAGTTCCCTCATACTGCTGAAGATGCTGTTCCAACCAGTCAATTGACTCAGCATCAAGATGGTTAGTTGGCTCATCAAGCAACAGCACATCAGGTTTCTGAAGCAACAATCGGCACAATGCCACACGACGTCGCTCTCCACCACTCAAATGCTCTGTAAGTTCATCACCTTCGGGACAACGAAGAGCATCCATTGCACGCTCCAGACGACTATCAAGGTTCCAAGCATCGGTTGCATCTATAATGTCTTGCAACTCAGCCTGCCTGGCAAACAGCTCATTCATCTTGTCTTCATTCTCATAATATTCTGGCAACCCAAATTTTTGATTAATCTGCTCATATTCAGCAAGAGCATCGACAATGTGCTGAACACCTTCTTGGACAACCTCTTTAACGGTTTTAGTTGGATCCAGTTGTGGATCTTGAGGCAGATAGCCCACACTATAACCTGGTGCAAACACAACCTCTCCTTGATATTGTTTCTCAATGCCAGCAATGATTTTCATCAATGTTGATTTACCCGCACCATTCAAGCCAATGATGCCAATCTTAGCACCATAGAAGAATGAAAGATAAATATTCTTCAATATTTGCTTTTGGTTTTGTTGGATTGTTTTGCTCACTCCTACCATTGAGAAGATGATTTTCTTGTCGTCGACTGTTGCCATAATATATTATGAAATATAGATTTAAATGTTGTTTATCAATCACAAGGCCCCTTTAGGCATTCAATATCTTATATATTAGCTCTCGAAGCAATGCACTGGACTCTTGTCGAGAACCAATACCCTTACTTTTTATATCACACTCTCTAATCCAAGATATTATATTCACACAAGCAGCTGTACTATAGTATCTGCTCGCTTCACCTATTTTTTTTATACGATATGCCGACTTGGTTGCCAAAGCCGCCATCAAGCCTTCTTGTGACTTATCGGATGTTGTGCGATATATAAGCAATTTAGAGAAATACGAGAATAACACGCTCACTGTCACCACAGTTGGGTTTGACTTAGGGTTCTTTTCGTAATAGTTTATTATTTCAAAAGCTTTCTTTGCATTTCGTTTCGACAAAGCCTCCTCAAGCTCAAAATTGTTGTAGTCTTTGCTAATTCCAATATTCTTTTCAATGAGCTCTGGTGTAATGCGATTATTATCACTGACAAGAATTTTCAACTTGTCAATCTCGGTATACAACCTTGATATATCATTACCAACATTGGAGGCAATCATTGATAGTGCCTTATCGTCGATAGTGCAGCCCAAAGACTTGATATATTCCATAGCAGCAAGCTCCACAGGCCTGCCTTCACGAAGTTTATCGCTACGAAAAATTACGCCGGTATTGTTCTTTTTCACAGCATCAACAAACTCCTTGCCCTTAATTGCTTCACCTTTGTTGCATACTACAAGAATCGTGCTGGCCAAAGGTTGAGTTGCATAGTGTTTCAGTTGGTTAAGTTCATTGGCATTGCCTTTATTATTGAGTTTTCCAACAACCTGCGCTTCTCTAATAACGACAACTTGATATTGAGCCATCGCCGGATATTGTTTGCATATACTAATTACGTTGCGGATGTCATTAATATCAGCACCATAGATTATGTTAAGGTTGAAGTCCTGCTCGTCGGGGGTTAGCGCCGATTGAACTATTGCTTCTTCTAAGCGATCAATATAATAGGACTCCTCGCCATGCAACACATAAATGGGCTTGAAGTTCTTGGATTTTATTGAACTAAGTAATCCAAGGAATGTGACATCTTCTTTTTTGGCCATATTTATCTTTTTTTACAAGGGCAGGAATTACTATTTCAAAATTTTGTTGTAAATTTACAACATATTTTGCAAACTCACAAATCAAAAAAGCATGCAGCAACTTAATCTGCCTGTATATCAGTTTAATATAAAAAAGAAAGATGATGGATTTATCATCCTTGACTCGCTTCGAAAACGATGGGTGACATTAACACCCGAAGAATGGGTGAGACAAAATTTTGTGCGTTATCTTATACAGGAGAAAAAATTCCCTGCTTCTTTAATGAACAACGAAATATCCATCACTCAAAATGGCATAAAGAGGCGTTGCGACACGTTGGTGGCTGACATGCAAGGCAATGCATTAGTTATTGTAGAATATAAGGCTCCCACTATAGCTATTTCTCAAAAAACCTTTGACCAAATAGTGAGATATAATATGGTTCTTCATGCTAATTATTTGATCGTTTCTAACGGTTTGAACCATTACTGCTGCAAAATTGACTATGACAACAACAGCTATAGCTTCTTGAAAGAAATTCCAAGCTATAGCCAATTAGAAATAACGACTAAGACTTGGAAGATTATTTAAACAAACTTAATGAGCAGCAAAAACAAGCTGTAATATACTGTGATGGGCCACAACTAGTAATTGCTGGAGCTGGCTCAGGAAAGACACGTGTGCTCACATACAAGATAGTTCACTTGATGAAACTTGGGTATTTGCCATCACACATAATGGCACTCACTTTCACCAACAAAGCCGCCGACGAGATGAGAGAGCGAATCACTAATCTTGTTGGTGAAAAAGAAGCATCTTTTTTATGGATGGGCACTTTTCATTCCATATTTGCCAGATTACTTAGGTTCAATGCCGATCGAATAGGTTTCAAACAAGATTTTACAATCTACGACACAAGCGACTCACGTTCGCTCATAAAGCTCATCATTAAAGACATGCAGCTCGACGATAAGGTGTATAGACCTAACGTTGTTCATTCTCGAATATCAATGATGAAGAACGCATTAATGACTCCTTATTATTATGAACGTGATAACAAGTTGCGCAAGGAAGACGAACGATTTAATCGTCCCCTGACCTATGAAATATACAAAACCTATTGTCAGCGTTGTAAAATTGCTGGAGCTATGGACTTTGACGATCTCTTGGTCTATACTAACATTCTATTGCGTGACAATCCTGATTTTCTTAAGAAGTATCAAGAGAGATTTGAATATATTCTTGTCGATGAATATCAAGATACCAACTTTGCTCAGCACATGATCATCACCCAGCTTGCAAGGGAACATAATCACATTTGCGTGGTTGGAGATGATGCTCAGAGTATATATTCATTTAGAGGTGCTAACATATCTAATATCTTAGACCTCAACAAGTCATTCCCAACTATCAAAACATTTAAGCTTGAGCGTAACTATCGTTCTACAAAAAATATCATTGGTGCGGCTAATTCTTTAATTGATAAGAATAAGCGTCAAATAAAGAAGAACATTTTTAGTGAAAATCCAATAGGCACCAAGGTAAATGTGGTTGCTTGTTACAACGATTATGAGGAGGCTTATGTAGTTGCCAGTACAATTTCTTCTCTTAAAGCACGCGAAGGGTGCAGCTATAATGATTTCGCTGTACTTTATCGCACTAATGCTCAATCTCGCGTTTTGGAAGAGGCTTTAGGTAGTGGAGGATTAAAAAATAAGCATGGCGAGAAACGCAGACCTATCCCCTACCGCATCTATGGAGGGCTATCATTCTACCAACGCAAGGAGATAAAGGACGCATTATCCTATTTCAGGCTCACTATAAATCCCAATGACGACGAGGCACTAAGGCGAGCAATCAATTATCCCACGAGAGGCATTGGCGCAACAACTATGGACAAAGTTCAGCACTGTGCCATTGATGATGAAGTAAGCCTTTGGCAAGTAATTACTGATCCTGCAAAACACCGACTTAGCGTTAATAATGGCACTTTGCGAAAGCTTCAATCATTTGTTGAGCTCATAAACAGTTTTACTGAACAAGACAGAGCGGGTGTTGATGCCTACGAACTAGGTAGAACCATTATTGAGCGCAGTGGCATAATGGCCGACTTGATGAAAGAGAAATCAGTTGAGAATATTAGCAAACAAGAGAACATTGATGAGCTACTCACAGCGATGCATAACTTTGTCGATGAACAAACTCAACAAGGAATCAACGAAACTAAAATGACTGATTTCTTGGCGAAAGCATCACTGGCCACCGATCAAGACACCGATAAAAGTGTTGGAGAGTGTGTAACACTAATGACAGTTCATGCTGCCAAAGGCTTGGAATTCATGAATGTTATAGTTGTTGGAGTTGAAGAAGACCTCTTCCCTGCAGCTATGAGCAAAGACTCAATCTTAACTATTGAAGAAGAAAGACGTTTATTGTATGTAGCGATAACAAGAGCTGAGAAAAATTGTGTCATAACTTATGCGAAATCAAGATTCAGAAACGGCTCCAATGTTAACTGCCAACCAAGCCGATTCATAAAAGACATGGATGATAAATTCCTTGTAAATAGTGCCACAAGCAAAACACTACCAGTACAGAACTATACAGAAAGCGAATATCGACCTTTCAATAAGAAAACCAGTTCCTCTTCTTATAACAGTTTCAATGAAAATAAATCATCATTGAAGCCTCTAACAAGCGCTATATCTAAGCCTACCCCCCAAAATAGTGTTATTCATTCTAATGATAGCGGTTTCTCATTGCACAATCTCGATGAGATAAATGAAGGTAACGAAATCATACATAATAGGTTTGGTAAAGGAGTTATTACAAAAATCGACAACAGTGGAAATGCTCCTAAAATCATTGTAGAATTTGAAGTAATGGGACAACGCACCTTGTTACTAAAGTACGCAAAATTCAAAATATGTTAGTCGTTATATAATGTTAATCTTATGAATACACCTTATTATATTGTTTATGAAGAAAAGCTGAGACGCAATCTCGATCTAATAACTCGTGTAAGTCAAGAAAGTGGTGCCACAATTATCATGGCTTTTAAGGCTAATGCTTTATGGCGCACCTTCCCAATTTTTAGAGAGTATGGCATTCATTCCACTGCTAGTTCCATCAATGAAATGATGCTAGCCAATGAAGAATTGGGATGCAAGGCACACACCTATTGCCCCGCCTATACTGATTTGACTATCAAGAAATTCATCGAAGGCAGCAGTCATATCACATTCAACTCTGTTGACCAGTTCAAACGATTTGTTCCAATAATAAATGAGCATAATTCAAAATCCCCCAAAGAGCGTGTGTCCTGTGGACTGCGCATCAATCCAATGTGTTCAGTAATTGAAACCGACATTTATAACCCATGCTGCCCAGGCTCAAGATTCGGTATTCTTGCGCAGGATTTAAAAACTTTGCCTGAGGGTATTGAAGGGTTCCATTTTCATGCGTTGTGTGAGTCAACCTCTTATGACCTTGCCAAAGTGCTCAATGCTATGGAGGAACAGTTCGGGCAATGGCTTCCTAATCTTAAATGGATAAACATGGGAGGAGGACATCTCATGACACGCAAGGGATATGATGTGGAACATCTCATACACTTAATACAAGATTTCAAGTTGCGACACCCCAATCTTGAGGTAATATTGGAGCCTGGCAGTGCTTTTTGCTGGCAAACTGGTGATTTAGAGGCCACAGTCGTTGATGTGGTTGAAAATTGCGGAATCAAAACAGCAATTGTTGACGTTTCATTTGCATGTCACATGCCTGATTGCCTAGAGATGCCATACAAGCCTGTTATTACTCAAGCACTCAAAGATGTAGATATTGAGAAACCCACTTATCGTATTGGCGGCAACTCATGTCTAAGTGGAGACTATGTGGGTGACTGGAGTTTTGAACTGGAGCTAAAAACAGGTGATCGTTTGACTTTTGAAGATATGAACCACTATACTACTGTCAAAACCAATATGTTCAACGGCATTGACCACCCAGCAATCGTATTGCAGCACATTGATGGAACCATTGAAACGCTAAGAGAATACACTTATAAGGATTATAAATCTCGCATGAGCTAAATAATTATGTCAACACTTGAGATAAAAACTATAGCCGAAGGGAGCGACTTGTCACTCCAACTCTTTGAAAGTCGCATTCAAGCAGGATTCCCAAGCCCTGCGCAAGGTGCTTTTGCCGACTCTGTCGATCTTAATCATGAGCTTATCAACAATCCTGCGGCAACATTCTGTGCACGTGTAATAGGAGATTCAATGATAGACTCCGGAATCAATGAGGGCGACATGCTCATTATCGATCGTTCTCTTGAGCCACATGACGGTGATATTGCCGTGTGCTTTATCGATGGAGATTTCACAGTAAAAAGGATTATAATTAAGAATGACGAGTTGTCGCTTGTTCCAGCCAATCGCAAATACCCTGTTATAAAAGTCCCCAAAGAGAGCAATTTCATTATTTGGGGCGTTGTCTCGCATATAATAAAAAAACTAAACAGATAACCTGGAGGGAAAGAGGAATGTATGCACTTGCCGATTGTAATAACTTTTTTGTCTCTTGTGAGAGAGTCTTCAATCCCGATCTTATTGGGCGACCTGTAGTTGTTCTATCCAACAACGACGGATGCGCCATATCCCGCAGCAATGAGGCCAAGGCCCTTGGAATTCCGATGGGATGCCCTGCTTTCCAAATCAAGAATTATACCTCCGAGAATGTCATTATGCTGTCGGCAAGGCATGTTCTGTATCGTGATATCTCTAACAGAATAATGCGTATTTTAGGAGAGATAGCGATTAAATTGGAGGTATATTCTGTTGATGAAGCGTTTTTCCAACTTCCTTATGATGATGAAAACCAAAACCATGAATTGTTATCAGAAATCGTCAAGAAAATTTTCAAATGTGTTGGTGTTCCTGTTAGCATTGGATTTGCCTCCACACGTACGCTTGCAAAGATCGCAAGTCATGTTGCAAAGAAAGATCCAACCAATCTCGACAGAGTGAAAGGTTTTACTAATCAAGACGAAATCGACTATGTGTTGAGTAAAACTAAAATTGACGATATCTGGGGCATTGGGCGACGATTAAATGCAAAACTTTTATCGTGTGGTGTACATTATGCTAGCGAGTTTATTCGTTTGCCCAAATCCTATGTGCAAATAATAGGAAATATCAATCTAGTGCGCACACAACAGGAACTTATAGGCCATGACTGTGTGAGTTTCAACCCTGTCAACATAGCCCACAAGTCAATAATGAACTCGCGAACTTTTGGGCATGTAATCAACAAAAAACGAGAAATATGTGACGCGGTGCTAACATTTGCACAATCATGTTCTACACAATTGAGACAAGAAAAATCGGCAGCACTCACTGTCACAGTTTTTGTTTACGGAGACCGATTCAGGCAAGACTTACCCTTTTATTCTAATTCTTGTTCTATTCGCATGCAATCTCACACCTCCTCTACCATTGAAATTGTCAGGCATGCCATCCAGGCATTTCACACTATCTATAAGGAAGGATACTATTACAGGAAGGCCGGTGTAATGGTCACTGACATAAAACCTGCAAATGAGATACAACTTGACATTTTCAATGCTGAAAAGGAGGTTAAACACAACAAATTGATGTCGGCTGTTGATATCATCAATAATCGTTATGGTACAAAACAAGTGGTTCTTGCTCCATCACTAACAAAAGGAGAATGGGCGCCACAACAAAATCATCACAATCTTCAAAGCAAGACCATGAGGTTTTATTCTGGCATGTCGCCAAGGCACACACCACATCTCAACCACATAAGCAACGATAATGAATAATTGCAGCGAATTAGCGACAAAACTCTTAATTTACTATTGATAATCAAATTGATAAGGAAATATAATTATATTAATAATATTAATTACTATTTAGTGATGATTTTTGTGCTGAAATACTTTGAGAAGTGACACTTTATGCGTACCTTTGCACCGATTTTTAAAAGACTATTGCTATCAAGAAAACTAATTATATAAAATGCTCTCGCTCGCAAAGTCTTGAGCAAGTTCAACTTTAACTAGCTAAATCGCATTTTTAATTTTTTCACAATAATTTCTTAAAGTACTTTTTGAATAACTAAAAATTATGGCTAAAGAAAAGAAATTCATGACTTGTGATGGCAACCAAGCTGCAGCTCACATCAGTTACATGTTTACCGAAGTTGCTGCTATCTACCCCATCACTCCGTCATCTACTATGGCAGAGCACGTTGACGAATGGGCAGCTGCTGGTCGTAAAAACATCTTTGGCGAGACTGTTCTCGTGCAAGAAATGCAGAGTGAAGGTGGCGCTGCAGGTGCCGTTCACGGTTCTCTACAGGCTGGTGCATTGACAACAACCTACACTGCTTCGCAAGGTCTCTTGCTCATGATCCCTAACATGTACAAGATTGCCGGTGAGTTGCTACCTGGAGTTTTCCATGTTTCGGCTCGTACACTTGCTTCTCACACTCTGTGTATCTTTGGTGACCACCAGGATGTGATGGCAACTCGTCAAACTGGTTTCGCTATGCTTTGCGAAGGCTCAGTTCAAGAGGTTATGGACCTCGCTGCGGTTGCTCACTTGAGCGCAATTAAGGGACGCGTACCATTCGTAAACTTCTTTGACGGATTCCGCACCTCACACGAGATTCAGAAGGTTGAGGCTCTTGATCAAGAGGACCTCAAGCCACTCGTTGACATGGATGCCCTTAATGGCTTCCGCCAGCGTGCTATGAACCCCGACAAGCCTGTCACTCGCGGTACTGCCGAGAACCCCGACGTGTTCTTCCAGCATCGTGAGTCGTGCAACGACTACTACACCGCAGTTCCTGCCATTGTAGAGGACTACATGAAGAAGATTAGCGACCTTACTGGCCGCAAATATGGTCTCTTTGATTACTACGGAGCCAAGGATGCCGACCGCGTGATTATCGCTATGGGTTCGGTAACTGAGGCTATTCGTGAGACTATTGACCACCTTACCGAGCAAGGCGAGAAAGTTGGCCTCGTAGCAGTTCATCTGTATCGTCCATTCTCAGCTAAGCACTTCCTCGCTGCAGTTCCAAGCACCGCGAAGCGCATTGCTGTGCTCGATCGCACTAAAGAGCCAGGTGCAGTGGGCGAGCCTTTGTATCTAGATGTTAAAGATTGCTTCTATGGCGCTGAGAATGCTCCACTCATCGTGGGCGGACGTTATGGTTTGGGTTCAAAAGATACTACTCCAGCTCAAATCCTCTCAGTTTACGAGAACCTTTCATTGCCAGTTCCCAAGAACCAGTTCACCATTGGTATTGAGGATGATGTAACATTTGCTTCTCTTCCTCAAAAAGAGGAAATCGCTCTTGGTGGCGAGGGTCTCTTCCAAGCTAAGTTCTATGGTCTTGGTGCCGATGGTACTGTAGGAGCCAACAAGAACTCAGTTAAGATTATTGGTGACAACACCGACAAGTATTGCCAAGCATATTTCTCTTATGACTCTAAGAAGTCGGGAGGTTTCACTTGCTCACACTTGCGCTTTGGTGACCAGCCAATCCGTTCTACTTATCTCGTAACCACTCCTAACTTCGTAGCTTGCCATGTTCAGGCCTATCTGCACATGTATGACGTAACTCGTGGTTTGCAGAAGAACGGCACATTCCTGCTTAACACTGTTTGGGAAGGCGAGACACTAGCAAAGAACCTGCCTAACAAAGTTAAGAAGTACTTTGCCGACAACAATATCACAGTTTACTACATCAACGCAACTAAGATTGCTCAAGAGATTGGCCTTGGCAACCGCACTAACACAATTCTCCAATCGGCATTCTTCCGCATTACTGGTGTTATCCCCGCCGAACTCGCTGTAGAGCAGATGAAGAAATTCATCGTTAAGTCTTATGGCCGTAAGGGTGAGGACGTAGTGAACAAGAACTATCAAGCAGTTGACCGTGGTAACGAGTATGAGCAACTTACTGTTGATCCCGAATGGAGCAACCTGCCAGTCGACAATGACATTGACGACAATGCACCTGCATTCATCAACGAGGTGGTTCGCCCAATCAATGCTCAAAACGGTGACTTGCTGCCAGTTTCAGCATTCCGTGGTCGTGAGGATGGTACTTGGGACGCAGGTACTGCCGCCTATGAGAAGCGTGGTGTTGCCACCTTCGTTCCTGTTTGGAACGCACAAAACTGTATTCAGTGTAACAAATGTGCTCTTGTTTGTCCACATGCTGCAATTCGTCCATTCCTTATGAACGAAGAGGAAGCTGCTGCTTCACCATTTGCCGAGACCGACAAATTGCCAGCAATTGGTAAAACTCTCACTGGCTTGAAGTTTGTCCAGGCTGTTGACGTTATGGACTGCTTGGGTTGCGGTAACTGTGCTGACGTTTGTCCGGGCAAGAAGGGCGAGAAAGCTCTCACAATGGTTCCTCTCGAGGAGCAAGTTGAGAACCAGAAACTCTGGGATTATTGCGTAGCCAACGTTACATCTAAGCAAGACCTTGTTGACATTAAGAGCAACGTCAAGAACTCGCAGTTTGCGACTCCACTCTTTGAGTTTAGCGGTGCTTGCTCTGGTTGCGGTGAGACTCCATACGTAAAACTTATTTCTCAGCTCTTTGGTGATCGTGAGATGGTTGCCAATGCAACTGGATGTAGCTCAATCTATTCAGCATCGGTACCTTCTTCTCCTTACACCACTAACGAGAAGGGACATGGTCCATCATGGGCAAATTCACTGTTTGAGGACTTCTGCGAGTTTGGTCTTGGTATGACTATTGCCGACGAGAAGATGCGCAACCGCGTTACTGGTTTCGTTAAGGAAGCCATTGAAAGCGATAGCGTTAGTGCAGATGTTAAAACACTTTATCAAGAATGGCTTGATAATAAGGAAGATGGTGCTAAGAGCCGTGAGTTGAGTGATAAGATTATGGCAGCTATTGAGAATAGCGATGCCGAGGCCGACAAGAAGGTTAAGAGCCTTGGTCAGTACCTCGTTAAGCGTTCACAATGGATCATTGGTGGTGATGGTGCCAGCTATGATATTGGCTTTGGCGGTCTCGACCACGTTATTGCTAGTGGCAAGAACGTTAACATCCTTGTTATCGATACTGAGGTTTACTCTAACACCGGTGGTCAGGCATCTAAGGCCACTCCAATTGGTGCCATCGCTAAGTTTGCTGCTGCTGGCAAGCGCATTCGCAAGAAAGACCTTGGTCTTATTGCTTCTACCTATGGCTACGTTTACGTTGCTCAGGTAGCAATGGGAGCCAGCGATGCTCAATGCTTAAAGGCGTTCCGTGAGGCCGAGGCTTATGATGGTCCTTCTATCATCATCGCCTATGCTCCATGTATCAACCACGGTCTGAAGGTTGGTATGGGCAAGTCGCAGGCTGAGGAGGCTAAGGCTGTAGAGTGCGGATATTGGCACCTGTGGCGTTATAACCCCGAGCTCGAGAAAGAGGGCAAGAACCCATTCTCTCTTGATAGCAAGGAGCCTAACTGGGATGAGTTTGAGAACTTCCTTAAGGGAGAGGTACGCTATGCTTCAGTTTTGAAGCAGTATCCCGACGAGGCCGAGGAGCTCTTCGCAGCTGCTAAGGAGAACGCTCAGTGGCGTTATAACAACTACCGCCGTCTGGCCCGCCAGCAATGGGGAGTTGAGCCCGAAGAGTAATTCTTAACCAAATATTATTTAGTAGGTCAGGAAACTTTCGTTTTCCGACCTACTTTGTTTTTCTATATATTGAGATTCTCAATAATTCAGAGTTGTGCTAAGACAACAATCACTCGATATATTAAATACCGAGCGATTGTTTATTATAATAACAAACAGCAACTGCTATTTTTCTAATTCTTTATTAGCTTTTTCAACAGCTTCATCGACAGCGTCGTTTACCGCATCATCAAGTTGTTTGTCAAAGTCTTTCGAGATATTTCCTATCTGCTTAGTCATCTCTTCACTCATTGCTTTCTCGAGTGCTTTCTCAAATTCATCAAGTTTTCCCTCTCCTTTGTAATAAGTTTCATAAGAATTAGCCATTTCTTCATATTTAGCATCATCTCTGTTTTCCTTCATTACTTCATTAATAAGTGCCTTGGCATCTTTATCCATGTCACCTGTGGGGGGATACTTGCTACTTACACCACCGCTACAAGAAGCGATACTAATAACAACAATAGCACTAAGTGCTAATTTTAAAAACTTTTTCATTTTGACAACTTTTAAAGATTAATAGTATGATTTGTAGATTGATTGAAAACAATTAATTGTAAAGCAATTATTTATCCAACAATCTTGTTGCAAATTTATGAATAAATCATCAATTAATCGTGCTATTTGTTGCTTTTTTCATAATTTTTTTTCAATTTTGTAAGTTCTATAATAAATATAACCTCTCAACTAAAATATTGCGTAATGAGAAAGTTTCTATCCTCCCTTACATTATTGTTTATTGCATGTTTCTTTTCTCAAGTTTCAGCTACTGGTTCTTCGGTCCCTCAAGATAGACCACCACGTTCCTATCTTAGAGGAGATGTTCTTGATGTGGACTTGCGTGAGGCTGGCACACTAAAAGAATATCTATTACCCACCGAGGAGAATCGAGTGAGATGCATACGGTTAAGGGGTGTGATGAACGGAGATGACGCTAATTATATCCGCAAGATTTGTAACCGTTCCAAGGCCTATGATGAGAATGAACACAGCGTCGATAACTACGTTGACCTAGAGCTAGAGCGTGTGAGAATCGTTGGTGGTGGCAGTTTTATGAACCGTAGCGAGCACGATGTTATTTCTAACTCAATGTTCAATGGTTGCCGTTGCCTTCGTTATGTGTCTCTACCACGTGATTTGCGCAGGATTGGCAATGACGCATTCTCTAACTGCACCAAACTTGAAGAGGTTCGTTTTGTTGGGCGCAGTAACGTTAGAGAAATAGGAAATGAAGCCTTTAGAGATTGCGACAAACTTACTCGAATCAATCTTCCTGAGGGGCTTGAGGTAATTGGCGACCAATGTTTCTACTCTTGTAGTGCACTTCGACGAATCGACCTACCCTATTCGTTGCGCCAAATAGGCAAGGAGGCTTTCTACGATGTACCAATCACCGATATAAGGCTCCCTAATGGTCTCACTTTTTTAGGAAGCAAAGCTTTCAAGGACACAAAGCTTGTTAGTCTTTATTTGCCAAGGGATCTACAAGTTGAGAACAACTCTTTTGGTTCAATGCCTAACCTCAAAGAATTTCAAGTAGAACGTGGCAACCAATATTATACCACTGAGGATGGCGTCCTCTATGATGCAACAGGCGAAATACTCATCTATTATCCTCAAGCCAAGGCTGGTTCTTTCTCCGTGCCTTCAGGCGTAACGACATTGCTAGAAGCCAGTTTTGCCGGAAATACATCATTAACATATATAACATTTCCTAATTCTTTGACTGAAATTGGTCCAAACGCATTCAATAATTGCTCATCCTTAACCAATATTGTAATACCGGAGAATGTAACTTCATTAGGTAATCGTGCATTCTCTTATTGCAAACGCTTAACTTCGGTTACCATAAATGGAAATATTAGCACTTTAAATGCTCAAACATTTGAGAATTGCAGTTCGTTACAATCTATAGTGCTACCCCAAAGTCTAGCAACTATTGGAGAAAAATGCTTTAATGAATGCAAGTCATTACAACATATTGAATGGGGAAGTTCTCTGAAAACCATTATGAAAGAGGCTTTTAGGAAATGTGGATTTGTTCAAATTGAGGTACCTAACAGTGTGACTGTAATTGGAGAAAACGCATTCCGTGATTGCAAAAGCATGAATTCCATAATCTTGCCCAACAATCTTGCTGTGGTTGAAAAAGAGCTGTTCCGTGGTTGCGAGAATCTTATTAAGGTGACTCTTCCCGAAAATGCTAATACAATTGGAGAAAATGCATTCCGAGACTGTAAGTCATTACCAACAATATTACTTCCCGTAGGGCTTACTACAATAAACAACAACGCCTTCCGTGGTACATCACTCAATCAACTTGAGCTACCTGCCTCAATGCTAAAGATTGGCGATAAAATTGTTGAGAAATGCAAAATGCAAAGCATCACTTGTCATGCTATCATACCACCAACCCTCAGTAAAGTCAGTGACAAGAAAACAACCCTTTACGTTCCAGGTTCATCAATTGATGCATATAAGAATGCGAAAACATGGAAAGAGTTCAAAAACATTCAACCTATTGAATAACTTATTTTATTATGATTAAAAATATTTTTACTGTGATACTAACAATGTTAACTTGCCTTTCGTGCAATTCGCAACAGGCAACTAGTGAGAATAAAAACGTAGTGCAAGACGATGTCTACACAACAAGTTCAGGCAAACAAGTATCGTTCACTTTCATCAAGCATGCAAGTCTTGAAATCAAGTACGATGGTCTATCAATACAAATAGATCCTGTGCGCAAGTTGCCGCCCGAAACAGACTACTCTAAATTTTCCAAAGCGAATTTTATCCTTGTCACTCATGAACATTTTGATCACTTTGACAAGGATGCCATTGCAACACTAAGCGATGACAACACTCAAGTGGTTCTAAACAAGCGATGTGCCGACATGCTTGGAAGTGGCAAAGCAATGAATAATGGTGATACTATAAAGCTACGAGACGACATAATTGTGGATGCCGTTCCTGCCTACAACATAACGCCCGACCATTTGCAGTTCCATCCTAAAGGTCGTGACAATGGATATATTATTAATCTTGATGGTCTTCGCATATATATTGCAGGTGATACTGAGGACATTCCAGAAATGGGACAACTCAAGGATATTGATATTGCTTTTCTTCCATGCAATCAGCCCTATACGATGACACCAGAGCAGCTCTCAAATGCAGCTCGCATGTTTACACCTCGCGTAATCTATCCATATCATTATAACGACACTCCTGTCGAAAGAATAAAAGAACTTCTCAAAGACACTAATATAGAGATCAAGATACGTAACATGAAATAAATATTTCTTTCATGCGTACTTGTCAAGAATGAAATAAATTAGTAATTTTGAAACCTCAAACATTTAATTAATATTTTTTATGAAGCATTTATTTTATACATCTGCAGTGATTCTTGCTTTTCTCTTTGTTTCATGTAATGGAAACACATCAAGCAACTCAGCTGAAAAAAACAGTGCAGCAGTATCACAAGATACGGTCAACGCCCAAAACATTGATTCTACTAAAAGCAATAACATTGATGCCAATACCACACTAGAGTCAAAAAAAACACCACTAAATCAAGAAATCACCAACAATAACAACCAAACAAATAATGAGGCAGGAAAAGCCAAGACTCCTGTAAAGCCTGAGACACCCACTGACAAGTTGCTAAAACAATATAACGAAGCTATGGGTGCATTAATAGATGCTTCAAAAAATGGCAGCAAACCTAGTGAAGAGGCAACTCAAAAGTTTATGGACTTGCAAACACAGCTTGAGGAACTAGATAATAGTGGCAAACTCAGCACTACTCAAAAAGAATTATTTAAAGTAACAAAAGACGCTTATAATATGCTGAAAAGCAAACAATAACTCTTTAAAATCATTTAATTATGGCAGACAATTTAATTGATCAAGCAAAAGATTTCATCCAGGACAAAGCTGGTGAACTCTTGAAGAATCCCGACGAAATCAAAAAGAAAGCAACTGAGATTGGAAAGTCAATCACTCCTGACTCTTTGGATGACAAAGTTGAAGGCGTAGTTGACAGTGCAGTAGATTTCCTTACCGACAAGCTGACCAAGAAAGACACTCCCGAGAAGTAATTAGTCATTAGTCTTTAGGAAAAAGATTAAGGCACCCAATAGAATTCTATTGAGTGCCTTTATGTTGCTATTATATACTCAGCTTTAGGTTTGATTATTTATTAGTCAAGCTTTAATACTGCTAGGAAGGCTTTTTGTGGTACCTGAACTGTACCAATTTGCTTCATACGTTTTTTGCCCGCTTTCTGCTTCTCAAGAAGTTTTCGCTTACGGCTAACATCGCCTCCGTAACATTTAGCTGTCACATCTTTACGAACCTGTTTTACAGTTTCACGAGCTATGATTTTTGCTCCGATAGCAGCTTGAATAGCAATATCATATTGCTGTCGTGGAATAAGCTCTTTTAATTTCTCACACATTCGTCTGCCAAGCGTCACTGCATTATCCACATGAATGAGAGAACTTAAAGCATCAACAGGCTGTCCATTAAGAAGAATATCCATCTTAATGAGCTTTGAGTCGCGGAAATCGCTAATATAATAGTCAAAAGATGCATAACCCTTAGAGATACTCTTGAGCTTGTCATAGAAATCAATAACTATTTCACCAAGTGGAATGTCAAATGTTAGCTCCAAGCGGTTTCCTGAGATATAGTCCTGCTTTACAAGTTCACCTCGTTTACCCAAGCACAAGGTTATAATTGGCCCCATAAACTCACTCTGTGTGATTATTGATGCGCGAATATACGGCTCTTCAATGTGTTCAATAAGTGTAGGGTCAGGTAAACCTGCTGGGTTATGAACTTCGGTCATTACCCCTTTCTTGTCATATACTTTATATGAAACGTTAGGCACAGTAGTGATAACCTCCATATTGAACTCGCGGCTGAGACGCTCCTGAACAATTTCCATATGGAGCAGTCCCAAGAAACCACAACGGAAGCCAAATCCCAGTGCGACTGACGACTCGGGTGTAAACGTGAGCGATGCATCGTTAAGTTGGAGCTTCTCAAGAGAAGTTCGTAAATTCTCAAAGTCCTCGGGGTCGATGGGGTAAACTCCAGCAAACACCATAGGCTTCACCTCTTGGAATCCCTCGATAGCTTTCTCGCATGGTGTTGCAACATGAGTAATAGTATCACCAACTCTTACCTCAGCAGAAGTTTTGATTCCAGAAATGATGTATCCAACAGTACCAGTGGTGAGCACATCTCGTGGCGCCATTTGTAATTTAAGAACACCAATTTCATCTGCATTATATTGCTTACCAGTATTGACAAACTTAACTAAGTCACCTTTATGGATACTACCATTTTCAATTTTGAAGTAAACAATGATACCTCTAAATGGGTTAAATACCGAATCAAAAATAAGAGCTTGTAGAGGCGCATCAGGATTACCATCTGGAGCAGGTATGCGCGCCACAATTGCCTCTAACACCTTAGGAACGCCTTCACCGGTACGCGCACTCACACGTATAATATCTTCAGGATCACAACCAAGCAAGTCGACTATTTCGTCTTCTACCTCATCAGGATGTGCACTATCCATGTCAATCTTATTGATTACTGGAATGATTTCCAAACCATTGTCGATTGCCATATAAAGGTTACTGATGGTCTGTGCTTGAACTCCTTGAGTGGCATCAACCACAAGAAGAGCGCCCTCGCATGCAGCTATCGATCTCGACACCTCATATGAGAAGTCAACGTGTCCTGGAGTATCAATGAGGTTAAGAGTGTAATTCTCTCCATCGAGCGCATAATCCATTTGAATGGCATGGCTCTTGATTGTGATTCCTCGTTCACGTTCCAAATCCATGTCATCAAGCACCTGATTCTGCATCTCTTTGGCACCCACAGTCTTTGTGAACTCCAAAAGTCGATCGGCTAGAGTGCTCTTACCGTGATCGATATGTGCTATAATGCAAAAGTTTCTTATATTTTTCACTTCCTAATTATTATCAATTATTGCTCCGTGCAAATTATTAATTTCAAATTTTCACTCTTACATAATACCTCTTTCACGCAAGCGTTGTTGCCATCGCCATGCACTAAGCATTGTGTCTTCAAGAGTTTCCTCTGCTTTCCATCCAAGAACCTCGTTAGCCTTCTTTGGGTCTGCCCAAATTTTAACGATATCACCTTCACGGCGTCCAACAATCTTGTGAGGCACCTTCACACCAGTAGCTTTTTCAAAGGCAGCTAACAATTGAAGCACCGAAGCACCTTCACCAGTGCCAATGTTGAACACCTCAAGTGGTTCGTCACTCTTATCCTCGAGCATACGTTCCAAAGCTTTGACATGAGCCTTTGCTAGATCAACTACATTGATGAAGTCGCGAATGCAAGAACCATCAGGAGTGTCATAATCGTCGCCAAAAATGCTCAGCTCCTTACGAACGCCAATCGCAGTCTGAGTAAGATATGGCACCAGATTGGCAGGCACTCCATTTGGTAACTCTCCAATCTCGGCACTTGGATGAGCTCCTATTGGATTAAAATATCGCAAAAGCACAGCCTTGATTGGGCTACCACTCTTTATGACATCGGCTATAATATCCTCACTCACCTGTTTTGTAGCCCCATAAGGCGAAGTTGCTTTCTTTGTAGGAGCATCCTCAGTGATAGGATTCTGGTCAGGCTCACCATAAACAGTACAAGACGATGAGAACACAAAACCTTTTACTCCAAATTCAGGCATAAGCTCTAAGAGATTGAGGAGAATGTTTAGATTATTTCGATAATACATGATAGGTTTTTGCACCGATTCTCCTACAGCCTTGCTTGCCGCAAAGTCGATAATGCCATCTATACCAGGATTATCAGTGAAAAGCATGCGCAACACTTTGATGTCGGTGCAGTCACCCTCTACGAATATTGGCCTAATTCCTGTAATTTTCTCAATGCCATCAAGCACATCTATATTGCTATTTGATAGATTATCAACAATAACCACCTCATAACCTGCATTTTGAAGTTCCACTGTGGTGTGAGATCCAATAAATCCCATTCCACCAGCCACTAAAATCTTGCCTTTCATCTTATATTAAATCGTTTTGTTATTTTTAAAATTAAGTAGAGCATCAGCTATGCGTGGTGATGCCTTACCATCACCATAAGGATTATTGGCACGACTCATTTTGTTATATTCGTTCTCATCATCCAGTAGAATCGACACGTTGTCAACAATCTTATTATAGTCGGTACCAACAAGTTTTACTGTGCCAGCATCAAGAGCTTCGGGGCGCTCAGTAGTGTTGCGCATAACAAGAACTGGTTTACCCAAGCCAGGAGCCTCTTCTTGTATACCGCCACTATCAGTAAGCACAATTGTTGATTTCTCCATCAAAAATACAAAATCCAAGTATTCCAAAGGTTCAATGAAGAACAAATTACCCAAGTCGCTAAGGTTATCCCCAAAAATCTTGTGGATTGGCTTACGTACATTAGGATTAAGATGCATTGGATAAACAAAATCAACATCGGCATACTTCTCGCTCAAATGCTTGATAGCCTTGCAAATGTTAAGGAATCCATCACCAAAGTTCTCACGTCGATGGCCAGTAATTAGAACAAGACGGCGACCGCACTCTAGTCTTGCCACATCATAACCTTGTTCCCTCAAGTGACTAGACAATTTATCTTTCAAAGACTTGTCACTATTAATTTTATTGACAACAATATGAAGTGCGTCAATCACTGTATTACCTGTAACATATATGTGCTCCTCTCCCACTCCTTCATCAAGTAAATTCTGTCTACTCAATGGTGTCGGTGAAAAATCCAATGTGGCAATACGGCCTGTAATTTGTCGGTTCATCTCCTCTGGCCAAGGACTATAGATATTGCGGGTCCTTAATCCAGCTTCAACATGACCAACAGGTATCTGCTGATAAAAAGCAGCAAGTGCCGATGCGGTACTAGTTGTTGTGTCGCCATGGACGAGAACGATATCGGGATTAACTTTAGTCAACACGTCACGCATGCCCAAAAGCACCCTTGAAGTAATATCATAGAGATCTTGACCTACCTTCATTATATTCAGGTCATAATCGGGTTTTATTTCAAAAATTTTGAGTACTTGGTCCAGCATCTCACGATGTTGACCAGTAACGCAAACTATAGGCTCAAATTCTGTATCACGCTGTTGAAGACACTTAACCAGTGGAGCCATCTTGATTGCCTCTGGTCTAGTGCCAAACACGAGCATTACTCTCTTCTTCATTGCAAGATTAATTTAAATTATAGTGCAAAAATACAAAAATAATTTGTTGTACAAAAGTATTATATAAAAAAGGCTATTGTAAATAAAAAGTGTTTTCTAGAAACTATGAAAAGAGAATGTGTTGTATTTCAGGAGATTACTTCAAATACTGCTTAATGTAAAGTTCACAATTCGCAACCAGTTCGTCATACCATTTCGGTCCAAATCGTCTAATTAATGGTTCTTTTAGGAACTCATAAACTCTTATGCCTTTTGCGCGCCCAAGCACTTCTGCGCTTTTGCAAATCTTCCAACGATGATAATTAACTGCGACATTGCCATTGCTTAATGTCTTAAGTCTTAGTGGATAAAGAGCGCATGAGATAGGCTTCATGAAATTGATGCGGCCCTCACGATAGGCTTTTTCAATGGCACAAATGCACTTTCCTCCTGGTGCATAACAAGAAAAAACACAATTTGATCCATCTAGAATCTGTGTAACAAGTTCACCTTCTTGATCTCTATAAGATATTCCATTCTCCTCTATAACTTGTTGAGCGCGAGGCAGAAGTTCGTCCCATATCATCGGTAATATTTCCTTGATGATTTGTTCCTCTTCAGCGGAGATAGGGGCTCCAGCATCTCCGTCGATACAGCATTGTCCAAGACAAGATTCTAAATCGCAGCAGAAAAAACGTTCCACCACGTCAAGTGTAACAAGTGTGTTATCGTCAATTAGAAACATTATATACTATTGAATGAGCTTAGACAATGCGTGCTCAAGATCAGTGCTAGAGAGTTTTAGATGCATCTCACCACGATAGGCATAAGATATATTACCCGTCTCCTCGCTCACAACTACAGCAATTGCATCAGAAGCCTGCGAAATACCAAGAGCCGAACGGTGTCTTAGTCCAAGATACTTAGGCAAACTCGTGTCGTGCGACACAGGAAGGATACATCCTGCCGACTTTATCTTTCCATTGTCGATAATGACTGCTCCATCGTGTAGAGGACTATTCTTGAAGAAAATGTTCTCAAGCAGACGGTTATTAACCTCAGCATCAATAATATCACCCGAGCGCTCATAATCCTCTAACGAGAAATTCTGCTTAATAACAATCAGAGCACCAGTCTTGGACTTCGACAAACTCATGCAAGCATAAACAATAGGCATAATCCACTTTTTACGTTCACCCTTGCCACTACTTCCTTGCCACAGGCGTGCAATAGATTTCCACCCTCGCTTGGAGCCTAACTCAGTAAGGAATCGCTTAATTTGATCTTGGAAAATGATGATAAGAATAAAGATACCACTATCGATTATACGGTCCATGATAGTTCCCAAGAGCTTCATGTCAAGCAACTTATCAACAATCACCCAAGCCACGATAAAAGCAAAGACTCCAACAAAGATGTTTAGAGCTCCACTCTCTTTCATGGTGCGATAAATGTAGTAAAGCAATACCGCAACAAGTAGTATATCAATTATATCTTTTATGCCAAATGAAATCATTTAGGTGTCAGATTTATTTTGTAGTTGCAAAATTATTAATTTCTATTGAAATATACAAGAGTGCGAGCTTCAACAGCCTCTTTTACATCGTGAACTCGCACAATGTGAGAGCCCTTCATCATAGCAATCGTGTTAAGGACTGTTGTTCCATTCAGTGCTTCATCGGCTGTACAGCCAAGCGCCTTCTGTATCATTGACTTGCGAGACACACCCACCAGCAAAGGCACATCAAGTGAATGGAATGCGTCGAGGCTTTCCATTAGGCGATAGTTTTGCTCGACAGTCTTGCTGAAACCAAATCCAGGGTCGGCTATTACATCATTAATTCCCATTTGATGAAGAGAATCAATCTTGTGAGCAAGTTCCTCAATTACTACAGCCGCCACATCTCCATCATAGTTGGTAAATTGCTGCATTGTAGCGGGGGTTCCGCGCATATGCATAACAATATATGGCACTTGAAGTTTTGCCACCACCGAAGGCATATCCGAGTCGAGATCTCCACCCGAAATGTCATTTATAATATCCACACCTAAGCATTCCACACAATGTTGCGCAACATTGGAACGGAATGTGTCAACCGATAATATTACATCATTGCCAATAGCTTCTCGTATAGACTTTACGGCTACATCAAGTCTTTTAATTTCCTCATCACAAGTAACGGGTTCTGAACCAGGTCGTGTTGAACAAGCGCCTATGTCTAGAATGTCAGCACCTTGCTGCGCCATTGTTTTTGCTCGCTGGGCAATAGCAAACTCGTCCATCACTCTACTTCCTGAGAAAAACGAGTCGGGGGTTGCATTGATTATTCCCATAACCATGGGTTTATCAATATCTACCAAATGCCCTCTGATATTCAAACTATATTTTTTGAAATCCTTCATCTATTATTAAATAATTCCTACATAATACAAGAATATTATAACAATAGCCACTGGGGCAATGTAACGGAGGCAGAAGATGATATAAGGCTGCACAAAGCGCGAACGGTGCACGCCTCCGTTGGTAAGCTGACTGTGAATAACGTCTTTCTTTAGAATCCATCCCACATATACAGCAGTAACAAGGCCTCCTAGCAGCATGAAGAAGTTTGGTCCCACAAAATCAAGGAAGTCAAAAATATTCTTGCCAAATATGGTAACATCACTTAGCGTACTGAACGACAATGCGCTCAACACTGCAATAATGCCCATTTGTACAGCTGTTAAAACAATGGCTTTCCGACGCGACAACTTGTACTCATCAACCATAAAGGTGATAGGGATTTCACTCAAAGAAATAGTCGAGGTAATAGATGCAAAGAACAGCAAAACAAAGAACAGTACCGCCCAAATTGTGCCACCTGGCATCTGCTGGAAGATGGTTGGGAGAGTAATAAATATCAAGTCAGGACCAGCTTTAGGATCTAGCCCAAAAGAGAATACAGCAGGGAATATCACAATACCGGCAAGAATAGCAACGAGGGTGTCGAGAGACGATATTGTCACCGCATCTTTCATCAATTTGCTGTCATCTTTGAAATAGGAAGAATAAGTGATAAGACATGTCACACCCAGCGATAACGACATGAATGCCTGCCCCATTGCATCAACTACGCCTTTCCATCCTAGCTTATCAAAATTTATATTAAACAAAAAGTCGATACCCTTTTTTGAGCCAGGAAGCATGAGAGAGTTCACACAAAAAACTAAAAGCAGAGCAAAAAGTAAAGGCATCATGATATTTGCCATGCGTTCAACCCCTTTCTGAATGCCACGGCTCAAAACTAAAAAGTTGAGTATTAAGAATATAACCGTCCATATGACACAACGGTCGGGAGAGGCTATGAAAGTGCCGAAGATATTAGAAAACTCTTCAGAATCATGCTCTAGCAAACTTCCACTAGCAGAGCTCCACAAGTACTCTATAACCCATCCACACACAACACTGTAGTAACCGCATATGAGCAATGCTCCAAGCACTCCAATGTAGGAGAAAATCTTGAATGGTGAACCTGGAGTAAGCTGCTCCACAGCGCCCTTCATATTCTTGTGGGTGGAACGACCAATGATGAACTCCGACATCATAATTGGTATTCCCAACAAAACTATGCACAGAAGATAGACAAGGATATATGCCCCACCTCCATTATATCCTGCTTGATAAGGGAATCGCCAAATATTACCGAGGCCAACAGCACTACCCACTGTAGCTGCAATAGCGCCCATGCGGGTTGCAAATCCTGCTCTTTTTTCTTTCATATTGTTCAAGGATTATTGTTCTAGTTGTTTATTTTTTAACAAGACATGCACTCAGTTCATATAACAAATAAATTGGCAAGAACACGATAGTGAGTGTGAACGGATCGCCTGTGGGGGTTATAAATGCAGCTAGCACAAGTAAGACCACAATAGCATGACGACGATATTTCTTGAAAAAACCTCGACGCAACACACCAATCTTGCCCATAAGCCAAGCCAATAGTGGCAACTCAAAAATAATACCCATTATGAAAATGAGCATCAAGAATGTATCCATATAGCTGTCGAGCGAGATTTGGTTAGGCACCATCGCGCTCACATGATAGTCAGCAAGGAAACGCAGCGTCACTGGAAATACCACGAAATAGCCAACTGCAACTCCAAGAAAGAACATAAGGTTACCAAAACCAAAGGCGCGTTTAATCCCACGCTTTTCATGCTCATAAAGTGCCGGCGAGACAAATGTCCACAGCAAGTAAATCACCACAGGAAATGAGAACACCAGTGCTAGCCAAAAAGAAGTGCTCATGTGAATGAAGAACTGTGATGCCAATTGTATGTTTATCAAATCCACATGGAAACCTTCAGTACTGAATTGCGGCAACCCTGGTATGCCTGCTGTCAACTTAGCAAACAATCGATAAAGAACAAAATCTCCGTGGCAAGGTGCAAGTATAACGTTGTCGAAAATACTGGGCATTAGTGCAAAAAACACAATAGCCATAGCCACTAGTACCACGGCAATCTTTATCAGAACCCCTCGAAACACGTCAAGGTGATCCCAGAACGACATCTCCTGCAATTGTTCTTTGCTTTCTTCTTCCATCAGGAAGCTATGCTATTTGCCATTGGACTTCGTCCCTGGATCTTTTGTATCTATCTCATTGTCTATATCTTGGAGAGGCTTCTCTATCTCGTCCTTTACCTCATCCATGCCTTCTTTGAAACTACGCACGCCTTTGCCCATGCCCTTCATGAGTTCAGGAATTTTCTTACCACCAAAGAGCAACAAGATGATAACTACAATAATTATCAACTCGGTAGTGCCAAGATTGCCAAAGAGCAACAAAATTGAATTCAACATAATAGTAATAGTAAAAATATTTGTTTATAACATGCAAATTTAAATAGAAAAGCTGAGATAACAAAGCGATTTTTAAAGTTTGTAAACTAATCACTTTATTTTAGCGAATATAAATTCGATATATATACTTTAAATCTTAAAAAAAAATGTATATTTGCACATTAATAATTTAGAATGATGAGTAATAGCAGCAACTCTTTTGATACCAAACGCCGAATCTTAGGCGCTATTTTAGGACCTATTGTAGCAATATTTCTTTGGTTTCTACCTATTGAAGCCCTTTCGGCTCCAGCCCATCACCTACTTGCTATCATGTCGTTGGTAGCCATATGGTGGATTACAGAACCTGTGCCCATACCAGTCACATCATTACTTGGCCCGACACTCTGCGTTGTTCTTGGCGTAACAGAAGTTGACAAGGCTTTTGCCAGCTTTGCCAATCCCATGATATTCTTGTTCATGGGCGGATTCTTACTCGCCAAGGGCATGATGGTCAACGGATTGGACAAGCGCATAGCCTACGGCATCCTATCAATGAAATGGGTTGGTGACTCTCCACGACGCATTTTCCTCGCTATTGGTTTGGCATGTATGATATGCTCAGGGTGGATAAGCAACACTGCCACTGCTGCAATGATGTTTCCTATTGCACTAGGACTGCTTGATGCAATTCGCGAGATGATGGCTGCCAACGGTAAAAATATTGACCTGAGCAAATACAAGTATTCAACAGGGTTGATGCTAATGACGGCCTATGCATGCTCGATAGGCGGCGTTCTCACCCCAATCGGCACACCTCCAAACATAATGATGATAGGCTTCCTGGATCAACTGGCTCCCGATGTACCATCAATATCATTCTTCGAGTGGATGATATGGGGCTTTGTTGCAATGGTTCTATATTTTATTGTGGCCTATTTTGTCCTTTGGCGCATGTTCCCCTCCGACGTGAAGCACATAGAGGGAGCAAGAGATTTCATCCGCAAGCATGTTGATGGTCTAGGCAAGTGGACTGGTGCTCAAGTCAACACCCTAATCGCCTTTGGTGTAGCGGTTGTGCTGTGGGTGGCGCCAAGCGTGCTGACCCTAATTCATGGGGCCGACTCCGAAACTATGAAATTCTATGATAGTCACTACCCCGAAAGTATAGCTGCCATGGTTGGAGCCTTGCTGTTATTCTTCCTGCCTGTCAACTTAAAAGAAGGCAAGATGACCATGAGTTGGAAAGAAGGCATGGAGGGCATTGACTGGGGAACACTTTTGCTCTTTGGTGGTGGATTGTCGATGGGTGGCCTAATGTATACCACCGGTCTTTCAGACTGGATAGGAGAAGGTATAAAAATGGCAATGGGAGGCCATCCTTCAGAGTTCCTTTTCATTGCAGTGTTCTGTGTTTCAGGGTTATTACTTGCAGAGTTCACTTCCCACACTGCAGCCGTCAACCTAATTGGAACTATATCTATTGGCACCGCCCTATCATTAGGTTTCAGCCCCCTGCCAGTTGCCGTGGGTATAGCCCTTGCCTCGTCTCTAGGATTCATGATGCCAGTTTCGACACCGCCTAACGCTATTGTCTATGCTTCGGGTTATGTTCCTATTACAAAGATGATAAAATCGGGAGTTATCATAGACATCATAGGAGTTTTCTGCATTACAATTCCAATAGTCTTAATAATTGTAAAGGCTGTAATGGGTGTATAAATTTAATTGTTATAAATTTGCTATAATCTAAAAAATGAGTACTTTTGCGGGCGATTTTGTAATTAAAGAAATTTTTCAATAATTAAAATAACAAATTTAAGTATGAAAGCATTTGTTTTTCCTGGCCAGGGTGCACAGTTTGTGGGTATGGGCAAAGACCTGTATGACAACAATGCCGAGGCCCGTGAAATGTTTGAGAAAGCCAACGAAGTGCTCGGTTTCCGCATCACCGACTTGATGTTTGAAGGCACCGAGGATGACCTTAAGCAGACTAAAGTTACTCAACCCGCTGTATTCTTGCACAGTGTGATACTTGCCAAGACCCTTGGCGACGAATTCAAACCCGACATGGTGGCTGGCCACTCACTGGGTGAGTTCTCGGCTCTCGTTGCCGCCGGTGTTCTTCCTTTTGAGCAGGGCCTGAAGCTCGTGGAGACACGTGCTCTCGCTATGCAGAAGGCTTGCGAGGCCACTCCATCGACCATGGCAGCTATCATCGGCATGGAAGATGAGAAGGTTGAGGAAATCTGCGACAGCATCGATGGCGTGTGTGTTCCAGCCAACTACAACAGCCCAGGTCAAGTTGTTATCAGTGGCTCATTCGAGGCAATCGAAGAGGCTTGCGCCAAGTTCAAAGAGGCTGGTGCCCGCCGCGCTCTGCCATTGAAGGTGGGTGGTGCGTTCCACTCGCCACTTATGGAGCCTGCACGCGAGGAACTCGCCAAGGCTATCCACGAAGCCAACTTCAGTGAGCCCATCTGCCCCATCTATCAGGATGTTGACGCCAAGCCCCACACTGCTCCCGAGGAAATCAAGGAGAACCTCATCAAGCAGCTCACCGCCCCCGTGCGCTGGAGCCACATTGTTGCCAACATGGCCGCCGATGGCATGACCGAGGCAGTAGAGCTCGGTCCCGGCAAGGTGCTGCAAGGCTTGATTGGCCGCACCTGCAAGGATGTTGCCGTGAGCGGAATGCAATAAATCAATGCATAATTCATAATGCATAATGCACAATAAAAAAAGCATTGCCTGAGTTATTTATCGGGCAATGTTTTTTTATTGTAACAGAAATTTAATGGCTGCTATTCATTCATCGAATTAAAAATATCATTACCTTTGCAATATCAAATTTAGCACATAACAATGGATTATCTATTTCTCTTCTTAGGATTGGCGTTGTTGCTCGTAGGAGCCAACTATCTTGTAGACGCCTCGGTAGCTATTGCACAACGCGCAAAAATATCAAATTTCATCATAGGTCTCACCATCGTGGGCATAGGCACCTCGGCACCCGAACTGTTTGTATCAATTCAAAGTGCCCTCACCGGTCATGGCGACATTGCCATGGGTAACGTGCTCGGCTCCAACATCGCCAATGTGTTCCTGATAATGGGTGTGACAGCCATTATTCTGCCCTTTGAGATAAACCGCGAGCAGTCGCGGCGCGACATCCCGATAGGCATTATTGTTGCACTGCTTGTATTCTTGCTTGCTAACGATGCCCTGATTCCCGGCATCGACAAGAACAACCTCTCGCAGGTGGATGGCATAGTGCTGCTGGTGTTCTTCATCGTCTACATGGCAGTGGTAATCCTCAAGAAGGGCGAGAAGCCCAAGGAAGCTCTCGCCGAGGCCGATGAGGAAGCCACCTCAAGCCTGACGGGCAAGAACGTTTGGCTGTTGTGGGGCATCGCGGCGGTGTCGCTGGCAGCTCTGCTTTGGGGTGGTCAGAAGTTCCTCAACTCAGCTCAAAACTTAGCCAGGGCCTGGGGCATGAGCGAGGCGGTTATCTCAATCACTATTGTGGCGGTGGGCACCTCACTGCCTGAGCTCATCACCGCTGTCATCGCAGCTTGCAAGAAGAATCCGCAGCTGGCGCTTGGCAATGTGATAGGGTCTAATGTTTTTAACATGCTCATGATACTTGGTGTGTCGTCGTGCATTGACCCCTACCAGCTCGAAAGCATCAACATGGTTGACTACGCAATGGCAATCCTTGCAGCCGTTCTCATGTGGATCGTAATCTTCACTTTTGGCAAACGCAAGTTCGACCGCATCGAGGGTTTCATCTTCCTCGCCATCTACATTGGCTACACGACCTATCTACTAATGCGATAGGATTTTTTATAATGAAAACAATAAATCCCAGAACTGTCATTACAATTCTGGGATTTATTTAATTAACGACGGCGTCTCTTGCTTGAATTACGTTCTCGTTTAGATGTCTTACCGCCTCTAGCGGCCCTTCCACGACTCACTTCGCGACGAGTAGTGTTTCCACGTTGCCCTCGTTTGTGTCTTCGTGAAGCCGTTCCACCCTCATATTCAGCACGCATGCGGTCGGTAGCCGTATCACGCGACATGCGAGATGCTTGAGTAATTGGAGCTTTATCAATGCGATGACTACCAGCAGGGTTCTCGGCATCAACAAGAACAAAATCCAGCTGTTTCTTGATGAGATCGGCTCGCGCCACTTGAATTGTCACAGGGTCACCAAGTTGGTATTTCTTTCCACGCCTACGACCAAGTATCATATAGTTCTTCTCATCGTACTCATAGAAGTCATCGTCAAGGTCTCGAACGGCAATCATTCCCTCGCAATGGGTCTCGTTTAATTCCACATATACACCCCACTCGGTAACTCCCGAGATTTTTCCTTCATACACTTCTCCCAGGCGAGCCCCCATGAATTCCACTTCTTTATATTTAATAGATGCCCTTTCGGCATTGGCTGCCAATTGCTCCTGGCTGCTCACATGCTTACAATCCTCTTCAAGTTTTTCTTGATTGACTGTGCGAGCGCCTTTTGCGGCATATCTGTCAAGAAGACGATGAACCATCACATCGGGATACCGACGTATAGGAGATGTGAAATGAGTATAATAATCAAATGCCAAGCCATAGTGACCAACATTCTCGCTAGAATAGACCGCCTTAGCTTGTGATTTTATAGCAAGAAGCGAAATCAGTTCTTCTTCAGGTTTGCCTTTGATGTCCCTTAGCAACTTATTGATAGAACGGTTCACCTCTTTAGCACTACCGCTAATCTTAAGTTTATGGCCAAAGTGAGCCGCGATATCTGCAACATTATTGAGTTTCTCCTGATCAGGCTCTTCATGAATTCGATACACAAATGCCTTAGCTTTCTTACTTGGAGGAACCTTCCCTATGTGAGCAGCAACGGTGCGATTGGCAAGGAGCATAAACTCCTCAATTAGTTGATTGGCCTCTTTAGACACATGTAGATGAACTGCGGTAGGAACACCGTTTTCATCAATATCAAAGTATTTTTCCTCACGATTAAATTCCACAGCACCTTCCTCAAACCGCTGCTTGCGGAGCTTTTGTGCAAGCTCATGGAAAGTAAGAATCTCTTGAGCTAAGTCTCCCTTACCTGTCTCAATAATTTCTTGAGCTTCTTCATAGCAAAAGCGACGGTCACTATTGATTACAGTGTGGCAAATCTTATACTTATAAACCCTGGCATTATCGTCCATCTCAAACACTACCGAGTGACATAGTTTATCCTCATGAGGACGCAATGAACATATGTAATTGCACAATTTCTCTGGGAGCATAGGTACGGTGCGGTCAACCAAATATACCGATGTTGCTCGAGAATAAGCCTCCTTATCAATGACACTATCAGGTTTTACATAGTGAGTCACATCAGCAATGTGCACACCAATTTGCCAACGGCCATTTGACATTTTCTCAATAGAAAGAGCATCGTCATAATCTTTTGCATCAGCTGGGTCGATGGTGAATGTAGTAACGCCACGCATATCGCGACGTCGAGCGACTTCCTCATCGGTAATTCCAGGCTCCAGTTTGTCGGCAACTCGCTCCACATTCTCTGGATAACGATAAGGCAATCCAAATTCAGCAAGAATTGCATGTATCTCTGCATTGTTCTCGCCAGCCTTTCCGAGCACATCAACAACCTCTCCTATTGGACTATTAGAACCATCGGGCCACTCAATGATTCTAACCACAACTTTGTCACCAGTTGTGCCTCCTTTCAGCTTGTCTAGTGGTATGAAAATGTCGGTAGCAAGGAATTTACTATCAGTTGCCAAGTGCGCAAAGTATTTCTTGATTTGAAGGGTACCAATAAACACTTGCTCCTTGCGCTCAACAATCTTTATTACCTCGGCTTCAGGTTCAAATCCACTACGGGCAGCACTGATGTGCACCATGACCTTGTCTCCGTTAAGTGCATGCATCGAATTGCGCTCTGCCACCATAATTGGCGAACTATCATCTCCCTCGAGTTGAACACTGTTCTTGCCGTTGCTTCGCCTGATGAAAACACCAGCCGCAACATTATTGCGCTGAGCAGCCTTAAACTTACCTGGGGCGATTTCATTAATAAAGCCATCAATTGATAATTGCTCTAGGATTTCTACAATCAGAGCGCGCTGCTTTGGGGTCTTTGCTCCAACCTTTGAGCTCACTTGCTTATAATTAAATGGGATATCATCTTGCTCGTTGAAGAAATTAATCACTTTGTCATGAAACTCACGACGCTCTATTTTGTAGGAGTTTAAACGATCTTTCTTTGCCATAAAACAGAATAATTACTATTATATTGCAAATATAAAAATAAAAAACAATATCACAAAAAACTTGACTTATTTTTCAATTAAAAAACATCGAATTATTCGTTTATATGTTTTATTATTTTCAACTTTATTTATAGCAAATTCTCTGATGTGATTCCTATTATCAATTTTTAATTCACTATATTAACAGTATTATTATTAATTTATATTTTATAATAGGGTAAATTTTGTGGAATGGCAGGAAAGTTGTAATTTTGCATGTTCTAAAACATAATTTTAAAACTAATGAGTATAAAAAGTACGCTCGAAAAAGTTATCAGTGAGGATCTGGCAGCTATTTGGAGTCTTCTCAATTCCGACGAGAAGAGGCTAATAGTTGAGAACTTCGATGTACATAATTTCAAAAAGAATCAAATCATATATGCCGAGAAAGACGACCCAGTCTATCTTTGGTGTCTGCTAAAAGGAAAAGTGAAGCTCTATAAAGATGGAATTGGTGGCCGTCAGCAAATTCTCAGGCTATATCGCCCCATACAGTACTTTGGCTATAGAGCCTATTTTGCTCATGAGCCTTATGTTTCAAGCGCTGCAGCCTTTGAGCCCTCGTCGGTTGGATCACTACCCATGGATTTGGTAAAATCAATGATTGACAACAACCGTGACCTGGCTTGGTTTTTCATTCATGAACTTTCGAAAAACCTGGGAGGCAGTGACACCAAGATTGTTACATTAACTCAAAAGCACATTCGCGGTCGACTTGCTGAAGCGTTGATACTACTCATCGACAATTATGGATTTGAAGACGATGACAAGACTTTGAAAATCTATATGGCACGCGAGGATGTAGCCAACCTGTCAAATATGACAACAAGCAATGCAATACGCACCCTCTCAGCCTTTGCACAAGAGCGGATTATCACGGTTGACGGTCGTCGCATCAAGATTGTTGACGAGGCAAAACTCAGGCAAATAAGCAAATTTGGATAAATTAGATGGCACTTCGGAAATAAAAAATTAAAAACTTCGTCTTTGATTTTATATTTCTCTCAGCTTAAACTAATTTTGGATAATTCTTCTTACAGAATATATGATAATAGCACAAAACAAACGCAAAGAGAATATCGCTGAATACTTGCTATACATGTGGCAAGTGGAAGATATCATACGCGCCTATGGGCTTGACATTAACAAGATAAAAGCTTCAATAATTGATCGATATGATGTAGACGACGACACTCGCAAGGCGATTACCGACTGGTGGGAAGGTCTCATCATGATGATGCAGCATGAAGGGAAAAAAGAAACAGGGCACCTTCAAATCAATAAGAATGTACTTATCCGGCTTACCGATCTACACAATGAGTTGCTGCAAAGCCCTAAATATCCTGAATATGGAGCTGAATTCTACAAAACACTTCCGTTTATAGTGGAGTTACGTGCCAAGACACCTCAAGAACAACAGGTTGGAGAGCTTGAAACATGCTTTAATGCCTTGTATGGAACACTAATGCTCAAGTTGCAAGGCAAAGAAGTTAGCAAAGACACACAAGTTGCAATCGCTCAAATCTCACACTTCATCGGCACCCTTGCAGCCTATTACAAGAAGAATGAGGAATCTCCTCTGTTTGCCGAAAACTTACAATAACACTACAAGAGAAATGGAGAAGAGAAATATTCTAATCACTGGCGCTAACGGGCAATTAGGTAGAGAAATGCGCAAAGTACTTGATGGTGACATCTTTGTAAACGCTATCTACACCGATGTTGATGAGCTTGACATAACTGATGCACAAGCAATCGACAATTGCTTAACAAGTAATAATGTACACTTTATTGTTAATTGTGCCGCTTACACTGCTGTTGATGCCGCCGAGAGCAATGTTGAGTTGTGTACTAAGCTGAATGTTGAGGCTCCAACCCTCCTAGCTCAAGCAGCTCACAAGCATGGGGCCAAGCTAGTTCACATTTCAACTGACTATGTGTTTAACGGCACATGCTATCGCCCTTACCGCGAAGATGACCCTATGTGCCCAACTTCAGTCTATGGCAAAACAAAGGCTGATGGTGAACGTCACATCATGGACGTTGCTCCCGAGAGCATCATAATACGCACCGCTTGGCTCTATTCGCCACATGGTAAAAACTTTGTAAAGACTATGCTTGCACTTGGTAATGAAAAGGAGAAACTGAGCGTGGTGTGTGACCAAGTTGGCACGCCTACCTATGCACTCGACTTGGCCAGCGTTGTCAAGACGTTTATTGACTGTGAAGAATGGCATCCTGGAATATATCATTTTAGCAACGAAGGAGCAATATCATGGTATGATTTCACCCTCGCAATTCACCGCATTGCAGGTATCACAACATGTCATGTTCTTCCATGCATGACCAAGGACTACCCCACTCCTGCAACTCGACCACACTACAGCGTGCTTGATAAAACAAAGATCAAGTCAACCCTAGGAATCGAAATCCCACACTGGGAAGAATCATTAGAACAATGCATAAATATTCTGACTACTGACAACAAAATATAATGGCTTTTAACGACGAAATAACTAAAAGACGCACATTTGCCATCATTTCGCACCCCGATGCTGGCAAGACAACCCTCACCGAGAAGTTACTTCTCTTTGGTGGGGCTATACATGTGGCTGGTGCAGTAAAATCCAACAAAATCAGAAAAACTGCCACAAGCGACTGGATGGACATTGAGAAACAACGTGGAATCTCGGTGGCCACATCGGTAATGGGCTTTAACTATAACGACTACAAAATCAACATCCTCGACACGCCAGGCCACCAAGACTTTGCCGAGGACACTTATCGCACACTAACAGCAGTTGACAGCGTAATTATCGTTGTAGACGTTGCTAAAGGTGTTGAGACACAAACACGCAAACTAATGGAAGTGTGTCGCATGCGCAATACACCTGTAATCATCTTCGTCAACAAGCTCGACCGAGAGGGACGCGACCCATTCGACATCCTTGACGAGCTTGAGCAAGAACTTAAGATATCGGTACGACCATTGACATGGCCAATCAATATTGGTGCACGCTTTAAAGGAGTTTACAACATCTATGAGCAAAGTCTTGATCTTTTCAAGCCCGACAAGCAGCACGTGACCGAGCGCATTGAGATTGACGATATAAACTCGTCTGAGATTGACCGTCAAATTGGCGCTGATGATGCACAAAAATTGCGTGATGACATCGAACTAGTCGATGGTGTTTACCCTGACTTTGATGTCAACGATTATCTCGAAGCACAAGTTGCTCCTGTATTCTTTGGTTCAGCTCTCAATACTTTCGGAGTTAAAGAGCTGCTTGACTGCTTTATCAAGATTGCCCCATCTCCAAAGCCTGTACAAGCTATTGAACGCATGGTGGAGCCAAGTGAGGAGAAATTCACAGGATTTGTGTTCAAGATTCAGGCCAATATGGACCCAAATCACCGCAGTTGCATTGCCTTTGTTAAGATATGTTCTGGTGTGTTCCATCGAAACAACACCTATCTACATGTTCGAAGTGACAAGACTTATCGCTTCTCGGCTCCAACCGCATTTATGGCTCAAAGAAAAGATATAGTTGACGATGCATTCCCTGGCGATGTGATAGGACTTCCCGACAGTGGCAGCATTTTCAAGATTGGTGACACATTAACTGAAGGCGAAAACCTACACTTCAAGGGATTGCCCAGCTTCTCGCCCGAGATGTTCAAATATATAGAGAACTCTGATCCTATGAAGACCAAGCAGCTCAACAAAGGTATTGCTCAGCTCATGGACGAGGGTGTTGCACAGTTGTTCGTGAACCAATTCAATAACCGCAAGATAATTGGAACTGTGGGCCAGCTTCAGTTTGAAGTAATTCAATATCGACTACTGCATGAGTACAATGCCCAATGTCGTTGGGAGTCAATCAGCCTCTACAAGGCTTGCTGGATAGAGAGTGATGATGAAGATGCTCTTGAAGCATTCAAGCATCGCAAGCATCAGTTTATGGCGGTGGATACTGAGGGGCGAGACGTGTTCCTCGCCGATTCAGGATATGTGCTTCAAATGGCGCAACAGGACTTCCCTAAAATCAAGTTCCACTTCTCCAGTGAGTTTTAATTTTATTTATTTGGAATTATCTAAGACTTATAACTAACTTTGCACTCACAAAGATAAGACAACAAGAAAAAACATCTAGATATGAACCCTCAAGAGAGTTTAACTCAATTATACAAGCAATACGTTGGCAGTGAGCCTACAGAAATCAAACTAATGGACAAGGCCGGCTCTAACCGTAGTTATTATCGCCTCTCGGGCGACAAATCGGTTGTGGGAGTTATAGGTGAGTCACGTGAAGAAAACGATGCATTCATCTATATGGCCAATCATTTCAAGCAGCAAGGCCTTTCGGTCCCAACAGTTTATGGAATAAGTGAAGACCACATGGTCTACATTCAGGAAGACCTGGGTGGCAAACCCGAGAACATCTTATGGAACAAGATTCGTCGCAGTAGCATCACTCATGCCTTCACAAGCGAGGAAAAAGCTCTCTTGCGTCGCGCTATGAGAGATTTGTGCGACATTCAATTCCGTGGCACTCATGGTTTTGACTACAGCAAGTGCCATCCCGCTGAGTGTTTCGATGAGCGTTCTATCAAGTGGGACCTTAACTACTTCAAGTATTGTTTCCTTAAAGCAACAGGAATCGTATTCAACGAAAACAGGCTTGAGAATGACTTCGAACGCCTAACACATGACTTGCTCGCGGTTCCAAGTGAAACGTTCATGTATAGAGATTTTCAGTCACGCAATGTAATGCTCGTTGGCGACACTGAACACCCTGCCGATTGTCGCCTGGCGTATATCGACTTTCAAGGTGGCCGTCGTGGTCCTTACTACTACGACGTTGCCTCATTTGTGTGGCAGTCTCGAGCCAAGTATCCCGAAGACCTGAAAAAAGAGCTCATCCAGGCCTATATCGACCAACTCAAGATTTACAAACCCGACCTTGACGAGAAACTGTTTTTCGACAATTTGCGATTGTTCGTGCTATTCCGCACGCTACAAGTATTGGGTGCCTATGGATTCCGTGGCTACTTTGAGAAGAAGCCAGACTTCATGAAAAACAGTATAGTACCTGCTATTGCTAACTTACGACGTCTTGTTACTAGCACATCATTTGAACAATATCCTTACTTAAGCGAGATCATCAATGAACTGGTGAACATGAAAGACTTCACCAGTGAAGAGAAATCGCTCACAGTAAGGGTAATGAGCTTTGCCTACAAGAAAGGCATACCACATGATCCTTCTGGCAATGGCGGAGGTTTTGTGTTTGACTGCCGAGCATTAAACAATCCAGGAAAATATGATAAGTACAAAGCGTTCACCGGCTTAGATGACAACGTAATCAAGTTTCTACAAAAAGAAAGTACTATCGATAAGTGGCTAGAGCATGTATACGCTATGGTAGATGAATCAGTAGAACGCTATATGAAACGTAATTTCACCGACTTGATGGTATGTTTCGGATGCACTGGTGGTCAACACCGCTCAGTATATGCAGCACAACATTTAGCAGAGCACATTTACAAAAAGTTCAACGTACGCGTCGAGCTCTCTCACCGTGAGCAGAGCGGACATGACCGTACTTTCAATCCCGTGGTTGAATGAAAGCGATGATTTTTGCAGCCGGACTAGGAACAAGGCTGCGCCCATTAACCAATGATCGCCCAAAGGCTTTAGTAGAAATTGGTGGTAAAACCATGTTGGAGCGAGTTATAAACAAACTTGCTGCAGCTGGTTTTGATGATATCACTATCAACATTCATCATTTTGGGCAGAAAATCATTGATTTCCTCAATGAGAACAACAACTTTGGACTAAACATCCACATCAGCGACGAACGGGATTTGCTCCTTGACACAGGTGGAGGCATACTTAAAGCAAAGTCTTTTCTTGATGGAAACGAACCGTTTCTTGTTCACAATGCCGACATCCTCACAAACATTGACTTGAATGCAATGTACTCTAACCACATCAAAAGTGGTGCCATGGCAACTGTACTGGTAAAGGAACGTAAAACTAACCGCTATTTCATTTTTGATAATAACTACCAGCTACAAGGATGGATTAATAAATTGACTGGAGAAACAAGACCATCAGGATTAACTCATCACGAGGAAATGCAAGAACTTGCTTTTGGCGGAATACACGTCATATCTCCAAGTATCTTTGATGAATTAGAGAAGTATTCGCAAGGTCAATCTAAATTCTCAATCACACCTTTCTATGTGGACATGTGCAGAAGGCTTTTGATTAAAGGTTATGTACAGGATTCACCCTATACCTGGCTTGATGTTGGAAAACCCGAAACACTAAAAGAAGCCGAACAGATGATTGCTTCCGACAAAACAAAAAATCGCTCTTGATAGAGAACGATTTAGAAAAATATCAACTTTGAACAACTCTAAGACAATGACTGTGTCTTGGAGTTTTCTTTTTATAATGCATGGATGCTTTGAAGATGCTCAAATTGCACATTATAACATACTAAAAGTAATGCAATCATTATGAATGAGTAAACAATTATCCAAATAGTAAAAGATTTTCTAAATTTCCCTTTCCACACATTAAGAATCACATATAAAGCTATAACAGCAAATAGTGGTTGTAATGGTAGTATATAACGGCTTACAGTGCCTCCTGTTATATAAGCTATTATAAGAAATACAACTAATGGCCACCAAGACCACACGCCAAGGTGGTTTTGTTTGTTATGCAGTATGCTGATGTAAAGATAATAGAACACACACACTCCTCCAATAAAATACCACATGAACCTAAATCGAGGCAAAACCGATAATGCATTAACCTCAAAATGCTCATATATCCAAGGGAATGGAATGATATACTGAACGCCAGCTGTAACAGGAAGCAATAAAAGACGTTTCCAAATAGGATAGAAATAATAATCACCGATTAATGCGGCATAAGATTGTTGCTCCAAACCTATTTTAAATGCTTTTGCCATTGGGTCTCCACCATCAACGGTTCTGTATTGTTGCCCAAAGGAATAAGTGAAAATAAAACTGAACAGCAACGTAACACCTAATGCCATGCAACAAAGCAAAACACAATCCTTCCATCTCTTATGGTGATTGTTTAGTCCCATCATAATAGCTCCTATTGCAGCGAAATAAGCATAACTTGTGCGTATAAATGCCAAAATCAAACAACCAAGTACAAATAATGCAATATCTTTATTCTGTACTCGCTTGTTTTCTTTTCGAGCCATTCCAGCCAACACATATCCAATAAGCACAATCCCAAGAGTACAAGCTGCCTCTTTTTGTATTCTTAAACTTTGTGACAGAAGAAATCCTAAAAGCGAGACAATAAGCATTGCCAATACTGATATAATCTTCGGATTTATATCATCCAATTTGTTTCCAAATAATCGCACTGCAAGTTTTCCAGTCATTACAATAGACAACAGGATAAGCATATAATTAAAAGCAATCGGCCATACAATACTAACACCGAATGCTTTCCATAGCCAAACCATTAAAATTGAAACACCCTTAAACCCCACTTTGGGTTCAGGACACCTACCATCAAGATAAAACAGAGCCCATTTATAGTATGCGCTATCATCAGCCTTCATTCTTGGATATACAAATGACCCTCCAACGTCCACGGTCCATCTCTTTATGCTAATAATAGCATAAACTGCTAAAGCCAATCCAACTATCAATAATAACCACTGACCAGAATTACATTTCAATTTGCTTGTTGAGTAAACAAAACGAGGCACTAAATAAGCTACAACAATTGAAATCGTCACATAAAATGCTTCATAAGCTGTAAAAAAAGCAGAAGCTAATGCAACAACAACACCTAGCGCTACAATCTCGCCAAGGTTCACAATCCAATTTCTAAAAGAAAATTGTTGTTTGATTTTAGAAGCAATGTGGTCTGTCTTAATATTCACTTTATAATATTGTAAAACGACACATTAATTATATGGACAAATGCGTCGATCTGCATTATAGACTATAATGATCAATAAGTTCTAATCCTATACTATTTGAACTTACTTTTTAGCTTGTTTAATTGTTTCTACAATATATGCCAGATCTTCATCAGTAACCATGGGTCCACTTGGCAGGCACAAACCCACCTTGAACAATTTCTCGCTAACACCATTGACGTAGGCTGGAGCATCCTTGAAGACTGGTTGCATGTGCATAGGTTTCCACAATGGACGCGACTCGATGTTTGCTTTATCAAGCACTTGGCGTAACTGCTCATAGTCCATACCGAACTTGTCTGGGTCAACAGTGATGGTGTTCAACCAGTAGTTGGGCTCCATATATTCCTCAGGAGCCACATGCAATTCGACTCCATCGATGTTGGCAAAAGCGTCTTGATAAACGTCTTTTGTATGTACATGATGGGCAAGATGATCGTTGACTATGGTCATCTGCCCACGGCCAATGCCTGCACAAATGTTACTCATACGGTAGTTGAAACCGATGTGTTCATGCTGGTAGTAAGGGTATGGCTCGCGAGCCTGGGTAGCATAGAAGAGGACGCGCTTAGCAGTTTCCTCATCAGGGCATATGAGTGCGCCGCCGCCACTGGTGGTAATCATCTTGTTTCCGTTGAAGCTCATTACACCATAGTCGCCAAAAGTTCCCACAGCCTGACCACGATAGCGAGAGCCGAATCCTTCGGCTGCGTCCTCAAGAACAGGGATTTCATAGCGCTTAGCCACCTCCATAATCTCATCGATGTAAGCAGGCATACCATAGAGATATACAGGAATTATCGCTTTGGGCATCTTTCCTTTTGCAATGCGGTCCTTGATGGCATACTCAAGCAGATTAGGATCCATGTTCCAAGTGCCAGGCTCGCTGTCAACAAAAACTGGAGTAGCCCCCTGATAAGTCACTGGATTTGCACTGGCAGCAAAGGTAAAGGACTGACAAATCACCTCATCGCCAGCCTTAACACCCAAGTTCACAAGCGCCAGGTGAATGGCAGCAGTTCCTGCGCTAAGAGCAACAACCTTTTTACTTAGAGTGCGACCATCATCAGGATGGTTGATAAACTCCTCAAGGTCTTTCTCGAATCCATTAACATTAGGTCCCAGAGGCACCACCCAGTTCGTTTCAAATGCCTCCTTGATAAATTTCATTTCCTCACCAGTCTCACTCATGTGAGCCAAGCAGAGCAGAATTCGTTTGTTAGACATAGTACTGTTTTATTTGATTGATATTATTAATTCTGTATTTTAGTAAGAATTTTTGTCAAGACTGAAATCTTGTTTATGAATATTACTCCCATCATCAATAAAGCAGATGGTATTCCAATCTAACGATTGGAAGTAATGAAGTCTTTTAGCAGATTGTCGCCGACATAAGTAAACTAAAAATTTGTATATTTGGAACTATAATAGAAATCTGCATTTAGTTGTATCCGTTGAATGGTTCCATTGTTGCGTTGCCTTCTTGTGAAATGTCAGCTCGCATAAAAACCTTTTTTATGGTTGCAATGAAAATTTTTAAGTCAATAGCAAACGACAAATGATCTACGTACCAAACGTCTAGTTTAAATTTTTCTGTCCATGTAATAGCATTACGGCCATTGATTTGTGCCCAACCTGTAATTCCAGGTAACACATCATGTCTACGCATCTGCTCAGATGAGTACAGAGGTAGATAGTATGTTCGAAGAGGACGAGGTCCTATTATTGACATATCACCTTTAAGTACATTAATTAATTGAGGTAACTCATCAATGGATACTGACCTTATGAACTTTCCGATTTTAGTTAAACGCTTATCATCTGGCAGCAAATTGCCTTCTGCATCTGTTTCATCTGTCATCGTTTTGAATTTGATTATCTTGAAAATCTTTGCATTTCTACCAGGTCGATTTTGTAAAAAGAAAACTCCAACACCTTTGTTGGCGAAATATAGCCAAAAAGATATTATTAACAGCACTGGTGATAAACAAATCAATCCTACAAATGCTATCAAAAAATCAAGAATTCTTTTTATGAATAATTTGTACATCCAAAGTAATGGCAAAGAATCATTTAACTTCGATATAAAGGGAAAAAACTACTATTAGGGTTAAAGCTTTTATCATTTTCCTGTCTTAACAAAACTAACTCGTTATATTTTTTATTGTCAAAGATTTCTTTGCCAATAGAATACTGACAGTTACTATTTCGGTTAAATGCCGCTTTAAATTTGTAAAGATTGTCCTCTCCAGAACCAACGCCACCACCCAGATGAAACTTGCTGAAGCCTTGTTCATAACCCCATAATGCAGCTTTATATAACAATAAATTTGATGGAGCTAAACTGCGGTATTCAAAAATTGAGCCAGATAGATGATAATGCATATGTCCATTAGCAAAAAGCATAATACTCATTGCAACAATTTTATTATCTTTTGTGGCGTAAAACATTTCATAGTTATTACGCAAATCATTATGTATTGATAAGTAAAAATCATCATCAAAGAAATAATAAGTTTCAGCTTTGTCACGTCGCATAGTTTCGTTATACATTTGCCTGAAATTGACAAATAATTCTATACCTTTGCCATGTTTTATTTCTATGCCGTTTTTCTCTGCCTTTCGAATCATGTTACGATTTTTGCTAATAATATTTTGCCAAATAACATCAGGAGAACTTAAGTCTATTTCAACAGTTTTACCTAAATCAATAACGTTAACAATGCTTTTCATAATTGTTGCATTTTGAGCAATAGGGTTGTATCGCACAAAGTTGTCAACAATAGACTCGTTGCTCATTTTTTTTGAGTATTCTACATAGAATTTATATAGATGTTCATTGTCTATATTTCCATCAAAGAGAACGCCTCCGTAACCATATGGAGTAATAGCATCATAAACTCCAGATAAATATGTCTGGCGCTTCATAAATACATATATAGCTCTCAATTGTTCGTCAGAACTTTTATAGTACAATAAATAAGGAGCTCCATCTCCATGGATATGGAAACCCTTAACATATCCTATTAAGTAGTATACTTCATAGTTTGGGAAAGATCTAACTATATTATCCCAAATATCTGAATGGTTGAAATCAATCAGTTGTATCATTTTGATAATCTTCTTCTTTTCCCCATAATTTCTCAAATGGATTTAATTCCATTTCTTTTTTCATATCTTTTAGTGACGTGATATAGTCAAATTTGGGTTTATATCCTAATTCATTTTTTGTTTTTGATATATCAAAAACAAATTCACTAGGGTCTGGCATATCTGGCAAGTATTTAGTAGTCGATATTTTATCTGGTGAGCAAAACACCTCAATTATACCTTTAATTTGATCATCAAGTGACACACACTCTTCTTCTCCAACATTATAAAAGCCTCCATCAAGATTTGATTTCACACAGCATTCAACAATTTGTGTGAAGTCTTTAACATATACAATCTCTTTCACCTTTGTAGCATCCCCCCAAATATCAATAGGCTCACCAAGTATTGCCTTTTCAATGAATTGACGATAAAACATTTTTCTCTTTTGCCCATTGACATAATAAAATGGATTTGGATGATAAAGATAAATAGTAGGAAGACGTAATATGAAACGTTTGATGCCAAAAGCATAATAATAATGCTCTATTAAATCAACAGCAGCATTTTTTGCAATGACATATACTGAATGATCATTATTTTTAGGGAAACTCCGATTAATATCTGATGGAATCGGTTTTTTCCCATCAGCAACATGAAAACAATCTGATATAGATTGAGTAAAAATAATTTTTTTTGCGCCGACAGACTTTGTATACTCGAGCACATTAAGTGTACCAGTTATTATGGTATCAATGTATTCTTGTGGATTATAACCTTTCATTCTTGCTGGCATTGCTCCAGCATAGTGAATCACACAATCAATACTACATTTAGGGAGTATATCAAAATCTAAATTATTGGTTATATCTACTGAAAAATAGCTTATTCCATAGTCAGCAAAAAAACCATTATCGGATTTTCTACGGCCTACGGCTATGACATCATAGCCCATCTCTTTCAAATGTAATGCTGTATATACACCAACTGTTCCAGTTGCACCAAAGATTATTATTTTTTCCATAAAACTATTATTAATATTATTCATTAAAAGCTTTTTTATCAAACCCTAAATCGTCAACTCCAACCAGGTCTTTCCTGTCTACAACAACTTTTTGTTTGAATAGTGCCATAATGGTTTTCCACAAGATATTAATATCAAGCAAAAAAGATATGTTTTCAACATACTGTGCATCATATTCAAATCTTTTACTAAGTTTTAAACTATTACGGCCATGAATTTGAGCAAGACCAGTAATGCCAGGCCTAACCTCAAGTCGTTTTGCCTGCCTTTCATTATATAATGGAACATATTCAGGCAATAAAGGTCTTGGACCAATTAATGACATATCGCCTTTTAGAACATTAAATAACTGAGGAAGTTCATCAATTGAGGTTTTTCTTATAAAACTCCCAACTTTAGTAATTCTCATTTTGTCTGGCAACAATCTCCCTGTTTCATCTTTTTTGTCAGACATAGACTTGAATTTAATAACTTTAAAAGGCTTAGCTTTAAGACCTGCTCGTTCCTGAAAAAAGAGTACTCCTGCCCCTTTATTCGCAAAATGTAACCATATAGATACAATTATTATTAACGGGGATATTAATATCAACGCAATTAGCGATATCCAAAAATCAATGAAACGTTTGAAAAAGTGCTTATACATTTTTTTGTGTGATTACTTCTTTGTAAAAATCCTTTAGGCATCTACATACATAATTTCGCTCATATCGACTTGCAATGAGTGGACGTGCATTTGCTGCCATTCTCTCCACTTCTTTTGGGGAATCAACGAAGTGTTTCATCGCTTTATATAGTGCATCAGCATCATGCGGAGGGACAATTGTGCCGTTCTCGCCATCAATGATGATTTCACGACTGCCGTTAATGTCTGTTACTATGCTTGGCAATCCCATTGCGCCAGCTTCAATAACCACATTTGGGAATCCTTCTCGATAACTTGGGAATACTAATGCATCTGCCTCTCCATAGAATGGGCGTACATCATTTTGAGAACCAAGTGCTTCGATGGAACTATTGTCTTCAATTTCAGATTTTATTTCAGGCTTGATGGGATCTAAATTATCTTCTTCTGGGCCAATCAAAATTAACTTAGTATTAGGATTAGCCTTGTTCAACTTGTGAAATGCTCGAACCAATTCATTAATACCTTTGTCTCCTACAATGCGACCAACAAAAATAAAACGAAAAATACCATCATCCTTTTTTCCGTTGAATAGTTCTGGGTTATAATGTTCCAAGTCAATTCCACGTACATTTCCAAAACCTAACACATGAATTGGTTTTCGTGTGATATGATTATTAAGCAAATCATTCTTAACTCCTTCACCCTCGGGAATAATATGTGTGGCGCAAGCGCATGTCATACGATCGGTAAACATCAAAATTCGACGCTTAATTCCTTTAGATGTAGGAAATACAAGCCCCGTGAAAGTATGAATGCGTATTGGTATTCGAACCAGCCATGCTGCCATCATAGTGACAAGACCAGCTTTTGGAGTCAAAGAGTGCACTATGTCGGGCTTTTCTTTATGTAACAATCTGCACATTTGCCATAGTGACTTTATGTCTTTCAATGGTGATATACGACGTTCCATGGGCAACGGAAGAGTTCTAATATCAGCAGAATGTGCTACATCTTTTAATTTACATTTATCATCATTAGGTGATGATATGCAAGTAATCTCATAATCATCTTTGAATTTAGTCACATGATCAAGCATGAATCCTAATGATTGTGGTACCGTTGTGACAATAAATAAACTTTTCATTTCTTATTTGTGTGTAAATAATTGTATATTTTGGAAGGCATAAAATATATTAAAATAGGGCGCAAACAATAAATTTGATAGTACCATGGAAGACCTATCATTTTAAAGCCTATATGTTTTACATATGCTTCGTTTCTGCGATTTTTCCAATTCCTGCGAACTGTGGCATTACGATCATCTCGCATTTTGTATATTGGGTTCTTAAGCATATAAAGTTTATAACCAGCAGCAAACATTTTAAACCATAAGTGATAGTCTTCTACTCTTAACAATTTATCATCAACAGTATAGCATCCAACAGCTTTGAATGCCTCAGCTCTCCCCATACAGGGAGCGTGGCAAATTGGAGAACCATTTAAAAAATCCTCTTTTTTTATTTCACCTTTACCTATACCTGTTCTGAAATCTCCTTTTTCGTCAAAGTATATCATTGGACCACTTACCACTGCATACTCTGGATGTTCATCAAGAAAATTCACTTCTTGTTCAAAACGTGAAGGTAATGAGATGTCATCTCCATCCATACGAGCAACATATTCTGTGTCAACATATTTTAGACAATGATTAAGTGTGAAATTCAAACCTCTATTCTGTTCATTTTTGATAAGAATGATATTGTTGTGAAGTTCTGCCTGAGTTTTTGCGACATTATATGTTTCATCAGTCGAACCATCATCACATAAGATGATTTTGAAATTTTGATAAGTTTGTGCATAAAGTGAATCCAATGCCTCAATGAGCGTTGATGCACAATTGTAAATACCAATAATCACAGAAATACGATAATTGTTACCATGATATGCCATAATATATAAATGTCATGAAAAGAGTAAAAGATAAATGGAAAATCATCACAAGTGCAAATGATCTATAACGTGAATTCCCCCATTGTGGACTTAGAGTTGGGTATATTAGTACATAAGGATAAAGGAACCAAGATAGATATGCAATCCTATTAGTATAATTTACATACATACATAGCATCCAAATAGAATTACAGAGAAGGTAAATACAAAAAATGAAATTATAAAATTTAGATTTAATCTCAAGTTTAAATAATGAATAAATCCCCATTAATATTGGAGCAAAACTATATAAAATAAAATCAAAACGAAATCCAGATTTTCCACCCCATTCATTTCCTTCACTTGAAAGATAGTTTTGGCCAGTCTCATCACTCAATCCAGAAAACAAGTCTTGGAAATATGTGATGTTGAAAAAAGAAAGGAACAAACAAATCAACCAGATAATTATAAAAAATTTAGGACGAGGGTAAATCAAAGCTAGAAAATAAGCTGCTACACATAATTGCATTGCATGGTGAAATCCCCAAGAAACTAAAGCTAAGATTATAGAAAGCCATAATTTGTCGCGATATGCTACAGCAAGAAGAAATACTGAAGCTGCAGCACCTGCTTTAATGCCATTCGTGCCATAGCTAAAAGTTGAAAATGCACCAAGATAAGTCAACAAAGCTGCAAAACAATCTTCTTGAAAAATGCGTTTGCATGCCCAAAACATGCATCCAAAGTAAATCGCAGCTATAATAATATAAAAAAACGTCGGTTCATCAAATGTTTCTCGCCACCAAGAAAATAAGTTATCAAATATAATATTGTCTGTTTCCCATGTAAATGCAAACCCTTGTCCTTTAAATGCATAAAAGAATTCATTATATCCCATCATATCAACAAAAGCAGGTGATAAAGGACGTGTTCCAATGAAAATAATAAGAGCAATCGTTAATAATAATGATGAAACAGGAAACTTCTTAGTATTAATAATTCTTGTTTCAATATAATATGTCATGTAGGTATGCATCACTAAGACTGAAAGCACAGTGACGACTAATAAATATAAAGGATAATATAGATATGGATTCAACATAGAATCTTCAATAGTTTATATTAAGCAAAAATAATAATTGTTTGACTAAAACTTTAATTCTCTTTTTGACTGGTTGCCGTTTGTTTATTATAGAAACAGCATCTTTTATATTTGTGTTTTTGTTTTTAAGAATATCAAATAGAGTATTACGCAATTTTTCATTACAGTCATATTTATGATCCCAACTCTGATATGGAAGAAAAGATGTAATTGGCATCACAGAAGTATTGATTTCAGAAGATATTTCATTGAATAATGATTCCCCATTTTCTGTGACCAATGTTACAGCAGAAACACCAAGTTTATTTTTCTTATATATTGGGCCCCAATAATCACCTAATCTTATATCAGTATAAGCCAAAGTGCTTCGAAGTTTACAGTCAATGCAACTCTCATTAAGAACCTGGTTAGAAAAAAAGAGATCATAGAATTCATTATGTAAAGGAGTGCTCAAATATATTTTACCTTGTGCTCTTATCTCAAGTACAAATTTACCCCATCCTTTCTTTTTACTTCGGAAAATGACTTCATCGAAATTTTGTACTTTCAGTTTTTTTCTCACTTTTTCCGACACTTTTTCCCATACCAACATGCTTGGACAACCATGGCAATACAAGTCTATCAGTATACAATCGTTTCGTCGATCAATAGTATCTAAATATTTTGATATGGAGTAAATCTGGCAAGGTAATCCAAATATAGCAAATTTGTTGTTACGACATTTCTCCACCAAAACATGCAGTGCTGATACAGCATAAGATTGAATGTATTTTGAGCCTCGAAACAATTTTATTTCTTGTTCACTACTTGCAACAAAATGTTTTGCACAATTCTCATTGCAGTCGAATTTTACTCCAATAACATTATAGCCTGCTTTTGATAAATGTGTTGCCAATATATCAGCTATGCCACCTGAAGTTGTGGCTTTTGCAATTAAACCTTGATTTGTTGATGCTGCATAGTGATTAACTTTCTCGAGATCTTCATCGTTTGTATCTTTAATATTCTCATCAAACTTATAGCAAGACGTAACACAAAGTCCACAATCAACACATAAATTGTTATCAATGAATGGACGATAGAATCCTTCTTCATCCAGTTTTATAGTGATTGCCTGTTTTGGGCAAATAACGCTACATAATTGGCAACTCGTACACGGCCTAATTGCATTTCTAGAACTTATATTCATAATAAAGCATTTTTAAGAAAGGATAGAGTTTTTTCGCGTTCATCCATTAACCAATTGTCAATTGGCCCGAAATCAATAGGTTTATCACAATACGAAAAATTCTTAAAATCTGTAATTTTTCTTTCAGTTAGACCAGTCTGACGAAGAATACTGTCTAACCTTGTAGAAAATTTTGGTGGATAAATACACATAAACTCACGATGAAATAAGATACAATATGCTGTGCAATGAAATGAATCAGTTAATACATATTTAGCATTCTTTATAAGTGATAGCCACTCTTGTGGGGTTGCATCGGTAAGACATATGCCATTCTCCAAAGATGTATCTTTTCTCGCACGAACTTGAACAATCTTAAGATTATGAACTCGTGCAAAATCTTTCATATACTGAGTGAATTTTAGATTTCTATTTAGTTGATATGCCAACAAGTAATCTTCATCAAACATTTTAGGAGCTGCCAGATTTTCCCAGACATTTGGATCAATGGCTAATGTCGGGTCAAGAACGAGTTGACCTTTAATACCTATATGTTGAAGGATTGATAGACCTGATTGCTCACGAACTGAAATAGCTTGATACTTTTTTAATCTGTCATGAACTATTGCTTTGTATTCATCAGGCAGTCGATCAATGCCGAAACTAGCAGAGAAAGCAATTCTTATTTTATTATCGGGAACAAAATTCAAGAAGAAACCATCGGGAACACATCCCTGAATTTCCACATTCCATGTTTGATCACTACCAGTACAATAAATATCAGCTTCAGGAAAATCTTCATTTAAATCTTTGTCACTAAGGTATCTCTTTTCCGTTAAGTGAAGATAATTATTTCTAAATGAATTAAATGACTCTGCTCTCTTATTATTTTTGGAAAATAGATGAACTAAAAGAGTTTTAATCTTGAGTGTAATACCTAAATTTTTAGCTTTAAGTATTTTCCATACTGTATTAAGTTGAGCTGTGTCTCTAATATAATCAATTGTTATGGGGGTAAAACCAAATTCCTTAAACAATTGTTCTGTTGCAAATGTCTGCAAGACTGATCCATAGTTATTTATTGCGTGAAGTGTTATAATTGCAATCTTTTTCATTTTATTATTTTAATTAATGAAACTGTTGATCCAAGTATTTATGTCAAATTGTTTGATTATATCTTGATCAATGTCAATATATGGTTTTTCTATAAATTCTTTTAACATAGATGGGTCATCTTTACCGAGTATAAAAATGTTATTAGAATTATAGAAACTATATTGTTCTATGTTTGGATTATTTGTAAGTAGTTTTTTCTTAAAAGCCAATGCTTCTAAGGGACGCAATGTCATATCATGTTGATTCTTTTGTAAAATCTCAACGATACATTTCGTTTCTTGAATATGCCGTAGATTATCTTTATAAGAGATAAAGTCTCCTTGCTCAAGAGGTGTAATAAATAAACTTCTAAAAGGTTTAAGCAGATTTATTATTTCATTAATTTCAGTACCTCTATTTTTTTGCGCTCCTAAAAAGTAGAAGTCAGAGACATTATTGACATTTTCTTTAGCAACATTCATTCTGTAAAATGAATTATGAAATTCCATTCCATAATTAGAGGCGTCTTTTTTGTCAAATGTGTGGAGGCTAATGCCCATTTCCCTTAATTTGCCTATAGAACTTTCAAAGATAGGATTGGATTTAATTGGATTCCACATCCATAAATTAACCGACACTTTATCAGAGACGGCTTTTTTTATGGCATGATAAAGATTAGGTGAAGTATAAGCACTTATAATAACACTATCTCCATCATGTAATTTTTTCAATTCTAGGCGTAACGTTCTTCCCAACAAAAAACATTTTGGTAGAATTATGTTACGTAGATAATTTCGACAAATATGATGAAAAATATTGGTATATCTATCTAAAGAAAACTCTTTAACATCTTTACGATTCTTTATGCCTTCAAGCATAAAGTCCCATAGTTCCATCTCAACATGAATGATATAGATCATCTCATTAGTTTATTATATAAATCGTATACTTTTAATATAAATACAGAACAATATTTCATGTTATGGCTTGCAAACCATGCAGAGAATCGAATATAAGTTGGCACAGGATAATCCAAAATATCACTGTGACATTCGGGGAAAATAGAATTCCATAGATCAATATCTCGAACATTATAATCTCTCAATAACCTTAATTTTAGTTGAAATTTCAAGTAATTAAGTTCTTTCAGATATTTGTTTTTAATTCCATTTTCATTAAGAAAAATATCCATTAGATTGCCGCATTTTATCAACTCCAAGCATTTCTCTTTTGTAATGTTATGAGTTGTTGATTCTCCATGTTGAATATAATGATAAAATGGCTTTTCAACAACAGATATTTTTTTTGCAAGCACTTGGCATCTCGCGGAAACAAGGAAATCCTCCCCCCAATTTATGCCATCATAAAAATTTATGTTATATTCCTTAAATATCTTTCTACTTATCAACCTTAAACATAAAGAACCAAATATTGGTGAGATATTGAAATCAATTTTATAGTTAGAGCTAGGTAATATGACTTTCGAACTCAGTTGCGAATCACTGCTGAAACCGCAGCAAACAACATCTGCATTTTCTTTTATGGCTGTTTCATATAAAGATTCATACATGTTTTTTTCAACCCAGTCGTCTGCATCACAATGAATTATAAAATCTCCAATAGCAGCATCTAAACCTTGTTGCCTAGAATATGCAATTCCTTTATTTTCTATACGATTAATAATTACTACATCATTTAATCTGTTTAAATAATGATTCAATGTATGATTAATGATATCCACACTATTATCTGTAGATCCATCATTAACAAAAATAAATTGAATAAGATCTAAGGTTTGCTCAAATAAAGACGAGCAACAACGTTCAATGTACTCCTGGCAATTATATACAGGTACAATAACCGATACCTTGTAATTCATCATTTAATAGCATTCTTTAGAAAAGAAAAAGAATCATCTCTTAAAACTCTCAGTTTTTCATCTACTTCACTATAATTAATCTTGTTCTCCCAAGGTTTATTCTGCTTGAGGGTTTCTAAATCTTCATAGTACCTATCCAAAAGGCCCAATTGTGAAAGCAAATTCGTGATTCTTGTATTGCGACTTTTATTAACTCCTATAGCAACAAACTGACGATGAAATAAAATGCTAAACGCAAGGCCATGGAATGATGTGGTAACAACAAATTTTGCCTGGCCCAATGTGCGCAACCAATCAGGAATTGTCAAGCAATCCCATGTGATCTTACCGAATAAGGAATCGCGCTTGTTAGCATTAATAAAAATGAGGTTTTGTGATTTAGCCAGCTCCTGTGAGAACTTATTAATATCTTCAACATTACCGCTTACAGGATAGAAAACAAGTGTATCTTGTTCATTCATGCTCCCCGTAAGTTCAGAATAATCTTGATGCAGCAAAGTAGGGTCTAAAACAGTTGCAGCATCAATGTTTAGATGTTTTTTCAACAGACCTACACCAGATAATTCTCTGCAACTGATATGGCTAAAACGACTTAGACTTTGCCCATAATCATTGATGAAACTCTGAGATAATTCTGTACATCCAAAACTGGATGCGTATGAAATCTTTGGTATACTAGTATTTCCGAAGTCAAGAAAAAAAACATTAGACAACCCACCTGTTAACATGGGATTCCATACCTGGTCACTACCAACTAAATAAATATCTGCATTTGGAGAGTCTCTTCTAATCTCTTCTAGTGAGCGATATCTTTTCGATGAGGGGATATTTTCTCTCCAGAATTCTGAGAATTTACGATTTTGTTTTGAAAAATATGAGATACATGAAGCTATTCTAATCTTTAAACTTTTGGGGAATCCATCAACTAATCTGACATCAATGACTTCAACGTCATGTCCCATAAGTTTTAAAGCTTTTACTGTGGCGTAGGTTTGCATCTCAGCGCCATAATTGTAAACATGCCATATTGTAAACAAAGCAATTTTCATAAGAAAAAAATCTAAGATGTTATATCTTTAAAAATGCGATAAATCCGATATTTTAACCCTTCGTCTGCAAAATGGCGCATTATACGAGTGAATTTCCCAGAATCAAGAAGCTTAACAAACAGTTGCTGCTCATGCTCATCAATTGAAATAGGATGTTGAAGTTGTGGCTGGAGGCATTCATTTACGTCAGATTTAATCAATATAGCATCTAATTTAAAGATCTCAAAAAGTTCTTCGCCTTTTGCCGAATTAACCATCAATAAACTTATACCTTTATCATCATTAAATTCTTTATGAAATTTCTCCCAACCCCAAAAGTCTCCAATCGTTAAGTCACCAACTCTTCTTAAATTAGTAAATGGACATTTTGCACAAGATGGTCTGGTGCAGAAATGAGAATCTGACATTAAGAAATGACGGAATGAATCCCTTGAAATCTTCTTGCCATCAGAGAATTCAAATGTTTCTCTACAAGAATGCCATCCAAAAGATTTGTCACGAAAATTTACTTTAAATATTTTTTTATGATATTTATTCTCAACCCACCTCATATATTGAATCCACGCCTCAGGCGAAGGAACTCCATGACATACAATGTCGATTGTGAAAAGATTCTTTTTTAATTGTTTTGGAACAAAAGATTTTACTCCTACAACTTGACAGGGAGTGCCTGTAAATAAAACCTTTTTACCACTTTTAAGTTCATTTTCTAAGGTTCTAAAGCATTCAAATATACGGCTTTGTATGTATTTTGAGCCTCGAAGCCCATCAAGTTCATCTACTGTGCAAGATGCTTTATGAGTCGCAAGAAATCTGTTATCTAGTCCGACACCAAAAACAATAAAGTTTTTATCAATAATCAATCTTTTTGCTATTGTGTAAAATGCAGCGCCACTCTGACTACGCAATAACTCTTTTTTTTCAACTGCCCTGAAAGCAAATATTTCTGGGCATTCATAATTGTCTTCTGTTTTATAATCATTGTTAAACTGGCATACTGTTGAGCACAAGCCACAATTTATACATTTTTCTGCATCTACATATGGATAATAGAACCCCATTATGTCTGATTGCATTTCTATAGCATCATGTGGACATATTGCCATGCATGCAGAACACCCACTACATTCATTGTTGCTTTTAGTAGAAATATTGTTATTGTTTACGCTCATTTCCTAGATTGAAGCCATTGATATGTCCGAAGAAAAGGATAACTGTAGAGCATGCAGAAATGAATTAATCTAACTCTTAATGGTTCACAAGTAAATTTTAAAATATCTTTTCGACAATCTTTGTAAGTATCAAAAAATTTTCTAGTATCATTGGGATTAGCACGAAGAATCTTCATTTTTGCAGTGAACTTTAGAAAGTTTGCAGTTACTCTGTATTTTTTAGGATTATGAGCCATTAGAAAAGCAACATTGTCATCAGTGTTTCGCTTTCCCATTTCCCAGTTTGATTTAGTCAGTTTGTTATGAGAAAGTGATTCTTGGTTAGATATGTCATAATGATATAGAGCTTTTGAGCAAAAGGCCACGTTTTTGGCAAAATGCAGCTGGCGTAACATCATGTTAACATCTTCGCCAAGATTAATCCCCGATGGGGGATAAATTTTATAACGTTCTATTAAATCACGTTTCACAATTTTGTTCCATAATGGGAAATAAAATCCACCGGATTTGCAGTAACCAGATATGCAATCTTGTGGGGTTTTTCTCTCTTTAAGATACACAATTTGCTGCTTGTCATTCTTATGAAGAATGACATTGCAGTAAACTATATCTGATTCATTTAATTTAGCTATTTCATAAAGAGTCTCATATATATCAGTTTCAATCCAATCATCGGGATCACAATGAATTATATATTCTCCACTTGCTGCAATTATACCATCATATCTTGCTTTCGCCACACCTTGATTCTCTTTATGAATAATTATTTTCACATTATTCTTTCTTTGTGGGAACTCAGCTATAATTTCATTTAAGATATTAAAGCTTTTATCAGGTGAACTGTCATCAATGAAGATATATTCAATTTCATCCATTGTCTGTGAAAACAATGACCGAACGCATCGTTCAATAGTCTTTTCAGCATTGTAGACAGGTATAATGACTGATATCTTTGTTGATGTCATATGTGATATAAATTAAGTTATATGTAAGATATGCTTAATCTTACTATTTATCATTTCTCTCTGTCCAACATTTAACAAAAACAAGTAAACATATATTGAAATGGGAATTATTGTAAACATTGTTTCTATCACAAGACGTAAGAAAGAAGGAGCTAAATTAATATGAATAATAAAAGGAACAATAGTAATAATCAAAAGAACGCACATGGATTTCAACCAATTAAAAACAAAATTACCAATTCTTATTACTGGAATTTGTTTTTTTATAATCAATAGGTTAGAAATATCAACAACTATTCCAGCAACCAAAGTGGCAATGTACGCAAATTCAGGAGATAATCCAACTAAAAACAGGTAATAAATTGCTGGTAAAGTAAGAAGATGAATTGTACCCGTTATCAAACTTACTCTTTTTATATTGCCTGTTGAATGAATACATATAATAAAGACATTATTAGCAAGAGCAAAAAACATAAAGAGTAGAAGAATTTGGCAAAAAATTACAGCTTTATCTGGAACTTGACCAAGCCAAATTCTCATTATATATGGCATATCTAATATAAACGGAATAGCCATACAACCAAAAAGTAAAACGACATATGTTAAAGCGTTACAAGATAATTCCTGCATTCTAGCTATATTCCCAACAGCATAATTCTTGATGATTTGTGGGCGAAATGCCATAACTACATTAGCGGCCAATCCCGTAACAACTCCTTGAGCCGTAGTCGCTACTGAGCTTGCTGCATTATAAACAACGCCAAAAAACATGTTTATTAAAAAATTTGTGCCTTGTTGGCGAATAGTCACGCAACCATTACCATACAAATCCCAACCTGTGAATGAAAGAAGTGGTCTTATATATGATTTATCCCAAACAAACTTGAAATGACATTCCTCAAATTTCTTTATACAATATATTCGATATATAATAATTATTATAATACTTACTCCAAAATGTAACCATGCATATAAAATAAGTTTGTCAAAATTGCCAATTGCCAGTAAATATACGATTATCAGCTTTAATGTGACATTGAGAATTTCAACATAAGCATAAACATCCATCTTTTCATGTGCTATTATACTTGCATTGTATGGTACTTGTGTAATGCCGAGCATAGCACTTGCTATACTTAATTGATATACCCATCTTGCAGCAGTCATTCTTTTATCTGGAATAACTAATTTTGATTCCAAAAACCATAATCCAACTGTTTCAGCAACAATAAGTACAGTAATTGCAATCAAAATGTGTACAATCATTGCATTGGAGAACGTCTTTGAAATTCTTTCTTTATTTCTTAAACCAAGCTCATATGTTATGAAACGACTTGTTGCCCCACTCATACTTGCATTAAGAAATCCCATCATAGAAATCACACCACCAACTAGGCCATAAATGCCGAAATCCACAACTCCTAAAGTTGATAGAACTACACGAGATGTGTAAAGCCCAACAACCATAGCTATGAACATTCTAGCGTATAATGCAAGAGTATTCTTAGCAATGCGCTTGTTGCTCGTTGGTAATTCGGGCTGATTTTGGTTATCTTGTCGCTGGATGTCTTCTGCCATTAGTCTTTATTGAAAAGGTCGCGGGTGTAGACCTTCTCACATTAGCGTTGTTAGGACTTGGGTTCGTTTTTGGAAATCTTCTACCACCAATTAAATTTTGAAATAATCACGATACTCTGGCTTTGATGGTAAGTCATGGAATGCACTCCAGTATTTGTTTCCGTCAAAGCCTGGGAAAACGATATCAGAACAGAAATCATCCCATCCTCCATTGTTTAGTTCGTAATAGAACTCTTTTATTTCGTTTCTAGTGAAAGATGGCGACTCTTCAGTGATTTTGAAATCAAGTGATATAAGCTTATTATATAACGTTTCAAAGGTTTCTTTGGGATTCCTGCGAAGATTTGACTCAATAGCATTATGAGAAACTCTTTTTACTGATTTCATCTCATCAAGGACGTTGTCCCAATGTCGTTGTAAAATATCACCTGGTGCAAAAATTCTTCCACCAGAAGATTTTTCATACAATAAATCAATTAGAGCCTTATCATGACGGAAATAGAATTTATGAACCCTTTTAACTGGTTTTCTTGTAATATTCCCTTTGCCGTCAGGAAGTGGGAATAAATAAACTAGTTTCTCAAAATCAACATTAATTGGCAAATCTATTAAAAAACCATTTTGACTGCCTGGGTTCTTAAATAATTGTTTCCCAATGGCAGATAATCGAGTACCATCTTTAAATGCGCTTATTGCAAAATCAGGGTTAAATATATCATATGCATAAATAATGCCTAAAGGATGTTTTTTTATATGATCATCACTTAAGGGTTTGTATTTATGCTCAGTTGAATCATAAGTTGTACACGAAAAAAATAATGCAGCAGAAATGTCGCTCGTTAAATCTAATAGGCTGGTTTTGTTGCCATAGTGCTGAGATAGACCATAGAAATCTGTCCCAAAATGAATTGGATGCCTCCCACCAATTTTCACACCTTCGGTTGTGAGTAATCTTACTAAAGGCAATGAAAAAACTAAAGACTCAAACTCGTCATTAATTATACATTCTTTAAGATAGTAGTGCTCTTTTTTTGTTTTTTCACATCTGAAAATTGAGGGTTTACAAGGGAGATAATCACCATTCTGTCCTCTATATAGGAAAGCCCTATGCCAGAGATTAGGCTTAAATTTAAAATAATGACGCCTTGCACTCTGTGGCATATGAATGTTACCTTGGTCTGGTGTTGTAGCAGTTACGATAAAAGAATCAGGTGGGATATCTTCAAAACTTGCTGGCATACCAAAAGGGACAAATTGAGAGGATGGCGCAGAAATATAAAAAAATCCGCTTTCCTTTCTATCATCTACAACTTTATGCTCCCAATTATCAATACAAGCGATAGCCGATACAGCATCAGGAAAAGGATTGCTTTTTGATCCTATAAAATTCGACTCAGTCATTTAATTGAATATTTCCCAGTTGTAGACCTTGGATTTTACGTCAATTAGGTATTAGTTTCGTTCACTATCACGGATTCCACATACCGAATTTGCGACAAGGCTTTAGGGGTGTGAAAAGAGACTTGGTCGAACAAGGTGTGTGTTTTTAACTGAACGATAGCGGCTTCCACACTTAGTTGTCCATTTTCATACATGCTGATTGTGGCATAGAGGTTATCGTTAGCAACGGGGCCAAGCACAATATCATAATCATGTAATGGAGCGGAACGACGATTGTTCACCACAAAATTCAGCCAATTTTCTGTTGCCCCATTATATTCCATTATTTTTATATCGTTGCTTTGGAGTAAATCGTCATCGATCTCAAAGACGGTGACAATAGAGGATTCAGTGCCAGCTCGTTGACTACGAATGCGAGCCCAACGTGCCGCTTGATCGAAATCGGTTGTTGTGTAGAATCCTTTTCCGAAATCGGTGTTTTTGCGGCCTAAACGTAAAGAGGGATTTTTTACGGTCACAGTTGAGCCATGATATAATTTCATTTTCTACTATGGTTTTTCAGATAAACATCTATGTCTTGTAAAATGGTGTCCTCCCCTTGTGTGTGAAGTACATCAAAGCCTTCAATCAGATAATTATCTACTTTATACTTACGAAACAGAGCATAGGATTGAAGTGAAGTCATATCGTGTTTTTTAGCATAACGCTCAACACAAAAAGTAAAGAATGTTATGACATTATCTGAAATAACATATGAAGACATTGCCCGTGCAAGCTCAATTTGTCGATATAACGATTCAGTGTCTAAATACCACCACTTAGCTTTTTCATCATATAGTTGCTCATAAAAAGGTGAATCGTATATATAACTAAGAGCTGCAGAGATAGGGATACGCTTTCTATGTGCAACTAAAGTGGCTAATTTTGATATTTTTAGTGGTATAATAAAATTATCCATGTATCTTAAGATTGTGATGGGCTTATGTGATTAAATTATAAAGCATCAGTCTTTATTGAAAAGGTCGCGGGTGTAAACTTTCTGTTTCACATCAGCAAGGTTTTGATCGAAACGATTTGCCAAGATAACTTGGCTTAAAGCTTTAAACTGCTCTAAATCGTTGATGACTTTGCTGCCGAAGAAGGTGGAGCCATCTTCGAGCGTCGGTTCATAAATGATTACTTTTGCGCCTTTGGCTTTGATGCGTTTCATCACGCCCTGGATTGAGGACTGGCGGAAGTTGTCGCTGCCGCTTTTCATAGTCAAGCGATAAACGCCAATGACGCACTCACGCTCTTCTGTCTTGCTGTAATCACCGTGGTGGTAATAGTCATAGTAGCCTGCCATTCGGAGGACACGGTCAGCAATAAAATCCTTGCGGGTGCGGTTGCTCTCGACAATAGCCTCAATCAAGTTCTCAGGCACGTCGGCATAATTCGCAAGAAGCTGCTTGGTGTCTTTGGGAAGGCAGTAGCCGCCATAACCGAATGATGGATTATTGTAGTGCGAGCCGATTCTTGGATCAAGACAAACACCGTTGATTATCGACTGAGTGTCGAGTCCTTTCATCTCGGCATAGGTGTCGAGTTCGTTGAAATAGCTCACTCGCAGTGCAAGATAAGTATTTGCGAACAGTTTCACAGCCTCAGCTTCGGTTAAACCCATAAACAAGGTATCTACATCAGGCTTGAGAGCTCCTTGCTGAAGTAGTTCGGCGAACTGATGAGCAGCCTTATCAAGTCGCTCATCGCCCTCTGGACAGCCGACAATAATGCGGCTTGGATATAAATTGTCATAAAGCGCCTTAGTCTCACGAAGAAATTCCGGCGCAAATAGGATGTTTTCACTTCCAGTTTTACGTCGGACACTTTCGGTGTAACCAACCGGTATCGTTGACTTAATCACCATAATAGCATCAGGATTCACCTTCATTACCAGTTCAATCACCTCTTCCACATGGCGTGTGTCAAAGTAGTTGTTTACTGGGTCATAGTTCGTTGGTGTAGCTATCACAACAAAATCCGCCTCACTGTAGGCCTTATCAGCATCAAGTGTGGCGGTAAGTTTAAGCGGTTTCTCTGCGAGATACTGCTCAATGTAGTCGTCCTGGATTGGAGAGATATGATTGTTGATTTTGTCAACCTTATCAGGTATGACATCGACAGCAACAACTTCGTTGTGCTGTGCTAATAAAGTGGCGATACTTAAACCTACGTATCCAGTTCCTGCTACAGCTATTTTCATAAAAATAGGGGAATATTTAGGAAGAATTATTAATAATTTGCGATAAAATGGGTATTCAAGCGCACGATAAGCGTCTGAACATCTGCAAATTAAAATGTTTTGTCGACTTTAGCGACTCAAACTTATGTTCCAATTTTGTGGTAATTCTTTTACAATCGTTACCAAAAATCATAAATTACAAAGGCAAAAGTAAACAATTATTCACATTTGAAGATGCAGAGCACAGTTAAATTTGCTTAAATATATATTTATATATCGCAAATAAAGAAAATAAAAATTAGCGAATCTCAACTTTACACAAATTTACACAAACATTAATCTAACAAATTAAAAAAAGTTTGAACCATTTTGAATAGATTATCGCTTCTTCCCTATTAGCTCAATTGACTCCTTGCCAGTGAGGAGCTCGACGTCGAAGCGCAGCAGCTCCATGTGAGCAAGACCTTTCTCAATCTCCATTGCAAGACCGGTCTCATCGCCTGGATTATACTTACGGCCAAGGAGCTTTGCTCCTTCAAGTTTCTCGTCGGTTGAGGAGACAATGGTTATCCGACCAAAAGCGATTACGCTGCTAAAGTAAGTGGTGAATTCCTCGCCATGGATTTCGTCTTTATCAATGACGCAAAATGAAGCCTTACCGTGATGTCTGATGGCATCAATCTTATGGCCACTTTTGGCACTGTGGAAATAGATGATTCCATCAGCATAAACAAAGCTCAGAGGCACAGCATAGGGGTAGTCATTATCGCCAAGCACAGCCAGAGTGCCCGATGTGGCATTTCTCAATATATCTTCACAGGCCTCATTAGCGAGCTGCTGGCGCATACGGCGCATTGGTCGAAATTCCATAGAGTGAATTTAAATAATAAAAGAAAAACGAGTCAAGGATCCATTAAAGGACTTAACTCGTTATAATTGTGGAGTATAGCAGACTCGAACTGCTCACCTCAACACTGCCAGTGTTGCGCTCTACCGGATGAGCTAATACCCCGTTTTCTAAATTGCGACTACAAATTTAGTACTTTAATTTCGATTATGCAAGATTTAAAGCATTATTTTACAAAATATTTTGAAAAATCTCATAAAATTGCGCTGGTTTGAGCCCCCATTTTGGGTGAAGCAGCGATTCAGATGGTGCAGTGGAAACCATTCTCTCAACTACAATTCTCTCAGGTAATCTGTTGACAACTCGTCTGCAAAATTGAGCATAATCTTTAGCAGACCACTCAATTACATCCACTTCTCCCCTTTTCCACTGTTGAGCAAGTTTTGTGCCTCGCAACACTTGAAGTTGATGAAACTTAATAGTGCTAACAGGGAGTTTAGCAACCTCATCTACAGTCGTGATCATATCATCCTCTGTTTCGCCAGGCAGTCCCAAGATGAGATGTGCTCCCACAGTCACCCCTCGTTGCACAACTCTATTAATTGCATCCTGAGCGCATTTCCATGAATGGCATCGATTAATAAGCTCCAAAGTACTATCATGTGATGTCTCAACACCAATCTCCACTATCACCTTATATTCCTCATTGATGCCTTGAAGTAATTCTATAACATCATCATTTAAACAATCTGGTCTTGTGGAGATTACCAACCCTAAAACATCTTCAACTGCCAATGCTTCGTCATATAGTTCTCTCAATCTCTCGATTGGAGCATAGGTATTAGTGAAACTTTGGAAATAAGCCAAATATTTCATGTTAGAGTACTTTCCAGCATAGAACTTCTTCGCATCAAGCAGTTGCTGTGTCACACTCGCCGAAGCACATCCAAAACTAGGCGTGAATGATGCATTGTTGCAGTAGGTACAGCCTCCCCGCCATTTAGAACCATCACGGTTTGGGCACGTGAAGCCAGCATTAACATTCAACTTTTGCACTTTATGACCATAAAGCTGTCGCAGAAAGTCGCTATATTGCTGCCTTGCCATTACAACCGTGATGTACGGGCCAATAAAACATTATCCAGCACTACGATTGCCGTCATCGCCTCAACTACAGGAATAGCTCGTGGCACTACACAAGCGTCGTGCCGTCCTCGCGGTTCGATAGCCACTGCATTACCTTGGCTGTCAATGCCTTCAACTGGCCGCATGAGTGTCGCTACTGGTTTGAAAGCCACTTTGAAACATATATCGTTACCATTGCTGATGCCGCCTTGAATGCCGCCAGAGTAATTAGTCTCGGTAGTTATCTTGCCATCTTTAAACACCCATTTGTCGAGCACTTCGCTGCCTAGATGGTTCACAAAATCAAAACCCAGGCCGATTTCAAATCCTTTGGCTGCCGGGATGCTCATTATAGCCTCAGCAAGTTGTGAAGAAAGTTTGCCGAAAACAGGCTCTCCAATTCCTGGGTCAACACCTTTTATTGCACATAGTACCACGCCACCAATGGTGTCGCCATGAGGTAACTCATCAACGACCGTGGCTGCTTGCGCCGAAATAGAAATCCCTAATTGCAACAGAACCTGCTTAGCAAGAGCACCTGCAACCACACGAGATACAGTCTCTCGCGCCGAGGCCCTACCACCTCCACGATGGTCACGTATGCCATATTTAGCCTGATAAGTGAAATCGGCATGTGATGGACGAAAAACGTCCTTAAGATGATCATAATCTTCAGGTCGTTGATCACGATTACGAATGATAAATCCAATTGGTGTACCAAGAGTGACTCCATCCATGATCCCTGAAAGGATTTCCACCTCATCAGTTTCCTTACGGCTTGAGGATATACCACCCTGACCTGGTCGCCGTCGTGCTAATTCCTGATTCACTTGATCTAAATCAATTCTTACACCTGCTGGCATGCCATCAACAATACCTCCAATGGCCGGTCCGTGCGACTCCCCAAACGAAGTGAGACTGAATAAGTTGCCTATTCTATTCTTAAGTACCATAATTAATCAATCAAGGTTAATTATCATTTATCAAATCACACACTGTAGCGCCCACAAAGTCAACAAGCGCTTGTGGAGCAATTTTGAACTGTAAGCCACGCATTCCAGCACTCACAAATATGTGCTCAAAGCAGAGGCATGTCTCATGGATAAATGTTGGGAAGGGCTTCTTCATGCCAATTGGCGAGCACCCCCCTCGAATGTAACCAGTGATTGACAACAAATCTTTCATAGCAATAAGATCAACCTTCTTATTGCCACTTAGTTTGGCAGCTTTCTTTAAGTCGACTTCATGGTCTCCTGGTACAACACACACAAAGTACTTTGTTTTCTCTCCGAAAAGTACCAATGTCTTAAACACCTGGTTTATGTCTTCACCAATAGTGGCTGCCAAATGCCCAGCCGAAAGGTCATTCTCATCAACCTCATAGGGAATAAGCTCGTAAGCAATCTTAGCACGGTCAAGCAGACGCGCTGCATTTGTTTTTTGAAGCTTTTTCATTATTGTAAAAAATTAATGTTATAAAAAGCCTTTGTTACTCTAACAATTTAGACAAGGCAGACATTGATTGAAAGTCGGTTTGATCAACATGAATGGGAGTGACACTTACATATCCCCTATTCAACCAAAAAACATCAGTTGTCTCATCGTTAGGGTCACGTTCTATATATTCTCCAAGCATCCAGTAATAGTCCATTCCACGTGGGTCAGTACGGTGATCCCATGTGTTAGTCCACATACCTTGAGCTGTAGTAGTTACCTTTACCCCATTTATAGGTCCATCAAGTAATGGAATATTAACATTGAGTGCCACATCTTGTGGAAGACCATTGGTAAGCACCTTATTGATAATGTCACGCATATATGGAATGCATGGAGAGAAATCACCCTCAGGCCCATATTCTCCATAACTGAATGCAACACTTTTAATACCTGCTAATACACCTTCCATTACAACACCAATTGTGCCACTATAAAGCACACTGCTACCTTGATTGTAACCATGATTAACACCCGAGAGAACGAGATCAACCTTACGGTCGCCCACAAGCACTCCAAGCCCCAACTTAGCACAATCGGAAGGAGTGCCGTTAACAGCGTAAACCGTAAGGCCTGGCTCCTCTTTAATTTTGATAACTCTCAACGGGTCGGTAACAGAAATTGATGATGCCTTTCCGCTCTGGTGATTGAGTGGTGCCACAACCATCACGTCACCAAACTCTCTAGCAACATCGATGAGAACTTTAATCCCATCAAAACTGTAACCATCATCGTTACTCACTAATATAAAGGGTTTCATATTATTATCTCATTATAGTTTCTTATATTTTAGACGCAGACTATTAAGCACAACAGACAAACTCGACAAAGCCATCAGGGCCGAAGCCCACATGGGTGTAATTTGGAAATCAACGCCAAATAGATGCATTACTCCTGCTGCAAGCGGCAAACATACAATATTATAGATAAATGCCCAGAACAAGTTCTGCCAAATCATCTTTACCGTCTTGCGACTCAATTCAATGGCGGCAGGCACATTGCTTAGATCATCTCCCATGAGAGTGACCTGTGCAACATCCATTGCCACGTCGGTGCCAGTACCTATGGCAATACTCACGTCGGCTAGCGAAAGCGCCTGAGTGTCGTTGATGCCGTCGCCCATCATCGCCACAGTCTTGCCTTGCGACTGGAGCTGCTTGACTAGAGACTCTTTATCAACTGGAAGCACACCACTCTGATAGTGTTCAATGCCAGCCTTACTTGCCCAATATTTCACAGCCTCTTCTTTGTCGCCACTGAGCAAGTGAATCTCTATGCCTTGATTATGTAAGGCCTCAATTGCTTCGGGGACATTTAGTTTGAGGCTCTCGCGTTGTTCTGGTTCCAAATTATCGGCAGCTGTGAAATCCACAATCTCATTGTTAGGTATGGTGAGAGTGCCGGTCTTATCAGTTACCAGGGCATTAACCTTGCGTAGTCGCTCCAGTGCGGCAGCGTCCTTGATAAGAATTTGGTGCTCGGCTGCCTTGCCCATGCCCACCATCAATGCGGTTGGTGTAGCAAGTCCCATTGCACAAGGACATGCCACCATAAGCACTGCTACGGCCGACATAATAGCTTGAGGCAAAGCATTCCAGCCACAAATTGCCACCCATAACACGAAGGTAACAAGTGCGATGATAGCGACTACCGGAACAAACACTCCTGCCGCCTTGTCAACAAGACGCTGAACAGGTGCCTTTGAGCTTTGAGCTTGCTGCACAATAGCAATTATTTGTGCCAATGATGTTTCCTCTCCTATCTGACGAGCGCGCAGCCTAAGTTTGCCCTGACTGGGAATAGTTCCAGCCATAACTTTATCGCCCACACGCTTAACAGCAGGAGTAGGTTCGCCAGTAATCATACTCTCGTCGATATAAGCGGCATCTATGGTCATAAAACTCGTAGCCCATGTCACCTCCCCATCAACAGGAATCTTCTCGCCTGCATGCACCTCTACAAAGTCGCCTTTTTCAAGAGTGGAGATGGGCACTTGTTCGGGGGCAATCTCACCCTCTGCTGGCTGCTTCTTAGTAACTACCCTGGCCGTCTTTGGAGCCATGCCCATGAGCTGGCGCAGACTACTAGCAGTGCTGTCCTTCGCTTTCTCCTCAAGTAATCGCCCAGTAAGTACGAAGGCGATTATCATCGTTGAAGCATCGAAATATGTGTGCCACTCCAGATCACGCACACCCCAAGTTGACTCTCCCCAAAAAGTGTTGAACGCACTGAAAAGGAAAGCAATAGAAGTTGAAAGAGCAACCAAAGTGTCCATGCCTGCCATTTTGTTGCGCAACTGCTTGATCGCTGAGACATAAAACTCACGACCACAAAGCACAATGCATGAAAGGGCCAGAACTAGCGACAGCTGATTGGCGGCATCCTTGCCTCCCACATTCACCCATCCCATTGAAAAACACATGATAAGTATTGAGAAAAGCCATGCCAGCAGAGTCTTGCGTTTAAGCAATTTAAAGGAAATAGCCTCAAGCTGATCCACACTCTGCTCTTCGTCAATCACAAGGTCATAGCCGATGTTGCTAATTTCCTGTTTTATCTTTTCTATTGAAACTTGCGATGGGTCATAGTCGATAAGTGCTGTGCGCCCCACCAAGTTCACCGATGCCTCGTTGATGCCAACAATAGAACGTAACTTGTTCTCCACATTGGCAGAACAAGCCGAGCAAGCCATACCTATGACCGGAAAGGTCTTTTTCATGCAAAAGGAATAGACTTATCAAATGGTCATTTCAAATCGTCCCAGGTCATCAACAGCATCCTTCATGACCATTGGTGACACCTGCGACTCGTCATAGCATACTGTCACATTAGCATCTTCTAGGCTAACCACAGCACTTGCAACTCCAGCCAACTCTTTGAGGGTATTCTCAACTTTAGCCTTGCAGTTCACGCACTTCATTCCAGTAACGGTAAATGTTTCTTGTTTCATATTTTATCTTTGTTTTAACTGCAAAAATAATACTTTATTTTAATTGAACAAATGCACCTCTAACACTATTTATCAATAAGCATTATTTATCATCAGGCACATTTACAATCTTGTTACTCCTCACATACCAAATATAGCCTGTTACATTCTCATAACCCATTTGCTTTAATAGCGTCACATATTGAGAAACTTTAGACTTATGAACATTAATGGTTTTGTCATCGGTTTTGAGTCCAAACTTATAGTCAACAACTATAACCTCACCATTGGGGCGACAAATTAAGCGGTCGGGACGACGGTGATCATGCTCATCACTATCTTGGTTGTGTGGATAACTGATGTTTCGCTCATTGTAAACCACATTGCATTCATCGAACCATCCCATCAACATTTCATCATGTTTGATAGTATTTATCAACTCGCGAAATTGGTTTTCATTCCAGTAATCAGAATCGTTAAACAAACCATTTATAATTCCATATGCAAGAGCATGGTCAAAGTCCTTATCTGTTTTAACAAGAGCAAACAACTCATGCATTCTAACTCCCTCGTCTTTCAGTGAGCCACTCGCATCGGGTATGCTAATATGTACTGGCATAGCAGTACTGGACACATAGTAGTTAGACATGTGATGAACTGCATCTTCCTCCTGGTCAACTTGAGCGACATCAACTGAGGGGGCACCCATGGAATATGTGATTACCTCCCAATCAATGGGATTGGTATCCTCATCTTCATTTAATTGGCCAGCGAATGGTTTATCATTTTCTTTAATTCCCAAATCGGTAGCCTCATTACGAAGGGCAAAATTATATAACAATTGTCCCACTCCATTTACAGCATTCAGCATGGGGTGGTTATCCATTTCTTTCTCCTTTACTGGAGCAAAAACATGTAATTCTTCTTTAGGTCGAGTAAGAGCCACATAAAGTTTATTCATGTTGTCAATTAGCGACTTCTCTTCCTCTTCGTCCAAAACATCATCTAACAATGATGCGGAACGCAAAATATCAGGATTAACAGGTATTAGAGGTGGCACGACATCCTTGTTAGTGCTACTAATATCCTCTATAGGGCCAGCACTTAGCCAGTCGTCTCTTTTTATCCAGAAGATTTTATCGGCTGTAATCAAGTCCCAATCAGCAAATGGAACAATCACACATTTAAACTCTAATCCTTTGGACTTATGAATAGTCATAACATTCACTGCATTAGCATCAGCAGGCGAGCTAACAGCTATTTTATCACACTTATCGTCCCAAAACTGGAGGAATTCCCTCACCGTACCACCATTGTGTTGACGTGTGAAATCAAGAACTACATTCATGAATGCCATCAAGAAAGAATTCTCTATCTTCAAATTGGAAGAACCTTGAGAAGGGAGAATATACTTAGCAATTATTTTGTCAACAATATTCACTAAACTAGTGAGCTGGCAGGTTGGGTCAGGCATGACTTCCTGAGCTATCTTGTTGTATAAGTCCAATCTTTGCTCAATCGTGAGAGACTCATTCTCAACAAAATCATTCTCAAAACAATCAAGAAGGATGTTACCTGTATCGCACTTTTGGTCAACAAACTGAATAACAGCCTCAAAATCATGAAGAATCTTATAAAGCCTCTGTTCCGAGACACGTTTTTTCAAGAAATAAGCGATAGGACTGTCATCAGCTGAAGAATCATCCTTATCAACATCATCAAGCTGATATTGAGACAATTCCAAGAACCGGAGAACACTTATGATCATCCTTATCGATGGCGAGTTTTTAAGCAATAATGACTCTGAAGATATGATATCGATGTGATTAGGATGACTGTCGCTTCCCAGTGAATCGTTATATTCCAGAAGATATTCAACTATCTCATTGCCCTCTTTTCTTGTATTAACCAACAGAGCAATATCTTTCATCGCAAATCCTCTCCTTCGCAGTGAATTAATGAAATCAGGAAGCACCGTGATAATTTGTCGCCTCATGCCTTTCTCATTACCACCTTTATAAGGAACCACATTAATCGTCACAAAACCATCCTTATCATTCTTAAACTGCTTTTGGGATATATTTTTATAAGTAAGACATAATGAACTATATTTTGGCAAGTCCTTCTTATAATCTCCAATAACAGCATTGAATAACGCATTATTGAAATTGACAATAGCGGGAAAACTGCGGTAGTTAGTATCGAGATGCGCAGTGGTTGAACTTAAATCTTTTTCCAATTCATCACGCAGCATACTTGGATCACTGTTTCTGAATCTGTAGATTGACTGTTTCTCGTCACCGATAATCAGATTGCTGTTAGCACGCGCAATGCTCTCTTCCAAGAGAGGCTTAAAATTATTGTATTGCTTACGACTGGTATCTTGAAACTCGTCTATCATGTAGTTATTGAATACTGTGCCTGCATGCTCATATATAAAAGAGGCACCACAGTCAAGAGCTTTGCTTATCAACTCATTAGTGTCGGCAATCATGATGCTATTAGTGTCCATGCGATACTGGACCAGTTTCTCATCAATTTTTCCTAGCAATCCTAAGTACCATATGTTATCTATCACATTTTTCAGGAAGACCATCAAATTGTAGTGCTCAAAGGTCTCTTGCAATAGTTTACGGAAAGTCTCACACTTCTTATCGTCAACAAATCCTGGACGCTCACGATAAGCTTTCAGCAACACCCGGTTCTTTAAGGCATCGTCTTCTTGTGAATAGCTTATGAGAGTTTTTACTGAGCTTTTGTTATCGAACGGTGACATGTCACCGCTGCATATTTTATACATTGGCGACCTACTGTTGACACAAGCAGGTTCAATACCACAGTGTTCCAGGAATTCCTTAATTGCATTCTGGGAGTCTTTATAGCTATTCTCTCTTAACAACTTCCTTTGCAAAAGTTGCTTTTTAAACTGTAACACCTTAGAATTGCCATTACCCGAGCCAATATCGCTCAAGTAGCTAACGACTTCCTGATGATGTTCTCTAAAGAACTCCTTATATATAATTTTTGCAAATTTCCTTAGATTATCGCTACTGCTTTTACCAAAGAAATTCCATGTTTTCTTATTAGAAATATTATCCCTAATATACTCTTTAACCCATTCGTTAATTGCACCATGTTTTTTATCGACACCACCAAGGTCGGCCAGGAAGTCATGGACAGCAACTCCAGTAGCATAATCCTCATCAAGCTCGAGGTCATAATTATAGTCACGGTCGAGTTCTCGTGCAAAATTACGCAAGATGCCCTGAAAGAAAGAATCGATGGTACTCACATTGAATGCGCCATAATCAAACAAAATGGCGCTTAATGCTCTCCTTGCAGCTTGTTCCACCTCGTCAATGCTGTTATTGGGGAACATGATTTTGAAATCATCAACATAATCGCCTTCACCTTTACCAAGCTTATATAGCTGAATTATGATGCGCTCCTTCATCTCATTAGTAGCCTTATTGGTAAAGGTTATAGCAAGAATGTGACGATGATAGTCGAGCACCTGTCTAATCTTGAAGCACGATAATTTTTTTCCTTCCCCATCAGTCTTGTCACCAATAGGAACACCTATCAAATTGGCTATATATGTTCTAGCCAGCGCATAGGTTTTACCTGAGCCTGCCGACGCCTTAATTATATTGACACCTGTTGGGTTCATTTATTTATATAATTATATGATTCTTGCTTTATATCCTTTTCCTATCAAAAAGTCGAGCACTTTGTCACGCTTATCACCTTGAATCAGTATCTCCCCACCTCTAGCCGAGCCACCAACTCCACAAGCTCGTTTCAGTTCAGCAGCCAACATCTTGAGATTATCATCTTCCATTACAAGATTAGCAACAATAGTCGCTTTCTTGCCGTTACGTCCTTTTTTGTCAAGAATAATGTCAATCATCTTCTTGCCTTGCTGCTCAAGAGCCGACATAGTTGGTTGCACGTTATCGACCGAAGGCTCTTCGGTCACATCGGGTGTAATATTAAACGCTGCTCCTAGCACCGACTTCCAGTCATTATTATCCATATTCCTAATTTATTATTATTGAAAAAGGTTCAAATACGAATGCCCCAAAATGCAATTGCGAGCACTACAAATATAATAATTATTTTTGAGTTCTTGCGGGTAATTTCAACTTTTTTTTCGCTCAGTATGTTTTTATTGGAAAATTCTGTGTAAATTTGTAGATTAAAAATTGGGGTAGCATTCGTGAGCCATTCACGTCTCCCCCACTAATAAGCTATTATACAAAATGATAAATCGAGTTTTGATAAGAATTAAGGTGGTGCAGATGTATTACAATTTCATGCTCACTCGCGAAGTAAAGTCACTGGCAATGGCCAGAGACGAGTTAAAACAAAGTTTTGATAAGTCTTACGAACTATACAACTACCTTCTCAAGCTTATCATAGATCTCACTGACCTAGAAGACCGTAATCTTGATGAAGCTAAACACAAGTTCCTGCCATCGCACGAAGATTTGAATCCTAACCCTAAATTCATTGACAACGAACTTGTTGAAGCTCTCAGGAACAACGAGCAACTTCAACATTATATAAAAGAACACAATCTCACATGGCGTGACAATGAGATATTCTTGAAGCTGATTTTGAACAAGATACAAAACAGCTCTTTCTATAATGAATACATGGAAAGTGGCATTAGCGATTTAGCAAGCGACTGCGACCTGTGGAGGCAGTTGTTCCGCCATATCCTCATCGATGACGAAGACCTTCTTGAGGAATTGGAGAACCAGTCGGTTTACTGGTCAATCGATGATCTGGACTTTATGAGCCAGTTTGTCATCAAGACCATAAAACGCATTGGCGATGGTGACGAGTTCCCTATTATGCCACAGTTCAAGGATGAGGAAGACAGCGAGTTTGGCGACAAGCTCTTCACCTGTGCTGTTGAACAAGAGGAATTGAATACAGCCACCATCAACAAATTCATCGACTCTCGCCATTGGGATGCTCAGCGTATCGCGCTAATTGACCGAGTGATATTGCTTGTAGCGCTTGCCGAAGTACGCAGTTTTGAGAATATCCCCACCACCGTTACACTTAACGAATACATTGAGACAGCAAAAACGTTCAGCACACCCAGCAGTTCGTCATTTGTCAATGGTGTACTTCATGCTGCGATACGTGACATGAAAAACAACAACATTATTGTTAAACCATAAATATTATTCACAATAAAATTGACACTATTATGTTAAACTTAATTTTACTTCAGTCGGGTGCTGCCCCACAAGGCAACGGCATGTTCAGCATCTTGATGATTGTTGCTCTTATTGCCATCTTCTATTTCTTCATGATAAGACCACAGAGCAAGAAACAAAAAGAAATCAAACAATTCCGCGATGCAATGCAAAAAGGTGACAAAGTCACAACAGCTGGCGGTATCCATGGAAAGATTAAAGAAATCAAGGATAATGTAATTATTCTTCAAATAGACGACAACGTTAAAATCACTGTAGATAAGGCAATGGTTTATCCATCGGCCAATGATGCAGTAGAAAGCGGTGCCGATATAAAGAACAATTGATATAGAACTATCCCAAATATGAAGGGGTGTATTTGAGCGCCCCTTCATATATATCGCATAAGTGACATGAGCTGGTTGAGCGACAAGTTAAAAAACATAAAGCCTTCGTTGCGGAAGCTGACGAGCAAGGATACTGCCTTGTTCCTGTTTTTTGTCGTCATGGCAGCAGCATTCTGGATGTTGCTAACGTTCAACACTCAGATGACACACGATGTCACAGTAAAACTTAAGGTTAAGAAGCCAACGAATGTCACTCTGCTCCAAGAGCTTCCAGAAACCTTCATCGTCACAGTTAAAGACCGTGGAACCGCATTTCTTAAATCCTATTTCCATTCTTCACCATCAGTTGAGATAGACTTCAACAAATACTATGATGAGAAAACACACAGCATGATAGTCACTCCATCGCAACTAGCTAGCGAGGTGCGTAAAGTTTTCAGGCGTGAAGCTTCACTCATCAAGATTTCCCCCGACTCTTTTAACGTCAAATACACTACCCTACCTGGCAAAAAAGTCCCTGTAAACTGGGAAGAAAACCTAAAAAGCATTACCACCGATCGCCAATATGTGATCAATCCAGAAGAAGTGAGAACCGATCCTGATTCAGTTATTGTTTACAGCCAAGATCGTGCTACCATACAAAACATAACTGAAGTAGATATTGCCACAGTAGAGGTTGACAACCTTACTACCTCTCTCGACAAAAAGGTGCTAATAAAAACAATCAACAATGTTCGCGCCATCCCCAACAAGGTCACTCTGCACGTAGCAGTAGAGCCCCTAATCAAGAAGGAACAAGAAGTGACAATATCAGTAAGAAACCAACCTTACGGCATAAATGTTTTACTATTTCCCAAATCGGTTAAAGTAAGTTATTTGCTCCCTCAGAGCAAGTATCAGTCACCACCAACCCTCACTGTCGTAGCCGACTATAACGATATAGACATGAGTTCAAAGAAAGTTAACATCAAGGTTGGTGAAGTGTCGGGCGCCTATAGCAATGTGATAATAGCTACCGATAGCGTGGATTATGTAATAGAACGATTCTAGATTAGCAATGAAAAAAGCAAAATTAATCGCCATCACCGGAGGAATTGGGGCTGGTAAAAGTGTTGTGTCGACGATTCTGCGAACTGCAGGATATGGTGTGTATGACTGCGACCAAAGAGCTCGCGAGCTAATGAACACCCTGCCAAGTATAAAAGATGCTCTTATAGAGAGATTTTCTCCAGAGATTTACATTGACGGTGAACTAAACCGAAAACTTCTAAGCGACATCATCTTTAATGATTCAGAAGCGTTGATATTTGTCAACAATATAGTCCACCCACAAGTGAGAGAGGATATCATGCTCTGGTTCTCAAAACAGGAAATAGACATTTCATTTGTAGAAACAGCAATATTAAAAGAGGGAGGTATTGACAAGATGGTAGATAGTGTTTGGAATGTTACCGCTACACTAGAGACACGCATCAAACGAGTGATGGCTCGTAATGGTATTCCACGAGAAAAGGTCATTGAGCGCATCAACTCCCAGCAAACAGATTTAGATTGCGATAGAGATAGAATTGTTGAGATTGTCAATGATGGTACAACCGCCCTACTTCCTCAAATTTTCCAAGTCCTAAAGAAAGATTCATAACACTTTTAGACAACTATAGCTCAAATTAACCAAGATATAAAAGAAAGGGAAGCTTCACCATAGTGAAACTTCCCTCTACTTCATTTATTTAATCTACTAACCTTAATTAATCGGCATTGAGATTCACACGCTTGAGGTCGGTAGCAATGAGACCTTTTTGAGCCTTGTCGAGGAACATAGCAATAGTCATGCCCTTCTCCTCACTAGCCTCATACTCTTGCTCCATGAGAATGTTCTCTTTGTAGAACTTCTCCATGCGGCCTTTAACGATGTTCTGGATCATCTGCTCAGGCATGCTCTTAAGCTTAGCGTCGGCAGTGTCGGCCATAAGCTTTTTAGCATCCTCTACCTGCTCGGGAGTCATATAACCCTTGCGAACGGCTTCGTCCTGATGCTCCTCGGTAGCGCAGTAGTAAGGATTGAAACCAGCCTTCTTCAAAGCGTTCTCAACAGCCTTCTGCACTTGCTCGCTCTTAGTCTTCTCGATAGCGATGCTAGTTTCCTCATCGATAACGTTCTGAGGAATCTGATTGCGGTTGGCGGCAGCTGGACGCATAGCAGCAACCTGCATAGCAACAGCTTTACCAATCTCCTCGCTAACAGGAGCGTTGAAAGCAACGAGAGTCGAGAGCTTCTTGTTGAAGTGGTTGTAACCAGCGATACCGTCGGCCTCAATGCACTCATAAGCACCAAGCTCCATCTTCTCGCCAGTGATACCGCTGAGAGCAGTAATGTGCTCTGCTACAGTAGCTCCGTCGAAGGTAAAGTTCTTGAGCTCGTCGAGATTTTGCACCTTAGCAGCAACAGCCTCGTCGAGAATGCGATTAGCGAGAGTGACAAATTTCTCGGTACCAGCCACAGGCTCAGTCTCGCACTTAAGTGCTACGATAGCACCAAAGTTACCAACAACCTTGCACTTGGCAATACCCTCGGCAGCAGTGCGGTCGCCACGCTTAGCAGCGATAGCCTGACCACGCTTGCGGATGATTTCCACAGCCTTGTCCATATCATTCTCGGCCTCGATGAGTGCCTTCTTGCAGTCAACCATACCAGCGTTGGTGATCTCGCGCAATTTCTTTATGTCATTAATAGAAACAGCCATAATAGAATTCTAAAAGTTATTAATTAAATAAATTGTTTGTTTTACTCTTTGTTACTCAGCTTTGGGCTCTTCAGCCTTAGTCTCCTCAGCTTTGGGTTCCTCGGCCTTTGGCTCCTCAGCCTTAGCCTCTTCCTCAGCCTTAGGTTCCTCGACTACGCGGCTGCGACGAACGCGAGTGCGACGTGGCTTAGCCTCGGCATCAGCCTCAACAGCCTCATCCTTGTTGTCAATCTTCTCAATCTTGCGCTCCTCAAGACCTTCTTTGATGGCCTCGCAAACGGTGTTCAAGATGATATCGATAGACTTAGAAGCGTCATCGTTAGCAGGAATCACGAAGTCCACATTGTCGGGATTGCTGTTAGTATCAACAATACCAAATACTGGAATACCCAGGCGGTTAGCCTCGGCAACAGCAATGTGCTCTTTCATTACATCAACTACAAAGAGAGCCGAAGGCAGACGGTTAAGGTCGGCAATCGAACCAAGGTTCTTCTCAAGCTTAGCACGCTGACGAGTGATTTGAAGGCGTTCTCTCTTAGACATGTTGTCGAAAGTGCCATCGGTAGTCATCTTATCGATAGCCGCCATCTTCTTCACAGCCTTGCGAATAGTTGGGAAGTTAGTAAGCATACCGCCTGGCCAGCGCTCAATCACGTATGGCATACCAACCGAAGTAGCGCGGTCACATACCACTTGTTTTGCTTGCTTCTTGGTTGCAACGAAGAGAACCTTCTTGCCTTCCTTAGCAATGTTTTTGAGAGCAGCGGCAGCTTCTTCAAGCTTAGCCTGAGTTTTGTAAAGGTCGATGATGTGAATGCCATTACGCTCCATAAAAATGTAAGGAGCCATAGCAGGATTCCATTTACGTTTGAGGTGACCAAAGTGACAAGTAGCGTCGAGCAATTGGTCAAAATTAGGTGTTTGCATTTTAAATTTTGATTTTGTTTACGTTCAACTTAAAACAACTGCATAGTAGCCAATAGAACGACTTAAAAATGAATGTGTAAACGTCGCTTATGAGTCTATGCAATTTGGATACTAAACTCTGATAACGAATTCCAGAGCAAGGAGTTGAATATTGTAAAAATATTAACGCTTGCTGAACTGGAAACGCTTGCGTGCCTTGGGTTGTCCAGGTTTCTTGCGCTCTACGGCACGTGGGTCGCGAGTCATGAAGCCTTCCTTACGCAAAGCACTCTTGTCCTCGGGATTAATCTTCACCAATGCACGTGCGATAGCAAGACGCAGAGCCTCGGCTTGTCCCTTGTAACCACCACCAACAAGGTTCACCTTGATGTCATATTTCTCGGCTGCCTCAAGAGTGTTGAGTGGTTGCTTAACGATGAATCGAAGAATTGGAGAAGGAAAATAATCCTCAAGTTTGCGCTTGTTGACTGTGATCTCGCCATTTCCTTCGCTAACATAAACGCGTGCGATAGCAGCTTTACGACGACCTACTGCATTAATCTGTTCCATACTTCCAATTATTTAAGTTTATTGATATCAATTACCTTAGGTTGCTGAGCCTCGTGTGGATGGTTCTCACCATTGTAGATATACACATTGTTGAGAATCTTTGCTCCAAGTTTGTTCTTTGGGAGCATACCCTTAATAACGTGTAAGAACAAAGGGTGCTTACCGTCCTTAACGTGCTTGTTAAGAGACTTCTTCTGCAGTATGGCAGGTGTCGCATAACGCTGACCACCAGGATAGCCAGTATAGCTAACATAGGTGCGGTCGTCCCACTTATTGCCAGTGAGCTTAACCTTATCGGCGTTGATGATAATAACGTTATCACCACAATCAACATGTGGTGTGAAGCTGGGTTTATACTTACCGCGCAAGATTTTCGCTACTTTTGCGCACAAGCGACCCAGAACTTGATCGGTAGCATCTACTACTACCCATTCTTTCTGAACGTCTTCCTTGCGGATAGACTTAGTTTTGTAACTTAAAGTGTTCACTTTTTTAAAATCCTGATTAAAAATTAATTAAATCTTCAACAGCGCACACGATGACACGGCCAAATATCATACTTTGGCGCACCGCTGAAATTATCTTGGATATAATCGGCGTGCAAAGGTACAACATATTATATAAATAGCAACAACCCTACTATGCCAAAGTTTGTTGAATATGGTTGAATTTAAGAAACATTAACTGTATTAACGTCTTTTATAAGTAAAAAAAGCTCAAATAATAGCTCAAATTAAGTGATTTGCTAGAAAAATCAAATTCAAATTTGGTAATTTTCAACAAGCATTTCAAATAAATAAGATACTTTTGTAAATCTAATTCTGTTGTATATATATAATTTTTATTAATTTTTAGTCGAATTGTGTTGCCAAGTGGGGAATAATGTTTAACTTTGCACGCTAATTAAGCAAACACCACCAAATGAAAAAACGCGCACTAATAATATTATCACTAATAGTAATGCTCTCCAGTTGTGGAGAGTATAATAAAGTGCTGAAGAGCGGAGACTACAACCTCAAGTATGAGTATGCAAAGACTGCCTTTGAGCGCAAGAAATACACTCAGGCTTATACTATTCTGGCCGACTTAGTCCCCATCTTCAAGGGCACAGAGAAGGGCGAGGAATGCCTCTATCTACTTGGATTGAGCTACTATGAGAATCATGATTATCTAAATTCGGGGTCATATTTCAAGCATTACTACACCCAGTATCCCAAAGGGCGTTTTGCAGAACTTGCTCGCTTCTATGCAGGATATGGTTACTATTTAGATTCACCTGATCCTCAGTTAGACCAGAGCGAGACAGTTAAGGCAATCGAGGAACTACAAGCATTCCTTGATTATTTCCCTAAAAGCGACAAAGTGTCGATTGCCCAGAATGCCATCTTTGAGCTTCAAGATAAGCTAGTGTTTAAAGAGCTTGAGAACGCACGCCTATATTACAACCTAGGTGGTTATTTGGGCAACAACTATGAGAGCGCAGTGATAACTGCCAAGAACGCAATTAAGGCCTATCCTTATAGTAAATATAAAGAAGAATTAGAGTTTCTCATTCTCAAATCGCGTTACAAAGAGGCACAGATGAGTGTTGACGAGAAGAAGGAGGAACGCTTCAGAACAGTAGTAGACGAATACTACGCATTCATCAACGACTACCCTAACAGCGATAATCGCAAAGACGCTGACAACATGTTTAAGGTAGCGGAAAAATTCTTAAATGGTAAATAATAACTAAATAATAGATATACACAACAATGGCTATCGATTACAAAAAATCAAACGCTCCACAAAACACCACAGTTCACGACCTCATTGACCTGGCTGAACAAACAGGCAACATCTATGAGACCGTTGCTATTATTGGCAAACGTGCCAACCAGATCTCGGCCGACATGAAGAACGACCTTGAGAAGAAGCTCCAAGAGTTCACTGAGAAGACCGACAACTTAGAAGAAATCTCGGAAAATCGCGAGCAAATTGAGATCTCGAAATACTACGAGAAGCTTCCCAAGTCGACCCTCATTGCAACCAAGGAATATGAGGATGGCAAACTGTATTATCGCAATAAGAGCAAAGAGAAAGAGGGCATCGACTTCTAACAATCGACGCACCCCTATTTACTAAGACAAGAAATCATGAGCCGCGACTCTCAATGAGGAAGTCGCGGCTCAAGTTTTTTCTTAATGCTATAAAATCTAAAAGCTTAGAACTTGTATTTGAAACCGAGGCAAGTAACGCTCTGATTCATGTCCTTGAGGATTTGGAAACGCTCCTCAACATAGAATGCGAAGCGGTTGTTAATAGTATACTCACCTCCAACGCCCACATTAGCACCAAAGCGGTTAACACCATCAAAACCATCGGGAGTAACTCTTGCATAAGAGAAACCAGCCAAAGGATAGATGGCAAACTTATTGCTTGTGTGAATCAAGTAATGCAGGTTTAGGTTTACATTGAAAGCATTCACGTGATCGCTCTCAAAATAGTAAATGAACTCGGGTTCAATTCTAAAGTTGTTAACAAACTCATACTGGAAGTTAAGCCCAAGACCTACCATTGAGTGTTTAGAGGCATAGTTGAACTGTGCACCAAATGCCTTCTCACCTTGAGCTGCACTCATCGAGAAGACACCTGCCAAAGCCACAAGGCTCAAAATCAAAAATTTCTTCATAATAATAAATTTTTAAATTATTAATTATCTTAGCTTGATATCTAACATAATTTCGCTGCAAAATTAGCACTTTTAATTATTATAAACAAATGTCTGCTCCCAAAAAATGGAAGCAGACATTGCAGTTATATTATCTATTGTTATATCAATTGCTGATATTTGGATTAGATAACACCCTGCTCGAGCATAGCCTGAGCAACCTTCATGAAGCCGGCGATGTTAGCACCCTTAACATAGTCAATAGTGCCGTCAGCCTGAGTACCGAACTTCACGCACTGCTCGTGGATGTTCTCCATGATCCAGTGGAGTTTCTCATCAACTTCCTTAGCTGACCAGCTGAGGTGAGCAGCATTCTGAGTCATCTCAAGACCAGAGGTAGCTACGCCACCAGCGTTAACAGCTTTACCAGGAGCGAAGAGAACGCCATTCTTCTGGAAGAAGTGGATAGCGCCTGGTTGGCAACCCATGTTAGAAACCTCGCAGCAGCACCAGCAGCCATTAGCCTTCAATTCCTTAGCGTCGTCCTCGCTAAGCTCGTTCTGGAATGCGCAAGGAAGAGCGATGTCGCAAGGAATGCTCCAAGCCTTCTTGCCAGCAGTGAACTTAGCCTGTGCAGGGAACTTGTCGGCCATATCCTGAACCTTGTTGCGGTTAGAAGCACGCATATCAAGCATATAGTCGATCATCTCGGGAGTGATACCCTCAGGAATCTCGCAAACGCCGTCGGGGCCAGAAATGGCAACAACCTTAGCGCCAAGTTCTACAGCCTTGGTAGCAGCACCCCAAGCAACGTTACCGAAGCCAGAGAGAGCAAGCTTCTTGCCCTTGATGTCCTTACCAGCGGTGCGAAGAACGTGCTCAGTGAAATAGAGTGCACCAAAACCAGTTGCCTCAGGACGGAGGATAGAACCACCCCAAGTCATACCCTTGCCGGTGAGAACGCCAGTGTGATACTGACGAGCCAACTTCTGATACATACCATTGAGGAAGCCAATCTCACGGCCACCAACGCCAACGTCACCAGCGGGAACGTCCTGATCGGGACCAATATTGTGACGGAGCTCAAGCATGAAAGCCTGGCAGAAACGCATGATTTCAGCGTCGCTCTTACCAACTGGATCGAAGTCAGAGCCACCCTTGCCACCGCCCATAGGCAGAGTAGTAAGAGCGTTTTTGAAAGTCTGCTCGAAACCGAGGAACTTCAGCATTGATGGAGTAACAGCCTTGTGGAAGCGAAGACCACCCTTGTAAGGGCCAATAGCGCTGTTGAACTGTACGCGATAACCAAGGTTAGTTTGAACCTCACCCTTATCGTCAATCCAAGTTACACGGAAAGTAAAGATGCGCTCTGGCTCAACCATACGCTCAACGATCTTGGCTTTTTCAAACTCGGGATGTTGGTTATAAACCTCCTCGATAGACTCAAGTACTTCACGTACAGCCTGCAGATACTCAGATTCGCCTGGGTGTTTAGCCTCCAGGTCGGCCATAATTTTTTCAACGTTCATGATTGAAATGATTTAGAAAATTAATTTATAAAAATTACTATTTATAATAAATGTTGTTTCAAAAGAACAGCACAAATTTATATCAAAAAAGTGGAACAGCGAAATTTTAAAACAATGTTTTTAAGCATAAAAGTCACTTTTATCCATTTTTCACAGCTATTCATTTTATTTAAACGTCTAACAAAATTTAGCATAAAATCGAAATTTGATTAACATTTTCCACAAATGTCTAATAAAAAGGATTATGTTTAAAGATTTCAATGCGCAAAAGCAAAAAAACTCGCATTTTAGCATTAAAATGATTATGTTTTATAACATAATTTCTTTTATAAAAAAATAGTGGTAAACTCAATAAAAATAGGTACTTTTGCCAAAAGATTTTTTATTACCATTATTTTTTAAAACAAACTACAATTTTATGAAGAAGCACAATTTCTATGCAGGCCCATCAATTTTGAGCCAGTATGCTATTGAAAAGACTATTGATGGCATCCGTGATTTTGCCGGTACAGGCTTATCGGTTCTTGAGATTTCTCACCGCAGCAAGGAGTTTCAAGCTGTTATGGACGAGGCACAGGCCCTCTTCAAGGAATTGCTTGATATCCCTGAGGGATATGAAGTATTGTTCGTGGGTGGTGGTGCCAGCACTCAGTTCTGCATGGTTCCCTACAACCTGCTTAAAACAAAGGCAGCCTATGTAGATTCAGGCACATGGGCCAACAAAGCCATTAAAGAGGCAAAACTCTTTGGCGAGGTTGAAGTAGTAGCTTCATCAAAGGAAGACAACTACATTTACTACCCTAAGAACTTCACCGTTCCTGCCGATGCCGATTATCTTCATATCACTACCAATAACACCATCTATGGTACCGAGTTGCGTGAAGACCTCGATGTTAATGTACCATTGGTAGCCGACATGTCGAGTGACATCTTCTCTCGTCCAGTTGACGTATCGAAGTATGCCCTCATCTATGGTGGCGCACAGAAGAACCTCGCTCCTGCAGGTGTTACCTTCGTAATCATTAAGAAGGACATTTTGGGCAAAGTTGACCGCGCTATCCCAACAATGCTTAACTATCAAACTCACATCGACAAGGGCTCGATGTTCAACACACCTCCTGTACTCCCCATTTTCACCGCTTTGCAGACCCTTCGTTGGCTCAAAGATCTTGGTGGCGTGAAAGAAATGCAGCGCATCAACGAGGAGAAAGGCGCATGCCTGTATGACGCTATTGACAACAGCCGCATGTTTGTTGGTACTACTCACGAGGACAGCCGCTCACTCATGAACGTTTGCTTCGTAATGAAACCCGAGTACAAAGAGCTTGAGAAAGACTTCCTCGAGTTTGCAACCAGCAAGGGCATCGTTGGTATCAAGGGACACCGCAGCGTTGGTGGCTTCCGCGCATCGCTTTACAATGCACTTCCTCTCGAGAGCGTGAAGGTGCTTGTTGACGCAATGAAGGAATTTGAGAACAATCATTAATTAACACATTATATAATATAGTGGGTCATGACCTAATCGTGACCCACTTAAAACAAAATAACCTAAAAAACAAATGAAAATTTTAGTTGCAACCGAGAAACCTTTTGCTGCAGCTGCCGTAACAGGCATCCGCGAAGTTGTTGAACAAGGTGGTCATGAGCTCGTGCTCGTTGAGAAAGGCACAAAGCAGGACATGATTAACGCCGTTGCCGATTGCGCCGGCCTAATCGTGCGCAGCGACAAAGTTGACAAAGAGGTGTTTGACGCTGCTCCACAGTTGAAGGTGGTAGTTCGTGCAGGTGCTGGTTATGACAACATTGACCTTGACGAGGCCACTAAGCACGGTGTGTGTGTTATGAACACTCCAGGACAAAACGCAAATGCTGTTGCCGAGCTCGTGTTTGGTATGATCGTATCTCTCATCCGCAACCGCTACAACGGTACCTCGGGCACAGAGCTCAAGGGCAAGACTTTGGGTATCCATGCCTATGGTGCAGTGGGCCGCAACGTTGCACGCATTGCTAAGGGTTTTGACATGAAGGTTAGCGCTCTTGACCCATTCGTAAAGGATGAGGTTATGGAAGCCGACGGCATTATCCCCGTTCACACAGTAGAAGAACTCTACAAGAACAACCAGTATGTAAGCCTCCATATACCCGCCAATGACCAAACTCGCAAGTCGGTAAACAAGGCCCTTCTTGAGCTCATGCCCAAGGGAGGCACCCTTATTAACGCCGCTCGCAAAGAGGTTATCAACGAGGAGGACCTTGCAGCAGTTCTTGAGAGCCGTCCAGACCTCAAATATGTAGCTGATGTTAAACCTGACAATGCAGCCGAGCTCGAGGAGAAGTATGCTGACAGAGTATTCTTCACACCTAAGAAGATGGGTGCTCAAACCGCTGAGGCCAACATCAACGCAGGTTTGGCTGCCGCTAATCAAGTTGTTGCTCACCTTAAAGATGGTTTCAACCGTTTCCAAGTGAACAAATAATCTCAACTATAGAGCATATAGAACTACTCCCCACCAGATTAATTCTGGTGGGGAGTTTATTTATAATGATAATTGTGAATTAGAACATTTTTGAGAGTTGATCAAGAGATATAGTAGTAGCAATTATTTTGCCATTAGGAGTGTACTTTTTGTTATTAAGCGACATCCAGTCGGCAACAAGAGAACTCTTCTCTTCTTTTTGAAGTTTCCTTCCATAAGGGATGGCAGCTTTAGAAGAAATTGTAAATGCAATATTCTCAAAAATCTTTTCCTTGACACTCAATCCGCCATTGCTCACCGAAGCAATCACCTCGTTGATCAATTCCATGATATCTACATTGTCAAGCCCAGGAGGTATTGAGTTTATTGACCAATCACCACCACTTAGACGCGAAACGCCAAAACCGGCTTTTTCCATTTCAGGCTCTATTTCCTCGAAGACAGCATTCTGTGCAGCAGTTAAATGAATGACTTCGGGAAACAGCACTCGCTGCGACACAACATTCATTCCATCAATTTGTAATATAAGACGGTCATATATAACTGCCAAATGTGCTCTGTGCTGGTCTATCACAAGCACGCCATCCTGTGATAGAGTGATTAGATATCGATTATTAAATTGTAGTATTTCGACAGGTTCTTCATCGACTTTTATAGCCGTCGCCGATTCATTGCCATCCATATCTCCGAACTCGTCAATACCCTCTTGCTTTGCCTTCTCAAAGTTTTTATATAATTCCTCCCAATTAGTTACAGCATCAGAGCCATAATGTTGAGGAGCATGAGTAGCATATCCACTATTATTGTGCTTCGAATCACCGTTAGCATTATCTTTAAACGGGTTGTAATTGGAGTCAACATTGATTTTGGGAGGAGTAGTTGCATGAGGCAGTGAGAATGCGGGAATCTCGGGGGCGTCCTCCTTGTCAAAGTCGATAGAAGGCACAACACTAAAACGTCCCAACGTCTCTTTCACTGCTGCCGAGACAATCTGCCATATTGGCATTTCATTCTCAAACTTTATCTCGGTTTTAGTGGGATGAATGTTGACGTCAATAGTCTCGGGATCGACATCAAATATCAAGAAATAATTGGGCTGTGCATCATCAGGAATCAACTCGTCATAGCACGAATTCACTGCTTTGTGGAAATAAGGATGACGCATATATCGGCCATTGACGAAGAAATACTGCATTGCGCTACGTTTACGTGCATTCTCGGGCTTGCCAATGAAGCCTGTAATTTTCACGAGCGTAGTATCAACCGTAAGAGGAACTATTTGCTGGTCAATATTGTTCCCAAACATGGCAACGATGCGCTGTCTAAAAGTGCCGCCAACTAGTTTATATAGAACATTCCCATTGTGAGTTAGAGTGAAGTCAACTGTATAGTTAACTAAGGCAAGCTTTTCAAATTCCTTGATGATGTTACTCAACTCCACCTGATTACTTTTCAAGAACTTGCGTCGAGCAGGAACATTGAAAAACAAATCCTTAATCATGAAATTACACCCTTCGGGGCATACATCAGGTTCTTGAGACTCGCAATGCGAAGCATTGATAATGAGCTTAGTGCCGAGCTGGCTGCCACGTGCACAGGTTCTTAGCTCAATGTGTGAAATAGCCGCAATAGAAGCCAAAGCTTCGCCACGGAATCCCATTGTTTGTAGGGAGAAGAGATCATCGGCATTACGAATTTTAGAAGTGCTGTGACGCTCAAAAGCCAGTCGCGCGTCGGTATCACTCATACCACAACCATTGTCAATGACCTGAATCAAGGTGCGTCCTGCATCCTTGAGCACAATCTGGACATTAGTGGCTTGAGCATCGATAGCGTTCTCCACAAGCTCCTTGATTACCGAGGCTGGTCGTTGAATAACTTCACCTGCAGCAATCTGGTTGGCTACCGAATCGGGCAAAAGTTTTATTACATCACTCATGATATTTATCTAACAATTTATGAAGCGCACAACATTCTTATTTTACGACAGTTGTTCTTCTTGCAGAAACCGCTTCTCCAAAGATCTGCTTCATCTCATCGCTAACTTCAAGAACGTCATAAGGGTCTTTGGGCCTTATAGAGTCAAACCAACGGAACTTGTCAATTCGCAACTGACTCTTCTTGGCAAGGAATAGCGGCACAACCGTCCCCGTGACATCGGGCCACATCTTAATCCTATCGACTTTTTGCTTTGGCTTCATGTCAATAGTCAAATAAGCACTATTGGCATTGACTAGTTTATTGTAAGTAGAGTCATTCTCCATAGGGAAAAACAATGCCTCGACATCACCACTAACATCAAGTCGTCTCAACTCTTGATCGGCAAAAAGCGCTTTCATATTGCGTCCGCTAAGTTGGTTATAATAATCCTCTCCAATGTGCTCAACAAGCAGACCATTTTTTGGCAACGTTGCCCAGTCGACAGTAGAGTCCTTGACATGGACATTAATCTCCTCACCACTAATTTGACGGCCTTCACTCCAAATCACCGCATGACGATACATGTTGAGAATAGAGTCTTTTTCATTGATTGCAGCCGAATCACACACGCCTTGCAAATCCTTACGATAAAATCGAACATAACGATTAGCAAGCATTACACGTTCTTTGTTGTCATTGGTAAACATCCTTAGCGTGTCGGCATGTATGTATATTGTATCTTTTTGGGAAAACTCTCGTGCTAAAGCATTTTGAGTGACAAAAGATTCATTGGTTTTTTCGTTGTGATACCCTACTTCGCCTTCAAGAATTACTTTGTTTTTGGCATCGGTTAAAACCACATTTCCACGAGCATTGCCAACACCAGTTTTGCGGTCATAATCCATGATATCGCCCTTTAGCACTCGTTGAGATTTCTCATCGACAAGCACAACATTGCCTTGAGCCTTGCTTCGCTCATTACGTTTGTCATAATAGACTTCCTCACCTGTCAATGTCTGTTGGTTCTTCTCATCGGTGAGAATCACGTTACCTTCAGCTCGGCTAGTGCCTTTGTTTCGGTCATAATACACATTGTCACCCTTGAGCGTCTGCTTGTTCTTGTCATCAATCATCACGACGTTTCCCTGAACATGACTTTGACCAGTCCTGCGGTCATAATAGACATTATCGCCATGCAGCGTTTGCTTGTTTTTAATGTCGGTTATTACCACATTACCTTGAGCACGCCCACTGTCTTTAGCTCGATCAAAGTACATCACGTCACCCACGATGGTGTTACCATCCCTAGACTTTACTGTAGGCCGGTTATAGAGCGTGCCCTGACCCGTAGCAGTATTGTAAGATCCACTAGACGCGTAAATTCTATTGCCGTCTTCAAGTGTTAAAATCTCGGTTTGGTCTTCGATTGTAGCAATGCGAGTGCGCATATCATAATCGAGGACGTCGGTGTGAAGCTTGATTTTATCGTTAACAAGATTAACATTAGACGTAAACTGGACCTTTTTAGTGTCCATCTCGTAACGTCCTACTGCCGATGTCACGCGAGTGCCTGCATTATCAACCACAGTTCCTCCACCAAAGTATCGAGCCACATCATTGAGCATGTCATAGTCCAAGCTATCGGTGGTTACAGTCATCGAATTGTTTATAACCTTAACATTTCGACGCAGCTTAGCAACCTCAACATCGCCATAATAATGCATTCGATCACAATAGACACGCATGCTATCGGCTTGAGTCATCACTACATGTCCAAATGCATCGAGCGAGCTGGATGCTTCATAAAAGTAGGCGCTATCACATGTCAATGTCATATTGCCTCTGCGGAACTTCACATTACCACGCAAAATGCGATACTCGGTACTGCGGCGTTCATTGAAGACCAAAGCGTCGGCATTTTCGAGAAAGACCTTTCCTGGATCAAAACGATTGGCATTAGGAATCACGGGGGTTATACGCCTTATGTGCTGAGTAGTTGCACCCGGCTTAGCCGCTACAACGGGTTGCTGAGTGGGCGACACACTCGTGTTATTCTTTTTTTGAGCTTGCACACTGGTAGCTGAAGCCAACATCAACATGATGAGAGCACCAGAAAAAAGCCAAGGTCTCGTAGCCATAACGGCACGAGACACAAAAGCAATAATTTTATGTGAGCAAACCCCAATCATTAAGAATTATTTCTTAGTTTGATTGCTAATATTAAGCCAATTATACTTGAACTCGCAGTTGCGCCATCCCTCTTCGATATAGACGAAAGTTGTTTTTTGTTTCTCTTCCACCCATTTTGTCAAGATTTCTTCACGCTTATGGCTCTCATATAAATCCTTAAGCACCTGATAGTCGTCGGCAAAGTCGGCACGATGGCTGTCAATGCGCTTAGACAACTTGATAATCGCAACTTGTTGTCGGTTGGTCGCACGGTTAACCATAACAAAAGGTTTAGAAATTTCACCAACCTGCATATTATCAACCAACCTTGCTATCTCAGTGGGGAGATCTGACATCTCAAAGAGGTTGCTATGAGCTTTTGCGTTGAGCATGACACCATTGTTGTTACGAGAGTCTTTATCTTGAGATACGTAAAGAGCAGCTTTCTCAAAAGTAATGTCCTTTTCGCCTGATATGATTTGAGTGCGTAGAGAGTCGAGTCGTGTTATGGCGTCATCGATATCTTTTTGAGCAACTTTAGGACGCAATAGAATGTGACGAGTGTTAATTCGGTCACCTCGTTTCTCAATTAGCTGGATAATGTGGAATCCTGCATCGGTCTCTACAATTTTAGAAACGTGCTTTGTGTCGTTGAGGTTAAATGCTGCAGTGGCATATTCAGGGAGAAGCTCGGCTCGTCCACGGAAACCCACCTCGCCTCCATAGGTCGAAGAACCATCCTCACTATAAAGAATCGCTAAAGTAGAGAAGTCATTCTCTCCATTGTTAACTTTTTCGGTGTACTCACGCAGTCGTGCTTTCACATTATCAATCTCTTCTTGAGGAATAACAGGATTAATCGTGATAATTTTCACCTCAAGTTGCGTAGGGATGTTAGGCAGTGAGTCCTTAGGTATTGTGTTGAAGAATCGCCTTACATCGGCAGGAGTTGCCTTAATGTTTTTAGTGAGATTGCGCTGAACTTCTTGCACAGTAAACTGGTCTCGAACCACATCAATCATCTGCGATCTCAACTCGGGCAAAGACTTTCTGAAATATTCCTCCACTTTCTCACGTGATCCCAGATTAGCGATGAAATAATTGATTCGAGCATCAACATTCTGCATAACCGTTGAGTTGGGAATCTCGACTGTATCAATTTTAGCTTGATGCAAGAACAATTTCTCAACCGCCATGCGCTCGGGGAGCACACAATAAGGGTTACCGTCGATAGGTATGCGCTCAGAAAGAGCTTGCTGATACTGCTCCTCGATATCAGACTTGAATATAGGCTCATCGCCCACCACCCATGCGACCTCTTCGGCAACGTTGTTCTGGGCACAAAGGCTCAATGTCACTAAAGTCATCAAGCACAAAAATAATGTTTTGATCTTCATATCTTATAAATTGTCAATTATTCAATTATTTCTTAATTGTAGAAACTGAAATTGCCCAATTACACAATCAACTTGCAAAGTTCTTGATTTTTTTGTAAAATCACAAAAACAATATAATTAATTAACATTAATAATAATATATATCTACAAAAAAAGCCTTGCTGGAGCAACATTTAGCTACCAACAAGGCTTTAAGCCATCAACTTTTAATAGTCTTTACTAGCGAAACACAAAGACTTGCAAAAGTTATTTGTATTGTTTCTTAAGTTGATTAAGCACCTTCTTATTCACTTCAACTTTATACTTCTTGCGCAAGCTATCAACCCATTGTTGTTCCAAAAGATCCTGATAGTCGGAAGAAACAGCCCCCTTAACATCCGAAAGTTCTTCGGGTTGCTTGATAATCTTACCAAAGAGAGTGTCATAAACAGGATATCCTTTATAAGAAGATTCAACCAATTTACCGCCAAAAGCGATGTGATCGACCATCTCATTCTCACCTTTTTTAGAGATTACTCTCACCATCTTGATATTGTGTCCAAATTTCTTGTTCAAGTTGGTTGTAATAGTATCTTCAGGTAGTGACGACAATTGTCGCATAGAAGCTTTCACCTCGTTGAGAATAGAGTCAGTCTTGGCACAAACCATGATGCCCTTGAAATGAGGAGCGTCCCACTGATACTTGCTGCGATTTTGATCAAAGAGTTGTTGCAGCACTTTATCATCACTCTTAGCCTTTTTCCACACCTCATTGTTCATTACCTCAAAAAGAAGAGTTCCATCGCGATACTCGTTCATAAGATTGCGGTATTCGGGATTCAAGTCAACGAGGTTGTCGGAATAATACTTCATTATCTCATATCGTGCGATATTCTCAACATTTCCATCTATAGCTGAAGCACAGATTTCGTTGTTGGCATATTTAGCCTTGGGGTTCAAGGTTCTAGTCATCGCCGATAGTGGGATATTATGAGTTTTATCGAAAGAGAACATTGTGAAATTAGACTTAGCCACAACATCGGTCACGAAAGTTGAGTCATAGCCACCATGCTTCTCAAGCTCTTTTAACAAGTAATCCCTAAGTTTGGGGTTGTGAATGTAGTTAAGATCCTTCATTACCTGCTCAGTGCGGCTTTTAGCAGGCATTACAGAACGCTCATCGCTCTTAATCTTTTGCTCAATAGAAGGACGAGCCTCTTCAAAAGAAGGCAATGGTTTATGGTCATATTTCTTAACGATGTGATAGCCAAACTGAGTTTCAAAAGGCTCAGAGACTTCACCATTCTTCAAAGCAAAAGCAATGTCATTAAATGGCACTACCATTTCACTACGTGCAAAAGGACGGAGTTTACCACCATTAGCAGCAGTAGCTCGGTCATTTGAGAATCTCTTAGCAAGGTCCTCGAAACTCTCACCAGCTTTGATGCAATTATATATAGAATCAATTCTGTTTTTCAATACAACTTTCACACTATCATTAGCGCCCCTTGGGAAAAGAAGCAGAATGTGAGCTGCCTCTACTCTACCATCAGAAGGCCTTGTACTATTTACTCTCACCATATGAATTCCATAGTCGGTTGAGAATGGATTAGAGATCTCACCTACTGGAGTATTATAACAAGCATATTCAAATGCATAAGGTAACATGCCACTACCAATAAAACCATATTCTCCTCTATTATTCACCTTGCTACGGTCGATGGAGTATTTCATAACAAGGTCATTGAAATCCTCACCATTGAGAATACAGTTCCTAATGCTATCCATCTTGGCAATTTGAAGGTCATCTTCCTCCTTTTCTTTTCCGCGAGCTAGCATCAGATGTGAGATATTTACCTCCCTTTTCATTCTATCATAAGCTTCAGTCACAAGTCTCTCCTGCAACTCGCTATCGGTAAGGAAAGGGGCGAGCATATCATTCTTGTAGCCATTGAGCTCACTTTTAATTCTTGGCAGCGTATCATATCCGAGTCTCTCGGCCTCAGCAACTTTGAGTTTATATACAATGAATCGGTCAACATATTCATCCAAACTCTCCTTGTTGACTTGCTGTTCCAGATTTTTCTTGTAAAGATACTCAAACTCCGAGAGGGTAACCTTCTTGTTGTTGACAGTCATCAACACTGGGTCATTAGCCGCCCATAATCCCCCTACAAAACCTGCAAGAATAAATGCAGAGACAAATAATTTTAATTTCATGATTAATAAAAAACTATGAATTTCAATATTTCTTATTCTTGATAAACGCAAATAATAAAATGAAATTATATTTATATCTTTAAAATTAGTTAATTACCAACTAAGAAATAACTATATAAAGGAAAAAGCCAACAAAATTGACTTTTTCAATTTATGGTGAGTTATATAGCCATAATACTAATTAGCCAGTTCACTAATGAACTTAATGCGCACAAGTCGTATTTCTTCCTCGGTGTACTCATCTCCAAGTTCTTCCATTGCGACACTTAGACGGTCGGTATCACTTTCCTTGAAATACTCAAAAATATCTTCCATGTGGTCATCGTCCATCACCTCACGGATATAGTAGTCGATGTTAATGCGAGTTCCAGAATATACAATAGCTTCTATCTCATCAAGCATTTTGTCAAACTCCAACCCCCTTGACTCGGCAAGGTCATGTAAAGACACTTTTCGGTCGATGCTCTGAATCAAAGAAATCTTAAGCTTACTCTTATTAGCGACTGTGCGCACCCTCATATCCTCAGGACGAATAATCTCATTCTCCTCGACATGGCGTTTAATAATTTCCAGGAATTCGGCTCCATAGCGCTTAGCTTTACCGGCTCCCACACCAGGAATGTTAACCAGCTCTTCCATTGTGATAGGATAAGTAGTGGCCATAGCTTCAAGCGAAGGATCTTGGAAAATGACATAAGGAGGCAGCTGAAGTTTTGAAGCAGTCTTCTTGCGCAAACTCTTCAATATGCTGAACAACTCACCATCGAGGGCCCCTGAGCCACCTGGCATCTCGGTGTCGTCGGTCGTAGTAAAATCACGATCCTCAACAACCATAAACGGAGAAGGTGATTTAAGGAAATCTTTACCTTTATTAGTTACCCTAAGCAATCCATAGTTCTCAATATCCCTATCAATGTATCCTGCAATAATACCTTGAGAGATAACAGCATTTAAGAACTTAGGTGTCTTATCTTTTTGGCATCCAAACATCTCAATTTGATGATGCAGATAGGATTTCACCTCATTGGTAGAGTTACCAACCATAACATCAACGACATGGTCGGCTTTGAATTTCTCTTTAAGCATTAAAATCGTCTCGATAGCATCGCAGAGTTCGTTAGACGACTCAATGCGCTTGCGTGGATGTAGACAATTATCGCAATTGTGGCAATTATCTTCAGGATATTCTTCACCAAAGTAGTGCAACAGAGTCTTGCGTCGACAAACTGAAGACTCGGCATAAGAAGCAGTTTCGGCTAGCAGCTGCTTTCCAATCTCCTGCTCGGCCACCGGTTTTCCTTGCATGAACTTTTTGAGCTTATCTAGGTCCTTTTGAGCATAGAATGTGATGCATTGACCTTCGCCACCATCACGTCCAGCACGTCCTGTCTCCTGATAATACCCCTCAAGGCTCTTGGGTATATCATAGTGAATCACAAACCTAACGTCGGGCTTGTCGATACCCATACCGAAAGCAATTGTAGCGACAATCACGTCAACATCCTCAAGCAGGAAAGCATCCTGGTTGGCCGAGCGTGTAGCACTATCCATACCAGCATGATAAGCCAGAGCCTTTATATCATTAACTCTCAAAGTAGTTGCAAGTTCCTCTACCTTTTTCCTACTCAAGCAATAGATAATTCCCGACTTGCCTGGCATTGACTTGATATACTTAATAATATCCTTGTCAACATCCTTAGTCTTGGGACGAACCTCATAATAAAGATTGGTGCGGTTGAACGAAGACTTGAAAACATTGGCCTCCATAATGCCAAGGTTCTTCTGAATGTCATGCTGCACTTTAGAGGTAGCGGTTGCTGTGAGCGCAATAATTGGTCTCACTCCTATCTCATTGATAAAATGCCTAATTCTTCTATATTCTGGCCTGAAGTCGTGTCCCCACTCCGAGATACAATGGGCCTCGTCGATAGCATAGAAAGAAATCTTGACACTCTTGAAGAATTCCAAATTGTCTTCCTTAGTAAGCGATTCAGGGGCGACATACAACAACTTAGTCTTTCCAGCCAGAATGTCATCCTTTACTTGATCTATAGCCTGCTTGTTAAGCGAAGAGTTCAGGAAATGCGCAATACCATCTTCATCACTGAAGTTGCGCATCGCATCCACCTGATTCTTCATTAAAGAGATAAGAGGAGAAATGACTATAGCAGTACCATCCATGAGCAACGAGGGCAGCTGATAGCATAACGATTTGCCTCCACCGGTGGGCATAAGCACAAAAGTGTCATGCTCTTGAATAAGGCTCATCATGATTCTTTCCTGCTGACCTTTAAAAGTGTCAAATCCGAAATACTTCTTTAAAGTTGACACTAGTTGTTCTTTATCCGCCATAGTCTTAAGGTTTTTCTTGTTTACAGTTTTCGATACAAATATAAGGGAAAAAACTAGATTGTGAAAAAATAAATGAACTTTTTTTCTAAGTTTTTACAAGGATGAAGATATTGCTGCAAAATTAGAACTATCCAACTGTTGTTGAGCATAATCACGTGTTAGCACAAACTTTTTCTTCTTCATTGATGGCAAGGAGTACATAGCATCCATCATAATTGTCTCAAAGATGGACCTAAGTCCACGTGCCCCCAGCTTATATTCAATAGCTTTATCAACAATGAAATCGAGAGCCTCATCTTCAATGGTGAATGCGATACCATCCATAGACAATAGTTTCTCATATTGCTTGACAATGGCATTCTTGGGCTCAACCAGGATGCGCCTAAGAGCATCACGGTCGAGAGGCTCAAGATTGGTGACAACAGGCAAGCGACCTATAATTTCAGGAATCAGTCCGTAAGAGCGCAAATCTTGTGGGGCCACATAGTGCAGCAGTTTCTCTCTTTCAGTCTTATTCACATGGTTACCTGCCCCGTAGCCCACAACATGAGTGTTGAGACGCAATGCAATTTTGCGCTCTATACCCTCAAAAGCGCCACCACAGATGAACAATATATTCTTAGTGTCAACAGGGATCATCTTTTGTTCAGGATGCTTGCGGCCGCCTTGTGGCGGCACGTTAACAATAGAGCCCTCAAGCAGCTTGAGCAGTCCCTGCTGAACACCTTCACCGCTCACATCGCGAGTAATTGATGGGTTGTCGCTCTTGCGCGCGATTTTATCAATCTCATCGATGAACACGATGCCTCGCTCAGCCTCCTTAACATTATAGTCGCAAGCCTGAAGCAGTCGCACAAGCAAGCTTTCAATATCCTCACCCACATAACCAGCCTCGGTAAGAACAGTTGCATCAACAATAGCAAACGGCACTTTAAGCAGTTTCGCTATAGTCTTGGCTAGCAGAGTCTTTCCCGTTCCAGTGGGCCCAACGATAATGATGTTAGATTTCTCAATATCAATATCATCTTTGTTCTGTGACAAACGTTTATAATGATTGTAGACAGCCACCGAGAGATATTTCTTGGCACTCTCCTGCCCTATTACATACTGATCGAGATATTCCTTTATCTCCTGAGGTTTGGGCAATTCTTTCAAGTCTAAGTCACTGAGCAAGCTCTCTTGCATCTTGCCTAGATACTCTTTAGATATTTCATTGGCTCTTTCGGCGCACTCATTGCAGATGAACCCGTTCAACCCAGGAATGAGCAGATCCACCTCTCGCTGACTGCGACCGCAAAAGTCGCATCTCATCGTTTCTTTTTTAGCCATAAACGATAATTATAAAACTATATTTATTTAGCTTTCTCGAGCACCTTGTCAATCATGCCATATTCGAGAGCTTCTTGTGATGTCATCCAGTAATCACGGTCGCTATCGGCATACACCTTGTCATAGGGTTGTCCAGAATGGGTCGAAATGATGTTATAAAGTTCTTCTTTAAGTTTCTGTATCTCACGTGCAGTGATTTCAATATCGGAAGCTTGACCCTGGATTCCTCCCATTGGCTGATGAATCATCACGCGGCTGTGCTTGAGAGCAAATCGCTTGTCTTTTTGTCCGGCGACAAGCAAGATAGCAGCCATAGAGGCAGCCATACCTGTACAAATTGTTGTGACATCACTCTGGATGTATTGCATAGTGTCGTAGATGCCTAATCCAGCATAAACAGATCCACCAGGAGAATTGATGTAAATTGAAACATCCTTGCCTGGGTCAGCGCTGTCGAGGTAAAGCAGCTGAGCTTGTATAACGTTGGCTGTATAGTCATCGATTTGGGTTCCCAAGAAGATGATGCGATCCATCATCAAGCGTGAAAACACATCCATTTGTGCAACATTGAGCTTACGTTCCTCAATGATTGTGGGCGAGATATAACTGCTCTCAATCATAGCTTGAGTTGTCTGGTCAAAAGTCAAACCATTCATTCCCAAATGGTTCACAGCGAAATTTCTAAAGTCGTTTTTCATTATTCTTTTATATTTTGATGTTTTTATTTTCAAAGATAGTAATTTTTTCTCTATTATGCAACTATCATCCCTTTTTTAAACGATATTTCACAAATAAACACTCATATCAACGATGAGTTAGACAAGTGAGACAAAAAAGATGTGTGGCAACCACTGGGCTACCACACATGTTACACATAAATATTAATGTGTGTTTACTTCTTTTCCTCAAAGAGTTTGTTGAACTCCTCAACTGTTACGTTCTTCTCGGTAAGGCTAACGTTGTCGCGAATTGTAGCGAACACCTTGTCCTCGAAAGCACGGCGGTTGATTTCCTTAGCATAGTCCTTATTCTCCATGAGCTCGCCAGCATAGCGGTCGAGAGTCTCATCGGGAACATTGCCAATACCATACTGAGCAAATTGCTGAGCAGCATAGATGCGAGCGAGACGCATTTGGTCTTCTTTCTCGATCTTCACATCATATTGCTTAGCAACCTTCTCCTTTATGAGCTGCCAAACGATTTCCTCGCGAGTGCGTGGATACTCCTCCTCAATCTTAGCAGGCTCAGTATCTTTGTTGATAGAAGTGAGATATCTCTTCAAGAACTCATCGGGAAGCTCTAGAGCACCAACCTTCTTAACAAGCACTTTCTCGGCATCGATAGTGAAACGGTAGTTGCTATCGCTTTTGAGTTGTCCTGCAAGCATGTCTTTAATCTTGGCATAATATTCATCTTCGGTCTTTGCCACGTCTTTGCCAAATACCATGTCATAGAGCTCCTGGCCAAGTTCAGCATCCTTGTTTACGAGAATCTCTTCAACCTTGAAGTTGAAGTCACTCTCAATATTCTCGGCTTGATCTTTATCAACTGAAAGCATTGCAGCCATTTCGGTAACGTTGCCGCCAGAACTCAAGCGAGGATTGAAGGTAATAGTATCATTAACTTTAAGTCCAACAAATTTAGCTTTCTCCACCTCATCCTTGAGATATTTGGGTGAAACTATAGTGCGCTCAACTTTGATACCATCTTCCTTGACATTGCCGTCTTTATCAAGCTCTTCCATAGAGCCACGCAGCAAAGCATCCTCGGTAGAGACGTCACCAGGAACCTGAGTTCCGAAACGTTTCTTGAAAGCATTGCTCTGATCGTCAATCATAGCCTGACTAACCTCAATGTTATAGTAAGGAACCTTCACGCGCTTATCGAGCTTAAGATCAAACTCTGGAGCAAAGCCAAGGTCAAACTTGAACTCAAAGTTCTTCTCGTTGACGAGATCAACCTTAGTGTCTTTGGACAACATGGGCTCACCCAGCAGGTCGATATTATTCTCACGAATGTAGTTAGTGAGCTCGCGGCTAACGATCTCATCAACTACTTCGGCAGTCACTTGACCACCATAATGCTTCATGAGCAATGATGCAGGCACATGTCCTGGACGGAAACCCTTAATAGGACGACGTCGACCCAGAAGTGACAATTGCTTCTTAACTTCGGCTTGATAATCCTCTTCAATTAGCGATATTGTGAGAACTCCGCTCACGTTACCGTTCTTGTCTAATGTTACGTTCATTTCTCTTTTTTAAAATCTATATATTCTGCTTTTTTATTGTTTCAAGTTTTTGAGCCTGCAAAATTACTGCAAATCCGTTGAATTACAAAATGAAAAAGCAATATTTTTAAAATAATCTAGAGGTAAAGTATTTTTGATTCACCAAACTCACCTGACTCGGTTGACTCACCTGACTCAGTGGAATCGCTAGAATCACTGGAATCAGTGGAATCAGTGGAATCAGTGGAATCGCTAAATTTTCTTAAAAGTATGAGCCCCATGGCATTTTGGTGTCATGGGACCCACATTGTTATCTATAGTGTGATATTACACCTCCTCGTAGGGGACATCCTGAGCACTGTCGCCACCCTGGTTACCGCCTTGTGGGCCTGCACCTGGGTTAGCGCCACCAAATCCGGCTGCACCTGGATCGAAGCCTGCACCTGGCTGAGGTCCACCCTGTGCACCACCAGCTTGGTTATACATTTGTTGTGAAGCCTCGTGGAACACAGCCTCAAGTTCCTTGGTTGCAACATCGATAGCATCGATATCCTGATTCTTGTGAGCCTCCTTGAGTTTGCCAAGTGCTGTCTCAATCTGACTCTTCTTGTCGGCAGGAAGTTTGTCGCCAAGGTCCTTCAAGCTCTTCTCAGTTTGGAAGATCATCGCGTCGGCCTGATTAATCTTGTCGATGCGCTCTTTCTCCTTAGCATCGGCTGCAGCGTTGGCGCTAGCCTCATCTTTCATACGCTGAATCTCAGCGTCACTCAAGCCACTCGAAGCCTCAATGCGGATGCTCTGCTCTTTGCCTGTAGCCTTATCTTTGGCACTCACGTTCATGATACCATTGGCGTCAACCTCAAAGGTAACCTCGATTTGAGGAATGCCACGTGGAGCTGGAGCAATTCCATCAAGATGGAACATACCCAAAGTCTTGCAGTCGCGTGCCATTGGACGTTCACCCTGCAGCACGTGGATTTCAACGCTTGGCTGATTGTCGGCAGCAGTCGAGAACACCTGACTCTTGCGAGTTGGGATTGTTGTATTAGCATCGATGAGTTTAGTCATCACACCACCCAAAGTCTCGATGCCCACACTCAAAGGCACAACGTCGAGCAGCAGCACGTCTTTCACGTCACCGCTTAGCACACCACCCTGGATTGCAGCGCCCACAGCAACCACCTCGTCGGGGTTAACACCCTTAGAAGGAGCTTTGCCGAAGAAACGCTCTACAATCTGCTGGATAGCTGGAATACGTGTAGAACCACCCACGAGGATTACCTCGTTAATGTCGCTTGGTGAGAGGTTGGCGTCACGCAAAGCCTGCTCACAAGGCTTGATGGTGCTCTGGATAAGGTCGTCGCACAGCTGCTCAAACTTAGCACGGCTCAAGGTCTTAACCAAGTGCTTGGGAATTCCGTTAACTGGCATAATGTAAGGCAAGTTAATCTCTGTGCTCATCGAGCTAGATAGTTCAATCTTAGCCTTCTCGGCAGCTTCTTTCAGACGTTGGAGAGCCATTGGATCCTTGCGCAAGTCAATGCCCTCATCATTCATGAACTCCTCGGCAAGCCAGTTTATAATGCGCTGGTCAAAGTCGTCACCACCTAGGTGAGTGTCACCATTGGTTGATTTAACCTCAAACACGCCATCACCAAGCTCAAGAATAGAGATATCAAATGTACCACCACCAAGGTCAAACACAGCAATGCGTTTGTCGCTCTGGTCCTTGTCAAGACCATAAGCAAGAGCGGCAGCAGTTGGCTCGTTCACGATACGCTGCACATTAAGTCCAGCAATCTCACCTGCCTCTTTAGTTGCCTTACGCTGAGAGTCATTGAAGTAAGCTGGAACAGTAATTACCGCGTCGGTAACAGTAGTTCCGAGATAATCCTCGGCGGTCTTCTTCATCTTTTGAAGAATCATTGCCGAAATCTCTTGAGGAGTGTACTGGCGGCCGTCAATCTCAACACGTGGTTGGTTGCTGCCGTTGTTCACTACTTTATAAGGCACACGCTCAGTCTCTTTCAGAGTTTGATCATAGGTCTCACCCATAAAACGCTTGATTGAGTAAACTGTGCGGGTTGGATTGGTGATAGCCTGACGTTTAGCCGGGTCACCCACTTTACGTTCGCCACCGTCAACAAAAGCCACCACGCTAGGGGTGGTGTTGCGGCCTTCACTGTTAGGAATAACAACGGGGTTCTTGCCTTCAAGAACCGAAACGCATGAATTAGTTGTTCCTAAATCAATACCAATAATTTTTCCCATAATTTATATCTGTTTTTTGTTTATAATTCGTTTTCAATAGCCATTTATTGTGGCTGTCCACCCCGCAATTGTACAAATTTCGTGCCAAACTTTTTACTGACATATTATAACAATGAGAAATAACATGATGTGACAAAATCTGCCAGCATGTCACTTTTGAAGGAATTAATAGAAAAAGAAAAAATTAAAATCATTATTTTGAACGTAAAATTCATTTTTATCAAAAATCTATTTTTATCTTTGTGAAATAGAAAAAAACATTTAAAAACAATTGTACTATGAAACGATATTTTATCCTGTCAATGATGCTGGCTATTATGTTGCCAGTGGTGGCTCAACGTGCTGCAAAATCGTCTACCGAAGAGAGCCTTTATTATGCTGCTTTTGCCGATGTGCTTGAGAGCACCAACGATCTTGTCTCGGGTGCCGAGAAAGCATACTATTATGCCATTGAAGACCTTGACAATGATGGCATTAAAGAGTTAGTTATGGCTGATATCAATAAGCTGAAGACTGTTTATAAGGTGGTTAACGGAAAGGTCCAGATTATCAGTCCCAATTACACTATCGACAATGATAAAGTGAACTGGAAACGAGTTGAGGATTTCTATGTTTACAACGACATAGACCGCAGCAAAGACATCACTCTGAAGCACCACCCCATGTTTGCCTATGACATAAACATTGCCAAGAACCAATTCACTGTTCCGGGCGATGTCACAAGCGAGGAAGCTGTCATTAAATCGACAAAATATGACCGCATGGTGTTCAAGCCCCATGTGGGCAACATCCATTTCGTGAAAGCCCAGAACGGCAGTTACGACAGCGATGGCAATAAGATTGACCTGGGAAAGTGCTACACCTATGCCCTTGACAATGCCGCCACCACCAAAAAGATGTTCCGCGGCTACAACAATGACCAGGCTGTCCCCATCATCGTGCCAGCGTCATGGCTCAATGACCATACCCCGTTGCAGTTCTCACGATATATGACAGGTGAGGCAAAGCCAAAAGTGTCAGCCAAAGACCGCAAACTCATTGAGCAACACTACGGTAACGGCACCGATTACAAGATTCGCAAGATTGAATGGGTTGCTACATGCCAAGAGAAAGGCCGCTCGTTCTACAACGTGATTTTCCAGCCTTACAAGGGGCAGGTGCTAGTGGCATTTGTGTGCATCGAAAAAGGCCTGGTGAAATCTATCCACAACAACTGGTGGGAGCAAGACAAGGGATTCCCCAACCAAACAACCATTGGGCCCGACATAAATGAGCTTTTCTATTTCATGCCTGAAATCATGGTCATGACCGATGGCAAGGCTGGCTTTGAGCTTTATGTGCGCTACCACTCACTTGAGGGCGTGCACTACGACATTTGGCGCGAAGTCGCCGGCCAGTGGTTGACAATTCAAGGAGCCTACCATTACATCATGGCTTATTAAACTCCAAAGTCAACGCTTACTCATGCGCTATAATTCACAGTAACAGTTGAGTTATAGCGCATATTTTTTGTGTCAAAATTTTGCAACGATTTTCACAAAGATTATCACTAAATCACACATTAATTAAATAAAAAATTTGTACCTTTGCACGTCTTTTTAGAGATTATATAATTAACTTATAATATAAACAATTTATTAACAATTACTTATGGACATTTCACACATCGAACATGTTGGTATAGCTGTTACTAGCCTAGACGAGGCTATACCTTTCTATGAGAAATTTCTCGGTTTCAAATGCTTCGCAATCGAAGAGGTAGAAGACCAGCACGTACGCACCGCTTTCTTCAAAGTTGGTCAAACAAAGATTGAGCTTCTTGAGGCAACCAGCCCCGACAGTGCTATCGCTAAATTCATCGAGAAGAATGGTGGCCGTGGCGGCATCCAACACATCGCTTTCTGCGTTCAGGATGGTGTAGCCAATGCACTCCAGGAGATTCAGGACAAGGACGGCCGCGTTCTCGACAAGGCTCCCCGCAAGGGTGCTGAGGGCCTTAACATCGCCTTTGTTCACCCCAAGACTTCAGCTGGCGCTCTCGTTGAGCTTTGCGAAGACCCCAACAAATAAGAAACACTCAATACAATTCAAATAAAATGAGTAAACAACTCGAAAAAATTCAACAACTCATCGACATGCGTGCCAAAGCACGCATTGGTGGCGGCGAGAAGGCCATCGCCAAGCAGCATGAGAAGGGCAAATACACTGCCCGTGAGAGAATCAATATGCTCCTTGACCCAGGCAGCTTTGAAGAGCTTGACATGTTTGTTCAGCACCGCTGCACAAACTTTGGCCAGGAGAAGAAGTCGTTCCTCGGTGACGGTGTTGTTACTGGCTACGGAACTGTTGACGGACGTCTCGTTTATGTTTTCGCACAGGACTTCACCGTAATTGGTGGTTCACTAGGCGAGGCCATGGCATGGAAGATGTGCAAGGTTATGGATCTTGCAATGAAGCAGGGTGCTCCCGTTGTTGGTCTTAACGACTCGGGTGGCGCACGCATCCCTGAGGGTATCAACTCTCTGGCTGGCTATGCCGAAATTTTCCAACGCAACATCGACGCCAGTGGTGTAGTTCCTCAAATCTCGGCAATTCTTGGTCCATGTGCTGGTGGAGCAGTGTATTCACCTGCTCTTACCGACTTCACACTCATGGCCAAGGGCACCTCGTTCATGTTCCTCACCGGTCCTGCAGTAGTAAAGACCGTACTTGGTGAGAACGTTACCCAAGAGCAACTTGGTGGTGCGCAGGTACACGCACAAAAGAGTGGTGTTACCCACTTCGCTTGCGACACCGAGGAAGAGGTTATCGAGACCATCAAACGCCTCTTGAGCTACATGCCAAGCAACAATATGGAGGAGGCACCTCGCTATGAGTGCACCGATCCTATCGATCGCGTTGAGGACGCCCTCAACAACATCATTCCCGAGAGCCCCAATGATCCTTACAACATGTATGACGTGATTGGCGCAATCGTTGATAACGGTGAGTTCCTTGAGGTTCACCGCGACTTTGCCAAGAACATCATCGTGGGCTTCGCTCGTTTCAACGGTCAGAGTGTGGGCGTAGTAGCCAACCAACCACAACATATGGCAGGTGTGCTCGACGTCAACGCTTCGAAGAAGGGCGGACGCTTCGTTCGCTTCTGCGACGCTTTCAATATTCCATTGGTAACTCTCGTTGACGTACCAGGTTTCTTGCCAGGTACAGGACAAGAGTACAACGCTGTTATCCTTAACGGCGCCAAGTTACTCTATGCTTACGGAGAGGCCACAGTTCCCAAAGTTACTGTTACCCTGCGCAAGAGCTACGGTGGTAGCCACATCGTGATGAGCTGCAAGCAGCTGCGTGGTGACATGAACTATGCTTGGCCAAGCGCCGAGATTGCCGTGATGGGTGCCGCTGGTGCCGCCGGCATTCTCTATGCTAAGGAAATGAAGGCTGCCAAGACTGCCGCCGCCGAGGCCAAAGAAGCTGGCGATGAGGCAAAGGCAAAAGAAATCATGGAAGAGAACAAGAAATACATCGCCGAGAAGGAGCAAGAGTACAACGATTTGTTCTGCACCCCATTCAATGCAGCCAAGTATGGCTACATCGACGATGTTATCGAGCCTCGCAACACTCGCTTCCGCGTGATTCGTGCTCTTGAGCAACTTCGCACCAAGAAGTACAACAATCCAGCTAAGAAGCACGGCAACATTCCATTGTAATTCCTATTCAACACACTGAGATAATGAATAAGAAAATAATATTGACACTGATTGCTGTGGTAGCAGCTATTACCGCTAGCGCACAGGGCCGCATGGACCTGCGCATCAATGAGGTGATGGTACAGAACGACAGCAACTATGTTGACCAGTATGACCACCGTGCGGGATGGATTGAGATTTTCAATGCATCGCACGGAACCAACGGCATCGAGAAGATGTTCATCACCACTCTCAAGCCAGATTTCATTCAGGACTATTTTAAAACTGAGGAGCAAAAGAGCAACAAGAAGCGCAACCAGCTGCTTCAGGAGCTCCGCGACTCACGTCCTAGTGAGATTTTTGAGATTCCCCGTGGTGATGTGGCCACAAAGGTCAAACCACGCTCTCATGTAGTGTTCTTTGCCGATGGAAACATCGAGGCTGGAACATTCCACCTGCCTTTCACTATGAATCCAGGCCAGGAAAACTACATTGCACTCTATGACGTGAATGGTGACTTGGTTGACGAAGTGACAGTTCCTGCCACTCTGCCAGCCGACCAATCGTTTGCTCGTTGCAGCGAGGACTCTATCGACCTGCACGGAAGTCACAATTTTGAAAGCAAGCTATGGCAAGTGTGCGACGGCTCTTCGGAAGCTAAGGCTATCACTCCTGCCAAGTTCAACGCTCGCCCCATCAACAATAACATTGACATGTTTAAGAAGGATGACCCATCGGGTGTTCTGCTCACTCTCATGTCGATGGGTGTAGTGTTCAGCGCTCTGCTGATGCTCTACATCATGTTCAAGCTCTTTGGCAAGGCATTCACTGCTAAAGACAAGAAGAAAGAGGACGAAGTTGTGGACAAGGCTGTTGAGGAACCAACTACCGAGGCCGCCCAAGAAGGCAGCAATGACGAGGCTATCGCAGCAATCTGCATGGCACTTTATCAGCACCTCAACGCTCATGACGAGGAAAGTGGTGTAATCACCATCGACCATAGCCACGAGGCTCACAGCTCATGGGGTTCGAAAGGAAACTTGCTACTTCGCGTTCCTGAGCATCACGACAAACATTAATTTATCACTAACATTTAATTTGTTTTATCAATGAAAGAATATAAGTATAAAATCAATGGTCACGAATACAAAGTAAATGTTGGTGACATTGAGAACAACATTGCAAACATCGAGGTTAATGGTGTTCCCTACACCGTTGAACTCGAAGAGGAAAAGGTTGCCAAGCCTGTTGTGAAGAGAGTTGCTGCTAGCAACGATGCTCCTGTTGCAGCTAAGCCTGCCGCTGCCAAACCAGCTGCCGCTGCTGCTGGTGAGTTTGTTATCGCCTCTCCTCTTCCTGGAGTTATCAAAGAGCTCCATGTTAAGGAAGGTCAACAGGTTAAGGCCAGCGACGTTGTTTGCATTCTCGAGGCCATGAAAATGGGCAACGAGATTCATGCAGGCAAGGACGGCGTGGTTAAATCTATTAACGTAGCTCTTGAAGAATCGGTACAAGAGGGTACCACCATTATGATTATTGCTTAAAACTATGGTACTATTAAATATTGCAAATAACCTGGAGCAATTCTGGCACTTCACAGGCTTCTACAACGTAACATTGGAGCCTTCAAGCTTGATTATGCTGTGCGTGGGTCTGCTTTTCATCTACCTCGCCATTAAGCATGATTTTGAGCCTATGTTGCTGGTGCCTATTGGCTTCGGTATCCTGATTGGAAACATTCCTTTCCAGCCAGGCAATGAGATTGGTATCTATGAGGAGGGTTCGGTATTGAACATCCTCTATCAGGGTGTAAGGCAAGGCTGGTATCCACCGCTCATCTTCCTGGGCATTGGAGCAATGACCGACTTCTCGGCGCTGCTCGCCAATCCCAAGCTGATGCTTGTGGGTGCTGCTGCACAGTTCGGTATCTTTGGTGCCTACATGGTAGCTTTGGCAATGGGCTTCATGCCCGACCAGGCAGGTGCTATCGCCATCATTGGTGGCGCCGATGGTCCTACCGCTATCTTCCTGTCTTCGAAACTCGCCCCCAACTTGATGGGTGCTATTGCGGTTTCGGCTTATAGCTACATGGCGCTTGTGCCAGTGATTCAGCCGCCCATCATGCGACTGCTCACCACCAAGAAAGAGCGCCTCATTCGCATGAAGCCAGCTCGCAAGGTTTCACAGACCGAAAAGATTATCTTCCCTATCGTAGGTTTGATTCTCACTTGCTTCTTTGTACCTAGTGGTTTGCCACTTCTTGGTATGCTGTTCTTCGGTAACTTGTTGCGTGAAAGTGGTGTGACCACCCGTCTCGCTAAGACCGCAAGCAACGCAATGACCGATATGGTGACTATCGTCCTTGGTATGAGTGTTGGTGCCTCAACTCAGGCATCGGAGTTCCTTACTCCCGACACAATCAAGATTTTTGCCCTTGGTTTCATGGCGTTCATCATCGCCACCACTTCGGGCGTACTCTTTGTGAAGATCTTCAACCTCATCCTGCCCAAGCACAAGAAGTTGAACCCATTGATTGGTAATGCCGGTGTGAGCGCAGTTCCTATGGCTGCACGCATCAGCAATGACCAAGGTCTCAAGGCCGACCCAAGCAACTACCTGCTCATGCACGCCATGGGTCCAAACGTTGCTGGTGTTATCGGTTCGGCAGTTGCCGCCGGTGTATTGCTCGGCTTCCTCGGATAATAAAACAATTCTTTATATATTTAATAAGGTGTGCCCACCATTGGGTGCACCTTATTTTCTTTTGGCACAACTTTTGCAACTTAAAACCTTAAATTTAACTCTAAAAACTCAACTGCTATGTTTCTGCAATACATATCGGGCCCTGTGATTGGGGCGGTGATTGGTTATATTACTAATGATATAGCCATTAGGATGTTGTTCAGGCCAAGAACCGCTAAATACATCTTTGGTAAGCGTGTGCCTTTCACTCCCGGTATCATCCCAAAGGAAAAGAACCGCATTGCTGGTGCTATAGGTGGAGCTATCAGTGAGAACCTTATGAACAAAGAGGTGCTCGAGAAGACTCTGCTTAGTGAAGAGATGCTCGAAAAGTTAAGAAATGCCGTAGATGAGTTTTTCTACACCCAGCTTCACAACGAGGAGACACTCGAGCAGTTTGCCTCTCATTATCTCACCGCAGATGAAATAAGCGCCATGCGCGAGAGCACTTGTGACGAAATCGCCAAACTCATCACCGCCAAATTGCGCGACAAGGCAATTGGCGCCAACATTGCACATGCCGCCACTCAGCACGTAATAGAGAGGACACGGAGCAGTGTGGCGGGCAAGATTAAGGCCGACAGACTGCTTGAGGTCATTGCTTCACCTATCGAGAGCAAGCTAGCTCAGCACATCAACGAGGTTCTTAAAGAGCAAGCCCCGAGTATGTCAACGAGGATTGTGTATACCGAGGCCGACAAACTCATGTCAATGCCCATGTGCGAACTTTTCAAAGGTCACGAACAACAGCTCGAACAGACACGTGAAGGCATAGTGAGCGTATATCGCACCATAATCAGCGATCATCTGCCACGCATTCTCGAAAGCATTAATATCAGTAAAATTGTTGAGTCACGAATCCAAGAGATGGATATGGAAGAGGTGGAGAAAATCATCTTCTCGGTGATGCATAAGGAACTAAGGGCCATTGTGTGGCTCGGCGCCCTCCTCGGCTCCATCATGGGAACCATAATGACATTCATCAACATTTAATAATATTTATTCAAAAAGTCTTCATAGTTGTAAATGTAATTATTTGTGACTATATTTGTAGCAGAAATAAAAACTGTACTATTATGAGAACTAAATTATTATTGTCGGCACTATGTGCTGTATTATTGCCTATTACGTGTTTCGGGGGTATTAATCCTTCATCACTCACCATGAGTGAAAGTCCATTGAGCAACTCTGTTGCGACAGAATTACTGGGAAAAGTATTCATGCACCACCCGTCGTTGCTCAGCAATGCCGAGGTAAAAATCATTGACTCTCAAACTAGCGAACGCTTCACATCAAAAAGCAGCTCCATCCGAACTATACTGATATGCTCAGTAAAGCATAGCAAACTCATTGAGTACTATGCTATCACCTTCAACGGCAACAACATAGCTGATGGCACTTTTTTAGGGCACTATGGAGACTCCGAGATTCTTACCATAAAATATCCTCGAGATGAATTGATTTATAAACCCTCTCACGAAATCAGTTTTGACTTCAATGGTGACACCATCAAGGTGTTTAGAACTTACAACTTCTTCACTACTGCACGAGGAGGAAAGTGGTTTAATAAATATGGCACCATCTGCAACCCGTTTGTGGTGAGCAGTGGCGGTACTATTACGAAACTTACGCCCAAAGCAACTGCCATACGTGAAGATGGCGATGCTAACTACCTGAGTAAAAACCACAAGCCCCCAACACGCTCCAAAGATAATGGTGAGTTCTTCCCAATTGGCATGAATGTTCTAACTTGGGCACAAACGCCATCAAGTTGCCAACTAGACGTGAACAAACTCAACGAAACAGCTGTTGGCATGATGAAAATAGTAAATAAATATGGCGAAGATGCTCCCATGACTCCCGAGACGATAAGCGTCATGGAGTTTGCCAAGTGGGGCTTCAACCTTGGAATGCGTCACAGTAATGAGTTCCTCAAATGGATTGCAAAAAATCCCAAGAAAGAGCACTTCACTCACTTTATCCAGGCTGTTGCAAGCGATAATGAAAACAATGAACTCAACTGGCTTAAAGAAAGTGTAAAGAGCCTCAAAGACAAGAAAGCCCGCAAATGGTGGGAGACGTGGATTAAAGACCACTTTCAAATCAAGAATGAGACTTATTAAAAGTATAATACGATAACTACTAATTTAATAAAAACAACGAGCTAATATTATTTGAGCTCATAATTCATTTCGAATAAACTATGAAACAGAAAACTTCAGTTGCTCTATTGTTATTATCTATCTTTTTTGTGTGCTTTAATGTTCAAACGTCAGGAAAAACCATAAAGCAAAAAAGCAATTCAACTAGAATTAACAAACATAAGAGCTCAAAGAACAAATCACACACCACTCATTATCACTTCTCAGGCTACATGACTGATAATAAAGGCGACCACCCAATTGAGCTTGACTTCGATGTAATCAATAATTGGCTAACAAATATAGTTTATAAGAATGTAACTCTTGGCGGTAAGATTCATATGAAGTGTACAAAGTTTAGTGGAATTTATATGTATCCTGATATGACTGGTAGTATTTCCGAGTTTCTTGATGACTTCACTATTGTCGGAAAAGATGGTCGCAAAGATTTCATTATGAGCATGACACGTTTGGGTAATTGTGTCTATGAAGGTACTGCCCGAGTGGGTTCCAAAAGATTAACTGTAACACTTTATTATCCATAGTTATTTTAACAGTGTTGTAAAGATTCCTAATAAGTCTTATAAAAAAATAACAGCATTTATTATATAATAATTAGTTTAATAATAATCGTCCTATAATTAGAAACAAGTATTATTTGCTTAATTCAGTTATCGGTTTAAAAGTACTTAATTATGATTAAACAAACTCTTATATCTCTGTTTATATTGGTAATCACCGTTACGCCAATTGCTCAAGCTCAACGCAGACAAAATAGGCAACAAAATCAAACTCGAGAATTTAAAGTCAATGGAATAAAATATAGTGTTAATAATGACAATAGATCAGTGAGAGTTAGTGGTTCTGATGTATATATATCTAATAATGATATTGTTGTTATCCCAGAAAATGTATCTTATTCTGGGAATATTTATAAAGTAACATCAATAAGTAATTATGCATTTAGTGGGCGAGGGATAAAATCTGTTATTATCCCAAGCACTGTTACCGATATCGGTATTGAAGCTTTCATGCGTAACAGTTTAACATCAATTGAAATACCGAATTCAGTGATTTCAATTGGTCATGATGCTTTTGCTGAATGTACTCATTTATATTCAGTCACAATTGGGAACTCGTTAAGAAAGATTGGTTCTGATGCTTTCCGCGATTGTACTGCTCTACGTTCGATAACTATTCCTAATTCTGTAATTGAGATTGGTGAGGCTGCTTTTCGTAGATGCTCCGCATTAACTTCTGTAAGTATTCCAAATTCTGTGATTAAAATTGGAAATAATGCATTTTCATCTTGTATAGGATTGACTTCATTGATAATTCCAAACTCTGTAATTGAGATTGGAAACAATGCTTTCGAGAGATGCGAAGAATTGACCTCAATTAATATTGGCAACTCCGTTAGAACAATTGGTTGGGGAGCATTCGAAGGTTGTCGTGAATTAAAATCCATAAACATTCCTAATTCTGTAATTGAGATTGGCAGCAATGCTTTTAAGGGATGCTGTCGGTTAACATCAGTGGTATTTGGCAACTCAGTCACTATAATTGGCACCGAAGCATTTGTCGGATGTGAACGAATATATTCTATATCTCTACCTAATTCTATAAAAAAGATTTTGGATGGTGCCTTTAAGAGTTGTAATTTGAAATCTGTGAATCTCGGCAACTCGATAGAAGTCATTGGTAACAATGCTTTTTCAGGTTGTAGTAAGTTGACGTCTGTAATAATTCCCAATTCTGTTATTGAGATTGGCAGTTCTGCTTTTCATAGTTGCAGTGGTTTGACATCGATAACCATCCCCAACTCAGTAATAACTATCGGCGATTTTGCCTTCTGTGGTTGCGAAAATTTGACGTCTTTGATTATCGGCAACAATGTAAATAAGATAGGAAAAATGGCATTTGGTGGTTGCAAAAAGATAAGTTCAGCTGTAATCCCCAAATCAGTGACAAAAATTGGCGATTGTGTTTTTGATGAATGCAGTAGTCTACATACTTTAACATGGAATGTGATAAAACTAAAGGAATCAAATGAAATAGGTGAAAAACCTTCAAATAATGAATACTCAAGAGTCTTTAATGGCGCACCGATTGAAAGGCTAATTCTTGGAGAGGAAGTTGAAAGAATTCCAAATGGTATCTTTTATTATAGTAATATCATATCTGTAAACATACCTAATTCGGTAGAAGAAATTGGTGAAAGTTCTTTTTCTAGAAGTACTTTGAGATCAATAACTATACCAAAATCTGTTAAATGGATAGGCGACTTTGCCTTTTATGAATGTCATGGTTTGGTTTCTGTGAAGATTCCAACAGAATTTGCTGATGAAATTGAAAGAATCTTTTCTGGGTGTGAGAACTTGACGAATATACAATTTTACTAAATATTGTTGAAGGTGGCTCTATTACAACACCTCAATAAAGACGTAAATGGCGATGGCTATGTAGCTGCTACTGTCACTGCAATCTATAATGAACTTTTAGGAAACTAACAGAAAGTAATTCACCCTTATGCGCCGTAAGGTATTATTCTTTACGGCGCTTGTTTTTCATTTTTCTAGAAATCTTTTGAACTTCTGCCATTAGTCAACGTCTACCGCGTTAATCCCCGATTTGTCTGTCTACCCCGTCTGTCCTCCTGTCCTAAACTATTCTTAAAATTTGCGTTTTTAATGTTGTTTCCATCAATCACACAATACTATATTTGCGCACATTCATACGCGTTCATTAATACTATACCATGAAACACAAAATAGAAAACGACAGGCAGTTGTCAACGATAGCCAATGTAATCATTTATTTTCTCACATTCAACTAGTCTACTGAACCAACTGAGTCAACTGAGTCAGGTGAGTCAACCACAATATCAGAGTCGTATGTAAAATAAATGATGAAAGCAAAGAAACAGATAAGAGTTTTTGGTATCAATTGTTTTAATCTTTATTGGGAACTAACAATATAAAATATTCGTCATTTCAAATTTCATGCTCTTTCTTGATAACACTTGATTATTGTTGCATATGTGATGACTCGAAGAACAATTGTGGATCGAGAAAAAATATTCGAGGACGTGACCACATAAGTGTCACATCCTCGAATTGTTATTATTAACTCATAAAAGTATTTTAGAGCTTGCCTCCCATTAAACGGTAGAGCTTATAAGTGTTGCGGAATCTCTCAATCTGCTTGTCGGTCAAATAAAGTCGGTGACTAACATCCTTACTTACAAGAAGAATGTTGGCATATTTACATTGTGCCAATCCAGCCACGATGTCACGAGAATTCACATCAAGAGCATTATCGAAGTTCTCGGTATAGAACTTACCATCGTTAGAACGATTAATCTTGGTTGGAGTAAACTCATAAGGGAATCTACCCAAAGTGAATTTGAGCATATAGAAGTTGATGGGATCGTCGGCATAATAGTGAACTACTAATCGGAGTGGACTAGGAACACCATCTTTATCAGTAGTGAAATATATGTAACAATCGTTCTCCTTCTCATTAGTGTTAATACCCTTGTGGATAAACTCAAGCTCACCATTCTTAGAGTTCACGTTAAATAAAGCCAGAAGAGAATCTTTAGGTGTTGTGATTTCCTCATCATCGTCCCATTTATAGGGATCATTTTTAACTTCTGGCAGATCGTAATGAACAATAGTATAATCCATGTTCAACAAAGAGTCGAGCTCAGCTTGTCTTTTAGCATCTTCCTGAGCCTGTTTAAGTTGTTGAGCCTCAAGAGCAGCCTTTTGCTCTTCGGTAAGAACATGGTGCTTGCCTGTGCAATTAACACAAGCAGCACAAGTACAATTACATACTCCAGCTCCTCCAAAAAGATTTGCCAAAGTAGTACAAGAATAATTAACGAACGCAAAAGAGAACGCTAATAGATAGATGAATTTTTTCATTTCAATATTCGTTAGTTGTATAATTAATAATCATTTGAAAATTAGATAATTGTGCGCAATAGTAATTGTTTTAAGAAGTAAATCCTCAAAAACAGGTGCAAAATTAATTAAAATCCTCAAAACCAACAACATTTTTTAGAATAATAAACATTTTGGTTAATTGAGTCATTTGTTTGCCATAATATTATCGATATACTGAACTAAAGCCTCTCCTTGCAAACCTCTAGAAATAATGAGACCATCGGGATCCACAACCATAATGTGAGGAATTCCTGCTATGCCGTAGATGTCGGTAGGCTCGGTGGTGTAATGATCATCCATCATAACTTGCCATGGAACAGGCAATTTAGCGATTGCCTCTTTTGTATCTTCGGGTTTATCCCATACTGCAACACCAAGTACAACAAGTCCCTTACCATTATACTTTTGGTAGAGCTGAGCAAGAGCTCCTTTAATCTCGGCTTTGCATGGCCCACACCAACTTGCCCAAAAGTCAACGATCGTGTAATTACCATCTTTAGCGACAAAGTCGCTTAGATGATGAACTGCGCCATCGGGCGATTTCATCGCAAAATCGGTGAACTTCTTGCCAACAGCGGTACTCTCAATTGCACGAGCATCGCTCTGGGCCTTAATCACGCGCTTGTAGCCACGGTAGTTGTCGGGTGCAGTTTTAAGAATGGAATCCAATTGGGCCGTGCTGAATTGCTTGTAGATAAGATAATTGGTAAAAGCCCATGGTCCAATTGCATTGTCCTTATTGCTACTATAAGTATCATAGAACAACTTGACTTGTTGCCTCTCCAAATCTGCACTCTGCTTGTCGGCATCTTCTTGTGTAAGCTGCCCGCTCTTAAAACCTTGTTCTATCAGCTCCCATTTAGCATCGATTTTTGACATCTGCTCGTCCATCGCATTGAGCTTATCGTTGAGAGCCGTTCCTCGAGCAATTATTTCATCGCCCCACTCTACGTTAATCTCGCCTGGCTCAACTATCATTCCAAAGCGTTTGCCGTCAACGATAAGTCTTGCATAATAAGCCGTATCGATATTACCTTCAAACATCAGATACTTCTCTTTAACAGTGACACTGTCGATTGTGTCACCTGTGTCATAGTTGGTGAGATAGGCTTTTTTACCATCAAAATCATGATTAGCGAAATTCACATTAATCTTGTAGCCTTGTGAGCAAGAAACCATTATAAGGCACAAGGCTATTACTACTAAAGAAAAATACTTGTTCATATCAGTGAAAAAGATGTGTTGCTTATTTAACAATTGATTTATAAATAATAGTGTGAATGTGAGAACGAGCACTAACCTTGGAAAAAGCAGGGTTGTCGCGTGTAGGCGAAACACGGTTGCTTAGGAAGATGTAAATCATGTCATTCTTGGGGTCAATCCAGTAGCATGTGCCCGTGAATCCAGTGTGTCCTATAGTTTCGGCTGTAGCCTCTCGGCATGTGCTTGATGCGTCCTGATTCTTTAGATTAGGCTTATCGAATCCCAGTCCTCGATGCGAGTTGGGGCTCTTAGACTTAAGGAAGAGGTCGACAGTAGCCTTCTTATAGTATCTCTTGCCTCCATAGGTTCCACCATTAAGCCACATTTGGAAGAGCTTAGCGAGGTCATTAGCGTTAGAAAAGAGCCCAGCATTGCCTTGCACTCCAAGCGAGAATGCCGCCAACTCATCGTGCACATATCCATGAATGTGCTGCTTGCGCAGATAGGTGTCGACTTCGGTATAAGCAATCTCATCACCCTTGAATTTGTTCAATGGTCGATAAGTGGTGTGATAGGCTCCCAGAGGCCCAAAGATATTCTTACCTACATACTCGTCGAGCTGCTTATGCGAGATATTCTGTAAAGCGTCGGCAAGAAGACAGAAATTAAGGCAACTGTAACAGTATTTCTTGTTAGGTCTCAGTTTAGAATTATAGATGCGGTTCATCACCGAGTCATAGGTCACCTTCCCACCATAAATACCATCGGCAATAGCAATGTTGAATTTATCGGTTTTCTCTCGCGATAGAATATCGGTGCGCAGCTTAGCGTCCTTGTGGCCATAGGCGCCATTCGATATCTTTACAGTGTTATTAGCAGTGGGTGTGCTAGTGATGAGTTTGCCTGTATAAGTTGTAGTGTCAAACATCATATCCCACATACTTATCGAAGGCTGCATACCAGTCTCATGGTAGAGTAATTGCCTGAAAGTGATATTCTTCTTGTCGGTTTTCCTAAGTCCTGCGATATACTTGCTGGCGGGCTCGTCAAGTTTGAACTTCCCATCATCATAGAGTTTCATTATACCACTCAGCGTACCAGAAGCCTTAGATACCGAAGCGAGTCCAAATAGAGTGTTCTCGGTTACAGGGACCGATGAGTCGAAGTCAATCTTGCCATAGGAGCGGTTGCACACGATTTTGCCATGCCTGGCGACAAGCACTTGACATCCTGGAAACGCCTTCTGCTTAATGCCATAATTGCATATTGAATCAATCTTGAAGAGCATGTCGGGCTTGAATCCCACCTCAACAGGAAGAGTATATCCAAGCCTAACTGCATCATACTGCACGCCAACTCCTGCTCTCAAAACAACATTGTTCTCATGTGACTTGATGGTAACTGGCAGTGAGCCACAAGCAGCATTTCCACCGAAGATAGTCTGTACAGCATAGTCCTGCCAAACACTGCTGTTGCCATAAGCCACAACCACGGCGTCAATAGCTGAGTTAGTAATAAGATCGGCATAACGGTCGAGGTTTTCGGGCTCATCGAGCACAGCAACCACCACGTTACTGAAATTCTTTGCAATGTCAATTACATTGTCCATTTGTGAAGGACCAGAGATAGCGATTATCACACTCTTGCTGCTGTTCTTGTCCTTCAATGCCGATACAGAGCTATAGGGAGATGTCGCCACATAATCGGCGCACCGTTTTTGGAACATATTATCCTGGCCACCCAATCCCAATGTTAGAACAGGCAACTTTTGTCCTTCGCCATTCTCAAGAGGCAGCAAATTTCCCTTGTTGCTCACTACAGTAATAGCAGCCCCTATGAGACGTCGGTTCAAATCGAGTGCATTCTCGCTATTAACCTGGCTTGCCACCTGGTCGACATTTATAGTTTTTTTAGCTGAATTTACAACTCCGAGGGCATATTTGTAACGAAGCATCTTCTTGCAACGTTGCTCAATATCGTTCCAGCTAATAAATCCTTGATCAATGGCCTCCTCTATGGCTTTTATACTACCTTCCAAATCAGAAGGCATGAGAAGGACATCGTTGCCTGCTAAAATGGCATTGACACAAGGATTTCCATCCACACTTTTCGCACCCTGCATTTCCAGAGCGTCGGTGAAAATGAGCCCCTCAAATCCCATGTCGCCCTTAAGCATTCCTGTGACACATTGCTTGGAAAGAGAGCACGGCATTGTTCCATCATCAAGAAAGTTCACGTCGATGTGAGCTGTGAGCATTCCGCCCAAACCTGACTCAACATACTTCTTGAAGGGCACGAGATCCATAAGCTGCATTTCTATCTCGCTCTTGTCGATGATGGGGAGTTCCTTGTGTGAATCGGCAACCGATGAACCATGCCCCGGGAAGTGCTTAGCTGTCGACAGTACGCCGCCGTCTTCCAAGCCCTTAGCAAAAGCCACACCATTGCGCGCGACGATATCAGGATTGTAGCCAAAAGAACGAGTGCCTAAGAGAGTTGAAGGCCTGTCGATCACATCAAGCACTGGAGCAAAATTCACATGCACTCCCATCAATTGGCACTCTCGCGCTACTTCTTTTCCATATTCATAGAGCAGTTTCTCATCGTTAATACCACCCAAATAAAGATTGCGTGGAAACTCAGGCGCATCGTCAAGGCGCATTGACAGTCCCCATTCAGCATCAATGGCAATCATCAAAGGCACCGAGGCAATAGACTGGGCATAGTTGGTCACAGAGGCTTGAGTGGCAATATCGCTTTTATCATAGATGAGTCCACCCACCTTGTATTCCTCGACATATTGCCTAACACGAGCCTTTACTCCCTCGTCGTCACCTGGCCTAAGAGGCATAATGATGATTTGAGCAATCCTCTCGACGGGAGAAAGCTTAGAGTAAGTATCGTTAACCCATTTTTCGCGTTGACTTGCGTTACCCTTGTTTAAAATAGATGGATTAACAGGCAATGCCTGCTGAGTGCCCAGAAGCACAACAGCAAGCATTGCAATAACAAATCTTAGATGTCCGGTTTTCATAGAAACCTCAATAAATTTTCAATGATTATTTCTTTATCATTCTAGGCTCATCCTTAGCATCAACCACACGGCCTTGCTTGGTAAGAGTCTTAATATAGTTCTTCATGTGTTCTCCATAAGGTACAGTGTCAACAAACAGTTTGGCGCCATTACCCAACGCGTCCATGTGGTCGCCACCATTTACGAGGTAATCGATAGAGCCAATTTTGTAAACCTTCTTTGGATCAATCTTCTTGCCATTGAGCTTAGCTGAAAGGATTTTGGCACTCTCGTTAATACCCGAGAACTCAACCTTGAAACCCTTGCTCACGGCATCACCTCCACGAGTCGCCATCACACGAAGGGCCTCGAGAAGGTCGCTACCCTTAACCTCAACCACCATGAAACGGTTGTCGAATGGGAACATTGATCCAATAAGTCCCTCGGTAACATCACCCTTGGGCATGGGTTGACGAATTCCACCCTTGTTCATGATTACTCCGTCAAGATTTTTAATGCCACTTATGTCAGGCAACATCTCAAGCACTGCATCACACAACCAGTTTTGAGAAGCAAAATCGCCATCCCCCATAGCTCTAACCGAAGTGCCAAGCACATTGTTCATCACACTGTCAACGCTAAACTTGTATTTAGCCAACCAAGCTTCCATAGCAGGATAATTAGCCTTAGCATCCAGTGACTTGTCAAGTTTTACTTGACCGTATTTCACTGAGAAATCGTCAAGATCGATGTCATAGGTAGCAATATACTTACCAGCCTTACCATTTTGACCAATAGTGATTATCTTGCCATCGGCATTTTTAACCTGAGTGCGTGGATCACCAGGAGTGAGCAAAGTGTGAGTGTGAGCTCCCACAATCATATCAATATAATGTGAGCGGCTAGCGATAATCGAGTCACCAACCTCGCCCACTGTCTCGGGATAATATCCAATGTGCGATACCATGATAGTGAAGTCCACTTTCTGCACATCCTTCAGATATTTTGCAGTGGCCTCGGCCACCTCGCCATTGTCGAGATATACCATACCAGGATACTTGTCATCACTAATAAGCCCTTTGGGGTTTACATTAATGCCAAAGAAACCAATTCTTTTACCAGCGACAGTCTTTATCCAATAAGGTTGCATCACTCCACACAATGGGGTGTTGCTGAAATCATAATTAGCCGAAAGCTTAACGGCTTTTATCTTTTTATAATGATCGGCAAGTTCGTCAATGCCATTGTCAAACTCATGGTTACCCATTATAATAGCGTCATACCCAAGTGTGTCGATAGCAGCATATTCCACTTCTCCTCTAAACAACGAGAAGTAAAGAGTGCCCTGAACACCATCACCAGCATGAACTGCAATCACATTCTTGTTGTTTCGACGGATTTCATCGAAAGCGGCACGCATACGAAAGAGACCACCCAATCCATCGGATGCAGGCTCAATTTGACTGTGAGTGTCGTTAGCACTGATAACAATCAAATGCTCGGCTTGTAAATTAGGAAAGGAGAATAATGCTAAAGCAAAAAATAGAATAATACTTGAAAATTTCTTCATAATGCTATATTTTAAGTTTAATTATTTCTAGTGTACGAAATTACAATAATAATGCGAGATAGCAAAAATGTTTTTTATTTTTTTAAAAAAATTGTTTTTGAATTATCATAAATAATAAACCATAAAGCATTGTTACATATTTAATTTTCAATACATTAAATAGTACCTATTGAACTTTCACTTCATGTTTCTGTCAAACTTATACTTTAATAGATGATTTGTTACAAATATTATTTTTCAATAAATTTGCAGTTAAATAAATATAATCTTAACAATGCAGCTTAACGACACCTTTATTGACGAGATAAATAAGCTTCTTCCCAGCAAAGAAGCCGCTAAGATAATAGACTCCATATCATCGCAAGATCCCGTAACATCAGTAAGACTCAATAGCCTCAAAGGATTTAAACCCATAGCGGAACTTGAGCCAGTGCCGTGGTGCCCCTATGGGGCATATCTAAACACCCGCCCACAGTTCACATTCTCTCCACTATTTCACGCTGGAAGTTACTATGTTCAAGATGCATCCTCCATGTTTATCCATCATGTAATCAAGAACATAGTTAAAACACCTGTCACCTACCTCGACCTTTGCGCAGCGCCTGGTGGAAAAACTACTACAGCCCTTCAGGCGCTACCCACTGGCAGCACTGTGGTAGCCAACGAGATTGTACCAACCAGGGCACAAATTCTCAAGGAAAATGTCATAAAATGGGGCACCGCTAACTGCATGGTGACATGTAATTCACCCAAAACAATAGGGACCCTCAAGAATGCATTTGACGTTATTGCAGCCGATGTTCCATGTAGCGGAGAAGGAATGTTCAGAAAAGATCTTGAAGCCGTGTCGCAGTGGTCGCCAGTCCTTGTTGAGCAATGCGCCACAAGGCAACGGCAAATCCTGAGCGACGTGTGGAGCGCCCTTAAGCCAGGCGGAGTGTTCATTTATAGTACATGCACTTACAACAAAAGTGAAAATGAAGAAATTGTAGATTTTATTATTAATGAGCTAGGTGCCACAGTAATAGACATACCAATTCCATCATCATGGCACATTCATCTAGCCATAGACCGCGCTTACAGTTGCTACCGTTTCATGCCACATCAAACTCGTGGCGAGGGACTTTTCATGTGCGTGCTTCGTAAAAACAATGCCTCATATATCCCCGAACACAACAAAAAGAAAAAATCAAAAAACAACAAAACAACTGTCGCTCCCAACTTCAAGGATTGGATAGAGGGAGATTTCTCTATCATCAACAATGATGACAATGTGACAGCTGTACCAAACGCAATTATTAAAGATTCACTTGAAGATTGTTGGCAAAAATTACATATAATCAAACAAATAGGAGTGGAACTTGGGACATTAAAAGGAAAGAAAATAATACCCAGCCACCAACTCGCCATGTCAACTCATTTGGCAAAAGACGCTTTTCAATGTGCAGATGTGGATTACGCCACAGCTATTGCCTACTTGAGAGGAGAAGCAATAACAATCAATGCCCCCCTCGGTTATGTTCTAATTAAATATGAAAATGCTCCATTAGGATGGGTAAACAACCTTGGCACCAGAGCGAACAACCTCTACCCTAAGCCATGGCGAATCACAAGTACCCACATACCTCTTGAGCCACCTGAGCTTATTTAGGAATCCTAGCTATCTCACCCTTAATTTTCAATTTTTATAATGTTTTTTTGATAAATGATAATCAATTAATCGATTATCAAAAAAAATATTATTTTGAAAATTGCTTTTTAATATTGATTTTTTTATTAAATTTGTGGTTTAATATTAAATTTATTTAATTAATTAATATTTAAATTACAAACAATCAATAATATAAGCATTGGGGAAGAGTGTAGCAAATAGAGTTGGGAGAATAGCCTCCTGGACGATTGGCATCTTGATAATGCTAATTATCTTGTTGCCTTTTGCTCTATATATCCCCTGGGTTCAAAACAAGGCCAAAGATATTGCATGCAGTTACGTTAAAAACAAGACTGGTATGGACTTGAGTGTTGGCCAGATTCTGATAAAATTCCCTCTCGACATAAGCCTTGACGATGTGAAACTTCTTGACAAGAACGGTGATACAATGGTTGTTGCCAAGAACTTCACTGCTGACGTTGCGATACGTCCCCTATTTGACAAGCGACTAAAGATAGATGGCGCTGAACTTCAAGAAGGCAAATACCGCCTTGTAAGTGAAGACTCGTCGATGCTGTTGACCGCCGATGTTCATCACTGCAAATTTACAGGTTCCGATATCGACTTAGATGAGAACAAAATTAACGTACTCGATGGAGAGCTAACAGGTGGCAAGGTGCACCTGACGATGTTCCCCTATAAGAAAGAATCGGAACAGGATACAACCCGCTCAAAGCCATGGGTAATCAGTGCCAAGCACTTAACACTCAACGATGTTGATTATACCATGGAGATGCTGCCGACAATAGACAAGCTCACTGCACATGTTGAAAAGGCCGAGTTAAAGAACGGAGTTGTAGACACCGGTGCCCATACAGTAGATGCTGAATATCTGGGTGTTGATGACGTGAACTGCAACTACACTTATCCGTCAAAGACATGGGCTGAACAATACAATAGAGACCACCCGTTACCGCCTGAAATACCATCACTCTACCCTGACACCATCCCGTGGACAATCAAGGGAGACAGCATCAGATTAAATGGTGGCAATGTGACCTATGCTCAAATGGGCGCTACGCCTGGCAGAGGCCTAGACATGAACTACATACATGTCAAAGACCTTAACTTTGGCGCAAGGGATTTCTACAACCGTGAGTCGGCAGTTTCGGTCGACGTAAAAAACCTTTCGGCCAGCGAGAGAAGTGGCCTCGAAATAAAAGAAGGACATGGTGGTGTTAAAGTCAACAGTCAAGACATCAGGCTAAACGATTTCACCCTCAAGACTAGAAATAGCACCATCAATCTTGACGGCCGAGCCGACATGAGTTTATTCAACGGTGATCCAACCGGAAGTGTTAAGATGACCACCAATTCATCGATAGACCTTCGCGAGGTAACAACAGCGGTGCCGTCGCTTGCCAAAGATTTGAAGCAGCTCCCAACCAAGCGTCCAATCAAAGTTAAAGGAAGCATCGACGGCAACACGCGCAGCCTCGACATCAATAATGCTCATGTTGACATACCAGGCCATCTTACAGCCGACGTTAGCGGTAACATCAAGAATGTTACCCAGCCAAGCAAGATGCAAGCCAAAGTTAAGCTTGATGCTGATGTCAAAAACATTGATTTTGCCAAGTCTTACCTTGATAAAGATTTACAGAAGAAACTCAATGTTCCTCCTATGAAAGTTAAGGGCGATTTTGACTGGAATACTAAAGACTTGGGCGTAAGAAATGGCTATGTCGACATTCCCGGTCACATAAAGAGCAGTGTGAGCGGCACTATAAAAAACATCACCGAGCCAAAGAAGATGCAGGCAGATGTGAACTTTGATGCCGATGTCACCGATGTGACGTTTGCCACCAAAGAATTCCTTGACAAAGACTTACAGAAGAAAATCAATGTACTTCCAATGAAAGTTAAGGGTAACGTTAAGTACTCACCCACCCTCGTGGACGGCAACATTGACATGAAGCTGAAGTCGGGAGGCTCACTTGTGGGCAAAGGCTCATATAACCTCAACAACGGAAGTTACACCGTAGACGCAACAGCCAAGTCTCTTCCTGTTAAGAAACTTGTGCCGGATGTTGATGTCAACAATGTTAGTGCTCATATCAAGGCCAAAGGCCACGGCTTTGATTTCTTGGGCAAAAACACCGCAGTAGATGCTCAGGTAGAACTTGCCGACCTAGATTTTGCTGGCAAACATTATAAGAATCTAGATGCCGACGTTAAATTGTCGGGCACAAACTTTGACGCCAAGGTCAATGCCCGCAACCGCGGAACGTTATACGCCAAGGGTAGTTTTGACCCGAAGACCGAGAAATATGACATTGACGCTGATGTCAGGTCATTCCCTGTTGATGAATTTGTCCCCGACCTTAAGATAGGAAATCTCACAGCAAAAGTCAAGGCCAAAGGCGAGCATTTTGACTTCCTCAAACAAGGCACCAAAATTGATGCCACAGTTGATTTGGGCAGCGTTGAATACAACAATCAAGTGTTTAAAGACCTTACAGGCAATGTGTACCTGAACGGAAACATTTATACTGGTCACATCAACTCTTCAAATCCCAACTGTGATGTCTATGCCGATGTTAACGGTACCATAGATGGCGACCATTACACTGTGAACCTGACTGGTAACGTAAGAGACCTAGACCTTCAAGCATTGCGAGTTCTAGACCTGCCATGCGACGGCCAAGGAAACATCAACCTACAAGGCGACTTCAACCTAAAGACTAAGGAATACAATGCCAATGTTCAGCTGCACGACCTTGACTGGAATTTCAATGGAAAGCAGCTCTTCTCGGAGGAGACCAACCTTAGCTTAAACGCCAGCAACAACAACATCATGGCCTACTACAATGACCAAAGTACATTTATCAATTTCAACGCACCTCACAGCATAGACTACTTTGCCGAACGCGTTAAAAACTGTGCGAACATTGCCCAACGCCAGTATGAGAAGATGGACCTTGATGTGAACGAAATTGTTGATGCGCTACCAAGCTTCAACCTTAATGCGAAAATGGGTTCGGACGGACTTATCCAAAGGACGTTGGGCCAATGGGATATTGACTTTAGGGATTTCAACGCCACTGTAAGTAAAGACAGCACACTCAATGCCAAGGTCTACACTACCGATTTGAGTGTTGGCAACACAGCCATCGACACTGCATATGTATCGATTAACCAGTTGGACAAGATGATTAGCTTCAACGGTCACATGTCGAACCGTAAAGGCACGTGGGACGAGATGGCAAAAGTTGACGTAGCGGGCTATGCAATAGGTTCCCAAGTCAACCTCCTACTCAGGCAGGAAAACATCAAACATGAGATGGGTTACAATTTTGGCTTCAATGCAAATCTCCAAGACTCTATTCTGGACCTCACATTCTTGCCAAGACAGCCTTATGTTGCCTATAGAAAATGGAACGTAAATGAAGACAATTATGTGCGTCTTGATTTAGGCCATCGTCGTCTTGAAGCCGACCTGGCACTTGAGAGCGACTCAAGCCTTATCACTCTGCGTACCGATCCATTGCAAGAAGCGGGCAAGCAAAATATCCTCGCCAATATAAAGAACGTGCGCATCGAAGAATGGACCAACATGATACCATCACTTGCTGACATGAGTGGTGTGGTAGATGCTGACATGGAATTCTCCTATGATGGCCACAACCTGGAAGGTGATGGTGATATCGCGCTGCACAACTTCACCTACAATGGCATCAAACAAGGTGACATGACGATGAAAACCAACATGAGCATAGACCCGTCAACCTCCAGCACCAATCTCCAAGCCAATTTAAATATCGACGGCTCGGAAGTTGCTGTGGCCTATGGTTCTCTTAACGATAGCACCTCATCAAGTCCACTGAACTTAGCCCTTAACTTGAACCGCTTCCCACTGCGCAAAATATCGGCATTCATTCCTGGAAGAATGGTGATGCTCACGGGTCATGCCAATGGAGAAATGACAGTGAGTGGCACAATGGACAACCCCATCGTCAACGGCGTGCTCATGGGCGATTCGGCATTCATACGCCTGCCTCGTTATGGAAGTTCATTAAGGCTTAGCGAAGAGCCCATCAAGGTCAACAACAACACCATCGACTTTGTGAACTATAAGATATATGGATTGAATGATAATCCAGCATTGCTTAATGGTGTTGTAGATTTCAAATCGCTTGATGACATTAAAATCAATGCTGCAATTACAGGCAAAAACATCCAATTCTTTGGAAGCGAGCAACGTCCATATAGCGAAATATTTGGTAAAGGCTTCATTGACATAGACGGCACATTCAAAATGAACAACAACATAACGTCGATAAATGCTGATGCCAAATTGCTGTCGGGTTCCAACATCACTTATGTGATGCAAGATGAAATCACCACCATTGCAAACAACAATGCTATTAAAGGCATGGTCACCTTTATTAATCCCTATGACTCTATCAGTAATGCTAATCAAGATATCATAACTGGAGGAGTTGCATCGTCGGCTATGACAATGCAAGTGAACGCCGATATCGAAAAGGGAGCAAAGATCAATGCCTTCCTACAGCCTGAGGGTAAAGACCGTGTAAACATTGACGGTAGTGGCAAACTCAAATACAGCATTGATTTTGCCGGAAAAGACAACTTGACTGGTACTTATGTCATCAGTAACGGAACTGTGAGATACACTCCACCTGTCATCAGTCAGAAAGTATTTAACATCAATGAAGGTAGCAGTCTCTCTTGGAATGGAGATATGCTGAATCCAACCCTCGACTTATCGGCCATCCACAGCGTGAGGACGAGCGTGCAGAATGAGGATGGCAAGGGTTCACGTCTTGTTGACTTTGACATTAGTGCAATGCTGAAGAACACCTTGAGCAACATTGACCTCAAATTTGATCTTGAAGCCAAGAATGATGCCGCTATCGAAAGTAACCTCCAGACAATGACCGACACCCAGCGTTCACAGGCCGCTATTAACCTATTATTATATAACTCATATTCTGGCACTAAGACTACTGGTGAGTTCTCGACCACAGGAGCGCTATTCTCATTCTTGCAGTCACAAATCAACAGTTGGGCAGCCAATAACTTGAAGGGTATAGATGTTTCGTTTGGCATCAACCAATATGAGGGTAGCTACGATAAAGGTGGAAGGACCGAGACTAGTTATAGCTATCGTCTGTCGAAATCACTGTTTGGGGATCGTTTCAAAATAGCCGTTGGTGGAGAATATTCAACCGAAGCGAGCAGGGAACAGAACTTCTCACAGAACTTGATTAACGACATCTCATTTGAATACTTGCTAACACCTTCAGGCTCACGTTATTTGCGCTTGTTCAGGCACAAAAGTATAGAGAGTGTTCTTGAGGGCGAGGTAACCGTTACAGGCGTCAGCTTTGTGATGAAACACAAATTATCATCGTTAGGCGACCTATTTAATTGGCTCAAGAAAAAGCCAAAACTCACTCCCACGCCATTGCCCATAGTCACCGGCACAGATGCCGAGAACAATCAAACTGACAACAGCTCAACATCCCATGATCAAGATATTCAGTAAAATATTGTTATTATTCGCACTAGCCACGGTAATCACCGCTTGTTCAACAACGAGTCGGCTTGCCGAGGGAGAAGTGTTGTATACTGGAGTGAAGAAGGTTCAATACAACGAACTTGACAACGTAAAGATTGATGGCAGCGTTAAAGACCAGATTTTCTCTTCAATCAACGTAAAGCCCAACAATCCTCTTTATTCCCCCTACTACCGCTCCCCATTCCCCATTGGCTTGTGGGTTTATAACCATTGGGACGAAAAATCAAAAGGCATTAAAGGCTGGCTTTACAAGAAACTGGTTGCCCGGCCAGTTCTCATCAGCAGAGTGAGACCCGAAACACGTGTTAACATGATAAATCAGCTATTGCACGACAATGGTTATTTCGACTCAAAATCGAGTTACAGCCTAGATTACAGCAAGAAAAATCCTAAAAAGGCAAAAATCACTTATGAGGTGGATGTTAAAGCTCCTTACACATTAGGTGAAATAAGCTATCTAGAAGAAGACGGAAGCACACTTAATCACCTAATCGACTCAATAGCTAAATTACAGGACTATTTCAAAACAGGCAACCGCTATTGCGCCGATTCACTCAACGCAGTGAGGATTAACATAGCCAATGAACTTAGAAATCGTGGTTATTATTATTTCAGGCCAGAATATATAGAATACTTGGCCGACAGTGTGACACGCAAAGGAGTGATCAACATGCAAATGATAAAATCGGGCAATATTCCCAATCAAGCCTCGACTCGATATCTTGCAGGAGACGTTACTGTCACAGTTGAGAACTTCACAGGAGGAGGAACACCCGACACTACAATAGCCCGTAATTGCATCGTCATCAAGAAACAGCCAGTTCACGTCAACGACAAGCTAATCCCCTTGTGCATCAGATGGAGGAAAGGCCGTCCTTTCAGAGTGGGCAATATGGATTTAATCCAAATGTATCTCGCCAGAACAGGCATTTTCAGCAATATAAGTATGCAAGCTGTTTCCAACGACTCGGTTCGTGATGATGGATATGGAGTTATTGACCTTAATGTTCAGTGCACACTTGACAAGCCAATCGAGGTAAAAGTAGAAGCCAGAGGCACAACCAAGAGCAACAGTTTCATTGGTCCTGGATTGGGTGTTGGTATCAAACATAAAAATATCTTTGGAGGCGGTGAGCAACTTAGTGCCGACATAACAGCGTCTTACGAATGGCAAACTGGAAAAGGCAACGCCTATAAGAATTCCGATTTTAACAGCTATGAGATTGGGGGCGATGTGAGCCTGGCCATTCCACGCCTTTTAGCTCCCCGTTTCATTGACCGCGCCCGTCGTTACACCAATTGGACTCGATTCTCGGTTGGAGGAGAATTTCTTAACCGCCCAAAATTCTTCAAGATGGCCCGTGTTAGTGCCGAGATGACTTGGGAATGGCATTCCCGCAAATATTCTCAGCACAGATTCACCCCACTGAAAATCACCTACTCCAATCTCCTAAGTACTACCGAAGCCTTCGATTCAGCTTTTTTCTTCAACCGCGCTGTTGCTCTGAGTTTCCAAGATGTGTTTATTCCACAGATGAGCTACACCTACACTCTCGACCGCAATTTTGGCAATAATGATATATTGGCATCAATTACTTTGACAGAAGCCGGAAACTTGGCCTACTGCATTTGGCGTGCATTTGGTGTAAAGAAGGGGGAAATGCACATCATGAACACTCACTTTTCTCAATTTATTAAGGCTCAAATTCAACTAGTTTGGACACGGAGACTTTTTGACGAACATAAATTAGTGGGAAGAGTTGTTGTGGGTGCGGCTCACGCTTATGGCAATCTTGAAGAAGTTCCGTTTATGGAACAATTCTATATAGGTGGTTCCAACTCATTGCGTGGTTTTGCCGTTCGCTCGGTAGGCCCAGGCAGTTATCATCCAGAATACAATGGCTACGGTTTCTATTATGACCAAACCGGAACGTTCAAATTTGAAACCAACTGGGAGTACCGTTTCCCATTATTTGGTTACTTGAAAGGAGCAGCATTCATTGATGCTGGCAATGTGTGGTTGCTTCAAGAAGACATATACCGTGAAGGCGGCAAACTCAAGGGCAAGAACTTTTTCAAGGAACTTGCACTCAACACTGGCATTGGATTACGCTTTGATATGGGAATGATAGTGCTAAGAGGCGACCTTGGTATAGCGCTCCATGCACCTTACACCACGTCTAAAAAAGGCTATTTCAACATACCCAAATTCAAAGATGGCCTAGCTTTTCACATAGCTATAGGCTATCCTTTCTAACTAGAATGATGATGATGGTGTGAAGAATGATGTTTCTTTCTTCGGTGCCTACGTTTTACATCAAACACATACTTTCTCAAAATGTGTGCGCCCCACCAGTGCACAAAAGCAAAAGCCAAGAAAGCACCGACCACATCGGCAACGATATCTAGTTGATCAAATTCCCGTCCCAGACCCATAGCAAGCTGTCCAGCCTCGGTCAACAAGCCCAAAGAGGCGGCAAGTACTGTGAAGGCCAGCTCCTTGTCGACCTTATTGTGATGAGGATTCTTAAACTTGGTGTAATCATAAAGATAGGCAAAAGCCAAGAACATAAACAGAAGAACATGCATGACTTTGTCGCCATTCTTAAAGTTAAACAGTCCAAGCCAGCTATTAGGAATAGCCGAATCGGGAGATAATAAGACATACAACACAAATGCTGTAGCCAAAAGAGAGAACACTCCTGAAGGTATGTAGTTAATTAGTTTTTTCATTCATCTGATAACTCAAGTTCACTCCTGTTCAACACAGGAAAACACTATTCTATAAAAGCGCTGCAAAGTTAATAGTTTTTAATGATATAACAACAACATCTTTGGTTTTTTTTCGGTAAAAACACTGAAGCACTTTGCTTTTTGCCGTTTTATTAATAACTTTGTAGACCAAATCACCAATTAATAATCACTAAAATCCTTCATCTATAACATGAGCAAATTATCTGATTTCTTCAGCATGTCGAAGCAAGAACGCCGAGGCGCATGGATGATTGTTGCGCTTATAGTGATACTAGTAGCAGCCGTGTTCATTGAGCGAAAATGCAGTAGTGAAAACGTTGACCCAACGACACAGAAAGAGATTAACGAGTATGTCGAAAAGGCCAAGAAAACAAAAGTTAAAGACAAGAAAGACAGCAAGAAAACGGCAAAAAAGACTTCGAGCTCCAGCAAGAGTAAATCACAGAGCAAAAAGAGCAGTTCTAGCAATAAGTCAACATCAAAAAGCAAGACCAATAGCAAGAAGTCGACAAAGAAAGATAATAAAAGTTCAAAAGGGAAAACGTCGAAAAGCAAGAAGAGCAGTTCACCTAATCGATTGTTAGACCCAGTACCTCAGTTCTAAGACTAAAAAATGTGCCATCAACTAAATAACATTGATGGCACATTTTATATTTTAATGTTTACACCTTAAATATTAATCATGCTTATTTCGATTAGGAACTTGGCGCTTCATCATTTCTTCATGATTGATGGAGCCTTGTCTTAACTTTGGAACAGGTCTTTTATCGCGGCCGTCTTTGCCAAAATTGCCATTGCCTTTTGAGGCTTGTTTTTTATCTTTATTATTCTTCTTGTTGACAATTTTCAAAGTGCGAAGCATTTCAAACCCTTTGTTATAAAGAACGATTGACTCGTCGGTTCTTTCCCTTGCCGGCTCGCACTTCATAATCACGAGGTAAATTCTCATCCCATTACGGACAACAGCCGAAGCAAGGCATCCTCCTGCAGCACGTGTAGTACCAGTCTTTACACCAATGCAACCATCATATCTACCAAAAAGTTTATTGGTATTCTTCAGGTGAATGGGCTTACCATCAAGAGTTTTGATATCGCGAGTGGGATTAGATACAATCTCAGCAAAAATTGGATTCTCCATGCAGTACTCTAACAGGCGCATCATGTCCCTTGCCGTGGTGTAATGATTGTCGTCGGGTAAACCGTGAGCATTTACAAAGTGAGTGTGATTCATTTTCAACTCCTTTGCTTTTTGGTTCATCATGTGAGAAAAACCCAGGGTATCCAATCGGCTACTCAAGAATTCACCCACGGCATGAGCCGCTCCATTGTCGCTTGGAAGCATGACCCTATAGAGCAAATCGTGAAGTTTATATCTCTCACCTCTTTTAACATATCCGTAAGAAGTAGAGGCAGCTGCCGCACTAATAGTAACAGTCTCGTTAAGCAGTCCACTCTCACAAGCAAGAATACAAGTCATCATCTTGGTCATACTTGCAGGATACATTTTCATGTCGGGATTTTTACTGCTTAACAAGGTGCCCGATATGGGATCAACCATAAACCAAGCCTTAGCACTAAGCTTGAGAAGTTGAGCATCAACTGTATCCTTTGGAAAAGCAGGATTGTCGAGAGCAGCACTATAAATAGCAGGCGACTTCTTAGGTGATCCAGCAGCAAAAGTCTGCAATTGGCAAAAAGCCAACAACAGACACAAAATCAGCGAATTAAGATATGTATTTTTAATGAATTTCATTACTCGTTGTTGATACAAAATGTGGATTTGGGTTGCAAAGTTATATAATATAATAACAAATAACGAAATAAATTACATTTTTTAATATATTTTTTCAAATAGACATTATGAAAGTCAGGGGATTATTAGCAGTAAATAGAATAAAAATTTAACAAAAAAACTATTAGAATAGTGTTTCTTAATGATTTTAATTGACTATCTTTGTAGTTGTTTTTTTGTAACACATTCATTTTTTCAATAATCATTGATTATCTTATTGCTTTTCAAAAGTTTAGATTATTAATAACCGAGACAATGCAAATGCTACCAGATGGTAATATCATCAAGTAGTAAAAACATCACCAATTAAGTATCACTTCACTTTTTCAAAAAATGGAGAAAAAAACAAAGCGTATTTCATGGCAAAGGCTTTTAATAGCCTCATCAATGATTGGGTGCGTTGTCTTGGGCATCTTAATTGGTTATAATTATTCCAAACGCAATGGTCTCACTGAGAACGAACTCAAACTAAACACAATCTTAAATCTCATATCTCAAGAATATGTTGATGACAGCGTAAAGATAAACGACTTAACCGAAAGTGTTATACCATTATTCCTCACAGGCTTAGATCCACACAGCTCTTACCTTTCTCCGCAAGAGAACACATCAGAGCAAGAAGAGCTTAAAGGCAACACAACTAGCATTGGTGTCTCGGTTCAAGTGATGAATGACACCATCAAGATTATTGAAGTAATACCTGGAGGCCCCAGCGACAAAGCGGGCATCAAGGCTGGTGACAAGATTGTAAGCATTGACGACAGCTTATGGACTGGGCCACAAGTCAATGTGTATAAAGTCAACGACCGTCTCAGAGGCCCACGCGGAAGCAATGTGAAGTTAGGCATAGTGCGTGCCGGAGCCGAAAAGCAGTTGTCGTTTGTGGTAACAAGAGGAAACGCGCCAAAGAATACTGTAGATTGCTACTACATGGTAGACAAAACGACAGGCTATGTAAAAGTATCGCAATTTGGTAAAACCACCTATACTGAATTTGTCAAAGCCCTCAACTACCTACAAAACAACGGTGCAAAACGCTTCATTATAGACTTGCGAGGCAACGGAGGTGGCCTGTTTGAAACTGCAAAAGATATGGCAAATGAGTTCTTGACAAGGGATAATATAATAGTCAGCACCAAGGGCCGCCATCGTCGTGACGAGGTGACTTATCGCAGCGACGGTAATGGTAATTTTCAAGATCAAGAGCTGGTTGTACTCATTGATGAATACTCGGCGAGCGCGAGCGAAATTTTTGCCGGTGCTATTCAGGACAATGACCGTGGACTAATTATTGGACGCCGTTCATTTGGCAAGGGGCTCGTGCAATCACAGCATGTGTTCTCCGACAACAGCGCATTAATCCTTACCACAGCCAAGTATTACACTCCGTCAGGCCGTTGTATCCAACGTCCTTACAACAACGACCGTGATGCTTACCAAAAAGAGATTCTAGACCGCAAAGACAATGGAGAGCTCTATAACAAAAACAACATAAAGCGAGACAAGAGTCAGGTGTATCAGACCACAACAGGCCGCAAAGTGTATGGCGGCGGTGGTATAGAACCCGACATATTTGTTCCTTGCGACACAGCGTCAGAGAGCATTTATTACAAAGCTGTTGTAAATTATGGTTTGATTCAAGAATACTCCCTGAAATATGCAACTGAGCATCGAGCCTCACTGAGCAAGATGAGCGATTACAAGCAATTGCTTCGCAATCTTCCAGCTAACGATGAGATACTCAACGACTTTGTAAAATATGCTGCCTACAAGGGCGTTCCCGACCGATGGTATTACATTCACCAGTCACAGGACTTGATTACAAGCAACATAAAAGGCTACATAGCTCGCGACATTTTAGGTCAAGGTGCGTACTACCCTATCGTTAACCGCACCGACAAGACCATTGAAGCAGCACTGAAAGCTTTAAACAAGCACAAGGCAGCCTTCCCTATCACCAACTACTAATGATTGAAATGGACAAGAGACAACTGCGCAAGCACATCAAATCGCAAGTGGCACTCCTAAGCGATGAGCAAAAGCTGAAAGAGTCGAATAATGTATTTAGTCACATTGAAAAGACTAGCATCTTTAAGCAAAGCCGAAACATCATGATTTTTGCGTCTTTGAAAGATGAGATTCCCACGCATCACATAATTGAGCGCTGGGCAAAAAATAAAAACATATTCTTACCACGAGTAAGTGGCGATGACATAGAAGTGATAAAATATACACCAGGAACACTCAAGCAAGGCAGCTTCAACATTTTAGAACCCACAGGCAATGATATTGCTAACCCAAAAATCATTGATTTGATAATCCTGCCAGGGGTAGCTTTCGACAAGAAAGGCAACCGCTGTGGGCGTGGCAAAGGGTTCTACGACCGCTTTTTAAGCAACACTAAGGCGGCAACTATAGCAGTGTGCTTTGACTGCCAGCTCGTCGAGAGTTTACCAGTTGAACCGCACGACATCCCAGCACAAAACATAGTAACCAATTCATATAAAACCATCTAAAACCATGACACTCATCAATAGCGACTCCAAGTTGAGCGACATCATCTACAAAGATCCCTCAACAATCACAGTCCTTGACCGATTTGGCATTTCACTTGGCGTTGGCGACGACACCGTTGAACAATCATGCACCAAGCATGGCATCAACGAGAAATTCTTCACGACTATTCTCAACACATTCATCAACGAGAATTATTTCCCTCAACTTGTTCTTGAGCAATTCAGTGTCAATGAGATTGTTGACTACCTTAATAAGACCAACAGCTACTATGAACACAACATCATCCCCAACATAGAGCGACATTTCAACTTCTTGATTTCCAGGGCACCATCCCACAACAACAACTTAGTGTTGATGCAGCAATTCTTCAATGAGATGAAAACTGAGCTCATGGAGCGAATCAACGATGACCGCCAACGTTGGTTTCCCGAGATTTGCAACAATGACAACTCGGTAGACAGAACAGTTGAAACAGCATCGCACGACAATGAAACAGCCAACGACTCCATCGAAGACAAAATCGATGACCTGATCAATATGCTCATTGTGCATCTCAAGGGCGACTATGATCACAACTTGGGATATGCTGTAATTGTTGCCATTCTTGCTCTCAAGAAAGACATAAAGCAAAACAACCGCATTCGCAACAGGATTCTAAAGCCTATCTCACTCTCTATCAACACACAACATGACTAACGACCGTGTTATCATATCGACATCCAACACCCTCGAGGCGATAGGGCTGAGAGATGTGCTTAATACTGTTTTCGGCATTGCCGCCCACATAGCTGGCAACGATTTCTTTATCAACTTCTCTCAAGCCACCGAGCCCGACCTGTTCTTTATCGACATCGACACACTGATGGCGAACCTATCGTTCTTCTTGCCCCGCAAGAACAAGACCATTGTTGTCACAAGAGGTAATAAAGATGTAGAAGACATTCAAACGCTAAACATAAATGCCAGCGAGAATGATATTATCAATCGACTCAATCACATTCTTGAAGTAGCAAAAAAGGACGAGAAAAGCAATGAAGCTCTCTCATCGCGTGAGATTGAGGTGCTGCGCCTAATTGCATCAGGTAAAATCAACAAGGAGATAGCATTAGAACTTAACATCAGCATCAACACCGTGCTCACTCATCGCAAGAACATAACTTCCAAATTAGGCATAAAAAGTGTATCAGGACTCACCTTTTATGCCATGATGAATGGAATCATTTAAAATATTATAATTTTGTAGAAATATTATTGTGTTTTTTAGTAATTAGAATAATTTATTTTGATTACCTTTGTACCTGATTTTCAAGAAAGATACAACCACTTTTTTAGAATCACAAACTATCGAATTAATTTTCAGCGACTTACACCACATTCATCATGGATAAACAAGAAATATTGGATTCCAGGTATCTAAGAATGGCTCAAATATGGGCCGAAAACTCTTATTGCAAGCGCCGCCAGGTGGGAGCACTCATCGTCAAGGACAAGATGATTATTTCGGACGGTTACAACGGCACTCCTGTTGGCTTTGAGAATGTGTGTGAGGATGATGAAAACCACACCAAGCCCTACGTGCTACATGCCGAGGCCAATGCTATCACCAAAGTGGCACAAAGCAACAACAGCAGCAACAACGCCACATTGTACGTTACATCCTCGCCATGCATTGAGTGCGCAAAGCTCATCATACAATCAGGAATTAAAAGGGTTGTTTTCAACGAGATTTACCGTCTCACCGATGGCATCGAACTTATGCAACGAGCTGGAATTGAGTGTATACAACTTGACATCGATTAGTTAATCCCTTCACTTTTTTCAAAATAAATGGAGAAAAGAAAAGACTATAGTGCTTGGCTTCCCCTTGCAATTGCCGTCTCAATTATAGGTGGCATTATCATTGGCATTTTCATGGGGAGTCCTTTCTCTAACAATAATTACTCTACTCAAAGCGACAGGAAGTTAAATACCATCCTGAATCTCATCACACAAGAATATGTTGACGACAGCATAAACACCTATGACTTGATTGAGATGTCGATTCCAGCAATTCTTGCCAATCTCGACCCACACAGCTCCTATCTCACAGCCAAGGAGCTTCAAGCTGCTCAAGAAGAGCTTGACGGTAGTTTCTCGGGAATTGGAATATCGTTCCAACTCATGAACGACACAATTGTTGTACTCGAGGTAATACCTGGTGGACCGAGCGATAAAGCAGGCCTCATGGCAGGCGATAAAATTGTATCGGTTGAGGACAGCACATGGGTTGGCTCTCAAATCGATGCCAACAAAGTGCGTGAACGTCTGCGAGGCGCAAAAGGGACAAAAGTGAAACTCGGCATTGTTAGAGCAGGCACTCCCAATAAGCTATCATTTGTTATCACTCGAGGCGACATACCTCTCAACTCGGTTGATTCTTACTACATGCTCGACAAGACAACTGGCTATACTAAGGTATCTCAATTTGGCCGAAACACTTATAATGAATTTGTTAACGCACTCAATTCTCTCAAGAATCAGGGTGCCAAACGATTCATGATTGACCTGCGCGGTAATGGCGGAGGATATCTTGAGATAGCAATCATCATGGTCAATGAATTCTTGCCTAAAGACCGGTTGATTGTGAAAACCAAAGGCAGATACCGCCGAGACGAGACAACAGCCTACAGCGACGGCCGTGGACAATTCCAAGACCAAGAAGTAGTGGTACTCATCGATGAATTTTCGGCAAGTGCCAGCGAAATTTTTGCCGGTGCACTACAAGATAATGACCGCGGCCTAATAGTGGGATGCCGCTCATTTGGCAAAGGTTTGGTACAAAAGCAGTTTGACCTACCCGACAAAAGCGCCATAAGGCTCACTATTGCTAAATATTACACTCCTTCGGGACGTTGCATCCAGAAGCCTTACACCAATGGCGAGAGCGCTTACCAAAAGGACCTTCTTGACCGATACAGTAATGGAGAGCTTTACAGCAAAGACAGCATAAAGATCGACAAGTCAAAAATTTTTGAAACAACTACTGGCCGCAAAGTGTATGGCGGAGGCGGTATCATACCCGATTTATTCGTTCCACGCGACACCACAGGTTTCACACCATATTATACCGCTGTTTTTGCCTCTGGACTCATTCAAGAATATTGCTTGAAATATGTTACCGAACATCGCACTGAACTTAGCAAGATGAGTGATTACAAGCAACTACTTGACAAACTGCCATCAGACGACGACATTATCAACGATTTCGTCAAGTATGCAGCCAACAAGAACATTCCTGCGCAATGGTCCTACATTCACCAGTCTCAAAACAATCTCGTGAGTGTGATCAAGGCTCTTATAGCTCGTGACATCTTTGGACAAAGTGTATACTACCCAATTATAAACCGCAAAGACAACACAATAGAAACTGCGCTCAAAGCCCTAAACAAGCACAAAGCAGCATTTCCAATTACGAGCTATTGATGAAACGCATAGTGCCAATGGCTATGATTTTCATCCTTGAATATTAAAACTATATAAATTAATTAATACTTATCACATACTTTTTTGTGGTTTGCAAAAATTGTTGTACCTTTGCAGCTTGAAATTTGAACGTGCTTTTGTATGGCACAAGTAATAATCGACAAAATATCAATTTTTTATGATCAACATTAAATTTCCTGACGGAAGTGTAAGACAGTATGAAAGTGGAGTAACTCCACTTCAAGTTGCTGAGAGCATTAGCTCAGGCTTGGCTCGCCAAGTGCTGGCCGCAAGCATCAATGACATGGAATGGGACATTTCTCGCCCGATTTGTAGCGACGGTGAGATAAAGCTCTTCAAATGGGAAGACCCCGAAGGCAAACACGCCTTCTGGCACACTTCGGCACACCTTCTCGCCGAGGCATTGCAAGAGCTGTACCCTGGTGTTCAGTTTGGTATAGGCCCAGCTATCGAGAACGGTTTCTATTATGACATAGATCCCGGAGATAACGAGATTACCCAAGCCGATTTCCCCAAGATTGAGAAAAAGATGGCCGAACTCGTTGCCAAGAAAGAGGAGGTTGTAAGAGCCGACATATCAAAGGCCGACGCCCTTAAGTTTTTTGGTGACACCGGTCAAACCTATAAAATTGAGTTAATCAACGACTTGCAGGACGGAACCATCAGCACCTACACACAGGGTGCCTTTACCGACTTGTGTCGTGGTCCCCATATTCCAACCACAGCACCCATCAAGGCAATAAAGGTGTTGTCGCTTGCCGGAGCCTACTGGCGTGGCGACGAGAGCCGCAAGCAGATGCTTCGCGTGTATGCTATCTCATTCCCCAAGAAGTCGATGCTCGACGAGTATCTGGTTCTTCTCGAGGAGGCTAAGAAACGCGACCACCGCAAGATAGGTAAGGAGATGGAGCTGTTTGCCTTCTCTCAGCGCGTAGGTCAAGGTTTACCATTGTGGTTACCCAAGGGAGCTGCTCTGCGCAACCGCCTTCAGGATTATCTTGCTAAGATACAGAAGAAGTACGGCTACGAGCAGGTTATCACTCCACACATTGGCAACAAGAACTTGTATGTTACCAGCGGCCACTACGCAAAATATGGCAAGGACTCGTTCCAGCCCATTCACACTCCCGAAGAGGGCGAAGAGTACATGCTCAAACCAATGAACTGTCCTCACCATTGTGAAATTTACCGCACATTGCCACGCAGTTACAGGGATCTTCCTTTGCGATTTGCTGAGTTTGGTACTGTATACCGTTATGAGCAGAGCGGTGAGCTTCACGGCTTGACCCGCGTGCGCTCGTTCACACAGGATGACGCCCACCTGTTCTGTACACCCGAGCAACTCAAGCAAGAGTTTCTGAGCGTTATGGATATCATCAACCACATCCTTGGTGTGTTTGGTTTTGAATATGAGGCGCAAATCTCGCTGCGTGACCCCAAGAACAAACAGAAATATGTGGGTAGTGACGAGAATTGGGAGCGTGCTGAGCGTGCCATCGTTGAAGCCTGCGAAGAAAAAGGTCTTCCCGCAAAGCAGGTAGAAGGCGAGGCAGCTTTCTATGGTCCTAAACTCGACTTCATGGTCAAAGATGCACTAGGACGTCGCTGGCAATTGGGAACTATCCAGGTTGACTATAACCTACCCGAGCGTTTCGAGCTTGAGTACACTGGTAGCGACAACGCAAAACACCGTCCTATCATGATCCACCGCGCGCCATTTGGCTCACTTGAGCGTTTCGTGGCCGTGCTGCTAGAGCACACTGCTGGCAAGTTGCCATTATGGCTTGCTCCCGAGCAAGTTGTTGTGCTCCCCATCAGCGAAAAATTCAACGACTATGCCGAGCATGTTGCCAAAGTCCTCAACGATGCCGACGTGCGTACCATCATCGACAACCGCAACGAGAAAATTGGCAAGAAGATTCGTGACAATGAGCTCAAACGCATACCATATTTGGTAATAGTTGGTGAAAAAGAAGCTGCAAATGAAGAAGTTTCGGTAAGAAAACAGGGTGGAATTGATAAAGGTTCCAAAAAAATTACTACCTTTGCAGCCGAAATCACTCAAGAAGTGAACGAAATGATAAACTTATAATATTACTGAATGCAGAAAAAACCCTATTGGAGTGGCCCTAAAAAGCCAATGAGCGGTGGCCCAAAAGGCAAGAAAAACCGCAACCAGCGTGGTGGCAAAGCACAGAAGGAAGAGCTTGCCATCAATGACGAAATCCGCGCTCCCGAAGTGCGACTTGTGGGTGACAATGTAGAAGAGGGTATTTATCCAATTCTCAAAGCACTCGAGATTGCCGAGGAACAGGAACTCGACCTCATCGAGATTGCACCTATGGCACAACCACCAGTGTGCAAGATCATGGACTATCAGAAGTACCAGTTCCAGCAGCGCAAGAAACTCAAGGAGCAAAAGGCTAAGGCTACCAAGATTGTTGTCAAGGAAATTAGGTTTGGACCACAAACCGACGAGCACGACTACAACTTCAAGCTCAAGCACGCCATCGGATTCTTGAAAGAGGGTGCCAAGGTTAAGAGCTACGTATTCTTCAAGGGACGTTCTATTCTGTTCAAGGAACAAGGCGAGGTGCTACTACTCAGGTTTGCCAACGACCTCGAGGACTATGCAAAAGTAGACCAGATGCCAGTGCTTGAAGGCAAGCGCATGACAATCATGCTATCGCCCAAGAAGCAGACCACCAAGAAGAAAGAGGCTCCAAACGAAGAAAAGCCTCAGGAGGAGAACTCCGCTGAGTGATTTTCTGCAAGAGTTATCAACTCGTTCATTGCGCCCTAAGGCGCACCACAACCGAAAAAACGGGGCATTAGGCTTGGTAAGTGCCTGGTCCCCATGATTAATAATTATTTTTTTAAAACTATTTCAAAAATGCCAAAAGTTAAGACTAATTCCGGTGCCAAAAAAAGGTTCACCTTTACCGGAACAGGGAAGATTAAAAGAAAGCATGCTTACAAGAGTCACATCTTGACAAAGAAGACTAAGAAGCAGAAGAGAAACCTCACCAAGGTGAGCATCGTTGACAAAGCTAACCTCAACTCTATTCGCGAGTTGCTCGTTAAGAAATAATTCAACGCAACACTGCAGTACAAGTTTCTAAACACTTTTAATCTAAAAGAGAATTTTATCATTTTTATTAACCGAATGTTTAGCACAAAAGAGTAGCCAAAGCTGCCGCTAACGTTCACAATTCATTTAAAAAAATGCCAAGATCAGTAAATCACGTTGCTTCAAGAGCAAAACGTAAAAAGATTCTTAAACTTACAAGAGGTTATTTCGGCGCACGCAAGAACGTTTGGACCGTTGCCAAGAACACTTGGGAAAAAGGTTTGACCTATGCTTATCGTGATCGCAAGAACAAGAAACGCAACTTCCGCGCATTGTGGATTCAGCGTATCAACGCTGCTGCACGCCTGGAGGACCTTTCTTACTCTAAGTTGATGGGCTTGATTCACAAAGCAGGTATCGAGATCAACCGCAAGGTTCTCGCCGACCTGGCAATGAACAACCCAGAGGCTTTCAAGGCTATCGTCGAGAAGGCCAAGAACGCTCAGTAATCAAGAGATTATCGTAACGAGCAACAACCGCGAGTAAACTTACCTCAAAAAAAGATGGACTTCCTCTCCCACACGAGATGAAGTTCATTTTTTTTCTAAAAAAAGTAGGATAAAATTTTGAGAATTCCCCTATTGTTGCTAAATTTGCAATCACAGTAGATCATTGAAACTTTGCCACATCAAAGCTGATTGGGATACTCTTCAAATTTTTATGAAATGCCGAGAAAAGTATTCTCGTCAATGGCGGGCCTCAACCACTTAGTGGTGTCTTCGCGACCAGAGGATTACAAAGACTTGGATACCCTCAAACCCTGTATTTATCGGAGTTTCATCACATCCCTTTGATGTGGCTTTATATATAAAGAGGATGCTTTATTGGCAGCATATTACTGCTAAATAAGCATCCTCTTATTTTTTTATTATGGATAGATTATTATTTGACGCGTATATTATATCCCAGTGTAACCATTATCGACATTGAGGAAGAACCCTGGAAAGGATCGCTCTTGTGGTTACGGAAAATGTCGTTTAAGCCATAGTAGAAGCGTCCCTCAAGGTTAATGGCATGTTTGGGTGCGACATTCACCTCAAGGCCAAGAGATGCCGAAATACCATAATCAAACTTACTGTGAACAGGTAATGAAAACTGATCTGTTGGGTGAAAGTGAGAGGCAAAATCCTCATTTTCAAGAGCGTTCTCATAATCAAAATTAGCGCTAGTCTTCTCGCCAATCATCACACCTATCTCAGGGCCAGCATTAAAGAAGAAACGAACTTTATCGCTGCCAAAGTAGATGTGTGTGAGCAAAGGCAGCTGAAGATAAGATAACTGTCGCTTGAAACTATAAAAGTCTAGAGGTTCAAAATCCTCGTTCCAACCCCTTTGCTCAAAGTTCAGCTCAGCAATGAGTCCAAAGTGTTTCTCATTGATGTAACGCACCGATGCACCTAACATCATGCCACCAATCATCTTTTGAGGAACCGATGACTGGAAATTTACCTTCGACAACGTCATACCGCCTTTAGCTCCCACACTCACATTGTGATTGCTAAATAAGTCGGCAGCTACAACCGGTGTGGCTGTAGCTGTCGCTATAACAATAGCAGTAATAAATATTGCTAATTTCTTAATCATTCAGGTCTTTAATTGTAAACTCTTTGTTAGGTGAGAGATGAACCATTCTAACCGACTTGTTGATATAGCCAGCCCAGTTATTGACTCTCTCAAAATCAAAGTTGGTTTGAATGCCATCATATTCCGAATCCTTGCTACCAGGAACGATGCCTTTGGCATAAGCCTTTACAAGGAACATACCTAAATCAAAACCAGTTAAACTCATATTTGGCATACTATTGGAGGGAGCTACGCCAAAAGTGCTTTTATACTTAGCATTGAAGTCTTTCACCTGCTGATTATCTGGCATATAGAATCTTGAATAGATATAGGTGTCGATTGCCATCAGATCTTCCTTGTACTTATTAATATACATAGTGTACTCAGGATGTGCAAACAAAACCAAGTCGCAGTCAACACGTAGTTTCTTTGCCTCCTTAAGACCATTGACAAACTTCTTCAAGAAACTCTCCTTGCCATTAGCTGGAATAAATAGATAGCTAGATCCTGGCTCAAGATATTTCGACAGGTTCTTTCCTGTGAGTTCCGAAGCTATTGTTAATGTCTTGTTCTGGTGCTTAACCTCTGAAGCATGCTTCTTTATCTCGTCATAAATGTCCTTGTTATCCGACTCTGGATCATCAAGATAAACTAGTACATAATCTTTGAATTTCTTGTCGAGGCACTCATTGACTCTCGCAGTGAGATAGGAAGAAGGAATGTGAACTTGCATCACTCGGTTGTTGCTGATGTAGCTGTCATTCTTGGCGGTAAAGCAGTTGAGCACGTCAATATTGTTCTCTTTACCATAATTCAAGATTTTTTCCAACTGATCTTGTTCAGATGGAGCAATGATTATATCACTCGTCTTCAGCTTGTCAAGCGCCAGAAGACTATCGGTTATTTCTTTGTTATTTCTAGTGTCGTAAACATTGAGGTTCAATGGCTTGTTCAACGTTGAACCGATGCTGTCGAGAGCAATTAGGAAGCCATTATAGAACTCTTCATAGTCCCTTGCATATTTGGGTTTAGTATCCATCGATGCAAAGAATGGGAGAAGAATACTAATGTCGATGCTGTTGTTCTTATTAGGAGTGAGATAGTCGGAATAGATATCATCGAGCTTACCAGCGTAGACTTTCTCAAGTTGAGTTTCTGAGAGTTGTGATGTGCTGACCACCTGCTTGTCAACAGCTTTGTGAGGAATATAGATCGTTTTCCCCTTTTTGAGCTTCTTTTGATCAGGGTTAGCATTCATGAGCTCTTCGACAGTTATGCCATGAGCTTGAGCCACACTTTGATAGGTATCATCTTTAGCAACAACATAGGGAGTAAATTGGAAGATATCCTTGTCAACAACAACATTTTGTTCAGTGTTAGGGAGAATTCTTATCACATCGTTTTCAACCAAGTTGTTTCCCGAGATACCAGGATTCAGCTCAACTAGCTTTTCAATGGTGGTATTATACTTCTTGGCAAGCGAGAACAATGACTCACCCTCAACTAGAGTGTGATAAACATATTTCCCACTTGCTGGAGCTTGTGGTATAATAATTTGGCTACCAGGTTTTAACCCGCTTGCCAAATCAGGGTTAACTCTTAGCAACTCACTCTCGGTGACATTGTAGGCCCTAGCGATACCATACATGCTCTCTCCGCTCTTAACAATGTGAGTTACCACGTTATTAAGATTTGCAACATTCACTTTTTGTGGCGTAATGTTCTTGTTGCTACCATCGAAATCTTTTACTGGCAGAAAAATGAGCTGCTTGTTAACCAAGCCGTTCTTAGCCGACGGATTATACTTGATGATGTCATCCTTGGTCACCCCAATTTTGTTGGCAATATCAAAGATTGTCTCATTCTTCTTTACCTCATAGTAATAATAGTTATCCTTACCCAGCTTTTTAGTTGGCAAGTTCAGTTTAGCACTCATTGGAAACGCCACAGCTCCCAAAAGAATGATAACCGACAGAATCTTCTTATTAATCATTGTATATCAAGTAGTAAAAAGAGTTAATAATTCTAAGTGTAAAAAAGATTTTCATCTTAGAAAATCGTCCTAAACCGCAAAATTAGATAAAAAACAAAATAAAACAAAAAATATGACCTTTTTTTTATTATGTTGGCACTATTTAATATGGTCATATGAATTAAAAATCTAGAGGGAGAAAAGTTCTTGAATAATGATTTCCAAAGTTCTTTGGTAAAGGATTGCATAAAACATTTATTTTTGGTTCATTCTTTATGGTGATTACTTCATTATTTTTTCGTAAATTTGCACTTTCAAATTAATACACACTAAATTATTGCAATAAAAAAGTTTAAATAAGGCTTGCAAGCAACAACTATGATAGACCTATTATTTGAAACAAGCTGGGAAGTTTGCAACAAGGTTGGTGGCATCTATGCAGTGCTGTCGACGAAGGCTAAGACGCTGCAGTCGACTTACAAGGATCAAGTTATCTTCATTGGTCCCGATTTGTGCTGCGATTCACCATTTTTCACCGAGAGCAAGAGCTGGCTCAACGATTGGCTGGGCCAATGCAATCTGCCACCAGGCATGACCGTTAGAGCCGGCAGGTGGAATGTTCCCGGAAAGCCTTTGGCGCTACTTATCAATTATAACAGCCTTTATGTCTATAAGAACGAGCTTTATGGCATGATGTGGCGAGAATATGGCGTTGACTCTTTGCATGGTTATGGCGACTATGATGAGTCATGCATCTTCTCCTATGGCGCAGGGCTAGTGATTGAGAGCATCGTCAACTACAAAAAAGCTCAAAAGGTGGTTGCCCATTTTGATGAATGGACCACAGGAATGGGTTTGCTCTATGTAAAAAATCGTCTCCCCCAAGTAGCTACTGTATTTACTACTCACGCCACAAGTATAGGTCGCAGCATATGTGGGAATGGCAAGCCTCTCTATGACTACATGTCAGGCTACAATGGAGACCAGATGGCTGGTGAGCTCAACATGGAATCGAAGCACTCGTTAGAGAAATGTGCTGCCCATGAGGCCGATGCCTTTACCACTGTGAGCGATGTTACAGCTCGCGAATGCGAGCAGTTGCTCGAAATCCGACCAATGGTCACTCCCAATGCATTTGAACAAAACTACGTTCCTAAAGGAGCGAAATATACAGCCACCCGCAACGCTTCGCGCAAGCGTCTGCTTGAAGTAGCAAGCGCATTAACCGGAGAGCATTTCACCAACGACGCAATGCTAATTGCCACTAGTGGACGTTGCGAGATGCGCAACAAGGGCATTGACCTTTATCTTGATGCGATGAATGTTCTAAGGCACATGCCTGAGAATACCCTGAACCGCAAAGTTGTGGCATTCATCTTGGTTCCCGGATGGGTTAATGAAGCACGGCATGATTTGAAAGACGCAGTGAATAAGGGGCTGGCCGTTGGCCTGTTCAATCCCATTATAACTCACACCATCCACAACGAAGACAGCGACGCCATTTATGGCAAGATGAATTATATTGGATTCCGTAATCAAGCCGGCGAAGAAGTCACTGTTATTTATGTCCCATCTTACCTCAATGGCGATGATGGCATTTTCAACATGACTTACTACGACCTGCTCACGGGCTTCGACCTGTCGGTATTCCCATCTTATTATGAACCTTGGGGATACACACCTCTTGAGAGCGTGGCAATGGGAGTTCCTACTATTACCACCAATCTAGCAGGTTTCGGGCAATGGGTAGAGAAAAATCTTGGAAATAATGAGCTGAAGACAGGCGTCAAAGTGATACATCGCAACGACTCTAATTATGACGAGGCTCTTAAGCAAATAGTTGACACCATTATCGCTATCGACGCAATGAGTGACCGCGATCATCAAAAGCTGAGAAGAGCTGCCAAGAGCACCTCAAAACTTGCTACATGGGAGCACTTCATGCCGCATTATCTCCATGCCTACGAGATAGCGCTTGAGAAAGCACTTTCGCGCATTAAATAAGAATAAGAAAACACGTTAAGAACCAATATATTTCACACACGAAAAAACAATTATACACAAGAATATATGAAAATTAAAGTTAGTAATTCCAATTCTCCAGTTTGGAGAAATCTTACAGTGAAAAGTGAATTGCCCGCCAACCTGAAGAAGCTTGACGAGCTTTCTAAAAACCTGTGGTGGGTGTGGAACAGCGAGGCAAAGTCAATGTTCCATCATCTCGACCGCGAGCTGTGGCGAGCATCGGGCGAAAACCCAGTGATGATGCTTAACAAGATGCCAGCTTCTAAGCTTGAAGAGCTTAGCAAAAACGCCGAGCTGGTAGCAAAAATCGACACCATTTATGAGCATTTCAAGGAATATATGGACCAGCCCATGCGCAACGAGTTCCCCTCGGTGGCCTATTTCAGTATGGAGTATGGACTGTGTAACGCTCTGAAGATTTACTCGGGCGGTTTGGGAATTCTTGCCGGTGACTATATTAAAGAAGCCAGCGACCGCCGCATCGACATGACCGCTGTGGGTTTCCTTTATCGCTATGGCTATTTCACCCAGACTCTCTCGATGGATGGCCAGCAAATCGCCAACTACGAACCCCAGAACTTCAACCACCTGCCCATTGAGCCTGTTATTGACAAAGATGGCCAGCAAATGGTGCTTGAGGTGCCCTACCCCGGCCGTGTTGTGTATGCCAACATCTGGAAAGTTAACGTTGGCCGCATGAACCTCTACCTGCTTGATACCGACCTCGACAAGAATAGCGACTTTGATCGCTCTATCACTCACCAACTTTATGGTGGCGACTGGGAGAACCGCATCAAGCAAGAGTACATGCTTGGCATTGGCGGCATTCTCATGCTCAAGAAGCTTGGTATCAAAGCTCAAATTTATCACTGCAACGAGGGACACGCTGCATTGCTCAACTTGCAGCGACTTGTCGACTATGTTCAGGACGAGGGCTTGACCTTCAACGAGGCTCTTGAGGTAGTAAGAGCTTCTTCGCTCTACACTGTTCACACTCCCGTGCCCGCTGGACATGACTACTTCGACGAGGGTCTATTTGGCCGTTACATGGGTGAGTTCCCCGCCAAACTCGGCATCACTTGGAACGAGCTCATGAACATGGGCCGTGAGAACCCCGACACTCAAGAGAAATTCTCGATGAGCGTTTTCGCTCTCAACACCACTCAAGAAAGCAACGGCGTGAGCTGGTTGCATGGCGAGGTGTCGAAGAAGATGTTTGCTGGTGTATGGAAGGGATATGCTCCCGAGGAGTCACACGTTGGATATGTCACCAATGGTGTTCACATGCCCACTTGGGCCGCTTCGGAGTGGAAGGAATACTATGCTAAGGTGTTCGGCGCTAATTATCTCGACAAGCAAGAAGACATGGAAACTTGGGCACCCATCCAGAACGTTCCCGACGAGGAAATTTGGGACCTGCGCATGCAGCTCAAGAACAAGTTCATCAACTTCGTTAGACGTGACTTCCGTGCCACTTGGCTCAAGAACCAAGGCGACCCAACTCGCATCATGTCGATTGTTGACAAAATCAACCCCAATGCGCTGCTCATTGGCTTCGCTCGTCGCTTTGCCACCTACAAGCGTGCTCACCTGCTCTTCACCAACCTTGACCGCCTATCGCGCATCGTCAACAACGAGAAGTTCCCAGTGCAGTTCATCTTCGCTGGCAAGGCTCACCCTGCCGACGGCGCTGGCAAAGACCTCATCAAGCGCATCGTGGAGATTTCCAAGATGCCTGAGTTCCTTGGCAAGATTATCTTCCTTGAGAACTACGACATGACCGTTTCAAAGCGCCTTATCACTGGTGTTGACATCTGGCTCAACACTCCCACCCGTCCTCTCGAGGCTTCGGGCACCAGTGGCGAGAAGGCCGAGATGAACGGATTGCTCAACTTCTCAGTACTCGATGGATGGTGGTACGAAGGTTATCGTGAGCGTGCCGGATGGGCATTGACCTCTCACCGCACTTACACTGACCAGAGCATGCAAGACAAGCTCGACGCTGCTACTATCTACTCGATGCTCGAGAACGAGATTATCCCTCTCTACTTCGCTAAGAACTCTAAGGGATACTCGCCAGAGTGGATTCAGTACATCAAGAACTCTATCTCTCAGATTGCGCCCAACTACACAATGTCGCGCATGATGAAGGATTACATCGACCGCTTCTACAACAAAGAGGCTGCGCGCAGCAAGAAACTTCGCGCCAACGACTACGCTCTCGTACGCGAAATCGTTGCTTGGAAAGAGCATGTAGCTGAGAATTGGGACAATGTAGCAGTTGAGGACATGCAGCTCAGCGACTCATTCTACGACATCTCAATCAATCACGGCAAGGTTGAGGCAACCGTAAAGGTCAACACTGCAGGACTGGGAAGAAGCGTAGGACTTGAGCTTGTGGTTTACCACGATGTTGACGGTGAGACCAAGTTCCACAGCACTCTGCCTATGAAGGTTGTTGAGGAAGACGGAGATATCCTTACCTACAAGCTTAACGACCGCATTAAGGACACTGGCATCTTCAGGCTCTCATTCCGTGCATATCCATGGAACAAGAATTTGCCTCACCGCCAGGACTTCGCCTACGTGAAGTGGTTCTAATAACAACCCCATAAATTCCAATCACATGCCCCGCCCACCACAGCGGGGCATGTTTTTTATTCTACAATTTTAGGATACACTTTTTAATATTCCTCTTAGGTAGATATTTTTTGTTATCCAATGGTTTTTTTGTAATTTTGTGCCACAATTTAGAAACTATGGCAAATATTCTGAATATAGAGACATCTACTATGGTGTGCTCGGTAGCGTTAGGCAGTGAGGGACAGGTAATTGACCATCACGAGAATTATGACGGAATGAATCACGCCACACTCCTGAGTCAATACATCAAGGACGCCCTGGATACCGCTAACCGCAAAGAGCTGAAACTCGACGCCATTGCAGTGAGCATTGGTCCTGGCTCCTACACAGGATTGCGCATCGGGCTCTCTCAGGCCAAAGGACTTGCCTTCGGTCTTGACTTGCCGCTCATCGGCGTCAACACGCTGCAACTGCTCACCGTGTCGGTGATGTTCCAAGAATTTTTTGACGACGACGTAATTTTTGTGCCTATGATTGATGCTCGACGCATGGAGGTGTATACCGCAGCCTATAACAGCGCACTTGAGGATGTTGTCACTCCACAGCCCATGATTCTTGACGAGAACTCATTCAATGAATTACTTGACAAGCATCAGCTCGTCTTTGTGGGAAACGGCGCCGAAAAGGCTAAAAATGTGATAACTAGCACGAATGCACGTTTCTTCCCTAACGTTAAGCCGGTGGCTGTCGACATGCTGGCTTTGTCGGAAAAGGCTTTCAGAGAAAAGCACTTCATCGATGTGGCTTATTCCACCCCTCTTTACTTGAAGGACTTTCAAGCCACCACCCCCAAGAAAAAAGTGCTTTGACACCCCCCATTTCTCAACAATTATTTATAACTTTGCACATTGTATCACACACTAGATAACTAAGCATGCTTACTTACAACTCACAACTCAAAAAACTGGCGTTGCCAGAATATGGGCGAAACATACAGCAGATGGTAGACTATTGCTGCACTATTGAAGACCGCGAGGAGCGCAACAAGTGCGCCTACTCCATCATCAACACCATGAGCAACCTCTTCCCACAGCTCAACCAGGAAGCCGACTTCAGGCACAAGCTCTGGGACCATCTGGCTATTATGAGCGACTTCAGGCTTGATGTCGACTACCCCTGTGAGGTTATAAAGCCCGAGAATCTAGAGACCAAGCCACAACCTGTGGGCTACAAGTTGGAGTCGATCAAGATGCGTCACTATGGCAAGATTGTTGACCAGATGATACAGCGCGCTTGTGAGTATCCTGACGGTGATGAGAAAGATGCACTAGTGATGCTCATTGCCAACCACATGAAGAAGCTCATATATCAAATCAACAACGAGGATGTGGAGGATGCCAAAATATTCAAAGACATGGAGTTCTTCTCAAAAGGAAAGATAAAGATTGACCCCGCCACCCACTCGCTGCATGAGTTTAAGATAGCGCCAGTGCAACAGCAATCATCCAAGAAGAAAAAGAAAAAATAACGCCCCATGATAAGCAGGGAAGAAATAACATGCATAGGTCATTTCAACAAGACCCACGGCATCAATGGAGAAATCTCGGCCACAATCAACTCACCACTCAATGTGATGGATGATTGCAAGTGCCTGGTGTGCAACATTGATGGCATTTTCGTTCCCTTCTTCCCAAGCAATGTGAGACAAAAGACTAGCGAGTCGATGCTGATAACCATTGATGGCATCACCAATGAGACCGAAGCCGAGATGCTTGTAAATAAAGACATCTTTGTACTCACCAGTGACTATGCCGCCAAGGTCAAAGACGATGATGATGTTCCAGTTGACTTTTTCGTTGGTTTCGACACTCTTGTCAACGACGAGCTGCACGGCAAGGTAACCAACATTGATGACTCTACAGCCAATGTGCTCTTTGTCATCACCCTCGACGACGAAAAGGAGCTGCTCGTTCCTGCCGTAGACCAATTTATCTCGGAAATCGATATCGACAAGAGATTTATTAACTTTGATATTCCTCAAGAACTTTTAGAACTTTAACTATAAGCACCACAATGAAAACTAAAACTACATTCATCGCTATGCTCTTTGCGTTGTCGTTGATAACAACAACGCCTGCTGCTTCTCAAAACTACTCCCCTAGAACATTAGAGGAGGCGATCAACAACCCCGAGATTAAAGACAGCAAACTCAAAAGCGATATTGTTGATCAGCAAAACCATATCGCCAAGAGCATTTATGAAAACAACCATAATCTCATAGTGTCTCCTACTCGCAATGAAGAAGTGATTCTAGTTAGAATTCCTGCCGATCAGCTTTTTGCTCCCAACGAGACCGAAATGATGGATGGAGCCGCCGAAAGGATTCTGGAGAAATTCACTCCGCTGATGTCACGCCCTGATTATTACCGCATTGCTCTTGCAATGTATCACGATGACAATGGAGGAGAGACCTACTCTGAACAAATAACCCAACAACGTCTTCAAAGTGTTGTGAACTGGTTCATGGCCAACACAAACAACGGCAAATACATATCCTATTTTGCGATGGGCAACAAGAATCCCATCTTCCCAATGAATGACTCAATGCAGCACCGCCGCTTGAATCGCCGTCTCGAGATTTACATCATCCCTGGCGAGGCAATGATTCAACAGTCTAAAAATGACAAGAAAAACAAGAAGAATAAAAAAAAATAAATAATAATATAATCAACACATTAATATAATGGCTATAGAAATCAAAGACTTAACCAAGAGAAGCGTAAACTACTCACAATGGTATAACGACCTAGTAATAAAAGCTGACCTCGCCGAGCAGTCGGCAGTGCGTGGCTGCATGGTAATCAAGCCCTATGGCTACGCCATTTGGGAGAAGATGCAACATCAGCTCGACAAAATGTTTAAAGAGACTGGCGTACAGAATGCCTATTTCCCATTACTCATACCCAAATCGTTTTTGAGCCGTGAGGCCGAGCATGTTGAAGGATTTGCTAAAGAATGTGCTGTGGTGACTCACCACCGCCTCATGAATGCTCCCGATGGAAGCGGCGTGGTAGTTGACCCCGAAGCAAGGCTTGAAGAAGAACTTATCATTCGACCCACCAGCGAGACCATCATCTGGAACACCTATCGCAACTGGATCAACTCTTACCGTGACCTGCCATTGCTCATTAACCAGTGGGCAAACGTTATGCGTTGGGAGATGCGCACTCGCATGTTCCTAAGAACTGCCGAATTCCTGTGGCAAGAGGGCCATACCGCCCACGCCACCAAAGAAGAGGCACAAGAAGAAGCAATCAGAATGCTGAACGTATATGGTGACTTTGCCGAGAAATATATGGCTGTACCTGTAGTGAAAGGTGTTAAGTCGGCCAACGAGCGTTTTGCCGGCGCGCTTGAGACCTACACCATCGAGGCTATGATGCAAGATGGCAAAGCTCTCCAGTCGGGAACTTCGCACTTCCTGGGACAGAACTTCGCCAAGGCATTTGACGTGAAGTTTGTCAATAAAGAAAACCAGCTCGACTATGTATGGGCTACCTCTTGGGGCGTTTCAACACGACTCATGGGCGCTCTCATCATGACCCACAGCGATGACAACGGCCTCGTGCTGCCACCAAAATTGGCTCCTATCCAAGTAGTAATAGTTCCAATCTACAAGACTCAAGAGCAACTCGACGAGATCAATGCAAAGGTCAATCCCATTGTGGAGAACCTGCGCAACATGGGCATCTCGGTAAAATATGACAACGCCGACAACAAGCGTCCTGGATTCAAGTTTGCCGATTATGAGCTCAAGGGCGTGCCCGTACGTCTTGTGCTGGGCGCTCGCGACATCGCCAACGGCACCATCGAGGTTATGCGCCGCGACACACTTGAGAAGTCAAGCTCCTCGCTCGACGGCATCGAGGACACCGTTAAGAATCTCCTCGACGACATCCAGGCCAATATCTTTAAGAAAGCCTACGACTTCCGTCAGAACATGACCTACAAGGTTGACACCTACGAGGAGTTCAAGGAGCAAATTGAGAAAGGCGGATTCGTTCTCGCACACTGGGATGGCACTCCCGAGACTGAAGACCGCATCAAGGAGGAAACCAAAGCAACGATTCGCTGCATTCCTCTGGATGCAGAGCCCGAAGATGGTGTTGACATGCTTACCGGCAAACCATCGAAATGCCGCGTAGTCTTCGCCCGCAACTATTAACACTTAGAAAACATAATATATTAAGGTCGCAGCAATAGTGTTGCGACCTTATTTTCTTATTGTAATACTTACTTATTTTTTCTTGCGGCGCGGTTTTTTGGCTTGCTGTTGCTTGCGCATTTGCTTGGCAATGTCGCGGTATTCGTCGGCAACGTCGTCGAGCCCTATTTTATCATATACTCTGGCTAGAGCGAGAACAGGCTCGATGGCAGTGCGTGAGGCGCGTGTCGCGCGTTTGTAGAGCTTGACAGCCTCGGTTATGTCCTTTTCCTTCTCTCTTCTAGCGGCCAAAGCCATAAGGGCTTCGTAGCAGTTTTTATTATTGTTGAGAATTTCGTTGAGCTGGTTTTCGGCCATCTCGGTCTCCCCTATCGCTTCCAACAGACGAGCCTTTCCTAGCATTGCTGGCACGTAGTGCTCGCTGAGGCGCAATGCCTTGTTATAGTTGGCAAGTGCCGACTTCACAGCGATCTCGTCGAGTCGAGGCTTAACACCGCCATAGGCGACCTCATCTTCCTGCGCCAGCTGACCCATTCCTAGAGATTGGTCTCCCATCGCTGTGAACTCAGCCGCCAGGTCGTTGAGCATCTTGTTTTGTGCATCGATAACATCCTCCAAGTTCTGAATCTTGTCCTTCAATTGATTGAACTTGTTAAACTTGACCTTTATGAGCCGCTTGACAACAGGATTAGTGATCACGTTGTGAATCTCCATAGCCTGAATGAAGCAATCGACACATCTTGAGAAGTCGTCATGCTCAAATGCTATCGACGCCATTGCATAGAGTCCATTGGCTTTCTCAACCAGCATTGCATCGTTGATAACGGCTTGATTGTTAAACTGCCTACTGAAATCAACAATAGCTGTATTGACAATAATATCTCGCTCGGACAACGGCTTTAACAGCGTGATGCCCTCGAGCGAAGTGCATCGCGACAAGGCCACATAGGTTTGACCGCTCGAGAACGCACCACCAGCAAAGTCAATGACGATGTTGTTGAACGTGAGTCCTTGACTCTTGTGCACAGTGAGCGCCCAAGCCAGCTTGATGGGATATTGCCTGAAAGTGCCGACCACATTCTCAACAACTTTTTTCTCTTTCTCGTCATAGGAATACTGCACGTTTTCCCAAACTTCCTGTTCCAGCACATAGCTTCCGCCATTCTCAAGCTCCACGACAATGCCATCTTCGTCAACAGTCAGCACTTTTCCCAATGTGCCATTCACCCATCGGCCTTCCTTGTCGTTGCGAATGAAAATCACCTGCGCCCCTCGCTTGAGAGTAAGTTCCTTGCTTGTGGGGAGGTCGTTGTCGGGGAAGACATCGGTCACAACTCCAGTAAAGGTGTACTCAGGAGTTTCCAATGCCTGCATGTGAGCATCGTTGATTGAGTCGACCGTATCGCGACGCGTGGCGAGAGTCATTACAAACTTCTCGTCCACTTCCTTGTAATCGGCATCATATTGCCTGTTAAGCAGCTGAATATCGCTCTTGCTAGCGTGGCTTACTCTCACCCTGTCGAGGAGCGCGATAAAGCTACTATCTGTCTGCCGGTAAATCTTGCGCAACTCAATAGGAATAAGTCCTAAGCGTCCAAACACCTTGGCATTAAAGAAAAAGAACTGATTGTAGTATCGTCGCAGGATGTCGCGCATGTCGCGAGTGACAACCGGCTCAAGCTGAAAGATGTCGCCCACAAAAAGCAGTTGCTTGCCACCGAAAGGCTCGCGCATATTGCCTGAATAAATTCTCAACACCTTGTCGATGAAATCGATAATGTCGCAACGCACCATTGAAATCTCGTCGATTATAATGAGCTGCAACTTCTTGATGAGCTTAACCTTTTGAGCCGAATAACGCAATGTCTTGCGGATGCGACGTGGGGAGAAATCGGGGTCATCGGGTAGCAGAGGCTTGAACGGAATCTTGAAAAACGAGTGCATCGTTTGGCCTCCCACGTTCACAGCAGCGATGCCAGTAGGCGCTAGTACCACGTGCTCCTTATTGGTATTGGCACAGATATACTTTAGAAAAGTGCTTTTACCCGTACCAGCCTTGCCCGTGAGAAATACCGACCGACGAGTGTTGCGAATCAAGTTCCAGGCATTCTGGAACTCGAGGTTGTCAAGGTCGATATTTTCAAGATTAACGATGCTCATAAATCAGAACAAAAATAGCTTTCAAAATTAGAGAAAAAGTCAGAGATGGCAAAAAAATAAGAGAGGCATTTATTAACAATGCCTCTCATATTCCAAATTATGGTTCGGTTTATTAGAATCTGAAACCTAAAGTCAACGACACCTTATTATTGTTGTCTTTCACTTCCTCGCCAACCTCGCCAGGGAATGCGTGATACTGGCTGGTGCGAGTTTGGTGAACATAGGCAGCGTCGGCATAGAACTTCTTGTAACGATAACCAACACCACAGGTGATGTATTGGTTACTCTTGTCGTACTGATACATATAGTTGCTCGATACAACATCAACATCATTGTTGGCAACCTCCTTAACTGCGTCCTTCACTGGAGAAGTCTGGTAAGAATAACCTGCACGAACACTGAAGCTTGGAGTTACACGATATTCACCACCCACACGCATGATGTGTGATGCTTGAAGCTGGTCTTTAATCTTGTACTCAGTATCTGCATAGTTATAGCCACCTTCATCACCACAACGAACTGTGTTGGCACCAACATACTCATAGTCGAAGCTAATCATACCCTTGTTGCTGGGAACCACTGCAAGGCTACCAATGAAGCGCCATGGAGTCTTGATGGTGTAGCGATACTCATCATAGTATCCCTCTTCACCTGTCTCATAGTGGCCACGATACATATTATCATCCAAATTGGCTTGCAGGTCAAAACCACTCTGTACCTTGTAGAGGTCTTTCATATCATAATAGGTGGGTGTGTGGAAAGCAGCACCAATGCGCAATTGATTGATAGGCTTAACAATAACACCCATCTTGAAGTTGTAACCTGTACCGCGAGTCTCCTGGTAGGACTGGAAGTCAAATCCTCCATAACCCTTAGTTGTGCTACCGTCATCATAACGGTAGTCATAAATCTCAGCATCGTAGAGATCCTCACCATAGTACTGATAGCTATCGAAACGAAGGTCGGTGATGCCAAAATTCAAACCCCAGTAGAACACGTTCTTGAAGTTACCACCAAGAGTGATATTATACTCGTCGGTGTGTCCCTTCTCTTCAACATAGAAATTTACATCGCCATTAGTGTTGAAATCGGGATTTGACATGCCCTTGAACGAGCCATCCAAATTGCTATTAACCAGGTAAGATTGATAAGCAAGGATGCCCAACCAAGGCGCGCCGCACTGGTAGAAAATATTGCCATCATAGGCATCAACCGACAAGTCATCATCTATCCAGTTGCCATTGTTCAAGTTATCAGCAATCTTGTTAGTGATAGATTGATTGGTGTTATAACCACCCTGATAGCGACGGTTGAACGAGTTGATGCGGTTGAACGAGAACCCCCAGTTGAAATATTTAAAGAAATCACTGTCAATTCTCATCGAGCCAACATAAGACACGTTGTTGAACCAGAATTTAGTGTCGGTCAACTTTTGACTGTCAGAGCTCTTGGTCGAGAGGAAATTGAGGTTCATGGTTGCCGAGATGTCGCTGCTGCGGAACACACCAATACCACCAGGGTTGATAGTAACTGCCGATGCGTCACCACCCAGAGCGCCAAAGGCACCAGCCATAGACATGTAACGTGAAGAACCACTCAACTCAGTTTCCGACATCTTTAGAACGTCAAATGTTGCCTGAGCGCTTGCCATGAGCGAAATACCGCACATAAGCATTGAAATATATAATTTTCTCATTTTTATAATCAATTTCTTGTTCTTATATATGATGTGAATATCTCCTGTTCATTTACATTAACGACGTCCGCCATGGCTACCGCCGCCTCCGCGACTGCCGCCACCTGAGAAGCCACCGCCTCCACCGTGACTGCTGCCTGAGAAACCACCACTGCTACGGCCGCCTGAGAAGCCACCACTGCTGCGGCTGCCACCTGAGTAGCCACCGGTGCTGCGGCTGCCACTTGAGTAACCACCTGTGCTACGGCTGCCTGAGTAGGTGCGTGGAGTAGATGGTGTGCCATAAACACCTGTTGAGGTAGAACCGCCAGAAGTGCGTCCACCACCCATAGAGCCACGAGAAGTGCGTCCACCGGGTCGCATTGTAGAGGTGCGGCCAGTGTTGCCACCATAGGTGCTAGCAGTGCCAATATTGCCGTGGTTGATAGGACGGTCGCCACGATTCATGCTACGTCCATTGATGCCACGACCAGGAGCACTTGCATAACCATGACCAGTGTTGCCACGATCTCCATGATAGTTCATACCTGGACGGCGACCGCGTACACCACCCTGGTAACGTCCACCATGGGCATATCCACCGTTATACCAGCCATTGTGCCAGCCACTATGCCAACCACTATTCCAGCCATACCAGCCGCCCCAAGGACGTCCCCAGTAAGACCATGGGTGATAGCGATAACCGCCATACCATCCCCAATCATACCAGCTACTGTAGTACCATGGGCTGCTATACCAACCCCAGCCCCAGCTGTACCATGGGTCATAGTAGGCCGAACGCCAGCCCCATCCCCAAGATGGTCCCCATCCCCAAGTGGTACCAACGATGAGGTTGACTGTTGGAGTGTTGTCAAAGTAATATTCGATAAGATCGGGGTCGTTAGAGCGAATCACGATTTCAGGATTGTGATAACGCTCAATGCGACGAGTGTTGGCAAATGCCTCGTCTTCAACATAAACGGTGTCATCTTCGGCGTAATAACGGTCGGTGCGACGGTTATACTCATCGATGTCACGTCCGTTAACAACTCCATTTAAAGGAGTTACCGTTGTCGTCATCTCGCCGTAATAAGTGTTAGGCATAGTTGACTTACGAGTCACTTTAACCTTTGTCGTGCTTGGCTCAGAACTGCCATCGTAATAGATGTCGTCCTCATAGTTTTGTGCCATGGCGCATCCACAACCGAGCAACATGGCAGCAATAAGAGACAAAAATTTGTAGTTCATAATATTCTTTTTTTAATTAATATTTCTATGTTATTTAAAATTAGACTATAAACGCAATATAAAGTTTAATTCTAAACATCATGCAAAACTACATAAAGTTTTTGAATTATAGGAACATATCATAGCATAAAAACTAAAAAAGAATTGATTTTCTTCTTTAATTACATCCTTTAAATAACGAGACCTCGAAAATACTGCATGGAAAAGCACAAATTTAACATTATTTAATAGTACAAACCACTTCCTATCACAATTTAGCACTTGAATATTTTGTTACTTTGCATTGTGATTAGTGATAACCAATTCTGAAAACTGATAACTGACTACCCACATGAAGCTTGGAGAATATAATAAGTTAATGATTAACAGGTTTGTTGATTTTGGTGCATACCTAATTGATGAACAAGGAAATGAAGTGCTGCTGCCAAAACGATATTTGAGCGGCGAAGAAGAGCTTGATGACTACCTCGAGGTCTTTGTATATAACGATTCAGAGAATCGCCCTGTGGCAACCACCGAGCGACCATTCGCTACTGTTGGGCAATTCTGCCTGATGAGAGTAAAAGCGGTGAACGCCATTGGTGCTTTTCTTGACTGGGGCCTTGTTGCCAAAGACTTGCTGGTGCCCTTCCGCGAACAGCGCGTGAGGATGCAGGCTGGTCGCAGCTACATAGTCTATGTCTATCTTGATCCAAGCAGTGAGCGCATTGTGGCAAGCGCAAAGCTTGACAAGTTCCTAGGCAACACTCTCCCCGACTACTATCATCGCCAAAAAGTTGACGTGCTAATCACACAGCAACTTGAGATTGGCTACCGTGTGATTCTTGATGGGAAATTTTGGGGCATGATTTATAATAACGAGCTCTACCAGCAGGTCAATATTGGTGAACATCACATTGGCTTTATCAAGCAGGTGCGCGATGATGGCAAAATTGATGTCACTTTAGCCAAAATAGAGAAAATGCGCATTGATGATGTTGCCGACGATATTCTCAACTACTTGCAACAAAACGGAGGCTCAATGGCGCTAAACGACAAGTCGTCACCCGAGGAGATTCTGCGCACTTTCAACTGCAGCAAGAAAGATTTCAAGAAAGCTCTGGGACTTCTCTATAAGCAGCACAAAGTATCACTTGGCGACAAGGTAGCACTCGTTTAGAAAGAACATCGATGAATTAAAACACAAAGAACCAGTGTCATGTGGCACTGGTTCTTTATTTATTGTGCTTTGCAAAAGTGCCATCTACTCACCCATCAGGATGTTATAGATTACTGTCACATCGGTACTTGTAATTGAGCCGTCGCCGTTGACGTCGCTAGTAGCGATGAATGTTTCGTCTCCGCTAAGGAGATAGTTGTAAAGTGCAGTGATATCGGCACTTGTCACCACTCCGTCGCAATTCACATCACCATAGACATAGTCACTGCCCTTGACAGCTGTAACTACCACAACAAAGTCGGGAACAGAGATTTCGGTTTGCGCATCGGCAGTAGTCATCGTCACATTCTTCACGGTGAATTGGGTTGTCCCTGTGAAACTCTCTATTGCCGCCATGTCGATGTTCATGATAGCTCCGCTATTTCCAATGAAATCGGCAGTCAGGAAGCTCACTGCAACAACGCGAATGTCACCATTAGCTTTAGGATTGGCAATAACATAATGATTATCGCTCATTCGATCAGTGAGTTGAATACTATAATCGCCATTGTCGGCTTGAGGAATAGAAAGCTCTGAAGGCAATGCAATATCAAATTGTACCGCAGCGATGTTGGTAATCTCGTTATCCATAACCACTGGCACACTCACCGTATTACCGGGTTCAATGCTGAAGTCGTCGATGTAGAGAGTATCAACTGGCACATAAGGTCCGCTTGCAGTAACCACAACTGCAAAGTCATCGATATTGATGTCCTCAGCATCGGTCTTGAGCACCACATTCTTCACGTTAATTACAGCAGAGCCGGTAAATTCCCTCACAGCATTGACTTTCAAGAACATAATGTTCCCATCGTCACCAGTAAATGCGGCAACAGGATTACTCAATTCCTCAACGTGCAACAATGAGCCTTGCTGGGTAATGGTCACCATGTGCCCATTGGCACGCTCTCCAAGCCTTGCTTGGCTAGCGACTGATAACTCTTGAGCCACTTCAAGGTCAAATTCAACGGCATTAACCTCAACGGTCTCGTTGGTGAGCACTACAGGCACTTGAGTAGAGCGCCCTGGTGCAATAGCGAAATCGCTGATAGAGAGATTGTCGCTTGGAACATATACGCCATTGGCAGTGACATTCACATCAAAGTCATCAATCAAAGTCTCAACCTCGTCGGCACTCGTTAAAACAACATCGGTGACATGGATTGTTGCAGTTCCTGAAAAGTTGCGGCTAGCAGTGACATTGATATACATCACCTCGCCCGAATTACCCGAGAAATTGGCTACTGGATAGCTAAAAGCGGCAATCGACACGATGTTTCCATTAGTGTTAGCCATCACCTGGTGGCTCTCAGTCTTGCGATCGCTAAGTGTTACGCCATGAGCGGTTAAGCCATCAGGCATCTCCAACTTGAGCTGGAAACCAGCAACAGGTGTAGCCTCATTGTCCATAATCACCGGCACTTGAAGGGTTTGTCCTGGGGTAATCTCAAAATCGTTGATATAGAACAGATTCTCTGGCACAAACACTCCGTCGGCAGTGACTGTAACAACAAAATTGTCAAGAGTTGTAACATCACTGTTAGGCTCCAGCAAGCGAACATTGCTCACATTGATTACAGCCTGACCTTCAAAGGTGCGGTCGGCAGCAACCTCGATGTTGAGAACAGCGCCCGAGGTGCCTGTAAAGAGGCGGCCATACTTACCCTTAACCTCCACCTTATAGCTATTCTCGCTAAGTGCTGTGATATTCAGGTTGTGATTAGGCGCACGATCGGTAAGCTCGAAGGCATCTTCAGCGACTGTCAGTCCCTCGGGAATGGTCATCTCAAAACTGATGCCGCTGAACTGAGCCACCTCATTCTCCAGCAACACTGGCATGATTTTAGTCTTGCCTGGCTTAACTGAGAAGTCCTCGATGATCAGATGATCGCTTGGGACATACACGCCATTGGCGGTAACGTTAACATCAAAGTTATCAATAGGGCTCTCGTGAGCGTCACTCGTAGAGAGCACGATATTACAGAACGAAATCACAGCACTTCCAGTAAATGACTTGCTAGCCGTGAAATCAATGTAGAGTATATCGCCACTATCGCCGCTAAAGTCGGCTGTGGGGAAACCAAATGCCACCACGCTCCAATGATCACCATTGTAGTTAGCAACCAATTGGTGAGTCTCGCCCTTGCGGTCGCTAAGGGTAAACGAGCTGGCAGTTGTAGTAATTCCTGAAGGCAAATACATGTCAAACTGGAAACCTGCTATGGCGCTAGCATGATTGTCAAGAACCACAGGCACCCGCAAAGCAGTTCCTGGGGCAATCTCAAAATCGTTCATATAGAACTCATTGCCCAGAACAATAAACCCTTGCGCTGTTACGGTTACTGCAATATCGGGGTGGCTGTGTTCATGTGCGTCGGCAGTGGTGAGTGCAATGTTCTTCACGTTGATAACCGCTTGACCTTCAAAGCCAGGAGCGGCCACTACATCGATAGTGAGCACTGCCCCACTCTGCCCAGTGAAATTGGTGGCAGGGAAGCTGAACGCCATCACCGTCGTGTGGTCGCCGTTGACATTCGTCATGAGTTGGTGCGAACTTGATGCACGCTCACCCAGCTTGAACCCACCCTCGGCTACGCTAAGTCCCGCAGGCATATAAAGGTCAAACTGGAAGGCGGCAAAGTCAGTATCGGGATTATCGAGCAAGACAGGCACAGTAATCGTGTCGCCCGCTTGAATCGAGAAATCGTCGATGCGCAACTCATCAGCCGCTTGAGCATGCAAAGCTCCAGCCACCAACATTAAAGTTAAAATATGAAACAGCTTTTTCATATCTAAAAGAGCTTTTCAAATAAGGAGTGCCAATTATTTTACAAGCACCTTCTTGCTATTAATCACATAAACACCAGTAGGAAGCCCCTTAGTAGCCTCAGATGGATTAACACCTTGACGCACAAGAACGCCCTTCATGTCATAGACATCAACACCCTCGCTATCACTGCCAACTTGAGAGATTGCAGTAACAACAGGTGCATTGGCAGTAACATTAGGCAGCACGCTCTCCACCTCATTGCTCTGAGTGAAGAAGATGTCGCTGATGATTATGTTCTCGTAAGCATCAAGTGAAGCATTGGCCTTAACCTTGAGTGTGATAATCGCATCGCTACCAGTAGCAATCTCATCATTGTTGATAGAGAAACCGAGCAAACGAATTGAACCATCGGGGTTAACACCAGTCATCAACGTGTGAGAAGCGGCACGACCTGTGAGTTCTGCGCCCTCAAGTGTGAGGGCTTGTGGCAATGTCACATCCATCTGGAAACCAGCATAAGGTGTAGCATTCTCAAGATTTATTGCAATAGTGCCAGTTGCTGGGTCGTAATCGCCAATGCTCAGCACATCGTTGGTAGCAGCCTTTGGAGCCATCAAAGCTGGCGCCGAACTGTTGCCCACTGCAATATTGGCGATTGCAATTAGGTCGGTGATGTTGATTGAGCCACTTGCATTTACATCGGCAGCCTCCTCAACAAACACCTCGGGAGTGATGCCCACAATATAATTGGCAACGCACATAACGTCAGTGACATTAACTTTCTTATCGGAGTTAACATCACCTGGAATGGGTTGTTCTTCAAATGGCAATGTGCCAGTTTCAAGGACAATCTTAGCATTACCACCAATGAATCCCATACCGTCGCGAACAGGGTCGGCAAGTGTGATATTACCCATATCAAACACTGTCTCACTGGTCACCACTGCTTGAGCATCTTGATTAGTAAGCACATCGGCATAACCATCGGCGTTCTGCTCCCAGTTGTAGAGACCAAAATGATAGGTGATACCGGTCTGGTTGTCCTTATAGTCGGCAAGTACCTGATTGGGGTTTACCCATGTGTTCTTTTCCTCACCAGGTGTGAACTCAGGCACAAAACCATAATCAAGGAAATTGTAGATAGTCACCTTATTATTATAGTAGTAGAGATAAACAGGGAACGATGCCACCTCGCCTGTGTTATAAACGTGATCACTACTGTCGAAGTCGACCTCATCGTAGGTCATAGTAGCATTGCTAGCTATGAACTGCGTGAACATGCCGTTGTCGTACATCGCACCAGCGTTCACATAAGTGTCATTGTCAGGATCATAATAGATTAGAGCCAAGTTCCAGGTGGTAGAAATTGTGAAACCACTAGAGTTGACACGGCCCGAAAGAGTGGTGTTCAGCACTGTGTTAACATTGCTATTGTCAACTACCGATTGAGCAACAACATAGAGATAGCATGTGTATTGCTCATATTGGTAAGTATAAACACTTTGAGGCAAGAACTGGATGGTATTAGCTCCCCAATTCACGCTGAAAGTGAGGTCGCTACCTTGAGCGAAATAGTTAGACACCGTCACGCGACTGGTGCCTCCTGTGTAGGCCATCGACACGCGGTTAGAGCCAATGGTGCCACCCGTTTGGATGTCACGATCCATCTCGATGTTGATGCTTGCGAGCTTCTCGGCTGTGAATGCCGAAGCCGCCCACGACAGATTTGTCGTGGCAAACGCAAGCAATAAGATTGCAAAAAGATGTTTTTTCATTGTTTTGATGTATTTATGATTTGGTTATTTATAAAGTTTCTTAGATGTGGTGCAATTGCCATTGTCATAAGTAGTAACAACAATGTTCACACCATTGAACGGAGTAGCGCTCTCAATGCCAAGCATATTGTAATACTTAATGTCAACCACTTTGCCAGTATTCTCAACAGTGTTGATTGCAGTAGGCACATCTATCAAGCGTAATGGATAAACAACATACTCGGCCGAAAGGTCACCAGTAACAGGAGAACTCTGGTTGCCGTCTTTAAGAAGCTGAGCGTTACTAGTTGCTGGTACCACTTTTCTCAATATTGCATCAAACTCATAGACATATCCATCATTAGGATTCCCTGCTGGGAAATAATCCCAGTTAACCTTGATGCCACCTGAAAGGTTTTCGACATTGCCGTCGCTCATAGTATAGAAATTGCCATCGGCAGCATTGTAGCATGCCCATGTGATGTAGGCATATTCCTGCACTTTTGGAGCCACGAAGAAGAAATGGCTACTTGGCACATAATAATCCTCGTTAAAACTTGGCATGATATATATGTTGGGCTCGTAAAGGCTAGCATTGCCGACCATGGGAGTCGAGGTCACTGCGATAGTGGGGTTAACCTTGTCAACAAGTTTGCCAGTAATGCTCTTGCCCTTGATGATCTTGCCTAAATAGTTGTCGGGATCAGAAACACCAGTGAGCATCACCCAGTTGCTTTGGTCAAAATCAGCGACTGGCTGCAGTTTAGTGTTACCCATATACTCAGCCTCAATTCTACCAAGGAAGTCGATTTGGCCATCGCTAATTTGCGATGGGTACTTATATTTGCCCATGTCTTTTGCAAAGAGAACGGCACCCATAGCTACAGGATAGTCGTTATAAGAAGGGCCAAGACGGCAATCATTATTAACATAATTCCATCCTCCCTGGTCGTTATTATTTGCCAAACCACTAGTGAGACTGAAATAATTCTTGTTGTTGTCACGGCCGTCAAAATTTACAACCGCGCTATAATGCACGCCATCGGTAGTCTCCATCGGCTGACCAACAGTAGGATTCCAATCGTTGTTATTTGCTTGGCCAAGTACATAGTAAGTAGGATATGAACCATTGTTTACAAAGCCTGTAATATCCTGAGAGCTTTGCGAAACTGTGAGTGCATTTGTGCTAAGATTCAAGTCAAGTTTATAACGACCCTTTTCAATCATAAAGGCGTTTTGATTCCGGCTCACCCCCATAGGAGCACTCAGCACGCCGTCAACAGTAGCAACGCCCACAAGGTCGTCATAAACCTCATAATCCTCGCCTACTGTTCCATCGTTGACAATATCGACGAGATCAGTTTTGATAATTGTCATCTTTGAGCGTTCAAAATACTCAACCACACGAGAACTACTGGGTGTATACCAATAACTACCTTGAGCAATCACACATCCCCAAGGGTTATCAAGTGTTATCTCTCCTTTTTCTAAATCAATTGTTCCATTACAATCAGTTCCTCCAGAATAAGTATAGTAGACTCTCTCATTATAGATAGTGGTAACTCCTTGTGGATAATAGACCATGTGAGCAACAAGAGCATGTTGATAGCCGGTCCAACTAGATTTTGTCGTTTTGCCTAAATAGGCAACTCGCCATGTGAAAGATGCTTTTGTATCACTCTCCCAAGTAAGTGATGTAACACTTGCTCCATAATTAATAGGCAAATTCACAACCGCCGAAGAAGTATTTACAATATCAGTATTCCTATAAAAGTTATTAAATGTCAATTGCTGGGTTGATGAATCCCAAACAACAGTTACGGTATTAGTCCTCACAACTTGACCATTTCGATAGTCTTCTTGCAAGAAATCCTGGGTAAATGATGCTGGTTGTGCATTTGCAATATTTGCCGCAAATGTTGTGAGCAAAGCGACAAATAAAGATAAGGTAAAGAATTTTCTCATAAAAAAATACGTATTATCAAATTTAAAATAGAGAAAAACATGAAAACTCTTCATATTTATACCCCCTATATCAGCAATAAGAGGGTGTGCCAAAATGCAAGCTAACCGACATTTCGAAACACCCTCCTATTGATGCAAATATACTATCTCATTAACTGCTTTGAAACAGTCTTTTGACCGTTGCTGTACTCCTTAACGACGATGTTCAAGCCATTGAAAGGCTGAGTCGACTCTACGCCAAGAGTGTTGTAGTAACGAGTGTTCATTAGTTGAGCGCCAGCGTTGACATCCTCAATGCCAGTTGAAGTGCGTTCCATATGAGAGTTCTCAAAATACTCAATAACGATAGATGCACTCATGTTGTTCCAGTTGTTATTACCCACAACGCATCCCCAAGGATCGGTGATTTCGATTGTTCCGGCAGCAACATCGATAGTGCCGTGGCAATCTTGTCCACCATAATAGGCATAATAACTACCGGGATCAACATTATTATTGATTGGGTCATAAATTCTTACAGGATTTGAAACATGCTGGAAGCGAGCCACAACAGCTGCCTTATAGGTGCGGAAGGAGGAATAAGAGAAAGGTAGATTGGCAAACACATCGCTCTGGCCCATGGAGCAGGCGCGCCATGTGAAATTAGCCTTTGTGTCGCTCACCCAAGTCAAGGTTGTTGGGCTTGAAGTATCGGTTGCATAAGATGGAAAAACAAGGTTAATGACTTGGTCATTCACCATGTCGTTAGTATAAAAATTGTTGAATGTCAACACACCTGCATCCTTGTCCCAAACCACATTGAGTGTGTTAGTCCTAACAACTTCGCCATCACGAAAGTCTTCTTGATGGAAATTGCTATTAAACGATGCGGGCTGTGCATTTGCTTTGAAGCCCGTGTTACCCAATGCAACAAGCAAAAGGGTCATAATTCCTGATAGAGTAATTAATCTTTTCATATCAATACCTTTTAATTGTTAATAATATTTGGTTTATATCTTTTTAGTATAATGTTTAAAATCAAGCAAAGTTATAAATTGTCATTAATACAAACAAATTTAGAATGATTTTTTTTATGAAAAACGATAGTGATGAATATTTATTCCTGATATATGCAGAAATTTCCATTCATACATAAAAAGGTTTTTGTAATATCAACGATTTTGTTTAAATTTGCACTTTATTATTTAGAAACAATTAATCAAAAACAATAATATGAAAAAAGTTATTCTTACTGGCGACCGCCCAACAGGCAAGCTCCACCTAGGGCACTATGTGGGCTCGCTGCGCCGACGTGTAGAACTGCAGAACGCAGGAGATTATGAGAAAATGTTTGTTTTTATGGCCGATGTTCAGGCGTTGACCGACAATGCCGACAACCCTGAGAAGATTCGTCAAAACATAATAGAAGTGGCACTTGACTACCTCTCGGCCGGCCTTGACCCAGAGAAGTGCATAATCTTCATTCAGAGCCATATTCCCGAACTTGCCGAGCTCACCACCTACCTGATGAACCTCATCACTGTGAGCCGCGTAGAGCGCAACCCCACTGTTAAGACCGAAATCAAGATGCGCAACTTCGAGGCAAACATACCATTAGGTTTCTTCTGCTATCCCGTTAGCCAAGCAGCCGACATCACATTGTTCAAGGCAGATATTGTGCCTGCTGGCGAGGACCAGAAACCAATGCTTGAGATTACTCGCGAGCTAGTGCGCCGTTTCAATAGCACCTATGGCGAAGTGCTTGTGGAGCCCGATATCATGCTTCCCGAGAACGAGACTGCACGACGCTTGCCCGGAACCGACGGCAAGGAGAAAATGAGCAAGAGCTTGGGCAACTGCATCTACCTAAGCGATGACGCCGACACCGTATGGCAGAAGGTTCGCTCCATGTTCACCGACCCCAACCACTTGAACGTGAGCGACCCCGGCACAGTGGAAGGAAATGCAGTATTCACCTATCTTGACGCTTTCTCAAAGGACGAGCATTTTGCCAAATATCTGCCTGAGTACCAAAACCTCGACGAAATGAAAGACCACTACCGTCGCGGTGGACTCGGCGATATGAAATGCAAGAAACTCCTCAACAGCATCCTCAACGAGATGCTCGAGCCCATTCGCCAACGTCGTCATGAGCTGCAACAAGACATTCCCGAAATCTACAACATCTTGCGCCGTGGCACCGAAAAAGCTCGCGAGACTGCAGCCAAGACTATGGACGAAGTGCGCAATGCAATGAAGATCAATTATTTTGAGGACAAGGAGCTCATCAACCAACAAGCTGAGTATTTCAAGAATCTTCAATAATAAAATTTAACACCTAACATGAAAAAGACATTATTTGCACTTCTTGCCCTGACTTGTGTAATCAATGTTTGGGCATGGAAGCCTATCTTTATTGGCCATCGCGGCAGCTACATGGGCGTGATGAACACTGTTGAAGCCTACAACAACGGCGTGGACCATTACGGCTATCAAGGGCTTGAGTGCGACGTGCGCGTCACAGCCGACGGTTACTATGTGATTAGTCACGACGAGACCACCAACGCGGTGGGTGGCAACCTCACTGTAGCCAATGCCACCCTCGCTGAACTACAGGCCGAGACCTACACGCAAACTCGCGGCGGTGTGACCTACACTGGCCACATATGCACAGTTGCCGAATATCTTGATATCTGCGCAGAAAAAAACGTGATTCCAGTTGTTGAACTCAAATGGACAACAGGAATCAACAACAACGACATGAGCAAGTTCCCCGGCTTAGCAGCACTAATTGAGGAAAAAGGCTTGACAAACAAAGCCATAATACTCACGTCGATGCGCAATTCGCTGGAATATGTGCGCACCAACTTTCCTGCCCTCAAATGCCAATTCCTGTGCAACAGCAACTGGGCGACCCACTTTGAGTGGATTGTGCAATGGGGCCTGATGCCAAGCATTCAAGCTGGATGCCTTGACAAATATACAGTGAAAAAGTTCCATGACAAAGGCATTGAAGTGGCTGTGTGGACAGTAAACTCACTGGCGAACTATAAGCTTTATGGCGAAATGGGAGTGGCAATGATTACTTGCGACTACCTGATGCCAAGTGAGATGCCTGAACTTGAAGACATCGACTGGAACTCTATTGTCGAGCCACAGGAGCCTCTTGAAGTTGTCGTTGACACGTTGTTCTCTTATACTCGTGAAAAAGGAAACCTCCCCGCAAATTTTCCCTCGGGGCTTGATGCCGACGCCTCGCCCTACAAATCGGCACAGCAAGCCGCAATATCAAATGATGGTGTGTTCTATGCCAACAACTACACCACAAGCACGCTTGTGATACTCAAGCCCGACGGAACAATAAGCGAGGCACCAGGCACTAGCAGCCATGGCATATGCTTCGACGGCGCAGGAAACCTAATACAACGCAACGACGGTGTCACCAAGAATCCATGTTCTATCCTTATCTACCCGGGCGGTGACATTAGTGCCACACCCATTGATGTAGAATTTGAACTAGACGAGGAAGGCCAAACCAACTTCATAAGCGCCATTGGCGATGTGATGAGCGAAGAAGGTGGTTATGTTTACCATTATCAGAACGGTAGATCTTATGTTTCCCTCGTCAAAATTGTTAATGGCGAACTTGAAGACATCGAAACGACCGATGCCATATCATTTGCCGGCTCAACAGCTGGAGTGATTTATCCCATCGACAACGACCCTTATCATTTCATTTATCAAGTGAGAAACCAAGGCTACAACCTCTACAACGGCAGTGACAAGGGCAAGTACATCCCCGGTTCGCTCACCACAACTCCACCTAACAGCAACTCGTCGGTTGGTGGAGCCTATTTCGTTCTTGATGGTCACGAGATGTTCCTCTATACCAGCGGAACAAACTACAATGGGGGCTTCACGATTCGCGACATGAGTGCCGAAGCTGCAGCGATAGCCACAATTCCGCCCATGGGGTCAGGAGGCTATTCGGCCAACCCATCGGTGGGCTCATTCTTTAACGTGGTACCCGAAAGAGGCAAGAGCGTGATAGTCTATGAATACACAATGGGAAACGGATATGCTGCCTATCGTGTCCATACCACCGACTATACTGCAATCGACAACATTAACGTTGACACCCCTTCTACACAAGATAACAACTACTATGACCTCACAGGCCGCAAGATGAACGGAGGCATACCTTCAGGCATTTACATCCATAACGGCAAAAAGGTCATCGTTAGATAAACTAAGTTACCAACAACGAAACGAAGACGGTTCTCCAGCCATTAGCGGGAAAACCGTCTTCTCTGCATTAATGAGGAAAGTTCTTACCACGTCTCGTGTATTCTCATGAGAATGTTTTGTGCCAATTTATGTCCCTGGCGAGAGGCTTCCTTTAGCCACTTTTTAGCCTTATGGGCATTCTTTGCCACACCTTCACCACTGGCATAGCACAGGCCAAGCATGTACTGAGCGTCGGCATCGCCTTGAAGTGAAGCCTCACGGAACCAATAGGCCGCCTCTTTCTTGTTCATGTCAACGCCCTCACCCAGTTGGTAACAGCTGCCCAAATTGAACTGGGCGCCAGGGCAACCCTGCTTGGCGGCTCGGCGATACCATCGCACGGCAACCTCCTGGTTCTGTACTACTCCTCCATTGCCATAGTCAAAAATTTTACCTATCACAAACTGCGCCGAAGGATCACCGAAATAGGCTTGTAACATAGCCATCTCATAGGCTTTCTTATATAGGGAATTGGCTTTCCCCATATTAACCGAGCAGCCTTTGCCTGTCTCGTAGCAATAGGCTAAGAAATAGAGTCCAGCAGGATAATCCTGTTCTGCCGACTTCATAGCCCATACAAAAGCCAGCGAATCATTCTCCTCAACACCATACCCACTGTGATAGCAGCTAGCGAGCTGACACTGTGCCTCGGCGTCGCCGTTGCATGCGAGCTGATAAGAGTTAAGTGCTTTGCCATACATCGCTTCAGGCACCTTGTAGTCTCCCTCATGCAATGCCAGCATTGTGGCACTACACGAGACCAACAACAATATTGCTCCTAAACGACGCATGGAACGCAATCATTGTTAGAGATTACAGCAGAGCCTCAATCTTAGCTTTGAGAGCGTCTTTTGCAATAGAGCCTACATTGCGATCCTGCAACTCTCCATTCTTGAAGAAAAGGATTGTGGGTATGTTGCGAATGCCATATTCGGCCATGAAGTCGCCTCCTTCATCCACATCATACTTGCCAATCTCAACTTTGCCTTCAAACTCCTGAGCCAGCTCGTCAACGATTGGCGACACAGCCTTGCATGGTCCACACCACTCTGCCCAGAAATCAACTACTACGGGAGTTCCCGATTTGATTACCTCATTAATGTTCTCGTCGGTAAATACTTTTGCCATAATTGTTTAAGTTAAATATTATTATTGTTATTCATTAATTACAGTATATTTTACACTTAGGTCATCGAGTTGTTCTAAGAATTCTCTAGTGAGCGGCAGTTTCAAGTCAGATCGCATGTCAACATATCGGTTGGTGGCAAGGTCATGAATTCTGAATATCATCTCACACTTGGAGTCGCTCTTAGACTTGAGTTGCTCCTTGATAATATTGCTAATCTCAAGCTGATTCTCATTCAAGTTAAAGCGAATGGCCTTTACCATCTTGCCTTTCAAGTCCTTGAGGAATGCAATATTGCTCACTTGAAGATTAATCTTGTCGTTATAGCGATTCTTGACATAAGCACATCTAACCGCAATTGCCGTGCCAGGAATACAATAGTTGCGATAGTTGGCAAACACCTTGTCAAAGAGCATAAACTCGGTGCTTCCCGTCTTATCTTCAATCTTGAGAATACCGAAGTTGTTGCCGCGCTTAGATGGGCGCTCGGCGAAGTCGGTCACCACGCCACCTAGCACAAATTCATGTCCCACTCTGCTACTACCCTGCTCAGTAAAGTCCTTGATGGTGGAGTTGCAACCAAACTTTAACTCCATAAAGAATGGGTCAAGTGGATGGGCCGACAAGTAGATTCCCACCAAATCACGCTCCCTCGAGAGTTTCTCAATAGTGGGCCATTCTTCAACCTTGGGGATAGCAGGCTTGGAGGTGAGCTCGTCCATTATGTCGCCAAACAGTGTATTGGCCTGACGGCTCTTATCGAGTTGATACTGTTGCCCATAGTGCAACAGCACCTCGCTGAAGTCTTCTCCCTTGGAGTTCTTCTCAAAGAACGCCTCACGCTGAATGCCGAAACTATCGAATGCTCCCGAGAGAGCCAATGCCTCAATAGCACGTCGGTTGCATGCCGTTAGGCTCACGCGCTCCACCAGGTCAAATATATCCTTGAACGGACCGTTCTTCTCACGCTCGGTAATAATCGCGTCAACCGAGTTAGAGCCAAATCCCTTGATACCGTTAAGGCCAAAGCGTATCACGCCCTCCTTGTTGGCGCTGAACGACTTGTAGCTCTCGTTGATGTCAGGTCCCATAACTTTCACACCAATCGCCTTGCACTCGTCCATGAACTTTGTCATTTTCTCAACGTCACCCGAACGGCTCAGTACAGCAGCCATATACTCGCTGGGATAGTTGGCCTTGAGATAAGCCGTTTGATAAGCCACCCAGCTGTAGCAAGTTGCATGACTCTTGTTGAAAGCATAAGAGGCAAATGCTTCCCAGTCGCTCCATATCTTCTCTAGAGTCTTGCGATCATGGCCTCTATCCTCACCACCTTGCAAGAACTTGGGTTTAAGCTTGTCAAGCTTATCCTTCTGCTTCTTGCCCATCGCCTTGCGAAGCACATCACTCTCACCACGAGTAAAACCAGCCAGTTGTCGCGACAGAAGCATCACTTGCTCCTGATAAACGGTGATGCCGTAGGTGTCCTTGAGGTATTTCTCCATCTCGGGAAAATCGTAGGTAATAGGATCGCGACCATGCTTGCGGGCAATGAACTGCGGGATGTAGGCCATAGGTCCTGGACGATAAAGAGCATTCATCGCAATCAGGTCCTCGAATGTGCTGGGTTGCAGCTCGATAAGGTACTTTTGCATACCTGCCGACTCAAACTGGAACGTGCCAGTAGTCCTACCCTCGCAATATAGCTGATAGGTTTTCTTGTCATCAATAGGAATCTTCTCAATATCGATGTCGATGCCATGGGTCTGCTTGATGTTGGCCAATGCATCTTTGATGATTGACAAGGTCTTAAGACCCAGGAAGTCCATCTTGATAAGTCCGGTCTCCTCGATTACACTGCCTTCATATTGTGTGACAACCAGTCGAGCGCCTTCTTTGTCTTCCTTATCGATAGCAGTGCTCACTGGCACCCAATCGGTAATGGGGTCGCGGCCAATGATAACGCCACAGGCATGAACACCAGTGCCACGCACGTTACCCTCGAGTTTCTCGGCAAACCTGATAGTGTCACCCACAATTGGATTGGGGTTGTCAAGCTCCTGACGGAACTCGGGGAAACACTTCAGGCAATTCTTAATTGTAATCTTATAGTTCTTGCCTTCCTCATCTTCGGGCATCTCGTTAGGACGAGAAGGGATAAAATTAGCCAAACGGTTGCTTTCGGGGATTGGCAAGTCATGAACACGTGCCACGTCTTTTATCGCCATCTTGGCTGCCATAGTGCCGTAGGTAATGATGTGGGCAACTTTCTCGGCACCATATTTCTCGGTAACATATTTGAACACTGCGGCACGACCGTCATCATCAAAATCAACATCGATATCAGGCAACGAAATGCGGTCGGGGTTCAAGAAACGCTCAAAAAGCAAGTCATATTTTATTGGGTCTATCTTAGTGATTCCCAAGCAGTAGGCAACTGCCGAGCCAGCAGCCGAGCCACGACCGGGACCAACAGCACATCCCAGCGATGGAGCAACCCTGATATAGTCCTGAACAATCAGGAAGTAGCCAGGAAATCCCATTTTCTTTATAGTATCGAGCTCAAAGTCGATGCGCTCGCGATGCTCTTCATCCATGTCGGGCCAACGCTCCTTGGCTCCTTCATACACCAGATGCCTTAAATAGTCATCCTCATTATCAAAGCCATCGGGTATGGGGAAGTCGGGCAAAATGGGCTTGTGGTTAATAGAATAAATCTCCACCTTGTCAAGAATCTCGGTAGTGTTCTCCAAAGCCTCGGGAATATCGGCAAAGAGCTCGTTCATTTCTTCTTGAGTTTTAAACCACTCCTGCTTGGTGTAGAGCAACGTGTTCTCCTCACCCATGCGGCGTCCTGTCGAGAGCAGCACCAATCGCTCGTGAGCATCGGCATCGTCCTCATTCAGGAAGTGAGAGTCATTACTGCAAATCACCTTAACTCCCAGCTCCTTGCTCAGCTGAAGCAACACTTCATTCACCTCCTGTTGTTTCTGGAAGGTCTCATGATTAGCGTTGGGCACTGTTGCCTTATGGCGCTGAAGCTCTAGGTAATAGTCATCGCCAAACACACCTTTATACCACTTAATCACCTCACGGGCTCCGTCAATATCTCCGTTCATTATCAACTGTGGCACCTCGCCGCCCAGGCAAGCCGAGCAACATATTACTCCCTCGTGATGAGCCGCCAGCTCGTTGTGATCGGTACGGGGGTGACTATAGAATCCATCGGTCCAAGCATTCGAGACAATCTTAATGAGGTTGTGGTAACCTTGCAGGTTCTTAGCCAGCAGGATTAAGTGACGTCCTATGTCTCGCTTGTCGGTGTGGGTGTGCATATCGGTGTTAGCGACATAAGCCTCACAACCAAAAATGGGTTTAAACAGCTTTTTCTCTTGCTCATTGATATCAATTCGCAAGTTGGCAACAACATCTTCATCGGGATAATCCTTTGCCTGTTCTTCTTCAATCTTTTTCTTTAAAGCTTTTATAGCATCGTTTACAGCCGAATTCTTTTTATTGACATAATCATGCAGCTCCTTTATGCCAAACATGTTGCCATGGTCGGTGAGCGCAACGCCACGCATGCCATTGGCAATTGCCTTGTCGACAATGCCTTTCACCGCGGCTTGGCCATCGAGCAACGAGTATTGAGAGTGAACGTGAAGATGGATAAATGGAATCATATGTGTGATGTGCCTAATTATTAATGTGTTTTATTATTGTTAAGTCGTTAAGCGTGATAAGATTACAATCCTCACTAAGGGCAAGGACCGAAAGGTGTGCTTTATCGTGTGTAAAGTTACAGCAAAACATCCCCTTTAGCAAAATATTTCCTCAATAAGTTATTAACAATTTTCATCCACACTAGTGCATAGCGCCTCGCGGGGGCATGCCAAGGAGAGTTTAGCAATCTTAAAATTAAATAGTTTAAATCACGATAATTATCAAGCAGTTAAGTCCACTAGTATTAAACCTATTTTAACCGAAAGTTTAACAGAACAAGAATTATATACTAATGTTATAGAAAAAAAATATAATAAAGAGATTGACATTTTTTTGAAAAAGTTTTGGAATAGCAGCATAACCCATGAGAGCAAACAATAAAAGCGCCCCAAAGGGCGCTTTAGATTGTGCATTATTAATTAAGCATAGTGGAAGTTGTACTGAACAAAAGCCTCGATGGCTTCATAGCTTGCGAGACCCAATCGGCTATAAAGCTCGGCTGTCTCCTGGTTGCGCTTGAGCGAGCGTTGCCAATTGAGTTCCTCGTTGTCGGGGTCGATGAAAGGCGCGTCGTGCACCTGCGACTGGTGCTTGAGAATAGCATCGCGCTTGTATTGGAACTCCTCGGGACTCATGGGAACCGCCATCTCAATGTGGTCAATGTCCCACTCGCCCCACAGGCCACGATACATCCAAACTCGGCAGTCCTGCATGAACTGTGAATCCTTGAGCTCATCAATCGCAGCAAGCACCACATTAGCAGCAGGCTCGTGGATGCCATAAGGGTCGTTCAAGTCGTCGGCAAAGAAAATTTGATGTGGCTGGATGCGCTCTATCAACTCTTTAACAGGCAACACATCGGCCTCGGTGACGCGCCCCTTGCCAAAAGGCGAGTCGACATAGAACGGCAATGCCAGTTCGTGAACATTCTCCTCGGCAATTCCCAAATATCGACAGCTGGTAATGCCCTCGCACACAAATATCTCGCCCTTGCAAAAGCGCACATCGGCAACATCGGCGTCGCCAGGCATTTTGTTGCGGAGACTCTCCTCAATAGTCTCAACCACAGCTCGTTGCTGGTCGCTGTAGTAGCCATTGTTAAGAGCCACACGTTTTGACACCATCACATAGCGTTTCATATCTTCATCACTAACCATGATGTCGCCCGAAGTCACATAGGCGACATGCACCTCATGTCCCTGCTCCACCAGTCGGCGCAACGTGCCGCCCATAGCAAGAATCGCATCGTCGGGATGAGGGCTGAATGCCAGAATGCGCTTAGGATAAGGCACGGCACGTTCTGGGCGATAGGTGTCGTCGGCATTAGGTTTGCCACCAGGCCATCCAGTGATAGTGTGCTGAATGTCATTGAAAATCTGAATATTCACATTATATCCTGAACCATAAACTGCCACGAGCTCACTCAAGCCATAGTCATTATAGTCTTTATTTGTGAGTTTGAGAATGGGCTTGCCAGTTTGCTCGCTCAACCACACCAACGCACGGCGCAACAGAGTGCGATTCCATTCACAAGAAGTCACTTTCCAAGGATAGTTGATGCGAGTGAGAGTTGATGCCGCGTCAAGGTCTATTACCAACTGCACGTCATGATGCATTTGAAGAAACGATGCAGGATATTGATCGGTGATATTGCCTTCAATAGTGTTAAACACAGCCTTGGCACTACCTTCACCCCATGCAGCGCTAATGATTCGACGAGCGTTGAGGATGTTGCTGATGCCCAAGGTAACTGCAGTCTTTGGCGATTGTTCACACTGGTAGCTGTCGGCAATGCGAGTGCGCGTCTCGCCAGTGAGCGACACCAGGCGGCAAGATGACATACTCGTCGATCCGGCCTCGTTAAATGCCAATCCGCCATTCTTAGTGAGCTCACAAATCACAAGGTCGAGACCTCCATACTCATCTATTTCGGTCTCATAAGCCTTACACAGCTTGAACACATCCTCCTTAGTAGCTTCGGCGCTAAATGTGTGGATGTTCTCGGGGAAGATATCCACCTTGTTGAGGAAGCCATCGCTCAAGCGCTTGAGAGTGCTTTGTCCATCATCGACAGGCACACCTAGCCCAAGCTCGGTCATGTTGAACACAACCACGTTGTTGAAGCTCACCTTATCGGCAAAATACATCTTCACCAGCTCGCTATAGATGTCCATAGCACAACGACCTGCGCCAAGTCCCAACACACAGCGGCCTTTCTCTCGCACACACTCTTGGATAATGCACGCAACTTCTTGTGCTGCCCAGACGGCACCCTCAATGGGAGTTTCCATCACCTTTGTTGGCACTTTTTCATAACGGGTGAGCGAGATTAGCTCCACCTCGCTCTCGGGCTTGTAGTATCGTTTCGACACTTGTTCAAGCTTTATGTGTGAACTCAAGTCAAATTTCATAATCAATTATTTATGACTAGAAAATCTAGTGAAAAGTAATCTTATAACTCAATATCTAGTTCCACAGGGCAGTGGTCGCTGCCAAATATCTCGGTGTGAATCTTAGCGTCGACCATCTTGTCGCGGGCATCGTTACTCACCAAGAAGTAGTCGATTCGCCAGCCAGCATTCTTCTCGCGTGCTTTGAAACGATAGCTCCACCATGAATAAACGCCTTCAACATCGGGGTTGAAATGACGCCAGCTATCAGTGAAGCCAGCATCCAGCAGCGTCGTCATCTTCTCGCGCTCTTCATCGGTAAAGCCAGCATTCTTGCGGTTGGTCTTGGGGTTCTTGAGGTCAATCTCGGTGTGAGCCACGTTCAAGTCGCCACACACTATCACTGGTTTCTTCTCGTTGAGCATGAGCAGATAGGCCCTGAAATCATCCTCCCATTTCATGCGATAATCAAGGCGACGCAAACCATCCTGACTATTGGGCACATAGACGTTAACGAGATAGAAATTCTCCATCTCGAGAGTGATGACTCTGCCCTCGTGGTCATGCTCATCGATGCCAATGCCCAAAGTCACGTTCAAAGGTTCCTTGCGGGTGAAGATTGCCGTACCTGAATAGCCTTTTTTCTCGGCATAGTTCCAATAGCTGCGGTAACCGTCAAACTCCAGGTCGAGCTGACCAGCTTGCATCTTGGTCTCCTGAAGGCAGAAGAAGTCGGCGTCAAGCTTCTTGAAAATCTCGACGAAGTCTTTGCCCACTACTGCCCGCAAACCGTTTACATTCCAAGAAATGAGTCGTGTCATTGCTCGTCGTCGGTTTTATAGTCGTCTTGCTCGTCAACTATCTCGCCCTCCTCAATAGCCTTGTCAACAGCATCTTCCTTGGCGGCGTTCTCAAGTATCTCACGCTCGATGCGGCGGTTCTCCTCGTGTTCAATCTTGCGGGCTTTAACAAACATCCACAGCGAAACAACGAGTGCCGCAAGTGCTATCATTGCTCCAACGGCAAGTGCCCAGTAAGGCAACTTATCGGTGGTTCCCAAGTAGAGAAGAGCTAAGCACAGCAACAAGCAAAGGATGTCGAGAAAAAACGCATGGCGCATGAGTGATTTTGAATTATTCATAACAATATTTTTTGTGAGTTTTTAATAAAATCGATTGTTAAGGGCACTATACTGCATCCCTATATCTCGCAACTTTGCTTCAAGCTCGGCACAGTTGATGCCAAGATCGTAGCAAAGCTCATCAAGAGAACTATAGCGGTCACGCAACAACGTGTTGACATAGCTCACAAGGATAAACGGATCTTGCGGAAGGGCATTTAGCATTATTACCTATGATTCTTTATAACAAGTCACAAAGATAAACAATAATTACAAACAAACCAATTTTTTCAAAATAAATCACTAATTTTAGATAAATTAGGCTGCGCCTCGTAAACAAAAAATAAAAAATTCATCTTTGATTTTGAATTTCTCTCGGCTTGCACTAATTTTGCATGTTATTTTAAAAATGAATTATTATGGCAACTCGAATGAACTGGGAACGACTGATTTGTGACACACGCTTGGGACTTGAGCATTATAAGGATGGCAAAAGTGGAGTGCGAAGCGACTTTGAGCGCGATTATGACCGACTAATTTTCTCGTCGCCCTTCAGGCGCTTGCAAAATAAAACGCAGGTGTTTCCTCTACCCGGCAGCATCTTTGTGCACAACCGCCTGACCCACAGCCTTGAAGTGTCGTGCGTGGGACGTTCGCTTGCCAACGAAATAGCCATCAGGTTACATGAACGGCACTTAGACAAGCCCTGGCGCGACAAGCTTTGGAACATGGGTGAGATTGTTGCTGCTGCATGCTTGGCACACGACTTGGGGAACCCTCCATTCGGACACTCGGGCGAAAAGACCATTGGCGAGTTCTTCAGCAGTGGTAATGGCAAGGTTTTCAAAGACCGACTCACTCCGCAGCAATGGGCCGACCTCACACACTTCGAGGGTAACGCCAACTCGTTCCGAACTCTCGTCCACCAGTTCAAGGGCCGCCGTCCCGGAGGTTTCGCCATGACCTACTCCACCCTGGCCTCAATAGTGAAATACCCTTACTCTTCGAGCCATGCCGGCGAGAAAGGCAAGTTTGGTTTCTTCACCACCGAGAAGGAGACTTTCGAGAAAATCGCCGACGAGTTGGGCATGATAAAGCTTGAAGAAGAGCGATATTGCCGCCATCCTCTAGTCTATATGGTAGAGGCTGCCGATGATATCTGCTACCAAGTTATGGACATTGAAGACGGTCACAAACTAAAACTCCTTTCAACCGAGGAGACTATCGACCTTCTCACTAGCCTCTTTGATGATGAGCGCAAAGAACACATGCGCGAGGTCATGGAAAATGTGGCCGACCCCAACGAGAAAATCGTGTATCTGCGCTCGTGCGTTGTGGGGCTGCTCGTGCAAGAATGCGCCAAGACTTTTGTGGAACACGAGGACGAGATTATGGAGGGACGTTTCAACGGCTCACTTATCGACAACATCTCGTCTAGGCCCAAAGAAGGCTACAAGCGATGCAGCGACTTGGCATTCAAGAAGCTTTACCGCGCAGGATATGTGGTTGACGTGGATCTTGCCGGTATTAGAATCATAAACTTACTGCTCGACAAACTCACCCAAGCTGTGCTGCACCCCGAGACCAACTACTCGCAACTGTTGCTCAACAAGTTCCCACAGCAGTATGACGTCCACGCCACAACCCTTTTTGAAAAAATCCAAGGAGTTCTTGACCACATCAGCGCTATGACCGACGTCTATGCCCTCAACCTTTACCGCCAGCTCGACGGCATAAGTCTCCCCACAGTATAGACACAAAGAATCATTTCCTATCACAAGCAACCTATCAGCTAACTCTGATATTAAGCAGAATTGTTGATAAAAAAAGTATTGAAAATGAGAGGAAATGATTATTTTTTGATTAAATTTGCAAATTAAAGATTTTAAGTAATAAAATTAACTACAATAATAACTTCATTAACAACTATTTCATGAAACTATTAAAATCTACTGTTATGGCTTCGTTAGCTGCTTTGATGGCATTGACTGCCTGTAGCACAGCCTCCAACGGAGGAAACGAAGGTGGAAATGCTGCTGGCGGACAAGCCATTGAAATCAAAGACGGGAAATTCACTCCCGAGGTAATGTTATCACTTGGACGAGTGAGCGACCCTCAACTCTCGCCCGACGGCACACGCATTCTCTTTAACGTGAACTATCAAGACGTGAAAGAGAACAAGGGAAATGCCGACCTTTGGATTATGGATGCCGACGGTAAGACTCCTGCCGTGAACTTGACCAATAGTCCTGGCAGCGAGAGCAATGCCGTTTGGATTAATGAAGGCGCAATGATTGCATTCATGTATCGTGATCCAGCTAAGGAAGATTCTAAACCTCAGGTATGGGTGATGAAAGCCGATGGTAGCGGGCGCGCACCTGTCAGCGAGATGGAGAATGGCATCGAGGGATTTTCTATTTCTCCCGATGGCACCAAGATTCTTCTCATCAGCACTGTTCAATATGGAAAGACTCAGCCCCTCGACAACTATCCCGACCTTGATAAGGCAAATGCTCGTCTCATCGACGACTTGATGTACAAGCACTGGGACGAGTGGGTAACAGCTGTACCACATCCTTTCGTTGCTGACTTCACAGGCAACGCCGTTAAAGATCCAAAAGACATTCTCGAAGGAACTCAGTTTGAATCGCCAATGCGCCCCTGGGGTGGTGTTGAGTCGTTTGCTTGGACTGCCGATAGCAAAAAGGTAATCTACACCTGCCGCAAAAAGACTGGCAAAGATTATGCTTTCTCTACCAACAGCGACCTCTACCTCTATGACATAGCAAGTGGCAAAACTGAGAAAAACCTTACTGAAGGCATGATGGGCTACGACACCAATCCACGCGTCTTCAAGGACAAAGTCGCCTTCCTCTCGATGGAGCACGACGGCTATGAGGCCGACAAGAACCGCATTTTCCTGATGGACCTCAAGAGCGGAGAGAAGAAAGACCTCACCAAGAACTGGGACTATAGCGCCGACGACCTCGCTTGGTCGCCCGACGGCAAGTTCATCTATTTCCTTGCACCCTATCAGGGAACTATCCCAATGTTCCGCATCAACATCGAGAATCAACAAGTCGACACCATCAATCCAGGAATCAACGACTGGCACGACTATGCTGCCATCGTTCCAATGAAAGACGGTAAAGTGCTGACCCTGCGTCACAACTATGCAGAGCCCAACGAGCTCTACACCGTTGAGATGGGCAAAGAGCCCGTTAAGCTCACCAGCATCAACGATGACATCCTGGGCAAGGTAGATTCTATCTCAATGCGCAAGGAAATTGTAAAGACCACCGATGGCAAAGACATGACAGTGTGGGTAGTGTTGCCACCCAACTTCGATCCTAATAAGAAATATCCATCAATCTTCTTCTGCGAGGGCGGTCCACAATCACCAGTTAGCCAGTTCTTCTCTTATCGCTGGAACTTCCGCCTTATGGCAAGCCAGGGTTATGTTGTAATCGCTCCTAACCGCCGTGGCCTGCCAGGCTTCGGAACTGAGTGGAATGCTCAAATCAGTGGCGACTACGGAGGCCAGAACATGAAGGACTATATGAGTGCAGCTGAATATATGAAGCAGCAGCCTTACATCGACGGTGACAAGATGGGTGCTGTAGGCGCCAGCTATGGTGGCTATTCAGTTTACTGGCTTGCCGGTAACCACAACAACACCTTCGCTTGCTTCCTGGCTCACGCTGGCATCTTCAACCTCGAGGCACAATATCTCGAGACCGAGGAGCTGTGGTTCACTCAGTGGGATCTTGGTGGTCCTTGCTGGGAGAAAGACAACGCAGTGGCTATGAAGACCTACAACGAGGCCAATCCCAAGAACTTTGTCCAAAACTGGAACACTCCTATCATGATTACAGCTGGCGAACTTGACTACCGCATCGTCTTCACTCAGGCTTGTCAAGCATTTGACGCTGCTCAAATTCGTGGCATCCCATCACGCATGCTGCTCTTCCCCGAGGAGAACCACTGGATTCTCAAGCCACAAAACGCGCTCATGTGGCACCGCGAGTTCTTCCGCTGGCTCGACACTTGGCTCAAGCCAGGTAGCGAAGCTGCTAAGGCTTATATCGCTCAGCAAGACTCTATTGCAAAAGCAAGAGTTGAGAAAGCATTTGGTGAGCCAACTCCAATGCCAAAGACTCAAGAAAATCTCAACATCACCAACCCTGATTTGAAAGCCTATTTCGACAAAGCCAAAGCTGCTAAATCGGAGGCTCCCAAGGAGGAATAATACTGATTTTAGATAACCAAGCTAAAATAACCAAAGAGGTGCGTCAATTATTTTGTGATGCACCTCTTTTTTAACTCAACATCATCAATTGACACCAATCTCAACAGGCTTTGATGTAGCTTATCCAACTCACCAAAAGTATCTCTCATGAAAAAAACTGACCACTGATAATCGAAAAGTGAAAACTTTTCACTACCTTTGCATGATTTTTCAAGAACTTTTCAATAACGCTATATATGTTACTAGAGAAAATCGAAGCTTTAAAGGCACAAATCAATGATTTGAAAGCCGACAACAGCGAGGCTCTGGAGGCCCTGCGCATTAAATACTTGAGCAAAAAAGGTGAGGTAACTGCTTTGTTCAACGAGTTCCGTAATGTGCCAAACGATCAAAAACGCGAGTTTGGACAACGACTTAACGAACTCAAGACTCTTGCCACCGAGAAAATCAACTCATTAAAAGAGTCTTTCAAGGATAAAGAGGTTGCTACCAACAAGATTGATATTACCCGCCCTGCCTTCCCTGATGAGATTGGCACCCGTCATCCCATCTCAACAGTTCGCAAGGAAATCATCGACATCTTCTCTCGACTTGGGTTCACTCTGGCCGATGGTCCTGAAGTAGAGGATGATATGCACGTGTTCACTTCACTGAACTTCGCTGCCGACCATCCTGCTCGCGATATGCAGGACACATTCTTCATCAATGAAGACAAGAGTGGTGATGTAACACGCAACATCGTGCTCCGCAGCCACACTAGCTCGGTGCAATCGCGCGTGATGAAGAGCACTCAACCACCCATCCGCATCATCTGCCCAGGCCGCGTTTACCGCAACGAGGCAATCACTGCGCGTGCCCACTGCTTCTTCCACCAGATTGAGGGTCTGTACATCGACAAGAACGTATCGTTTGCCGACCTCAAGCAAGTACTGCTTTACTTTGCCAAGGAACTCTTTGGTCCTGACACCAAAATCCGCCTTCGTCCAAGCTACTTCCCATTCACTGAGCCAAGTGCCGAGATGGATGTATCGTGTATGTTGTGCGGTGGCGAGGGCTGCGGTTTCTGCAAGCACACCGGTTGGGTAGAGATTCTAGGCTGCGGCATGGTTGACCCCAACGTGCTTGAGCTTTGCGGCATCGACAGCAAGATTTACACAGGCTACGCATTTGGCGTGGGCGTTGAGCGCATTACCAACCTCAAATATATGGTGAAAGACTTGCGCATGTTCAGCGAGAACGATGTGAGATTCTTGCGTGAATTTGAGCACACTCACTAAAGGACAGTTTAACTAAACAGATAAGAGGGGGAGTTGCGAAACAGCTCCCCCTCAAAAATAAGGAGCACACATTATGACCATCAAAGAACGCTACGAGGCAATTATCGAATATTTCAAACGTGAGAATCCATCACCAACCACCGAGCTACATTTCAACAATCCATTTGAGACGCTGGTGGCTGTAATCCTCTCGGCTCAGTGCACCGACAAGCGTGTAAACATGGTCACTCCAGCCCTATTCAAGGCCTATCCCACTCCACAAGCTATGGCAGCTGCCACTCCCGATGACTTGCTTCATTACATAAGCAGCGTGTCCTATCCTAATAACAAAGCTCGCCACCTGCAAGCGATGTCGGCAATGCTCGTTGATGAGTTCAACGGACAAGTGCCAAGCACTATGGAAGAGCTAACTAAGTTACCCGGTGTGGGACGTAAAACTGCCAACGTGATTATGGGCGTAGTGTTCCACAAGGCCGCAATAGCTGTCGACACTCATGTGTTCCGTGTATCTAACCGCACTGGTTTAGCTAATGGCAAAACCCCGCTAGAAGTGGAGAAGGCACTCACGCGCTACATCGCTGAAGAAGACCGTTACAATGCTCACCATTGGATATTGCTGCATGGACGATATGTGTGCAAGGCCATTAAGCCCAATTGCCTTGAATGCGGAATAAAACAATACTGTAAGCACTACAACAAGAAATGAACACCAGCAAAGAAAACATATTAGAACATCTGTCAAACCCAGTGTTTAAACTCGTGGGCGTGGTTGCCGACGAGATGCAACGTGAATGCTATGTAGTGGGCGGGTATGTGCGCGACATCTTCCTTGAACGCAAGTCCAAGGACATAGATTTTGTAACAGTGGGAAGCGGCATTGAAGTAGCTGAGAATGTCGTGAAGAAGATAGGTCGCAACAAGTCGCATTTTGCAGTGTTCAAGACTTATGGCACCGCACAAGTCAAGGTGATGGGTGTGGAGCTGGAGTTTGTGGGAGCTCGTCGAGAGTCCTACATGCGCAGTAGCCGCAACCCCATTGTGGAAGACGGCACCCTCCATGATGACCAATTGCGACGTGATTTTACCATAAATGCGATGGCTATTTGTGTTAACCACGACAATTGGGGCAAAGTGCTTGACCCGTTTAATGGAATAGAGGACATGAAACGGCGATTAATACGCACTCCTCGCAATCCTGACATAACCTTCAGCGACGACCCATTGCGCATGATGCGCGCAGTGAGATTTGCAACTCAATTGGGTTTTGAGATTGAAGACGGCACTTTTGCTGCCATCAAGCGTAATGCTGGCCGCATAAAGATAATAACTCGTGAACGCATTGCCGACGAGCTAATGAAGATTATGCGTTCGTCAAAGCCCTCGCGTGGATTCTTCCTACTTGACAAGAGTGGATTGCTACAGCTCATCTGCCCTGAGATTGCCAACTTGAAGGGCGTGGAAACCGTAAATGGCCGCGGCCATAAAGACAATTTCCTGCACACAATGCAAGTGCTTGACAACGTAGCTGCCGAGAGTGACAACGAGTGGCTGCGATGGGCCGCTTTGTTCCATGACATTGGCAAGCCATCAACCAAGCACTGGGACGACAAGCAAGGCTGGACTTTCCACAACCACAACTTCGTGGGCGAAAAGATGGTGCCACGCATTTTCGCCAAAATGCGCTTACCGCTCAACGAGCACATGAAATATGTGAAGAAACTCGTGGGGCTGCACATGCGCCCCATCGCATTGGTTGAGGAAGAGGTTACCGACTCGGCCGTTCGCCGCATGCTATTTGAAGCTGGTGATGACGTCGACGACCTGATGATACTGTGCCGCGCCGACATCACAAGCAAGAATCAGGAAAAAGTAAAGCGTTTTCGTGAAAACTACGAGCTTGTAAAACAAAAAATCATTGATATAGAGGAAAAGGACCGCGTTCGCAATTTCCAGCCACCAGTTGATGGCGGTGAGATTATGGAGACCTTTGGACTTGTTCCTTCGCCACCAGTGGGAGCCATTAAAGATGCTATCAAAGATGCCATCCTCGATGGCGTAATAAGCAACAACTATTCCCAAGCCTACTGTTTCATGATGAAGAAAGCCCAAGAGCTAGGAATTGAGGCGGTAAACAACGGCAATCTAAACCACGTAGTAATCGACACGGTGATGGGAAAGATTGCAATCGCTGCTTGCACACAGGGTATTGTCGCGATTGAGTTTGGAGAAGCCGATTTTGCGGCTCTTGCCAAGAAATTGAAGTTGAAAATAGCTAATACTTCTACCCCATTGCTCGACAATTGCGTCAAACAACTCAATGAGTACTTTGCTGGCGAGCGCAAACAATTCTCGCTGCCATTGCATCTCACTGGTACCGAGTTCCAAAAGAAAGTGTGGGAAACACTGATGACCATCCCTTATGGTGAAACCATAAGTTACAAAGAGGAATCACAGCGCATGGGAAACGAGAAAGCGATCAGGGCCGTGGCACAAGCTAATGGCGCCAATCCAATTCCCATAGTCATTCCTTGCCACCGCGTAATCAATGCCGACGGAAGTCTTGGAGGTTTTTCCAGCGGTACCGACAAAAAACAAGCCTTGCTCAAACTTGAACAAGGCGAGTAATTATATCTGATCTGAACGATTTTAGATAATTGTGAGAAGCACTGGTATAGGAATTCGACCAGTTATCGTATAGAGAATGTCGCTGTTATAGGTACTGCGACCACGATAGACGTGCTTGCCAGTCACAGGGTTCATTATGTCGCTAATATAGGTGCTGCGACCTTCGTAAATATACTTTCCATCCCAAGTTGCAATGATGTCACTAATGTAGCTGCTACGCCCTTGATAAAGGTATCGTCCATCCCAAGTTCCCATTATATCACTAATGTAGGTGCTTCGTCCGGCATATAAATACTTTCCATCGTAAGTTAGAAGAATGTCGCTATTATAAGTGCTGTTGCCCTTGTAGAGATAGCGGCCATCCCAAGTTGCAATGATGTTGCTAGTGTAGGTGCTGTTACCACGGTAAATGTGAGATGCAGCTTGCGCCTGAATTGTCACAGCAATCATTGCCACGAGTAATATTAGTGCTTTTTTCATGATTCTTGTATTTTAGAGTTATCTTCTTTATCTTTGAAAGTCACAGTGCGGTTATACACATAGTTGGCAATGGTGTAAACAACCATTGAAATTACCATTACGATATTCTGTCCGGCTTTTTCCATTGGGAGGAAAGGAATTGTGTCGACAGGTAGATGTTTCCACCCCAATCCCTCAAGAAGGAACAGACTCACACCACCTTGTAGTAACCAGCAGATGAAGAAACCGCAGACAAAGAGCAGAGCCTCTCGCTTGAGGTTTTTCTTGGTCTTGAACACCCAATTTCGGTTCCATACAAAGCTATTAATAACACCCAATACATATCCAATGATATTGGAGGGGCCATATGGCACACCCAACTTGGTGTTGAGCAAATAGAACGACACAGCTGTGATGGCAGTGTTCATCACACCTATCACCCCATACTTGAACAGCTGGACTATAGTTTTCTTGGCGTTGTCTTTAGATATCATCGTTTTATCAATCTATCGTAATGATTTGGTATTTAAGAAACAGGTAGTCATATTTTCAATTGTGGAGAACTTCCACTCAGGATTAATGCAATTTCCAAATCCCCATGTGGCATAAGTGAAAGGCAAAGATGCCGCATGGCACTGGTCGCAGTCAGCTTGGGTATCACCCACATAGGTTGGATGCTTGAGTGAATATTCACTGACCATATAGAGCAAATTGTCGCACTTCTCTACAGGACGCTCTCCTTGCGTGAGCAATCCCTCAAAAAGATGGGCTGTTCCTGTGAAATTCACAAAGTTGCGTAATCCCCTAGGCGAACAATTGCTGAGCATAAACAATCGGAACTTGCCATGCAGCTTCTCGAGGCACTCTTTCACGCCAGGATAGAGCACGCCACCGAGCGATGGCATCATCATGTTCTCATATTCACCTAGTCTTGTCAAAAAAACATCATTCGACACAGGCAATTCATCACCAAGCAAATTCATCATTATTTGCTCAAGACTCATGCCCATGTAATGCACGAGATCGTCTCCAGAGAACGCTGCTTCAACCCCAAAAGATTTGCAAGTAGCATTCCATATCTTGGCATAGGACTCAGTAGCATTCCACAAAGTGCCATCCATGTCAAAAATTATAGAGTCGATATCGTCAAGGCTATGATTCATGGCGACAAGAGTTATTTGCTCGGTGAAACAATTATGCCTATATCCAACAGGTTTTTCACCACATCGCAGTTGTTCATGGCTTGCCACACCACAATAGAACCCACTTGCGAAGGGGTCACACCTTGAGCTATCACCAAACTAGACTGATAAATAGCCCCAAATCCTGAGCCTTTCCAGTTGCCGTAGCCGTCACTAAGCTCGAAATCGATATTGCTACGGCTCACATTCTTCACACTGTCAATTAGGTCAACCACAAGGCTCAAGTTGCTATATTGGTAGTCGTTGTTGTGACGCACGGCAAGTTCTATGTCATAAGTTTGTGTCGAGTCGGGATACTCTGGAGTAAACTTAATCGACATCCCCTTGTTCCAGCCGTCGTCGGGCAGAGTCTTGAAATGCGCCGACTTGTCCTGACCAAACGAGCAAGCGTTCAGACAGGACAAGGCACACAACATTATTGCCACCATAGCAACAACATGCATCGATAATATATTCTTGGCTTTAATTGTCACTGTTATTTCCTCTGGATTGTGACTTATCGCCACGATTATTAGATGAGTTCTTGGGGCGCTTATCGGGATTGCGTGGACGGAACTCTTTCAAGCCAGTGGGCTGTGAGGGAGGTGGCCCTTGCATGCGACGATTGTCGCGTCCCCTGCCAAAATCGGGACGGCGACGATTCTTATCGTTAGCAGGCTTTTCCTGCTTGGGGTTCTCAGCTCGCTGTTTGTCTTTGTTGGACACCGTTGGCTGCGGTCCCTTAGCGCTCTTTTTCTTTTTCTTCTTTTTCTTTGTGTTATCAAAGCGGCTAATGCTGTCTTGCCCCACAAGATCACCATAAGCGCTACGCTCAACCTTTACTTCATAGTCCGAACCTTGCAAATGCTCGGGTTTCACGCCCTCTTCATTAAGTGCGATAATCTCTCTTACTCGCTCTGGAGAAATAGTGACCAAGTCGGTAGGTACGCCCTTCTCGGTCGAATATGTCATCTCTCTCTTGAGAATATCGGTCTTGAAGTGATAGTAGGTCTTCTCTTGAGTTTCAAGTGCAACATCACGCCTTGGCAACGATTTTGATGCCTCAACATAGGTGTCGACCTCAAAGTTAATGCAACACTTGAGCTTAGCGCACTGTCCGGCAAGCTTCTGAGGATTGAGCGACACCTCTTGATACCTTGCTGCGCTTGTAGCTACCGACACAAATGTGCTCATCCAGCTAGCACAACACAGAGGTCGTCCACAAGGGCCAATTCCACCAATGCGGCCAGCCTCTTGACGCGCACCAATCTGCTTCATCTCCACACGAATCTTGAACACCTCGGCAAGCACTTTAATTAGCTGACGGAAATCGACACGGCCATCGGCAATATAATAGAAAATCGCCTTGTTGCCGTCACCTTGATACTCCACGTCGCCAATCTTCATCTCAAGACCCAAGTCCTTGGCAATCTTGCGAGAGCGTATCATAGTGTCAATTTCCTTAGCCTTAGCCTGCTCAAAACGCTCAAGGTCGGCGGGCTTTGCTTTACGGAAGATGCGCAAGATCTCGGCATCAGGACGCAACCTGGTGCGCTTCATTTGAAGCTTCACCAAGTTTCCCGTCAGAGCCACTGTACCTATATCATGCCCCGGATTAGCCTCGACGGCAACAACATCGCCCTGCTTGAGGTCGAGATGAGCCGAGTTTCGGTAAAATCCGCGTCGGGTGTTTTTGAAATGCACCTCGACAATGTCGAAGTCATTCTTCCCACCTGGCACATCATCAAGCCAGTTGTCGCTGTTGAGGTTGCAACGAATGTCACAACTCTTTCCACAGCCACCCTCGCAATTGACGCATGCGCTGGCACTAGGTTGTTCCTGCGGTGTTATTTGATTATTAATCTCGTCCATGACGCAGGTCTTTATTTTGCGAAGCTCACGGCACGTGTCTCACGAATGACGGTGATGCGCACCTGTCCTGGGTAGGTCATCTCGTCTTGAATCTTCTGAGCTATCTCGGTCGACAGTTTCTCGGTCTCTTGATCGGTAATCTTATCGGCACCAACAATCACGCGAAGCTCACGTCCAGCCTGAATAGCATAGGTCTTAACAACACCAGGATAAGACATTGCCAACTTCTCAAGGTCGTTAAGTCGCTTAATATAGGCTTCAACCACCTCACGACGGGCACCTGGGCGAGCACCAGAAATAGCATCACACACTTGTACGATAGGCGCATAGAGACTTGTTGCCTCTTCCTCATCGTGGTGAGCACCAATAGCATTGCAAATGTCGGCTTTCTCTTTGTATTTCTCAGCGAGCTTCATACCAAGCTGTGCATGTGGCAATTCGGGCTCATCATCGGGCACCTTGCCAATATCATGCAATAATCCTGCACGGCGTGCCTTCTTAGGATTCAAACCAAGCTCACTAGCCATCACGGCACACAAGTTGGCAGTCTCACGAGAGTGCTGCAGCAAGTTCTGGCCATAGCTAGAGCGATATTTCATCTTGCCAATGAGACGAATGAGTTCAGGATGCAAGCCGTGGATACCCAAGTCAATAGCAGTGCGCTTACCAGTCTCAATGATTTCGTCCTCAACCTGACGGCGAACTTTAGCAACAACTTCCTCGATGCGAGCAGGATGTATGCGACCGTCGGCAACCAACTGATGCAGTGCCAAGCGTGCAATCTCACGACGAACGGGGTCAAAGCTCGAGAGCACGATAGCCTCGGGAGTGTCGTCAACAATAATCTCAATGCCAGTTGCCGACTCTAGAGCGCGAATATTGCGACCCTCACGACCAATAATGCGTCCTTTCATCTCATCGTTATCGATGTGGAACACAGTCACAGCATTCTCAATAGCAGTCTCGGTGGCAACGCGTTGGATAGTAGCCACGATAATGCGCTTAGCTTCCTTGTTGGCAGTAAGCTTAGCATCGTCCATGATATCATTGATGTAGCTGGCTGCAGCAGTCTTTGCCTCATCTTTGAGCGACTCAACGAGTTTCTCCTTGGCTTCCTCGGCCGACAGACCACTCACGTGCTCCAGAGTGTCACGCACCTTCATCTCCATCTTGTCAACCTCTTTCTTGCGATCTTCAAGAACCGCCAACTGGTTATCGAGATTTACTTTCAATGTATCGGTCTCATTCTTCTTGCGCTGCAACTCCTGTTGCTGCTGATTGAGCTGTATCTCTCGCTGTTTAAGTTTTGCTTCACTCGACTGAACCTTGGCAAGACGTGCATTAGCTTGTTTCTCGCTCTCGCTCTTGATGGCAAGTCCTTCTTCCTTGCCCTTGAGCACTTCGTTATTCTTTAAAACTTCGGCTTCGAGTTTAGCTTTCTCAACAATCGTGTTGGCCTGCGATTTAGCACTTCGTTTTGACAACATGCTAGCCACAATGGCGCCAATAGCCAAAGCCACGACTGCAACTAAAATATAAATAACTATTTCCATTATAAAAAATTAAATATTTAAAAAAAATGCACTGCTCGTCGCAAGACACACCGCTGTAATAGCGGCCCTTGCTCAAGAGTAGTGCAGGAACCTATTAATTCAATATTCTCTAACGCCTCAGTATCAACTTGGTAAACCCAACTGACCAAGCCTCACCTAAGCGTCTTGTCACATCTTCAATACCACCTCGTTGAGAGATTCCTCAAAGGTGGTAAGAAACTTGTTGACAGCGACATTTTGATTATAGGACTTAGAATAAAGTCGCGCAAACTGAAAAGCAACCATTGCCATGACACGTTGCGACGAATTGTCGCCTTCAAACCTGTCAATCCATTTGTTCCACAAGGTGTTAACAAGCTTTTCCGCCTCGCGGTAGCTTGCCTCCTCGTCGCTAGGGATGGTGAGCGCAATGGGCTCAACATCGGCAATTCTAATCAATATATTTTGAGTCTTTTCTTGTGTTGCCATAATCTTGCATCATTCATTAAGTTGAGCGATGCATTTGTCAATGTCCCGCACTAAAGTGGAGATAGTGGTTCTGGCTTTATCCACCTCATCGAGATTGGGAGCGACAACTCGTGCCATCTTTAGATACTCATTTTCTTGTCGCAATAGCTCATTGTCTCTCTTTATTTGCTCTATCTCTTTAACAAGTTGCTCTTTCTCGCTGTTTATTTCATCATTAGTTCTTTCGAGCGCATGATATTTCTCAACCAAGATATTGCTCTTGTTGATGATTCGTTCCAGCGTTTGTTGCAACTCATTTGCCATAGCTCTCCAAAAATTTCACAAAAGTACAAATATTTTCTCTACTTCAAGTCAAATTAATTATTATTTTTATAATTTTTATAAAAAACTATGGTTTTTCTCCAATTTCGCCGAAATTCTACTTATTTTTGCAGAAAAAATCAGATACCAATGTTACAATACTTGATAAGCGGGAACGAGTTAGATGAGATAATCAACATTGCAGACCAAGCCCTAAACAACGGATGCCGATGGATAAGATTAGACCTCAGCAAAGTGAAGAATAGCGAGATTGAGCCCTCAATCAAAGCCTTGAAGGAGAAATGCGATGAATGTGAGGCGTATCTTTCATTAGATAACGACGTAGAGACTGTAGCCCAACTAAAAGTATCAGGTGCTCATTTGGGTGCTAAGGACTTATCTAAACTTGTTGATATCCGCAAAGAACTAGGAGAGGAACCAATAATGGGGCTCACAATAGAAGATTCGGCACAAGTTCCATTTTTGCCGCGAACAGCAATCGACTATGTAGCTGTAAATGGCTCTGACTTAAAGAATTGCCACGAAGTTGTTAAACAAATGCGTGACAGCAACTTGGATGAGCCAGTAGTAGCCACACTCACTCCCGGCATCAGCCTTGACGAACTTATGGCAACAGGTGTTGACGGCATCGCACTTTACCATAGTAGCACCCCACCCTCCATGTTGCAAGAAATACTCAAGGCGCTGGACACTATTGTGAAACAACGCCTTGAAATGCTATAAAATAGTTACCTCCCAACTTCTTCTCGAGACATGACTATCACGTCGCCCTTCTTTACATACAAATAGTCGTGAGCTGTTTCCAACACGTAGTATTCACCATTTTCGCTGTATTCATCAGCAATTATAGTACCCCTAGAGACCTTTTCATACGGGACATAGGATGATTCCTCGTCAGCATTGCTCTCCAAGTAGATGGTGGTCTGTGGCATATTGGCGACAAGAACTGAACTTCCTCCACCAATGTACCATTTCACATAGCCCAAATACTTGTTGGACACCCAGCCTTCTACATCTCCTTTACGAACCTTGCTCCACTTAGCTCCTTTCTTAACCAACACTCCATCACCAAGCCCGTGATATGATTCATAAATCTTTCCTAAAATCACACCTTCCATCGATGGCTTGCTCCTAATATTCAAGAATCCATCGTCACTGGTGGTATACACCATCGTGAACACGTTACCATTTAAGATTGAACTCTTCTCATAACTAGCTTGTCGGGTAGCTTGCCCTATAACTGAATCATTGACTACGGCAGAATCTTGAACTATGGTTTCTGTGGAAGCAGATGTTTCGGAGTTGTTAGCACTATTGGATTTATATAACAAAATACCGATGAGAGCCAAAGCTGCAATCAGTGCAATCACTGCTAAGATGATTGTAATGTTATGCCGGTTATTGGCATTGTTATTGGGGTTAGTGTAAGTTTTGAGGACGTAACCACAATTTGGGCAGGCATCAGCTCTGTCGGAGATTATGTGCCCACATTCAGGACATTTGTATAGTGCCATAGTTTATGTTTTTTGTGTGATTTATGGGAAATATTGGCTTTGACCATTATTAAAACACAGGCGGCGCATAGTTAGCAAATTATTACACCGCCTGTATTTTTTAGAGAATTCATACCCTACCCACAACGGGAGGTGCCGCAGTTAGTGCAAATCAAGCATCCTTCCTGGTAGACAAGACTCTCTTGTCCGCAGTTGGGGCATGTCTGTCCGCTTAGCTTGGTACCGTTGGGTAAGTACTTCTTAAGTGCACGCTCAACACCCATTTTCCAGGTGTTAATACTCTTATTGTCAAGCTCAAGGCTAGCAACAAGTTTAAGTACCTGTTCAATAGGCATTCCATATCGCAGCACACCCGAGATGAGCTTAGCATAGTTCCAGAACTCAGGATTGAACTTCTCGCTCAGTCCCTCGATAGTGGTCTTGAATCCGCGCTTGTTAATGAACTGGAAGTCATAGCGTTTCTCGCCATTCTCATTCACCGCCTTGATAATCTTACCCTTAGTCACCGACTTTGGACAGAAAATACCCTCATCGTCATCGGCAATACCAGTGAAGATTTCATAAGGACGATTGTCGATAAGTCCGATGAATGCAATCCACTTCTCCTTATTGTTCTGGAATCGAACCACATCGGCCTCAAGCTCTACAGGACGCTTGAGGATGTGCTCCTCCTCGGCCATGTAGTGAGCCTTCTTCTCACCTTTCTTTTTCTTGTTTTTGCCATCGCCCGAAAGCGAGATGAGCACGCCGCTGCGTGAGCCGTCACGATAAACAGTGCAGCCCTTGCATCCTGAACGCCAAGCCTCAACATAAAGTTTGCCCACCATCTCCTCACTGATGTCGTTAGGCAAGTTGATAGTCACGCTAATGCTGTGGTCCACCCACTTCTGAACTGCTCCTTGCATACGCACCTTGTTGAGCCAGTCCACATCGTTGCTAGTAGCCTTGTAATAAGGCGAACGAGCTACCAGGTCCTCGATTTGTTCTTGGGTGTAATCGTGACGAACCTCTAAACCATTGGCCTCCATCCAAGTAATGAACTTGTGGTGATAAACAATGTATTCCTCGAAGGAATCGCCCGACTCATCAACGTAGTCGACACGCACGTCCTTATCGCTAGGATTCACCTTGCGACGACGCTTGTAAACAGGAAGGAACACTGGCTCGATGCCCGAAGTTGTTTGCGTCAAAATACTCGTTGTACCAGTTGGCGCAATCGTAAGACACGCTATGTTGCGACGTCCATATTTTACCATCAAGTCATAAAGCTCGGGATCGGCCTCCTTGATGCGCAGGATGAATGGATTATTCTCCTCGCGCTTAGCATCATAAATCTCAAATGCGCCACGCTCACGCGCCATGTTGACAGATGAACGATAAGCAGCAAGAGCTAGAGCCTTGTGAACAGATACCGAAAACTCGGTAGCCTCATCGGTGCCATAAGTGAGCCCCATAGCAGCCACCATATCGCCCTCGGCAGTTGTTCCCACACCTGTGCGGCGTCCCTTCAAAGTCTTGTTACGAATCTTTGTCCAAAGGTTTAACTCGGTTTGTTTAACCTCTTCGGTTTCAGGGTCTTGCTTGATTTTAGCTAGAATTGCCTCAATTTTCTCCATTTCAAGATCGATGATATCATCCATCATGCGCTGCGCATAGCCAATGTGCTCAGCAAACTTCTCGAAATCGAAATAGGCATCCTTAGTAAATGGATTCACGACATAGCTATAGAGATTAACAGCAATGAGTCGGCAGCTGTCATAAGGACACAGAGGAATCTCGCCACAAGGATTGGTTGAGATGGTGCGGAATCCAAGGTCGGCATAACAGTCGGGCACAGCCTCACGTGTGATAGTATCCCAGAAAAGAACACCGGGTTCGGCACTCTTCCAAGCATTGTGAACAATCTTGTTCCAAAGCTTGGTAGCATCAATCTTTTTGGTATAGGTAGGATTCTCGGCGTCGATAGGATACTGCTGGGTGTATTCGGTTCCGTCGACTGCAGCCTGCATGAATGCGTCATCGATGCGCACCGAGACATTGGCTCCAGTGACTTTTCCCTCGGTCATCTTAGCGTCGATAAACGATTCGCTATCAGGGTGCTTGATACTAACGGTGAGCATCAGGGCGCCACGACGGCCATCTTGAGCAACCTCGCGAGTAGAGTTGCTGTAACGCTCCATGAAAGGAACGAGACCAGTAGATGTCAATGCCGAATTTTTTACTGGAGAACCCAATGGACGTATGTGCGACAGATCATGCCCCACACCACCGCGACGCTTCATGAGTTGTACCTGCTCCTCGTCAATCTTGATGATACCTCCATAAGAGTCGGGTTGACCGTCGAGTCCAATCACGAAGCAGTTAGACAAGGAACCAACTTGATAATTGTTTCCAATACCAGCCATTGGGCTACCCTGGGGAACAATGTAACGGAAGTTCCTAAGCAACTCAAAAATTTGCTCCTCACTCATGGGGTTCGGATACTTTTTCTCTATTCTCGCAATCTCGCTGGCAATACGATGATGCATATCATCTGGAGTTTTCTCATAAAGATGGCCAAAAGAATCTTTAAGAGAATACTTAGTCGCCCAAACACGTGCCGCGAGTTCATCGCCCTTAAAGTACTCTAACGAAGCGTGATAAGCCTCGTCATAGGTGTAAGTTTTCTTTTCCACTGTTTATATAAGTTTTTGTTAATTATTTGCAATATTTTTTGCGCATAGCATGCAAAATTAGTTACAATAAAGTTAGAAAAAAACAATTGTTAATAACTTTATGGGTAAAAGTTATCAACACCCCCTGTCGTGAGGTTTCACCACTTCTCGGTAAAACTAGTGCGCCCTTTATAATCAACAGTTTTCACTTTCTCCAGCCAACGAATAATAAGGTCGCTAGTTGTAATCGTTCCACGTTCTCCTTGGTCCTGACGAGGAGAGTCGGCAATCGAAGCGATATAGTTGTTGGCCATAACACGGTATTTTTTCTTCATATCAAGTTTCTTTCCATCTGGACCAAAAAGCTCTAGTTTCTTGATTGCACTTTTGCTTGAGTCGCTATAGGTCACAACCGCTGTGCATCCGCTGGTAATTGGGAATCTGTTGCGATCGGCTTTAAAGCAAGCTATAAGCATGTCGCTAAGTTCCTTTCCCGTGAGATTCATGACAACAGCAGTGTTCATGAATGGGTCAAGGTTGAGGATATCCTTTACAGTTATGGGACCAGCAGGGAACACATCGTAGCGCACTCCACCATAGTTTTCGATTGCAATGTCACAGTTGCACTCAGCTGCCCAAGCGTCACACATCATCACTCCGAGGGCGTCATAAGTAGTGATGTCACTCGCCATGCGCCCTACTTCACGCTCCATCTCCGGACTATTCTTGAAGTGATTGAGTAACGCCTCGGCAGCTTCACTACGCTTAGTCGTTTTGTCGATGAAAATGTTCTCGGCTTTTTTATTCACCACTTTGCCATTCTCAACCTCCAAAGTTGTTAAAGTAACTCGAGGCAATTGATATCCATTTTGTGTTATCAACACACCATTGTGCATCTCCCCTCCCTCGAGCTGAGTGTGAGAGTGGCTGCTTACTATAAGGTCATAATACGAGAACTTTTTCGCCAAGTCTAAATCGACCTCATAGCCCACATGTGTCAAGAGCACATTCACGTCGCATTGGTCGGTGAACCATTTATACTGCGGTATAACATCTTCAGGCTGCTGAAACGATAATCCTTTCACGTTGTCGGGATGAGTGTCGGGTATTCCAAGAGTTCCCACTTGAGTTATTCCCAACACACCCACCTTCACACCTTTCACATCAAACACTTGATATGGCACCACGTGGATGTTAGTTTCGGGTGGGCAAGTGATATTCGCTGCTAGATACTCGAAATTTGACAAAGCGGTCATACTTGCCAGCCCTTCAACTTTAGAGTCATACTCATGATTTCCAAGAGCAGAAGCATCAAACCCGATAATGTTCATCATCGAAATCATAGGATAGGACACAGGCTCGTAACGGTCGTTATAAGGGTTGCCAGTGCGGTTATCGCCAGCCGAGAGCACCAACATAGTTGGGTCTATAGCCCTTAAACTATCGACAATAAATGCAAGTTGTGGCATCTTTTCAAGAGCAGAGTGCATATCATTAGTTGACAAAATGCGAATCGTCTCACCATGCGCTGAGCTAAAAACTGAAACTAAGATAAAACAGATTATTGACAAAAAATACTTTTTCATATTACTGTATGTTTTTTATTTTTAATATTTGCTTATCGGTTAATGGTGCAGCACAATCCAGCAAATGCCCCCATCGATCGGTCACTACAAAAGATGCCACAGCGCTTATATCCAAGCCTTTACGTACCGCATATCGCAAAACCACGTCACCCACTGTAGCCCCCTTAAAAATTCTTATTGAGCAATCATTCACTTTAATTATCATCTATTATATTAAATAAGGTGTAACTTCACATCAATTTATCACTCGCAAATTTACAAAAATATTTCATTCAATAAAAATATTTATCTAAATCAATTTATAAATTAGGACAACAACTAATAAAACAGAATTAAAATAAATTGAAAAGTAGATTTAAGGTTGTGTGAATAAATTATTGAATAAATGTATGGTACATTGACGAGAAACTTGGTGAGAGCTCTAATGGCACACTAAAGTGCGACTCATTAAATAAATTATTAGTGTATATTTTTTTCAAAAACCCATATTCTTCACGATATTTTCATTAATTTTGTGCAGTTTTAAAATATTGAATTTAGTTCTTATGGCAAAAGTATTATTAATAAACGGCTCACCTCGCAAGGAAGGAAACACATTTATTGCGTTAAGTGAAATAGCCAATGTGTTGAATGAGCAAAACATAGACACCGAGATAGCGTGGATTGGAGTAAAGCCAGTGAGAGGATGCATTGCTTGCCAAACCTGCAAACAATCGGACAATGGCAAGTGCACATTTGATGACGACATATGCAACACAATGATAGAGAAAATGAATGACGCCGACGCGCTTGTAGTGGGTTCACCTGTTTATTACGGTCAACCTGCAGGGCAAACGGTAGCCCTCATTCAACGAGCTTTCTATGCAGGAGCACAGGTTAACGGCAAACCTGCCGCTGCTGTTGCCGTGTGCCGACGTGGAGGAGCCACCGCCGCGCTTCAAACGATGACGATGCCCTTCCAACTCAAGAATATGCCATTGGTAACATCTCAATATTGGAACATTGTGTATGGCATGGATAAAGGAGAAGCTAAGCTAGACAAAGAGGGTATGCAGACAATGCGTCAGCTTGGACGCAACCTGGCACACCTAATAAAAAGTCAAGAAGTAGCAAAACTGCCCAAACCAGAACTTGAAGAGTGGCAACCCACGCATTTCATAAGGTAATGAAATCACACAAATAGATGACCACTGCAGCAGAAGTAATTAGTCACATGCAGTCGCTGGGCTCTCAAGAACAGGCTCAGCACTTGATGCGTTTTTTCAAGACAGAGCCAGGATCCTATGGTCATGGCGACAAATTCTTGGGAATACGTGTTCCCGACACTCGCAAAGTGGCAGCAGCCAACAAACAGCTTTCCCTCAATGAAATTGAGAAGTTGCTAGATTCACAATGGCACGAAGTGAGATTGTGTGGTTTACTGATACTAGTGAGTCAGTTTGAAGCCCAATCCACACGACGGCTATTCGACAACAGTGAAGCTATGGCTAAACGAGATGAGATAGTGGCATTCTATCTCAATCACACTACTAGTGCCAACAATTGGGACCTTGTAGACCTATCGGTATATAAAATCTTAGGAAAATGGTTGATGACACCATCTTCCAAAGATGATAAACAAAAACTAAAGATAATTGACCTCCTTGCAGCAAGCGACGACTTATGGGAGCAACGCATGTCGGTAGTGTGCACTATGGAGCCATTAAAACAAGGTAATCCATCCTACACCCTTCGATATTGTGAGTGGCACTTGCATCACAATCATGACTTGATGCACAAGGCCGTGGGGTGGCTGCTAAGGGAGATGGGCAAACGGGTGAGCATGGACCTACTGCGGTCTTTCCTTGAGCAGCATGCCCATGACATGCCACGCACCGCACTGAGATATGCGATAGAGAAAATGCCTGAGCAAGAACGCAAACAATGGATGCAGAGATGAGAGAAGAGCAACAAAATGGTTCAACCTGGTGGTATCATGTAATAGCCATCTTAGTAATTATTGCATGGGGAGCCTCATTTCCATGCACAAGGTTGTTACTTGACGCAGGTATCACACCAACCGAAATTTTCGTCTATCGCTCGGCAATTGCCTATTTGGGCCTCCTTATATTCTCGCGCTTCAAAGTTTCCATTTGGAGCTGGCATGACGAATTGTTGGCCATACTGTGCGGCCTCACAGGCGGTGCTTTGTACTTCGTGTTACAGAACATTGCTCTCAAACTAACCCTTCTCAGCGATGTGGTAATAGTGATTGCCGTCAACCCGCTGCTGACAACTATATTGGCGGCTATATTTCTTAAGGAAGAACATTTCTCTTGGAAAATCCTGCTAAGCTCGATGGTGGCATTCGCCGGTGTAGCAGTGGTCACATTTCGTGACGGATTTGTGTGGGGAAATGGCTTGCTAGGCAACTTGCTAGCTTTTCTGGCGGCTCTATCATGGGCGGTTTACTGTATCATTCTCAAGCGAGTGCAAGGCCGGCACAGCACACTCTCCATCACTCGCAAAGTTATGCTCTATGGCACCTTATGCGCTCTGCCTGTGATATTCCTTGAGCCAAGGACTCCACTCGAGACACTACTACGAAGCGACGTTCTTCTAAACATGCTGTTCTTGGCCCTCGTGTGCTCTATGGCAGCATTCTTCATATGGAATCTAGTGATTAAAAAGATTGGAGCCATAAGATCAAGCAATTACCTATATCTTGACCCTATTGTTTCAATAGTCATGGGTGTAATAGTCCTAAACGAACGAGTGGGCATGGTTGCTGTAATAGGCTGCGCTTTGGTACTCATTGGAGTTATTTTTGTAGAAAAAGCAAGTACAAAGAACATACCATCAAAAAATATTAAACAATGATTGACGAAATTCTAAAATTTAATCAAGAGTTTGTGAAGCGAGGTGACTACAAGCAATATGTCACTGACAAATATCCAAACAAGAAACTTGCAGTTCTCAGCTGCATGGACACACGACTAACCGAACTTCTTCCTGCAGCATTAGGACTCAAGAATGGCGATGCCAAGATAATAAAGAATGCAGGAGGCCTCATCATGTCGCCCTACGACAGCGCTATGAGATCGTTGCTTGTAGCAGTTTACGAGTTGGGTGTTGAGGAGATTATGGTTATAGCTCACACCACTTGCGGAGCTTGCCACATGTCGTTCAAGGAGTTTGAGCACCACATGCTCGAACGTGGCATCAGCGCATCAACTCTTTCCACCATCAAGCACAGTGGCATTGACTTGGACCAATGGCTCGAAGGATTCCACGACACCGAGCAATCGGTCATTAGCACAGTCAAAACTATCACTTGCCATCCACTCCTTCCTCACGATGTGAAGGTGAGAGGATTCATTATCGATTCGGTGACAGGTGAACTTAACGAGGTGATAGCCCATTAAAAAAGAGTTGTTTTTTGACTTTTTTCATATTTTTTCTATCTAAAATATTTGGAAAAGTTGTTTTTTTGGCTTGTTGACAAAAAAAAATAGGAATAATGCTTGCATAATTCATTTTTTTACTAATTTCGCAATCGAAAACCAATATCAAAAAAAGAATAAACTATGATTTACAAGTTTCTGATAGGTTCAGAAGAGGCCGAAAATTTCAAGTTAGAAATTGCAATAGACAGCTCCGACACATTCTTGAGACTGCGCAACACAATACTGGATGCTGCCGGTTATGACAAGAACCAAATGGACTCTTTCGTGATTTGTGATGAAGATTGGAATAAGGAAAAGGAGGTGACCTATTACGATATGGACACCGACTCCGACGAGGACATCTGGATCATGGAAGACACCCCTCTTGACGAGCTTCTTGAAGACGAAGGTCAGAAGCTTAAGTTTGTTTTTGATTATATGTCCGACAGATATTTCTTCATGATATTGAAGGAGACTGTTCCAGGCAAGAGCCTTCACGATCCATTGTGCCAGCGCAAAGAGGGTAAAGCTCCCCAAGAGACTATGGTAGCCGATTTTCTTTCGGATCCTAAACCAGTGAAAATTGAAGAGCCATCTATTGAGGAACTTGACGAGGAATTCTTTGGTGAAGACGCCTTCAATGAGGAAGACTTAGCCGAACTCAACAAAGAGTTCAATGAAGAGTCGGAGGAAGATTTGTAAAACTCTATTTTATAAACAAAATTAAGAGCCTTGCGAGTTTCTCGCAAGGCTCTTATTCTTAGACACTTTTAAAAATGTATCAATCGGTAGTAAAACGATAGATAGTGCGAGTGTAATAAGTTTCACCAGGTCGAAGTTCACATGATGGATATTCAGGGCAGTTGGGGGTGTTAGGATAATGCTGAGTCTCAAAAGCGACAGCCGAACGAGCTGGATAACCTACTCCAAATTTACCCTTCAAGTTTTCATCAAGGAAATTGCCAGTATACATCTGAGCAGCAGGCTCGGTAGTTAATACTTCCATCACAATTCCAGTTACTGGCGACATCACGCGTAATGCAACATTGTTAATATCACCAGGGTGATTGAGAGCAAAACTATGGTCATATCCGTTGCCATTCTTGAGTTGCTCTTCATCAGCATTGATATCCTGACCAATGGGCTTAGCGTTGCGGAAGTCAAAAGCTGTGCCTTCTACATCCATAAAAGAGCCGTCGGTAATGAGAGTAGCATCGGCTGGGGTGATGCGATCGGCATCAATCATGAGCACATGGTTGTGAATGCTCGACGCCAAATCTCCGTTGAGGTTGAAATAAGAGTGATTGGTGAGATTTACAATAGTAGCCTTATCGGTAGTGGCACTGTATTCAATGTCAATAGCATTGTCATCAGTGAGAGTGTAGGTGACCTTCACATTGAGTGTGCCGGGGAATCCCTCGGTACCATCGGGGTCTACGAGAGTAAGTTCCAGGCGGTTGCCTTCTTGTTTTGCATCCCACACTTTCTTGTCGTAGCCAATTAGTCCTCCATGCAGACAATGCCCGTTGTTATTAATTGGCAAGTTGTACTCTACCCCATCAATACTGAATTTTCCGTTTCCAATTCGGTTGCCATATCGACCTATCAGAGCTCCAAAGTTTCCGTCATCGGCGAGATAGTTGGCAATGCTATCATGACCAAGCTCAACATCGGTGAGCCTGCCATCACGGTCAGGCACCATCAGGCTCACGATTCGACCTCCATAATTGGTGATACATGCTTCAACGCCATTCTCGTTGGTTAATACATAGAGTTTAACTGGTTTTCCTTCTATTGTAGTAATAAAATTCTCGGGATCAAGCCCTGATTTAGTCAATTTTGCCATGATAATGTATTTATGAGTAAAACAATATGATGAGTTCAATAAAAAACAGAATATGTTATTTTTACTTTATCAACTATGCAAAGGTATAAAAAAATGATAAAAGTAAACACCTAAATTTGCACATATTATGAAAAATACCGAATTTTGCATGTTTAATATATAATTTATTTAAAGAACGTCACATGTTTAAAAGAATTACAATATTGACTTTGCTCACTGTACTAATTGCTTGCCAATCAGTTATGGCCGACAATAATCTTACAGGACAAAGCGAACACTATTATTTTGGAGAGGATCAAATCACTCCCATCAACCTTACCAATCCCTCGGCCCAGCTCAATGGAGAATGGAACATCATAGAAGCCGAAGGTCAAAAGGTTTACTTACCAAGGGAGACTTGGGCTTATCTCTTCTTCGATTATGATAACCATGTAATGTATGGTAACACCGGGAGCAACAGTATCAATGCTGTTTTCACTGTCGACGGGAGCAACAATTTCAAGCTCCAAGAGCATGATTTTTATATTACAAATAAAACCGACAACTTATACCAGGATGCGGAAAACAGAATTCTCAAGGGATTAAGAGAGTCGAGAACAATAGCCCTTTATAAAAAGGGTGACATTGAATTCATGGAGCTGAAAAGGGACAAGAACCACGTGTCGTTAAAACTCGTTAGACATAATCTCGATTTCATGAACGGTTCGTGGCTTGTTGAAAGCATTAATGGCAAAGATGTGAGCATGTGTCAAATAAAGCTCGTTAATGACATTGACCTGCAGACTGTCAACATTGTTAGTGGTAGCAACATCATTAATGGAGCAATCTACATTGACCACACAGAACCATTTGGAATAGAGTATGAAGACCTCAAGTCGACAAGATATCAATGGAAATATATCGACACCGAGACACGTCTTCTTATCTCACTTGAAGAAACACTCTATTGCCGCAAGCTCAACGAAAGTGAAGTTGAACTATACACTAAAGAGCTTGACGAGAGAGGATATGAAATAGACAAATCGCTTGTTGTGCTTAGAAAACCGTAATCGTTGTAGCATGATGGCGCGGTGGGTTAGCATCGCTGTGGCGATTGTGTTGACAGCAACATCAGCACTCGCCCAAATCAATACCTCTCAGGTTATGAACCTTGGGCGCAATGCTCTTTGGGAGCATGACTATTGGTTGGCAATCCAGTATTTCAACCAAGTTATCTACCAAGAACCAACACTAGCAGAACCCTACTACTACCGTGCTGTAGCAAAAATGGCACTTGGCGACTGCAAAGGTGCCAACGACGATGCCACTCAATGCATCAACATCAACCCTTTCATCAATAACTCCCACAAATTAAGAGCTATAGCAAGGCAACAGTCGCACAACTACCAATTGGCGATTGAAGACTACAATAAATGTCGCGAAGTCAACAAAGATGACTACGATATTCTTTTGAATATTGCTTCTTGTCACATTGCCCTAGAAGAATATGCTCAAGCCGACTCATGCCTAAAGGAATTATTATCTAACGACAGCACCAATGCCAGCGCTCATCTTGCCATTGCTCAGTTGCGGCTTGAGCAACATGACACATTGGCCACAATCAACCATCTCTCACAAGCCATCAAGTTGAATAAGAATAATGCAAAAGCACGCCTAAAACTCAATCAATTACTGCATTCAACAGGCCACACCAGCAATGAGATAAATGATATCGACAACAAGTTTTATAGCGAGCATAGTGACATTATTAACGAAGGCGACCTCTATCCAGAGCTAAGTTTTAGAAGCGACGATTTCATCAACGAAAGAAAAGCTGTTGAACAAAGGATACAGCACGGCCCTCTCTTCATTAGGGACAATTACCTGGTGAATGTGAAACCACAAGAAATTTTCAGGCTGTCTTACTATCCCGACGATATCCTACCACAAGGTCACACGCATCTCATAAAGGAGATGTCGGCAATTAACGACATGGGCGCTCTGCCATGTAAATTGACAATCGTTAGCAGGGCAAGACGCTTGTCGGCCTATGAAGCTGCCGACAGATTTGCCAGTGTCGCTCATTATAACGATATCATAAAAAACGACAAGACGCATGCCATAAATTTCTTTGCAAGGGCCATGGACCAACTCATGCTGAGAAACTATGATGCAGCCATCCAGGATGCCAGCAGCGCCATCGCCATTCAACCTGGTTTCACACTGGCTTACATGTTGCGATTTAATGCTTCGTGCCTCAAGTTAGAAACCGAAGAGCAGTACAACGAAACCTCATCGTCACAAGAGCACAGCACATTTTCAGGACCTCATGCAACAAGCCCGTCAAGCGACATAAACACAGTTATAAAGTTGTCGCCCGATAACTCTTATGCCATTTATAACTTAGCACACAGGCAAGCTGTTGTCAATGATTTTGAGAATGCATTGACTAATTATTCCAGAGCCATTGAACTCAATCCCCACTTAGGCGAAGCCTATTTTAACCGAGGGCTCATCTACTTGCAACTTGGTCAAAGTGAGAAAGCCATCGACGACCTGAGCAAAGCCGGTGAACTGGGCATAATGGACAGCTACAGCATCCTGAAAAAAATCATTACTTCCCGATAAAAGGGTCAACAATAGTCCCGATATCTATTTTTTTTGTAACTTTGCAGCCAAATTTTAGCAACAGATTATGGCAAATAACACATTACTTGAGCGACTGGAAGGTCTCGACGCGCGTTTTCAGGAGATTCAAACTCTGATTACCGACCCGTCGGTTATCGCCGACCAGAAGCGCTATGTAAAACTTAGCAAAGAATATAAGAGCCTTGAGAACCTGCTCAACGTGACTCATGAATATAAAAAGAAAGTTCAGGATTTAGACGACGCAAAGCAGCTCCTTGCCAGCGAGAATGATGAAGAACTAAGAGCTATGGCTCGTGAGGAGATTGACGCCAATCAGGAAGAGTTGCCTAAACTTGAGGAGAAAATCAAGCTGCTTCTCATTCCCGAGGATCCCGAAGACTCGAAGAACGCCATCATTGAGATTCGTGGTGGCACTGGCGGCGATGAGGCAGCCCTCTTTGCCGGCGACTTGGCACGCATGTACACCCGCTACTGCGAGAGCAAAGGGTGGAAAATTGAGATGTCATCGTGCAGCGAGGGAGCAGCGGGTGGATACAAAGAGATTGTGTTCAGTGTCACAGGCAATGGTGTTTATGGCACGCTTAAATATGAGAGCGGAGTTCACCGTGTTCAGCGTGTGCCAGTGACCGAGACTCAGGGGCGAGTGCACACTTCGGCAGCGTCGGTAGCTATCTTGCCCGAGGCCGAGCCGTTTGACATCGAGATCAACGAGGGCGAGATAAAATGGGACACTTTCCGCAGTAGCGGCGCAGGAGGCCAGAACGTGAACAAAGTGAATTCAGGGGTGCGACTGCGCTACATGTGGACTAATCCTAACACTGGCGAGGAGCAGGAAATCCTCATTGAGTGTACCGAAACACGCGACCAGCCCAAGAACAAGGAACGTGCATTGGCACGACTGCGCACTTTCATCTACGACAAGGAGCATCAAAAGTATGTCGACGACATTGCCAGCCGTCGCAAGACTCTGGTGAGCACGGGCGACCGCTCGGCTAAGATTCGCACCTACAACTATCCACAGGGGCGCATCACCGACCACCGCATTAACTACACCAGCTACAATCTGCCAGCATTTATCGACGGAGACCTGCAAGACTGCATCGACCACTTGATTGTGGCCGAAAATGCCGAAAAGCTCAAAGAAGCAGAGCTTTAGAACATTATTGCTGAAGACATTATTAAGAGGGTGAGACATGATTTAAATGTCTCACCCTCTTAACTATTAGAATTGATTATAGATAAATGGTTTCACCTCGGCACTGGAGAATTGAATCACCAGTTGCACCACCGCAACAAAGATGAGCAGTTTCACAAGCCAATGGCAACCCACAAACCAGCTGGCCAGGCGCTCGTAAATCTTCACCGGCACAAAGTGCAACGCAAAGATAACAGTCAAGAGAATGCACCAAGTGTAACGCGCTTTCACGAAGAAGGTGAAATAGGCTGGATCAAACTCGGTGAACGATTTCCTGATTACCGTCCAAGATGTGCCAACATCGCCAGCTCCAAATATTGTCATAGTGATGACAATGAAAATGTACGCCAGCAGCCATGAGACGAACTTCACTGCCTTGTTGTCGCTTGGCAAGTAATTATCGAGTGGCTTTTTGGTGATTTTGTGCACAATCAGTCCCACTCCGTGAACACCGCCCCACACTATATAGTTCCATGCAGCGCCATGCCACAATCCACCAATGAGCATTGTTGCCATGAGGTTGAAATACTGGCGGAGCTTACCCTTGCGATTACCTCCAAGTGGAATATAGACATAATCCATGAGCCACATTGACAGCGTGATGTGCCAGCGCTTCCAAAACTCGGTGGGGTTGAGAGAGCGATATGGGAAGTTGAAGTTGATTCCCAAATCAAAGCCCATGATGCGTCCAAGACCGATAGCCATATCGCTATATCCTGAGAAGTCGCAGTAGATTTGCATAGTGTAACCTATCATTGCCATTGCAAGCTCAAACCCACTGTAACCATCGGCCGAGCCAAACGCAATATCACTATACTGTGCCAGGTAGTCGGCAAAAACTGCTTTCTTGATAACACCAAGCAACACGAGCCAGAATCCACTATATATCATTTGCTTGGTGGGTTCCTTGTTGTCGCGAAGTTGAGGCAGGAACTCCCTGGCACGCACGATAGGTCCCATAGCAAGAGCAGGGAAGAAAGACAGATAAAACAGGTAATCAAGCCAACTCTCGGTAGGTTCTATCTTACCCTTATAAACGTCAACAACATAACTGATGGTCTTGAAGGTATAGAACGAAATACCCAATGGCATTATCAAGTCGAGAGGCTGGAAATTACTCTTCATCAACTCGTTGATATTCCAAATCACGAAGTTGGAATACTTGAAGAGCCCCAGGATACCGACCGAAATAGCAATGCTCAACCAAAGCCAGAAGCGACGCATCTTCTTGGTCGTCTCAATCTTTATTTGTAAAGCAAAGAACCAGTCGAGAATTGATGTAGCCACCAGCAACAGGAAAAATCCCCCACTCGACTTGTAAAAGAAGTAGAGACTAAATGCTATCACAAAGACCATCATCTTGGTGCGCTTGTTCTTGAGTATGCCATAGATAGGCAAGAATATCAAGAACAGGCACCAAAACGCACCACTGTTGAAAACCAAAGGCTTGGCTGGGTCGAAACACAACAGGTTCCACACGTTGTGAAAGAAAGTTGCTATATCAAATGACATAATATAAAATTGATTCTTATATAAGTCAGTTAAAGAACACAACAGCCTTAAGAACCCAATGGCTGCAACAAAACAAGGTCATCGGGACGAGCCTTCTCGCCGTCGGCGGGTTTCTCAAGACGTATGCGATGAGCCGATTCGGTCATAATCCACTTGCAGATACGATCCATCCACTGATTAGATGAGGCTGCATTGGGATGAGCGCCATCCTTCTTGCGGTCGTAATGCTGGTCGGGAGTGTAAGACAAATAGAAACATCCCTCGGGCACACTAGTCTTAATCATATCGTTGATGCCTGTGTCGGGTTTCCAGTTGGGAGGACCAATCCAAATGTAGGGGATGTCGCCAAACTGCCGAATAATCTCGTCAACATACTTCTGTCGATTCTCCTTAATATCACGAATGAACAACTCATTGCCACCAAGGCTAAAGAGAATGTAGTCGGGGTGATACTTGTCGATATATTCTTTGACGGTAGTTCTTGTTCCATACACCTCGGTAGTGGCACTATACCACACCACGGCATAGAATGTGTGGCCATTCTTTTTAGCATAGGCCGACATTCTCGGGAACAAGCACTCCACCATTGAATCGCCAATGAAAAGAATCGTCTTCTTTGTAGTGTCCATTTCATTTTTATTGGGTTTCTTCTCTTGGGTGGTCACTGTGTCCTTATTAGTTACTTCTTCCTTGTCACTAGCGAATAATGTTTCATTAAACTTACCTTTCTTAAGCCCTAGTTTCTCGGGGAAGTCAAATTGCGAAAACAAAAAGAATCCCACAAGCGCTATGGCCAGAATAGTAAATAATACTTTGTACGTTTTTTTCATTTCTTGTAATTATTCAATCATTTATTTTTAATAGGCTTGATTCCGATACCTGGGATGTCGTGAAGTGTAATCTTTCCGTTCTCAACAGTCATACCATCAAAGCGGTCGTTAGCGATGAGCAGGTTACCATCGAGGTCGGCAAAGTCAACCACAGGCGAGAGATTAGCAGCGGCAGTAACAGCGCAAGAAGTCTCGGTCATACAGCCAATCATCACCTTCATGTCGAGAGCACGAGCCAGAGTCACCATCTTGTGAGCCTCATAGAGACCAGTGCTCTTCATGAGTTTGATGTTGATACCGTCATAAACGCCTTTAAACTTAACGATGTCGGGCAGACGCTGGAAAGCCTCATCGGCGATAATGGGCAGCGGCGAACGTTCACGCAGCCATGCAGTCTCGTCGATCATAGTCTTGTCGAAAGGTTGCTCAACAAAGATACATCCACGGTCCTTCAACCAATAGCACATTTCTAGAGCCTTCTCCTTACTAGTCCAGCCCTGGTTCACGTCAACGCAAATGGGCACATCGGTCATACTCTTGATAACCTCGACTGTTTCTTGGTCATTATCGAGACCCATCTTAACCTTGAGGAGTTTGTAGGGAGCGGCCTCTTTCACTTTTTGACGAACCACTTCTTCGGTGTCAATACCAATGGTAAAGCTGGTAACAGGAGTCTTATCGGGGTTATATCCCCAAATCTTATACCATGGCTGTCCCATAATCTTGCCTAGCAAGTCATGAAGCGCGATGTCAACACTAGCCTTAGCTGCTCGGTTATTGGGAGCCACGCTATCAACATATGTCAAAATGTCCTCAATCTTGAAGGGGTCGTTAAACTGGCTCAGGTCTAGGCTGCTCAAGAACTTGGTAACGCTCTCAACGCTCTCGCCAAGATAAGGGGGCATTGACGCCTCACCATAGCCAATTATGCCATCATACTCCAACTGCACCTGCACGTCGGGGGTAGTTGTACGGCTGTAACGCGCCAAATTAAATGCATGGCGCAACTTCAATTCATAAGGTTCAAACGAGAGGTTCAATCTTCCAGTTTTAGCCACCTTTTTGGTAGCCTTTCCTTTGGCTGAGATAGAGATGGGAGCAGATGCTGCAAGCAGTCCAAGTCCTGTTCCCACAAGAAATTTTCTTCGATTCATGATGTTATATTTTTGTTAATTAATTTCTACTTTTTATTGAGATACCACTCATGGTCACGCACATAGACGATTCCCTTAGTGCCAATCATACCATTAACGCGGCTTATGGAGAGCGGACTGTAGAGGTAGTCGGGTGCCTCGGGATTGAGATCATTGATTTTCACCTGTCCCGAGCAATGAATATACTTGCCATCACGCAAGTACAGGCCCACGTGAGTTACGCGACCGGTCTTGCTGTTGCCAAAGAATAGCAAGTCGCACAACTGTGCATCGTGCCAGTCGCCAATCTTGAGTCCAGTGAGAGCTTGCTGTGAGGCATCGCGCTGTAGAATAATACCATTAGAGAAATAGCTCACTTTTGTCAGTCCCGAGCAGTCGGTGACCTTGGTCGAAGTGCCACCCCACAAGTAGCTTGAGCCCATCATGCGTTTGGCAGTTTTCTCTATCTTCTCCAGATTGATATTCTGCTGTGTCCACTTGTCGAAATTCTCTACGCTTGATGTCTTAACCCAGCCAATGCGTCCGTCGGGCGTAGCAAGCTCAATCCACTTGCCTTTCTTCTTTACTACCTCCAGTATATTTCCAAGCACCAAGTCACTCACTGTCTCATCTCCTTTAGGCTCAGTAACGAGCTGATCGTCATAGACAGTAACGATGTAACGTTCAGCATTTTTCCATTTAGCCAGTTCCTGCTCAGTTACAAACCTCAAGGAGCTCTCTGGAACATAAGCAATGTAGTTGTCGGGGCATTGTACTCGGCACCACTCTCCCACTTCAAGCACTCGCAAAGGCATTCCCATGATACCCTGCGTGGCCACTTCGGCCGAGTGCTTTGGCTCGCAACGCAAAGTTGCTATTGAAAGTTTTACCAGCGCCCATTGCTTGTCGGCTGGCACATCATTGGCAAGCACCTTTACATTGTTTCTATAACTAATATTGAGATTGTCTAGCTCAGCATTGATAGCTTCAAGCTGGTCCTGATAGCCCACTATGCCATCAATCACAGCCATGTCGCCTTCCATAGTGCTTTTCACGTTCCAAATTGCCACACGGCCATCGGGAGCAATCCTTGCTTTAAGTTCTTTAAGCACCGCATCAACATCGGCAGCACTTGCGGCAATGGCAACTGCCATCACCATTATCATCAAATAAATTCTCTTTATCATCATTGCTTAATTGGTTCTATAGAATTGACTTTAAGACTTGAATCCCAGGTGTCGTAATAAAGGTTACCCTTGCGCCACTCAACCTCGCCAGGCTGGAAGTCAACCGTCTCACTGCGAATATACTTTTTCTCTGGACTAAGCTTGTCGCCAATAGTCTCGTTAGAAGCCATGCGGTAGAGGTCGATGCCTGTGGTGTAGTAGCTGTTCATGGGGGTTCCCACAGCACTGCGCCCAAACGATTGGTCAGTTGGCACCCAACCCACGCCCTCAAAGTAGGTCTCGGCCCAATCGTGCCAATTCACCTCGTCGGGATGAATCATCCATCCACTCTCCCAGCGAGCAGGAATGCCCAGACTACGCACGAGAGAAATGTAAAGCAATGCCACTTGTCCACAGTCGCCATGACCATTGGCAAGCACATAGTCGGGCATATTCTTGATAGTGCTGTATTCACGTGCACCAGCCCATGGATAACGCATCGATATCCAATCAAAAATCTTGGAAGCTTGGAGAACAGGATTGGTTTCCTCCTCCACAATCTCACGGGCCAAAGCTCGCATGTCATCAGTGATGATTATGTGTGGAGGTTGGTTTCCTGTGAATTCCTTATACTCAGCAGTATTGGTGTTGTAAGGCTCAACCATTGCCACTAGGTCTTGTTGGGCGATGTGACGTTCGGCAACATCGTAGCTAAAAGTGTATTCAAAGTGGGTGGGCTTACCTTTCTCGGCAACAGCCTCCATATACACAGTGTGATGCTTGCTGCCCTGGCTCATAGTCACCGGGCGATTGCTTGACTCAAGTTTTATGTTCTTCTGCCTAAGGTTCTGATAAGGAAATGGCATCCACACACGGAGAGTTTCGCCAGCTGGCACAACGTCGGCGTTGACATCAAGAGTGAAAGTGATATTCACATTACGCCAATCTCTAATTCCTTTCTCGTCGGCAGGACACTTCATAGCCTCAAGATAGTACTTGCGTCGAGTCTTATAGGTTTCCCATTTTTCGGCATCATGGTTTTCTTTGAGCTCGTCGGCAAGGAGCCACAGGTTTCTCACCGATTTACGGAACCACCATTCCTGGCCGTCAATATTCATGTACTCTATCTTATTCTTGCGTTTCCACTTAGCAATTTGCTCATTGGTAACGTTAGGCATTTTCTCCCTGATGAGCTTGAGACCATCATCTGGAGTCATGTTGAAGTCTTTGCGTATGCGACCCATAATTGTGATAAGCGAATCGATGCGCACTTCTTGTTCAATTCGTGTTTTCTTGGGTAGCGCATTCATCAGCGCTTCAGCTTTGGTAAACTCACCTTGTTCCATCAAGTTTTCGACCTGTGTGAGCCATCCATCTTGTCCCCAGACAGTCAAGGCACTCACTGCAATCAACAAGGAAGCTAAAAATGTTTTTCTCATATCAATAAAAAAGGTAAATAATTTGCACAGATGTTTATCATTATCTCCTACGCCCCAGCAGAATCATCACATAATAAAAGAGAGTTGCGAGAGAGCTCAAAGCGGCCACCACATAGGTGTAGGCAGCTGCATGAAGGGCATCACTTGCATGCTGGGTTTTCTCTCCATGAGTAATGCCCGAGCTCTCGAGCCAAGCCACTGCTCGTCGGCTAGCATCAATCTCAACAGGAAGGGTGATAAAACTGAACAATGTAGTCAAAGCAAAAAGCGCTACGCCAACTCCCAAGATTATGGGGAAAATCTGGACTAGCAAGATACCGGCAAGAAGAATCCAAGTGACCCAACTTGAAGCGAAACTCACGACAGGAACAAGTTTAGTGCGGAGCTTCAATGGAGCATACCCCTGTGCATGCTGCAAAGCATGGCCACACTCGTGTGCTGCCACAGCTGCCGAAGCCACACTATTGACCGAGAACACAACATCACTCAAATTAACAGTGCCATTGGCCGGATTATAGTGGTCGGTTAGCTGTCCTTGCACACTTGTGACATTCACATTGTTGACACCATTATCATGAAGCATCTTAGCAGCCACATCACGGCCTGTGAGAGGCACATCGAGAGGCTCTTGAGAGTACTTCTCAAATTTTCTTTTAAGTGAACTTTGAACCACATAACTCGCTATGGTTATGCCGATAAAGATAATGTAAACCAGTCCCATATCTAATTTTATTTACATCAAAAAGACTATTGTTAAAAAAACTAAAACTCCATTTTTCTCAAAAAAAAAGCCTCGTTTTTTTTGCATTATTAAATTTTGATGTAAATTTACACCGATTTTTTGAAATGACAAAATTTTCTTATAATATTTATTGTTTTAATTTTCTAATTAAATTATTGTAACATTATGAAAAAGTTATTTTTATTGTTCGTAGCAACTGCTACTTTATCATTTGTTTCTTGCAACAACAACAATCAAGAAGGTTCAGAGCAAGCAAACACTGATAGCACAACCGTTGAGATGCAGGAAGACACTTTGGCCAACGACACTCTTCCACAGGAAGTAGCCGAAGGCCTCCAAGACGTTCAAAACGAGGCTCCTGCACAAGTTGACAACACCGATCCTAACGCACAGGCAGCAGCTGAGGCTCCAGCTGTTGACAACGCTCAAGCTCAAGGCGCTCAGGGTAATGCTGACCCACGAGTACAGAACGTAAAAGATGCTGTTAAGGACCTCAAGCAAGCTGGCAAGGACGCAGTTCAAGATGTTAAAGCTGGCAAGAGCGCTAAAGAGATTGGCAACAACCTCAAGCAAGCCGGCAAAGACGCTCTCGACAAAGCAGGTCAGGACGCTAAAGACTTAGCAAAAGAGAAGACCAACGAGGCTATTGAAAAAGGCAAAGAGAAAGCTAATGAAGCTCTCAACAAAGCTAAAGAAGCTGCCAACAAAGCCATGGGCAAATAATTTTCAATAATAAAAATACTAAAGGGAAGCACCACATGGAGTGTTTCCCTTTTTCGTTTCTCGCATATGACAAACACCGAAATCATAGAACAAGCCAAACGCGCACTAGGTATCACTCAGCTCAACATGATGCAGAGCGAAGTGCTCGAACATTGGAGTCGTAGCGATAATGACATGATAGTTTACTCACCCACTGGGACGGGAAAAACTTTGGCTTTCGCGCTCACCGCACTATTTAACCTTGATGCATCTCTACCTTCTCCACAAGTGGTAATTATAGCTCCGTCGCGCGAATTGGTGATACAAATTCATGGTGTGATAAAGAAAATATCTCCACTCACCACCATCAGTTCATGCTATGGAGGTCACAATAGTGTTGACGAGAAACGATCTCTCACCTCACACCCAAATATTGTGGTCTCAACACCAGGACGCTTAGTGGACCATATTAATGCTGGGATTATTGACATGGCGAGCATCACCTATCTTGTTCTAGATGAGATGGACAAAGCATTAGAGTTAGGTTTCAGCGATGAGATGCGAGATATATTGAGCCATTGCCAAGTCAATGCCCGCAAACTGCTGACCTCGGCCACTGTGATGCACGAAATACCCAAATATGTAAATCTTAACAATGCCCACACGATAAACCACCTGTCATCTCAAGAACTCACTAATGAGGACCGCATTGACCTATGGCAAATAAAGTCACACGGCGAAAACAAGCTTGACACATTGCTACATCTGCTTCATTTCATCAGCGATGAGCGCACAATTGTGTTTGCCAACACTCGTGAGAGCGCACAGCAAGCATATGAATATTTGACAAAAAAGAAAATGAGAGCTGCATTATATCTTGGCACCCTCGAACAGATTGAAAGAGAAAAAGCATTGGCAATGTTCAACAATGGCACAGTGATGGTGCTTGTGGCTACCGACCTTGCAGCACGTGGATTAGACATAGCCGAGGTGAAACACATCATCCACTACGAAATACCATTAACTCAAGAGTTTTTCACTCACCGAAATGGTAGGACTGCTAGAGTGGAAGCAACAGGTGAGGCCTATCTCATCACAACACAGGACAAATCACTACCTAGCTATGTAACAAATTGCAAAGAATTGATTATTGAAGATAAGTCAGCATCTAATACTAAAAACACATCAATTGCCACAATCCACATTAGCGCCGGTAAGAAAGAGAAAATGTCGCGCGGTGACATCGTGGGATTTCTCGCCAGCCATGCCACCAAACTCGAAGCACGAGAAATCGGCACAATTACTATACATGACCACTACTCTCTTGTGGCTGTGCCAGCAAGTAAGGCACAAGAAATAATAAACTCAGTTTCACCATTCAAACTTAAGAAACAAAAGGTGAAACTGAGCATTGCAAAACCAATACTCCGCTTTGTGCGAAGCTGACTGATTATAGTGAGCCAAAGAGTTGGTCGAGCCGCTCCTTAGATTGCAACCCAACCAACGTTTCAATAATGTCGCCTGTGCGAGAAATCACAACAATTGTGGGCACTGCAGTTACGTTAAACTCTTGTGCAATTTCGGGAGATTGGTCAATGTCCACTTTATTAAACTCAATCTTGTTGCCATACTTATTCTCCATTGCTTCCATTGTTGGAGCCATAGCCTTGCAAGGTCCACACCATGTGGCATAGAAATCAACAACCATGATTTTATCATATTTCTCGTCTACTGCCACTCTATTAGTGTCGATAGCTGTGGTTGTTGATGAATCGGCAGTCAAAGCTGTTGCATTGCTTGGCACCTCGCCCGACTGTGTCGAAGCCATATTATCATTCTTATTGCTACAAGCACAAGAAATCAACGAAAGGACTATTGCAATTTTTATTATGTTTCTCATAATTGTATCTATTGATTAGTTAAGTTCTCCTTTTCCTTGTCTTGTTATTTCGGGCTCATCGCCTGTGCAATCGACAACAGTCGATGGCACAAGGCCACCACGGCCTGAATCGACCACAATGTCAACGCTATTGCCCATAGCCTCGGCAATAAGCTCAGGCTCGCAGCGATAGTCATCATCCTTAGCTGGAACCGAGGTGGTGAGGATGGGGCGGCCCAACTCTTGCTCAATAGCAATAGCTATCTTGTTTTGAGGGATGCGGATGCCCACTGTGCGGCGGCCTTTAAAAGCTTTGGGCAACTTTGACATTGCCTGGAAGATAAAGGTGAATGGACCAGGCAAGTTGTTCTTCATGAGACGGAATTGAACATTGTCGAACTTAGCATATTGTGCCACCTCGCTGATGTCGCTGCAGATGATTGACAAGTTAGTTTTAGCCGATTTCATCGACTTAAGCGAGCAAATGCGCTCGATGGCCTGATTGTTGAGAGCATCGCAGCCAATGGCATAGACTGTGTCGGTGGGATACACGATGATACCACCATCGCGGAGCACGTTAACAATGTCTTCGATGTGACGAGAATTAATGTTGTCTTCTATAATTTGTAATACCTTCATAACTTATTGGAATGTTTTTATATCTGTTTCTATATTAGTTGCTTGTGCATATTTCTCGAGAAGACTAGAAGTCCAATTGACCGCTTCGTCAAGTGGCATCTCGGGAGCAAAAGCATTGATATTGATTTGCACATGGCAGGTGTCGAGAGTAAACTTCGTGCGTTCCTCGTCACTCGTGGGTGTTGCCACACCTCCTAGTGCGTCACGGTAAACAGGTAGTCCTTCAATATTGAGAGGTCCCCGACCAATGCCGCAATACACTTCATCCTTATCTCCCACCCCCATCGTTAGCGTATCGCCAACGAGTTTATCGGCATCAAGTCCACTAATGGCATATCCACTTTTCACCGACACCAAATTCACAATATCAATAAGTGCCGTCAAGCGATAGAGTCCTAGCCCACGAATGATGCGTCGGCACAGTGCCTCGCTAGCCACGCGGTAGCGCCCAGGATCTTTGCCCAATGCCTTATACAGGCGACGAGTGGCTGCTATGGCTGGACGCTGGTTTATGGCTAGCAACTCATAGCTTTGTGCAATCACTTCGGCCTCAGCCTCAATCTCTTGCCACAATTCATCGCAAGTGTCGCTATTAACCACCTGAGCATGAATCATACCAATTTGTACCTGAGGGCAAATTTGCCTTATGCGTGGATCTATTTCAATATTTATCATTTTTTAATAGACCAAAAAATTTATTTTTTTGCAAAAGTAATATAAAAATCGGTTTTTTTATCTATTTTTGCAAAATCATTAACATGACAATATTATTTATCATTTAATTAATACACAATGAAACATCTATTTCTTACACTCATTGCTGCAAGTTTAGTATTTGGCGCAATGGCCGACGACAAAGTCGTTAACCCCGACAGCACTGGCTTCAAGTTCACCGACATTAAGACAGTGAAATCTACCCCAGTTAAAGATCAGAACAAATCAGGAACATGCTGGTGCTACTCAAGCAACACATTCTTTGAGAACGAAATCCTGCGCAAAACAGGCAAGGAAGTTCACCTGAGTGAGGGATTCGTTGTTTATCACTGCTATCTCGACAAGGCTATCAAGAACGTCCGCATGGATGGCACTAGCAACTTTGCCGAGGGTGGTGCTGGTCTTGATGTAGCTTATGTTTGGGAGAATTACGGAATGGTTCCCAACGAGGTTTACACTGGCATGACCTATGGTGACAAGAAATTCAACACCGCCGAACTTACCAGCATGCTTAAAGGTATGGTTAACGTTGTTAACCAGCGCAAGCTTAAGAAACTCACCCCATCGTGGATGGACGGCTTCAAGGGTGTTCTTGATGGATATATGGGCAAGCTCCCCGAGACTTTCACTTGGGAAGGCAAGACCTACACACCTCAAAGCTATGCAGCTTCACTGCCTTTGAACATGGACGACTACATCTCAATCACTTCGTTCACTCACCATCCATTCTACAAACCATTCATTCTTGAGGTTGCCGACAACTGGACTTGGGAGCAATCACAGAATGTTCCCCTTGATGAGCTTTGGGAGATTGCCAACTATGCTATCGAGAAGGGCTACTCAATTGCTTGGGGTGCCGACGTGAGCGAGCGTGGTTTCCAATGGCGCAAGGGTTATGCAGTTCTCGTAAAAGAGAAGACTGAGGAAGACCTAAATGGTACCGATCGTGCACGCTGGGATCAGCTTAGCGATAAGGACCGTGACGCACAGCGCTGGGAGATTAAGGGTCCAGGTAACGAGATGACTGTTACTCAGGAGAGCCGCCAAATGATGTTTGACAATAAGGAGACTACCGACGACCACGGTATGGTACTCGTTGGTACTGCTGTTGACCAGGAAGGCAACAAGTACTTCAAGGTACAGAACAGCTGGGATACCAACCAACTTTACCACGGCTTCTTCTATGTTAGCGAGGCATTCTTCAAAGCTAAAACATTGAATATTATTGTAAACAAAGAGGCTATCCCCGCTAAGATTGCAAAGAAGATGGGTCTCTAATTAATGCACAATTCATAATGCATAATGTGTAAAATAAAAGCGCTCCTAGGAGCGCTTTTGTTTTTCAATAAAGAATGTGATTTTTATCAGTCGATTATGGTTGCAACTATTTTTCGTGGGCCACCATGGTTGCGATATTCGCAAAGATAGATGCCTTGCCATGTGCCCAAGTTGAGACGGCCGCCTGTTATGGGAATGTTGAGCGACACACCGCTTATTATGCTCTTGGCATGGCTGGGCATATCATCACGACCCTCCATTGTGTGAAGGTAGTGAGGGTTGTCTTCAGGCACCATGTCGTTCATTATAACCTCTAAGTCGTGGCGCACATCAGGGTCGTAGTTCTCGCTTATTGCCAGACCGCAACTAGTGTGCTTGACCATGAGATTAAGCAAGCCAACATCGGGTAACGGTCCAACATTCCTCTCAATCTCACTCGTAATCAAGTGAAAACCACGAGAACGTGCCTGTAACGAAAATTCCACTTGCCTTATCATCGCTTATTAATTCTTGATGTTTTCCAAATCCTCGCTGGCTTGTTCCCACTGAGCCATAATATCCTCAAGTTGGGCGTTGAGCGAGGCATGCTTGGTGTAAATTTCGGGGTCGGAGGCGTTGCCTTGGGCCAATTGGGCCTCAATCTCGGCGATGGCGGCCTCGGTATCGGCAATCTGTTGCTCAAGGGTTTTCACTCGCTTCTCGGCACGTCGAACCTCACGCTCGTGCTCCTTTTGCTCCTGATAGCTGAGTTTGGAAGCAGTGACAACCTTTTCCTGCTGTGGAGCAATGGTTTTATCCTTTATCTCCAGCTCTTGAAGCGACTGAATTTTCTTCTTATCGAGGAACTCGTAGATACCACACAGGTGCTCACGCACGCGATGATTTCCGAACTCATACACCTTGCTAACCAGCCCGTCGAGGAAGTCACGGTCGTGCGAGACCACAATCACAGTGCCATCGAAGTCGACAAGAGCACTCTTGAGAATGTCCTTGGTGCGCATATCCAAGTGGTTGGTGGGCTCATCGAGGATTAGCAGGTTCACTGGTTGCAGCAAGAGTTTGAGCATTGCCAGTCGTGCTTTCTCACCACCTGAGAGCACCTTGACCTTCTTCTCGCTAGCCTCGCCGCCAAACATGAAAGCGCCCAGCAGGTCGTTGATGCGCGAGCGGATGTCGCCCACTGCCTCATAATCGATGGTGTCGAAAACTGTTATCTCCTGATCAAGCAATTGAGCTTGATTTTGAGCGAAGTAACCCACCTTCACGTTATGGCCAATTGTGAGATTACCATCAAAAGGAATCTCGTTCATGATGCACTTCACGAGAGTTGACTTGCCGGCGCCATTCTTGCCCACAAATGCCACCTTCTCGCCACGCTTGATAGTGAACGAAACATCGCTGAACACGTTGAGCGCGCCATAACTTTTTGAAACGTCCTCGGCTATCACTGTATAGTCGCCTGAGCGAGGCGCTGGAGGGAACTTGAGGCGCAGACGCGAGTTGTCGACTTCGTCAATTTCGATGCGCTCCACCTTGGCAAGCTGCTTGATGCGACTCTGCACCTGTACTGCCTTGGTTGCCTTATAACGGAACTTCTCGATAAAGTCCTCGGTATCCTGAATCATCTTCTGCTGGTTGTCGTAGGCGCGGCGCTGTTGCTCAAGTCGTTCCTTGCGAAGCTCCACAAAATGTGAGTAATTGACTTGATAGTCATAAATCTTACCCAGCGAAATCTCGATGGTGCGTGTTGTAACGTTGTCGATGAACGCCCGGTCGTGGCTCACGAGCAGCAAGGCACCGCGGCGAGTCTTGAGGAAGTCCTCAAGCCACTGGATTGACTCAATGTCAAGGTGGTTGGTAGGCTCGTCGAGCAACAGCACGTCAGGGCGCTGGAGCAATAGCTTTGCAATCTCGACACGCATGCGCCATCCCCCACTGAATTCGCTCGTGTGACGCGAAAAGTCACTGCGCTCAAAACCAAGACCCAGCAAAGTCTTCTCAAGTTCGGCCTCATAATTCTCGCTCTGCATCATGGCACGCACGTCGGTCTTCTCCGAAAGTCGCTCAAGTAGAGCCTGGTATTCGTCGCTGTCATAGTCGGTGCGACGAGCTATTTCCTCGTTGATGGCATCGATTTCACGGTCGAGTTCCTTCACGTGGTCGAATGCCTTGGCAGCCTCCTCGCGCAAAGTGCAGTCATCAACGAGGCGCATCTGCTGCGGCAGGTAGCCAATTGTCACGTCGCTAGGCTTAGAGACACTGCCAGCTGTAGGTGCCTGCAGTCCTGCGATAATCTTGAGCATCGTTGACTTACCTGCACCATTCTTGCCAACAAGAGCGATGCGGTCGTTCTTGTTGATCACATAATTTATATTGTCAAATAGTGGCCGAGCACTAAACTCAACCTTCAAATTCTGAATGGAAATCATCGTCGCATTCTAAAAAACGCCACAAATTTACACAATTTTTATCATACGATTAAATACAATTAAGAACAATTTAGTTTGATGCCAGTTATTGATACCGAGAACTTGCACAACATAAAAACAACTTATACTGGACTCACCTGACTCACTGGACTCACCTGACTCACTGGACTCACCTGACTCACTGGACTCACCTGACTCACTGGACTCACCTGACTCACCTGACTCACTGGATAGGAGTGGATAAGAGTGGCAGAATGTCAATGAACGCACATGTGCGCAAAGGTAGTGGTTGAGAAAGAAGAAAACAACATTAAAAAAATGCGTGTTATGCAGACCATATAGGTTGTGTCATTGTTGTGGCTTACACATAACAGTTAAATGATGTTAAACAGAAACTACTTTTGTCGCTTTTACTTGTCAAATTGTAAAGTAAACTTTACATTTGCAACAAAATAACCAAAAAACAGCAAAATCATGAAATCAAATTATCTATTTCCCACAGTGTACAAGAAAATTGGCTGGGTGTTGTTTGTCCCCTTTGCCATAATTGGCATTATTTTTCTTGCCGACAGCAGCTTGTTGCCTGAGATAAAATGGAACCCAATTGTGCTATATACAGGTTCTCAGTTGACCGACCACGGTCAAGTGCCAGGTGAGTTCTTTAAGACCATTAACGATGACATGATAGAAGAAATCATAGTGTGGGGGCTTGCGATAGCATTGTCGCTCATAGCCTTCTCACGAGAGAAAGATGAAGACGAACTGGTTGAGCACTTGCGCGCAAAGTCGCTTGTGTGGTCACTTAAGGCTAATGTGGTATTGCTTATTGTTGCCACATTTATATTATATTCCGACTACTACGTTACTTTTGCATGGATATACATGTTCAGCGTGTTCTTGCTGTTTATCATCAAGTTTGAGATAGAGTTATACCGTTTTCGTCACAGCAGTCATGAAGAATAATATAAGAATAGAGCGCGCTATCATGCGCATGACACAGCAGCAACTTGCCGAGGCGGTAAAAGTGAGCCGCCAGACCATCAATGCAATAGAGGCCGGCAAATATGTGCCCTCGGCAGTTCTTGCTTTGAAGATTGCCCAGACCTTTGGCAAACCAGTGGAAGCCATCTTCGCTCTTGAAGATAATGATTGACAAATAGTTCTTTAACTCCTAAACTTCGAATTATGGAATTCATCCCATTAGTTATAATTCTAATAATGGTCTTGATAGGTGTGTTAGTCTATGTGATTAGCTCCATCAAGGACCTGAACAGAAGAATGGAATCATTTGGTTCCATGCTCAGTCGTTTTATCGAGGAACACAATAATCCTGCTTCAGAACCAGAAAATGAATTAACAGCAGAACCAACTCTCGCTAATGAACCACCAGTTGTTGTTCCATCGATTCCTGTCATGGAGACACCTCCACCATTGCCTGTAACTATTGCGACTCAAGAACCGGTTGCCGCTGCTATGCCTGCGCCTCAACCAGTGGAGATGGATGTATATAACGAACCAGTCGAGGAACCTGCTGGTAAAACCATCGAAGAACTCGACGAGGAACCTGTAAAGCAAAAGCGCAACTTCGAGAAGTTCATTGGTGAGAATCTCTTTGGCAAGATTGGCATTGTGGTGCTGATAATTGGCGTGGGATTCTTTGTCAAATATGCCATCGACAAGAACTGGATAAACGAGACCACTCGCACGATCATGGGCTACATGCTGAGTGGCGCACTGCTTGGCATCGGGTACAAGTTACACAAGAAGTATCGCACCTACAGCTCGCTGCTGGCTGGTGGTGCCTTCGGTATCGCCTATGTAACTACTGCTGTTGCGTTCCATTACTACCACTTGTTTAGCTCAACCGTAGCATTTGCCATACTAGTGGGAACCACAGCACTGATGACCGCTTTGGCTTGGATTACCGACAAACGCGAACTTGCCACTATTGCCCTTGTGGGTGGCTTCATTGCTCCATTTATTGCCAGCAATGGAGATGGCAACATGACGGTGCTGTGCACCTACCTATTAATACTTAACGTGGGCATGGCGGTTGTTGCTTTCAAGAAACGCTGGAGCGAACTTCCCCTGCTAGGTGCTGTCGCTACATGGGTGATCTTGACTGTAATGTGGTCATCGGAAACACTGAAATTGATCCGTCTAATAGCATTTGATACAGCATTTTTCTTGCTCTTCACGGTTTCTATTACTCGCACTTTGTGTACGTTGCCAAAGAGCAAGTTCTCGGGCCTGCTATGCACAGGCCTGGTGATTAATTGCTTCATCTATTATCTGCACGTTCATGTTCACATGACCGATTTAGATTGGAACTTATACATGCATCAATTGCCAAATTATCACGGTTTGGAATCAATGGGCATAGCGTTGTGCTGTGGCATGGTTGTGGCATTGCTGTGGAAAAAACGTGACCAATGGCGCACGGCATTCCATTCTCATTTGTCGCTCGCAATGGCTTTTATTGCCTTAGCAATGGCCGAGCAGTTTGCCGAGTTCTCTGTTTTCTTGAACATGTGGGCAATCTATGCCACAATTCTCTTCTACCTGTGGACTCAATCACGAGTCAAATCACTAGCTATTGGCAGCTTTGTGATGATGTGCATTACTCTAGTGGGATGTTTCTTGTTCTTCCTTTGGAACCCTATGGGGTCACGCATCTTTGCCAACCATCTATTTATTACGTCAATAATCTACTCGGCATGCGCTTTGCTAGTTGCTGTGCTTATCGATCGCAATTTCCGTGATCTGTGCTCTGGCCTAAGCATTGACTGGAAAGCATTGTGTGCCCTTTCCTACGCTACTGGCATCATTGTGTTCTACAAGGCGTTTGTTTCGGAATTTGTCAATCATATGGATGACATGAAAGCTCTCAAGATGACTGCGATGTTTACCGCCTTTGTACTGTTGGGTTTATGGGTGGCATTCCACAAGCGTGCGAAGATGAAAGAATATTCGTTTGTCTACATGGTGGTGATGCTGCTTAGCGTGACGACATTAGTGGTAAGTGTCCTATTTGAGACACACATGAATCATTGGATTAGTTGGATTAATGCAGTTGTGGTAATTGCCACTATCGCTGCAGTGACATGGCAATACAGCCGCCAGCAAGAATACAGCAGCACAGGATTCGTTGTTTTCCTCAATGCTATGATTACTATCTTGACTGTAGCTGTGGCGCGACTGCTATTGTTGCAATGTGGTGTGCAAGATTTCAGTGCTGGCCTGTCGCTATCGCTTGCTACTGCTGGTGTGGGGCAGATGGTTGCAGGAATGCGCATGCACCGCAAGGATCTGCGCATCATCAGCCTCGTGACCTTTGCGCTCGTAATTGGCAAACTCATCATCTACGACCTGTGGAAGATGCCAGCTGTGGGCAAGATTGTGACCTTCATTATCCTGGGTATAGTACTGCTAGTTCTCTCATTCATGTACCAGCGCCTGAAGAACGTGCTTTTTGATAACGATTCCAACAGAAATTAATTACAAAGAAATGTTTTTGATGGCTCATGGACGTTTTTTGACAAGAATCACATCTATGAAGGCTAGAACTCAGAGAAACTACAAAAGTATCTAAAAGCAGAATAAAAAAAACTAACGTTAATATAATCTCACAAAGTTGCACCTTAGGGTGTCGAAAAGCCAGCTCACGCTGGATGGCATTCTTTTGTGACAAAAACTTGTTCCTCACCAAAAGAAACTATATTTTTGCAAAAAAATTGAATTATGATTGACGGGATGAAGATATTGTGTGCGCCAGTGCAGGGAGTGACTGATTGTCACTGGCGTAATGCTCAAAATGAGATATTTGGAGGGCCCGATGGATATTATGGGCCATTTATGCGCGTGGAGCATGGTGAGATAAGGAAGCGTGACCTTGCCGATGTAAGTCCTGAAAACAACACTGTGCCTGTGTTCACGCCTCAGATTCTTGCATGCCAACCAAAAGACGCTCTACGTATAGTTGACGCGCTCACCGAGATGGGCTACCACACAATCGACATTAACCTAGGTTGCCCTTTCCCTCCCATCGCACTGCATCACAAGGGTTCGGGGCTGCTTCAATACCCAGAAGAAGTGGAAACCCTGTTTAAGGAATTGAGTGCAGTGGATGGTGTGACTTATAGCGTGAAGATGCGCCTTGGGTGGGATGACGCTACACAATGGCGCAACATCCTACCGTTGCTTAACATCATCAACCCATCACAGGTGACGGTGCATCCACGCACAGGCCGCCAGCAGTATAAGGGAGAGCTAATTCTTGATGAATTTGGGGCGATGCTCTCGGAATGCCACTACCCCATCGTCTATAATGGCGAACTTAAGAGCCTTGACGAAATAAACCGCATTAAGGAGCAATACCCCTCAATAACAACAGTGATGATAGGACGCGGACTGGCTGAAGACCCAGCTATGCTGTGCCCCGAGAAAGCTAATGCCGACAACTATTGCGAGCTCCACAATCGCCTGCGCGACGCCTATACCGAGCAACTTAACGGCGGCGAGCATCAACTTCTGATGAAGATGAAGTCGCTGTGGGAGAACTTCCTTCCCAACGCTCCGCGTAAGAGCCTGAAAGCTATAAAGAAAGCTACGTCGATGGCGAAATACAATGTTGCCGTTAACGAGCTGTTCTACTCACTTGAGGATGATATCTCAGACAATGATGGACAATAATTAAGTCTATTGACATAACACAAACAAAAAAGCGCCCGCGGGCGCTTTTTTATGTATTGGTGAATAATGTAAGTGCATTATTTGTAGCTCAAGGTTATGTATTTAATCTTGTCCAAAACTGCATCAAAAGCCTTGAGGTCGCGAGAGCTATTTCCTGACTGAGCCGCCATGTCTTTCAGCTTAGAGACATTGCCATAAATAACAGCTTTACGGTCTTTCATCAGGTTGGTGAGAGACGTTGGGGCTGGTCCTCCAAGCACCTTAGATGGCTGAGCCGCAGTGTTGGGGTTCAAGGTAACATAGAAGTTTCCGTTTTCGTATCCAAACCAAGCTTGATTGCTAATTGAATAGCCATTGCTAGTGCTGGTAAGACCGAAAGCACTTCCCATGCCACTTTCATTAATCATGTTAACGATGTCGGGGGTAATGTTCTTTCCTTCGGCTTTAATAATGAAGTCTTGAGGACTGTTCATCACGCCCACCACATTACCACGAATCTTGCTCAAGATAGCAGTAACTTGATCGAGCATGCCGCCAATCATCTGCTTCATCTGGTCATTAGAGCTACGATTAATGGCGTCTTTTAACAACTCAGCGAGTTGTGCGCCGTCGGTGTTCATGGCAAATCCCATAAAGTCGCCTGAAGAGAATGAACTGAAAGCCTTCTCAGAAATTTTGCCGAATGCCTTGCGAGATTTTTCGATGCGTTCCTGCACTTCCTTGTTATCGCTCTTGGCAGAGCAGATAAAGTCGCACACGCCATCAACCGCAGTACCTTCCAGGTTAATCACCATAGAACGCATCTCGTCGAGTTCTTTCTTTTCAATGCCCGCACTGCTAGCGGTAGCAAGAGCCTCGTCAGGGATTATTGACATGTCGGCACAAAGGCTAGCGAATGACTTGCTTCCATCGGCCTGTGCAAACACCTTATTATCAGCTAGACTACCATTGAAGTCTTTTTGCATAACACGATTTAGTGTGCGCTCCATTGACTCCTTGTCACGCTTGTCCTTGCCCACTATCATCATCACTTCATCGTTGATGGCAACAGCGGCAGTCTCTTGCACACTGAAATCATAATCAGCACCCTGTTTGAACTGTTCCTTAGAGCTCTTGGCATAGAACTTCTCGGCTTGAGCCTTGTCAGTAACTTTAGCCACCAAACCAAACACCAATTCCGTGCCACTATTGCGCGCAAAGATGTAGAATGGAGAAGTCAGGTCAAGACCCGAATTCTTAAAGTCAGCAACATCATCGCCATATTGCTCGACAATGTCCTTGAAGAGTTTCTCCTGGTCAATGCCAGTTTGAGTGATAAACTCCTTGAAATCAAGTTTTGCCACCACCTTGCTATCGGCAGGCACATAATCCTTGTAGTCGCTGCCAGAGCACGATGACATAATCACAGCAATAAGAATTGCCGACAAAAACAATAGTCTTTTCATCATATAATAAGTTTTATGGTTAATAACTGCCACAAAGATAAAAATATTTAATTAGAAATCACAACTTTTTCAGCAGAAAAAGTTTCAATCTAAGTAAAAGTCGCAAGTCAGTTCACGGTATTCGTTAGTGTAAGAACGGTCTTTACCCGAAATGGTGAGAGTTGAGACCATGGTATCAACATCTCCAACCACTAGCTCCCACAACAATCGCTTGACTGGCGCCCCATCTACAGGCACCACTCGAGTGAACCGACTAAGCCCCAGCCCCTGTTCCACAACACAGCGTCGCACAGCAAGCTCAACATCGGCAGGCGTTACAATGGCAATGCGCCCACCAGGTGTCAATAATTTGCGGCAATGGCTCAGCAGAGACTCATAGGTTAAAGTGGTTGTGTGACGAGCATGAGTGCGGCTATCACTAGGCGGCAACACACCATTGGTAAAGAAAGGTGGATTTGAGACTATCAGGTCATAACTTCCAACGCTAAAGCTGTTAAAATCAGCAACCTCGGCGCTCAAGCGAGCACCCCATGGCGAGGCATTGAAATTGAAGCGCGCCTCGTCGATAGCATTAGCATCGATGTCGATGCCGTGAATCATAGCCTGTGAGTTGCGTTGTGCCACCATCAGTGCTATGAGTCCACATCCTGTGCCCACGTCAAGGACACGAGACGCATTCTCAACATCGCACCACGCCCCAAGCAGTACCCCGTCGGTGCCCACCTTCATCGCCGTCTTGTCGTTAAGCACGGCAAACCTCTTGAACTTGAAAACTTTTTCTCGTGCCATAACCACAACAAAGGTAGCAATAAAGCCCGATTTAAACCAAAGAAGCGCCATTTTTTAATAAAAAACCCTTTTTGATAAAAATATCATGTAAAAGTTTTGCGTAAATGGCAAACTTTCACTACCTTTGCACCGCTTTTCGCGCGAAAAATCGCAAAGAGAAGTTTTATATTAACTATTAATTAATTTATAACAAACGTTTTATGTACAACTACGAAACCGTTTTCATTTTAACTCCCGTTTTGTCTGAGCCACAGATGAAGGAAGCGGTAGAGAAATTCAAGACAGTGCTCACCGACAACGGTGCCACTATCGAGAATGAAGAGCTTTGGGGCATGCGCAAGCTTGCCTATCCTATCCAGAAGAAGACTACTGGATTCTATGCGTTCCTCGAGTTCGCTGGTGAACCAACAATCGTAAGCAAGCTTGAGACAGCTTTCCGTCGTGACGAGAAGGTTATCCGTTTCTTGACATTCCGTCAGGAGAAGTATGCTCACGAGTATGCACTTAAGAGAAGAAGCTTGAAGAAGAATGCTGCCAAGGTAGAAGAGGCACCCGCCGAAGAGCCTGTTGAAGCACCTCAAGCCGAAGTTAAAGAAGAAACTAACGAATAATGCAAGGAGGAAACACAACTATGGCACAAGCTCAATCAGAAATCCGTTATCTTACTCCACTGTCGGTAGACACTAAGAAGAAGAAATATTGCCGTTTCAAGAGAAGTGGCATTAAGTACATTGACTACAAGGACCCCGAGTTCTTGAAGAAGTTCCTCAACGAGCAAGGTAAGATTTTGCCTCGTCGCATCACTGGTACCTCGCTCAAGTTCCAACGTCGCGTTGCTCGCGCCGTTAAGCGTGCTCGTCACCTGGCATTACTGCCCTACGTAACCGATTTGATGAAATAATTTTAAAACTGGAGGTAACACACTATGAAGATTATATTGAAAGAAGACGTTATCAACCTTGGATACAAGGACGACGTTGTTGAAGTAAAGAACGGCTATGCCCGCAACTATCTTATTCCAACTGGCAAAGCCATCATGGCATCTCCTTCAGCTTTAAAAGTTCTCGCCGAGAACCTGCGTCAACGCGCTCACAAGATCGCTAAGATCAAGGGTGACGCCGAGGCAGTAGCCGAGACAATGAAGGGTATCGCTCTCACAATCAGCGCCAAGACCGACAACCGTGGCACTATCTACGGTTCGGTAGGCAGCAACCAGATTGCTGAGGAGCTCGCAAAGCTCGGTCACGAGGTAGACCGCAAGATCATCAAGGTCGAGAACGTGAAAGAACTTGGCAACTACATTGCTACTGTTCAACTGCACAAAGAAGTTGCTGTTGAGATTCCTTTCAAGGTTATCTCAGAGAATGCTCCCGAGAAGGAAGAGGCTCCCGTTGTTGAGGAGGCTCCCGCAGTTGTTGAGGAAGCTGCTCCCGCCGAGGAAGCTCCCGCAGCCGAGTAAGTTAACACTAGACTCACAAATAAGAAGTCGCACCCATTAATGGGCGCGACTTTTTTAATAACTATAAGTGACTTATAAGACAACTTCTATAAATAAAAAAAATACCGTGGCAAGTATTGCAACTGCCACGGTTTTTTGTTTTCATCGTTAAAATAGAAGAAGCTTATTTAGCAGCATCCTTCTTAACGAAGCGGCGCTCCTTGATGCGAGCCTTCTTACCGGTGAGACCACGTAGGTAATACAGCTTGGCGCGGCGCACGCGACCATACTTGTTGATAACGATGTTGTCGATGAATGGGCTCTCCATTGGGAAGATACGCTCTACGCCAATGCCGTCGCTAATCTTGCGAACGGTGAAACGCTTCTTAGTTCCCTCGCCGTTGATTTTGATAACAACGCCACGGTACTGCTGAATACGCTCCTTGTTACCCTCTTTAATGCGGTAAGCTACTGTGATAGTGTCGCCAGGAAGAAAATCGGGCAACTCTTTGCCTGTAGCAAACGCTTGTTCTGCAACTTTAATTAAGTCCATTGTAAAAGAAATTTCTTTAATTTTTTGTATTAACTCTACGCAATATTCACAAGCCACTCTAATAGACTCACGCCTAAACTTCTTGCCAGAGATTGCGAAAAGCGGTGCAAAGGTACTACAAATTATTTAATCTACAAAGCTTTTTTAGTCATTTTTCAACAAAACGCTAATTGAAAGTATTTTTAGGATGTTTTTGAGTTAATTTCCACTCTCCTCACAATGATTATGCTCACCTCATATAGGCAGTACATGGGTATTGAGACAAGACAGAGGGTGAACAAGTCAGGTGGCGTGATGATTGCTGCCACTAGCGCTATCACAATGATGGCGTGGCGACGGTAGTGCGCCATAGTTTCGCTTGAGATGAGTCCCATTTTGGCAAGGAAGAAGGAAATAACTGGAATTTGGAACACCAATCCCAACATGAAGGTTAGGGTCGTAAAAGTGGATATGTAGGATGAGATATTTATTTGGTTTACTACGCTTGCATCCACCTGATAAGTGCCCAAGAATCGCAGCGCAAAGGGGAAGAGGATGTAGTAGTTCATCACCACTCCAGCCATGAAAAGTATGTAGATTATGACGGTAATCGTCACCGAGTAACGTTTTTCATCCTCATAGAGCGCAGGCGTGATAAAACGGAACAGCTCCACCACAATGTAGGGTGAAGCACACAGCAGCCCCAGTATGACTGAAGTGGAGAGATGGGTCATAAACTGGTTGGAGAGTTCGGTGTTGATGAGGGCGATTTTAAACGGCTCGAAATGGAAATCTATGCCTAGCCATGCACACAGGCTCTCAATGCCACGGTAGGTGGCAAAGTCGCTGCTTCCAGGCGCGAGCAGGATGTCGAAGGTAGTCTGCCTGAAACAGAATATCGTAACTGCAAAAGCTAGGGATACACCAATGATGCGGAAGAACATCCTGCGCATTACCTCAAGGTGCCCTCCGAAGGTCATCATTCCCCCGTTGTCACTGCTCATTGCTCGGGGTGCTGTGTGGCCTCTTGTTCCTCGAGTTCTTGTTCGGGTTGGGCTTCGTCAGTGGGTTCCTCCTCCTTTTGAGGTTCCTCAACAGGTGAGTTTAGCCCTTCTTTGAAACTCTTCACGCCTTGTCCCATGCCCTTCATCATTTCGGGCAGTTTTTTGCCACCGAAGAGCAGCAGCGCCAGTCCAGCGACCAAAAGCAACTCGGTGGTGCCTATCATCAATAAAATCATGTTTCGTTTATGGTTTATCGTTTATTGAAGCCTGTGGTGAGAGTTGTCGTAAAACAATCTCTCTTGCAGGTTTCTTTTACTATTTTTCTTCACTCGGCATTAAGGAATATTTCGCAGGTTTCGAAATTGATCTCCCAATTGCCGTTTGGGGAGCTTTCCCATTGATATTTCTTTGCCATGGTGTCCCACCAGTTCTGGAACTTGGTGCCAGTCTCGCCCATGTCCTTCACGAGTTTCTCATAAAGCTCGGCATTGTCGGCTGTGAGCACTTTTGCAAGTTCGTTTAAACCATTACGACGCTCAAAAAGCGCTTGAATCTCATTTTTCTCTTCAGGTGTTACCTGACCTACTAATTTGCGTGTCATATTGTGGTTGATGTTTTTTATTATAGATGATAGTTAAGTAAGTAATAACTCATTAAATAATTATTTCCATTGTGTTGCTATCTCAAATGGGTCGAGATATGTTATTTCCTTGATTTCTTCTTTGTCGGGGAGGAATGTGCCCTTGCTGCGGAGCGAGAGCATCAAGTCGCGCGAAGCGTTGCGCTCAAGGTGGGCAGCTACGCACTGCTCATGGCTCGGGGTGTTGACCTCTAGGGTCGTCTTGCGGTTGAGCCAAGCGCAGCGGCGGCATTGCCATGCATCGCACTTGCGGCATATTGGGGAATAGCCTAGCTTATAAAGCTGTTTGTTCTTAATGTCAAGGCCATTCTCAATGTCTCCCACGTTGTCATTCTCGTCATTGTAATAGAATGCTGGGCAGATGTAGAACTTGCCGTTTGGCGCAAGTGTGATGGTTGAGTCACCTGCGTTGCAGTTGTTCATTTCGGTGAGCATCATGCGGTCGGTGAGCAGGTTGAATTGTGGCGACTTGCCATCAACATACAGGGCTTCAACGTCTTTGCACAACGCCTCAAGCACAGTTTTGTACTCTTCACGGTCACTGTCGCTCATCCGCTCCACATCGGTGATGACCACGTTGAGGCGCTGCACCACTGCAAGCAGATATTTTAGCCTACCATAGTTCTCGCTAAGCTGTGTCCAATTGGTGCGTAGCACTACTACTGAATCTTTAAGCTTGGCGGCATCGCATTCCCACCCGTCAATCACCACAATGTCGGTCTCTCTGTCAAGAGCCGCCAAGGGCTTGATATTGCTGTGGTCAATGGTGTCGATCTCGTCGAGATACTCTTGAGGCAGAGCATAATCGGGGTAGACAAACTGAATCATCAGATTCTCCACCATGCCAAAGCGGATGCCCTTGCGAAGGTGATCAATCGAGATGGGATTGCGCTCTTTCTTGTTCACACTGTAATGACAGAAGCTTGTGTTGGTGTCATCGAGCAGAATCACTAAATATTGTAGCATAGTCTTAACAATCAATAGGTTTCACTTCACGTTTGTTCTTCTCAAATTCCTCGCGTTCACCTTCAAGCTCGAGCTTGCGGTAGAGTTTGTTCCAATAGTAGTTGTTGGCTCTCACTCTTGCCTTGTGCATCAGGCAGATGGCTGTAGCACGCTGATAAATGGTATTGGTCTCAGCAGCATCATAGTTCTCGCCCTGACACCAAGCACAGCCACTTGCCACTTCGCAGTCCAAGCACTGTTGTGGGCTCTGTGTTGTACGGTCGAGTGTAAGGAAGGGACGCAATTTGTTCTGGTCAATGCCATCGCGAATGTTGCCAATGATTAGCGGTTTCTTCTCGCGCAGCGAGTACCCAGCAAAGCGGGTGCAGGGGTAGAACATACCAGCAGCGTCTACGGCGAGCATCTTGCCTGCACCGCACCAGTTCTGGTTCTCGAGTACAGGGTCGAGAGGTTTACCTATGTTCTCACTGTAGAAAGAGCAGGCATAGTCGGTATAGTAACCGCCATCGATGATTGCGTCGGCGAGCTGCATTAGCTGGCCCTCAAAGAGCTTATCGTCGCCATCCTGCCACACGTCCTCAAACACGCAGTTGATGTTCACCTCGTGGATGCCGAGCGAGTAGAGGTGCAGTACACTCTCCTTGATGTAAGGGATATCGGCACTGCTGATGGTCACTTTAGTGCCCCCGTTGGGGAACTGTTCAAGCCACAATGGGATGTTTTTTACTACATCTTGGTAGGAACCATGCTCGCTGCCATCGGGGTTGTTCTGCTTATAGATGCGATTTAAGTCATGCTTGCGCTCGGTGCCATCGATGGTGATACCGATGCTCAGGTGCGTGTGATTCTTCTTTATAAACGCCTGTACCTTGTCGGTGTGGTAGTTGATACCATTGGTCGAGAACGAGAAACGGTAGCTGTTGAACCAATGATGATTCAATCGGAACATCTCGGTCTTGAGGTAGTCGCAGATTTGGTCTATTAGGTCAATCTCCATAAACGGTTCGCCGCCGATGAAGTCCCAAATCACGCTCTCCTCACGGAAATCATCCTCGTGGCTCAGAATATAGTCAATCGCAGCCTTGGCGGTTTCCCACGACATGCGCTCCTTCTCATTCTTGCCCACAAGGTAACAATACTTGCAAGCAAGCTGGCAATCCTTTGTGACAATGAATGTAATGTTCTTTGCCATGCCGGATTGCCAGCTTTGGCTACTTTCTTTAACTTTTGTCATGTTTAATTAATACTTTGATCCACCACTGCAAGAGGCTTGACAGCCATATCTACACGAAGATTGGCAAGTACCTTGACACCCCCCCATGCATTTGCCACTACAAGTACCATAACAAGTATAATTACAACCTCCAACACAAGCCCCTGAGCATGTGCATCCAGCTGTTGATGCACCAGCTAGATGCGGCAAATTTGCTAGTACTATTGCACCTAAGATTGGAAGTGTGCCTTTGGCGGCTTTTTTGAAAAACTGCCTGCGAGATTGCAGTTCATCTTTCTTTTTGTTATTTTCCATAATAATTCTAAATATAAAAATTAATAAATGTAGATTGCCTTAATGGCATTATCTTTTAATTATTGTTGTGTCGTTTTGTATATAGTCAGTTGTCATTTTTGCGCTAAACATACAAGTCGTAATGCAGCTAGCAGCACTTGTTTGGGTGCATCCAACGGCACACAAGTAGTTGCACCTATTTCTGCAAGCATCATTACAACCTTCTTACTTGGTTTGTTCTTGCGCGATTATTAGACAAAGCTATTGTCCCAAGTATAGGAAGCATACCTTTAGCGGCTTTCTTGAAGAACTGCCGGCGAGAATGTAGTTTTTCTTTACTTATTTGAGCCATATGTTAAATACTTATTTTTTATCGTTTTTATGCCAAATTTACATTAAAACATCATCATTCCGCGACATCCATAACACGTGTTATTACAGCTGCCAAAGCAACCAGTACATGTTGTTTTGCAACGACCTTTACATCCATTCTCACATGTTGTTTTACATCCATTGTCGCAAGTGTCTTTGCATCCTGAGTCGCAATCTCCTTTACAAGAGGTTGTACAAGCAGTTCTGCAGCTATTATTGCAGTCGTCACAATTTATTTTTTCATTTGCTGAACCAGAACATGAACCCTGACATGAACCCGAACAAGAATTAGCACAACCAGTTCCACAACTAGTAGAGCAGCTAAACACACATTCCCACCAGCAATTAGTAGTACACCCCATTTCATTCTTGCTCTCATGAGCATTAGAGATGAATGGGACTTGGGTGAGTGAGATAGCACCAAGTATTGGCAAAGCTGCCTTGGCGGCTTTTTTGAAGAACTGCCTTCGCGATTGCAGTTCGTCTTTCTTTTTGTTATTCTCCATAAAAATTTTTAATTAAAAATTTATAAATATAGATTGCCTTGAGGCATTATCTCTTAATTGTTGTTGTGTCGTTTTGTATAGAGTCAGTTGTCATTTTTGCGCTAGACATACAAGTCGTAATGCAGCTAGCCGCACATGTTTGAGTGCATCCATCACGAAAGCATGTCATTCTGCAAGTCCCGCCACACATATAAGAGCAGTTATTTCTACAATATCCCTTACAACCTCCTTGCTTGGTTTGTTCTTGCGCGATTAACGCCGAAGGCATATTAGACAAAACTATTGCCCCCAATATAGGAAGCACATTTTTTGCGGCTTTTTTGAAGAACTGCCTTCGTGATTGAAGCTCTTCATTTTTGTTTTCATGTCTTTAGAGTAGTTTTAATATATTAAGCCGAACCAACATTTTTACATGTTGTGTAGCAGTCATAAGTGCAGTTCTCATGACAAGAACTTCTACAACTTTTCCCGCAAGATGCACAGCCGGCAGTAGTAGCAATTCCCACACACTCAACCCAACAATTTCCACCACATTTGCCTTCACAATGTCCCCCGCAACTCAATCTACATTGACGAGCACATTGGTAGTCACAATTATTATTACATACCTTTGTGCATTGACCGCTACATTGACTGCCACACTGACCGCCACATTGATCAGAACATTGACCACTACATTGTATGGCACAATTCGAACATCCTGAAGAAGTGGAGTTGTTACTACATGCAGAGCCACATCCATTTCCGCAAGAAGAGCAAGACGAAGATTTTGCACTATCATAGCAACTTGTATAACAACCGTTGCTACAAGAAGAGCAGCTGCCACCTCCACCTTCACCTAATAAAGCCAATGTCAGTTTTTCATCTTCTTTTGTACACGAAAATAATGAGCTGCCAAAAGCCACTCCTGCGAGAATGGGCAGAGACTTATTTGTTATTCTCTTGAAGAATTTTCTTCTTGAAATGAAATCGTTATTGTTCATATTCTTATATTAATATATTAATTTCCAGCAGAATATATGCAATAGGCCATACAGCTTTCGCTACATGCAAGATTACAAGAATAATAGCAGTGAGTAGAGCAAGTGAATGCACAACCAGAGCAACTGCTGCCTGCCGAAATATAAGAGCATGAGCCACCACAGGAATTTTCACATTGTCCACCGCAAAGGGTTTGGCATCCATTGGGACATGTTCCAGTACATGTGGTTTTGCAACCGTTAGTACATGCAGTTGCGCAATTAGAGCAACCGTTGCCACCGTTATTGCCACCGTTATTGCCACCATTGTTGCCACCGTTACTAGTGCCAATATATACTGGGCGAATTGAGAATTTCCAATACCATGGATAACCACTATGCTCTCGGGGAGTTTCATCGAAAAGCTTTATCTTAGTGTTGTCTTTATTATTAAACTCTGCAATAAACCCATCCACTTCATCACCAATAGCTAATTTTCGATATTGATAACGCGATGACCAATAGCCTCCTTCTTTTCCTTCAGACATAATATCCATATCATAGTCATGTCCAGCGCATGGCAAGAATATGGATTTGCCATTTTTTGCAGTTATTCTAAGTCCTTTGACATCACCTATTGTCTCAAACTCTTGTTTGCAATTTTTTATTAACTCATTCCATTGTTTGTAGGTGGGAGTGGCCCATTTTGCCCCCCATCTACTAGTTGCTTGGTCATATTTAGTTTGGGCAAAGTCACTTACAGCTCCATTTATTTTTCCGACAAGCTGCCCCATTATGTCAGTGCCAGTGCCCGATTCGTTAACATAAGTTCCGACCTTTAGTCCGTAGAATAAATACAAAAGAGTGCCATATGACTCCTTCTTATTTGCACCAATATTACATGTCGCCCATTTTACGCTCAAACCTAGGTCAATATAGTCGTGTCCATCACTACTACCTGAAGGAGAATAGTCTATTTTGCCGGTATCAAATCCTCCACCTTCCAACAAAGCATTGCTTAGCTCATCGTCATCTTTGCTGCATGACAATAACGAACCGCCAAAAGCCACTCCTGCGAGAATGGGCAGAGACTTGCTAGTTATTTTTTTGAAGAATTTTCTTCTTGAAATGAAATCGTTATTGTTCATAATATTTTATTTTAAAAAGAATCTATAAGAAAATGTTAAATAGGCTGCCATGTTGTTCATTTTTAGGTTTGTGAACTTCTTAAATCCATGTTCATAGCTGACCCATAGGCTATATTTATCGTAGCTCACCCCAATTGCTCCAACCACACCATAATCTATATTGCAGTCATCATAGCCTTCGATAGATGAGAATGAATATCCAAAATAACCTCCAGCTTTACCCATAAGCTGAATTTTGTCGGAGACACTATATCTGTATCCACCTGGATAAACTCTTGCTATGATGTAGTCTAGAGGATAGGCACCGCTACCTTTTCTTGCATATCCTACAGATGCTTCGGCAAAGTAGCCTTCAAGCTTGTTTGTCACTAAATTTTTCTTGGCAAATTCATAGGCGACATCAGCTCCAAATCCAAATCCAAAGACAGGAGACACTGAAGAGCACATGAAGTTTGTGTAACAACCATAGCCCTCAGCAAATAAAGCATGGGCAAATTTGTGTGGTTCTTTAGCTTTTGAATACTTATTTGTTTTTGCAGTTTTCTCTTTTTCTTGTTTCTTGTTACTGGCAACATCGGGAAGGATTTCAAAATCCGACTTTAAAACATAGCCATCATGCTTTTTGTAATTTATGTGCCCCCACTCATTGTCTAGATCTTCAATGGTTACTTTGTCGTTGCGATTTAGCGTGCCTAGTCGTTTTGATTTAGTGCTAGGTTCCTTATATACAGATGCTTTCTTACTTTTTACTTTATAGTTATGAGACTGTGTGGTTGTGTATAACAATTCATCGTATGTTGTGATGTCGTCAGATTTTGGGGTGTCTTTGGCTTTATCTTTTTTTGTGTTTTTGGCGTTCTCTTTACTTGTGTAATTATCTTTGTTTTGTGCCTGATCGTTTTTGCTGGAAGAGCTTTGTTTAGGCTCTTCTACAGCTTTTAGATATTTGAAAAGCACATAGCCTTTCTTTTTCTTATAGGTGATTGTGGCCCAGCCGCTTTTGCTGCTCTCTACAGCAATTTTATCTCCCTTGTTAAGACGGCCTAACACTTTTGCCTTAGATGAAGGGCGGCTTCTCACGCTAAGGCTGTTACTAGTGACTTGGTAGTAGCTTTGCGCATTAGCAACAAAGAAAAAGCAAAATGAACACAGTATTATTGATAATACTCTTGTAAAAACAGTATTTGTAAAACTGCCTTCTCTACTTTTGGGGTAATGCTGTAGGTTCATATAGTTTTCATTGCCTTTTTAGATTCCCCGGATTAGTAGGCTGGTTAGTTAATGGGTATAAAAAAAGACGTGGGAATCTGTACTTTGCTCATCCCACTGTCAGGCTCTCGCATTGCCTTTCCACCGAATAAACAACACAGCTAGCCCACGTCGTGTGAATATATTTATGCCCTTGTGTCATTGATAATAATATAATAATGACGGATAATGGCATAAGTATTCATCATGCGTGGACGTTCACTCTGTTGCCGCATCTTCGGTGGGATCAAATTTGCGAGATTTGACAGTAGAAGATGACGCCTTAAGTAAACGTCCTTTACCAATAATGTACAGGAGGCTTGTGTTACACCTTTTATTAATATATCATCAAGCCTGTCCTCGACCCGCCGCCCTCTCTTGGGCTAACTGATCGGTTGCAAATATAATACCTTTTTATATAATATACAATACTTTTGTGGATTTTTTTAATATCTGGGCAACAAGCTAGATTGTTAAGACAAGCATTTCTACTTAATAAACAGTTCTATATAGATGCGCTCAGTGGCTCCAGTATGGGTCGTGATGTAGTTGCTAGCGGCACTGCCGGCCTGCTTGAGTGCATTGGTATCACCAAGCAGACGATCGAAGATGTCGTTGCACTGAGAGGCATTGTTGATGGCGAAACCACCACCACACTCTTTTAGTTCAAGCGCCTCGCGAAACTTCTCGTGACGAGGCCCAAAGATGACAGGAATGCCATAGACAGCGGCCTCAGGAACATTGTGTATGCCGGAGCCGAATCCTCCTCCCACATAGGCCACGTCGCCATAGCGATAAAGCGACGAGAGAATGCCAAAGCAGTCGATTATCATGCAGTCGAGCTGTGATGGGTCGTCGACCTGGTCGAGCTTGGTGTAGCGTGCCACAGGACGCTTAATGCGCGCCATCATCGCATCGAGTCGGCTCTCGTCAAACTCATGTGGAGCAATGATGAGCTTCATCTCGGGATGCGAGTTGAAGTAAGGGATGATGATATCCTCATCAGGTTGCCACGAGCTACCCATAACCAATGTGAGCTTGTCGCCACTAGTCATAGCTGCTATCTCAGGAAATTCCTTGGCTTGCGCCTTGATTTGCAGCACGCGGTCGAGACGTGTGTCGCCACACACCGTAACGTTATCTATACCAATGCCGTGCAGCAGCTCACGCGACTCATCGTCTTGAACGTAGAGGTAGGAGAAGCAGCCAAGCATCTTGCGGAACATTCCGCCCCATGGCTTGAAGAACGACTGATTGGGCCTGAAGATTGACGATATGATATAGGTGGGCACATTGCGCTGCTTGAGTTGCTCAAGGAAATTGCCCCAGAACTCGTATTTCACAAAGATTGCCATCTTGGGTTTTACCACATCGAGGAACTCCTTGACACGTGGAGGAGTGTCAACCGGCATATAGCACACGGCATCTACCTTGTCGTAGCTCTTGCGCACCTCATAGCCACTTGGGGAATAGAACGAGAGCAGAATCTTGGCATCGGGCTGCTCCTCGCGGATTTTCTCGATAAGCGGCCTACCTTGCTCAAACTCGCCAAGCGATGCTGCATGAATCCAGATGTAGCCACCATCGGGATCAAGTGTCTCTTTCAGATAAGGAACAGTTCTTGCCTGGCCTTGAACAGTAAGTTTAGCTTTATGGTGCCAGGGCGATGCCAAGTGCATCCCCCAGCCAGTAGCAGCCATCGCAATGTTATACAGTAAATTCATTTAAAAATAGGATTAGTTAGAATTGTGACTGAAGGGGTAAACCTTTAGTTCCTTTTCTGCCTTTTTTATGATTTCTCCACAAGTTCTGATCTAAATAGAAACGCACTGCGAGCTGCTGCCAGAATGAAGTTGACTTGTCGGTGGCGTGAAACGTTAAGCGCGCCTCAAGGTTGACAAAGTCGCGTTGAAAGATTGTTGCAACAAGGTCGGTGCGACTGTAAAACTTGTTGTGATAGAACTGGTCGCCCTGATACAGTAGTGAGGCATACTTGTCATAAAGAGGCATTTGGCGCTGACCAGCATATATATTCTCGGTGAGTCGCAGCCATTTCCAACCACCCGCAACAGCTCCAATGAATCCTATAGGTACCTGCCATTTATTATCGGCTGAGCGGTCGCGATCAAACGACATCAATGCGCCTGCCTGCAATCTTATGAATGAATCATATGACTTGTTAAAGAAATGAACAAAACCTATTTGAGGGCTGAATATAGCATTATCTACAACTCCCTGGTCGTCGTTGTGTTGTTTGCTTTTTGCCAAGTGGTTATAGCTTAGAATTGCCGAGATATCAAATATATTGTCACTTCTAATAGAAGATTTCCACCCCAATATGCCAACTACCTGAAAGGCTTCGCGGCGATTGTTGGTCTGTAATTGTCGCCAGTCTAACCAAGAATGAAGCCAGAAGTGTTTTTTGTCAACTTTAATCAAGAATCCGTTGATGTTGGGACGCACATAGCTTATTGAATCATTGAACAGAAACGATGGCACGCTCACGTTGCCCCGGGTACCTACATTCAAGGTGTTAACCTTCAACTCGTTGGGAATCATACCAAACTTAAAATCATAGCCCTTCTTTCTGTCTTCGTATCGATAATATAATGCCGGCAAGACCTTGTAACCATGCATATGGTCGTTCATCGGTTGGTACCAAGTGACCCCGCCCATAATGCTATGTCTAGTTCTGTCCATCGACACACCAATCATTGGCGTGATGCGAGTGAAGATGTTGGTGCTCGATGGTGCCAAAGCAGTCTCGCTCTCGCGATTATTGAACACAGCATTCATGTCGACGCTCCACTCAAGTTCTTGCGAACTTAGGGTGAACACCGACACCAATGCCATCAATATCGTGGACAACCAGTAACGCATGATTACTCTGTTACTGGTTTGATATTCTCGATACCGCGCTCAATGCGGGCGATAATTTCGTCCTTGCCCATGAGCTCGGCGATGTCAAACATGTGAGGGCCCTTGCACTCGCCCACAACGGTGAGACGGAAAGCGTTCATCACGTTGCCCATGTGGAGCTCGTTGTCCTTAATCCATCCGAGCACGATTTCCTCGGCATTGGCACTAGTCATGTCGTCAATGCCCTTGATTACCTCAATGAGGCGATGCATAGTCTCGGGAGTGTCCTCTTTCCAGCGTTTCTTGATGTCCTTGGGAGCATATTCGATAGGAGCCACAAAGAAGAACTTTGCATTGTCCCAAATGTCGCCCACGAAGCTGATGCGGCTCTTAATCATGCCCACAGCGCGGGTGATGTATTCATCGGTGAATTGTGAAGCGTCGACACCATGCTTTGCGAGTTCGGGCTTGAAAATCTCGGATAGTTCAGCGTCGTCCATATTGATAAGATACTCGTGGTTGAACCACTTGCCCTTCTCGAAGTCGAACTTCGCGCCTTTCTTTGAGCAGTGGTCAAACGAGAACTCCTTGATAAGTTCGTCCATCGAGAAAATCTCTTGGTCAGTGCCAGGATTCCAGCCAAGCAAGGCGAGGAAATTGACAACAGCCTGAGGCAGATAGCCACGCTCGCGGTATCCGCTGCTGATGTCACCACTCACGGGGTCGTGCCACTCAAGTGGGAACACAGGGAAGCCCAAGCGATCGCCGTCGCGCTTGCTGAGTTTGCCCTTACCGTCGGGTTTCAACAATAGTGGCAGATGCACGAACTGTGGCATTGAATCCTTCCAGCCAAATGCCTCGTAAAGCAGAACGTGCAATGGCGCGCTTGGCAGCCACTCCTCACCACGAATCACGTGAGAGACTTCCATCAAGTGGTCATCAACAATGTTTGCAAGGTGATAGGTGGGGAGGTCGTCAGCACTTTTGTAGAGAACCTTATCATCAACTACCGAACTGTTGACAGTCACCTCACCACGAATCAGGTCGTTGACCTTAACCTCCTGGTTGGGCTCAATGAGGATGCGAACCACATATTTCTCGCCTGCAGCGATGAGCGCATCAACCTCCTCTTTTGGCAATGTAATAGAATTGCGCATCATGCCACGGGTCTTGGCGTCGTACTGGAAATTGGCTATTTCTTTGCGCTTAGCATCAAGTTCCTCGGGGGTGTCGAAAGCGATGTAGGCCTTGCCATCATCGAGCAGTTGCTTCACATACTTGCGATAGATATCGCGACGCTCGCTCTGCTTGTATGGACCATAGTTGCCACCCTCACGCACACCTTCATCAATTCCGATGCCGAGCCATTGCAGGGCCTCGTTGATATAATCCTCGGCGCCAGGTACAAAGCGGTTGCTGTCGGTATCCTCGATGCGAAGAATCATAACACCGTCGTTTTGACGGGCAAAGAGATAGTTAAACAATGCAGTTCTCACACCGCCAATGTGAAGCGGTCCAGTGGGTGATGGGGCAAATCTTACCCTTACTTTCTTATCCATTATAGTAGTTATTTTATTTATTTCAAAAAATCGACTGCAAAGATAGTGATTATTTTAGAGAAAAGAGCAAAAGCTATCACAAGAACATCATTATTTTTTTAATAATGTTAAAAACAAAGATTTTGAAAATTGCAAGTTTTTTGTTGTTTGAGACAAAAATTCTTATCTTTGCACTCCATATTAATCGGAAAATAAAGGACAACATATGAAATCAAGGATTCTCACCCTAATGATGGCATTAGCATCATTGTTTTGTAATGCCAACGTAACCCAAGAATTTGAATTAAGCAAACACTGGCAGTTCAGCCACGACAAAACGAACTGGCAAGAAGTAACAATCCCTCACGACTGGGCAATAAGCGGCCCGTTTGATAAGAAATGGGACCTTCAGGTTGTCGCTATTAAGGAGAACGGCGAGGAGACCGAGACCGAACATAGCGGCCGTTCAGGAGCTTTACCTTGGATAGGCGAAGGTTATTACAAGACACAGATTGTACTACCCGAGGGCACCGAGCGCGCTGAGTTGCTCTTTGACGGTGCCATGAGCGAACCCATAGTTTACCTCGACGGCAAAGAGGTGGGACGATGGGCCTATGGTTACAACGCCTTCAGAATAGACATCACACCTTATATCAAGAACTCTGACTATAAAGGGGAGCTTGAAGTTCACCTCAAAAACGTTGAGGAGAGCAGCCGTTGGTATCCTGGTGCAGGACTTTATCGCCCCGCGAAACTCATCACCAGTGGCCGTGTGGCAATAGACACTTGGGGCATGGACATCCACACAATAAAGGTGGAGAACGATACAGCACTTGTTGCTGTAGACAGCCAACTCAATGGATGTGTAGCAGGCGAATACCCAGTAATCACTGTAGCAATTACCGACCGCAATGGCAAGGTAGTTGCCGAGACACAGCGCCGCATTGCATCCGACGGCTACTGCCGCATGGAGCTAAAGATGCCACACGCCAACCTGTGGTCGCCCGAATCGCCTTATTTATACAAAGTTAACACAACCGTAGAACTCAATGGCCAACTTGTTGACCAACGCACCGACAATCTGGGCGTGCGCACTGTGACGTTCAGCAAGGAGCATGGCTTCCAGCTCAATGGTGTAACTCGCAAATTCAAGGGTGTGTGCCTGCATCATGACCTAGGCCCATTGGGTGCTGCCGCCAACAAGGCCGCACTTGCCCGCCAACTCAAGATAATGAAAGAGATGGGGGCCGACGCTATCAGAACTTCACACAACATGCCGTCGACATGGCAAATGGAGCTTTGTGACAGCCTCGGCCTGATGGTAATGGCCGAGAGCTTCGACTGCTGGAAAGACCCCAAAGTAAAGAACGGTTATAACCGCTTCTGGGATGAGTGGTGGAAAAAAGATATCTACAATCTCATCATGAATCACCGCAACCACCCAAGTATTGTGCTGTGGAGCGTGGGCAACGAGATTCCTGAACAATGGAAAGAAGAAGGTGCCGAGCGCTATGCTGCCCTTGTGCGATGGTGCCATATGCTCGACCCAACCCGCAAGGTAACATGCGGTATGGACAATCCCGATGCCGACATCAAGTGCGGCTTTGCTCAGCAAGCCGACGTGCCAGGCTTCAACTACCGCACCCATCGCTATGAGGACTGCATCAAACAACTGCCTCAAGGATTTGTGTTGGGCAGCGAAACAGCATCGACCCTCAGTAGCCGTGGCGTATATTTCTTCCCTGACACATGCGCAAAGATGCTCGAACATGAAAACGGGCAGTGTTCGAGTTATGATACTGAATATTGCTGGTGGAGCAACTTGCCCGATGATGACTGGCGACTACAAGATGACTTCGACTGGACAATTGGTGAGTTTGTATGGACCGGTTTCGACTATCTAGGGGAACCTACTCCTTATGATGTCTACTGGCCATCGCGCAGCAGTTACTTTGGCATCGTTGACCTTGCCGGTCTGCCTAAAGACCGTTACTACTTGTATCGCAGCCATTGGAACAAAGAGAGCCACACCATACATCTGCTACCACACTGGACATGGCCCGACCGAAAAGGCAAGGTTACGCCAGTTTATTGCTACACCGACTACCCTACTGCCGAGCTATTTGTGAACGGCAAGAGTCAAGGTAAAATCAGCAAAGATCCATCAACCCGCCTCGATCGCTATCGCCTGCGCTGGCGCGACGTGGTGTACGAGCCTGGCGAGATTAAGGTTGTGGTATATGACGAAAACGGCAAGAAAGCTGGCGAAAAAACTGTGAAGACAGCTGGCAAGCCTCATCGTCTGCAACTTGATGCTGACCGCAGTGTGCTGAATGCCGATGACAACGACCTGGCATTCATCACCGTAAGCCTTATCGACAAAAACGGCACGCTGCTGCCCGATGCCGATGATGACCTGCAATTCAGCGTTGAGGGTGCTGGCAACTTCCGTGGTGTGTGCAACGGCGACGCCACCTCGCTGCAAGTGATGACCGAACCACAGATGAAGCTATTCCACGGACAGCTTGTGATTGTGGTACAAGCCAGCGAAACAGCAGGAGATATCACACTGCGCGTTAAGGGTAATAAAGGCTATCTGAATGGAGCAATAAAGCTCAGGAGCAAATAATTTTTAGTGGTAAATGATGAGATTTTTATTTAAACATTTAGTATTGACTGTTGCCATAATCGCATTGACGATTGGGGCTCAGGCACAAGATTTTGAGAAATATTTCAGCGACTCAACACTGAGAGTAGACTATATATTAAGTGGAAACGTGAAAAGCCAGTCGATAGCCGTTGACGGTATGAGCCGCATGCCCGGCTGGTATGGCAAGCGACAAAACCTCACTAGTTTCCCTGTGCATGGAGCAGCAACAATCGACATGCGTCTTGCCGCCACTGGCAAGCTGATTTATAGTCACACCTTCAGTACCTTGTTCCAGGAATGGCTCGACCTTGATGATTCTCATCTAGCCCCTAAGGCCTTTGAATGTGTGGAACTGCTTCCTATGCCTCGTGACTCGGTAATTGTTACAGTTAACCTATATAACCACCGACAGCAAGTAACATCAACCATAGAGCACAAGGTCACCCCCACCGACATCACAATTGTGCACAAGGGCGAAGGGAACCAAGTCCCCAAGTATGTAGTCCTCAATGAGCCAAAGCAAAAAGACAAAGTCATCAACATTGCTTTCGTGGCTGAAGGTTACACCCAAGAACAGATGAATGACTACCTTGCCGATTGCAAGAAAGGCGTGGAAGGTCTTTTTGGGTTTGAGCCCTATAAGCACCTGCGCGACCGATTCCGTGTGATAGCGGTACTCACACCGTCGCAAGATAGCGGCCCGTCAATACCTAGTGAAGGCGTGTGGCACAACACCGCTATGGGATCAAGTTTCGACACTTTCGGCATGGCACGCTACCTTACAACCTTGCGCATAAAGCAGATGCACGACGCTATTGCGGGCACACCCTATGAACACATCATTGTTATGGTAAATACCGAACGCTATGGAGGCGGAGGCATCTATAACACATTGAACCTGTTGATGACCAAGCACAAACTCTTCATCGAAGTGCTGGTGCATGAGTTTGGCCACTCATTTGCCGGACTTGCCGATGAATATGCCTACGAAGGCGAGGAGCCCAATGATTTTCCTCTTGATGTAGAGCCTTGGTCGCCCAACATCACCACTCTGGTCAATTTTGATAGCAAGTGGAAATATCTTATGCCTAATGGCAAGACCATAATAAGCACCACCGACGACAAGAACTACGACACCCAAACTATAGGCCTTTATGAAGGTGCTGGCTGCGTGCTCAAGGGTGTATACCGCCCCACCCCAAACTGCATGATGAAGACCCTGAAGATTCCCACTTTCTGCCCTGTGTGCAGTAGGTCTATAGAGGACATTATCAACTTCTACACCAAATGAGAAAAATTATTATTAGCATATTGTTTAGTCTGGCATTGTGCAACGCCTGGGCTCTTGATATTGACTACAGTAACGACAGCAAGGTTGCCGCAGGGCTGCGCATAAACACGTCGGTATTTCCATCACTAGACGTGGAGATTACAGGCGAGTACCGTCCTTTCCGTTATATAGGCGCCAATGCAGGTCTTTTAATCTTAACTCCATTCTCCAATAAGATTAATAACAATGTCGAATTCTTTGAATTCGTTGAAGACGAAGACAAAAAATACCTTTGGGAAATCAATAATTATCGCGATGCCACCTACCGTTTTGCATTCAAAGCCGGCTTGCAATTCACCACACCAGCAATAATGCTCAGCAAGAATGAAATGGGCCTCTCGCTCAGGTTGTCGCCGGGAATCACAATTCCAATACCAACAAACGAGAGCATAACTGTGAGCAAATCAGAAGTTTTCACAAAAGAGGACATCTTTGGAGATGAAGCTGAGGGGTCTACTGAAAGAGTTTTGATATTTGACTCCGAAGAAGATATTAAAAACTCTGGCGCCAAGACATTATACTGGCATGCAAGAGCCGAGTTAGTGCTAGAATATGAGGAGCAATGGGAGTTCTCGGTGGGATACACCTATAGTAATCTCGACATCTATGGTGGTAGCCGAAATATTGTGGTGCATGGCACACCTTTAGTAAAAAGCGAAAAAGAACCAATGCATTCTTTCCATCTAGGACTTACCTATAAGTTTTAATATCAAAAAAGGTTCCCTCATTTCAGTGAAGGAACCTTTTTTATTTAGCCACCATTAAGGCTTATTTATCAATATCAATGATTATGTAAGACTTCGAGCCTAGTCCGATAGACTCGGCGTAATCGGTGATGTAGGTGCCGTGTTGACGGTTGATGCGCTCGATGAGAGGCTTGTTGTCATCACCAGGCTTGCCGTTGTAATTGAACACCTTGTCAAGACACGCTTGATCAACAGCAACGGGGTCGAGACTAGCGAGAATGCCCATATCCTTGAGCATTGGAGCGTCGGGAGTGCCGTCGCAGTCGCAATCAACACTCATGTTGTTCATCACATCGATATAAACAACATGTCCACCCATATAGTTGTGCACCGCTTGGGCAGCTGCAGCCATCGACTCGAGGAACAGGTCTTGAGTGGGACCAGCAGCAATGTAGTCCTTGGTCCACGCAAGTTGAGCGTCGTCGGTCTTTCCGGCGCTATGGATATAAGCTTTACCAGCAGTAGAAGCTACGCCGATGCTTGCATTTTTCAGAACTCCACCAAAGCCGCCCATGGCATGCCCCTTGAAGTGGGCTAGATTGATCATGAAATCATAGTTGGCAAGATGGCCTCCCACAATGTCATACTTGAGGTGCTTTTTGTCCTGAATAGGAATGCGAATTTGGTCATACTCATCCATAATATCCACGGCAAAGATTGAGTCGAAGCCATGCTCGTGGATGGTTTGCCAATGCTTCTTCACGTCCTGACGCGAACCACCATAAGCAGTATTGCACTCCACGATAGTGCCATTCACCTCATCAACCAAATTGCGAATGAGAGTTGGCTTGAGATAGTGGTTGTTGCCACCTTCACCAGTTGAGATTTTCACTGCCACACGGCCCGAAGCCTCAACGCCTAGTGCTTTATAGATTTTCACTAGTCCCTCGGGACTGATATCACGTGTAAAATACACTTTGCTTTGAGCTTGTGCAAGCACAACAGTGAGCGCTACTAAAAATAATAAGAATGTCTTTTTCATTGTTATGATATTATTGAGTTTATATTCTTGTGCAAATATAGTGATAATTCCTTTATTCTTTGTAATTTTGCAAGAGAATTATTTTTTATAAGACTATTTTTATCAATGTTATACACGCTCATAGCACTCGTCTTGGGATTTTGCACCCCAATCCAGACGGCAGCCAACTCACGCATGCGCCAGCTCGTGAGTTCGGCACCATTATCAACGCTCATATCTTTTGCGGTATCAACCATAGTGCTCATCATTGTCGCGCTCATCGCATCTATCCCACTGATGCCCTCTCCACAGGCCTTTCACGACGCGCCATGGTGGAGCTGGTTCATAGGCGTCATCCCACTCATCACCATTACCATTGCTATCCATCTATTCAAGGAATTAGGCCAGCTCCAAGCGATGGTGATTCCCATGTTCAGCCAACTGATATTCAGCTTGTGCATCGACCATTTCGGGTGGTTTGGGGCTAGAGTTATGCCGTTAGGCTGGCAACGCGCCATCGGAGCCTTGTTGCTGATAGTGGGCGTGACCTTGGTGGTCATCATCCCTCGACTTAAGAGCAGCAACAAGACTGATAATGGCGGACTGCGAAAGGTTCTTTGGCAACTGGCGGCGGTGCTATCAGGATGCCTCTCGTCTGTGGTTGGAGCAATTCTTGCCTCACTAGGGCAGGTAATCGGTTCGGCAATCCAAGCCACAACAGTGCTTTTTGCTATTGCCATAGTGGTAATGATCGTGTTTTGCTGCATTAATGGCAGCGTGGTTAAAATTAGAAAAGCATTTACCACCGATGCCCCTTGGTGGATTTGGATGGGCGGCCTACTTGGTGCAATAATCGTTTATGGCAACGCCTGGCTCATACCATTGATTGGTGTCAGCGTCTTTATGATGGCGCTACTCATTGGCCAATTCCTGCTCAGCCTCTTCATGGAACGGAATGGCTGGCTCGGAGCGCCAAAGAAGCACATATCATGGGCCCAAATCGCCGGCATCTTAATAATGTTAGCAGGAGTATTCCTAATAAAGTTCTAGTTTATCCTAAGGCTAGTGTTTTCCCTACATTTTTTGTAATTTTGCAAGACAAAACCACTTATTCATGAGACAATTCAACGAGAAGCAGCTAATCGAACTTGAGAAGATGATGAGCGGTGAGCCCTATGACGCAAGCGACAACACCGAGCTGCTCGACATCCTGCAAGAAACTCAGGAGATGTGCCGCGACTATAACAACATCCGCCCCTCGTACCACGATGAGAAGACTGCACTGATTAAACGCATACTTGGTAAGACTGGTGAACGGCTGAAGGTGATACAACCTTTCTTCTGCGACTATGGCTTCAACATCGAGGTGGGTGAAGATTTCTTTGCCAACACCAATATGGTGATTCTTGATGAGGCCAAGGTGATTTTTGGCAATCACGTTTTCATTGGACCAAACTGCTCGTTCTACACTCCATGCCACCCTCTCGATGCCGAGAGCCGAAATGCCGGCAAGCAATGGTCACTGCCCATCACTGTGGGCGACAACGTGTGGCTGGGAGGCAACGTGACGGTGTGCCCTGGGGTAACTATAGGTGCCGGCAGCGTGATTGGCGCTGGCAGCGTGGTCACAAGCGACATCCCTGCTGGAGTGCTTGCCGCGGGCAATCCTTGTCGTGTAATTAAAAAACTATGATACTTGACAAACTCATATTGAAAGGCTGCGACGACCATTTCACTGCGTTGCAGACACAGCGCGGCGAAATCTCCCAAAATGACCCTTATTCGCAGTGGAACCTGTGTGACTACACTGGCGATGATGCGTTGAAGGTGCTCGACGCTCGCATGCAATTCTGCCAGCAGTTGGGCATTGACCTCGACCACTTGGTGATGCCAAGGCAGACTCATAGCACCAATGTAAAAGTACTGGACCAAAATTTCGTTGATGCCTCAATCGAAGAGCAAGACTCGGCGCTCGAGAGCGTTGATGCGCTAGTCACAAAGCTGCCGGGCTTATGCATCGGCGTGAACACCGCCGATTGCGTCCCCATCGCCCTTGCCGACCCCAAGAATGGCGTTATAGCCATTGCCCATGCGGGATGGCGAGGAACTGTGGGACAGATTGCGGCAAAAACCATTGAGACGATGTGCAAACTAGGCGCAAATGCCAGCAACATCGTTGCGACAATGGGCGCGAGCATTTGCCAGGAATGCTTTGAGGTTGGCGATGAAGTGGTTAGAGAATTTGAGCAAGCAGGCTTTAACTTGTCGCTAATAATGAGCCGCAATGCCACGACAGGCAAAGCACACATCAACTTGCAAGAGGCTAACCGCCAAGTGCTCATAAAAGCTAGAGTAAATCCAAGCAACATCACCTTGCCCGAGCATTGCAGCCGTTGCGAGCACGACCACTACTTCTCGGCCCGCCGTTGGGCATCGACAGCGGCCGCACCTTCACCGCAATCCTAAAACTTGGTTACTAAAAGCCGATTGCGGTAGCCCAGGCAAGATTGTAATAATAGCTAAATTTAATTATTTGAGTCCGAGTAAAATGGGATAGCTGCTCCCTTAAGCTAGGGGAGCTGTCACGAAGTGACTGAGGGGTATGATAATAGCGAAATTGTAATTCCTTGAGGCTTTCATACTCCCCCTGTATTCCCCTCTATCTTAGAGGGGGGGCTAGGCATCCACAGAGTTTTTGAGAAGCCGTAGTATAAAAAATGTAAATAATTTTGTATTTTTCTTGGCTTTAAGTAATTTTGAAGTCGGAAACGAAAAAACTAAAACACTATGACAACAGCAATTTATACTCTCACGTCGCAGTTGCACGACGCAGCTGCTGTGGATGCCGCTACACAGGAATTCCTGGGCGGACTGGGCATCGAGTACCAACTGATGGGCGACGACTTTAAGGACTATGGCGGTCACGATCTGGAACTGATTTATGTGCGCACTGGCGGCACCGAGGGGCTTTTCAAGAATGAACTGCCTCGCATGCTGCGCCAGTCGAAGCAGCCTTTCTTGCTACTCACCACGGGTAAGAGCAACTCGCTAGCGGCATCGATGGAGATTCTGTCGTATCTGCGCCAGCGAGGCCTCAAAGGCGAGATTCTGCACGGCTCGGACGAATATATCAAAGGGCGCATCACCACGCTGCAGCAGGTGGGCAAAGCGATGCGCGAGCTTAACGGCTGCCGCCTGGGCGTGATAGGCGATCCTAGCGACTGGCTCATTGCCAGCAAAGCGAAATACCGCACGATAGAGGACAAACTGGGCATTGAGCTTGTGAATATTGACATGGAGGAGCTGCTGATGCTCCTGGACCGCATCCCCGCCGACATTAATAGCGACCTCGCCGAGAAAGCGCCTAATGACACTATCCGCCAGTCGCTGACAGGTGCCGAGCGCATATATGAGGCACTTAAGCTCATCGTTGAGGGCTATGACCTGCAGGGCTTCACCATTCGCTGCTTCGACCTCTTGACAGCGGTTAAGAACACCGGCTGCGTGGCATTGGCGAAATTCAACGCTCAGGGCATCGTGGCTGGCTGCGAGGGCGACATTCCCGCCCTACTGTCGATGAAGATTGCACAAGCTGTGACCGGCAAGAGTGGATTCCAAGCCAATCCCGCACGCATCAACCCCGAGACAGGCGAGATGCTGTTTGCCCACTGCACTATCCCACTCGACATGGTCGAGAGCTACGAGCTTGACACTCACTTTGAGTCGGGAATTGGCGTGGGAATTCGTGGATTCATGAAACCTGGCCCTGTGACCATCTTCAAGGTGAGCGGAGGCCTAGGACGACACTTCGCCGAGGAAGGTGTTCTCGTCGAGAACCAAGGTAAGCCCGACCTGTGCCGCACTCAGCAAGTAATCCAACTCAATGACAAGGACGCTGCGAAGTATTTCTTGACCAGACCTATAGGCAACCACCACATCATCATGCAAGGCAACTACAAGGCTGTGCTAGACGAGATACTTTAAATAATGCATAATGCATATGCATTAGGGATTAGAGACTGACTACTGATAACTGACTACTGATAAATAAAATGAAAGAGACACCGATATTGCTGCTCACGGGATATCTGGGCAGCGGAAAGACAACACTGGTAAACCATATTCTCACTAATGAGCAAAACATAAAATTTGCCGTCATTGTCAATGACCTGGGCGAAGTGAACATAGACGCCAGCCTCATCCAGAAGGGCGGCATCGTGGGCCAAAAGGACGAGAGCCTGGTGGCTCTGCAAAACGGCTGCATTTGCTGCACGCTCAAGATGGACTTGATTGAGCAGCTGAACGACATCATGAAGCTCGACCGCTTTGACTACATCGTGATTGAAGCAAGCGGCATTTGCGAGCCAGAGCCCATTGCGCAGACCATCTGCTCTATTCCAAGCATGGGGCCTGAGTATATGGAGCACGGCGTTCCACGCCTCGATTGCATCGTGACGGTGGTCGACGCGCTGAGAATGCAGAGTGAGTTTGCCTGTGGTGAGGACCTGAAACGACGCGACATAGGCGAAGAGGACATCGAGACACTTCTCATCCAGCAGATTGAGTTCTGCAACCTAGTGCTACTGAACAAAGCGTCGGAAGTTGAGCCCGACGAGCTCGACCGCATTCGCCACATCATCCACGCACTGCAGCCTTCGGCCCCCATCATCGAGACCGACTATGCTATGGTCAACCTCAATGACATCATCAACACTAACCTGTTTGACTATGAGAAGGTGGCAACCTCGGCTGGATGGATTCGCGAGATAGAACGCCCCGCCACCGAGGAAGAAGAAGCCGAGGCTCATCACCACCATGATGAAGACGAGCATGATGAACATGAGCACCATCATGATGATGAACATGAGCACGAAGAACACCATCACCACCATCACCACCATCATCATGACGAGGGCGAGGCCGAGGAATATGGCATCCAGACTTTTGTTTACTATCGCCGTCCGGCTGTTGACATCCACAAGTTTGACCGCTTTGTGGCTACTAAGTGGCCCAAGAACGTAATTCGCGCCAAGGGATTAATCTATTTCAGCAATAATCCCGACATGTCGTTCCTGTTTGAACAAGCTGGTGTGCAGAAAAAGCTAACGCAGAGCGGCCTATGGTTTGCGACAGCGCCCGAAGATGAGTTGCGCCGCATGGTTGAGTACAACCCCGACATCCTGCGCGACTGGGACGAACAATATGGCGACCGCATGGTGAAACTCGTGTTCATAGGTCAACACCTCGATACCGAGCAGCTCACCCGCGACCTCGACGAGTGCCTTGAGAAAGCATAAATCTACAGCGAGCCACTAATTCGAACTAGTGGCTCGCTGGTTTAATTATCAAGAATATTTGTTATAATTATCTTAAAAAGGAACGTACAAGAAACCAATAATAGAAAAAAAACACTACTTTTGCACCATTAAAAATAGTACTACCCGAAAAAAGAGCCTTTCGAGTTGTATTAATAATAAACAAAGGCTCGAAACCAAACTTAACAAACAACAAGAATGAAGAAACTTTTACTTATTGCAGCAATGGCTGTGATGACATTAGGCGCTTGGGCACAGAGTGCAAGCGACTATGGTATCGTTATGGAACAACCTGCTGGTGAGTTGAGAACCTATGACCGCGCTGGTTATGCCTACTACTACAGTGGCGAGTATATTCGCCGTGGTGCTCAAACCGGAACAATCGACATCGTGTTTGGCGAAAACAACAAAGTGTATTTCAAGCAGCCACTCTCGAAGCTCGAGATCAACTCTTGGATTGAAGGCACACTGAGCGACGACGGCACTACCATTACCGTTCCTATGGGCCAGAACGTTGCTTATGACGCCGAGGTGAACGATGTTATCACCCTTGCAATGCTCGACTATGATGATGAGTACGAGGAATTTGCGGTGCGCAACAGCGCAAATAGTGTGCAGTTCAGCGTTACTGAAGACAAGATTAGCTTGATTGGCACTTCGACCTATGTTGTATTTGGCGCAGTTTATGCAAATAGCCAAGAATGGGCAGGCTATGCCGACTATAACAGTGTTTACACTCCCACTACTCAAGCCGAGGACGTGCTCGTTGAGCTCCCCGCAGGCGTTGAGACTCAGGTTTACACCTTCGAGGCCAACGGCTATGACGGCACCGCATTCAAGTACAATGTAAATGTGGGTGTTGACAACAACGACGTTTATATCCAGGGCATCTTCAGCGACGTTCCCCAATCATGGATTAAGGGCACTCGCAACGGCAACACCGTTACCTTCGCTCAAGACCAATACATTGGCCAAGTGGCTGGCAAACCCAACTACATGGCTGGTGGTCAAACCAATGCCTCTGGTCAAAAAGACATTTGCGATTTCGTTCTTGCCTATGACGAAGCTACCGACACCTACACCAACGTCACTGATTACCTGCTCCAGAACACCACCAAGGGCGTTGTTTACTATGTTCAGGCATTCAACAATATCGTCATCACTCGCAACGAAAACGATGGTGCCTACACCATTCCTTACAGCGAAAGCTTTGAGACTCAGGCTGCTTTCAGCGAGTTCACTGTTATCAATGCCAATAATGATGGCCGCACCTGGACCTATGGCGGCACAGTTGGACAAAACGTTGCTTACCAATGGGATAGCAACAACGCTGCCGACGACTGGCTGATTACTCCCGCTCTCATCATGGAGCCCGAGGTTGAGTATGAATTTGGCATCGACGCTAAAGCATCAGGATATCCCGAGCGCTTTGAGGTAATGGTTGGAGCCGAGCCCACCATTGAGGCCATGACCACCACTATCATTCCAGCAGTTGTGGTTGAGGGCTACGATGTGGCTCACCACACAGGCCGCTTCACGGTTCCTGCAAGCAAACTAGATGGCAAGTACTATATTGGCATCCATGCCATTAGCGACGCTGACCAGTTTGTCCTCACCATCGACAACCTGAGCGTTGTTATTGCCGAGCCATCGGCCATCAGCGAGGTTAACGTTGAGAGAGTTCAAGACAACAACTACTACGACCTCATGGGCCGCAAGTATGACGGCAACAACCTGCCAGCTGGAATCTACATCCACAATGGAAAAAAGATTATCGTTAAGTAATCAAAAACGATTATAATTAATGAGGGCGCGACCTGCTTTAGGCCGCGCCCTTAGTATTATTATTTATGTCCAAGAGACACTGAAAACTAACAACTACTTGATTATCCAATGGGCAATGCGGGCCGAGCCACGCTTGCCTCGCACAATGCGCTTGAAAAGACGCGGCATAACCTTGCGGTAAATCCACTTGCGGTTCAGCACCGAGTAGGCTTTCTGTGCAGTAGGCTTTGCTAACTCGGGGTGGCCCTCACGATGATAATGTGCAGCAAGGACGAGCAATCGATAATAAAGCAAATCGTAGTAACGTTGCTTGTTAAGTAACGACGAATTCTTGATATCAAGCACCATCGTACGGAGCGAGATCTCCCACTTACCGTGATTGACGCTGAAATTTGTTCCAGTTATAGAGTTCTCGCCGCCATAAATGACGTCGACGCGCGGCTTTCCTTCAAGATAACCAATCACTGGCTTGGCAAGAAGAATACGCAGCCCATATTCAAAATCGTTCCAATGCGAGATGTTATTATTCCATACAATATTGCGGATGAAATCGTGGCGAGCACAAAACGCTTGAGTAGCGAGCACGCTGTGAAGGATGTGATTGGCTATCAAATCCTTCTTGTAGAGCGGCATCGCTGTTTTCTCACCAATGTCGTTGACCTGGTTGCGACGGCAGATGATAACGTCAACTTGCTGCGGTGATGACTCAAAAGCATCGACATACTTCTGAATGAGACGCCGGTCCATCAGATCGTCACTATCGAAGAACATAAGGTAGTCGCCAGTAGCAAACTGCATGCCACGATTGCGTGCGGCACTCGCCGTGTGCTGCTTCTCTTGCGTGACAATAACTTCAAAATCGGGGGCATTATTGTCGATTTTAAACTGATTGAGCACCACAAGCGAGTCGTCGGTAGAGAAGTTGTCGACCAGAACAAGCTGCAACGGACGATAGGTCTGTTCAAGCACAGTCTTGAGCGTGCGTGGCACCAAGTTGGCACGATTATAAACGGGAATAATTATCGATACTGTTTTCATATTGACTCCAAAATTAGACAAATTCTTGGTCAAAAACAAAAAAAACAATAATTTTAGATAAATTAGGCGGTGCTTCGGGAATAAAAATCAAAAACTTCGTCTTTGATTTTGTATTTCTCTCAGCTTGCACTAATTTTGCATTTTTAAAGGCAAAAATCACTACAAATGAAGATACTGTTTGTTGGCGACGCAAGTAATTTGCACAACTGCTTGGCCCAAGCTTTGCGAGACTTGGGACATACTGCAATTGTAGCCAGCAACGGTTCGCACTGGATGGACACGGCTCGCGACATAGATTTGAGCCGAGGTCCGGGCAAAACAGGAGCTGTGAAGTACGTCATCGATGTGCTCAGAGCGTTGCCTCGCATGCGCGACTTTGACGTAGTGGTGACTTGTGGCCACATTTTCCTTGACCTCAAGCCCGGCAAGGTGAGGCGCGTTTTTGACTGGCTCAAGCGCCACAACCGCAGCATAGTGCTGAGTGCTCTGGGCACCGACTACTATTACTACCACGCCTGCCACGATGGGAAGACCTATCGTTACAGCGACTATATGATTGGCGACAAACCTTCGCCCTATGCCCTTTCGCCCGAATATCAAGCTAAGCATGAGAATAATTGGAAACTGCCGCTGATGCGTGAACATTGCGAACACATTCTCAATAATATTGACGGAGCTATTTCGTGCCTATGGGAATATCACGAATGCTACAAGCTACTACTTGGCGAGCGCCTTGCATACGGCGGAATCCCTATCGACACCCACAACGTTAAGCCTCACATAATTGAGGATGAGCCCCAAAAGGTTAAGTTCTTTATTGGAGTGCAACGTGACCGCAACATACTGAAAGGCACCGATTTGCTTCTTGAAGCGGCACAACGAACCGTGGACCGCTACCCTAGCCTGTGTGAACTCACTGTGGTGGAAAACGTGCCCTATGAAGAATATGTTCAACAACTAAGCCAGTCCCACGTGCTGCTTGACCAGCTCTACTCTTACACCCCCGCCACCAATGCTCTACTTGCCATGGCTCGCGGACTTGTGGCCGTGAGTGGCGCTGAGCCCGAATACTATGATCTCATTGGCGAGCACGACAACCAGCCTATTTTCAATGTTAGTCCTCTCGTGGAGGGCGACATCGATGCCAAGCTGGAATGGATAGTTAAGAACAAGCACTTACTACCCGAACTGAGCCGCCGCAGCCGCGAGTTTGTAGAGAAGCACAACGATTCTCATGTTGTAGCACACAGGCACCTCAATTTCTATGAACAAATTCTAAAGCAATGACACTAGAGGTTCTGATAATAACACTTGATGAGGGGATAAACAACATTCCTGCTATGTTGCTGGAGCCACGCGAGGGCATCGGTTACCTTGTGTCGTGGCAGCATAGCGATGGAAAGGAGCAAGATGTGCCTAACGAATTGCGACGCCCTGATGTGGAGGTTCATCACCTTGCAGGACGAGGCATAAGCCGCAACCGCAACAATTGTCTGCGTCACGCCACAGCCGATGTGTGCCTAATTGCCGATGATGACTGCCAGTACACCCACGAGCAGCTTCAGGCGGTGATTGACACCTTTATCCAGCATCCTGATGTAGATATTGCCACCTTCCGCTATTCAAGCGAAAATAACAGCAAGATATATCCAACACAAAGCATTAATTTGGCCACACTACCCAAAGGATACTACGTTTCATCGATTGAGATTGCCTTCAAGCGAGAAAGCGTTCAGGGCAAGTTTTGGTTTAATGAACTCTTTGGCTATGGAGCTCCACTATCATGTGGAGAAGAAGAATTGCTGGTGCTCACCGCTAAACAGCAGGGGCTAAAATGCCAGTTCTTTCCCATCGACATTGTAAGACACGACGACATTACCAACACTATTAACAACATAAGCAAAAGCAGCATGCTGATGGGGCGTGGTGCCTATACCTACATAGCCCATCCACTGTCGTTCATAGCACGCATACCACTTAATAGTTACCGCCTTAAAAAGAAATATCGGGTTCCATTTTGGCATAGTGTCAAGAACATGCTAGCTGGTGTGAGGTATTACAATAAGCACCGCCACGACAAGCAATCTTACCAATAAAACGAGGATGAGTCAAACAGACTCATCCTCGCTACTATATAATTATCTAATACTATTAAATATACTTAGAGATAGATGCATCGAGCTGCTCGATGTTAGCAATACGTTCCACAATCTCACCCTTGCGGTCGATGATGAATACTGTGGGGATTGAGGTGACATTATAGGCACCGGCATTGCGCGAATATTCGCCATCGGGGTCGCGCATCACAATCCAAGGCAGAGAAGCCACCGATTGCATCCATTGTGCCTCGTTATCATCAAGACACACTTGGAAAATCTCAAATCCGCGACCTTTGTATTTAGAATACATATCATTGAGCAACTTGTTTAGCGAAGGCGAGAAAGTTTGGCTTTGCATGGTGAAGTTGAGCAGAACTAAATTGCCATGTGAGGAAACTTCTTGCAAACTTTGCATCTTACCTTTCTTGTCGGCAAGCTTGATATCAATGAGTAATGCTTGAGTTGCAACAATGGTATCGCCAGGAGCAGCCTCACTGCGACGCTGGCTCAATCCCTGCTTGAAGTTGTCGACCATATAACCAGTGCGTGGGTCGTTGGGGCGGAAATTGGAAAATGCGTTTGTCACAGCACCAATAATCTTGAAATCCTTCTTATCAAGAGGGTCAAAGAGCGGTTTTTCACCAATGTATTTGTTAATGAGGTAGAACGATACTATTCCCGCGGGATCTTTAACCAAGTCACGACTCAACTGATCTTTCCACTTGATGAACTCTTCACTGCTAGTGTCACCTTTTTTGGCAAACAGAGCAGCCTTCTTGTCAATGTTCATCATTTTCACCGCGTTGTCGCTACCTGAAAGTGTATAGTCCTCATCAAATTTCTTGATTGAAGTCTTAATCTCAATGTTATCGACACTGTCGATTGGGAAATATATGCTCTTGTCGCGATAGCCCAAGCGGTAGATATTTGGATACTCTGGAGCTTCCTGGCTAAAGGAGAATTTGCCACCGCTAGTAACTACACTGTCAACAAATAGCCAGTTTCCATTTACACTTGTTTCAAGGAATAGTGTAGTTGTATCGCCGGCACCTTCGACAACGCCGCTCACTTTAAACTTGTTACTGTTGCAAGAGCACATCAAAGCCACAAGAACAGCCAGAAACATTAATTTCTTCATATTGTGTAATGTTGTATGTTTTCTTAAAAAATCGTGCGAAATTACTGCAATTTGATCTAATGAGCAAATATTTTATTTAAAATCCCATGATAATGCCGGTGGTGAAAGGCGTAAAGACTGTTGCATATCGCTCTTGAAGAACGTGGCAAGGACTATACCGCACATAGGCACCAATAAATTTCCACTTCACTCCACCCAGAATGTCAACCGTTACAGGCACTGGGTGAATCTTGTTGCTCGACTCCTTGACTTTCTCGCCATTAAGAGTGTAGATAGTCTCAACGCTGGCATGAAGATTGAAGTTTACCACTGGCCCAGCAAAAATATCTACCGTGTTAAACAAGCGTTGACGCACTAGCAACGGCATGGTTAGCGAGAACACTTTCACGCGAGAAGACTTAGGTTCAGCACCTTCGGGATATGGACCTACCGATAGATAGTCATTGTTCTGCTGGAACCGCACGTTTTTATTCAACTTAAAGTTTCGCCAGTCAATGCCCAGTCCCATAGTAATGCGTTGGCCGTGCCGAGTTTTGAACTTGGCACCAATCACGTTGAGCCAGCCGATGTCGATGCTGCGACCCATGTTCACGTCGATGCCACTGGCATTATCCCAGCCAATGACAAAACCACCTGTATATATATTCCACCCCACACTATCGGTGCAGAGAGGATACCAGTCAACCTGAATATACTCGTCAGTGTCTTTGCCGCCGGCCCACGATGTGAGAGCCGCAACAACACATATAACAATTGCTAATAATTTCTTCATGGTGCAAAATTAGTGCAAGTCGAGTGAAATGCCAAATTTATTTGAGCATTTCCGAGGCGCAGCCTAATTTATCTAACATTAGTGCAAGTCGAGTGAAATGCCAAATATATTTAGCATTTCCGAGACGCCGCCTAATTTATCCAACATTAGTGCATTAGAAAAAACAACCCTGAGCTTTTTGCCCAGGGTTGTGTAGTTAGGTGTGTTTGTTGATTATTTCATAATCTTCTTTACAGTGCCGTTGTTGAAGCGAACGATGTTGATGCCTTTCTGCATCTCACGCATTTGCTGACCATTGATGTTGTAGATAGCCTCGATGGTGGCATTGCTGTCGCTGCTCAAGGTGTCAATCGCGGTATTTTTAGGATTGAGAATAATAATGATTTCCTCGTTTGAACCAGCTTCGCAAGTCACGACACCAGCGGGGATAACGATATAATAGGTCTTTTCGCTATCACTTGTGAAATAGTCAACAAAGCCGTCGTAATCGCTACCCCAAACATGAAGTGTAGTCTCGTTGTTCATGGTTGCATACCAGCTGTCAAGTGGACTCAGGGTCTCGCTGCTACCGATTTCGCCAACATAGATTTTTACATCAGGATTGTTCTGGGCAACAGTCACAGGCTGGTTGAAAGTAACTTCAAACGAGAAGGTTTGATAATGCTCGGCTTCGTCACCCGACATTGGATTGGTTGAAACAACTTCGAGTGGCAGAGCCTGCTCAACAATATTGTAGTAACTCCACTCGGTAGCTTGATAAGCGCTCTTGCTGCCCTTGGGGACATAGAGGATAGCGCTAGAGTTGCTATCGTAGAATGGCATGTCATAATCCTCATAGTAATCCATAATGGTGGGAGGAACAGCGCTCAGGCAGGTTATAGACTGCAGAGCAGAGCAGTTGTGGAGAGCATGAGGATAAATCTCGGTGATGCCCTCGGGAATGGTGAGTGATGTCAACGATGTACAGCTAGCAAATTCGCCATCGTTCAAGTAATATGGGCTAGAGGGAAGTACCACCTCAGTAAGCTTCGTGTCGGCAAACACCTGCTCGTCAATAAAGTTGATGTTTTCGGGACCATCAAGATTGATTTCGCTCAAGAGGCTGCTCTCGAAGCAAGCATAACCCAGAGCGGTAAGTTTCTTGTTAAGCGTGATGCTCTGCAGCTCGCTGCCCCAGAAAGCACCACCAACGATACCCAAGCAGTTCTCATTTACCACATGGGTGGTGACGCCTGTCATCGGTGCCATTTGAAGTAATGTCTTGTCAGCGGTGTAGAGCACGCCGTTTTCCATAACAAATGCGGTGTTGGCAGGATCCAGGGTGATTGTGCTCACAGCTGAGTTGGCTATAGCGCTTTCTCCTATGGTTGTAACGCCAGCAGGGATATTGATGGCGGTGAGAGCCTTGTCGTTAAGGAAAGCCTCCATGCCAATTTCCTCTAACGTCGATGGCAGGGTGATGCTGCTAAGGGCTGTGCAGTTGTTGAACGCACCATCGCCTATTTTCTTCAGACCTTCATTGAGGGTCACTGTCTCGAGTTTGCTGTACAAGAAGCATGTTGAACCAATCTCCTCGGTCGATGCAGGGATTTCAATGCTAGTGGCTGCCAACTTGTAGAACGCTGCGTTGCCAATGTGCTTAACACCATTGCCCAGGTCCACCTGAGTTAAGCAAGGTTGGTAGCTAGAGTTGTGCTGATTATAGAATGCGCTATTGCCAATCCATTCTACGCTGTTAGGGAGAGTGAGGTTGGTTAGACCCAGGCTGGAGAAGGCATAGTCGCCAATGTACTTCACTCCGTCGCCAAAGGTAACGTTGGTTAGGTCGCTGTAATAGAAAGCCTGGGCTTTGATTGTTTCAACCGAACCAGGGATTACCGCCGAGATTAGATTACTCCACTTGAATGCGCCTTCGCCAATGGCTTTAACATCATAGGTCACGCCACCATTCTCGACAGTGGAAGGGATTTCAATACTAGTGGCTGCGTTGTCTACACCGCTACATTCAACAGTGTTTTCACCTGTCACTGTGTAGGTGATTTGACCCGACGTGAAGGTTGTCTGAGCTTGCATACCGAGGGCAAGCAATGCCGCTGCGGCTGTTAAAAGGTAATTTTTTTTCATTTTCTTGAATTTAATAATTTAGGTAAATAGGAATATATTTTACTATTACTTTGCAAATGTATGAAAAAAAACAATCTCCCCAATTAATCCTCCATTTTTAATTCCCCATAACGACCAAAATTGAAGAAAAAAAACAAAACTATTTGACTTAATTCCCCTCATAGCCTCTTACTTTGTGACAAGTCACAGAATCAAAACACCATGCAACTTTCTCACATTTTCTAGTAGGTGATTTGCATATATTTCGAAAAATAATGCTAAATTTGTGGCGTGGAATGGGCATGGTGTCAATTTAAATGCAGCAACACAGGCATCTTGCAACAAAATAGTGAACCAAACATAAAAGGCTAACTAATCAGGATTTTTACCAATAAATATATACTAAACTTTTATTCAAATGAACAAATTCAGTAGATTCATTCTTGCCATCATCTTTGTGGCATCATCATCCAAAACGGTCAAAAGATAATCAGACGATAAGTCATAACCTGATATTTTAGCGCCGACACCCATACTTTTACAGGTGTCGGCGCTCATTATATATATGCCAAAGGTGATAGTAAGACACATTATACAAAATTAAGGCGAGATATTTTTTTGATAAAATATTAACAATTTTGTTAGAATTTTCTTGCATAATTCAAAATAATGATATTTCTTTGCAGCGAGAAATTTATTAACAATTTTGTTAACAAACAAAGTACAATATCGCAACACAGTATTATTCAAGAGTTTAAACCAACTTAATATTATATGACAAAGCATCAAAACAATAAAGAGCAAGTTATACTTGCCGCTGCCAAAGAGGAGTTTCTTGACAAGGGCTATGACGGAGCTCGCACCACATCAATAGCCCGCAATGCCGGTGTTACCCACGCCATGCTTCACTACTACTTCAAGACCAAGGAACAACTCTTTGAACGCATCTTCCATGAGACCATGGGCATGCTCGTGGAAGGTATATTAGAAGTTATCACCCAAACTGAAAAGCCATTCAAGCAACGCATGGCCGAGGCTCTGGACATCCACTATGAGGTAATCAGACAGAATCCCCGGTTACCACTGTTCATGATTAGAGAAGTCGCTTCACGACCAGAACGTTTTGCCGTTATAAAGAACATTATAAGCACCTTCGCCGGTAATGTACTTATCACCATGCAAAAGGATATCGATCAGGCTGTATCAATCGGCGAAATAAGCCCTATAGATGCTACTACCCTACTGCTTGACATGATTTCTCTCAATGTGTTCCCATTCATTGTCAAGCCAGTTTATGAAGCTGCAACAGGACTCAACTTAAATGACGATAGCAAATTTTGGGACCTAAGGAAGAAAGAAAACATAGAACTAATAATGCGACGACTAACACCATCACAAGCATGAAACGAATAATATTATTAACATTAGTTGCCCTCATGTTGCTAGGTGCCAATGCTCAACTCACAATTGAGCGCTGCCAAGAGCTGGCTCGAGAGAACTATCCTCTCATTAAGCAGTATGGGCTTATTGAACAAAGCAGCAAGTACACCCTTGACAATCTCAAGCACTCATGGCTACCGCAAGTTAACCTGAGTGCACAAGCCACCTACCAAAGCGAGACGCCATCGTTTCCCGACCAAATGAAAGCGATGCTCGCTACTGGTGGACTCGAGATGAAAGGCCTAGCTAGGGACCAGTATCGCGTGCAGCTCGATATAAACCAAAAAATATATGATGGCGGAAAGGCCAGCAGCGAGCGTGCTCTGAGCGAGGCACAAGACTTTGAGCAAAAAGCACAGACCGATGTCGACCTCTACAGCCTCAACAAGCGTGTGAATGACCTATTCTTTGGCGTGCTACTCATGGATGACCGCATCAAGCAAACCGACATGACTCTCGAAATGCTCAATGGCAACCTCGACAAGTTGCAATCGCACGTTAGAAACGGAGTTGCCACAAGTGCCGATGAAAGTATGCTACGCGCCGAAATCATGACAGTGGAGCAAGGCAAGACCACCATGGTATGGAATCGAGATGCCTATAAGCACATGCTCGAGATTCTCATTGGTGAGCAGTTGGGCGGCCGAAGTCTAGTGCGTCCCAGTGCAACAGAGCCCGGAATGACCGTGATTAACCGTCCAGAGTTACGGCTCATTGATGCCAAGCTTGGCACCCTCAATGCCCGCGAAAAGGCAATAAATGCCTCGGTTTCGCCTGTAATCAGCGCTTTTGGTCAAGCTTTCTACGGCTACCCAGGCTACAACACCTTTGAGAACATGATTAACCGTAAATGGTCGCTCAATGCCATGGTGGGCGTGCGGGCTACTTGGAGCTTGAGCAGCCTCTATGACCGAAAGAACAACTTGAGCAAACTCACAAACGCCCGTCAGCAAGCCGAGCTACAACGCGACGTGTTCCTGCTCAACACCCGTCTGGAAGCTAGGCACGAGAACGATGAAATCTCACGTCTGCGTGAGCTCATCGCTAGCGATGCAACCATAGTGGGCCTGCGTCGCGACGTGCGCCTTGCCGAGGAGTCGAAATTGCGCAATGGTGTCATCGACATCCATCGTCTTGTGGAGCGCATAACCGACGAGAACACCGCTGCCCAGTCGCAAATCATCCACAACATCGAGTTACTGAAAACCATATATGACTTAAAAAACACTGTAAACCAATGAAAAAGATAATCTTCATCATGAGCATTGCTGCCATTGCCACGGCATGTAGCAACGACAACGATTGGGATGCCACTGGCACCTTCGAAGCCACCGAAGTAGTGGTTTCGGCAAAAGGGTCAGGCGAAATCAAGTCGCTGAACATCGAGGAGGGACAAGAAGTGGAGGCCAACACTCAACTCGGATATCTCGACATGACGCAACTTGAAATACAAAAGGCTCAGTTCGACGCTAATCAGCTCAACCTCGACGCTACCAAAGCCGGCCTTGATGCCAACAAGGCACAACTTGACGCCAACAAGCAGCAAATGAGCGAGACCAAGTCAAACATGAACAGCAGCAAGAAGCAAATCGATGCCACACAAAGCTCCAACGATAGTCGTATCCTCGACATCGAGAGGCAAGTCGCCAGCATCAAGCAACAGATTGCCAACCTCAAGAAAGAGAAGGCACGCTTCACCGCAATGCTCAAAGACAACGCCGCATCACAAAAGCAAGTAGATGACATAAACTATCAAATTCTTGTCCTCGAGAAACAACTGGGAGCAACTCAGGACCAACTTAAGTCAAGCAACCAGAGCCTCAACAATCAGGGGCAAGGTTATGCCGCACAAAAAGAAGGTGTTGACGCTCAGATGCGAGGGGTGGATGCGCAAATGCGAGGTGTTGACGCGCAAAAGCGTGGCATAGATGCGCAAAAACGCGGCATTGACGCACAAAAACAAGGCATAGATGCCCAGAAAGCTCTTGTCGACAACCAAATGCAGAACTCCATCATCATGTCGCCAGTGAAAGGCACAATCCTCACAAAGTATGCACAACAAGGTGAGTTTGCCACCACAGGCAAGCCCTTGTTCAAGGTTGCCGACATGAGCACCGTTTACCTGCGCGCCTATTTCACTAGCGACCAACTCGCCGACATCAAAATTGGCCAGCAAGTGAAAATCATCGCCGATTTCGGTGGTGGAAAGACACGTGAATACAACGGCAAGATAAACTGGATTTCAAGTGAAAGCGAGTTCACTCCCAAATCTATCCAAACCAAGGACACCCGCACCAATCTCGTCTATGCAGTGAAAATTGCAGTAAGAAACGACGGCTACCTAAAACTAGGCTTGTCGGGCAACGTGAAACTCAAGTAACCTAATTCTATATGGACACTAGCACACTGGCAATAGAGGTTAATGGCATCAGCAAGAGCTATGGCACAGTCAAGGCTCTTGACCATGTGTCGCTCGAAGTTCAGCGTGCCGAGATTTTCGGCCTGATAGGCCCCGATGGTGCCGGGAAGACAACTCTATTCAAAATACTTGTCACACTGCTCAACGCCGACGAAGGAAACGCTAAAGTCGATGGTCTTGATGTGGTTGCCGACTATCGCAAAGTGAGATCTCGTGTGGGTTATATGCCAGGTAAATTCTCGCTCTATCCCGACCTAACAATTGAGGAGAACATGGAATTCTTTGCCACCCTCTTTGGCGTGACAGCAGAGCAGAATTATGACCTCGTAGCGCCTATCTACAAGCAGATTGAGCCGTTCAAGAAACGTCGTGCCGGCCGCTTATCGGGCGGCATGAAGCAGAAATTGGCACTGAGCTGCGCCCTTATCCACAAGCCATCGATGCTGTTTCTCGATGAGCCAACAACTGGTGTGGATGCTGTGTCACGAAGCGAGTTTTGGGACATGCTGCACAACCTGCGCGAGCAAGGCCTATCGATTCTCGTTTCCACGCCCTATATGGACGAGGCAAGTCGCTGCGACCGCATCGCTTTGTGCAATACAGGACGCATACTTGACATCGACTCGCCACAGCACATGGTAGAGAAATTTGACGGCAAACTCTACGGCATCAAGGCGCGCGACATGTATGGCCTTTTAAAGGATTTGCGCGACAACAACAGCATCGCCAATTGCTACACAGCCGGTGAGTATCACCATTTGTTGGCTAGTGCTGATTTTGATGCGCAAGCGATTGAGCACCGCCTTGCAGAACTTGGCCATGAGGACTTAGAAATAAAACCTATAGCCCCTGATATTGAAGACGTTTTCATTAAACTCCTGAGCAATGAGCAACACTGATTTCATAATCCAAGTGAAGGACCTTACCAAGATATTTGGTACTTTCACAGCGGTCGACCACATCACTTTTGAAGTGAAGCGCGGCGAGATTTTCGGCTTCTTGGGGGCCAACGGCGCCGGGAAGACCACAGCGATGCGAATGCTGTGCGGACTAAGCTACCCCACCAGCGGCAGCGGCACAGTGGCAGGATTTGACGTGGTGAAAGAAGGGGAGAAAATCAAGCGGCACATTGGTTACATGAGTCAGCGTTTCTCGCTCTACGACGACCTCACGGTGATGGAAAACATGGAACTCTTTGGTGGCATCTATGGAGTTAAGAGCCGTGAGCTCAAGGAGCGCGCCACCGCCCTACTCCAGAAACTCGAATTCATTGAGGAACGCGACACAATGGTAGGTTCTCTACCCTTGGGATGGAAGCAGAAACTCGCGTTTGCTGTCGCCACCCTGCATCGCCCCGAGATAGTGTTCCTTGACGAGCCCACCGGCGGTGTCGACCCCATCACGCGTCGCCAGTTCTGGGAGATGATCTACCAGGCGGCAAGTGAAGGCACCACAATCTTTGTCACTACCCACTATATGGACGAAGCGGAGTATTGCAACCGCATCTCGATGATGGTCGACGGCAAAATCAAAGCCCTTGACACCCCAGCCAATCTGAAGAAGTCGTTTAACGCCGCATCAATGGACCAAGTGTTCCGAATCCTCGCCCGCGACGCCCAACGAGGAGACTGAAATAATGCATAATTCACAATGCACAATCAACTGATTGCTGATAACTGATAACTGACTACTGATAACTCATAACTCACATGAGAGGTTTTTTGAAATTTGTAAAGAAGGAGACGCTTCACATCTTGCGCGACAGTCGCACGATGCTCATTGCGCTGCTCATGCCTGTGGTGCAAATACTTCTCTTCGGCTTTGCCATCTCTACCGAGGTCAACAATGTGAACGTGGCAGTCGTTGTGCCAAAATGGGACGAACAAATTAGGCAGAGCGTCAACAAGTTGTCCTCAAACCCATATATCACCTATAAAGGTGCCATTGCTGAGCACGAGATTGACCAAAATCTGCGCTCGGGCAAGGTGGATGCCATTGTGGTGTTTGCCCACGATTTCGACCGTCTCATGACCCAGTGGAAGCAAAGCGGCAATGGTAAGGCTGCTATGCAGTTCATAATGGATGCCTCCAATACCAACACCGCTCAGGCAGGGGCGGGATACCTCAACAATATCCTCGCTGGCGAACTTATGCAGAGCAATAGTCTAGTGGAAACTCACATGCTCTTTAACCCACAGATGAAGAGCGCATTTAACTTCGTGCCAGGCATTATGGGCATGATTTTCATCTTGATTTGCGCCATGCTCACCTCGGTAGCGATAGTTCGCGAAAAGGAAACTGGCACGATGGATGTGCTGCTTGTTTCGCCAGTGCGACCGCTCACCATCATCCTTGCCAAGATGACGCCCTATTTCATCCTCTCGTGCATTAACCTAACAACAATACTGCTGCTGGCGCGTTTTGTGCTCGGCATCCCCATGTCGGGCAATTTGAGTAGCATAATCGTGGTGTCGCTGGTATATCTGTTGCTTTCGCTCTCATTAGGACTCCTCATCTCCACCATCGCCAAGCAGCAGATTGTGGCTCTCCTCATCTCGGCTGCCGTGATGATTATGCCAATCGTTATGCTTTCGGGCATGATGTTCCCCGTCGAGAACATGCCTGCCGTGCTTAAACCCATCTCGGCAATCGTGCCGGCGCGATGGTATATCGACGCCATGCGCAAACTCCTCATTCAAGGTGCCTCGTTCGGTCTCATCCTCAAAGACTTCATCATCCTTGTGGGAATGACTCTCGCTCTGCTGGCTATAGCATTAAAGAATTTCAAAGACAAACTAGAGTAAACGCCCATGTCGACACTGAAAGTACTACTGAAAAAAGAGGTGCTACAATTTAAGCGCAACTCATTCCTGCCTAGGCTCGTGGTGGCTTTCCCCATCATGATAATGCTCATAATTCCTTGGGTGACGACGATGGACGTGCGCCATGTGAACGTGAGCGTGGTCGATAATGACCACTCGCAGCTTTCGCAACGCATCATCAACAAAATCAATGCCAGCGAGTACCTCACGCTACATAGCGTGACCGGTAGTTTCGACCTGTCGTTCAATAGCCTGGAGCTTGGCGATGTAGATGCCATCCTCGAAATCCCGCAAGACTTCGAGAAAGGTTTTGTCACTGGCAGCACCAAAAAGTTGAGCATCAGTGCCAACAGCGTCAATGCCACAAAAGGTAGCTTGGGTTCGCAGTATCTTGCGCAGACCCTCGCCGCAAGCATCAAGGAGATGCGCGCGAGCTTTTCGCCGACACAAGCGGGCGACCTCGTCGTGATTCAGAACCGCTACAACCCCACTTTGGAATACCGCAACTTCATGATACCAGCCATCCTTGTGATTCTCATTATCATCATCACAGGATTCTTGCCGGCGCTGAACCTTGTGGGCGAGAAAGAGGCTGGCACAATCGAGCAGATTAACGTGACGCCAGTGAGCCGTGTCTCCTTCACCCTCGCCAAACTCATCGTCTATTGGGTAGCCGGACTCATTGTCATCACCATAGCACTGATTGTGGCCTGGCTGGTCTATGGACAAACGGCAGTGGGCAGCCTGCTCACCATCTACACTGGCGCATTCCTCTTCATCCTTGTGATTTCAGGCTTCGGATTGATAGCGTCGAACCTATCATCAACCATGCAGCAGGCAGTTTTCTTTATGTTCTTCTTCGTGATGGTATTCATGCTCATGAGCGGACTACTCACACCCATCGAGTCGATGCCAAAATGGGCACAATATGTGACCTACGTACTGCCACCGCGCTACTTCATCTCAATTATGCGCTCAGTGTTCATGAAAGGCGCCACCTTCTACGACATGCGCTTCAACTTCCTCGCTCTAGCCATTCTCGCTGTGGTCATGAACCTGGGCGCAGCTCTCACCTACCGCAAGCGCTCATAAACATTTATAGAACACTTTTTTTGAAATACACAACAAAGTACAAATATTTTTTGCTATCTTTGTGGTTTAATTAGCATTAGATATGACCGAGAGAGCTATAAAAGGCGTATTGTTTGACCTCGATGGGGTGTTGATTGACACCGAGGGGACTTACACGCAGTTTTGGGAGGCGGTAGACCGTCACTTCCCCACTGGCGTTGAGGGCTTTGCGCAGGTGATTAAAGGGTCGAACCTGCATAATATCCTTCACACCTATTTCCCCACCGAGGAGATGCGCGCGCAAGTGACCGAGATGCTCGACAACTTCCAGCGTGACATGCAGTACAACTACTTCCCTGGCGCTATCGAATTGCTCAAGGAGCTCAAGAGCAACGGTATCGCCTGCTGCATCGTCACCAGCAGCGACAAGAGAAAGATGGAGTCGCTATATGGCCAACACCCCGACTTCCCAAGCCATTTTGATGCCATTGTAACCGGCAACATGGTGAGCGAACCCAAACCGTCGCCCGAGTGCTTCCTGCTAGGCGCCAAGGAGTTGGGCATCGACATCAAGGACTGCGTGGTGATTGAAGACTCAATCAATGGCCTCAAAGCCGGCATGGCGAGCGGTGCCCACGTTATAGGCCTCTACACCACATGCTCCTGCGAAGCAATCGCTCCCCATTGCCACATGGTAGCCCCCACCATTGGCAACTTAACAACGCAATCATTAATAAATATCATAAACACATGAAACTGAAGACATTATTTTTCACAGCAATTATTGTTGCAATAGCTATTGGATTTGCTGCATGCAACGGTAACAAGAATAGCACGCAAACCAGTAATGATGCTCAAAGTCAAGTAGTTGACAACAAGGATGAAGTAACCTTCCTAAAGTCTTTCCTTGATAAGTACATCACACTCAGCGGCAAGCAAGCTCAAGACCTTGCAGTCAAGCACCTGACCGAGGACTTCTACAGCCGCTACATCGAGTTGTGCAACAATAAAGATGATAAAGTTGACCTGATTATGGAGCTGGCTTTAGACGAGAAAGTTGAGAAAGTCGACACCATCATGAAAGGTATTGAGGATCCAAGCAGCTTCATCGTCCAGGTTGAAGTGGCTGGCCCTGACGGCGAGACATTCTCCTCACAATATGACATGACAGTAGTGAACGAGAACGGCAAGTTCAAGCTGAGCGACAGCCAAATCAACGATTAGATTAGGGATTGGAGATTAGGGATTAGGGATTAGTGACTAAACACTCTCAACTCTAAACTGATAACTGACAACTCAAAACTGAAAAAGTCCGAGTCAATTGTCTATAATACTCAAAAGCCAAATGGCTAAGAAAACAACATTTAATGAAAAAGATTTTGTCATTAATTGTCGTAAAAAAACTGACAACTGATAACTGACAACTGATAACTGATAACTTTAAACAATCATGAAACGTAAAAGCTTAAACCGACGAGAGTTTCTGAAGAGAGCAGGCATTGTGACAGGCGGCGCAATGGCGATGATGGCATTTGAGCCCTTCACCAGTTTTGCCACCAAGACTGGTCAACAAAAAGCCACCGGCGAGAACAAGATGACCTATCGCACCCAACATGGCACAGGCGAAAAGATTTCGCTGCTTGGCTTTGGCATGATGCGCCTGCCACGCGACAATCAGGAGCTTGTAAATGAGCTTGTGGATTACGCTATTGCACATGGGGTGAACTACTTCGACACCGCACCAATTTATGGTCGTGGCCTGAATGAGGAGATTGTTGGCAACGCTCTGAGTCGCCATCCTCGTGACAAGTACTATGTTGCCACCAAAATGTCGAACTATGACGAGAAACTTTGGGACCTGGAAGAGGCCAAAAAGATGTATTACAACTCATTTGAGAAACTGCGTGTCGACCATATCGACTACTACCTAATGCATGGAATAGGTCAGGACGGACTAGAAACGTTCAACAAGCGTTTCATCAATAACGGACTTCTCGATTTCCTACTGAAGGAACGTGAAGCTGGCAAGATTCGTCACTTGGGATTCTCTTATCATGGTAATGTGGAAGTTTTCGACTGGCTAGTCGACCATAACGATACTTATCACTGGGATTTCGTTCAAATTCAAATGAACTTCCTCGATTGGCGCCATGCTTCATTGAATAAGGAAGGACGAAAGAAAGATGCCGACGCTGAATATCTCTATAACAAATTAGCTAAAGCTGGAATTCAAGCAGTTGTAATGGAGCCTTTCCGTGGCGGCGCCCTATCGAAGATGCCTGAGGATTGCGTGGAACAGCTAAAAGCCATGCGCCCCAACGACACAGTTGCACAATGGGCCTTCAGGTGGGTTAGCTCGCATCCCAACATTCTCACCACATTGAGCGGCATGAACGTGATGGAACACCTTGTAGAGAACGTGGCAACCCACTCTCCACTAGAGCCTTGCACTGCTGCCGAGAATGAATTGCTCGAGAAGATTGCCGACACAATGCAGGGAATTCCCACCGTGCCTTGCACCACGTGTGCTTACTGCATGCCATGCCCCTACGGCGTTGACATTCCTGGCAACTTCGCATTCTACAATGAGGCGATGAATAACAAGTTGCTGCCATTGCCCGAGAAGTCAAGTCCCGACTATGCTAAGAAGCAAAAACAGTTTGCCAACCAATACATCAAGCACTTCCCAGCCAGCGCTCGCGCCAACCAATGTATGGACTGCGAAGAGTGCCTGAAGAAATGTCCACAGCAAATTCGCATTCCCAACCAGTTGAGCCGCATCAACAACATTCTGCGAGGAAGGTGATAATAATGATGAATGCAAAGTTTTGTCGACAGACACCAATACTAGTAAGTCTGCCACTCTATAATTATAAATGATGATAGTCTGCATAAAAATAGTTTCTTTCGTGGTGGGACAGTTTTTATAACTTTTTTCGTGGATATATTTATTACTCTAATAAATAATGTACGTTTTCGCGCAAAGATAAGTGTAAGAATGAATTAAAAACCATATAAAAAACAAAATTCTGAGGATGAATCTTGAATATTTTGAAAACTTTTTTCAAAAAACATATCAATCCTTTTAAAATATCAAAAAAAGCATTATCTTTGCAAATGACAAGTTAGCCCAAGAGAGGGCGGCAGGTCAATGGATGTTTTTCTGACATCTCGTAACATTTTGGTAAAGGACGTTTACTAACGGCGTTATCTTCCGTTCTCAGAATCTCGCAAATTCTATACACTCAAGAAGATACGGCAACAAAGTGAACGTCTACGTTGGGTGAATTTTATGCCCACACATCACCGTCGAGGCGATGTGATGATGCATACATATTCAACACTGACGTGGGCGAACTGCGTTGCTTATCCTTGAGTGAAGGCAATGCGAGAGCCTGAGGACGGGGTAAGCTAAAGAACAGATTCCCACGTCTTTTTTTATGTCAATTTCATAACCACGCCTGAAATCTGGGGAATCGAATAGGGCAGAAAACTATTTATTATGACACGAAAAATTAAAAAAACATCAACACTCTTTTTAGCATTATTTTGTATTGCATTTTTGAATCTGAGTTGTTCTATGATTAAGGATGCAATTAATAACGGCGGTTATAGCAGTAATAGACAAAGTCAAAAGAGTACTAAATTAAATCCTTTAACTTTGCCTATTGGTATTGACATAAAAGATGTACCACTTGCTGGATCTGTAGGAAGTGCCGTCTACAATAAAGGCATCCAGGAGGGTGTAAGAAAGGGTGGTGATCGTGATGCAACTCGCTTTTTGGAGGACGCTGTAAAAAATAATGATATAGAGCGAGTTAGAAAATTGTTGGCATCAGGAGCAAGTGCTTATGTGTCATACGATATGATAGACAATAAGCAATATGAGATTATGCAATTAATGCATGAAAATAATCCCTTACTAATTCGTTTCTCACAGATGATACATTATGCTTGTGCTAATAGTGATAGCCAAATGGTTGATTTTCTTGTCGATCACAATGCCAGCCTTGACCTATGTGGTAATTATTGGGAGAAACAATATGACGCCAATTATGGCAGTACTGCATTTAAAAGATGTAATTGGAATTCAGATGGAAACTTGTATTATACCCCTCTTGATTGTGCATTGCGTAAAGGAAACGTTTCATTAATAAATTATGTGATAGATAAGTATGGGAAACGACCTACAACAACAGGAGTGGCTGATTATCTGTATGATTTAATTAGTGCTGATGATGTTAAAAATGAAAATGTTAAGAGTGTTATAAAAATGCTCCCATCATTAGATCAGATGCTTGGTGGTAATGCTCTAACACAAGTTTTCAATAAAGGTGTTTGCTGGGTTCGTGATGGAAAATATGGTTACAATTATCTTTTAATTTTAGCTTTGGATAAGTTGGGCGGATATAAAGATATGGGAAAGAATTCAAAAGTCGAACAATTTGAACAATTATTCCAAATAATGATGGATAATAATGCTGATGTTAAAGTCTTTAATGATAAATGTTCAATTTTAGATATCGGTATAGGCAGTAATATTACTTGGTTTGAGAATGCTATGTCTACTTCTATGAAGCATAGTGGTATGCTAGATATCATTAGAATTTTGAAAGCAAAAGGAGCACCAATGACAATAAAAGCGACCCAACAAGGTCGTGTTGGGAACGTTCCTCTGGAAAAGATTGGAATAAAAGACGAATATAAAGAAAAGATACTGACAGGAGAGTTGTAGAAGACAAATTAAATCGATAATAAAATAATTAATTTGGTCACAATGATATATTTGTTAGTAAATTAGTTATTATTATTAGAGGGGCATTATGTGTTTGTAGACTCTGCATCAGTTCTAAGCTAAAATGCCCCTCAGCTTCTCTATTTCTAACCAGAAACTTATAAGAGCAACTGGTTGTCTTTACCCTACAATTAACCACTTAAAAATTAATTACTTACAAATAAACTAATGATTATGAAAAAGAATTTAATAAAAAGCTTGTTGATTCTTGTAGTAACAACAACCTTCAACGTGAGTGCACAAAACCCACCATTATCACTGCCTCTTGGAATAGATGTAAAAAGCATCCCTCCAGGAGATGGCATAAGAAAGGGTGGTGACAAAGAGGCAACTCGATTTCTTGAAAACGCTGTGAGAGAAAATAATAGAGAGAGAGTTGAAAAGTTACTTAAAGCTGGAGCAAGTGCCTTTGTTTCGTATGAGATGATAGATAAAAAGCAATATGAAATCATGGAAATTATGCATCGAAACAATCCATTGCTCATACGTTTCTCACAGATGATCCACTATGCATGCGCCAACAGTGATAGTACTATGGTTGATTTTCTCGTTAATCATGGTGCCTGTTTAGATTTATGTGGAAATTACTGGGAAACCTTTCCTGATAGATACTGGGGAAGATTTGCTAATACACCATATAGTTGGAATAGCGATGGAAATTTGTATTATACTCCATTAGATTGTGCCCTTCGCTCTGGCAAGATTTCACTGATTAGATATATTACAAAGAAATATGGGAAACGACCAACAGTAACAGGTGTTGCAGAATATCTGTATAATATTATTAATGCAGATGAGTATAATAATGACAATGTTAAAAAGGCTATTAATGCGCTTCCCTTATTGGATGAATTACTCGGAGGGAATGCTTTGTCTCAAGTCTTCAACAATGGTGTAGGATGGATTAGTTACCATGCTACTTACCAATATCTATATGGTTATAATTCATTACTGGTTTTGGTTGTTGAAAAATTGGGGAAATATAGAGATTGGCAAAAGGGAGCAAAGGCTGCAAAATTTGAACAGTTATTTCAAATTATGTTAGACAAAAATGTCGATGTTAACCAATATAGCCACAGGTGTTCTCTCCTACAAGGCTATAAAATAACAGCGAACCCTATGTCTACCGCTATGAGCCATAGTGGCATGATAGATATTATTCATGAATTAAAGAATAGGGGGGCATCAACAAAACCGTTGCCAAATGTAAGGATTAGAGATGAATACAAGGAAATGATAATTCTTGGGGAATTATAAAATATCTAAAAAATACTATTAACAAAAAAAATAATGAACATGAAGAAAATTGTAACAATTATTCTGTTGTCGTTGTTAGTTATGACAACAGTTGATGCTCAAAATAACAAGCGACACACAAAAACGAAGAAGATGCAGAAGACTGTTCAAAAAGCACCTTCAAAGAAGACATCGTCTCCGTCACAAGATGAATCAGCAACTAATACAAACCCTGGGAAAAAGTCGGCAACAAACTTTTGTCCGAACAATAATCATCCTCACGCCATTGATTTAGACCTTCCAAGTGGGACAAAATGGGCATGTTGTAATGTAGGCGCATCTATTCCTGAAGAATATGGCGGTTATTATGCATGGGGAGAAACCAAAGAGAAGAAGACACATGGTCTGTATAACTACAAGTATTACAATGGTTCTAGTTCTGAACGTTGTTACACCAAAAACTTTACTGACTTGTGTGGCTCGGATGTAGATGTGGCACACGTCAAATGGGGGGATAATTGGCAGATGCCAACCAATACTCAACTTACAGAATTGATAGAGAATTGTATACATGAATTTGTTACAATTAATGGTGTTTATGGAGCAAAATTTATAGGGCCGAATGGAAATGTCATTTTCTTACCCGCTGCTGGTATAGATCATCATGATGGAGTAGCTAATCTTAATTCAATGGGATTTTATTGTCCTGGCAGTCTAAGTGTTGGATGTCCTGTTGCTTATGGTGGTTTAGATTATCTTCAATTTAGTGAAGGGTATTGCGAATATAGAAATTATATAGGAGACCGTTTCTTCGGTTATTCCGTACGTCCCGTAAAAGAATAAAACACGTTACATCCTTTGGGATGTTTCAGAATAAGTTTTAGGATGAATTCTAAAAAAATTAAAACATACAATTAAAAAATAATGAACATGAAGAAAATTGTAACAATTATTCTGTTGTCGTTGTTAGTTTTGGCAACAGTTGATGCTCAAAATAACAAGCGACACACAAAAACGAAGAAGATACAGAAGACAGTTCAAAAAGCTCAACCCAAGAAAACATCATCTCCTTCACAAGATGAATCCGGACCTAATTCAAACTCAGGTAAAAAGTCTGCTACAAACTTTTGCCCGAATAATAAGCATCCTCATGCAATTGATTTAGACCTCCCAAGTGGGACCAAATGGGCATGTTGTAATGTGGGCGCATCTATACCTGAAGAATATGGCGGTTTCTATGCCTTTGGTGAAACAAAGGAGAAGAAGAGTTATTTTAAACAAAACTATAAGTATCATGATGGGTCAGGATCAGACTGCTTTTGCTATACTAAGAACTTCTGGAATGTGTGTGGTACAGATTTAGATGCTGCACACGTAAACTGGGGTGACAACTGGCAAATGCCAACCAATTCACAAATAAAAGAATTAATAGAGAATTGTATCTTTGAATTTGTAACGATAAATGGTATACGTGGCGCAAAATTTATAGGTCCAAATGGAAACATCATTTTTTTGCCCGCGGCTGGTATTGGCGGTTACAATACGATATTGATGCGCAATGAAAAAGGATTTTACGGACCTGGTAGATTAGGAGACTGTAATGTTGCATGTGGGTATTATGACGTATTTTTCTTTGGTGAAGGGGTGTGCGAGTATAAATATGGTTTCAATTACCGATTCCAAGGTTTCTCAATTCGCCCTGTTAAAGAATAAAAGAATAAATTTGATTTCTAAAGGGTGTGTCAAAATGATATTAAAAAACATAGTTCCTAAAAAATGGAGATAATATGAATTCTGGCACATCCTTAAAAAAATAATTATAAATCAGTTTTTATGAAAGTTTATGTTTTTCTTATATTAACATTCATCGGAATCACGACAAATGCACAATCATGTCCCGACGGCAATCACCCCCATGCTATTGATTTGGGACTACCAAGTGAAACGAAATGGTCTTGTAGCAATGTTGGGGCAACTTCTCCTAAAGAATTTGGTGGGTATTATTCCTGGGGAGAATTAGAGGAAAAAGAAATCTACAACAAAATGAGCTACGATCAAGCTTTAGGTCCTCTATATTCAAGAGTGATACATCTTGATGGAGGAAGACATGACGTGGCTCACGTGAAATGTGGATGGCATTGGCAGATGCCATCCTCAGACGAGTTTAATGAATTAATCTCCAACTGCAGTTCTAAGTGGACAACTATTGATGGCGTTAATGGCATTCTTTTTACTGCAAAAAATGGCAATAGCATATTTCTTCCGGCAGGAGGGAAAAAAATAGAGTTCTCAACGAATTCTAAAGGGGATTATGGATTTTACTGGTCGGACACAGAACATGATCGCTCAACAGCATATTATTTATATTTCTATAATGAAAATAAGGGAATAATAAAAGGAGGTATGCATATCGGTCATCTTGTTCGTCCTGTCGCTCGTTGGTAAATATCAATATTCATAGTAATATTTCTAAATTTATTTTTTAATCATGAAGCAAAATAGAATTATAATCATTATTTTGTTTTCTCTCATTTGCAGTCAAAGCATTAATGCAGCAAATTGGGCTGATTTCGACCATTTTTTCCGCTGGAGAAATTTTCAGCCATGTAAAACTATGGCTCAGTTGTATGCACCGAACAACGAGTTTTTTAATGGCTACTTTGATGACGTTAGGTATCCAGAAGGTAGTGAAATAGAGAGTTATGACTTAGAGGTTAATCTGTCTTTTGATAATGGCATAATAATGTTTCGCCTTCACAAAAACAAATTATATTTTGACAAACTTGAAATTATTAATTCAACAGAATGGGTTGAACCATATGATGCAAAAAAAGTTGCAAAAGCATTTGCTGACAAAATGAAGGAAACCTATAAATCTTCTGAGATAGAGTGGGTTGAGAAAAAGTATGAGACAAGTTTATATAGCATGGACATTAAACATTTATGCCTGGCAGCATTAACACTCCAATATTGGAAGCATAGAAGATAGTTTTTTCTTCAGCAATAGCAAATCATTACTCACATACCCTGACTTTAATAATCTGAGAGAAACAGGACTACAGTGAGGTGAGGTACCAGTGGTAGAGGGCGGGAACTCCGTCCTCTATCTCCATAGTGTGGCGCCATCCTAGAGAGTGCAGCTTTGACACATCAGTGAGTTTTCGCAAGGTGCCATCGGGCTTGGTGCTATCCCACTCCACAACACCATGGTAGTCAACAGTGGCTTGCACTAATTCAGCAAGTTGCTTAATTGTTATTTCCTTACCACTGCCAATGTTGATGTGACAGTTGCGCACCTCAGGATCGGTGCCACGCACGTCATCAAAGTTGATGTGCTCAAGACAGTAGACACTTGCGTCGGCCATGTCCTCGCTCCACAAGAACTCACGAATGGGTGCTCCAGTACCCCACAGCTTCAAGCTCTCGCTTGTAATTCCATAGCGGCCTAGCAATGCCTCAATATCTTCTTGTGATGCTTTTCCATCTACTCCCTCGACAGGACGGCGCTCAAGATCGGCACGCAGAGCATCCCAATTGCCCTCGTTGAGCATCTTGGCAAGATGCATCTTGCGAATCATCGCAGGCATCACGTGGCTTGTCTCAAGGTTGAAATTGTCGTTGGGGCCATAGAGGTTGGTAGGCATCACGGCAATATAGTTGGTGCCATATTGCAGGTTGAAGCTCTCGCACATCTTTAGACCAGCAATCTTGGCTATTGCATAGGGTTCGTTGGTATACTCCAACGGTGCAGTGAGCAAAGCAGTCTCGGGAATGGGTTGAGGAGCCTCGCGAGGATAGATGCAAGTGCTGCCCAGAAAGAGCAACTTCTTTACGCCATGCCGCCAGCTCTCCCCTATCACGTTCTGCTGAATCTGCAGATTCTGGTAGATGAAATCGGCGCGATACTTGAGGTTCGCCATTATCCCACCCACATGGGCTGCCGCTAGCACAACATACTCGAGCTGCTCTTCATCAAAGAATTTCTTGACAGCAACAGCATCCATCAGGTCAAGTTCCTTGTGCGTGCGACCAATGAGATTAGTATATCCCTTGCTTTCAAGGTTTTTCCAAATTGCCGAGCCCACAAGTCCTCGATGCCCAGCAACAAATATCTTTGAATCTTTTTCCATACCTTATATATCGATTGAAAGGAACAGAAGGACTATCTCCCATTCCACATTGTGCATTGTGCATTGTGCATTATGAATTGTGCATTTAATTAAAGGTGGTAGACCTTGCGAATGTGTTGCATGTCATGGTCAACCATGAGCTTCACAAGCTGGTCGAAAGTGGTCTTGCGTGGATTCCAACCCAACTGGGTCTTCGCCTTGGTGGGATTGCCAAGCAGCTGGTCCACCTCGGCAGGACGGAAATATTTCTTGTCGACCTCGACAATCACCTTGCCTGTAGCCTTGTCGACACCCTTCTCGTCAAGTCCTTCTCCTTGCCACTCCAGCTCGATGCCGGCATAGTGGAACGCCAGTGTGCAGAACTCGCGCACTGAGTGGAACTCGCCAGTAGCAATCACAAAGTCATCAGGCTCTGGCTGTTGCATGATTAGCCACATGCACTCCACATAGTCACGTGCATAGCCCCAGTCACGCTTTGCGTTAAGGTTGCCAAGGTAAAGCTTCTCCTGAAGGCCGTTTACAATGCGTGCTGCAGCAAAGGTTATCTTGCGAGTCACGAAATTCTCGCCGCGACGCTCACTCTCGTGGTTGAAGAGAATGCCGTTGGCGGTATACATGCCGTAACTCTCGCGATAGTTCTTCATAATCCAGTAGCTGTAGAGCTTGGCAACGGCATAAGGGCTGCGTGGGTAAAATGGTGTTGTCTCGCTCTGCGGCACTTCCTGAACCTTGCCATAGAGTTCACTGGTGCTGGCTTGGTAGATTTTGGTCACCTTCTCGCGGTGGGTGATGCGAACAGCCTCAAGCAGTCGCAAGGTGCCCACGGCGTCGGCCTCGGCAGTGTATTCAGGCACGTCGAACGACACCTTCACATGGCTCTGGGCGGCAAGATTATAAATCTCGTCGGGCTTGATGGTCTCGATGAGGCGTATGAGCGAACTCGAGTCGGTCATGTCGCCATAATGCAGATTGATGAGTCGCTGCTGACGCATGTCGCGCACCCACTCGTCGAGATACAAATGCTCGATGCGACCAGTGTTAAACGAGCTGCTGCGACGAATGATGCCATGCACCTCATAGCCCTTTTCTAGCAGCAACTCTGCCAGATAACTGCCATCCTGACCAGTAATACCAGTTATTAACGCTACCTTTTGATTATTTTCGTTCATTTTACCCTAGTTTTTGTTTTAACCTACAAAATTAGTGCAAACCGAGAGAAGTACAAAATGAAAAGCGAAGTTTTTCATTTTTATTTCCTAGGTGCAGCCAAATTTATCTAAAGGTACACACATTTTTTGGAAAGTCAACAATGAATGAGTGTATTATTTCTCCTTAGGCAGTTTCTCAAGCAATGACGGATGAATTGAGGTGGTGACTATTGCCACCAGTCCCTGAACGCTCACAACCACACGACTGTCGCCCTTCACACGCTTTAGAATGCCCTCGGCACCCTCGAATGGACCACCAAGAATCCTTACACGGTCACCACGCGTAAACTGACCAGGTTTAGGAGTTATATATTCCAATTGCTCGTCGTAGGTGCCTGCCACAGCGATGAAATTTTGCATCTCTTTGTCGGGCACCACCACGGGTTTCTTGGTCGCGGGGTTCATGATATAGCGGATGGGAAGTTTGGTTGTAGCCTTATACTCCCTCATCGCCGAAGGTTCGATGCGGAAAAAGATAAGGTTGTGAATAGTTGGCACCAATTTCTTCACACGACGACCACGCCTTGTGCCCATAACATATTTCATGGGAATGAAACTCTCAATGCCGCGCAAGTCAAGATCATCCTTCACCTTCATCTCGCGGTTAAACGTCACACGGATGGCGTACCACACCTTCTGCTCTGGCTCCTGAGTGGCTGTTGCTGGTTTATTTAAATTATTGTTTTGCTCCATTGCAATAGCGTTATAATCTTTTGCAAAAATAAAATCACATTTTTGATTTGCAAAATTTTCTTGCAAAAAATAAGATTCAACTTTATAACCACAAAAACTGAATGCAAAATTTCGCTTTGAATCAAACATCTCTCAATCAGCCATTTAAACCAATTCTACAACCTTACATTCACCTATTGCAAGGTTGCAATTTAATAAAAATAATAAAAAAGAAAGATACATTTGCATCGAGTTTCCAAAGGAACAACCAGACGATTTATAAACTTCAAAACATTGAGAATTATGGGTCCAATAATCAAAAACAGTCCTTATGACAATCCCAATGAGGCGGCATTTGTCACTCCCGAAGTTCTTGCCGACATAAAGAAGTATTACCCTGATAAATACAAAGACATGATCAGGCGTCGTATTGAGTGGGAGGAAGAAGAGGAGAGATTGAGAAATCCTGAATATAGAAGGGAAAAAGAGCGCGATAAATTGATAAAAGATGCGCGTGAAAAAAGAGAATTCAAAAAGAAACATGGTTTTTCCAGAGAAGAAGAAAGAGCTTTTCTTTGGCAACAAGGGCACAATGTTGATATTGATTCTTTGAGTGAAGAGGAGTATGACCAAATTGTTAAAGATTGGGTAAAAGATGTTGAGGAAAAGAAACAAGAAAGAGCCGATACCAATAGAGTCGAACAGCAGAACATTGACTCAAATAGTCATAAAGACAGCGATGTAGGATGTTATCTTGCCGGTCTTTTGGGTTTTGTTATTGTAAGTTTTGCTATTTATGGTTTTATAAGATTAATATCTGGATAACAGAAACTAATAACATTAATAAAAACAGATGATATTCATAAGAAGAATTAAGAAGCACCCTTTGGGAGGAAGCTATTTGGCAATCAATTTGTTTGGATTCATCTTCACTGTAAGAGATTAAGACGAGGAAGAATTGAACCATGAGTTAATTCACAGTGCTCAGCAACGAGAACTGCTTTACTTGCCATTTTTCTTTTGGTATGGCATTGAATGGCTAATGCTCTATTTTAAGTATAAAGACTGGAGAACAGCGTACTTAAACATCCGTTTTGAACGTGAAGCTTATATCCATCAAGATGACCTAAATTACCTAAAAAAACGCAAACATTTCAAGTATAAATGAATAAAGAACTCTCGCTGTGAATGTGAGAGTTCTTTATTATGAATTCACTCGTCGTAAACATAGTCGAGGAAATCGTGAATTGGTTTTAGGACACGGAAGTCGTCGTTGACACGTTGCACCCAGTCATCGCAGTCGAAGTATTTCTCGTCAACATGCTTTACAAGGATGTACTCCTTGCGCTTGAGGTATTCGCCCAGAGGATGATCTTTGGGATATTCATTGGGCACGTTCTTGAGCGTGTCGCCCTCGAAGTGAAACCCTGATGCCTTGAGGCGCTTGTCAGTTATGAGCTTCGTGAACTCCTCGGGCTCGGCGTCAATGAGGCGGCGAAGAGCATCGAGCTTGTCCTTCGCGGGCCACCACACGCCACCGCATAACATCAGGTGATCAGGCTCAAAATGTATGTAGTAGCCGCTCGACACACAATGCCTGCCGCCACGACCAACAACTGCGCTGAAATACTGCTTATAGGGACGCTTGTCATGCGAGAAACGAATATCTCGATATATGCGGTAAACAGCCTGTTTCACATCAAGCCCCCTAGCCTTCTCATCCCACTCGGCCATGAGCGAGATGAGCCTTGCCATGTCCTGTTCCCAAGCGTTGCGCAGGGGGTCATAGAGTTGCTCTTTGTTCGCTTTAAACCATGGACGATCATTGTTGGCAGCCAGCAACCTAAGAAAGTCGATTATCTCCTTGATATTTGATTGCGATTTCATTGTTTTTGATAAAAAATATAGAATCGACAAAATTAGTAAAATATTTCTAATTAACCAATTTCAAAAAAAAGAACATTTTTTACAAAATGAACCAAGAAAACTTTTGGAGTTTTAAAAGTTTTTTGCGTACTTTGCACCCAAATTTAACAATAGCATAATTAATAATACTTATTGCTAAATGGATTTAAGTGAGAAAATTTTAAAAACTTCATTGGACTTAATGATGCGCATCGGGCCGCAATCGGTGACCATGGACATGGTGGCTCGCGATTGTGGAATATCGAAGCGCACGCTTTATGAGACCTTTCCTAACAAGCACAGTCTCATAATCAAGGTTATCGAGTACAACCAGCAGCAGACCAATGCTAAGTTCATGCAAATCTTTGAGCAGTCGGCCAATAGCTTCGAGGCGTTGATGGGCGTTTACACTGTGGCACGAGAGATTATCCGAAAAACCTCTCCAGTGTTCATCACCGATATCAAGCGCCTTTACCCCGAGGCATTCGATGAGTACAAGGCTCAGGAATTGAACCACATCCTGTCGCTTGCCAATATCATAAGCAAAGCCAAGGAGGAAGGTTTGGTGCTACCCGGCATCAAGTGCAAAATCGCAGCCTACATCTTCAACAACAACATGAAGAACTTGCATAACATGCAGGACTTCCCTTTCCCCGAGTACTCGGCCGCCGAAGTGTTTGACGGCGCTTTCCTCAACTTCATGCGTGGCATGGCAACCACAAAGGGCCAGGAAATCATTGAGGATTATGTAGTAAAGCATTTCATAAACAAAGAAAATTAACAAAAACACAATATTCTATGCATTACAAATCACTAATCAAGAAGATGCTCGTGCTCATGGTGGCTGTGACCAGCGCATTGACAGCCAGCAGCCAGACTCTCAACGTCACTCTTGACGAGTGCATACGCATCGCCCTCAACGACAATCCCACGATTATCGTTGCCGACATGGAGATTGAGCGCGTTGACTATTCCAAGAAACAAACTTTGGGACAATTGTTCCCCCAAGTGAATTTTACCGCCAACTACAACCGCACCCTCGCCAAGCAAACAATGGTGATGATGGACCAGGAGTTTAAGGTGGGTACCGACAACCAGCACAGTGTGGGATTTCAGGGCTCTCTGCCCATCATTGTTCCCGCATTGTGGAAGTCAATCAAGCTAAGCGACACCCAGATACTGCAAAACATCGAGAATGCACGTTCTTCACGCTTGTCGCTTGTAAACCAAGTTAAAAACGCATACTACGCACTACTGCTTGCTCGTGACAGCAAGAGAGTTATCGAGGCAAACCACGAGACTGCATTGCTCACAGCCGACGTGTTCAAGAAGCAGTATGAGATTGGCGTGGCAAGCGAATATGATATGACCCGCGCCCACGTAGCGGCAACAACTCTCGAGCCATCGATTCTTGATGCCGAGAACTCCATTACAGCCCTCAAGCTCCAACTCAAGGTGCTCATGGGCATGGACGTGGCTTTGGATATTGAACCCGTTGAGTCTCTCGACGACTTCAAGTATAAAATATATGAGAACACACTCAACGTCGACACTTCGCTTGTGAACAACACCAACCTGCGTCAGCTCGACCTACAGACCGATTATCTCAACCAGGCACTCAAGGTGCAGAAGATGTCGTGGGCTCCCACACTCAATGGAACCATCAACTACATGTGGAACTCGATGAGCAACGGCAGCCCATTCAAGAACTTCAACTGGAACCCCTATTCACAGGCAGGTATTGCATTGTCGTGGAACCTAATCTCGGGTGGTCAGCGCTATTACAAGCAAAAACAGGCCGAGATTGCAGTGCGCGAAATGAAATGGCAACGCGAGAACCTTGTGCGTGGTCTTAACTCGCAGGTACAGACTCAGCTCAACTCAATCAAGAGCAACCTAAAGCAAATTGAGAGCAACGCCGCCAGTGTGGCTCTTGCCGAGAAGAGTAACAACATCATTCAAGAGAGCTTCAAGCTTGGTGTTGGAACCTTCCTACAACTGCAAGACACACAAAATGCACTTCTTGGTGCCCGCCTCTCCTATTATCAGGCAATCTACAACTTGCTCGTTTCGCAAAGCGACCTTGAGTTGCTGCTGGGCAATGCCCCACTGAGCAAATATGGAGTAACAACCGATAACAAACACACAAAATAATAAAGATGAAAACTTTAAAAACCATTTCAACTATTTTTATTGTTGCAGCCCTGTTGGCTTCTTGCGGTGGCAAGAAAGACAAAAAGGGCATGCAAAACGGTGACGAGACCCCATTGGTACAGGTGCAAAGCGTCTTTGCCGAGGCTGTTGACGAAACCAGCGACTATGCTGCCACTGTCGAGGCATTCAAGACCAACAACATCATGTCTTCGACAGGAAACCGCATCAAGTCAATCCTCGTTGACGTTGGTAGCCGAGTTTCGGCAGGCCAAACTCTGGTCATTCTCGACAACGTGACAACAGTCAATCAAGAGAGTGCTGTGGCTGGACAGAGAGCATCGGTTGCTAACCAACAAGCTCAAGTTGCTGGTCAAACGGCACAAGTAGAAGGACAGCGTGCAGCTGTTGCCAACCAAGACGCAGCAGTAGCCAGCCAAGAGGCACAACTTAAGACCGACGAGATAAATCTCGCCCGTCAAAAGAAAGACCTCGACCGAGCCAAGGAATTAGTGAGAATTGGCGGTGGAACACAACAAACTGTGGATCAACTGCAAGCTGCCTACGACGCTTCGCTCGAAGCACTGAAAGCACGCAAGCGTGCCCTCCAAGCTAGCAAGGCATCGCTCCAAGCTAGCAAGGCTTCACTTGATGCAAGTCACAGTTCACTCCAAGCTAGCCGCACCTCATTGGGTGCAAGCAACACCTCTCTTGGTGCTAGCCAGCGACAAATGCAGAACGTTAGAGAGAACACTCGCCTCACCAGCCCAATTAGCGGTGTAGTGAGTGCTCGCAACTATGATGCAGGCGACCTGCCTGGTGGTCCCATTCTCACTATCCAGCAACTCAATCCTCTTAAAGTAGTGGTAAACGTCAATGAGGAGGAGTTCCCCAAGATCAAGAATGGAATGCCAGTGAATGTTACATTCGACGTTCTTCCAGGTGAGTCATTCGTGGGTACAGTACACCTCATTCATCCCCAAATCGACCAAGCCACTCGCACATTCAAGGTAGAGGTAACTATTGGTAACGGAGGTGGAAAAATCAGCACTGGTATGTTTGCAAGAGTTTCATTCAACTATGGCACAGCTAATCACATCGTAGTGCCCGACAAAGCTATCGTAAAGATGCAAGGCGCTGGAATACGCTACGTTTATGTACTCGAGCCAAACAGCACTGTGCGATATGTTGAGGTTAAGCTTGGCAAGCGCTTAGGCGACCGTTATGAGATTCTGAGTGGACTTAGCAATGGCGACCAAGTAGTAGTTGCTGGTCAGTCCCGCCTCACTAACGGCAAGAAAGTCAAGGTTCAGAAAAAATAACCCCTCGCGACATCTTACTTCTGTTAATAACTAAAAACAAGACACACACTTATGAGTCTTTATTCAAGTTCGGTGAAACGACCGGTGACCACCATCCTCATCTTTGTGGCGGTTGTCATCATTGGTTTGTTCTCACTTCAAAAATTGCCTATCGACTTGTATCCCGATATTGAGACTAACACCATCATGGTGATGACTAGTTATCAGGGAGCAAGTGCCGAAGATATTGAACAGAACGTCACTCGACCACTTGAGAACACCCTCAACTCGGTTGAGCATCTCAAGCACATCACGTCAAACTCCAAGGAGAACATCTCGATTGTAACCCTTGAATTTGAGTATGGTTACGACATCGATGTGCTCACCAATGATGTTCGCGACAAGTTGAACATGGTGTCGAGTATGCTTCCTGATGATGCCAACACCCCCATCCTGTTCAAATTCTCAAGCGACATGATTCCTATTGTGCTGCTCTCGGCTCAAGCCAAGGAGAGCGTGCCAGGTCTTTACAAAATCCTCGATGAGAATGTTGCCAACTCGCTTGCTCGTGTTGACGGTGTGGGTTCGGTGTCAATTGCCGGTGCCCCCAAGCGTGAGGTGCACATCTATGTTGACCCTCTCAAACTTGAGGCTTACCATTTGAGCATCGAGACCATAGCACAACTCGTTGGAGCCGAGAACCGCAACATTCCTGGCGGTACGTTCGACATCGGTAACGAGACCTATGCTCTGCGCGTCGAGGGTGAGTTTGAAGATCCTAAGGAGATTGAGAATCTTGTGGTTGGAGCTTCTAACGGAGCCGCTGTTCACCTGAGCGATGTTGCTCGCATCGACGATTCGCTCGAAGAACGTGCTCAAGAGACCTTCACCAACGGCGTGCGTGGCGCCATGATTATTGTTCAAAAGCAGAGCGGTGCCAACTCGGTGGAGATTTCTAACCGCATACAGCAACAGCTACCACACCTGCAGAAGAATCTTCCTGCCGACATTCATCTCGACTACATTGTCGACACTAGCGATAACATCCGCAACACCATTGCCTCACTTGTTGAGACCGTGCTCTATGCGCTGCTCTTCGTTGTGATTGTGGTGTTCTTCTTCCTGGGACGCTGGCGCGCTACGGTTATCATCGTGCTCACCATCCCAATCTCGCTTATCGCATCGTTCATCTACCTATATGCCACTGGCAACTCTTTGAACATTGTGTCGCTATCGGCGTTGTCAATATCAATTGGTATGGTGGTCGACGATGCCATTGTGGTACTCGAAAATGTCACGACTCACATTGAACGAGGAGCCGAGCCCAAGCAGGCAGCTGTGCATGGCACCAACGAGGTGGCGATTTCGGTAATCGCCTCTACCCTCACCCTTATCGCTGTGTTCTTCCCGTTGACGTTAATCACCGGTATGACTGGTGTGTTCTTCAACCAATTGGGATGGATGGTAACCATCATGATGATTATCTCAACCACAGCGGCATTGTCGTTGACTCCAATGCTTTGTAGCCGCATGCTTCGCTTGCAGCGCACTCAGAGCAAGTTCTTCACCAAGTTCTATGGCCCTATCGAGAAAGTCCTCGACAAACTCGACGACGGCTTCGCTTGGCTGCTTACCCACTGCGTTCGCCACCGTTGGATAACTTCACTGGTTGTGCTCGGCGTATTTATAGCATCTATGTTCCTGATGAAATTTGTGGGTAGCGAGTTCTTCCCAACTATGGACAACAGCCGCTTGGGAGTAAGCCTTGAGCTGCCAATTGGAACACGTGTCGATGTTGCTAAAGATGTGTGTGAGCGACTCTATAAAGAGTGGACTCAGAAATATCCTGAGATTAAGGTGTTTAACTACACCGTTGGACAAGCCAGCAGTGACAACACCTTTGGCTCGATGCAGAGCAATGGCTCGCACATCATGTCGATGAACATCAGGCTCGTGAGTCCCGGCGAGCGAGACCGCAGCATCACCGAGATTGCTGGCCTGATGCGTGAAGACCTCAAGCAGTATCCCGAATTGAAGAAAGCACTTGTTAACGTCGGCGGCCAACGAGGCGGTGGCATGAGTGGTCAGTCGGCTCTTAACTATGAGATTTATGGTTATGACTTTGAGGTAACCGACAGCTTGGCTCAGCAGCTCAAGCGAATTCTAGAGAAAGTGCCCGGAGCAGCCGACATCAACATCAGCCGAAGCGACTATCAACCGGAATATCAGGTAGACTTCGACCGTGAGAAGCTAGCGCTCTATGGCCTCAACCTTACCACTGCTGCAACCTACATCCGCAACCGCATCAATGGTAGCACGGCTAGTTACTTCCGCGAGGACGGTGATGAGTATGACATCAAGGTGATGTATGACCCAGAGCACCGTCAGTCGCTCGAGGACATCGAGAACATCACATTATATAATGCGATGGGTAACGGCATCAAGCTCAAGGAAGTGGGCACGGTTGTTGAACGCTTTACTCCTCCAACCATTGAGCGCAAGGACCGTGAGCGCATCATCACAGTATCGACCGTTGTTCAAGATCGTCCAATGAGCGAGGTGATTGCCGACGCTCAGCCCGAGATTGACAAGCTAGACCTCCCTGGTGGTGTGACAATTGAGCTTAGCGGTTCCTATGAGCAACAGCAAGACTCATTTGGTGACATGGGCATCCTTGCCATTCTTATCATCATCTTGGTTTACATCGTGATGGCGGCACAGTTTGAGTCGTTCACCTATCCTGGCATTATCATGAGTTCTATCATGTTTGCCTTCTCGGGAATTGTGCTCATCCTTCTGCTCACTGGCACTAACCTGAACATTATGTCGATGATTGGTTCAATCATGCTTATCGGTATTGTGGTAAAGAACGGTATTGTGCTTATCGACTACATCACCCTCAACCGCGAGCGTGGCATGAGTGTGCGACGAGCAGTAATCGACGGTGGCAAGTCACGTCTCCGTCCTGTGCTCATGACCTCGCTGACCACTATCCTGGGTATGGTGCCCATGGCAGTGGGTCATGGCGAGGGTGCCGAGATGTGGCGTCCAATGGGTGTTGCTGTGATTGGTGGTTTGACATTCTCAACCATCCTCACCTTGCTCTTTGTACCAACAATGTACACAATCTTTGCCTACAACGGCATGAAGCGCACCCGCAAGAAGCTGCACAAGGCTCAAGCCAAGAAGGCTAACGTTAAGGATTAGGAATTAGTGATTAGGGATAAAGATTAGAGCATCTCCCATCCCCGGTCCCCGATAAACGAAAAACGAAAAAAGATAAACGAAAAACGATAAACGATAAACGAAAAAATGAAAGCAATATTTATAGCCTTCGACCAGGCCTATTATGAGAGAATAGTCGAGATGCTTCACAAGAGCGGATGCCGAGGATTTACGGCATTCAACGACGTGGTGGGACGTGGCAGCCACACTGGCGACCCACACTACGGCACCCACGCGTGGCCGTCGCTCGTGCAGGGCATCCTCACTGTTGTTGAGGAAGGACGCGTCGACACCGTTCTCGAAAAACTCCATGAGATGGATCTTGCAACACCTAAACTAGGTCTCAGAGCATTTGTTTGGAACATTGAGAAATCAATTTAATAAACTTCTCACTTTTTTACAAAACCGCATTTTGTCAAGCCAAAATGCGGTTTTGTTATAATATTCGAGCCATTCGTAATAATCTTTTAAAAAAGGTATATTTATAGAGAATTATTTTTAGCAAAATAACTTATTTTTGCCATTTGAAAAACGCCTAAAGTTGAAACCAACTTATTATATTAATTATTTTATTAACCAACTAATTCACAGAAGTTATGAAGAAAACATTGACTCTACTTCTCGCCGCTGTCGCAACACTGTCGATGACAGCAGCAAACCTCTTCACACCCAGCGAGGCCCAAATGGGTGCTCCAGTGAAGATGGAAAACGTAAAAAAAGCTCCTGCTGGCATGCAGGCAAAAATGATGGCAAATCTTGTCTCAAAAATCAAAGCTACTCCAAGCTTCCCAGTAACCAACACCCCCGATGACCTCGTGGGCGGCTATGCATGGACCTATCGTCAATATACTGGTGGCTTTAACACTCAGCCTGACACCTTGTCGGCCGACCAATACGACCAGGAGGACAATGTTGACCTGATTGGCATGAACAAGATTTCCGACACCCAAATCCGTCTCACCGGTTTCATGCCCTTCCCAGTTACTGCAACTATGGGAACAACCAGCGGCTACACCACCTTCACCGTTGATGAGAATCAGGTTGTCTATACTCACAGCACCTACGGCGACTGCACTCTGGGAGCTGCTTGGTACTATGAGGGCGACGACACCTACGAAGCTGGCTGGTACGTTGGCGACGTTTTGGGCATCATCCTCGACCAAGGCATCATCATGGATCCCGATGTTCATTTCTATATGAAGATAATGAGTGGCACCTATGCCAACTATCGCTTAGGCTGGGTTTATGTTCCTGGCAGCACAATGGTTCCAGTAACCGATTACAACGCAATGATGAGTTTCACCTACAACACTCGCGTCTATGACTGGCCTGTAATCGCTACCGAGAACAACGAGACCTACGTTGTTTCAGTTGACAACTTCGCTGGCGTTGGAACCACTCCTGTAACCTTCAATCTTCAGGCAGGCAACACTTGGACTGCCGACCAAACTGTTTTCTATGTTAGTGGCGACAACAACTTCGCATTCGCTAACCTCACCGACTATGGTGCAGTAACTGGCACTGGTACTGAAAAAGTGCTCACATTCGGCGATGGATGGACTGGCTTTGACGCCAACACCAACTACTGGCTTGGCGAGCGCACCAACACTACCATCACTCTCATCGACGACAGCGAGTTTGTTTATCCAACTCCAGCTCCCGAGAAAGCTTATTACCTGATTGGCGGTTTCAACGAGTGGAACCAAGAGGCTATGATCCCATTTGAGGAGAATGATGGCGTCTTCACTCTGACCTACACCTTCGGCGGAGAGTTCAAGGTTAAGGACGAGGCTGGCAACTGGTGGGGCGGCGGCGTTACCCTCACCCAGGAGAACCCAAGCGTTACCCTGGTTGACGGTGGCAACCTCAATCTTGACCAGCAGGCTGAGTACACCCTCACTATTGAGGATGGCGTTCTCACCGTAACAGGCTTCCCCGCACCTCAAGTTGTTGAGTACAACGACTTCTTCGTTTGCGGTTCATTCAACAATTGGAGCCAGACCGATGGTCTTGTTGAGCTTACTCTCAACGAGGAAGGCACTGAGTTCGCAGGTTCTGTAGAGCTCGAGGCTGGTGCCGAGTTCAAGCTCATCACCCACAACCTGGCTGGTGGCTGGAAGTGGTTTGGTGGCCAAGCCGATGGCAACTTCTTCCTCATCACTCCTGAGCTCCTGGGTGGCAACATCGCTCTCGTTGACGGCTCTAACTTCCAGGTTCAGGAAGGTGGCAGCTACGACATCACCGTTAAGCAAGCAAGCAGCAAGGGTCTGCAAGAGCCTCTCGTGATGGTTATCAGCAAGACTCCAACCGCTATCAGCACCGTTGGTGTTGACGCTAAGGCCGACAACGCCTACTACAACCTGATGGGTGTTAAGTTCAACGGCATGCCAAGCGTTCCTGGCATCTACATCCACAATGGCAAGAAGGTTGTTATCAAATAATAGACCTTAGACCAAACAACTCTATAAGATGCATCCCAAATTTGGGGTGCATCTTTTTTTGTCAAAGTCTTGATAAAAAGCAAAAAAATCACTACCTTTGCGCCAACTTTTTTCAAAAAACCTCCACACATGGCTGAAATTACAATAAAAGGTCTCACTTTTGAGCCTTACATCTCTCAAGAGGAGATAAGAAAACAAGTTGAGCGCGTGGCTGCCGAAGTAAAGCGCGACTGCGTGACTGAGTCCCCTATCTTTGTGTGCGTCTTAAAAGGCGCATTTATGTTTGCTTCCGACTTCTACCGTGCTATCGACATGCCTGAGAGCGAGATTGCTTTCATCCGCTACAAGTCCTATTCTGGAACCGAATCAACTGGCGAGATGAATAAAATCTTGGGGCTTAATGACGATGTCACTGGCCGCGAAGTAATTATTCTTGAGGACATTGTCGACACTGGACTTACTGCCCATGCATTACGCAGTGACATTGAGGCAATGAATCCTATGAGCGTTAAGATGGCGACACTGCTCTACAAGCCAGAATCATTAAAGCACGGCAAAGCTCCAGAGTATGTAGGGTTTGAAATTCCACCAAAGTTCATCATTGGTTATGGTCTTGACCTTGACGAAAAAGTGAGAGGACTTAAAGAGATTTATGTCCTCAAGAAAAAAGACTGAACATTTTAACTCATAAAACACCAAAAATATGCTGAATATAGTAATATTCGGTGCCCCCGGTTCGGGCAAGGGCACACAGAGCGAGAATCTCATTGCACACTACAAGTTGTTCCACATTTCCACTGGCGACGTGCTGCGCGACCACATTCGCCGTGGCACCGAGCTTGGCAAAACTGCCAAGGAGTATATCGACCAAGGTCAACTTATCCCTGATGAGCTCATGATTGACATTCTTGCTCAAGTTATTGACGACAACAAGAAGAAAGCCAAGAAGGGTGTGATTTTCGACGGATTCCCTCGCACTATCCCACAGGCCGAAGCTCTGGAGACACTGCTCAACGAGCGTGGCACCAAAGTGAGCGCCGTGATTGGTCTTGAGGTTCCTGAAGAGGAACTCATCGATCGCCTTGTGAAGCGCGGACAGATGAGCGGACGCAGCGACGACAACGAGGAGACCATCAAAAAGCGTCTCGACGTTTATCACAACCAAACCTCTCCTTTGCAGGAGTTCTACAAAGAGAAAGGTCTGTATCGTGCCATCAAGGGAATAGGCACAATCGACGGTATCTTCGAAGACATCAAGAAGGCCATCGATCAGCTTTAATACATAATGCATAATTGGGAATAACCGGAGTCTTATTTCAACCAACTATTTAAACTAGATGGCAGGGATTTACATCCATATTCCCTATTGCAATAGCAAGTGCACTTATTGCGACTTCTACTCCACCCCACAGGTCGAGACAATGGAGCAATATGTGCACTCGCTGCTTTGTGAAGCAAAACTCCGGAAAGAAGAGATTCCCCACCAATTCAACACTCTATATTTGGGCGGAGGCACACCATCGGTAATGCCACTTGAGCTGATGTCGCAACTCTTCAACGGCCTGAAAACCACCTTCGACCTAAGTCATGTGGAAGAATTCACTATAGAAGTTAATCCCGATGATGTCACTCAAGAATATATCGCTGCACTGATGCAACTAGGTGTCAACCGCGTGAGCATGGGAGTACAGAGTTTTAACGACGACGAGTTAGGTGCAATCAACCGCCGCCACACGGCACAACAGGCCATCGATGCTGTAAGCTCCATCAATGACGCAGGCATCAACAATATCAGCATCGACCTCATCTACGCATTGCCCGGACAGTCGCTCGAGTCCTGGCGGCACAATGTGGAGCAAGCAATAGACCTCAATGTGCAGCACATTTCGGCCTATTGCCTGAGCTACGAGCATGGCACGCGACTGTGGGTTATGCGTGAGAAAGGAAAGGTGCAAGAGGCTAGCGACGAACTATGCATAGATATGCACAACCAACTCGTATGGATGCTTAAGCAAGTTGGGTTTGAGCATTATGAAATATCTAATTTCGCGCTCCCTGGCTACCGCTCGCGTCACAACTCCAACTACTGGAATTACACCCCCTACCTGGGCCTCGGTGCTGCCGCACACAGCTTCGACGGAACCACCCGCCGTTACAATCCCTCGAGCACGAAGGAATATATAAACGCCTTGAACAATAACCGCACAGCCTACACCGAGGAGCACCCTTATTGGTTCGAGCGACTCGACGAGGAAGTGATGTTGCGACTGCGCACAAGCGATGGTCTAGACCTAGACAACATCGCCAACCGATATGGCGACCAAGCCGCCAATGCCTTATTTTGCAAAGCGCAACAATTCATTAATCAAGGACTATTAAAACTGAATAATAGCACTCTAGCACTCACACCTCAAGGCGTGATGATGAGCGACAACATAATTCGCGAACTAATGTGGGATTAATAAAATTCATTTATTAATATGAGAAACTCAATAACATTTACGCTATTACTTATCACATTATTCTTTGCTTCAAGCAATATTATGGCACAAGCACTTGCTGAGCCTAATCTTAAATGGGGGCAACCTACCCAACAGGAGCTAGAGATGACAAACTATGACCCAGACCCTAATGCCGACGCCGTGGTGCTTTGCAAGACTACCGACGTGCATTATGTCAACACCAAAGATGTCATACAAGTGCTTTATGAGGTTAAGGGCCGAATTAAGATACTAAAACCAGAAGGAATAAACCATGCCAACGTTGACATTTATTATACTGTCAATGACGGTGTTGAGGGAAATAGAGAGGAAGTCAGCCACGTCAAAGGCGCTACTTTTAATCTAGTGAATGGCAGGCTTGAAAGAAGCGAGTTGACTAGCGATATGATTAACACCATGAAAGCTCCTGGCCCTAAAGAAAAGGTGATGACGCTTCTTTTCCCTGATGCCAAGGTGGGCTCAGTGATAGAATATGAGTACACTATTACCAGCGACCTGTATCTTGAAGTCAAAGATTGGGTAGCTCAATGTGAAATGCCTGTGGCCTATACAAAATATGACGTAACTATTCCCGAATGGTTTGGATTCTATATTCAAATGATTGGTAATGAATATAATACTAGCCGCATTACGCAAGAGAGAACCAACAAACGCTCTCTTTACATCATGGAGACTGCAGGATCGGAGTACGAATCACTGGGAGTGAACTTTGTTTTTGAGGGGCGCAAATTGACACCACTGAAAGACGAGCCTTTAATCTTCTCACCGCAAGCCTATGCTCAACGCGTAATCATCGACATCAACAACGAGTCGTTGCCCCGCCACACCAAGAATACTTACTCGATGACATGGGATGAAATCGACCAGCATCTTCTCAAGCATAACAACTTCGGCAAGCTGTTAAAGAACAACCCTTTCAAGAAAGAGATGAAGAAAGCTGGTATCCTTCAAATGAAGAATGATGACGAGAAGATTATGGCAACAATTAAACTGCTGCGCCAACATGTGAAATGGAATGGCAATTACAGCCTCTATGGCAGCCCAACCAATCAAGTTATAAAGAGAGGAAACGGCAACAATAGTGACATCAACTTCTTGCTCATTGCCATGCTCGACGATGCCGATATAAAAGCCTATCCAGCAGTCATAAGCACTCGCGACTGTGACATAATCGACGAAAACCACCCCACAATGAAGACTATATCTTCCTCAATAGTTGTGATTGATAGGGGCGATAAATTTCAAGTCTTCGACGGCTCGGTCGAGAACGCTGCTATCGATATCTTGCCCACCCAATTCCTCGTCAGCAAGGCTCGAGTTATTAAGAAAGACAACAACAACCCCTGGATAAATCTTGAGGACAAAGGATTATATCGAGCTTCATATAGAATAACTGGCGACATCGATCAAAACGGAAAATTGACAGCAACTTGCGTCAGCACCTATCGCGAAAAAGCGGCCGAACAAATGCGAGAAACCATTAAAAAACGCGTTGATGAGTGCCCCAACAAGAAACTTCAATCATCGCAAATAACCATAAGCGACTACAAATCACAGGGGGTTGACGACATTGAAATGCCCGTCACCGAAATCATCAATTTCAGTAGTCAGCTCAACTGCGACAATGGCGTTATCTCCTTGCCACAGCTCATAGTTCCATTGATTGACCAAGGATTATTTAAAAATGACACTCGCTATAATCCCATCGAGTTCCCAACTAAAGTGGATGAAACAATCGAAATCTCTCTCACAATACCCGAAGGATGGGAAGTTGCCGATGTGCCAGCTCCAATATCGCAGAACACCAGCGACAAAACATTTGCAATGACAATCACCCCTAGCTCAACAGCTAGCAACGTCAAAGTAACAGCTCAGCTTTTAATCAACCGACTGATTTTCAACAAACGAGACTACAATGGAATTAAAATCCTTGTCGACAGAATAGCCAAGCACAGCAAGGCACCTTTCATCATCAAGAAAAAGGACTAATTCAAGTACATCCAATTGAATCTAATGAGAGATTAAGCCCCCACAGCAATGATTGCTGATGGGGGCTTAATCTCAATTCTTATGCTTAGAAATCATTAATTCTTATTTCTTCGAGAAATGTGACGGGCCAAGCGGTCAACAAGCTCAATTATCTCTTTATCTCTAGAATTACACAAATCTAGTATTGCAGAGTTATCAAAATAATAAGATATATTAACACGATTAAAAAGTCCTTGTTCTTCAAACACGTCCATCATATTTCTGAATCTTGCCAACAAGCATGGATTATAGTTGAAACGAGTATATCCCATAGCTTTCATTTCTTTTTGAGTTTTTTTGCAACCATCAACTTTTACAATATCGTAAGGGCGTTCTACATCTCGTTTATTTTTAAGCTTGCCATAACAAGGTACAAACAAATCGGCAGAGACCTCAAATTCTAACCCTTTCCCATCATTTATAACTGCATCACATATTCTTCTTAGATCTGATATCGTTCTAAATGGTTTAGAACCCCTAAGAAGATCAGGTGTCCCCCAAAAATAACCAGTTTGGATGTCACATCTATCAAAACCTAATATATTCTTCCATCGCTTATTTTCGCTGCCATAAGCATTCCAATAAGGAATCCAATAGAATTTTAGGCCTTTTATTGAATGAATATAATTGCCAATACTAACTACTATGTCATTATGCCTTTTAGCATTTGTGTCAAAAACATAATCAAATTTATCTCCTATTTTATTAGTCCATTTTCCTGATTTTTTATCTTTATGCCAACTTGTCATCGTAGTGTTTTCTTCACCCCAATACAAACCCTCAAGTGTGATATTTTTATAATGTTGCGCCTTGAATCTAGTAACAAGCTCATTAATATACCATTTTACTGCTTCTAATTTATGGCTAGTATTTCTAAAATCTAATTTTATGGTTCTTCCATTCACTTTAATACTCCCCCATTCTGTATAATTAGTACATGGTGAAGGTACTGTTAAAACAACTTTGTGTTTAAACCTTGGCTCTCCTAATCTTTTCTTACAACTTTCAATGCATTCATCAAGAGCCTTTAGCCCCTCATAGTTACCATCATTATATGCAGTTGAAAAATACCTATTTAGCAACCATTCCCAGCTCTCTTTATTTGCTGGCTCATCACCTGGCTGATTATCACCGAATCTAAGACTCATGTCATTCTTGAATTCCAAATAAAGAAAAGAAGGGAAAAACCAATCTTTATGTCCATCTTGAAATGTATGCATCACAACCTTTTCCAATTCAGATTTACCCCACTTCAATCTTTTTTTATTGCCATAATAGATGAGTATCATATCATCTGTTTTGGAGTTATATGCATTTGAAGATGTATTTGAATCACCTATATATGAGGGCACTATATTGGAATCTGCTATATTGGAGTTATCAGGACTGGATCCTTTTGCCTTATCAACATATTCAGCATATTGAGTATATGACACTTCATCTAAGCCATAAATTTCGTCGACAATGCTGTTGTTTCCATTTTTGGCAACAACAGTGTTGGTAACGTCGGTTTTCGGACTACAACTGATGCACATGAGCATCACTAAAATAAATAGTACTTTTTTCATCTTTGTTTTATCTGTGATTTGTTATTTCTAATATGTTAATTTTTGGTGATGCGCCAAATGGTGCCTTCAATTAGTGAACAGTAGATATCACCAGTAGCGGGGTCAACTTCAAAGCCGTTGACTTCGCTACTGCCCATTTTATACTTGAACAACAGCTTGCCTGTGGCTGCTTCGAGCACAGCAAGAATACCACGGCGCGAGCCTGCATAGATAAACCCGTCCTTCTCGAGCACAATGCAGGGAGCATGCTCGTAGCCAAAGCCGCAGTCAGTGTTCCACAGCTGGTGATAGTCGTTGCTCTCAGTGTCCATCGCCACAATGGTGCCGTCCATTGTTTTGGCATAGGCACGCTTACCATCCTCGCTCAACCCCAGGCTTTCACGCACTTTCACAGCATTGTCGTGATGACGCCACAACTGCTTGCCCGTGGCACGGTCAATGGCAGTGGAATTGCGGTCAGGGGCAACTATCACTACCCTATCCCCGGTCACCGCAGGCACCACATTGCCTGGGCTGTACAGGTTTGTTGTCTTGCCATTGTTCCACAACCAGTTGAGCGTTCCGCTCTTGCGGTCAAGCGAGCGCAAGTTGGTGTCCCAAGCGCCAAAGATGATATCTTTCTTGCCAACAAACGGCTCAGCTTGACAATAGTTGTTGATATCGTTATACTCCCACAGCAATTTCTTGCCTTTCACGTCCCAAGCTTGGAAAGTCTTGAAACCGCCTTGATAGAGCACGCCATCAGCGACGACACCATCGGCAACATATGGCCCGTAGGCGGCAACTTCATTCAGTACCTTGCCGCTCTTTTTGTCGAGCCAAATCAGGCGCTTGTCGCCTGTGGGCAAAACAACCACTTCATCAGCTACGGCAGGACGTGCAAAGAGCATACTCTCGGTCTTATACTCCCATTTGAGCTTAGCTTTCTTTTTGTCAATCACGCGCAGGTAACCCATCGAGTTACCAAAGTAGAGATTGTCCTTATCAATACCTAATCGAGTGAAAATCGACGCCTCGTCGACATACACTTTTTCAACTTTAAAACCATCAGGAACATTAACAAACGAAGCAAAAGTGCATCTCGATGTTGAATAATACTCGGTGTTTATCTTATAGGCATAACGGATGTCGCGCTCCTTGCCAAGGGTCTTGTTATACACATGAATCCAATCGTGATCAAGGTCTATGTCCATGAGCGTGTAGCCATAGTCGCCATCGCCCATATCAAGGCAGCGCACCATCAACCCGATGATGCCATCTGTTTCATACTGCCGCCAACGGTGCCAATGACCATTCTGGTGAGTAATGACAGGATATTTCGCCAATATACGAGCATATTCATCATAGTTGTCAAGGTCAGCAAGCAGCGGATAATGGTTCACGCTCAGCACCTTCATGCCTGGCTTCACCATCTCGCTGAGCGTTTTGTCGAGCCACGTGAGGTCTTCCTGCTTGATGTGCCCATCGCCCATCTTCATGAATGGGCCGCAGTTCATACCTATCACCACCAGCTTGCCCACAGTGAACACAAAGCGGTCGTTACCCCATAAGTCATTGAACGTCTTGCAAGCACTCTGGCTCCAGTTGTTCTCGTGGTTGCCAGGAATGACATATAGTGGCTTGGTTATGCCGTCAAGTATCGACTTCACATTGCGCAGCTGCACATCGCTGCCCTCGTTGGTAAGATCGCCGCTCACAATCACAGCATCAACGTCGGTGCCATTTATTTCGGCGACAGCCTCTTTGAGCTTGCCTTCGTTGGCATTACCTGGTGTTACATGGATGTCACTCAGAATGGCAAACTTTTGTGCCATTGCGGTGCTAGCCACCATCAACAAGGCAGCGACTAATAAAATCTTAAAGAATGAAATGTGTTTTATCATAATAAATTGTTTTTCAACGATAAGTCTTCAAACTTGGCACAAACAAGTCGGGATAATACTCCAACTTAAAATTGCCTGGAGAGCCAATGAGAATAATCACATCATACTGAATTTCGCATTGCAACTGAAAATAATTGATGTAGGCATTGGCCGAGGCCACCATGTGCTGTTTCTTGGCACGAGTGATCGATCGCATTGGGTCGAAATATTCATCATTGCTGCGAGTCTTCACCTCCACAACGTGAAGCACCATGCCTGGCTCCTGGGCAATGATGTCGATTTCGAGCTTGTCCATACGCCAGTTGGTCTCCCTTATGGTCAACCCTTGCTTGATGAGAAACTCAACAGCCTCCTTCTCACCAGCCTTTCCCAACTGATTGTGACGTGCCATAACAAAGTATTATTGTTGAGTTTTTTTCCAATGCAAAAATAGTATTTTTTGATTAAGTTGCAAAGTGAATGACAATTTAAAGGGTGTATCAAAAGATAAAAGTGCAAGAAAAAGAAATTAATCAATACTTTGTTGGAAAAAAATTTATTTTTTAGGAATTAAATCACTAACTTTGTAGGCTCAAAAGGGTGTAGTCATTTTTAAAGCGACTTAAACTCTTGATTAAGAGCCCTATATTATTGAAATAAGAAGCAAGTAAATTCAAATCATTTAATTTCATTTATAATTTTCATGAAAGTTTATAAAAGTAACGAGATTCGTAACATCTCATTATTAGGAAACAAAGGCTCGGGTAAAACTACCCTTGCCGAGTCAATCATCTTTGACTGCGGCCTCATCAACCGCCGCGGCACTATCGACGCAGGAAACACCGTGTGTGACTATTTCCCTGTTGAGAAAGAGTATGGCAACTCAGTGTTCTCTACTATCTTCAGCGTTGAGAACAATGGCAAGAAGCTCAACTTCATTGACTGCCCAGGTATGGACGACTATGTTGGTAACATCGTTACCGCACTCAACGTCACCGACACTGCCCTGATGCTCATCAATGGCCAAAACGCTATTGAGGTAGGTACTCAGAACCAGTATCGCACCGTTGGCAACATCAAGAAGCCTCTTATTTTCGCCATCAACCGTCTTGACAACGAGGCTGCCGACTATGACAACGCCCTCAACCAGTTGCGTGAGACCTTCGGAAACAAGGTTGTTCCCGTGCAGTTCCCAGTTTCAACTGGCGCTGGCTTCAAGAGCATCGTCGACGTGATGACAATGAAGCAGTACAACTATGACGGCGACAGCGGCAAGGCTACCGTTACCGACATCGACGCTGCCTATCAAGACCGTGCCGAGGAGTTCAACATGGCCCTCATTGAGATGGCTGCCGAAGGTGACGAGGCTCTCATGGAGAAATTCCTTGAGGAGGACACCCTCACCCCAGAGGAAATCGTTGATGGTATGCGCAAGGGTCTTATCGACTGCAGCTTCATTCCTGTAATGTGCATCAGCGGTGAGAAGAACATCGGTGTTGACCGTCTTATGGACTTCCTTGGCGATGTAGTTCCTACTACTGCCGAGATGCCCGCCGTTTGCGACACCGAGGGCAACGAGGTTAAGTGCGACCCCAACGGCCCCACCAGCCTCTTCTTCTTCAAGACTACAGTTGAGCCTCACATCGGCGAGGTTTCTTACTTCAAGGTAATGAGCGGTACCATCAAGGCCGGTACCGACCTCACCAACATGAACCGAGGCAGCAAGGAGCGCATCACTCAGCTCAACACCGTTTGCGGTAGCTTGGCTAAGAGCACCATCGACGAGTTGCAAGCTGGTGACATCGGCGCAACTGTTAAGCTCAAAGACGTTCGCCGCGGCAACACTCTTAACGACAAAGACTTCGAGAGAACATTCGACTTCATCCAATATCCAGCTCCCAAGTATCAGCGCGCTATCCGCCCTGTTAACGAGAGCGAAATCGAGAAACTCGGACAAATCCTCAACCGCATGCACGAGGAGGATCCAACTTGGCTCATTGAGCAATCTAAGGAGTTGAAGCAGACCATCGTCAGTGGTCAAGGTGAACTCCACCTACGCACCCTCAAGTGGCGCATCGAGAACAACGAGAAGGTTGAAATCGAGTACATCGAGCCTAAGATTCCTTATCGCGAGACCATCACCAAGGCAGCACGTGCCGACTATCGTCACAAGAAGCAGTCAGGTGGTTCGGGTCAGTTTGGTGAGGTACACCTCATCATCGAGCCTTACCGCGAGGACATGCCAGAACCCGATGTTTACCGCTTCGGTAACCAGGAGTTCAAGATGAGCATCCGCGACAAGCAGGAGATGGACCTCGACTGGGGTGGCAAGCTCGTTATCTACAACTGTATCGTGGGTGGTGCTATCGACGCACGCTTCATCCCCGCTATCGTTAAGGGTATCATGGACCGCATGGAGCAAGGCCCATTGACTGGTTCTTATGCACGTGACGTACGCGTTTGCATCTACGATGGTAAGATGCACCCAGTTGATAGTAATGAAATCTCATTCCGTCTGGCAGCTCGTAACGCCTTCAGCAAGGCATTCCGCGATGCTAACCCCAAGGTTCTCGAGCCTATCTACGATGTTGAGATTCTCGTGCCTAGCGATGCTATGGGTGGTGTACAGAGCGACCTTCCTGGACGCCGTGGTATCATGATGGATATGTCGAGTGCAAACGGCCTTGAGACCATTAAGGCTCGCATTCCACTGAAGGAGATGGCAAGCTATTCTACTGCTTTGAGTTCAATCACTGGTGGACGTGCTTCGTTCTCTATGAAGTTCGCAAGCTACGAGCTCGTTCCTGGCGATGTTCAGGAGAAACTTCTCAAAGAATACGAAGAAGCCAACAAAGACGAGGATTAATCCCCTCTCTTCTATTTTTTCCTTACATAACAATGCTGAAAGGCACTTCTCACAAAACCGAGAAGTGCCTTTCTTTTTCCTGATAATCTTTAACCCAAATCGGTCATTAGGCCGACGTCAGGTTATTTTTGGGATTATGAGTGTTCATTCTTCATGATCTAAATCCTCAAGATTATAGAAGAGCTCGCTTACTGCAACATTATATTTTGCCATCGAGGTGGCTTTCTTGATTGCTTTGAGCGACTTGCGAGGAGCATTGGGAAGGAATGTTTCCCACAACGATTTCATCTTTAAGAGTAATTGGTGTTCGCCACCGTTAAGCTGCTCGGTGTAGGCGTCACGCAGGCGGTTGTGTAGCTCGCAGTAGTTGTCGGGCGTCGCTTTCTCAGGACAGAGCATTGCAGGGTCTTCTATGAGACCACGACCAATCATCATGCCAGCGATGCCTGGCAAAATCTTGCTCATGCGATCTATGTCGTCAAGGGTCTTAAGCTCACCATTGTAAATGACAGGGTAGTGGCATGCTGAGACAATTGCATTGAACTCGTCGAGGTAGAGCACGCCCTTGTATTGCTGTCGGCCCGTGCGTGGATGCACAGTTATGTGTGTTGGCTTAATGATGTCGAGAAGTGGAATAATGTCTCTCCAATGTGTGGGCTCATCCCACCCCAAACGCATCTTCACGCTATATGTTACATCATCGACTTTACTTAAGGTCTTGAAAAGTTTCTCCACCTCATCGGGATATTGAAGCAACCCCGATCCTTTGTGATGAAGGGCGATGGGCGGGAATGGACATCCCATATTGATATCGATAGCCTTGTGCCCCATCTCCTTTAGTGCTTCTACCATACGCAACGCATCCTTAGGCTGGCATGCCAGAATTTGTGGAGTGAACACTGGCACAGCGTTATTCTGGGGATTAGCATCAAAGAGATCGCGCTTGCGTATCTCCTTATGTTCTACACGCATAAACGGTCCGAAATACCCATCTGTGCCACCAAAAATCTCATGGTGCGCATTCCGCCAGTGGCAGTCGGTAATTCCTTGCACCGGCGCAGCAAATATCTTAATGTCGTTAATCATGTCTAAGTTATTTTTGCAAAAGTACAATAAAATTTCCCTAAATCAAATTTTGTGTGTAATTTTAGATAAATTAGGCTGCGTTTAGGCATAAAAGATAAAAAAACTTCGTTTATTATTTTGTTCAGCTTTCAACTTGCACTAATTTTGTGTAATTTTGTGCCAGTTTTAGTTAGAGTAAATAGCAACGACCAAAAACGCTATTGCCTGGTCAGCTTGTAAGCTTAGATATGATTTCGATTCAGAACTTGAAGGTTGAGTTTAGCGCTCGCCCGTTGTTTGATAATATAAATTATGTGATCAATAAGAGCGACCGCATTGCTCTTGTTGGCAAGAATGGTGCAGGCAAATCTACCATGCTAAAGATTATTGCAGGTTTGCAGTTGCCAACTGGTGGCAGTGTGTCTAAACCGAGTGATGT